>ERZ836877.2-NODE-2-length-500707-cov-21.621232_pt1 | contig 500707 bp, 562 predicted proteins | sample MGYA00519469_ERZ836877 | MGnify/ENA primary metagenome ERZ836877 (study PRJEB31850, sample SAMEA3708809) | human gut metagenome | biome: human gut; feature: human-associated habitat; material: faeces | place: China | collected 2014 ... | reverse complement strand
CTATCGCCCCTCATTTCTATTTTATCTTGTTTGTACCCCTTGTACACCGATGTTTGCAGAAAATCAGAATCATTCAGATGAATAAGACAGATATTTTATAAGTAAATAGAATGATATGTATTATTGTTTTATTAGAAAAAAATCATATTCATAATAAAACTTTTAAATAAGTTTAGTTCATTATGAACAGAAGTCTATATAAAAACAACATGTGTTTTTTATCTGTAAAATACAGAAAATAAAAGGTGTTTGATATAATATTAATATGCTACAAACAGATATAAGAAGGGGAATAAGAAAAAATGAAATTATATTAGCTGACGATGAAGAGACAGTGAAAATGAGGTTTATTATCAAGATGTATGGTGAATATGAACCACTTGCAGAAAAATATTAGAAAAAGGAGTAAAAAAAATGAAAAGCAAAAAAAAAGAAATGGTAATTATAGTCATAGCTATAATATGCCTTATCATCGCCACAGCAGCGGTTGTTATCAGTGTTATCAACGAAGAGCAGCCAATGAAACTCAAAGCGGATATAACATATCATGATGAGGCAAACATGGAAATGATTTTAGGGGATAATGCGTTATTAGAGCCAGCTACACATACAGGTATGTACTATAATCTGGAAGCAAACAGAGTATATACGATTGAGTATGAGCTTGTGAGTGAAAACGGACAGCCTAAGAAAACTCTACTTACACAATCAGTAAGTTTTACGGCAGAAAAAGAAGATACAAAAATAAAAATCCAGATCATGCTGCCGTCAGAAAGCATGGCAGAAATGAACCAAAAAGGGATTGTATTATATTTAAGCCTTAAAGATTATGATAAATATTTGGTAAAACGACCAGTGGATTGGTAACTTACATACAAAAGTAAAATAGTAGGAGGCACAGAAATGAGGTAAATTTTTATGGGGAAAGCAATATATCAAATGACTCCTGATGATGCATTGGATAAGTCTGTAGAATATGAATTAAAAGCAACTTTAAAAAAAGCAAGAAAAGCTAGTCAAAAAGCAGATAAAGAATTACAGAATGTTTATGAAATATTGGAAAACATGTGTATAGATTTAGAAACTGCTACCAATGCAGAAAATGCAAATAATCTTGAAGAGGCAGTAAACTGCTATGTTCAGTATGGAGAATATAGTGTTAATGGATTAGTTGAGGAAATTATGAAGCAGTATAAAAAGTAAAAAAATTATTCTTCAGAATAAATATATATTACATAGAAGATGGCAATTAATGAAAGTAAAAGAGTTATTAGAAAATTTTATAGGAGATAATCATATCAAAATTTATGATATGCATAGTTTTGATACATGTAGATTTAATAATGTGAATGAAGCTATAAGGCAATTTGGTTATTATACAGTTAGAGAATGGAAAATCAATGATAATGTGTTGAAAATAACTATTAGAACACAATTCTAAGTATTTAAAAGAAACTAAGATTTACATCAAGTGAATATATGTTTTATGTGAAAAGGAGAGTAAAATTATGGAAAAGAAAAATATGTATATTGTAATTAAACAAGAAGATGTTAAGAAATATTTATCACAAGAAGAAATTCATGCGTTAATTAACATTATAGGTAAAATATCAAATGAAAGAATGAAAGATAATAAGCATCCAGATAACACTTATTATGTATGTAATACAGATGAACCATACGCAGATGTGGTTCATAAAGTAATCATTGGTGGTGAAGCATTAAAAAAATCTTTCATATTGTCTTGATGCTTGCGGTACTTCTTGCAACAAATGTTTTCATGGGTAGATTGGAGGGTACTATGAATATATATGATGGATGTGAATCAAATAAGGAAATCATTTATGGTTTTACTTCACTTGATTTTTACAATAAATTAGAAAAGAGGCAAAATGAAATTTTATCACAGGGGAAGAAAGTTGTGTTTGTAGAATCAAATACAAGTGTTCATTCAGGTGCAAGAGTTGTTATATATTCTGATAAAATTCCTGAAATTATGCAGAATTATAAACATAGATACGTCAAAATCAATGGGAAGTGGACAAGGAACAGTCTTCTTGGATATTGTGATTGTTGTGGAAAGTATACAGAACTTGTTTGCTTAAGTAATAAAGGTAATACATGTGAAGATTGCTGTGATATGGAATTTTAACATGAAACTAAGATTTAAAAAAAATATGTGTTTCATAAAACTAGAGGAATAATAAATGAAAAAATTCAGATGAGATTTTTGAAAAGATTATTGATAATGTAACAGAATTTATGTGGTGTAATTTTAAAGCATGTCATATGAAAAAGTGTTCTTGGGAAAATCTTAGAGAGATTAGAAACTATATTAAAACAGAAGGAATAAATAAAGTTAAAGACATCTAATGAAACTATTTGATGATTGGAGGTATTACATGTGTATTGTGTGGTGTTAAGTAAAATTAAAGACATCTATATATTACGGCATATAATTTATGATGTCGATAAGAATGATTCATTAAGCATTATAAAAGAAAAATATTATGCTAATTATAATAAAACATCAACAGATGAATTCTATTTATGTCAAACAAAAACAGAAATATCAGATATTTTATCAGATTTCATTGGGAAATGAGAGAAGAATTATGAATAAAGAAAGATATGAAAAATATGTAGAAATTACATAACGTGCAGAAAATAAAGGATTATATAAAGAGGAACGAATTAGTTTGCTTATGGATATTGAAAGTGCAGACTGAAAATTCAATCTTAGATTGGATGATTGGTTAAAGACAGTTTTGTGATTGTGGACAAGGAACTCCATGCCACTGATTGAGTTTTTGGAAAAGTTTGTGCATGGATTAAAGAAATATAGGATGGAAAGAAGGAAGGATAATGGAAGAAAAGAAAAAGCAAAGATTCGAATATACAACAGAGGAGTACAAAACAGAAAGAAAGCGGGGAAATATTTTTTCTGTTTTTGGACTAATCCTTGTGGTGATAGCTGTTTCTGTTTTTGTGTTGGCTCGCGAAGTAAAGGTTATTCCGCCTAATCTTGCAGTAAGAGTGTGTTATGTTGGATTCCTTTTCTTTGGGTTGGTTATTGTCATGAATGGGTTGGTAATGATTCAGGCAACAAACATAAGACTGGAAAGATCAATGGCAGAAAATGTTAACGAGCTTGGCAAGCTGGTTGATGAAGTCAAGGAAGAAGCGGAAAATGCACAGAGTGAAAATAAATGAGAAAAATAGGATGGCATCGGATGAAAATTCAAAGAGTAAGTAAAAATAAAAAAGGCAGACATTAAAAGTCTGCTTTTTTTGTGTGCAAGTTAAGGGGAAACTGACAGATATAGTATTATATAGTTAAGAAATAATTCAAATTTATAATTAGGAGGACTTATATATGAAAAAATATATTGTAATTTGTTATGCAGTACATAATAAGGAAATTGCAAGTCATGATACATTTGATGATGAAGAAGAGGCATATGCATTTCTTGAAAAAGATGCACAGAATACTTATGAAGAAGAAATGAATAATTCTACAGAAGAAGAAAAAGAGCAGATTGACTTTACGATTAGTGATAATGGAACTGCATATCTTTCTTCTTGTGATGGAGAATATGAGTGGACTTGGGAAGTTATTAGTATTTAAGGAGAAATTTAGACTTTATCGTAGAAGATGGGAAATTAACAATGGTTCTGCATAAGTAAGGATTTTTCAAGGAGGAAGCAAATGAGTACAAAAATTTATGATGCATACAGACTTATAGGAGAATATGACCTTTATTCCCTCAATAGTATTTTTGATAAACTAAAGAAAGGTGTATCAGAAATCTGTAATCAGATAATTTTAGATTATGCTGTAAAACAGACACTGTATTTTTATAACTTTAAGCAGCTTCATGGTGAAAAAGGCATAAAAAAGATGATAGACAAGACTTCTGAAAAAAAGAATATGTGTTGTATTTGGAAAAATGTAGCAGAAGATAATTGGCAAAGTGTATATGTATATGTTTATCTTGATATATTAGATAATATAAAGGAATCACCAAACATATATGGAATGAATGTGAAGATGCAGATGATTCCAATAAAAGATAAAATCCTTGTTATGTATTTTGGAAACAATACAGCAAGAGACTACCTAGAAGAAACCAGCTATTTTGAAGAATATCATTATCAAAACCAAACAGATAAGCCAGAAGGAATCAGCAAAGCAGCTTGGAATAAAAGATGTAAAGATTGGGATGATGCTATAGGTCCTGACTATATTCCTGCTCATCATGGATTTGGTGTTAATCTATATGATGTGGAATATATATTTCCCACATCTGATTTTAAAAACAGAAATATCAATTTCCCAACAGAAAAATATATGCTGAAAGAGCTTAGAGATACACTTGAAAGCATCCATGCAGTAGATGGATATCCAAAGGATGTTTCATATTCATCATGGATAAGTTTTACTGATACAGATGCTTATAAGGTGTGGGAAAAAGAAGCAAATGAACTGATTGAATCTAAATGTAGATTTATAACAGAAAAAAAAGATTTTGCAAACCTTATAAAAGTAGAAATTTAATAAATAAATAAACAAAAGAAGGAGATAAGTACAATATTATTCTTGACGGAAAAACTGAAAGAATAATGCAGAAATATTATAGATATTATTTCAACCCGGATGACGTGGACAAGATGATTGGCTTTATCCAAAATGAAAAGGAAGAAAAGATAGCAAAGTATGGAGCAGCTACTTATGAATCATTTATGAGGAAAAATAAAAGTAATCATAAAGGTGATGAAGAGCTTTGGAAATCCTCAATTCTAATATCTCCATACAGAGAAGATAACAGGAGAAATAAGAATGGTAAAAAGTGATAAAATAACAAGATATGCAGATGAAGTTATCAGTATATTAAAAGAAAAAGGATTTGCAATACAAAGGCATGATTTATATGAAGATGATTTAAGTAGGGATAAATCTGTCTATTTAAGACTTGATTATGGTGTTGCAGGAACTATCCGCATAAGTAGTAAAAAAGGAAAAGAGTATGTAAATCATCAATATAATATCATTCTTAATCAAAAAGATCCAAGGTTTATAATCAGAAGCGGAAATGTGTTTGGTGAACCAAGAGATTTAGATGGAATGATTGATTGGATTATCAAAGAAAGAAAAGACATATATAAAAGATATGGACAATACAGATATGGATATTTTGTAGAAAAGTATAAAAGACTTTTCAAAAATGAAAGTGCTGATTATGAACTTGTAATTTAATAGGAATTAAATTCCTATAATCATAAGATAATCAATGCATTAGAAATAAGTCTTCTGAGAAAATGTGAGTGAAATAAAATTATATGCAGTATATAACAACGGATAAATTATTTTTTATAATTTATTGAAACATATTAGTATTGTAATAAAAAAAATGGAGGAAAATTATTATGTTAGGATATAAGGAGAATACAATAATGACAAAAATTAGGGATGTGTTTGGAATAGAGCATGAGGCAAAGTTAATAAGCAATCCAAATTCTCCATATTTAGAATATGAATATAAGGTTATTCAAAGGATGTATAATCCAAATTACGGAGATAACAGAAAATGTATTTGTGGACATTCTTATTATAGACATTTTGATTCATATGAGAATATGGAAGCTTGTGGCTGTAAATATTGTGGCTGTTCAGAATTTGTGGAAGATACTACAGAAATTAAAAACAAAAATCTTCTGCATCATTGCAAATTATGTGGGACTTATATTAAAGAAGATAATCTTAGTGTATGCGACAAGTGTGCGTCTGAATATCAGATATAAAAGCCAAGAAATTTAACTTTCCTTAGAAGTGATGTTTTGAAGAATGAGCAGACGATAGCAATAATAAAGGATATTGCAAATAAACACATTACACCTACTGAACAGTTATTATGAACACAAAAAAGGCAGATGGAAATATCTGCTTTTTTGTATACAAAATTAAGAAAAATTATGTACAGTATATAATAATGGATAAATTATTTTTTATGATTTATTGTAACATATTAGTATTGTAATAAAAAATAATGGAGTAAAAGAATATGTAATTTTACTCATGAAACAGACATTAAATATTAATTGGAGGGAAATTATTTATGTTAGGATATAGAACTTATTTTAATGGGAGTGAATTTATTGCAGATGATGTAAAAACTGAAGACTGTTCTTCTTCATCACCATGTGATACAACAACTTCATGGTTTGCAGAAAAGAAATTTGCAGATCTTGCTGTTGAAAAGTATAATACAGAGTTGCAGGATGTAAAGATATGCAAACAATGTGGAGAGTACTTTTGGCAGTCAGAAGATGAAAGACGATGGTTTGCTGACAGAAACATGAAGGCACCATGCAGATGTTTTTCATGCAGAAAGAAAATTGCAAAAAATAAGTGAAGAATAAAAAGTTGCACAAAAAGTGCAGCTTTTTTTATTTGTAAAAAAAACATAAGAAAAGAGTTTGGTATAATAAATATATACTTAATCAGAGGGAGGATATATAATAAAATGACGGTAGGAGATATATTGACAATAACAGGTGGAAATACAAATTTTTACATCCAAGGAACAACAGAAGATGATAAGATTATACAGTTAGCTTATGGAAAAGTAGATGATATCAAATTTCCGTCAGTGCCATATGGAAAATATGAAGTGGAGCATATGACGGTAGATGGGAATTTTCTTTATTTAATAATTAATTGAGGTGATAAGTATGTTTAAATGGAAAGAGTATGGAGAAAATAGTGCATTATTTATCGAAGGAATAAGTGAAAATGTAGCAGTATTAAGGCATAAAGATTTTCAGTTAACAGATGCAGCTACAGGATTAAAAGTGAAAATGAAATCATCTAATATTGATGAAGCAAAAATTGATGCTGAAAATTTCTTGAAAAAATTTTGGAACAGAGTAGAGAATAGTTACAAGAGAAACTTAGATGCATTAAATTAAAAGTCAAAGAATCCAAGTTTTCTTGTGTAGTAGAAAGGAATGATGGGAATGACAATTAAAGATGTTTTAACAGTAACTGGTGGTAGAACAAAAGTAGTTATTCTTAGTGTAGATGAGAAGGAAAAGTATATGGCTTTATGGTATGGAAATGTAGATAATATTGATTTTGAACATATACCATTTGGAAATTATGAAGTAGAACATATGACGGTAATTAATGGTGAAGATGTTCTTCAATTACATTTTGAATATCCAGAATTAGCAAAACAAGAAAGAGATGTAATAGGTAGAGAGGCAGTTAGGTATCCATCATATCCTACAGAGTGGGTAGAAAGATTGTTTATTAAATATAGGGATTTGGACTATATAAAGGAACTTCTTATTACTAAAAATAAAGAAGAAATATACAACGAGATAAAAGTATCTGATTACTAAAAATGAACTTGAAATCTAAGTTTACTATGGAAGGAAAATATTATGAAAAATGAATTATATGTTGTAAAAGATATTCCACAATATTCGGAAGATGTATCTAATTACTGTTATGTGGTTAAGGCAACAAGCTATGATGAGGCAATTGAAATAGTAAAAAATAAAACAGGCCATAATTGGGAATGGGATGTTGAACTTGCGGATAATGATGAAGTTTGGCAATGATTCTTTAATATATATGTGGGTGCTAATATAGGGGCTGCTCTGATAGGAGTGAACGAGTTCAAGTCTCGTAAATCAGTAATCAGGCTGACAAAAGTAAGAATGGGTTCAAGTCCCATCACCCATGTTATCTATGATCGAGGTGATACAAAATGTTAAAATATATAGAATTCAAAGCTGATAGATTCACAAAAGAAGATTATTACAATATAATTGAATTTACAGAAAACACTATTATATTGTGTAACAGCTACAATCTTATGGATACACTAGCAACAGAAATAATCAATACAGTAAATAAAAAAGCTGAATATAATGATTATTGGTGTGATGATAAAGATGATGGAAAAGCAAAGTTAGATTTATGTTTTGGTTTGCAACGAGTAATTGATATAAATGGGCAGAAAATTTCAATTGGTCTTGAGCCGGCTATTATTTACAAAGCAAACAAGCTAGAAGACATTTGGCTTTTTGATTATCGAGGATGTGATAAAATTGAAACATTACCTAAATATGAAGAATTTATTTATCCAATGCTGATTTTTAAGGGTAGTAAAAAAACATGGGAAGATGGAAAAGATGCAGTATATCAGACAATATGCAATGGCAGATATGGGTGCTATGATGCAAAATGGATTGATTTACAAGGAGCATCACATGAAGAGACTCATAATTGTAATGGTAAATACAAGTTGAATTTGTCAGATGAGTAGAGGAGTTAGTTAGTATGAAAAAGTTAGTACAGAAAGTAAATTGGGACTTACCAAATTCACCAACACATCAACTATATATGTATGGTGAAGCAAGTGTAGAAGCTAATCAAGTGATGCAGGAACCATTAGAAAAATTGTATAGGTATGAAAATCAGCCAAATATAAGAGAAATGATAAAAGAATATATTGGCGAACTTGATACAGAAATTAAAAGATGTGAAAATGAATTACAAAAATATTATAAAAACAATGGAGATATAGGTGTTATACATATGCAGAGTAGAATCAAGACATTAAAGGAAGTTAGATATAATCTGCAAAGTAAGTCAGAAGAGGAAGAGGTATTATAATATGGAATATGGATGTAAATTTTATGATTGCACTATGGAAGGAATAAAATGTGTAAATGGCAAGAATCTGTTTCTTTTTCATTGGAAAGATTCAAAAAATGATGGAACTATGCCGATTCAAGTAGACCAACCATTGGAATTAATTCTTAGCAGAATGAAAGAAATTGTAGATGGGAAACGTGATAAATTATATTTAACAAGAGGAATGAGAGACATTGATGTTTCTTATCTTGGAAATAATAAATGGCAACTATTTGATGAGTTTGACATTTACGAATTTGAAATGGTTGTATAGAAAATTGATAAATTAGCTAATGATGAGTTATAGTTGTATTATGAAGTAAGTTAAAAATTGCTTTCAAAGGCAGATTGGAGATGGCAGTATGAATAAGCAAAATTTGATTAAGGATGGATATAGATATATATGTACTCAAAATTCCGTATCGAAAATGGAGTTGTGGGCAAAATTCAATGGATATAAAGACACAGTTGCCTATATATATTATATTCCTGAAACAGATGTGGCATTAGAACAGACACATCAATGTATACCATACACACAACTAGATATGATGGCACAGATGAGAGATAAAATGAAAGAAGATTTTTTGAAGTTAAATCTTGAATTTGACGAAGAAAATGTTTGGAAGTAAGATTTCACTAAGAAGGAGGAGTATGTTATATGGATTCAAAAAAGGCATATAAAAATTGGAATCATATGTATGAATACAAGTTTCTAGGAAAATGGCATCCATGTCATATTTTAAATGACTCATTGCCTCAAAATGGATATTGTAGTATATATACAGCAAATGGATCAGCAGATACTGTTCCTTTTGATTGTGTAAGAAAAATGAATAAAAAGGATTATCTGAAACATAGAAGCGAGTGTATTGAACAGTTGGGAAACAATTTTCCTATTTTTCGATTAGGATTCCATGAAGATGTTGAAGATGATTTAAGAATATATGAACAGTTAGATGAATTAAGAGTTTTTGAAAAATGTTCATAAAAAGTATTGTGATAAAGGAGATGCAGAATATGTATAGAGTATTATATAAACCACATAGTGGTGGATATCAGATGAGTGATGAAATGACATTGGAAGATGCAAAAGCTTTTAGAGATAAGTGCTTGAAAATGCACTATCCAAAAGAAAACGTTCATATTATACAGATAATTGAGTAGCAAGAAGGATAACAGATTTAGTGAAAAATTTGTTAAAGAATAAAAAAAGTACAATAGGAAAAGTTTAAGAGGTAATTTACTCATGGAAAAAGGAAAATCCTGATAGAAAAGTTACAATAGAAATTCCAGGTCAATGTGTTACAGTAAAGCTACATGATGCAAATATATACATTAATCAAGCCGGCAATTTATTTTTTGATGTAGAATAACATATAAAAATAAAATTCTGAATATATCTCATTTTTGACTGCAAAATTACTAAATCAGTATGAAATGTTACAATTATAGCAGTTAAAACATGAGGTGTTTTAGGGAGAGGGGAAAGTCATGAAGCCTTGGATAGAAATTAAAAAAGTTGAAGAAGCTATGGAGTTAAGAGCAGAAACTATAAATGGAGACAAATTACATAAGTGTTATTGCCCATGCTGTAATAAATCATTAAGAAGAAACAGTAATGAGTGTATATTAATTGTAAGTAGGATGCATTGAAGATTATCAACAAAATCAGAAAAAGTCTAAAAAATAGGAGAATCAAAAGAATGAATAAGGCAGAAAAAGAGGTTATGAAATATTTAGAAAATATTTATTCAGGTGCAAGAATCATGAGCGATGAGTCTTGTCAGATTAGACTAGCAAGAGCAATTGTGGCATTCAGTTCTGATCCAAGTGAGAATCCTTCAGATTTGTTTACAGAGAAATTTATGAATAAATATTGGATTGGATTGGATTAAGTAGTTGAAAGATTTTTTTAAATAATTATTACGAGAGTGAATATAATATAATGGAAAATTTATGTGTATTAACGCAAAAAGAGAAATTGGAATTAGAAAGTATTGCAGAAATTTTATTATCTGTTCATCTTGATTTTGAATCTGCTACAAATCCAGATAAAGATAATGATAATTTATGTCAAAGCGTAGAGGAAGTAAGAGAATGTATGAAATACAATATGAAGTATTTAGAGAAAGCAGAAGATGTTTTGCGTAAAATTTTATTGGGTATAGAAATTGATGAATCCATTTCTGTACGTGATTTTGAATTATCTAAATAAAATGGATTCAAACTTTCAAAGGGAGGCAGAAGAATGCAACAAGGGATAAAAGAAAAAGATATTAGAGATATGCAAAGATGTTTTGAAAAAATGCGTTCTATTATGCTACGAATACAAGAATATAATCCTCATGCACATATTATGATAGTAGAATCTGATTCAATTACTCTTACAGGAATAGAAGATTTTGCGGTGAATAATGAAGTGGTTGCCAAAGAACTTATTCCTAAAATGGATACTGTGAATATGGCATAGGTAATTACAGATGAATGATTGTTTTCAAATGGAGGTAGAAAAAATGTTTTGTTTAGATTGTGGTGTAAATGACAGCAGATATGACGAAAATGAGAAGTCATATCATTGTGGTAACTGTGGTGGGAGAAACTTTGGGAAAAAGGAAGATTTTAGATATGAGGTAGGAGATAGAGTGTATCATAAGAATTTAGAAATGTATGGTACTTTTGTAGAGTATGACTGGACTGGAAATTCAGAATGTCATGTTGATTTTGACAATGAAGATGAATTTGAAGATTGTCGTCATGTGTCTACTAATCAATTAATTTTAGTTGAAAGAAAAAAATAAATGATGAAACAGACATTTTAGAAGATAAGTGATGTGTAAATTCTTCTTGAGCAAAAAGGAGTGAATAATGTGAAAATATATTTTGAAGATGGAAAATTGGTAGATTTAAAGAGACTTCCAATTACACCTGATTATGTTGTTGATGCATCAGATGGGGTTTCAGAAAATATAAATTTACTTTCTAATTTATATAACAACAATTGTAATTGCATTGTTTATACAAATTCTATATTTGCATTTGATAATCACTATGCATGGAATGAAAATTTGAAATTACCGGAAATTTTTATTCGAGATAACGAAAATGGGTTATTTGCAAATATTGCTAATTTTACAAACAGAGAGTTACGAGAAGGACATAATTTAGGGAAGATGTATATTAGTGGAGAGTTTGATTATAAGCTAAAAGATTGTATTTAAGGTGGAGTTAAAATGATGGATGATGAATCTTGTCAAATCAGATTAGCAAGGACAATAGCTGCATTTAATCAGATCCAGAGGTATCAGCATTCGCTTTGTAAACGAATAAATTTATAACAGAATATTGTACGAAATAATGTAATATAGCGGAAATTTAAGAAAAGGAAAGAATGAAAAAGGCAGTCTAAAAAGACTGCTTTTTTATCTGCAAACAACGAAAGAACTAATTTTCTGATATAATACAAACATAGAAAAAAAACAAAAATGAAATTGAAATATAAAAAAGGAGACATATAAATATGACAGCAACAGGACATGTAAGAAGATTTGATGATTTAGGAAGAATTGTTATTCCAAGAGAAGTCAGAAAAAATGTGTTTGGTAGAATTGATGTACAGGATATTCCTATGGAAGTTTTCTATAATGAAGATGGAAGCATTGTTTTAAGACCATATAAAGAGAGGGGAGAGACTGAAAATGAGTAAATTAGTGCAAAAAGTTAAATGGAATTTAGATAAATCTCATACAGAAATGTATATGTATGGTGAAGCTGATTTTGAGGCAAATAATGCCATGCAGGAACCCCTTAATAGAAAAGGTCAGAGTATATATAAGGAAAAAGTAGAACTGAATACTGATTTTATAGCAAAGGATTCCTATATCTTAGCAAATTTTAGTAAGTCTTCTTTAGCCAAAGAATATCATATGCAACTATTTGGTAGTTTAAATGCTTCAATAGCCACTTATTATGAGTTCAAAAATCAATCATCCATTTGTATTACAATTGAAAACTTTTTGTCGTGGAGTCTTTGTGGATTAAATGCTGCTATTATATATTTTTGTGATGATATTAGCTATATTAGCAACAATCAGCGTTGGTTTGTACACCGTATTGGAAAAGGTGATATTATTGCAGATATAAATGGAAATCTAATTTTCCTATAGATAATTTGGAGGTGATACATGTATAAAATTATTCTATTTGACTTAGGTAATGTTTTGGCAAAACCCATAGATGATTATAAGTTATATTCTAGGCTGAATTGTAGAGTTTCATATGAAGATTTCTTAGAATATTGGTGGTATGATGAATTAGTAATTAAAGCTCATAAAGGCTTAGTTTCTGATGAAGATCATATAAGGGGTTTGTTAAGTTTTTGCAACAGTAATCTAACAGTTCAGGAGTTTTTATCTATATATAGAGATTTAGATAATTCTTTATATTCTGATGTGGTGGAGTACATAGGGAATTTAAAAAGAAATGGGTATAGTGTGGGAATCTTATCTAATCTGCGGTTAATGGATTTCAGTCGTTATCGTGAATCAATTAACCAAATAAAATTTGATTATTTATTTTTCTCGTATGAAATGAAAGCAATAAAACCTTCTAAAGAGATATATTCGCAGGTGATTAATATACTTAAGTGTGTGCCAAATGATATAATCTTTTTTGATGATAGACTTGAAAATGTAAATGCTGCTAGAAATATGGGAATAAATGCTTATCAGATAAATAGAGATGATATAACAGAAACTACCATTTTGAGTAAAATTTTAGATCAATATATAAAAGAGTGCAGTGAATAATGGGTATGATTTTGTTTTCTTTCATTAGATAAGAAAAATCTTTGCTATATATTGTAATGTAAAATATAAGAAAGGATGTGACGTAAATGAGTAAACTAATTCAGAAAGTTAAATGGAATTTAGACGGATTGAATACAGAAATGTATATGTATGGTGAGGCTGATTTTGAAGTAAATAAAGCTATGCAAGAACCATTGGAAAAGTTATACCAATATGAGAATCAACCTGATATGAGAGAAAAGGTTAGAGAATATACCAGTGAACTTGAAACGGAGATTAAGAGATGTGAAAATGAATTACAAAAGTATTATAAAAATGGATATATTGGAGTAATAGATATGCAGAGTAGAATATCAGCTTTACAGGAAGTTATCAACGATTTAAAAGGCAGATTGGAGGAAGAATATAAATGAGATGGAGAAAAAATGAAGTTGACGAACCCCCTTATTATGATGGGCAAGAGCGTGTAATAAATAAATTTGCACTATTTCCTATATATTGTGAAAATGGTGAAATTGCGTGGCTAGAAAAGGTTAATATTAAACAGAAATATAAAATTGGTGCGGAATATATAATAGGATTAGGTGCAATTGATGATTGGATTAACATGAAGTTTGTTTGATTGCATGAAAGAGTTATTTTAAATGGGAGGTGTAATTATGGAAAGAGTATATCCTTCAGATTTTAACATGTCGGAAAATAAATCACAAAAATCCTTTGTTAGAGTGAGCGAAATAAATGATATGATTGCATATGGTGTATTCAAATTAGATAGAAATAAATTAAAAGAATATAAGTTTGATACAATAGTAATATACAATAAGGAAAGATATACGAGAGAGGAAACAATGAAAATGAGGGGATAACATGAATAGATATAAAAATGGAAATCCAAATACAGATAATATGTAAACAAAAGATAGGATAAAAAAGTATAGGTAATATATCACATATTTGGCTATGTTGATTTAAGCAAAAGGAGACAACATGAAAAATATTCCATATGAATTTGACAGACCATTATTGAGAGTTGAAAAAGGAGATATTGTAGAAATATCTGTTACACATTTCCCACAAAGTATAGTCAGAAAAAAAGACATACAAAAATATGGGCACATACCAAATGGTACATATAAGGCAATTGTTGTTGCTCCGTATCAATTAAAATGTGAAGAACATCCAGAATTAAGTGGGTATTATAATTATTGGAGGGGTGATAAAAGAGGCTGTTCTGATGGAATTTATGCAAATGAACTTGTCAAAAGCAATAAATAAACTGAAAGAAGGTGTAGAAGCCTATAAACATGGTAAGCTTGGCAACCATAGTTGGTAATAAAAGCAGTCAAAAGGCTGTTTTTTTTGTGTGTAAAAAGTAGGGAAATGCTACTCATATTATATAATGAGATTATAAAAAAGTAATGTTAAAAACAAAGGATGTTTATATATAATTAAGATATTTGAAGATGAGTTAGGAAAAATAATAGAAAAGATTCAAGAGCTGATTGATAGCTTATAAATTAGGAATTAAATTCCTATATAAACACATGGAGGCATGATAAGAAATGAAACCAGATAACGAAATTTGTGGTGTATTATTTAAGCATGAAAAAGACGTTTACTCCTATTGGAGCAATTTTACTCTTACAGAAAGTGAAAAAAAAGACTATCATGGGTATTTTATCAAAGCATGAAACAGAAGGACAGTCAGTATGTGGAACAAAGAGAGAGTTACTGAATGAATTTGAAAGTTTAAATGCTGCTGAAAGCTGTGAGGAATTTGAAAAAAAGACTGAAAATGAATTCCTGATTTGTGAATACTGCTTGGAGGCTATTGAAAGCCATGAAGGAAAACAGAATGCAAAGAAGATTGACTATACAAATGATAAAATTGTGACAATTTTATAGAGGATGAAAATAGCAAAGAAACATATGCATTATGCAATATATGTCATGAATATGCATTAGCAGATATAATATACAACAAGGATAGATGATTTCCTTATAATTCTGTTATTTCTTAAATTGTGATATTACATATTATCTGTATATCAAAATAGAAATGGGAGGAAATTTCATGATTACAAAGGAAATGATTAAAAATGGTTTGAACAATAAAATTATAACCATTGAAGATGATTGTTATGGATGCGTGGGCATCTGTTGCAAGATTGGAGATATGGCTTTTTGCTTTTTAGGTGATCAAAGTGATGATTTAACCAAAGAAGAATATTGGAAGTCATACACTGTGGATGAGACAACTGATATGTTGTTTGATATCTTAAAGGATGAAAAATCAGCTGATGAACATGGTTTAGATGATTATGAAGTGTATTATTATGAAAATATGCTTCAGTAAAGAATGAGGAAAAATATGAAGGTGTGTATAACATAAGAATCAATCCATCAAAAGGAGGAAAATAAACATGATTTATAAAATAAAAGATATAAATAGGAGAATGTCAGAAATTATTGGTGATTATATATCAAAAGGATATATAATTTCTCCAATGACAACAGAGGGATCGCAGTCAAATGAAATCTGCAGAGTGGATTTTTATAATGATGATTCTACAATTGTCAGAATAGAAATGACACAATATAAAGAAAATCATATTGATACTATCAAGATTGTAGTTGAGTCATTTGAATGTAATGCTGAAAAGGCAACATTTATGACCACTTTATGGAATGGAAGAGGAGAAACAATACACACAGAAAGCTTCTATATTATATCAAAAGGAGTTTATGTGACTGACTATGAAGAAGCTGTGAAAGTCTATAAAAAACAGCTTGCACGTCTAAAGTATGATGGAAATTATAAGGATTTAGGCATAGCTGACTTTAAGGACAGACTTTTGAAGATTGTAAACTCAAAAACTGGTTATAAAGGCGTAAGGAAAAGTCATATAACTGGTTTTGGAGTGACAATACAAAGTAATGGCAAAAAATTTTATGTAATTAAAGTAAAAGGGAAAAACACTATATACATAAGACTGGCAGATAAAAAAAAGGTTAATGTTTTATAGCTGTAAAGATTGGAGGAATGTAAATCATGTTAAAAGCAAGTGTGAAAAACACTTGCTTTTTTTATTTATAATAACTAGAAAAGACATATTAAATAATGAAAAATAAAAAAAGGAGAGTTATAAAAAATGGAAATTATTAGTAAGTATTACACAAAGCAGAAGTATCTGCCTACCAAGAGACATAGAAAAGAAAGAGTAAGAATTGTAGAGAATACAGAAACAGTAACAATCAGGGAAATTAGTGAATCTGAATTCCCAATTGCATTTATTGTTCATGATTACCAATCAGTGTGTGAAAATGCAAAAAAATATAAAGATTTTAGAGATGATTCAAAATGTATATTCAAGGTGTTCTCTGAAAAAGTAAGAACTTTTAATGGAAGACTGTTTAAACCAGTTCGTTACAGTTATGGAGTAGCAATAAGCACACTCTTTGAAGAGCCTGCTCCATATTTGAAGCATGAATTTGAAGAGTATGAGCCAAGTAGTTATTGGTACACAAATTATTCCAATAATACAGAATTTTCTGAAAAATCAATCTTATTAGAGGATAATATCTGTGAAAAAAAGCAGGAACTGCTTGAAAAGACAAAACATTATGTTATCTGTAATGGAGTAGTCTGGAAAGAATGTGAAGAACCTATGTATCTCATAAATACATTTGGCCTTGGGCATAACCATGGTGAAACCGGCTTTTTTATTCAGTATTCATACAATTCAAACATCTCAAATAAGAACTATTTTAATGCTCTGCAAAGAGAACAGGCTATTGCTTATGGAAAACAGATTGCATTAAACAGAGGTGATACAGATAGTGTAGAGGGACTTGGAGATGGTAAAGATATTGAAGTTTTTATGCCGGAAATGGTAAAAAGAAACCCTCAAAAAGAACATGGTGAAGGAGATTCATTTATGAATTCTTTAGAAACTATGATTCAGGGTACAAGTTCTTCTGCAGAAGCTGGACTTCTAGCAGTATGTATGACTAATTTAGCAGTGGAGGAAAATAAAATATGACAGAAATGCTGATAACCAGAAGTGCTGTAGAAAACTTAATTAATGAGTATGCCATTCATAAAGCACAGGAAAATCTGGCTAGACGGAATGCTGATTATAATGAGTTATCAGAAGATACAGAATTTATGTATCATGCAGGATTCTGCAGATGTGCAGAATCTTGGCTGAGAAGCATTGGTATCTCATTGGAAAGTCCTATGGTGGAGGAAATGATTAGAAAACATACATAAAAGAAAAAGCAGTTTTATAAACTGCTTTTTTTGTACAATAGAGTTGTTTGTATATATGGAACAATAAAAGGAAATAAATAATACATATTAGTTTTGCAAAATTCATGAGAATAAGAAAGATTATATAATAAATACAGAAATAGACTGCATAAAGAAATTTGTATGGAAGATTCTTTAACAAAATATTTGATATATTTATATTGATAAGAATTGGAGGAATGATTCAGATTACAGTAAGCAATAAACAAAAATATTAAAGATAAGAGGAAAACTATGATTATTAAGACATGGAGAGATTCATATAAGGAAAACTCATGTAAAAGAAGGAGGTTGGCAATATGAGTGTTTGGGTAACAGGGGACATTCATGGAAATCCAAACAGACTTTCCTCTGACAGTTTTTATGAGCAAAAAGGATTTTCAAATAATAAAGATGAAAACATTGTTATTATTCTTGGGGATTTTGGACTTGTCTGGAACAGCAAAGAATCATCCCAAGAAAAATATTGGCTTGACTGGTTAGAGCAAAAAAACTTCACAACAATATTTGTTGACGGAAATCATGAAAATCATAGAAAGCTTAATGAATACCCTATCAAAAAGTGGCATGGCGGAAAAATTCATGAAATAAGACCACATGTGTTGCATCTTATGAGAGGGGAAGTTTTCACAATAGAAAGCAAAAAAATCTTTGCATTTGGTGGAGCAAGCAGTCATGATATTCAAGATGGTATTATTGATTATGAAGATGCTGATTGGAAAAAGCAAGCAAAAAATCTTGATAAGCAAGGTAAATACATGTACAGAATTAAAGGTCTTAGTTGGTGGGAAGAAGAACTTCCAACGGATCAGGAAATGCAACATGGCTTAAATGTTTTAAAAAAATATGATAACACAGTAGATTATATCATTACACATAGTCCATCTACATCTGAACTATACTTGATGGGCGGGAAAGGCTTATATGATGCAGATGTGCTGACAAATTATTTGGAAAATGTGAAGTCCAAGACAAATTATAAGAAACACCTTTTTGGACATATGCATGTGAATAAAGCAGTCAATGACAAGGATATCTGTTTGTATGAACAGATTGTCAGAATTTTGTAAAAGGAAATTTATGGAATATACAGAGTTTGATAAACGAATGGGGGAGTATGAGGCAGTATCAAAAGTAAAACTTACAAAGAGAATGCCGGTTGTAAATGTTCTATGCCATATGATTTATTTAAAGTATATGAGGATGCTGTGGATAAAGGTGCAACATTAAATGCCAATTATTGCCAAATATAGGGAATATGTGGAAAATATCACTGTTTCAAGTAATTTTCAAACCAAATAATCCATATTAAAAGCAGATAATAATTGTCTGCTTTTTTTCTTTGCAAAAAAATAAGATTCATATACTTTAATATACTAACAATATACAGATAAAGGAGGAAAGTAAAATGAAAATTAAACATATTGGTATAACAATAGCAACATTCATTTTGATGTTTTTGCTTGTTGGCTGTGACATTTTACATGAGATAAATGATAATACAGCTTCAGACACGGATTCAAAAATTCAGAACTACAGCAGTAACGATGATATTTACGAATTTGTTGATCCAGATACAGGAGTGCATTATTTGGTTTATTGTCATAGACTTGGGAATAGTGGCATGGGTGGTATAACACCAAGACTAAATGCAGACGGATCTATAATGGTGGATAAAGAAGAAACAACTGAAAGCAAATAGGAAGGAAAAACTTATGGAAAAGTTAAAGAAATACAAAAGAAGCAGATATGAGATGGCAACCATAAAGCCTTCACAGATAAAAACTGAAACAATCAATGGAGAAGCAAGAATATGTATTGAAGACACATATACAAAAGCAGGAGTAAAATATTATGTAATTACTACTGATGGTTCTGGTTTTTCAAGATTTATTCTGTCAGAGGATGAATATGGTGAGTACATTGGACTTGGAAATGATGCTGTGGATTATACAGCATGGAAAGCAACATGTGAGAGAGAAATTCTTTTAATAAAGTGTCCAAGTGGCACAGTTTCTGCATATCCAGACATATATTATGATGTGCTTGAGATGTGCCAAAAAATAAATGATGTCAAAGCAAGCTATAGCTGTCTTGCAGAAAACATAACATATGCATATGGCAGTTTTTTTAAGAAACGTGAATTGGAAATATCAAGAGAAATCATTGATGAAAAGGTATTCAGAATGCAGTTTTTACTGAAAAGCAGACTGAATATAAATAGATATTCTTTTATGGGGGATAAACCATTTACAGAACATGAAATAAAAGAGTATGAAAAGATTCTTGATAAGTTAAATCATGATATAGCAGATTATTTCAGAAAAAATCTGATTCTTGATAAGTTAAATCATGATAGAGCAGATTATTTCAAAAAAATATCTTGCAAACTATAAGAATTTAAGAAAAGAAAAAAATCTTACATACTATTATAAAATTTGGAGGATACAAGGATGGTTGATTTTAGCAAGGATAACTGGCAGCAGGAGTTTGACGAAGAGCAGTTTAAGCAGATTCTACAGGGATTTGAAGCTGGCTTTACACTAGAACAGATTGCTGTTTACGCTGATCCGAAGTTTGACAGCGACCAGATGCATGAGATTCGGACAGGTTTCAAGAACGGTCTTACAATGGAACAGGTAGCAGTGTACGCCGATCCAAAATTTAATGATAATCAGATGCGTCAGATTCGGTTAGAACTTGAAAACGGTCTAGCAATAGAACAGGTAGCAGTTTGCACTGATCCAAAATTTGACAGTGACCAGATGTCTGAGATTCGGTTAGGCTTTCGGACAGGTCTTACAATGGAACAGGTAGCAGTGTACGCCGATCCAAAATTTAATGATAATCAGATGTGTCAGATTCGGTTAGGCTTTGAAGATGGCCTTACAAAAGATCAGATAATGATGTACGCCGATTCAAAATTTAACTGTAATCAGATGTCTGAGATTCGGCACAGTTTTGAGAATGGTTTAACAATAGAACAAGTAGCGGTTTACACTGATCCAAAATTTAATTATGATCAGATGCGTCAGATACGGTTAGGCTTTGAGAATGGTCTTACAATGGAGAAGATTGCGGTTTATGCTGATCCAAAATTTAATGATGATCAGATGATACAGATACGGCTAGGCTTTGAGAATGGTCTTACAATGGAGAAGATTGCGGTTTATGCTGATTCAAAATTTGATGATAATCAGATGATACAGATACGAGCTGGCTTTGAGAAAGGTTTTACAATGGAACAGGTAGCGGTTTATGCTAATCCAAAATTTAATTCTTCTCAGATGCGTCAGATACGGTTAGGCTTTTGGACAAGTTTAACAATGTGTCTAACAATGGAACAGGTAGCAATTTATGCTGATCCGAAATTTGACAGCAGCCAGATGTGTGAAATTCGGATGGGTTTAGAAAACCACCTCTCGATGGAACAAGTAGCACTTTATGCAAAACCATACTACAAATGGGAGCAGATGGACGCAATCCGGTTAGAACTTGAAAAAGGTCTTACAAATAGGTAAAGATGTACACCAATCCAAAAATCACTAACTCTCAGATGGAAACAGTCAGGACTGCTATGGTGGATAAATTGCTAGAAGATGAGACACAGCTGACAAATGATAAGTCAGATATATTTAAGCTACTTATGTAAATCATCTGCAAATTAAGGAAAATCAGGAGGACTAATAAATTGAACAAGAAATTATCTGTAGGTGCAAAACAAACAATCAGAAGAATAAAGAGAAAAAACAAACTGACAGAATCTCAGATTAAAATGCTTGAAGAACAGTCATTTACTCCAGCACAGATAAGATGTCTTGAAGATGGTTTTGAATCAGGAATATCAGAGGATGTAATGAGAAAGATAGCAAATCCAATGTTTGGACCAATACAAATGTTGATGCTTGTAGAAGGATATAAGGATGTTAAAATTGGAAAAGTAAAAGAAAAAACAATGGAAAAGATTGTTGACTCCAACATGCCATATGAAAAAATGTATCAATTGATAGAAAGAGACAGAGATATTTCATTTTTTGGGAAAGATTTCAAAAAGTATGAAAAGAAAATGGAAGGATTATCAGAGGAACAAAAGGAAGCAATTAAAAATGTATTGAAAGAACAAAAACTTACAGATAGTCAGTTAGAAATACTCTCAAATCCTAAATTTACTCCGCTTCAGATAAGGCATATTGCAGTTGGGTTTGATTTTAAACTGTCAGATGATGTTATGAAAAAGATTGCTGATCCAAGATTTGATACATTTCAGATAAGGGTTCTTGAATGTGGATATAGGGATGTACTGCTTGGATATGTGAAGGAAGAAACCATGGAAAAGTTGACAAATCCATCTATTCCATATAAAGAAATGAATTATAAAATTGATGATGATCGAATTGCTTTTTCAAAAGCAAAGGAGGAAAAGAATGAGAATAAGCATGTTAAGTAAAATAAAAATACCTGTATGCATACTTATAGGTATCATATGTTTGGTGATTATAGTTTGGACTGCATCATTTGTAAAAGGATGGAAAAAGAAGAAATCCATAATTAAAGGAGAATCTTACGAGGCAGATTATGTATCATATGGTTCTGCAATAGCAATAACTCTTCTTGCTGTGATTGTTTCCTTTTTTTTAATTATGGATAGCATAATTCCTAATGTAAAAAGCAGAATCTTGTATGAAAATAAAGATAATATTACGACAAAACTATCAGAAAGGCATGAAACAGCAAGAATAAATATAACTGATACATATAAAAAAAGTGGAATCAAGTATTATATTTTCACAACAGACGTTTCAAGAAATAGAACATTTACTTGTTCTGAGGAAGAATATGATAAGTATATTGGACTTGGAAATGATGCTGTAGATTGTACTATTTATACTTTATACTGTGCCTCAGATATTTACAAAGATTATTATTTTCTTGAAGATATTGGTCACTTAGAAGCAACAGAAAACACTAAAGATTATAGTTTCCACTCAGACATTTTAGACAGTCCATATTATATAGATAGTGCATATGGAAAATGTTTTGCATATGGAGATTTCTGTTTAGATGTTGAAAATGAAGAAGGTTGGATAATAAAAAATTCAACATGGACAACTGAAATGAGGATTCAGAAATATTCATTTTTAGGAGATACTGAATTTTCAGAAGAAGAACTTGAAAAGTACAAAGATATTATGGATAAAGTAAATAAAAGTATATTGGTCAGACTATAACAAACAGAAAAAAGAAGGAGTAAAACATGGGATACACAGAACTTAATATATGCTTTGACTTAAAAAAAGACACACCTAAAAGTGTTATTGATATCTTACACTATCTAATAGTGACAGAAGATAATAAGCCTTTGGAATTACCAAAGCATCCATTCTTTGAGTGCAGGAATTGGGGAATTGTGGCATGCTGTTATAGCTACTATTTTGATGGATTAACCAACAGTAAAATGATGTTTGATAACATAACAGAACAATATAAAGTAAATATTAGATCAAATCTGAAAAATTATGATGATGTAATTGATTATTTTTTGGATTGGCTTGCTCCATATATGAGTTCTCATGGTTTTATTGGATACAGCAGATTTGAAGAGTTTGAAGATCCAAGTTTAATTTACATTGGTGAAAATAATGAGGTAATTATTAAGACAATTTAAAAAAATCATATTAAAAATAGGCTTTCTTAAAAGTCTATTTTTTTGTTGCAAAGCTAAATAATGAAGTAAATGAAATCAGAAGGCAATCTTGCTGCAACCATGGAATTAGGCAAGATATTTTCCGCAAAAGAAATGGAATGCTAAATACTTTTTGGCAATAAATGTACAAATAAAGAAAGATTTGTACAATTATGACAATGAAAAAAAGCAGAAAGAAATTTCTTTTTTCATTGCAAAAGTATAGCATATTTGCATTATGCTATACTAAAAACATAGGAATTAGATACCATTAACTCAGATTGTATTTAAGTAGGAGTGATATTTTGATGAATAAGAATAAATGGACAAGTACAAATCCTAAAGAATTCAAAATAGGAGATATTATTTGCAACAAAAATAATCAAAGTTTTTTGCGATTGGTTTTAGGTATTAGTGATGAAGCATTATGGGTATCAGGTCTTATTCTTTGTGCATTAACTTCAAACGAAGACGTACATCCTATTTATCCAATATTCTTTGATGAAGTTGGAGAAGATTTACTGAGACTTGGAAACTTAAAAGATTTTCAAAGATTTATTGATGATGAAAATATTCAAAAAGAAATCAAAAGAGACATAGAAAAAATCGAATAAGATTAGAACTTTCCCATAATTATAGCAATTGTTAAAAAAATTTATAAAACATGTTGGAAGTATTTAAACAAAAAAATTGGAGATATTGAATAATGAAAATGCCAATATATGAATGTTCAAATTGCTATGATGAATTTTCGGAGCAATTATATCCAGTTAATATATCAGATGTTAAATGGATAAATTTTATTTGTGATAAATATCCAAATGGATGTATTCAAATAACTTGTCATGATGCTCAAGAAAATGCTTATTATGCAACAAAACTTTTAAAATGTTATGTAAGCAAGAAAGGCAGATATGCAATTTGGGGTAAGCACAGATTTTATGAAGGATATAGTGGCAGTCTTATATTGAAGGGCGTTCCATATAAAACAGTTGATACTGTAAAAGATGCAGGCAAACCATATGGAACAATAGTGGAAAATTAAATATAGAAGTTGATAATAAGAATTATCCTTGAAATATGAGTGTCTGAAATATGTTGATTCAGTATTTCAAGAGAAATTTTAGATATACCAAAGAATTTCCTAATTTCAACGCCAAGTAAAATGCAAAAAGTCTTTGGTTTAGATTGGAGACTTTTATTTTTATCAAGTTGATAAATCACATTAAAATTATATTATAAAGGAAATGGAGGAATAGAAGGATGATTAAATGGAAAGTAGAAGAGATGAAGCTTATGAATGAAGCTTCAAATATATACATAGGCAGAGAAAAGATATATTCTTTTGAAAACACTTCTACAAGAAAAGAGAAGATTGAATTTGTTGATAGCTTGTATGATAACAAATTAAGTTATCTCTTAGATTTGGCAAAGAAATATAAAGAAGATGAAAAATCATTATCAAAAGATGAGTATGGACATATTAGAACAGTATCCTTAAAAGCATGGATTAAGAGAAATGATGTGCTTAATCTTTTGGATAAGGATTATCGTTATGGAAAAATCTACAGAACAAATAGATATCTATGGAGCATTAACGAAAAATCAAATCTTAATGATGATAGTTGCTATGATGATTTTGTAGATGAAATTTTTCATAAAACACTCAAAGGCTTGGAATATGAAGAAATCCGCTACTTTAAGGAACATGATGAATATACATGTTTGAAGAAAAAGGTTATGGAGAAAGCAGAAAAATATGGTACATCTTTTGGGTTGAATATAGCATGGAGTTCATCTGATAACATTTATATTAACTATGATACAAGTAAAGAAAGAAAAATAACATTGGAAGAATGTAGAATATTGCTTTCAAAATATGAAAAATTGGAACAGTATATTGAAGACCTTTCCAATGAGATAAACTTTTCATAAGAGAAAAAGTCTCTGTTTTATATGCAGAGGCTTTTTTTAATAAAAAAAATGGGAAGTGACACTCACTTCCAAACACCCAATATAAATCAATACGAAAAATAAAAAAACATTAAGAACTGCAATAAATATAATACCATTATCTTTTGATTTTTGCAATACATAATCAAAAAATACCCTCTTCATTAGTAGGAAGAGGGTGTTGAAAAAAGGAATACTAACAGCTCTTATAGAGTGTGTTGAAGATATACTATATATAACACATGTTACAGATATTCTCAAGATATTTTTAGTTGTAAAAACAGCAATAAGTGTAAGTATTCAGGTTGTAATATACATCAAATTTAAAAGCAGATGAAAAGTTTAGAAAATTTTTGGAATACAATATTGCATGTGTGACATGCAAGAATAATGTATTGATGATTCAAGCAGGATAAGGGAGATATATATAAGATAGAAATCTAAGCACTTTTGTTCATGATGAACAGATGATAGTTTATAGGGTATTTTTCATATAACATGTTCACAAGTAAGGTTAACCATCTAAAATATCAAGATATTAAACAAAATATAAATTTGAAATTGTACATACAGATAACATATTTCGGTCTATTATTTTGTTGTATTGTTGGAATATTACCTTTAAGAATTTTCAATTATTTTAAATCTGAAAGCTGTTCATATTTCTTTTATATGTAATAAAAAGGAGATAGAAAATGAAATATTTTGAAATTCATGTGAAGAATGTTCCAGGAATGTCAATTAATTATGCATATTCCACGTATATAATGACACCTGGACATATAATAAAGGAAACAGCAGTTTTGTATGCTCTTAAAAATAATAAGTTTGTTAATGATGGTGATGAAGATTGCATTGACTATGTAAAAGAAATCACTGAGGAGAGATTCAATGAAGTATCAAAAACATTTCAGGAAAGAAGATTCTTGATAAATTTGAACATTGTGGATTCTTCGTTAGGAATTGAAAATATTGAGCAAATGTTGGAAAAGATTCTTAATGAAAATAAATTAAAAGGAGCATATGAGGTAAGAGAGGATAAATAAAATAGGAATTAAATTCCTTAACAGATATAAATGGCAACTTGATTTCAAGTTGCCATTTATTTTGTAGATATTGAAATTTCATATTTAGACTAAATAAAATATAAAAGGAGATAAAATAAATAGTGAAAGAAAAATTTACAAAATTGATAATGATCTTGATTATTGTCATTTTAACAGTTGCAATTATGTGTATTGACTATAATATACTAACATCAGATTTGCCAACATGGGCAAAGTGGTTATTATTATCAAAGTAAGGAGAAAGAATGGAAAATAACGGCAAAGAATTAACTATTGTAACAGTAAGCTATAGTTATGATTCAGAAGTGAATGATAGTAATTAGGAGGAAATATGAGATTACCACAAGAACTGTTTGCAGAAGCATTATGGATAGAATGGGCTTATTATGGATTTATTCATAGAAAGAAACTATCTAATCTTCTTAGAAGATATAATTTGAAATTAAAAAAAGGAAAAAAAATAAATGATGTACAATTAGCAATTGGCAAAGGTCTTAAAGATACATATGGCAATACAGTAAAGCAAAGAGAACAAATTGCTGTGGAAATTGATAAGGTATGTATTATAGCTAATTGGGAAAATGCAGTTGCAAAATACTGTTATTAAAATAAAGATTTCAAGATTGGAGGAAAACATTATGGATAGAAATGATATTGAGGAAATTATATTAGGTCTTGCAGATATTGTACAAGAAAACAGATATCTACGTGCAGAAAATAAAAGACTGAGAGGCGTAGAAAAAGAGTATCATCAGTCTATTATAGATAGATGTGAGCAAAGTGAACAAGCATCTTTAAATATGTTGAAAGCTGCATGTGTAGGAGTTATGCAAGGGAAAGAGGATGTAGAACTTGCCAAGGGATTGGTAGATTATCTGTAATTTAGTTGTATCTTATATAATGAGGAGGCTGAATAATGTATAGAATACAATACTATGATAAGAATGGTAACTACAGAGAAATTCATGGATTTAAGACACCAAAAGAAGCTGAAAATTATGTGAAAAAACATTCAGATAAGGATTTTGGTGAGTATCCATTAGTACTATATGATAGTGAACAGTATGCATAAATAGGAGGAATAATATGTATAGAGTAGAATGGAATGATATGGATGGAGAAACAAAATCAGTAGGAGGATTCCAAACAATTGTGGAAGCATATCTATGGATTGATAGCCATAACTTTGATTTTGAAATCCCTACAATAATCTTTGAAGATAATTAAAAATTGGAGAAATAACATGGAGAAAAAGATTGAAAAAATTCGTGAACTTGTAAAAGAAATCAAGTCTTATGATGAATTGCTATATATGTATGAAGGGGACAAGATTGACCTTGATATTTTGAAGCAAGAATTATGGGAATTGTTGCAAGAATTATGAATTAAGGAGAAAGATATGGAAAAAGAAATTAAAATTACTCTTGTTCCAAAGGAACAGACAGGAAAAGAGTATGACTCTATATGTATCACATGTGGGTATATATGTGTGTTTGGAAACACTTTGGGAGCTGCAATAAAGGCATTTGATACAGCTATCTCAAATAGATAGGAGAAATATATGGAAGAAAGAAAATTTTTAAGAAGAGAAAGAAACTTAGACCAAGCAGTAAATTTGCTTAGAGAAAGGAAAAGAGTAAATCCTTCACAGAATGTAGACGATGTGATGGACTTCATTACTGATTTATATGATTTAACTGCAGATCAGTTAAGACATATAATGCAAATAAAAAATATAACAGAGAGTAAGTAAACTTTCACACATAATAAAAGCAGTTAGAAACTTCTAACTGCTTTTATTATTTTTCATCATTAGTTTATACATATTTGTTTTATAAAAAATAAGATAGGAGAGATAAAAATGATTCTAAAGAGAGCTATGATAATTACAATAAGTAGCAAAGAATGGGATATGCCTAAATCCATTTTGATGGAATACAAAGGAAATTCTGACAGATTGGATGAAATGGCAAAGGAATTATTTGAGGACTACAAAAAAACCATAAAAACCATAAATTGTGAAGTTATATTATTGAATTATATATATTATGGAACAATTGAGGTGATTTGCAATATGGACAAAGACAGACACACAACTTGTTTAGGGTATGTGTCAGAAGAGGGGATAAAAAATCCTCAGTTTGATTAGAGAAAAGAGAGCAGTTAAAATAACTGCTCTCTTTTAGAATTCACTGATTTATTTTGTTTGAAAATTTTATTCATATTTTATTTAGAAAAAATATATAAAGGAGAAAAAGTATGAGTAAGATAGGAGTTTGATTAGAGAAAAGAGAGTAGTTAAAATAACTGCTCTCTTTTAGAATTCACTGATTTATTTTGCTTAAAAATTTTATTCATATTTTATTTAGAAAAAAATAAGTAAGGAGAATAAAAATATGAGTAATTATGAATTTGTAGAAGGTAAAAACATAGACATGTATCATTTCAAGATGTATCAAGGAAAGTTTCTTGATAAAACACAGTTGATTAATGATGAACATGTGTATATATATGCAAACATTTCGGACTTTGACACAGACACATTTGAGGAAAGTGAAGTCAGAGTGTATGCACATCCTTATGAAAAACTGTGTTGTGCAGAAGACTATGAGATTACACGCAATCTTTATGATGAGGATTTGAGTTACTTGAAAACTGTACTTTTGGAAATGTATAAAAAGTCAGTAATGTAGGAATTAAATTCCTCATCATATAGCAGGCAAAAGCAGACTATTTCAGTCTGCTTTTATTTGTTTTCTAGCAAACTTTCATATTATTAGTTATAAAATAAAAAAAAGGAGAAAAATAAAGATGTTAGATGAAAGAATTTTTATGAATCCACGCTATGTTCAATTTGATGAACAAGCAGATTCTGAATCTTATTATGATCAGAATACTGGGTTAATATATATAGTAACCCATGACAAAAAAACAGGGATAAATACAATCAAGGAACTGATGTTGGATGCTGATGATTACTGTAAGTATTATGAAATGTATAAGAACATTTTATGCAGTGATGATACCAGCAATAGCAAAGAGGAGTATTATTTCATTGATGAATTTATTTCATATTGCTATCCATATGAATGTGACAGAAAAACACAATCATACGGAGTGTTAAAAAAATATATGGGAAATAAATACACAAGAGAAGAAATGGATAGAATTATTGCTGAACTTGTGATGAGACATCCATATGTAAGTAATTCAATGAGTCTGAAAATAAGATTCATGAAGCAAAGTGATAGAGTCACATCCTTTTACTGTGTGATAGATTTCAAAAATTATGATTATCCAAATCAGAAAAAAGGAGATAAATACATTAAATTTGAGTTATAAGTAAACAAGAAGTGCTGCTATTATGGCAGCACTTCTTGTTTCTGTGAATTTACAATTTACTTATAAGACTATCATATTGATAATATAAAATAAGTAATAAAGGAGAATAAATAAAATGACAAATGAGTTTGCAGGAAGAATTATTGGAGTAAAGTGTGTAAAGGTTATTGGGAACATTGCATATGCCTTGATAATAAAATTCAAAGATGAAATGTTGTTATCACTGCTGCCAAAGGAAAATAAAGGTGAGTATATAAAAGAAATGATTTCTAAATACAATTTGGGAGTTGCAAATACAGAACCATTTTTTATATATGATAATCATGAAGATGTGATATATGCTCGATTTAATCTTTATTCTAAGAATTATAAGATATATGAAGACATCTTGCCATGTTTTGATGATTCTACACAAAGAGATATTGTAGAAATTGCAGAAGCATTAAAGCCAAACTGTGATATTGAAAATATAGGCATCACTTTTGATAAGTTGGTGAACAACATAAAAATTGTTCAAGGTATACCAGAAGATTTGGAAAATGATATCATGTCTGAACACAAAAATGAAGATGCTGTACGAATGCTTGATTTTAATGGTGAGTCAGTATTGTATCTGTTAAGAAAAAATGTTGTAAGATTTGAGGAAGGTTATATTTTTGAGATTCATAACAGTTGGAATAATGAATATTGGAGTGAATCACAGTCTAGTGGTGGATTTAAAGCAATTGGTGAAGGTTTTGAGGGAAATTATTATGAGAATTATAATTTCACAGTAGATACAATTAGTAACCGTATGAAATTTAATCACTTTTATGATAAAAAATGTGCTGTGTATTATGATGAAAACTGCATTGTTTCGCTAACTGGTAATCAAGAAACTGGATTTCTCTTTGTATTTCCATTAGGAAAAAGGGACTTTTTTAAGCCATTGTTGGGTATGAATGAAGACAATAAAATTTTTGAAAGTGGAGTTTTTGCTGATTTGTATTCAGTGTTAAGTTTGGACTTCATATCAAAAGATGAATATATGGACAAGTACCCATATTCAACATTAAAGCTTCAGACAATTGAAAAAATTGAAAAATATTTTGAGGAATATGAAGATTATAAGAGAAGAAGATTCAACAGAATCAATAAGGAAATGATTCTGTATTCCAAAGAGTAACAAGTCATTTGTAAGAACCTATTTCTTATGTAGAAATGGGTTCTTATTTTGTATGCAAAAAAGTCAGTATCTATTACAAATGTTATAATAAATTAAACATATTATATAATACAATAAAATTATGGTTGAAGGGAGAAATATAAGAAATGTTATCAAATAAAGAAATGAGAGAAATTACAAAGGATGTACTTATGGAGTCTATTGCTGTTGCCTATTATAAGATTAATGATAGAGATTTTAGTGAAGAAGAATCAGAACAGATCACAAGATATATTGATCAGTATGGGAAGGCAATGGGAAATGCAATTGGTGAAAGATATTATACAATGTAAATAATGAAGCAGAAAGGTTAAAATATGAGAGCAAAAATATATTGTGAAGTTACTTGTGGTAGCTGTGGTGCATTAGCCTACGTCAGCGGATATTACAAAAATACAGACACGATCAGAAAAATTAAGAAAGAAACAGAGGATTGGGTATGGGATGCAAAGGAAAAGATAAATCTTTGTCCTGAATGCAGGAATCAAAGAAAAAACAAATCATAAGAAAGAAAATAGAAAAAATAAGTGCAATTAGTGTTTAACTTCTTTTATTATTTTTTATTATCAAGATACACATATTTTTTTATAAATAATAAGATTGGAGAAATAAAGATATGAACCAAAATTTAGCAAGAGAAATTGTACAAAGTCTGCCAAGCTTGTATCCAATTAAGGATTTTGAAGAAGAAGCAATTTTAACAATCTTAACAGCTAAACCATTTCATTATGAAACAGAAGGTGAAGATGATAGGGAAGAGTTGATTCCTTATTGCCCTAACTGTGATGAAATGATATACAATGAAGAAGACAGATTTTGTAAGAAGTGTGGGCAGCCACTTACTGATGAATAGAAAAATTATGTATCATATTAAAAATGAAAATAAGTCTGTAATACAGGCTTATTTTTTATTTGCAATTGTTTTAATAATCACTGTAATGATAAAATAAATACATAAAGGAAAAAATGGAGGTAAAAAATATGGGGATGCCATACTCAGTTGAAGAAATTGATAATGGAATGATAGCTGAAGGGATTGATGAGATATTAAATTCTAATAATCCAATTGCTATTGAAGAATATAATTTCAGACAAGAATTGTCAAGAGAACAACATCAAATTGATAAAAAGCAAAGTGGAGATTTTGGATATTGGCTTGATAATTGTGGTGATGATATTTGGTATTGTAAGCATTGCTTACAACCAAAATGTTGCAAAAGAGAAGCAGAGTGTTTGAGAAAAGTTTTATCTTAGTAATGATAATAAAAAAAGGGGGTTAAGAGATAGGTATGGCAGTCATGACAAAGAATGATATGAAAAATATTATAGATGGAATACACACAGAGTCATTTAAAGTTGATAATGGTATCTATGAGTTTCACGAAGATGGGAATATGAGTATAGGAGTAAGTTATGAACACTTGGGAGACAATTATGTTGGCTATATATTCAACTTATTTCTAAATGGAGAGTATATAAATATTCCTAATGCATTTACAAGTGTATATGATGCAATAGATGTTTTGGTAAATGAATGGAATCACTATCAGACAACTAAAAATTAAAAATTTATTTGAAGTATAAGTGATTTACATATTTGATATATAGATGAAATAAGTATAGGAGGAAGAAGAATAATTATGGAAACAAATGCATATGCTTTCCGAGTATTTTATGGACAGGATAAAAACAGTTTTTTAAGATGGATTGATTTTCTGTTTCTTACAAAGGATAAGAATAAGTGTCATAAATATATAGATGATTTTATTCAGAAGGAAACAGAAGAGGATAAGAAAGAAGATGATGATGGAAATATTGTCAATTGGCAGTGGAAATATCATAAAATTGAAGAACTTGACATTATGAAAACAGGAAATAGTCCTGCATATAATGTCGTTGTTTTATAGGGAGGCAAAAATGTTTTTATGTATAACATTTAACGGAGAATTTTTGCCATTCATGATGGATATGGCATCAGAAGAAGAGTGTATAAAAGCTATAGAAAAACTGAAAGAAGATTATAATTTCAGTAAAGCTGATTATGTTGTAGAATCTGATAGAATCATTCTTCATGCTTCAAAAAAGAAAACCACAAAGAAAAGACTATACATTTTTAAAGATACTGTAATTCTGCAGACAGATACATGCTACCCGGATGAGGTACAACCTACAAAAGAGTTACTTGCTTTTGATAGGAATGTATCTGTAGATGAGATACATGTTGTAGAAATATAAGGAGAGACAAAAATGGACGATTATAAGAAATTAATTGAAGATTTTCTGAATAAACTTGAAATATTGGATAAAAAATCAATGGATAAAGAGTTTACAGATGAAGAATTTTATCTGCTGACTGTTATAAGAGGATGCAGAAATAAACTTGCAGAAGTTTATAATAAAATAGGAGATGAAACATGGATTATGCCAGATATGGAATTAAAGCCATAGTTTATAAAAAAGCAGTGTCATTTTGATACTGCTTTTTATAATGATTATTTTAAGAGAGCATATAATTCATTTTTTTATAAAGTGATAAAAGGGAGGAGAAATATATGTATAAGATGATATTATCTGGAGGGAAAGTAGGAGTATGCCAAAACCATATTTCTATAAAAGCATGCAGCATGGCAGCAAAGGTCTATGCATGGAAATATAGATTAAATGCTGACACATGGCAAGGTGGAAAATTATATGAAGATGGGAAATACATTGGACGTGTTTACCATAATGGTAAAATATTAAGATGTATTTCTTAATCCTGGATACAAAGAAAAGCAGTGTCTAATTGATACTGTTTTTTTTGATTTATTTTTAACAGACATATAGTTCATATTTTTATAAAAGTAATAAAAAGGAGAGAAAAATGAATACAGTAAATATAAATATGAATATAAGAACAACACCATACACGGAAAAAGAAATGAAGGATATGATAAAGACTGGTCATGTTTATGTAAAAGAAAACATATTGGTTGAATTAAATGATTTAATCAATAATGATTTTGAACAGTTCTTTGATGTTGTATCTTTGAAAGTAACAGGAACAGAGCTTCTTTCAGAGATTGGATACAATATTTTCGGATCAATGGATAAACATACATTAATCATGGAAGTAACAGGAAATATAAGTGAATGTGTAGACACAGAAGAATAAAAATGGAGGAAAAAATATGATCGTAAATGCATATTTAAATGTAACAGAAAAGCAGTGGAAGGAAATCAAGGAAAAGTATGTTGAAGCCAACATGTATCACATAGTAAGCAATTCAAAGAGAAAGTGCAAGCGATGTGATGAATGTGCAGCATACAATGCATGTTCTTCATATGAAGGATACTGCCTGAATGAAGAAGGACTTGTGGACGGAAATTCCACTTGTGAAGACTGGCATGAATATTAAATAAAAGGAGAGAAAATATGACAGTAACTATTACATGGGCAAAAGACAAGTGGGATATTACAACCCACAATACACAAGTAAAAACATTCAATTCAGAAGAACAAGCTATTGAATGGATTAGAAGAAATGCAAAACACATTGTATCCATCAACAATCAGGGTTTCTTTATAGGAGAGCAAATTTCTCATTTTGACATTATTGATTGTTTGATGAATAAGTAATATATAGGAGGAAAACAAATTGAAATTGTATATTATTACATTTATTCCTTGTGATACACAATTCCTTGTAAATCAGAAGACAAAGGAAAATGCTTTAAAATCTGCAATTTCTGCAAACAAGTTAGTAGGAGATGTAGAAGGTGAAAAAATGGATGATGAAAAGTTGTATTTAGTCAATGAAGTCACTAAAATGAGTACAATTGCATTTTTATTTAATAATTGGGAATATTGGGGACAAACAGATGATACCATTATTCTTGATTAAATGAATGGAGAAATTTTAAAGAAGAGACATCCTGTAAAGGGTGTCTCTTTTTGTGTGCAAAAATAAGAAATAACTTCAAAATGATATCATATTATTAAAGAGTAGGTTCAGAATTGCATGGTGTATTGAAAGATATTAGTAACTTAACTATGCATTATGTATTAAAGAAGCATTAAAAGGACTTGGATTCTTCTCAGAATAAATGCATGTTTCTTTGTAGAATGGAGGAAATATTATGGTACAAACAATAAAAATTTCAAATGCAGAAATGAATTTAATTAACAATTTACTTAATCTTACAAGTGATGAAATTTATCAAAAATATGGTTATAAGAGAGACGAGACAATTACTCATACAGCAAAATTTCCAAACGGAATTGAAGCAAATATTAAGTTAGTAATTTGTGAAGAAGAAACTCCATATACAGAAGGTGTATTATTCCATAATGGATTTGAACTGACATGCACAGAACCAGATTGTACATATGATGGTGAATGGAATTTTGAACATAATGGAATTGAGTATATTGTAAATGTGGAACCAGAAATGACAAAAGAACAGCAGGAAAAGCTGTGTGCTATTTATAATGCAAGTGATATTGAAGCACTTGATTATATGTATGAGTTTTTAAAAGACAACCATAATTCTGAAATGTTAGAACTTCTTGACAGAGTACATACATTAAATATGGAAACAACATTAGGTTGGGGGAAAGAAAATTATACATCAGAAGAAGCAAAAGAATATTTTGATGGCAAATGGAAATTATTAAATTACTTTGGAATTAAAAGTGATTTGGGTGATGCTTATATTGAGTAAGGAAATTCACATTTCTTTAGAAGAATGGAGGAAGTTTTTATGAAACAGATTATTAAATTTATTGACGTAGATGTTGATGGTTGTGGTACAAATATAGAATCTATGATTGGGGTTGAAGGCAAACAGGAATTAACGAATGGAATTATTCAGAGGGCGAAAGATGCTATTGAGAAATACAAGAAAGAAAATTATGGAGAATATGATACTGATAGCATTATTAGTGTAGCATGTGAATATTTAGAATCCGAAGGGTATATGTGTGATTATATTTCAGAAGATGCAACTATCGAGTTCTGATACAACTAAGTTTACAGAATCATGACACAGAGGGATGCTCCATAAGGGGAAGTAAAGAGGAAATTGCAAAAGAAATATGAAAAGACATTATTTATCAAAACAAGTGGAAGGTGGAAAAATAATATGAGAAATAGAAAATTATTTGGTATTCTTATGATATCAATTTTGATGATTTGTTTATTGACAGGATGTAGAGATAAAGTAAAGAATAAATATTCAAGTTTGGATGATTTGGATATTGAAGTATATGAAGAAAATGTAATGGCTAGAATCACAATTACTGACTCATATACAAAAGATAACATAAAATATTTTATTTTCACAACAAATGTTTCAGGAGAACGGAAATTTACATTGTCTGAAGAAGAATATGATAAATTCATAGGATTGAATAATGATGCTGTAGATTGTACAATTTGGCACATAAAGAGTAATGAAGATATTTTCCAAGATAAATATAAAACAGTGGCAAATGGTAATTTAACATGTTATAATCTGAAAAATCATTTAGATGAAAACATACCAGGACTTAGCAGTTATTTCTACTATATTGGATATTCCTATCCTATTGGTATTGAAAGTGCATGTGATTTGGAATTCAAATATAGTGATTATTGTATTGATATGAATGATTATGAAAATGAAGAAACAGTGTATGTGAGAAGTAATATTGACATATGCAGGTATTCATTTCTAGGAGAAAAAGGATACACAGATAAGGAAGTACAAGAGTATAAGGAAGTCATAGATAAGGTAAGCAAAGAAACTGCAGATGCATGTGAAATGCTAATCAAAATGAAAGAAAAATAAAAGATGGAGATAAAATCATGAAAATGAGTCACATAAAAAACGATAAATTAGAAACAGAAATATCAAAATGCATTGCATTTACAGTATACAGTATTATTTTTATGGTGGTTGCATTTTTGTTTTGTATTTTTCTCTCACATATTGAAGACAAAAATGTAAAAATTGTAAATTACAAATATTGTGACAGCATAAGAAATATTTGTGAAAATGCAATAGACATAACCTATAATGAGATATATACATATAATGAGGCAGCAGATACAACCCCACTAAATTATTCAGCAAATTATCAAGGTTTAGACACAAATAAAAGTTATAGAGTAAAACTAAATATCTTTGTGGAAAAAGAAAAGGGATATGAATATTTAGGTTCTGTAAATAAGGTGTTTAAACCATATGATAGTAATGGAAATATTTGTATTGATTTTGCCGTTCCAACAACAAAATTCAAATACAAAGTGACAGCTAATATAAGAGAGAAAAAATAAAAAATCAATTGATATAAAAAATGCCATCAATTATGATGGCATTTTTTTTGGGGGGTTACATGAGAATTGCACTCATATTTTTCTTAAACCAATCTGATTCCATTATACTACAAGGATAAACCAAAACAGATAAATGAGATGTGTCTGAATCATAAATCATATTTCTGAAATAAGATTCTGCTTCATCAACTGAATCAAATGGCTTATGGTAAAATCTGTGTTCAAGTTCTTCATATTCCTCAGTTACAAGAATAACACAGTTGTTTTTATCACAGATTTCATTGATTTCATAATCAATGGTATTCTTGTATTCTCCATAATTAAGTTCATAATGGAGGGAAGGATCCCCTTGCATTTTTAAGGTAGCATAACCGTTATCTGAAAAATAAAAGATATTGCTTTTATTATAGCAAGACAAAATCCATTTTGAAATTTCAAAATTGTTCTTACTGCAGACACTTTTGAGAGTCATAAGTATATCGTTCTTAATGGAAGAGTGAACTTCTCCAATGTTATCAAAAAAGAAACTTCCATCTGCATTAGAAAGCTGTTTGAAATCTTTTCCATTTGTTTTTTTCTTTAATATGTACATAGATTCCTCCTATATTTCTTTTATATAAAACAATATGGAAAAGCAAAAAGCATAAAATAACTCATATTCTTTGCAAATAAAGATATAAGGTATGTTTTGTTATAATAAAAGAAAAAAATAGGAGAAATGCATATGATAAAAGTGGAACACAATGATAATATATACAACTTTAGGGGAAATGATATATTGATTCAAAGCAGACCTTACAAAAAGGAATCTGATAGGGTTCAAACACAAGCCTATCCTTATTTGTTTTTTACATATAATGAATTATATGGAATTGTATATCATAAGAAAACAGACAAGTTATACAGAGTAACAAATCCCATGACTATTAAAAAGCCTATAAAAGAAGTTACACATGTTTTTGATCATATGTTAGCATTTACAGATTCATATGAGATATATAGATGTTGGAGTGCAAGAGTATATGGTGAGGATGTTGCAAAAGTAAAACCGATCATAATGGAACAATATATTCTTAGTCTGTTTGAAGACAAATTTATAAAAGAAGAAATAAAAAAGAAATATGGACTTATAAAAGAAATACAAAATGGATATGCATTACGATATCCAATAAAAATATATGATTATTGTATTGATAACAAGTGTAGTTTAAATGATGCAGTAAGATATGTTTCTGAAAATTCTGAAAAATTTAGAGATAATGAAAAATTCTCATTTAAAAGTGAAATTATTGTGGCACCAGGAAAGATAAAGTTTGAAAAATCCAACAAAAATGGTAAAGGCGTGGATTTTATTAAAGTATACATACCAGTATTATCCAAATACACAGAACCAGACAATAAAAAGATTATTGAAATTTATAAAAAAGAAAGAGAGAATATATTAAAGGATGTAATAAAGAAAATTAAAGAATCAAAAAGATTTGTAAAGCTAGGTGTTCCTATGAATATCTTCAGATTAACCAATGTAACTCTAACAAGTCAAAGAGAATTGTATTTTTTGTTTGAGTTGAAAGAAGAGTTGCTAAATCAATAGTAATATGCGGAATTAAATTCCTTTTTATTTATATATATTGATTTTTTCATATTTCATTTATCAAATAAAATATGGAGGTAGTAATATGGGACAGTATTATAGAGCAGTAGTAAAGATTGGAGATAAAATTGATAACATTGCCAATTATATTGATGGTGAGTATGTCATGGGAAAACTCATGGAACAGTCATGGTGGGATGAACATTATGTCTTGCAAGTAGCAAGTCTTTTGTGGAGAACAAAAGGTAAGCTTGCATGGGTTGGAGACTATGCAAATGCCGGAAACTTAAATTGGAATGAAGAGTTATCAGGTGTTTGGGATGAAAAAGATTCTGCAAGAAGAGATCTGGTATATAATGGATTTACTCTTGATGGTATAAAATTTTTCTTTAATCATACAAAGAAAGAATTTATTGATTTGGAGGAATATAAAAACATTAGAATCAGAAAGGAAAAGGATAAGTATTTAAAGACTGTGAATAAAAATCCTGATGAAATTTCCTTGTCTGAATACAGAAAGCTTGCAGAAAATAAGCAGATGTATTTGGAAAATCCGGTTTCTATTCTTACAGCAGTAGGAAATGGAAAAGGTGGTGGAGATTATTATTCAGGAGCCATCAATGCCGAAAAGGTTGGTATTTGGGCATGGGATACCTTAGAGATTACAGATGAAAATCCTTATGAATGGGATCCTATAAAAAGAGATATCCGACTCAAGGATGAATTCTTTGATTATAGGGATGTAACAAAGGATTATATCTTTGATGAGGAGGATATTGTAGGAAAATAACAAATGAAAAGGCAGATAAAAAATCTGCCTTTTTTTATCTGCAAAAATTTACTATATAAGGAAAATGTTAAAATATAAACATAATTAAGAATTAAGGGAGCAATGAGAAGATGAATAGAACACCAAAAATAATTAGGCAACAGACAGAAAAATGGCTAGATGAACGGTGGATGATTGCGAATATGAAAGATGCAAGACCACAAGATATGTGTTATTATATGGGAGCTTTAAAAGCACTTGAATTTGCAGGATATGAATGGAAACGTGATAATGATGGAAAACATACATTATTTAAGTAGATTGGAGAGATGAAGATGAGATATGAAAATATAAGCACTGACTTCATTGATAGAGATTTTCTTTGTTTTACAAGTAATGAATATAAAGGGAATATTGTCCTTGAATCAACTGATGAACTTGTCAATATAACAAATCAAATTAGAAAAGAACAAGGTAATACAGATTTGGTTGGAAATGAATATGATAACGAAGTTTATTATAACTTCTATCTTATGTTTGATACTAAAAAGAAAACAATCAATATTCAGGCAGTATGCAATTATGGAGAACGAGATGATGAAATGTATTATGAATTACCGATGACTGAAAAAGAAAAGCAAAATGTAATGTGGAAGTTTGTTGATATGCTTGCAACAGAAATTTATAATAGCTAAAAGATTGCACTAAATATGGAGACAACACAGATAATCAGCAAGCAAAATCATATGATACAATGATGATGTATGAAGTTGCAGATTTAGTGGATGATTTAATAGAATTTGTAAAGTGTGGTGGCTTTTAGTATCATACCAAAAAATAAAGAAAGAGAAAAATAATTATGGTAGAAGTAAATTTTGAATATAGAGATGAAATGAGTAATTGGGAGTGGAGAACACAGAGATGTGTTGTAAGTTCTGTGAAAGAATGCAAGAAAATTTATGGGTTGGGTATAGATTGTGAGTACAAAATTATTTCAGTAGAAGAAATTAAGGAGGACTAAAAATATGGGATGTTTTAGTTGGATTACATGTGATACTAAAAAGGCAGTAAGAATTGGAAGAAACAAGAGTGTGTATGTATTGATTCCAGAAAAATTTGGTGGTGGTTCAATCAGAGAAGGTCGTTATGAAGGATATGGAGAGTTTGGTGGGCATGATATGTATGATCTTGTTGCAGATTGGAACAAAGAATATGCAACTGTTGATAATTTAAGGAAACCAAAGAGAAGTGAATGGGGAAATGATTCTGATTCAGAGGAATTCTTTGAAAGAGCAATGGACTGGTATAAGGAAAGATGTCAGAGATTAAATGACTTCAAAATTCTTTCAGATGAAGATATGAAGGAAAAATATGGTGAAGATTATAAGAGAAGTATTGGTATTGACATTGCATGTTATAATGATCAGAATGCAGCATTGAAATATCCTATTAAGATTGCAGAAAGAAAGAAGTCTGTTTATGAGACTTGTGAACCATCACTAAGTGATCCGGATCAGGGAATGTAAATCAGTAAAGCATGTGTAATAACTATCTATTGCACATGCTTTTATTTTATTAAGTTTTATCTTCCATATTTAATTTATAAATTTAAAGAAATTAGGAGGAAAGATAAATGCCAAACTATACAAGAAATATTATAAAAATGAAAGGAATTGCAGAACTTCCTTTATTTGATGAAGATGGATGTTTTGATTTTAATAAAATCATTCCAATGCCGGAAGAATTAAAAGATACAAATAGTGGTACATTTACAGAAAAATGCATTGTTTGTTTTCTCACAGAGAAGGGTTCAATTGGTTTGAATGAATTGAACAAAAGAAAAAAAGAAATAAATGAGATTCTTGGAAGCATTGTTTATCATTTTAACGAATCTGACTTTGTTGGATTGATACATGAAATTCTGGCAGAAGATAATGACTTGGATGCTATGTATGAAGAAGGAAGAAAATATGTAGAAAATTACAGAAAATATGGAGCATGTACATGGTATGAGTGGGCATGCCAAAATTGGAGTACCAAATGGAATGCATGTAATACTGAGATTGTAGATGAAGACACAATCAAGTTTTCAACTGCATGGTGTAGTCCTATGAGAATTCTATTTGAATTATCCAACATGTATCCAGATGCAGAGATTGAGACCTGGTATGCAAGCGAAGAAATCGGATATGAAGATGGATATAGAATCTTCAAGAATGGAGCTATTATCAAGGGCAATATTGATAAAGATATGCCACCTATGAGTCAGGAAGCATATGAAACATATGTGAAATGTTGGGGTGTATCAAACTGCCTATACAAGGACACAGATGGACATTGGAAGAAACATGACTGTGAAAACTGTAACGGCTGTAATTGGTAAATTTTTAAAAGCTAGTATTAACAATACTAGCTTTTATTTTGTTTTGTATAACAACTCATATTTATTTTATAAAATTAAAAATTGGAGGAAATAAATATGGGACAAGATACAAAATGTAAAGTAAGGGGATATTTGAGTCATGAAAGATTGTTTCAGTTTATCAAGGAAAACTGGGATGAAACAGCCAAAATGAGAATTGAAAAAAGAATCATGAATTCACTATCTAACTATAAAGGGGAATATATAATTAACCAACATAGTGAAGATGACAACAATTGGTATAACTATATTGGCTCTATTGATTTTAATTATAAAGGTGAAGAAAGAAGTCTTTTTTATCTTTATGAAAACATCCACTTTAAAACGGACTCAATTAACGCTGAAACAACATATCTGAATCTTGGATATTATGGCAAAAGTGTTGAAATCATGAAAGAGATTCTGCTTCATTTTGGAGGTGGATGGCTAGATGAGAATGATTGTGATAGTGAAGATTACTATTACATTGAAGGCTCAGAGGAAGATGGATACTACTCAGATGTAATGTATGTATTCAAGAAGTTCTTAAAGGAAATTGGATTTCATGATACATTTGGATATAACTACTATGACAATATGAATTCATGTACTATTTATACATCAAATCCAGGAGCATGGATTGGAGTTAAGGGAGAGAATGTCAAAGAGTTAAAAAATATGTTATCTAAAGCAAAAGGCTGTGATGTTGAAGTGAAGTTTATCCAAATAAAGGGAGAGATACTATCGCTTTAATAAACAATAGGAGAAAAAATAAAATGGAAAAAAAGTGGTTAGGGAAAACCTATAAGTGTCCATATGGAGTAATGCATGGAGACGTGTTCAAAGTAACAGAATCTTCACCACAAAAGACATATGATCACGGATATTGTGAACAGCAGATTAAAGGTGTTTCACAGTATTATGGAGAAATGAAGATGTCATTAGAAGATTTGGAAGTTTTTTATGTACCATGTTCTGAAAAGGAATATGAAGAAATTTATAAGGAAAACCAAATGAAAAAAGATAAAGAAAAGAGAAAAATTGCAATGCAAACAGAGCAGTGTAAGATTTTCTTTGATAAGCTGCCCAAATACATTGGTTCTGATATAAATCAGGAAGTGTTTGGAGAAGAAGGAATAGGAGAATATCTGAAAAAAGCAGTAGAATCCTACTATAATATCAAATTATAAGACCATATATAAAGAACAGATTTCAATATTGAAGTCTGTTCTTTATTTTTTATATGCAAAAATAACATTTTTGATGTATATGATAATTTAAATAAAAAGGAGATAAAGTAATATGATTATAAAAACATGGAGAGATCCATATGATGTAGGATTTAGTCCAACACATCCAACAAAGATAGAAATAAATCCAGGACTAACAGTTTTGGTTGGCTGCAATGGTGCAGGAAAGACAACTTTGCTAAAAAATATAAAAGACCATTGCATAGGAAATAAAATTCCTTGTTATGCATATGATAACCTAAGTGATGGTGGTTCATCAGCCATGAGTGAATTATTAAATGATAATTATAATGAGGGAGTTGCACTATATTTCCAGTCTGAAGGTGAGTGTATTAAGTCAAATATTTCAAGAGCTAGTTCTATGTTTAAGTCATTTTTCACACTTGGATATATTGACAACAAGCAGAATAGATTTAGACGTATATTTGCAGATGAAAAAGTACTGAAAAAGCAGGATGAAGTTTTCAAAAATGCAAAGGAACGAGTTTTACTATTTGATGCTGTAGATAGTGGATTGTCCGTTGATTCAGTCATTGAAATCAAGAGATTGTTTGATGTTATTCTTGCAGATGCAAGTACATTCAAAAAGGACATTTATATTGTAATTGCAGCAAATGAGTATGAACTTGCAAGAAATACAGACTGCTTTGATGTGAATACAGGAAAATATTTAAAGTTTTCAGATTATGAGGATTATAGAAAATTCATAATTAAAAGCAGAATGAAAAAAGATAAGCGTAATGAAAGATTACAAGAGAAATACGCTAAAAAGAAAGAAAACAGATAGGAGAAAAATATGGAGCAGATTATTAAAAGCTTGTTAGAAACTGATGCATATAAGCTTTCAATGGGACAAGCAATTTATCACCAATTTAGCGATTACAAAACTACATGGACTTTTAAGTGTAGAAATAAGGGAGTGTTTTTTACACCTAAGATGGTGGAAGAAATTAAGACACAGATTCAGGCATATTGTAACCTTAGATTCACAGAAGATGAACTTTCTTATATTGATGGAATCAAGTGGATGAAGGGCTCATATGTAGATTTCCTTAGAATGTGGCAGCCTCGATATGAGGATTTTGAAATTACCACAAATACAGAATGTGGACTTTCAATTGAAGCAAAAGGAACATGGCTGAACACATCTATGTATGAAATCCCGGTTCTTGCTATTGTAAATGAGGTTTATTTTAGAATGGCATATAACTATGATGATTTAATTAAAAGTTTTAAGAATAGATTTGAGGAAAAATATCAGAAGCTTAAAAGTGGGCATTGGTATGCAGGTGTGTTTTCTGAGTTTGGTTTAAGAAGAAGATTATCTGCAGAAGCACAGGAATATGCAGTAGAAAGATTGTCACATTTGAATGACACTATGCATTGTTCATCAAAATTTGTTGGTACATCCAATGTATACCTTGCAAAGAAATATAATCTCACTCCTGTTGGCACCATGGCACATGAATGGATTATGTGTACCGGTCAAGGTAATCACAAACATAACCCTGCTTATTCCAATTGGTATGCTTTGGATGCATGGGTTAAGGAATATGGAGTTTTGAATGGCATTGCCTTGACAGACACAATTACAACTGATTGTTTCTTGAAAGATTTTCAGTTGACATATGCAACATTATTCAGTGGTGTAAGACATGATAGTGGAGGTGCATTTGAGTGGGGTGAGAAGATGATTAATCATTATGAGTCACTTGGTATCAATCCTAAGACAAAGACACTTCTGTTTAGTGACAGTCTTGATTTTGAAAGAGCTGATAAGTTATTCAGACACTTCCATGATAGAGTAAACGTTGCATTTGGAATTGGTACTTATTTGAGTAATGACACAGATGTTCCTGCTTTAAATATTGTTATGAAAACAACAAAGTGTAATGGAATGGATGTGGCAAAGATTTCTGATACAGAAGGAAAAGGCATGTGTAAGAATCCAGATTATGTTGACTACTTGAAAAGGTGTATCAATTGGAGGATGACACATTAAAAGGAGGAACAAAGTTGGGCAATTCAATCAAAAACTATGAAAAAAAAGAGAGAAAAAGGCAGAAGGAAGCATATGAAGATTTGAGAAAAACTGTTGCAGACAAGATGCTTGAGGTTTTTGCAGCAAGGATGGTTGACTGTGATTGTGAAACAACAGAAAACTCTTATGCAAATAAATAATCATAATATAAAAGTAGGTGTTTTTAGACACCTACTTTTTTGCAAAATAATCAAGTAATTGTGAAATGATATTATATAAAAAAGAACATATTTACAATAAGATGATTTGGCATCTTAAAACTGCAAAAGCAGATACTCCTAGAGAGGCAGATATAGGCACGGAACATTTGTGCTCTGTGAGAAAATGCAGTATAGGAGTTAACTTGTAATTAAATATTTGGGGTTTTGGAGCCTTATGAAATTACAAGATTCCAAAGGTGACAAGATAGTAATATATGTTATAGGATTTTAGAAGATTTATAAAAAGCTAGTGAGTATAAAATATAGCAAAATATAAAGACAAGGAATTAAATTCCTTGTCTTTTTTTTTGTTTATAGATTCTAATTGCAATCTTCATATTAACATATATATCTTTTGTATAAGGAGGAACAACATATGCTTATTAAAACGAATTATGGAAATTTAGATAAAAGAGAAATAAATATGGTTGAGAAGGGATATGGAAAGGTGGTAATTCATTCCATTGCATTTGATCGAAGTTTTTCAGATAATCAGAAAAGAACAAATTTGATTAAAGCAAAATCAATGACAAAAGAAGAATGGAGTGAGTATTGTCTTCAATTTTCAAAATCACTTGAAAAGCCAATGTTGGAAATAAAAAATCTGTTTGCTTCTAAATATGATATTCACCAAGTATCAGTAGAAACAAGTACAATGGAACATTATAAAAGTAATTGGGATTTATATTTCTGGCACAATACAAATAGACCATACATGGATTATTTTACTCTGACATTCAATAGTAAAAGAACAGCAGAACAAAACATGGATTTGTTAAGAGAAATTACATCTTTTGTTGAGTTGTTGGATTATCATCCTAGTGTTGAATGTCATATTGTTTACAAAATCCAGTATGATGAAGAGAAGATTAAGATGGATTCAGGAAAAATTTGTGAAGATTTAAAAAACAAATTTATAATTCACAGAGGAATTGTAGGAAAAATAAAAGTGATTGATTCAAATGGAGAAAAAAGATATGTTTTCTTCCCAAAAGGGAAAAAGAAAAAGTATCTGGAATTATCTTTGAATGAATTGCTAACAGCATAAAAGGAAAGGAAAGTCAGACATTTAATAAGTGTCTGACTTTCCTGGTAAAAAGCTAAAAAAAACAGACATTTTATTTATTTCGTCATAATATAAAACACATATTGTAATTATATGTAAAACAAAGGAGAGAAAAAAATGAAAACAACATTTATTACATCAAATATCTGTATTGCAACAGAAAATACAGATGGATATATTTATATGCTTGAGGCAGATAATGTTGAAGAACTACTTGATGATTGGAACGATTCATGTAAGTATGTTCCTGCAAATGATGCAAAAGTATATTTTGCAACGTGTAATGGGAAAGTATTAAGTACAAGTCCTAATTTGGATTTTGAAGGTTGCTTAAAACTCATTACAGAAACAGAAAACAAAAAGTCCATTGATACACATACCGAATCATTCAATAAGCTGTATGCTGAATATCTTCGTAAAAGTAAAGGAAAAGCAGATGCAACAGAAGAATTAAGAGAATACATTAATAAGTGTTTCGATTTATATGAAAAGTTTGGATTTATGGACACATTCAGGAATCCATATGAAACTGAACAAAAATATAATGGGAAGAGATTTACGGTACTTGGCCGGGTGAAAGAAATCACAGAAGATAAAGATGGTGCAGACTTAGAAATCCTTCCTATGTGGAATATTCAGTTTGAAGATGGAAATATCACATCAGCATATCCAGAAGAAATCTGTATATGTGAACATTTGTTATAAAGGAGACAGATATGATGAATTATAAAGAGATAGAAGTTTGGAGTTGTGGAGGCAAAAATGCAGCAAGAAGAAAATGCTTTATTGCTGCAATCATGCTTGTTATTGCTTTACTTTCATTTGTGATAGTTTGGTCATTTGTAAATCCATTTATGAGATTTTCAAAATTTGTTGATTCGGAATTAGCAGACTGTCTATTATCAGGAATGTTTGCTATTACAACAATAGGATGGATAGAGTATCTTATGATTGTCAGTGTTATAGATTCCATTCAAGCTATTAAAAGGAATAAAAGGATAAAGCTATACATCTGCTACAAAAACTTATCAGACTCTGAAATTCCAAGTGATAAGATTATGTTGAATAAATATGATGAAGGCATCATACTTGCAGATAAAGATTATGAGAAAGAAAGCATGGACTTTCATTTATGCATGAAAGGTTTTGCTGAATATGAACAGCTTTATCAAAATATGGAGAAAAAGGAATAAAATAGAAGGACTCACCTCACAATAGGTGAGTCTTTTTGCTTGCAAAACAAGATTAGACACAATATATGTTACTCTTATTCATAGAAGACAAACATATAAATTATTTTCATTCAAATAAAAGAACATATTAAATAAATAAAACATAAAAAGGAGATAAAAGTATGTATGTAATAGGAGATAAAGATTCTAATTTCATTATTGTATCAAGAGTCTCGGTATATAGCGGGATAAATGTTAAAAAACTAATTACCAATGTGACATACAATGCACCAATTGGAAAAGCAACAGTTTTTTCAAGCTATGATGAAGCAAAAGGAATATTACGAGATATGAAGCTGTATCTGTCTGAAATATCAGTAAGGAATTATGATGTTGAGAATAGACTAAATGTGAATCATGCAATAGAACACAGATCTTATTTTGAAAAATACATGGAAGAACTAAATGTGTATGAATTAGTTCCAACATTGGTAAATTATGATTAGGAGGATGTGTGGAATTGACAACTGTAGAAAATATTTGGTTTTTTGAGACAACAGATGATTTTACAAGTAATAGTGTTACAATTACTGATAATGGAGATGCTATGTGGAAAGATGAGTCTACAAGTGGTGGTTTTATAATTGCCAACAATGTGGAAGAAGTATGGAAAAGACTTTCTGTGACATTTAATCTTTCCATTGAAGAATTAAAAGAAAAATATATAATTTATCCAATGGTGGCACTTGATCTAAACGAAAAAGTACATTTTTTATGGTAAATTACAAAAAATAAAGGAGAGAATAAAGTAATGAACGAAGGTAGTGGAACAGCCTTTTAGTTTGATAATAAAAGGACATAGATAAAGTCTATGTCCTTTTTTGTCTGCAAAAACATATAAAATCTTATTTACGGTATCATATTTATATAGAAAAGTTCACTAAAGTATGTAAAAAGTGATTGAATTATATAGTGCAAGGATGAAGGGAATAAGTTATGGATAAAAAGCAGTTTATAAAAGAAATGCAGCTTCTAAAAGAAATGAAAGTAAGTGAAAAGTCTGTAGATAAAGAAGATATAAAAAGAATTATAAAACATTCCATAGATGATAATTTCAAGGATGATAAAAATCCAAGAGGTCATCAAAATCTGATTATTGTCATGGAAGAACTTGCTGAGTTGTCACAAGCTGTATCTAAGCAGTTAAGAGGAATAGGAGATAATACAAACCTTTTAGAAGAATTGGCAGATGTACAATTAGGAATTTATTTTGTACAAGAGATTTGTGGAGTTACTGATGAAGATATCAATAGAGCCATAAATGTGAAAGCAGAAAGATTAAAGAACATAAGAAGTTAGAGGTGGTTAATATGGGATATGTTATAAGACAAGTTGAAAGTATTTTCACAATAAAAAGAGAAAATATTAAAGGTGCATGGGAAGCACTTAAGCAGACATTTAATAATAAAAAAGACATGATTCATGATGCATCAGGTTTTCATTATAGCTTTGTTGATACAGATAAAGTACTGAATGCAGAATCTTTTGAAGAAGCAATGAAAGCAATCAGATGGGAAGTACATTCTAATATGATTACAGGAGATATTACATCAATCAATTTTATTGGAGAAAAAATGGGAGATGATATGTGTTTCCTTTATGCAATTGCTCCTTATGTAGAAGATAATTCATTTATTTTTTTACGTGGAGAAGATAATTGTTGTTGGAATTTGTATTTTAAAGAAAATAATATATATGTACAGATGTAGTTTTATCTAATAAAAGTAGGAGGGATAATATGTATAAGGGTATTTATAAACTGGCAGAGTTAATAAAGCTTATGGCAAAGGATGTATCAAAGGAAGAAGCATGGTGGAAAACGGAAAAGTTAGGGCCTGTGCTTGGACTAGAAGAAACAGACACATTCTTTGATGAGATTAGTGTTACAGATGACAGTGGATATCGAAATATTGTAATCGGAGATACAAGAGGAAATATATCAAGAATAAATGGCAGAAAGATTTCAGAAAAGGAACGCAAGGGATATATGATTCTCTATTATGAAAACTGTAGTTATAATGGAGAAAGAGATGTATGGAAATACAGATGTTTTCCACCAACTAAGGAAATTGCAGATCGTCTGCAAAAGGTGTATGAAAAGATTCCATTGATTCCATTAGACAAATACAACTGTGATAGTGATGAATATTGGTATGACTCAAAAGATGTACAAGCACTAGAATATTTGTCCAATGTTGTAAAAGAGTATGCAGATGCTATCTATAGGGATGAAAGAACAGCGAAAGAAATTTTTCAGGCAATGGAGTAAGGAATGAAATATTACAGGCATTGAAAGTAAATTGATATTTTATTTTCTATTGGTTGTTTGTCCATATTTACATTATAAAATTATAATAAATGGAGGATAAAACAATTATGGATACAAATAAAATAAAGGAAGAAATGCAGAGAGAAGGGATTGTTGATAATCCGTTTGATTTGATGATGGTGAATGCAATAGAATTAACAAGAATGATTCTGTTTGCATCTCACAGATATAAGAATCATGAAGTCTGTGAAGTAGTGGATGCATATAAGAATCCAAAAATCATCAGTGTTTATATGGAATGTATAAATGATGAGTTAAAAAAGCTTGCAAATGTTTCAGAAGAAACTGTTGCATTGTGTAGAGAAACATCAAGATATTATATAGATAGTTTTGACACAATTAATAAGAAACTTTTTGAGTTTTCAAAGACAATTCCAACTGTTTATACCAGTACAGTTCCATGTAGAAATGATGAGTTTGAAAAAATCAGATTAGGAGAAGATTCTGAACAATACAAGCGAATTGTAGAGTTGCAAGAATTGTGTTGTACTGAAAAGTTAAATCTTGAAGATATTACTCATATGGAGGAGATTTTAACGTCAGAGAATGCTGAAAATAATGAGGCATATCATGGATTAAAGAGTCTAATGGAAAAATATGATTTAATATATGATGATGTTTCATATATGGAATCATACATCTATAAACAGGAGAGGGAAAATGAGGAGAATTTCTTTAACAGATAAAACAGATGTGGGAACAATATGTATTGTCCTTAACACAAACGCTCCAAGAAAGAGGTTGAAGAAATTAGAAGAAGCTTCTTGTCAAGCATATGTTCTTGGAGAAGAACCTCCGAATTGGATGGATGTTCTGCATAGGGAAGGCTATGTATTTGAATATATTGATTCTTTATGTACAACATCAAAAGATTGGATTAGCAAGAATTACAATGATGTAAAAGAGCATTATGTAATAAAGAATTCATCTATTTAAGCAAATAAGACCAGGTTTATATCTGGTCTTATTTGTGATTTGTACAAAGATAATAAGATTTGTAAAGTATATAAAAAAGGAGATTTATGTTTATGGTTATATCAAACTATGTAACAATGGGATTGGTAACATTATTATTTGTTTCAATGATAATTCAAATACACAAATTATTTGAGAGTTGTATATTGTATGATAATAAAGAAATGATAGATTTCTTTGGTTGTGAGGGGGTATCAGATAATATGCATCCTATAGACTGTGGTGATTTAGAAAACAGTTCATTTTTTGATAAAACAACACCTACTGCGAATACACGTGTTATAGGCACACCATGTTCGGGAAAAGATATACCTGATTTCCTTTTTTATGATACTTCTTTTATATATATAGACAGATTAGGGACAATGCATAAAAAAACAGAAAGAGCATTAAAGGCAAAAGGATTCAAGGTATATGTTATAAATCAATCAGAATTAGATATGATAGACAATTTAGATTTTGAAAATGAGAAATGTGCATTATTTATCATTCCTAATGCAGATGATAATCAGCTTGATGAGTTAGTTAAAAAGGATATACAAAATAAATTAAAAGGTGATTATAAATAACAGTCATCTATATATTGAAATTTATATAGGGATACATGTTTATTTGGAGTATTTCTATTTATCATATTTTATAATAATGGGAAAATAGGAGGATTATTATGTTAGCAATTACTGTAGGAACAGATAGATGTGGAAGAAAATTGTTTGTGGGAGACATTTGTTTATTTAAAGCACAACTTGGTGAAAGCATGCATGAATTAAAAGGCATGATTATATATGATGAAGATACATATTCTTTTGCATTCACCACATTGGACAATTATCTTCCAATAATTCTTATGGGCTGCGTAGAATTGGGAAGTATTGAGAAGCTATATGAAGGAAATCAAAGTAACTTCCAAAACATGCCAAATGGAGCTAGATGGAAAAAAATTTACAATAGCTATATGATGTTATAATATCAGAGTCAATAAACACTTAGATTTTTTCTAAGTGTTTATTTTTTTGTTTCCCCATACAAAATCCTTATATAAATATTGTATATAAGGATTTTTTTTCATATTTATTTTTGCAAAGTAAGTTAAGACAAATGAAATATTACAATCAAAATAACAAAAATAAAAAGGAGAAAAAAATGCTAAAAAAATATCCTAGTGTTGAAGCTTTGAATAAATGGAAACATATTAAGAAGTGCATACCAGAAGGACTTATAAAAGATACATTTAAAGCTGAAAGCAACTGCTATTTGAATGAAATAGCAGAATACAATAATGCATTTACAAGAGGGAATATAAACTTGGAGGATTTTAATAATGGAAAATGTGCCTTGTTTATTATTCCGAAAAGAGATGGTAATCAAAGCAATGAATTGATGTTAAACCTTATTGTAGATGAGTTAATGGATATTGCCAAAAGAAACTATAAACCATATGAAATACCAATTCATATTATCCATGATTGTTTTGCTGTAAATACTAAAAGTGATTTATTTTTGAAAGATATGGCTTTCATGAACGGAATGTACAACATGAATGTATCTCTTGTTGTGCAAACAATGGAACAATTTGAAGCATTCATAAAAAATGTAATGTGCATGGAATTAAAGAGAATATTGGAACAATCTTAATGCTGACAAAAGACGGAAGAGCAATTACAACTCAGGGTAAAACATGCATAGTAGATTATAAATTCAATTTTGCAGATTAAAAAATTCATAACTTACTCTTGTTCACTATGAAGCAAGAGTAAGTTACTGATTCATAGAAAAAAGCTTGCAAAAAATCATGTTACAGAGGATATGTTATTATAGTATCAGAAAGAAACACAAGTACCATTAGCTCAGATGGTAGAGCACTTGACTTTTAATCAAGGCGTCATGGGTTCGAGTCCCATATGGTACATTAGCAAAATAAAAAAGGGAAGGATAAGAAATGTATACTGAACAAAACAGGGGATTTACTGTAATCACCAATTTTGGATGTGACTGTAATTGTAAATATTGTATTACAAAACATCATCCAATACTGCAGAATGCAGTAACAGATAAAAATAAAATTGATTGGGGATACTTAGAAGAATGTATTTCAAATTCAAATGCACCAACTGTAAATTTATCTGGTGGTGGGGATCCGTTTTATAATTGGAAAGATAATATTGATTTTTACAATCATGTATATGATTTGGCATCAAAATATGGGAAGAAATTAGATATACATACAAGAATTATACCGACAGATATGGATTTGATTTGGAAGTTCAGAAAGATTGCTCTTAGTATTGAATCATATGATTCAAATGCTATGAAACAGCTAGAGATTATGCTGCCTGAAATTGAAAAGGCTACAAAATTAAGAGTTGTTAATGTTTTGAATGAAAGAATGACAAGAGATGATTGTTTAGATTATATAGGCAAAATGCATGATATTGGAGTTAAGCAGATAACTTTCAGACAAATGTTTGGCAATAAGAAAGCATATCAGAACTTTCTAAAAATTAAGGATACTATCCATATTCCAGGTGTTATGTTTTTGGCAGATGGAGAATATCACAATTATTATTTTACAACAAACAACAAACTCTACCCATACTTTTTTGGGTTCACAGAAAATGACAGAAAAGAATGGATGAAAAAGTATGAAGAAATAGAACAATATTGTGGCTAATTGAATGTAAAACATGATTCAGATAGGAGATTTCATGAAACACACAATGAGAAGTGCATTTAAGAGATGGCTGATTCTGCATAATGAGGAATTTCGTTCACATGGATATGTAAGGATTCCTAACTGGTTCAGGCATTATATAAGAAACACAAAGAGCTGGAATTATACAGTGGTTAATGAATATTGCAATTATTACTGTAATAAATGTGAAATGAATTATGAGCAGAGAAGAAGATATTATAAAGGATATTATACTTTTGAAATATCTGATGATGAATTATTACAGTTACAAAGAGCAGAATGGATAAAACAAAAATAAGATTATAGGAGAAAATCAATATGGGTAATTTTGAATTAGTAAAAGAATATAAATATCCTAGTGGAAGTGTCTATGTACTTTATAACAAAGAGAAGAATTTTTATATTGAAACTACATCTATGCAGGATGTAAATACAAAGGGAAAATCTCAGGAAATCATTATGACAGATGATGAGAACCTTATAAAAAAGAATCTTGTTCCTTTTGAACAGAAGTGGCTTACAGCTATTAGTACACAGTATGGATGTCCACAGCATTGTCAGTTCTGTTTGGTTCCGGAACTTGGTTTTCACGGAAACCTCTCTACAGAAGAGATGTGGGAACAGTTGGAATTTGTATTTAGTCAGCATCCAGAAGTAACAAAAAGTGAAAAAATCAAAGTAGGTTTTGCACGTATGGGTGAACCACAGTACAATTGGAAAAATATCCTACAAGTTATGAGGGATATGAAAACATACAAAGATGGATTTACATTTCTGCCTTGTTACAACACAATCCTTCCAAAAGTAAAGGTGTTTGGTAAAAGTCCGGTTGATGTTTTAAGAGATGAAGTTATGTCTGTAAAAGAATATCTTGATGGATTTATGCATGTTCAGATTTCCACTAACAGTACAAATGAAGATGAGAGAAAATACTTATTTGGTGGTGCAGATGTTGTAACGATTGATGAAATGAAGAAAGAGTTCAACAATATGCCAAACAATAACAGACTTATCACTCTGAATTTTATTTGTGGAGCTGGTTGGGAACTTGATCCAAATAAGCTGTATGGTCTTGATCCAAATGTATTTTGTGTAAAGATTACTCCACTCAATACAACAACTGCAACAAAGGAACATGGACTTGAGGATGCAATTCAGTGGAATTGGGAGAATATGAATAAAATCAAGGAAAAGGTTGAAAGTTGTGGATTAAAAGTAATTGTAGATGTAGCAGCAAAAGCAGAACTGCCTCTTTGTTGTGGAAATCTAGTACAAGATTACAAGAAAACATCAGCAAGATAAAGGCAAAAGCAGAAGGGAGACTTGGGTTTATGTCGTCATTGGTTATTTTGGGTATTGGTATATTGGTTATTTTGGGTATTGGAATTTGCATTTCATTATTATTGTATAAAATCCTTTTATATTTAGACAGATATTGGGCAGCTATTGAAGTGCATTTTAAAGAAAATGACAAGTTTGTAGAAAGGCAAATACTTATATCTAGTTTGATATCAACAAGTAACAAAATTATCAAAAAAATAAATTGGAATTTTGAACATGTTTGGGAAAGAGTAAATGATAATTTAGAAATTACATATTATTCAGATGAAATGATAAAAGCAAAAAGAGGAATTTATCTAAAAAGAAATGAAATAATTAAACAAATTTATGAACAGCTTTATGATTGGGGACAAAAAACAATAGAGGCAAAAAAGGATGAAGACAAGCTTAAAGGTTTGCTAAATCAGTTAGAGGTAAGTCAATATACTATATACAAGATACTTGAAGAAATCAATGATGAATTAATTGATGTAGAAATTGAGTATGTAAAAAAAGAGGAAACATACAGAAATAAAACATTAAGCAGTGACGAAAACATGTTTAAAGATATAGTGGAATTAAATTCCTAAAGAGGTGCAGATTATGGCAATATTAAATTATACAACCCAAATTGATGTCTATAAAACTGTTGCAGAAATAGAAAGAATATTATCAGAACATGGTGTGATGTCTATTATGAAGCAGTATGAGGATGGACAAGTAGTAAGTCTGTCATTCTTGATTGATGATGGGGAAAAGAAAATTCCAGTAAGGATGCCTATCAGAGTGGATGAATGTTTAAAAGTTATGCAAAAGCAGAAAAAAGAACATCCAAAAATGCAGATAAAGGCAACAAAAGAGCAGGCAAGTAAGGTTGCTTGGAGAATCATGAAGGATTGGATTGAAGTGCAGATGGCACTTTTAGAAATCAATATGGTTAGATTTGAAGAGATATTTCTGCCTTATATTGAAACAACAGATGGAAAAACCATTTATGAAAAGCTGGAAGAAAGAAAATTTTTGTTAGAATAATTTCTATAACATAAAGATATGTGTTATTATGTAAAAAAAAGGAGTACAAATTATGAAGATTCTTAATTTTACGCAAATAACAGATAGCCGGTTTGATGAAAATATAAAAGATCTTTTGCAAACAAGAGTAAAAAGATTAAAGAAGTTGCTTGATTTGGATGGAATAGAGCTGATTGTAACAGACATAAAAGAGGTTCATTTTGATGGGTATAAAAGAATGGATGAAAATGGAAACCTTGTGTATGAAGAAAAGCCATCAGTTCAATACAGATGTGATTTCTTTGTTAGGAAAAATACAAGCAAGATAAGATGGGATGAGATTTATGACATAGTGAACAGTGTTAATCCTGTCCAATATAAATTTTTGTAATGAGAGGTGTTCATTATGGATGCATATACACAGTATCATATAACAAAGCATTCAATATTTAGAAACAAAAAGAAAATTAAGACTTTAGATGAAAAATTAAAAAATGAATATAATCTTAGACTTGTCTATAACGACAAAAGAACAAAGATTTACAAAAATGAGGATATGATATTATCATGTTGTAAGAGATTTTTTACAATTTTATTTTACCATAAAGAAGATAATCAAAAAGCTTATGACATTGCAGATATGATTAAGAATATTAGACATATATAAAAAACTCATTTCTTTTCACTAAAGCCTGTTGTTCATGTAATAGCAGGCTTTTTTTATTGCAAAAATGCAAAAATAAAACATAATGATATTATAAAAACAAAAAGGGGGTTAGGCTAATGGGAAATAAGGTTGAAACATTGATATTGGAAGGACAAGATTCAAGGGAATTTGCAAAGTCATTTTTTCATCCATCAAATGATGAAATAAGACACTTTAAAAAGGTTTTAAAGAATATTGACAAAAATATAAATATATCAGAAACAGAAAATGGTTTTTGTGCAGAAGTTAAAGATTTAGATTTATCATTTTTACACTAGGAAACATCAGTAAAAATCAGAAAAATAATATAAAAAGGAGATAAATAATTATGCTTAAAGAAGGAATCAATCTTAAAGAAGGTACAGAGTTCTATTATGCTGACAGAGAAGAAGGGAAGCCTATTAAATGTAAAATTCTATCTGTGAATTTTACACTTCCACCACGAATTAAAGCACAAAGAGAAGATACAAAAGAGATCTTTATTTGTTATGAGGGATTTGGGTGTTACCCTTTAAATAGATATGAGGATGCATGTGAAGATGCAAAAAACCAAAATATCAGACTAATATATTAAGGGCGATAAAAATGAATAATTTGGAAAAATGAAGGAAAGTGTTATTTTAGAAAATATGCATTGCAAGAAAGTGAGTAAACAGTTAATAAGTAGCTTATAGACATATATCTATAAGCTATTTTTTATGTGCAAAAATATAAATGTTTTTGTCTTTGTTAATATGTAAAAGGAATACATTTATCATTACTAATAAAAAACATATTTATACAAGAATTTATAAAAAAGGGAAAAAAATACTACATTTTTAATCTATAAAAGTCAAAATAATAATCTATAAGGAAAAGAAAAGCATGAATTTTGACATAAGACTGCATCTCAGATTTAGATTCATGCAAAATCTGAAATTTCATTGTGACAAATGCGATGGGATGGATGATAAAAAGGAAAAAATAGGAGGGAAATAATTTATGGATAGAAGTGATTTAGCAAGTAGAATGAAATCTTTTTACGAAGAAGTTTCAAAAACAAGACTTCTTAGAAGAATACCTACTGTAATTAGAATAGATGGAAGAGTTTTTCATACATTTACAAAAGGTTTTGTCCAACCATTTGATGATGTATTGATAGACTCTATGCATGAAACAATGAAGTATTTATGTGAAAATATTCAGGGATGCGTACTTGGATATACACAGTCAGATGAAATCACACTGATTCTAACTGACTATAAGGAACTGACATCAGATGCATGGTTCAATTATGAGGTACAAAAGGTTTGCAGTATTGTAGCAAGTATGGCAACAATGACTTTCAACAAAGCTTTTGCAAAGAATGTCAAAAACTTTGATTTAAAAACAGCTTATAATGGTGACACTGAAGAAAATAAAAGATTGTCAAGAATCTATAACAAAGCTGTGGAAAAAGGTGCTATGTTTGATGCCAGGTTTTTCAATATTCCAAGAGAAGAGGTAACAAACCTCATCTATTGGAGACAATTGGATGCATCAAGAAATTCTGTGAATATGGTAGGACGTGCATATTTTTCTCATAAAGAATTACTAAATAAGTCATGTAGTCAGATTCAGGATTTGCTTATGACAAAGGGAATAAATTGGAATAACTATCCAACATATCAGAAGAGAGGTGCTTGTTGTGTAAAGCGTGAGGTCGTTTCAAATAAGGAATCAGACATTCCATATCCTTTGAAGGTTATGCTACCTCAGACTATTGTTAAAACATCTAAAGAATGGATTGTAGATGATGATATTCCAATCTTTAAGGGAAATGGAAGACAGTATATTGAAGAATTAATTTAGGATTGGGGGAATAAGAAATGAGTTATGGCTTTGGAATGTTTTTCAAACAAGTAGATGGTTTAGAAAATGTATTGGATGTTATAGAATCAGTAAATAAAAATATGATTCAATATAGCAAAGAAGAACTTGAATTTCAGATTCCTTATGTTCCAACAATTAGATTTCCAGATATTAGTGACTCAAAATATAGTAAATATATAGATGAATATTGGCTTGACTCAGCTTTTACATTAAGATATGTTTATTGGAAAGATGAAAATCTACTTGGATTATGTGGTTGCAGATTTCCTAAGAAGGTAGAAGAACTTTTTGATACCAATGTTTATTTCCAGAATTCAACAGATCAAGATTATGATTTTGATTTGTGGTCTGATAAAATAGAAATATTCAAAAGATTAAAAGAAGAATATAAAGAAAAATCACCAGACCAATTATTAGATGATTTTACTGAAATGGATGATGTATTAAATGATTTGGATTATTTTAGGAAAAGTGAACTGTATGAAGCTGTATTTAAAGAATTAGCACTAGATGATTGGTTATATGAAAGAGATAATGAAAAGTTTAAGCGATTTGGCATAAATGCAGTAGAATGCATTGATAAAAAAATGAAAATAGCATTACAGTTAAGGTATATGAAAAAACATATGGAATTATTTTAATTCATGAAGGCATCCATATTTATATAAAATAAAAAATAGGAGCATGTATTATGGAAAATTCAAAACAAAATTTAATGAAATATGAAGACTTCCTTGCACTTGCTGAATATGCAAATGAAAATTGGAAGGGTAGTTATACAAAAGAAGAAGTAAAGGAAAATGCAGAATGCTATTATAGTGATTATTTGCACTCATTAGACACAAATAAAATGTCTGATTCTATTATTTTTCTTTTAAACAATCTAAAAGAAGATATCCAATCGGGAGCAGAGGATAAACGGATACAGTTATGGATTGACAAGATAAGCATTTAATAAAGAGGGAGATATAAAAAATCAAATGAGCAGTAAAGAGTTAAAAAATATTGCAAAGCAAATTATATCAAATCTTAATTCGTGCGGTTTTGTTATTCAAAGATATGATGCTGTAACCACTCAAAGCATTTATATGAAGCTTGATTATGGTGTATGCAACTCAATCAGAATCAGTAATCATCAAGGTAAAAAACATCTTAAATATAGATATAATATTATTTTAGATGGAAAAACAGAAGACATTTATGATGGCTATATAAGACATTATTATGCCTTCACTGATTTAGATAAAATGATTGAAAAAATAAAGTCAGATCGAGAAGAAAAAATAAAGCAATATGGATGCACAAGATATAGAGAATTCATGAATACTAATAAGATGAATCATAAGAAAGATAAAGGCTTTTGGAAAGATTCATACATAGTATCAGATAAAAGATAGGAGATATATATGGGAAGTGTAATGTCTGAAAAACAGAAAAAATGCATTAAATGGATATGCAATATGCTTGACATCAGATATGAAGGTTCTGAAAGCAGCTATGATGCATGGAAGTTTATCAAGGAAAATAAAGAAGCTGCTGATGAAGCGGCTTTGGGAGAGAAAAAAGCTGATGAATTTATCCTTGGTTTGATGGCTCAAGTAGGATATCCTAAATATCATGTATCTTATGATAATGGGAGAAAAGAATTTTATGATGAGTTTGATGGCATCAATTTGGATGAAGATGACATTGACGAAATATGTCCAAATGGAATTCATTGTGCAGATGATATCAAAGAATTTGGTTGGATGTTTGCCATGCATGATAACAGATGCATATAAAAAGTCATTAAATAAAATAGTAAAAGCAGACTAAGAAAGTCTGCTTTTATTTTTATATGATATTCCAAAAAAGTAATGCTATGAACATAAAGAAAACAAGTATTCCACTAACAAAGAAGCAGATGTGCATAAGACTAAATACCTTTGCAGAGTCCTCTGCCTTTTCCTCTGGTACATATATTTCATTCAAATTATATGGATTAAAATAAAGTGTAACTTGTTGTCCTATTTTAAGCAATTTAGGATTTATACTTATATTATTTTTCACAATCACTTCATTCCCAATATCAGTTATAAATTTGTAAATAGGATAAAAGTAGTAGGTGGGGAGTTCATCTGAATGAAGTCTGTCATATTGCTTATGAATGTCTACAAGTATGGCAGCAGTTACAAATGTACATCTTTCTTTTTCTCATTTATTTCTTTTAATACCTTTATTTTGCATCTATACATTATGTAAGAAACAAAAAGGAAAATAATTGATAAACCCAGCGGAATTAAACTATATATCATAAATATTTCCTCCAAATTTTATATTTTCTAATACAAATATGTGTTTATTTTGTTGTGATGCATATGTCATATTTTCCTTAAATAATAAATAAAGGAGAAAAGATATATGATTACAGTAAGAGAATGGATTCAGAAATTTAATGCAGGAGATTTTGATAAACCAAACTCAGGTGCAGGATGGTATGACTGGTTCTGTGATGACTCACAGTTGCCAAAGAGATTAAAAGCAATGGGAAATGTTATCAAGGATATCAAAAATGATTTCATCTTAGATAACTATTATGTATGGTTCAAGAACAACTGCCCATGCTGTTACCCATTATTCGATGATTTTCGCCTTGAGCCAATCACTAGAGAGGGTGATGATGAAAAGACACAGGCAGAAAGACGAAATGCCTTGTATTTTGGTGTAGACTGTGGACATCCATTTGGCAGTGAATTCAAGTATGAAATTTTCACTGCAAGAAATGGATACGAAGTCGAATTCAAATGTAAGAATAAGTGGGAGGTATTAAGAAGAATCAATCAGCTTGCCTCTGATTTTGAAAAGTTAGAAATTTGACATAAAGGGAAATAGACTCTGAAAGGAGTCTATTTTTTATCTGCAAAAATAATATCACATATCAATAAGGTATTATATGTATATGTAAAGAGCATTTTGTTTTACACATATTATAAATAGTAATTGAAAAGGAGAAAGAAGATTATGAAGATATTATTAGTTGGTGGTACATGGGATTTCAATAATGGAAAAGCATCAAAGTTGGTTGATTCTGTATATGATTGCATGGGGCAGTATATAATTAAAAACTGTCTGGATATAGATATAGAATTTTATAATGGTGGAAATTATGAAAACCTTAAAAAGATTATCAGCCTTGCACCAATGTTTGACTTTGTGTTCTGGTGGGCAAATGTCAGCAATGAATTGCCAAAGATAAGAAATGTTAAGGAAATTGCACCATTTACAATGCTTGTAAATTCCAAGAGAAATGACAATAAATATGATTTCCAGGAATTGGTACAACGTTCTTTAGCTGCAAAGGCAAATCTGACATTTGCATTTAAAAAGAACAATGACAATTTGTTTGAAATTACAATTTTTGATCCGCTTGGTTCTGTTTGGTATCAAGGAGAAGATATTAGAAAAGCAGTAGTATCAAGCATGGACAGGCTCTTATTCTTAAAAAGAATGACAAGACAAGGAACAAAGAAATCAGAAGAATCTAAGGAATTGGTTATGAGTTGGTATTTTGATCAGTTTAAGCAAGATGAATATAAGTCAGATAAAAAGGTAACAGTACCAAATGAGGAAGACTTCATAAATACTGTAAGAAAATATGCAGAGCAGTTTCAAAGATATATGCCTGTTAAGGTTGACAGATTTGTTGGAAATGCATCATTTAAAATGCCACCTCAAGTAGGAAGATGTGGAAAGGGAATGCCAAGTTTTAGGAAGGGTAATATGATTTTTGTTTCAAAAAGAAATGTAGATAAACAGTTTATTACACTTTCTAATTTTGTTCCTGTGTATATGCAGGAAGATAAGCTTATGTATTGTGGTGATGAAAAACCGTCTGTTGATACTCCGGTGCAAGTAAGACTGTATGAAAAATTAAAGAATATAAACTATATTCTGCATAGTCACTGTTATATAAAGAATGCTCCTTTTACAAGTACAGCAATTCCTTGTGGAGCAATAGAAGAATTTGATGAGGTGATGAATCTTATAAAAAGAGAATATGATGTTAACAGAAAATTTTATGCAATAAATCTTATTGGACATGGATCATTGGTTATGTGGAACAATATGAATCAGTTTCATAGTGGAGTTGAACCAGGTCTTGAATATTACAAAAGAAATATGCCAGAGTTTATGAATTAAGGAGGAAGATCATATGAAGATTTGGAATGTGTCACCAATGATAGATGAGGGCAAGATTAGATATTCAGTAATATCATATAAATTCATTTATATAATCCATACATATATTAAGTATGGGTTATATAGAGAATTGCTTGATTTTCTGAGGAGCAGCAGATTTACAGAAAAGTCAGCATTAAGACTTATGAGAATGAAAGAAAGTCAACATGACATTGAATGGTAAGGCGGAATTAAATTCCTATAATATGATTTAGCCAATATGATTATTGAAGTTGATTGGAGAATAAAACATGTACAAAAAACCAAATCAAAAAATAATAGACCAATATATAAATATTTACAAGAGCTATTCATTACAGATTCAGAGGTGTTTTTAGAATGTGTAATTTATCCATTATATATTGATGGAGATAATGGTATCTTAAGTTTATTGAAGGCTGAAATTGACTTTCTTATTTCCAATAGTAACCCAATTGAGTTTTTTCAAGGAATTAATTTTTTGTGTGGTGAGAAGATGTTGAAGAAAGTATATGGAGAATTGCCATTCTATATATTTGATGAGAATAGAATTAATTTATTACATTCAAGATTGTGTTATATGAAAGACAAGATGGAGTCATATAAAAAGGGTGATTTTGGAAAGTACAAGGAAAATATGTATGACATGGCAAGTCATATTATGAGGAATTTCATGAGTAATGAATCATATGTTTAAATTATTGGAGGAAATATGAGTTGCACAGAAATAATAAAATTCGATAAAAAAGGTGAATCAAGTTTAGCTGGTAAAGTTAAAAATGGGATTAGAGGATCATTTGCAGTTTGGAATTATCTATCACATAAATACTTAGGCAGACAGTTTTCTATATTTGGAAAACCATCTGAACAAGAAGAAGTTTGGAGTTTGTTTGAAGATGATCGATTATCAGAAGATGAAAAGATTATTTTAGGAACAACTTTTGATTATGTGTTGATTAAAAAAGAGGATATTCCAAGAGTTATCGAGGCATTTTCCGCCTTAGATGAAAAAGAAGTTGGAAGAGTTGTTAAAGAGTGGAGAGAAAATCCAATTGAAATATCTTTGCCTGAACAAATAGAAATATTGAAAAACTTATTGGCAGATGAAGATTGTATTGCTATTGGATGGCATCAGACCAATGTTAGTTGCGATATGTGGTATGATTATAATTGTGTTACAGGTAATGAACATTGGTATCTTTTTGACGAATTGAAAAATGAATCATAATATGTAAAGTCAAGATAAATGGTGGTGAAAAGTATGATAGAATTAAAAGCAAAATTCAACAATGCAAAGGTATTTACAGATAATATTGATGCCGAAACAATCTCTCAAATCATGTTACTTTTGAATCAAGAGTTTGCAAAGGATAACAAAATTAGAATCATGCCAGATACTCATGCAGGAAGTGGCTGTGTTATTGGCACAACAATGACAATTAAGGACAAGATAGTTCCAAATCTTGTAGGAGTGGATATTGGTTGCGGAATGCATGCTGTAAAACTCAAAGAAAAAGAAATTGACTTATCAGCATTAGATGAAGTTATCGAAAAATATATTCCATCTGGAGCCAACATTCATGAACTTATGGCGTCTCCATATGACTTAGATGATATTATTGCACCAATTGATAAGGAAAGAGCTAGAAGATCCATAGGAACTCTTGGAGGCGGCAATCATTTCATTGAAGTTAACCGAGATTCAGAAGGGTATTTATGGTTGGTAATACATACAGGCTCAAGACATCTTGGAATAGAAATTTGTAAACATTATCAAGACTTGGCATACAAAACCTTAAAGGGAAGAGGAGATGTAGTCAAAGATATTATTGAAAAATTAAAAGCAGAAGGAAGACAAAGAGAAATTGAAAGTGCAATCAAGACAATAAAAGAAAAAGAAATAACTATACCAAAGGATTTATGTTATTTGGAAGGGGATAATTTTAAAAACTACATCCATGATATGAATTTGGCACAGAAATATGCACTTACAAACAGAATGCATATTGCTGATGGAATAATGAGGTTGTTGTTTTTGCATGAGGAAGAACGATTTGACACAATCCATAACTATATAGACATTGATAATATGATTTTAAGAAAAGGTGCAATTTCAGCACAAGCTGGTGAAAAAGTAATCATTCCAATGAATATGAGGGATGGTTCATTGATATGTGTTGGAAAGGGAAACCCGGATTGGAATTATTCAGCACCTCATGGAGCTGGAAGGGTTATGTCAAGAAGTAAAGCAAAAGAAACAATCAATATGCATGATTTCAAAGACTCTATGAAAGACATTTACAGTACATCGGTTGTAGAGTCTACAATAGATGAAGCACCAATGGTGTACAAACCAATGGATGAAATTATAGAAAACATAAAAGATACAGTAGATGTAATAGATATTATAAAGCCTATTTATAATTTCAAAGCTCATTAAGATGTTGGTAACTATTACAATATGGTAATAAAAAGAGGTTATTTATAATTTCTTTTTATTTATTACATAAGACAAATTCATAATTATAATAAATAATAAAAAAAGAGGAGAAAAAAATGGATAATAAGCAGGCAATTGAAATCATTAAAAATTTGGTTTTTAGTGATTATAATATGGAGGCAGTTGCAAGGAAACTATTAACCAAAGATGAACATCTGAGTGAGATAGGTGATTTGTTAATAGCAGAATCATTGGTGACAAAGGCTCTGCAGAAAGCATGTTATGTATTAAGTAACACAGATGAAGACTTGCTCTATTTTAAGAAAGAAAAAGACTCAGACGATCAATTATTGATTGAGGCAAATTTCTTAGATAATATCACTATAACAGGTGATTTTGACCTAGAATTAAGTTCCAATGCAGATAGTATTGGGATAGAATATCACCCTAAGTTCAAAAACTTAAAGATGAAAATCAACAATGTAGAAGAAAAAAAATATATGGGAAAAAGTGCAGAATTTCTAGTAATGTTTTTTGTAGAGTGTCTGAGAAAGGAAAACTTTGAATCTGTTAAAGAAGTAAAGTATATTGGAGTAAAAATGCAGAAGTTATTAGATCTATATAATAGATACAAATAACCACACGATAAAGCCATTGATATATTAATGGCTTTATTTTTTTTACTACAAACATTCATATTTTAAATATATTTATAATAAGGAGAAGAATAGTATGAATGTAATCAAGAAATTCAAGATGACGCCATCTGAATTTGAAACACCAAACACTTTCTATGAAAGAATAACAAATTTCATGGCAAAAAAGTTTGGCTGTAGTAAAGAGCAATCAATGATTAGCTTAAAAAATGCACTTTCATATGGTTGGAGTATCTGTTTAGATGGAAATAGTAAGCCAATTGGATTAGAGTCAAATTTATACAGAGATACAATCTGTATTGGGAAATAAGGAGGAAAAAGATATGAATTTATCAAATAAAATTGTTGAAGTTTTCGAGAATCTGTTAGAGGAAAAAGGAATTGAAATTCCTTGTAGTGACAAAACAGAGGAATCAGAAAGACACCAGGATGGAAATTGTGCAAAGCTATATGGTATGGAATACTTTAATCTCGTAGATGAGATAAGTGGTTTGCTTAATGGATATCCGTGTATTGTAAACGGATCAGATACAGGCAAATTATCTATACCATTTGAGGCAGATAATCCATCTGTTTATGTAGACAAGTAATTACATTCGGTAAGAGATGCAGTTTATAGCTGTATCTCTTTTTATTTTTTTGGAAGTCAAGATTCATATTCTTATTATAAGTTATGGATGGGAGGAAATAAAATGAGTAATGACTATGATTACGATGAAGAAGATTGGATATCCAAAAGAGTAAAATTCATTGACAATATTCCATACACCTTATATTTTGCTACAAATAATTGGTACTTTTATAAGTACAATGATTTGAAAATAGCAATAAACAGAAATACTGATAAAATGGAATTCGGTAAGAATGTGGACAGCATTTTGAAAAAATCCATTGATAATATAAAAAGAAGAGAAGAAAGTTTATGCTATGGAATATTACCAAACATGTGGAGTATGGGAAAAAGAAATAATTTATAAAAGGAGAAAAAGATGGGAGAATATATTATAGAAAATATCACACAAAAAGATTGGATGCTGTTAGAAGAAAACAATATTCCTTGGTATCCGGAAAGTCTGGATAGTTGCAATGTCATTATTTTAGGAGAAGAAAATGCAACAAAAGCAAAAAAATTATTAGGGAAATAGTATATAAAGAGAGATTTTTATAATCTCTCTTTATTATTTATAGCCACTTTTTGACTGTAAAAGTGGAATAAAAACATCAGATAGCATAAAATCACATAGATACAATACTTGCTGAGTATATGGTAAAAGATAATATGTTACTTTATTTTGAAGAAGGCAAAAATTCATATTTCATTTATAGTATAAAAAAGGAGAATAATAATGACAAGAGAAGAATTAAAACAAAAGCTGGAAAATGGAACAATTCTGGATGAAGTATTTGAAACAGTTGATGGGCAAGAGTGTGTGATTATAAAGGCAGAAGAATTTGAAGCATCAGATGATATTATTTATATACCTGATTTATCTTTGAATTATATCATAACTGATAGAACCTTATCAAAAGAGGAGATTGAGGATGTTATCTCAAGTTGTTATACAGGAAATGATTTTCTTGAAATATGTCATGGTAATAAACAAATGGCTACTCATCTATTTGGTTATGTTGATTGGCAGCATCCTGATTTAGATGACTTTCTTGAAGGATATGATGAGGATGAATTCAAAGAAGAGTATGGGATGGACTTATTACAGTTTATGGGGTGTGATGAAACAAAGCATGTTGAAACAAACATGGGAAATATGCCATTGGAAGATTATTATGATATTGTGGCTATGCAACATGGTTATGATTCATATGAAGATATGAAAAAGGATGGATTAAGTATTGCACCTCCTGAGACAATGGAAGATAATAACTGATTTATAATACATATTTATAAATGCAAAAACAAATAAAGACAAAAGGAGATTATTATGATTAGTAAAGAATTGAAGGAAATATTGGACAAGTCAGACAGATATTCTGAATTTATCATTCTTGAAGAGGCAAAGCCATTTAATGAATTATTCAAAGATGAAGAGTTTGATTGTGTTCAGACACATTCAACACAGATTTTTGATTATGGAGATGGTGAAAAAGACATTTGTGGATTTGGTGGTCAGTTTGCATGGAAGAATAATGAACTTACATCTTTTGATGGTGATTCATATGATTCTACCATGTTAGTTATTGGCTACGAAAAGTTTACAAATGAGGAATATGATGTAAAATCAGGAATAGATGTACTTGTATAATTCATCAATTATAATTCTTCAAAAAGCTGATATTTATATCAGCTTTTTTATTTTTTTAGCATACAAGGAATTTAATTCCTTTTATTTTTGCAAAAATGCATATAAATATAACATTAAGTATATTGTACTTACAAAAAAATGATCATATTTATACAGGAAGGTATTTGTATATAAGATGGTCTGGCATCTAAGAATGAATGTATAATTCATATTTCATGGAAAAGGGAAAAGTACATGAAAATGTCTTTTATATTATATTTGTTCGCAACAAACTAAAGACATACCAGAAGAAAGTATAAGTATTCCTTTTTGTATAAAAAAAAGAAAGGGGAAAGAAATGTTAGTAATTATTATTTTTTTAATTGTATCATTATTAGTGTCCCAAAAAATGCATAATGAAAATAAAAACACGAGTAGTGCTTTGGCAACATTATTTGTTATTACTGGACCTATTCTAGGAATTTTGGTTTCAAATCTGATAGGCTGTTTTGTTCCATCAACACAAGTTGAACAAAGTCAAGATTTATGTGCATACAAAGATAATGATGTATATCTGAGTGTAAAATTCAAAAATACAGAAACAAAGTATGAATATGTTGTTCAAGATGAAGATAGCACAAAAATGAAGTCATTTTGGAGCAGAGATGATGCAAAAATTATTGAGGGGAATTATAAACCTCATGTAGTAACATATGCAAGAGAATTTAAGCATAATTATTATTACTTGTTTGCAAACAACATTCTTATAAATGGTGTTTTAAGGCATTATGAATTTTATCTGCCAAGGGAAAATATTCAGTATTTGAATAAATAATGCAGAAACAGTCACAAATGAAATTTTGTGGCTGTTTTTTATTTCTTGTAAACTCAAAAAACATATTTATAGAAAATATAAGAATAGGAGGATGACTGATATGGATAAATTAAAAGACAAATTAGTAGAGATTTTGGAAAATGGCAACATACAGACTAATATTCAGTATATTGGTACTGTAAAAAAGCAAAACCAATTTTTGAATTCCTATCTTGTAACAATTACAAGTCCAAAAGGAACAGAGCAATTTCAGTATTGGGATTCCATCCATAATACCATGATTTCAAATATGAGTTTAACTGATTATGCTGAAAGGACTTTGCATCGGCCAATATATGAGTTATCAGAAAAAGAGGTTGAACTATTGGAAATAAAATGGGAAATGGAAAAGAAAAGATGTATGCCTGATGAATATTGTATCATAACATGTCTGCAGAAATATGATGTAGGAACAAAAGAAGATTTTTATAAAAACTTCAGTAAGGAAGTTCATTCATTATATTCAAAGTTAAAGAAGGAATACAGAAAAGTATGCAGAGTGTTCACGCAAAGCCAGTTAAAAAAAATAAGAGAATTACTATAAAAAAATAAGAAGAGTGGTAGATTTGTGTCACTCTTCTTATTTTTTTGCAAAAATGAACATATTACTAAATGTATTACAATTAAAAAAAAATAAAAAGGAGATAAAAACATGAAGAAAATTGCAGCAGTTATTTTAATGATTGGCTTGTTGTTCACCATGACCGGTTGTTTGGATCATGAGCAAGAGTATGTAGAGAGAGATACAACAACAGATATGCTTGCTACATCAACTGATGGAAATGCAGTAGATATGCCAACACTCAAACAAGTGTTAGATGTAAAGGATGAAAAATTTTCTATTGAATGTACTTATGATATTGAAAATTATAAATTAGAAAATTGGCATGTTACAGATTCTAAGAATATTGGAATGAAAGTAAAGACAAAGAATCTTCCAAATGGATATGAGGTATATATTGATCATGTTCATGCAGATATTGTTTTGAAATCTACAAGTCCCCAAATCAATGGAATCACACAAGACAGTATGGATGATACATGTCATGCACTCTCACAAGATGGATTTTACATAGATAATAGTGCAGAGTATTATAACATATTCAGTATTGAAGGTTATACTGATCAGTTTTATACATTATGGGGATATGCATTTGGTGACTATGGTTCTTTATCATCTTCTTATGAGAGATTAACAGAAAATAACATTTTAAAAGTTGGAACATATGCTGAAAAATTGATTGTTGTATATGATTTGTCAATTAAGAAACCAGGAGCAGACAAGCTTTATACAAAGTCAGTGATAAGTGAAATTTTAATTCCAATCTCACAGGATGTTAAAACTGTCACAGTGGACGGTTTTAGTGGAGAAGTTGTGAGTGGAAATAGTCAGTAAATACAGTCAAGGTGAAAAGACAGATGAAAAAGAAGAAAAAATTAAAAAAATACCGTAAAGAATATATGACTCTTTACAGTATGTATCTTTGTTCAACAAGATACCTTTCTAGTACAGAAAGATATAAAAGTGTAGGTGAAGAGCAACATCAAATAGATGAATGTCTCATGAAAGAGTTTCACAACATGTATGATAAATACACTCATAGATTAGAAAAAAAGTGTATGAAAAAGTTAGGAAAACAAATTGAGTTTAAAAGTGAGGATTAAAAATATGGTAATTTATAACATTAAACAAACTTGTCAGGGATTATTTTCAAACTTTGATGAAGAAGATTATTGGACATTAAATCCACCTGAGAATGCAAAGATTATCAGAAGTAATGAGATTGAAAGTAGAAGATATAATATACTGTATGCAATTGCATATAATCTTGATGAAATAAATCCACAAAAATTATTAGAAATCATGCATAAAGAATTGACAAAAAAAGAAGCAGAAGAGATTTGCAAAAATGATGAGTTTATTAAAGAAATGTACTTTAATTCTTTAAGTAAGCAAAATTCTTCTAGTGAGAAAGAAAAATCATTAAATGATGCAGAATTTATTGCAAGCATTGCTCTATTACATTCAATGCTAAAATAAGCATATTTATTAAGATGATTTGGCATCTTAAAACTGCAAAAGCAGATACTCCTAGAGAGGCAGATATAGGCATGGAACATTTGTGTTCTGTGGGAAAATGCAGTATAGGAGAAACTTGTAATTTAATATTTGAGGTTTTGGAGCCTTATAGAATTACAAGATTCCAAAGGAGGAACGGAGATGTGCCATGAATAAGACAAGTTTTGGAGCCTTATAGAATTACAAGATTCCAAAGGGTTCCCATTGGTGTCTTGTAGTTGTTTGGAGTTTTGAAGCTTTATAGGATTACAAGATTCTAAAGGGATAATACATTTAATAGTTCAACACAAATGGTTTTGGAACCTTATAGAATTACAAGATTGCAAAGGCATTTAATTTATGCACGCAATATTCCAAAGGTAGCACATGAAATAGAAAAAAACTCATTGTTTATTTATAGATAAGTATGGATTCATATTTATTAAAAATAAATAACAAGGAGTAAGTTTTATGAATAAAGAAACTATAATAAAAGAATTGCAAAAAAATGACCAGACAATTCTTTCATTTCCATCACGTGGGGAATGGGGTGATAATTCTTATAGAGGAAATTGTTCTGGATATATTCAGGCATTTCTTATGTGGAAATATCATATAAAGAAGTTTGCAGAAGTATTTGCAGGTTCTGGTACTGGAAGTGATGTAGCAAAGGATATGGGAGTAGACTATATTGGTCTTGATTTAAACCCAAATCCCAAAAGACATGACATCTTATGTAGAGATGCTTTTACTGATGATGTTCCAGATGAGTTCTATGGAGCAGATATGGTATTTATGCATCCACCATATAGTGAACTTATAAAAATTCCATATGCAGGATCCATGTATCCTGATCCAACTGGTGAGTTGTCCAAGAGAGATTTAGGGCAGATGCCATGGGATACATTCATGAATGCATTAAACAAAGTAATCATGAAGTTTTATGCTGCAATGGAAAAAGGTTCATATATGTCAGTACTCATGGGAGATGTTAGAAGAGGTGGATTTCACTCTATGTTACAAGATATTGTAAAGCCAGGTGAAATGCAGCAGATACTCATTAAAACACAACATAATTGTACATCAACAATTGAGAACAAAGCTTACAAAAGTAGAAATTTTGTTCCGATTGTGCATGAATATATTATGGTGTTAAAAAAGATTATGCCATACATGATAGACTTTCAGCTTCCAACAAAGCATGCAGTTGATATTAGAGATAGTGAAACTGCAACATGGAAGGATATTGTGTATGCAGTTATGAAGGATAAGGGTTCTTTAACATTGAATGATATCTATAGTAATATAGAAAACCATAACAGATGTGAAAAGAATCCACATTGGAAAGAGAAAATTAGGCAGACTCTGCAAAAATATTCTATTTTTGTTTCAAACAACAGAGGAGTATGGCAAGTAGCTGCTTAAAGAATAAAATGCATTTTCTGCACAAGAAAATGCATTTTTTACTAGGAGTAAATAAAATGAATCAAAAATTATATGAAGAAATAAAAGATACATTAAATAAAAAACCCAAAAAAGGTGAATTAATTGGATTATTACAGAAAATCTTGGATGAGGAAAAAGGTATATATGAAGACAATGAAGGAAAATGCAGAATGATTTCACTGGATACTTCTTCTACAAAATCAGGATGGGCATACTTTGAAGCAGGAGAACTTGTTTTATCAGGTGAATTGGATTATTCCAAAGAAAAAGATTCTGAAATCAGAGTAGAAGAAATGATAATGAGTATCTACAAGGTACTTAGTACATATAACCCAGACATTATTGTAGCAGAAAAAAACACAGTTGGGAGAAATGCAAGAACAGAAAGAATGCTTGGACATATAGTAGGATCAGTGAAGGGATATGCTTTAGCTTTTTATAAAGAATTTACAACACTTTCTCCAACGGAATGGAGAAAAGCAGTAAAGAAAGATGTTGCATGTCCAAGGAAAAGAGAAGAAGCGAAGGAGTGGGCAATAAAAATGGTAAAGGATAAATATGGTATTGATGTATCCGATAATCAAGCAGAAGCTATTTTGATTGGAGATGCATTGGTTGAGATAAGAAAGTAGGTAAAAGATATGGATAGAAAGGAAACAACTGAGTTTTTAAGAAACCTTTTAATTAAAGAAAAATTAACAGGAATGGGTAAATATTGGGCAAGTGAAGTTAGTTTCAATCCTTGGACAACAAAAGCAAAAAGAGTGGATTTTGTTCAATTTATTCCAGAAGGGCAATGCCATCTGTCTGATATTGAAAAAGGAATATTTGTATGCTATGAGGTAAAGAGCTGCAAACAAGATATTTATTCTGGAAATGGGTTAAATTTTTATGGTGAAAAGAATTATATAGTTACAACTATGGAGTGTTATAAGGAAATAGAGTCAGATATAAAAGATGGAAAATTGTGGAAACATATAAACAACTGCAATTTGGAATCATCACCATATTATGGATTTTTAGTTGCAGTTCCATTCATGTCAGATATTGATAGCGAATATGAAAGTCCAACAAGACTTGATGAAGATACCAAATGGGAACTTAGGGTTATTTCTAAGTGTAGAAAGGGGTATAGAAGTAAGTCAATGGTAGAAATGCTGTTCAATATGCTTAGAAGTGGAAAAGATAATAAATAGATATCCATTTTTTTTTGATGATTCAAGTAACTCATATTAATTGTATATAAAAATAAAATAGGAGTGATGAATTTGAAAAAGAAAATGAAATGGGAGGTATATGGTGAATATGGTGACAAATTCACTAACTTGGAAGATGCAAAAATGTGTGCAAAGCTTGCAAGTAAGACACCCGAACATGACTATAAAGCTTCAGTATGGAATATTGAAGAGTACATGTCATACATAGAATATGAAAATGGCAAATGTGTCAGAGATGGTTGGACATTGCGCACCACAAAGACCGGTAAGAAAGCAAAGTTCAATATAGGTGGGAAAATAGTAGAGAGAAGCATCTATTTAACACCTGATGGTTCAAAGGTTATTAAATATAACAATGAATACCATAAAGTAAACATATAGTGAAAAGATGATTATTTTGTGAAGTGTAAAATGGCATGTTAAAGATATAAAAAATAATAAGGGAGAAAAAAACATGAATAAAAAAGAAGAAGCAGTAACCAGATTAGGATTAATTGGTGCTGGCAAATTAGTCAACCACTTCAAAGAAGGAAAACTCTTTGTTTCAGAAAGAGGAACAATGAGACTTGCTGATGAAGCAGAAAGAGTAATGGTAGAAAACTTTGAAAAAAAGTATGATGCCATTGTATATCATGTAATTCATCAGTGGACAAACATAGGAGAGTTGTATAGTTTATTATATGTATCTTCCTATGAAGAAGAGTGGGAGGCAGATAGAGAGGATTTAAAGAACGATCGATGTTTGGCATATGTCATAAATATTGATAGGCCGACTTGCTCAGAGTTCGGTTCAATAGGAGTAAAAAGATTTTGCAATTGGATTGCAAGAATCTGGTAAAAAGAAAAGGGGTAACTGACAACAGTTATCCCTTTTCTTTTGAATTGAATGAAATTTGTATTTATATATAAGTCATATGATTAAGTCTGTATTCAGTATATAAAAAAAACATACGTTTGTCAATATTTGGTAATATTTAATTGTGAAAAAATTTACCAAAAAAAATTGTGTATTTTTCTCTGCAAAATATCTTTAAAATCAAAAAATAGTATCATAGAACAAAGAAAAGATAAAAAATATTCATATTAAAGAATAAAGAAGGATGAATTTTAATTATGGAAAAATTATTAAATATCAGTGATGAAAATATATGGGAATTTATAATTGATTATTTTCCATTATCAATTATAGCAATGGTTATTGGAACTGCACTAATTGTATTAATTTGTTGCTTATTGCTAGGCTTGTTGTTTGAATTGGCTCTCACATTAAGTGGTGTAGAAAAAGGATATCCAATCTTAGATATATATTTCATGGAAGATGATCATGTTGTTATGAAGAGTGTGTTTGTGTCTGAAAAGATATCAATCACTGATGAAACTATAAAAAATCTTACACAGAACTTCATTCATATATGGAAGAGGGTAAATGAAAAGCTACCGGAAGTGACACATTATTCAGATGAAATGATAGAAGCAAAGAAAAAGGTTTATCTGAAAAGAAATGAAACACTCAGACAGTTTTATGAACAGCTTCATAATTGGGGGATAAAAACAAAGGAAGCAAAGAGGGATAAAAAGCAGTTAAAAAAGTTGATGGAACAATTGGAAGTAAGTCAATATACCATATACAAGGTGTTTGATGAAATCAATGATGAGCTGGTTACAGTAGAAGCTGAGTACAAAGAAAAGGAAAAGATATATAGAACAAGCACATTGAATGATAAGGATAATATATTTAAAAATAAAGCGGAATTAAATTCCTAGAAAGGATTTGTACATATGGAAAAGAAACAAGAATTGAAAATAGAAAACAATTTTAATGTTGATGATATTAAGAAAAAACTATATAAAGCAATTTCTATATCAGATCTTGCAAGTAAAGAAGTAACCATTGTAACAAAGCTGAAGTATATAAGCACTTTTTTGGTAGTTGCAATCGTTTACTTAATAACTGCAATGCTCAAATGCAGTAATGGAGTTAAATTATCATTTAGTATTATTTCAGGACTCATGTATTTTTCAGTGATATATATATCCCATTGGATAAGAGAAACAAGACAGTTAAGAGGAAAACTGAAAATGGAGATTGACAAGAGTGATACAATAGAGTCTTTGAATAATGTGATGAATGAATATTTTTCTTACTTTGATGGCCTTAGTCTTGGTCATAGTTGTATAATAGAGGTAGGGATACTAGAAAGGATACTAGAAAGAATAAGTTATGCTATTGATACTTATGCAATGATTAAGCAAGGAACAGTCATAAGTTGGGAACGCTCAATGGGACAAGTAATCATATTGGTGGAAGATAAAGAAACAAAAAAAGTGAATGAGATAAAGATTTCAGAGTCAAATGTTGGGTTTGAATATTACACAGATACAGATTCAAAGATTATTTTTACAAGTGATAAGCCATATATAATAATTCAGGATGTGTATAGAAGTGGAAAATAAGACTGCAAAAAGCATGATAGAACTCATAAATGATATGATATATAAAGAAAAATCAAAAGAGTTTGAGTTTCCTATTGATGGCAGAAATAAATTTAGTATTGTTGTTACAAGCAATGGCATAGAAATAGAACTGATTGATTTTTTGAGTAATGAAAGCTACATGTTTTCAGTTGTTAATTGCAAAGATTATAATTCTTTGTATGCTGTTATTTCATATATGCTAACAAACAAAAGGAGATGTGAAGAATGAGAATAGAAAATGATTTTAATATAATTAAGATAAAAAATAGTATTTTAGAAGTTGCAAACAACTATCATTTAGACAATGAATCCAAAATTTCAAAAGCAGAAAAGGTATATGTATCTTTTTCATGTATGTTGATATTTGGCTTGGTTGCATCAGGCATGAGTCATTATGATTTTATGTCAATAGGAAGTTCAAATATATTCATGGCAGCATTAAAGATTTTGTTCACATGTTGCTTTGTACCATTTATTGTTTGGGTTCTGTTTTCTTGTATGGTAAGCATGCCAATTATAGGATTAATTAAGACACAAAAGAACAGAAAAAAAATTAATAAGATGATAAAGGATGTAGTGACTAATGATAAAGAATCAGTTGAAAAATTAAGTAAAAGTATAACATATCTACTTGGAATTATCAGAAAAAATGAGCGTGAACACATGAGTTCTACAGGAACAAGAAAGCAGAAAAAAGATAAGTTAGAAGAGAAAATGTTTTATTTGGAATCTGTAAATGGCAGATTAGAGACATATCTTAAGTTGGTAAAAGGAAGTATTAGAAATGAGGAAACAGATGAAAATGTTGCTGTTTTTATGGTGTCAAATGAAGAAGGAATTTTAAGGATTCCAATCAGTATTAAAAGAAAGATTGAAATTGTAAAAGAATCAGAATATGAAGAAACAGAAGAAAGATTTATTTTCTATGATGATTGTGTGGTTTTAGAATCTGAAAAGAGGTAAAAATGGATTACAAAGAAGAAAAAATGGATTTATTTAATGTTTCAGATGATTATTTTCTTGCACATTGTATAAGTGCAGATTTTGGCATGGGAAAGGGTATTGCTGTAGAATTCAATAAACGCTTTAATCTAAAAAATGAGTTAATGAGAGAATATAATAAGAATGCAATTTTCCTTTGGGATAAAACAGATAAGGAACGCCAGGGATTTTGTATCAAAAAGGATAGAGTTCTTAATTTAATCACGAAAAGAAATTATTGGGATAAACCTACATATAAAACACTTATCAATGCACTTACTTCAATGAGAGAAGTATGCAAGAAACACAATATAAAGAAAATTGCCATGCCGATGATTGGTTGTGGATTAGACAAGCTTCAATGGGAAAATGTTTTTAAAATTATTACGGAAATTTTTAAGAATGAAGATGTAAGTATTTTAGTTTGCATGAGGTAAAAGGTATGAATAATAAACTGAAAGATATAAATGAGGGTTTTGTGAAATCATTGACAGAATTACTTCCTAAAATGGTATTTTCATGTGGATGTAATGGATTTGACTTGCTTTCATATGTACATCCCATTGTATGGATTGTAGCAATTAGTGATCTTATAGTTAGTAAGTCCAAATTTTCAATTATATCAAGATACATGGCATTTATTAGCCTAATCGAAATTTTTGTGGCAATTGTTGTATTCTCAATTATTTTCTTTATTAAGAGAAAACAAATGATAGAATTTAATAAATATATTATAGAGCAAACATTAAAGGATAAATATGAAAATGAAATAGATAGATTTAAGGAATTATCAAGAGTCATTATGATTATGAAAATGTCCAAGCCTAAGAATAGTCAAGATAAGAAAGAGATAATGGAAAAATTAAATGAACTATGGAATATTAGTAAAAAAACAATTGGCATGATTAATGGAGAAAATTTTAGTAAACTTTTTGGTGGTGAAGAAGATTGATAATTGATAATGGGAAATTAAAAAAATATATGTCAAATAGCAATGAGATTGGACATCCAATGATTATATGCATTGGAAATGACAAAGATGCAGTAAACTATTTCAATGCAACAAGCAGTTATTTATTTTCAACTATTGATGATTTGAAAAAGAATATTGGCATGTACTGTTTTGAATATGACGGGGAATGGTATCATATTCTGAAAAAGGAAGCCTTGGATGTTATAACTGATAGGGAGACACTGTTAAACCCTATAAGAGATAACAAGGCTTTGCATATGGCAGCAGTTGCAGAACATATGGCAAGGATGTCTCACACGTTTGGAATTTCCCCAGAGGATGCTTATTTGCTTGGGTATATGCATGATATAGGGTATATCAGAGGTAGAGTAGGACATGGGAAAAATGGAGCAGACTTATTGGAAACAGTTGGAGTAAGAAAAGATTTCCTAAATGCTATCAAATATCATGGTTCTAATCCAAAGGATGTTCCAAAAGAATGCATTACTCCATATTTGGTTGCTTTATGGGATGGTGACTGTTCTGTAGATACAAATGGTAATGACATTGGATATAGTAAGAGACTTTCTTATATAAAAGAAAGATATGGTGAAAAAAGCAGAGCATATATAAATGTGTCAGCGCAGATGGAATATTGTAAAAATTATATAGAAAGTAAAGGAAATGAATAGAAAATTACTTATTCAACAAAAAAACTTTCAACCATAACCCCACTACCTTGTGATAGTGGGGTTTATTTTACTTTGTCAAAGATTTCATATTTAATCTATAAATATAAGACATGGAGGAAAAAAATATGAAAAACTTTGAAAAGGTAGTAAAGCCTTGCGAATGTGAGGTATATGCATATGGAAAGAATGTGTTCAAGCCGGCATATGCCAAGATTGAATATACTGATGGGAGACTTTCTATTTCTGGAGTTGTTGCTCCAAGACAAAATGGAAACTGTTTTGGAAGTGCTGGACAGTGTTCGGAAGAAATCAGAATAGGGACTCCTATTGGTGAATGGACAGAAGAAATGCTGAAAAAGTTCTGTGATATTTGGGACAGATGGCATTTGAATGATGCCAGACCATATTGCACCCATATGAAGGAGTTAGGATGGGATGAGCAGGCAAAAGAAAAGGTAAAAATTATGACATATAATTTAACCAAAGAGGCTTGTGATGCAAAAGAAACTGCCAAAAAGCGGGCAATTGAATGCTTGAAAAAAGGACAGCCATTCTATCCAACAAAGGATGAGATTGCATATGCAAATATGCCTTATTCAATTAAGGTATATAATGATGAGGAAACTTCATATGATAAGTCCATCTATAGAGATGCATATGAATATAAAGAAAAGGATGTCCTTGGGCGTTCAAATACTGAATATGAAACAAGAGGATGGATTTCATATGATGAGCATCCGCTTGGGTTTATTGGCAGACCATGCCCTACATGTGGGTATGAATATGGAACTGCATGGAAGACAGAGGAAGTTCCAGAAGAAGTATTGGAGTTTCTTGAAGGACTCCCAGATGACACTTGTAAAGAGTGGAATCTATAGGAGAAATTGAATAAAAATGCAGAGGAAAACTCTGCATTTTTTATATGCAAAAATAAAAATAAACAGACTAACGGTATACTAAAGATAAGGAAAATATATGGAGGATGAATGATTATGAATGCAACAGATTTACTTGTAACTGCAGAAGATGTACAGACTGGAAAAAGATTAATTGGCTATGTGTGTTGCTGTAAGGATTGTCAGAGAAGATTATTCAAAAGTATGGATGGCATTGATGAAAACAGACCAATTGGACTACTTACACATCCTGATTTAGAGTATGGGAATGTGACAGTATATACAGATAACATGGAGTTTGTAAATAAATAATAAGACATGAATAAAAGGAGAAATTATTTATGAAAAAAACAAAATACAGTATGAAATTTGACACATGGAATACAGTTGGAAGGTATGTTGTTATTTCAAAGAAGGATTTTGAAAGCATATTAAAGGATTATAAGAATCAGATTAAAGAAAATCATGAAATCTATGGTGAAAGTGACATTGAATTTTTCTTATACAACATAGAAGAAAAAAGAGAAGAGACTAAATTTTCTATAATTACAACATATAGTATTTCTGATCATCCAGCATCTATTACATTAAGGAAAGAGGAATGCAAAGAGGGGTATCATTTCAAAACAAATAAGTAAAAGAAAGGGAATATAACACATGGAAATTTCAGATATCAGAAAAGAATTAAAAACAGAAAAATACAGTTTTCTTAAAGATAATGAGCATTTGGGTAAAAATGTAATCTTACTTGGACTTGGAGGAAGCCATGCATATGGAACATCAAATGAAAATTCAGATATTGATGTAAGAGGAATTGCTGTAAATTCAAAGAATGAAATTTTGACAAATCAGAAGTTTGAAGTTTTTACAAATGAAGAGACAGATACAACTATTTACTCATTTAATAAGATTGTTTCACTGCTTGTAAATTCAAATCCAAACACAATTGAATTGCTTGGACTAAAACCAGAGCATTACCTATATGTATCTGATATTGGAAAGAAGCTTCTTGAAAACAAGAAGATGTTTTTATCCAAAAAAGCAATTCAGTCTTTTGGTGGATATGCAAATTCACAGTTGAGAAGACTTGATAACAAAGTTGTGAGAGACTTATCACAAGTAGAACAAGAAACCCATATTTTAAATAGTATTAAAAATGCGGAATACACATTTAGGGATAAGTATTTTGGATATGAAAGTGATGCAATCAAGCTTTACACAGATAAAGCCATTGATTCTGATCTGGATACAGAAGTGTTCATGGATGTGAATCTTACTCATTATCCGTTAAGAGATTACAAGTCAATGTGGTCTGAAATGAATAATATTGTAAAAGATTATTCAAAGATTGGAAAACGAAATAAGAATGCCATTGAACATCAGAAGCTTGGTAAACATGCGATGCATCTTGTTAGATTGTATTTCATGTGTATTGACATTTTGGAAAAACAAGAAATTGTCACTTACAGAGAAAAAGAGCATGATTTGTTGATGGATATCAGAAATGGAAAATACTTTGATTCAGATGGAAAGCCAATATCTGAATTTTATGATTTACTGAATGAACTTGAAAAGAAGTTTGAGTATGCAAAGATGCATACAGAACTTCCAGATAGTCCAAATTACAAAAAAATCAATGAATTTATGGCATATGTAAATGAGTTAGTAGTTGTTGGAAAGGTATAAATAGAAAAGGAGAGAATAAAATGGTTTTTGTAGGAAAGATGAATTGTTTTGATATTTATAAGGGAGTTGACAAAAAAATGGGACTGTTATTTGACATCTGTAAGGATGGAAATATTTTAGAAACATTGAACAGTATGGATGAAGTGGAAAGATATATTAAAAATCATCCATATGAAAAGTATTATGAGGATGATTGCTATATTGCTAAAAAAAGAGAAGATGATTTTGGGAATTATTATGTCTTAAGAAAGAAGGATGAATTCTTTATGGTATTCACAAGCAAGAATGCCTTAAAAAGATATATCCGTAAGCAGAATATTGATGTTTACTATGCAAAAGCAGCATAAAACCATGAACGGTGCATTATTTAGGATAATCTAGGAGGATATACTATGGGATTAAATAGGAATGTCATGAGTCTTATTGAGGCAGTTGCTAACCAAGACAATGAGACAGCAAAAGCATATGCAAAGTGCATCATTGCTAATGAAAAGTCAGAAAAAAATAAGCAATGGTGTCAAAAACAGCAATTAAAGTTAAACAGCACTAAGAGAAGTTTTATTGCCTTACCGCTTAATATTAGCGGCATGTGTGACTTAGTTTACAATGAGATGGAATTCAATATTGACAGATACTATCTAAGAGAAGAAGAAAAAGAATTAGTAGATAAAATCTTAACAAGAAGAAAGACGTGTATAAAGGCACAAACAATGGGTATCAATATGCCTAATAGTACATTACTTTATGGTGTTCCCGGATGTGGAAAGAGTCTTTTTGCAAATTATATTTCATATATAACGAAGACTCCTCTTTTGACAGTGAGATTTTCAGAGATGATTGATTCTCTTTTAGGAAAAACATCAAACAATATAGGTAAAATTTTTGATTTTGCCAATAAGAATGATGTCATTATATTTTTGGATGAAATAGACACTGTTGCAAGAAAAAGAACAGGTGAAAGTGGTGGTGATGGAGAACTATCAAGAGTCACAGTTACACTTATGCAGGAACTTGATAAATTAAAGCAAGGAACAATAGTAATAGCAGCAACAAACAGAAAAGATATGTTAGATGAGGCATTATTTAGAAGATTTTCCCTTATACAGGAAATTGGTATTCCCACAAAGCAGGACAAAATAAATATGGTTCGTAAGTGGTGGGAAAGCATCAATATGGATATTCCTATTTCTGTAGAAACATATGTAGACAAATTCACCACTCTTTCTGACATTGATAGAGACATGGTGGATATTTTAGCTAAAATGCTTGATACAGAAGAAGTCACAGTAAAAGGAGGAAAATGCTTAAGCAATGTAGACTCATGGATAAAAGATGTTTTTCGAGAATTCACGAAATCTTATAGAAATAAGAAATACACATTGGATGAATTATTGGATGACAGGGAATACATGTATAACTTTTATAAATCAGAAAGAGAAGAAGCAAAACTGTTTGCTAACTGTGATTATGATGTCGTGAAAAATCAGTGTGAAGAAGCTGTTTATGTGCTAAGAGATGCATATATGAGAGATTTCAAGCAGAAACCAAGCATTAATTGTATCTTGGAACTCATTTAGAAATAACTCTTTTATTTTTGTCTGCAAAAATAGAAGAGCTGTGAAATCTGTTATGATACACATACAAAATCAAGGGAAGAAAAGGAGAAGATGAGTTATGGTAAAGAAGTTACAGAAAAGCATGAAGAAGGTAGCAGTTGGAATTTTAGGTTTTTCAGTATTTATCAGTACAGTTACACAGTGGAGTATTACAAGTGGTTCATTTGCAAGTGAGACAACACAGGATATGATAAACCAGGATGAATCATATTATTTTTCTTCTGAAGACATTGATGTGGACAAGGTTGTTGTAAAACTGGGTGAAGATAACTATACAGACATTGGATGTAATCCTGACTCAGAAGTTGTCAATGAAGCAAGGTTAATGTATAATGAAGCAGATGGTGTATCAGGTGTTGTATCTGCATATCTTGCTGTAGATGATGAATATGCATCAAGACTTGTAAGGAGATTTGGAACAGATATTGTAAAGTAATAAAACATACATGCCTCTATCTAGCATAGAGGCATATTTTATAAAGGAGAATATGAAATGACAATTGCAGATATAAAGAAAAACATAAACTCAACACATCTTTCTGATTTAATTCCAATAAAAGAATTAAATGGTGAAGTAAAAGATAATTATCAATTATCATACTGCACATACGAACAGATTATTAATGAATATCCATTTTTAAAAGATGAGCCATTGTATGCTTCACCAAATGGAAGTAACCCTTGTTTTTATTATGATGGAAAGTGTTTATTCTCAATACCATTATATACAACAGAAAAAGAGATAGGTGGAAACATAAAGCCAATGCCAATGTTTATGTGTATGAAGAGTCCTAAAGAGGATTATTTTGAAAAAGTCTCTTATATGAAAGAAAAATATAAGATTGAAATGTGTAATCTTTACATAGGAGATGACACATTATCAATAGATTTTTTCTTGTCTCAAATTGACAATATTCCAAAGAATAAACTGTTTGAAACAGTTATGCATTTATACACATCTATGGATTATGGATTTGGCATATTAAATGAAGATGTATTGAACAAGATTTCATCATCAAGAACAAAAGAACAAACAGAAATTATGGAAAATTCACTAAAAAATGAGCCATATATATTAACAATTTACAGAGGAGAGGGTGATTCATCTACACAAGATGGGTTTAGTTATTCATTGGATATCAATGTAGCAAATTTCTTTGCAACAAGGCTTTCTTCAAAGGCAAGAATCATAAAAGCAAAGATAAAAAAAGAAGATGTTATTTGGTATGAAAATGACAGAGGGGAAAAAGAGGTTATTATAAATCCCAAGGATATTCTTGAAAGAGAAGTTATAGAACTTTATTCAGCAAAAAGTGAAAGCTTTTTTGATGGATTCAGCAGTGACAGATATCAGATTTTTAGAGCAATGTTGAATGAGTTTCCACTTTCAAAAAGAGGATCTGATCATAACAAGCTGCATATGCTAAGAGTTTTGTTTTTGGGATTGCTGATGTGTGATAGAGAATGTGATGGCACTATTTTTACAAATTATGACTTAAACACGTTATGTTTAGCATTGACATTTCATGATATTGGCAGAGTCAATGATATTGATGATGAAAAACATGGTATTGATAGTTATAATTTACTATCCAAACACCTTGCAAGCATGGGATTTACTAAGGAAGATTATAATGATGAATTTTTAAGATTCCTGATGAAATACCATTGTATTGATGATGAGATTGCCATCAAGGAAATTAAGAGAATGAACATTCCTATTTCTCAAAGAGCAAAGCTTTTAACTTGTTTTAAGATTGTCAAGGATGCGGATGCACTTGATCGTGTCCGTTTTGGAATAAGAGAGTTGGATGTGAATTATCTAAGACTTGAAAATTCAATAAAATATACATTAATTGCACAACAGACATTTAATTCATTAAAGCTGTAAAATAAGGAGAAAATATGTTATCTGAAAAAGAAGAAAAAATAGTTAATAATATGAGAAGTCCATATTATTATATTCACTGCAAGGGAGAAGATGTAGAATCATATGAAAATCTTTCTGATGAAGAATTAGATTCACTAATTGGAAAGTTGGATGATTACAAAAGAGAAGTAGGAGAAGAACAAAGAGCATTTGGAAATTATGATGAATTTTATATATTGGAATTTCAATCTATAAAGTCAACATTAGAAAAAGAAAGAAAAAAAAGAAAATCTTCAAAAACTCAGTCATAGACTGAGTTTTTTATTTTTGTGAAAATAAAAAAGCATATTATTGGTATATAAAATATATAAGGAGTGTATTGAATATGAACATTGAAACAATAAAGATTCCATTAAGTGAAGCAAGTATGATAAAAGACTTACTTCAACTCACAAGTGCTCAGGTCTATGAAAAATATGGATTTATGAGTGATGATACAATTGCTCATTCAGTAAAATTCAAGGATGGAACAGAGGCTGTTGTAAGACTTGTAATCTATGATAATGAGGATAAACCTTTTACAGAATGTGCGTTTACAGAATGTGTGTTATATGACAAATATGGCTTTGTAATAGCATACTCAGAACCCAAGAATATATATGAAGGTGAATGGAATATGGTTACAGATGAAGGAGAGTATAAGATAAATGTAGTTGCTGTCAATTATGTAAATCTCATTTACAAGGGACTTTGTGATGGAAGTATAGAAGTAATGCAAGGCTTTAATGGAGACGCAGTGTGTGTAATTGGTGATGATTGGTTTCACATGCATTGTGAATTAGATGACAATGAATCAAAAGAATCAGTTGCAAGAATGATTGCAGATTTAATCTCAAATCCAGAAATAAATGGAGTGGAAAAAAAGGAAGCTGAGTATTGCAGAAACTATTTGGAACATTTGGAAGGATAAGAAATATGAATGCTATGATTCAAAAATACCCAATTACATGCATCAAAGAGTATGCAGAATTATGTTGTGGAGATTACTTGATTCTTACAAGTGAAGAAGATGACATATATGCACTGTATGATTATAATGATGGTTCTTGTGTTGCAGTTATAATAAAGAATGATAGAATTGTCGATACAAGACTAGAAAATGATTGTATTGAAAATATGAAATCTGCATATGATGATGATTTGGATATGTTAAAAAGAATTAAATCTTTTGAAGAGAAATGGTATTAAAAAAACTGGGAGTGTAAAAAAACGCTCCCAGTTTATTTGCAAATACCTATCCACACATATTTAATGTGAGATATAAACTATAGGAGGAAAATATAATGGACTTTTTCAACACAGTAAGAGGAATTCAGTTTGTGGATGGTACAATTCCGCAACTGATTGATTCTATAAATCAACTAACAGAGTCTTTGAATAAAAAGAAGACTCAGTATGTTAAAGTATATAATTCTTCATATAATTTGGAAGAAAAATTAAATGAAGAATTAAAAAAAGGCTCAAAAATTGTGCAGATATTACCATTGGTGGATAATAAAAATTCAATCAATGATAAAATAATTGCAGTTTTTGAGGAAGAAAAGAATAGAGAATAGGAGAAAAATATGGACAATATGAAGATAACAAAGAACAAGCTTGGTGGAACAGAGATGGAGCATCCATCATTTGGGACTTTGATGTTTAACAGAGCTCATTGTGGTGGGAAAATTGCTTTATTCGGAAGCAGCATTATGCATAATGACATAATCACCATGGAGATTAGTCATGCAAAGATGGAGAGAGACTTAAATAGTGATCATTTCTTTGGAAATAATAGAATTATCTCAATTGAGATGTCTTATTCTCAGTTTGCAGAAGCAATCACATCTTTTGGCTCATATCCAGGCGTTCCGGTGACAATTAAATGGACGGAAAAGGATGGTATAACACCAGACTGTCCATATATAAGTAAACGTGAACAGTTTACAGAAGAATTAAAAGAACACAGAGAAAAGGTTGTAAAAGAATCTAAGCAACTGATTTCTGATGTTGCAAGAATCTTTGAGAAAAAGAATCTTACAAAATCAGATAAGGAAGAAGTCTTAAGTAAACTTAGTAGACTAAATTCCGATTTAGGTGGAAACCTAGATTTCATCAATGATATGTTTAATGAACAGATGGACAAAACTGTTCAAGAAGCAAAAGGTGAAATTGAAACCTTCTGTCAGAATAAGATTCATGCTATTGCAAGTAATGCAATAGCAGAAAGAAAGGAAGAGTTTAAGAAATTGGATAATCCAATTGATTTAAACTAAAGTTCATGAAAATAAGCATCCTATTTAGGATGCTTATTTTTTTATCATATTTACAATAAGATGATTTGGCATCTTAAAACTAAAACTGCAAAAGCAGATGCTCCTAGATAGGTAGATATAGGCATGGAACATTCGTGTTCTGTGAGAAAATGCAGCATAGGAGTAAACTTGTAATTTAATATTTGAGGTTTTGGAACCTTATAGAATTACAAAATTCCAAAGGGGAAATTCCTGAAAGATAATCACATAACACGTTTTGGAACCTTATAGAATTACAAGATTCCAAAGGGAAGTGAGTAAAGCCATCCTGCAGGATTTTGTTTTGAAACCTTATAGAATTACAAGATTCCAAAGGCTGTAGCTATGCATCTTACTTTTGGCAAGTGTTTTGGAATCTTATAGAATTACAAGATTCCAAAAGTTAAGCACTGACCAAGTACATTGTGTACTTGGTTTTGAAACCTTACAGAATTACAAGATTCCAAAGGGAATACACTTATATTGATCACAGACAGAATGTTTTGGAATCTTATAAAATTACAAGATTCCAGAAGATAATTGGAATATTAAGTCTTATATAATCACAAAATTCCAAAGAGTCAAAGGGGTGTAAATTGAAGGAATTTAATTCCTATTGATAAGAGTATGGAAAAAGAAGCTAAATGGATAAATGACAAAATAGTAGAATTTTATAAAAAGAATAAGTATCTGCCTAGATATTTTAATGCATGGAATGAAGCAGAAATAACAGATGTTGCACCAACATTAACTATAAACTGTGGTTGTCCTGGTGCTAGAAGTGGACTTCTTATAATTGAAGAGGAATGATGTAATTTGGGAAAAGATTCTGAAATAAAAAGAGTTAGATGTAAAATCTGCTATAAACAGTATGTTCAATATATCTATGCAGATAATTCTTCAGAAAGAAAAGAATATGATGATGTATGTCCCTATTGTAATAAATTAAATACTACAATAAAGGGACATTTTGTTGTAAACAGTAAAATAGGAAGCTAGAGGTATGACATGGAATTTCACCTAAAATCAAAACAAGAAAATATAAAAGTGTTCAGTGAAGTGAGCAAAGAAGATAAGGAAAGACTTGAATCTTTTGGAAATGTATGTATAAAAGCAGATGGTAAATATATCTTTATGAATCCATATGATGAATATGATCGTAGCAGAGTAACATCTATGCTTGGATTACAAGGATATAAGTGGTTTAAAGAAGACACAGGAGATGGAAATTGGGTGATTTTTAACCCATATCATTATCACATAGATAAAAATTGGGAACAAAGAAAAATTTTAAGACTAAATACAGCAGAATATAATGGGGAAGCATTAGAGACACCAATTAATGCTTCAAGCCTTTCTGCAATGTTTTCATGGATGGCTATTCCTAAAAATATTAAATTTAGCAAAAGATTTGATTTGTCAAATATAAAGGATATGTCTCTTATGTTTGCAGGGACAAGAATATCACAAGATACAGATATTTTTGAAAGTTTTAGTACAGATAAAGTACTGAACACAAGATATATGTTTTACAAAGCAATTCTCCCTAAAGGATTTAATGTTTCTGATTATTTGAATACAAAAAATGTAAAAAACATGGAATATATGTTTAGTCAAGCAGTTATTTCAGATGATTGTGTTATAGATATGAATACAAAGAATACAAAAGACATGAATCATATTTTTTTTCAAACAAAGTTTGGGAAAAAGGTAATTTTAGGAGACATTTTTCAGATAAGAAAAGATTGCATAACTACAAATATGTTAGATGAATGCACAGTAAGTGATATTCAGATGCAAAAAGGGATTAGTTTTGAGGAATTCAAAAGAATGTTGTTGAAAGAAGGATAAGAATGAAGTATTACATAGCAAGTTCATATGATAGCAATATAAAAATAAAAAATATTGAAAAAGTTGAAAACAGATTAGCAGAACAATTTGTTAAATATTATTCCCCTAGAAATTATTTTGTCCCAAATACACAACAAGATAATGGAGAGTGGGGAAGATGCGAATTTGAAAAAACACTAAATGCATTAAAGGAATGTGATGGAATTGTTTGTTTATATTATGGACATGAAAGTGATAGCACAACATCTTTCATTCTTGGATTTGCATATGCAATGGGGATGCCAACAATTGTTATCAATATGTATAACAATGTAGAGTCATCATATGCTGTAATCAATGCAGCAACTGTATCTATAGATGGAATAGCCTCAATAAAAAACTATGATTTCATAAAATTACCACCTTGTAAAAGCAGTAATATTCAGAAATAAGTCTGCAAAAATCAATCAGAAAAATAAAATGTTATGATGTAAGAAATAAAACAGTTGAAAAAGATGGGGTTAATTATGGGAACATGGAATGGAAAATTTGAAAGACAGATATTTAGAAACAGTGAAAATGGGTGGACAGTATTTGTTCTTGATGAAGATAATGGTTCGTCACAGATTGTAACTGGAATTACAAACAATATAAGTGAGGGTGACTGTGTATCCGTTGAAGGAGAGATTGTAAAAGACAAGAAATATGGTTCTCAGATTAAGGCAAGTGTGATTCTTATGGAATTGCCAACAAGAGAAAAGGACATTGTAGAGTATCTAAAAAGGAACATTGTTGGTGTGGGACCAGTTACTGCAAAGGCAATTGTAAGTGAATATGGTGAAGACACATTTAAAATTATTGCTGAAATGCCAGAACAGCTATCAAAGATTTCAAAGATTTCAGAAAAGAAAGCAAAAAAGATTGCACTACAGTTAGGCAAACTAAGTATGTCAAGAGAAGAGCAGATGTTCTTCATTAAGCTTGGCTTATCAGATTCACAGATTGCAGAAATAAAGAATCTTTATGGTGATGATTACAAAGAAATCATACAGGAAAATCCATACAAGCTTATCAATACTATCAAGGGAGTTGGATTTAAAAAAGCTGATGAGATTGCACAAAAATATGGAATAGTTGGAAATAATCCATTTAGAGTAAAAGCCGGAATCAAGTATTGCTTGGAAGTAATATGCATGCAACATGGCCATATATATTACCCAATAGCCGATTTAGTAGGAAATGTATCAGCTACATTAAAAGTAGAAAAAACAGATATTACAAAACAGATTACAGAATTGGCAATGGAGAAAGATATTGTTGTTAATAATGGAAATGTATATCTAAAGAACTTCTATAATGAAGAATTGTATTGTGCAAGAAAGATATTGGATTTATTAAATCAGTCTAATATCAGTAAGCATGAAAGTAATAGTAAGATAATTGCAAAGATAAAAGAAATAGAAAAAGAAAATGGCAAGGAACTTGATGACTCACAGAGGAATGCTGTGTTAAGTGCAGTCAAGAATGACATTATGATTATCACAGGTGGTCCAGGTGTTGGTAAAACAACCACGTTGGACATTATCATAAAGTATATGAAGAAATATATAACTTCGGATATTGTACTTCTTGCTCCTACAGGAAGAGCAGCAAAGAGAATGTCAGAACAGACAAAAATGGAAGCAAGTACCATACACAGACTTGTTGGATGTGGAACAACTGATGAAAGTGATGAAATAGAGAATGATGTCATTATTATTGATGAGATGTCAATGGTAGATATACATGTTATGTATATGCTTCTGTCAAAAGTTGTTTTAGGCACTAAGATTTTATTGATTGGTGATGTTGATCAGATTCCATCTGTGGGACCAGGGTTGATATTGAAAGATTTGATTGACTCAGGGAGAATTCCAGTAGCAAAACTCACAAAGATTCACAGACAAGCAGAGGGAAATCATATTATAACAAATGCTCATAAGATAAATGATAGTCAGATGATTGAATTGGATGGCAAAAATAAGGATTTCTTTTTTGCATCAAGGCATGATTCAAAAAATGCTATGGACACTTTATTAAGTCTTTATACAGATTTGTTTCCAAGAAATTTAGATATACGTCCAATAGATGTACAAATCTTAACTCCTGTACATAAGGGGGAATTTGGAACAATCAACTTAAATAAATGTATTCAGGCATTAGTAAATCCTGCACAAGCAGATAAAAATGAAATAGAGAAGAAAGATGTTATTTTCCGAGAGGGAGATAAAGTAATGCATATAAAAAATGATTATGGCTTGGCATGGAAAAACATAAATGAAAAAGGAAAAGAATATGAAGGAACTGGTGTATTTAATGGAGAGGGTGGAATTATTGTTAAAATAGATAAGGAAATGGAATCCTTGTTTGTTAAGTTTGAGGATGGAAAAGTTGCAGAATATGATTTTGATGACTTAGATAAGATTATGCATTCTTATGCAATTACAATTCATAAATCACAAGGAAGTGAGTATCCGGCTGTTATAATCCCATTACTTTATGGTGGTGGTACTCTTTATAACAAAAATCTTTTATATACAGCAGTTACAAGAGCAAAAACAAGTATATGTATCTTGGGTAATGAACAAGTAGTATATAGAATGATAAAAAATATAAGCGCTGAAAAAAGATACACATCTTTAAAAGAAAGAATGGAAGAAATGGACAATTCAAGCACTAGCCAAAGCTGAGTATAGAATTATTTTTGCAATAAATAGAAAAATACAAAAGGTGTTATCATGAGACCATAAGATGATTTGGCATCTTAAAACTGTGAAAACAGTCTCTCCTAGAGAGGCAGATATAAGCATGGAACATTCGTGTTCTGTGAGAAAATGCAGTATAGGAGAAACTTGTAATTAAATATTTGAGGTTTTGGAACCTTACGGAATTACAAGATTCCAAAGGATGCTGGTGAGCAATACGAAAGAATCACAGTTTTGGAACCTTACGGAATTACAAGATTCCAAAGGACAATGCAGTAGTTATCGAATGTCGCGGAGGTTTTGGAACCTTACGAAATTACAAGATTCTAAAGGTGAATTCTTTGGTATACTCATTTACCTAATATTTAGTAGAATACTCCAACCTCTGTAGTAGGAGAGATGAATGCATGAGAAAGGTGAGTAAAAGTAGCATTGTGGATATGACTATTGACTATTCTATACAGTAGAGGTAAAGTTTCCACTTCAAACAAAGTTAAGCAGAGAATAGTTCATAAATGATTTTAGTATCTTTATGAAACTGTAAGACTCCAATTTGGCAATATAAAAAATTATTTACAAAATTATAAATATATATGATGGTTTGGCATCTAAAACTGTGAAAACAGTCAACTCCTAGAGAGGCAGATATAAGCATGGAACATTCGTGTTCTGTAAGAAAATGCAGTATAGGAGTAAACTTGTAATTTAATATTTGAGGTTTTGGAACCTTATAGAATTACAAGATTCCAAAGGAAGAACGGAGGACAAATTATGATTTTTACGGTTTTGGAACCTTATAGAATTACAAGATTCCAAAGAAATGGAACTCAAAGAAAAAGTTTTGAAAAATTCATGAGAAGTGGAAGAAAAGAGAGAAATGAAAATATGGGTAATTTTAACACACGTGAAAATGTAATTGAATTTATCAGAGGAGACAAGCAGATGACAGTTACAGATCCCAAAGGTGAATTCTTTGTATCGAACTTCTTAAAAAAGAGTCAGATGGACATCAAAGAAAAAAGTTTTGAAAAATTCATGAAGAGCAGAAGAAAAGAGAGGAATGAATAATATGGACAATTTTAACACACGTGAAAATGTAATTGAATTTATCAGAGGAGACAAGCAGATGACAGTTACGTTTTCTCAACGAAGGTTTATTACAAAAGTAAAGAAAATGGCAGAAAAATATCCTAATGAAGTAACTATTGTTGCGGAAAATGAAGATGGAAGTATCTGTGCTCATATGCCAATCAAAGCTTTGCAGTTAAGTATTAGAAAGAAAGAACTAACAGAAGAGCAAAGAGAAAAGTTGAGAGAGCGATTAAAGAAGATGAGAGAAAAGCGAAAGAATGGTGATGAAAGTTTTGATGAGGATGAGTTGGAAGATTTAGAAGATCAGTTAGATGATGAAGATTTAGAAGAAGACGAAATAGATGAATAAATAAAAAAGACTCCAAATTGGAGTCTTTTTTATTACAAATTTATTTAATTATCAGAACCCTTCTTCATAGAGTCTGCAATGTGCTTGATATCCTGGTTGATTTTTGAATTAAAAAGCATCATCATCTCATCCTTTGTAAGATGCTGCTCAATATAATCATTTTCCTTAGTGCCATAGTAAACCTTCATATTATCTTACCTCCTTTCCTTTTGATGATATAAGTATAACATAATTGTATTTTCAAGAAAATTTGCACATAAAAAAAATGAAATATTTTTCAAAATTCACTCATATTTAGAAAAGAAAGGAAGTGGTATTATTTGGAAAAATATGAAATTGCATTACCAATAAATAGTATTCTTGTTGGAGATCCAATGTATCTAATCAACATGTCTACAAAAAAATCTACAACCAATTATATTGCAGATTTCAAAAAGTTACCAAATAACAGAAAATCAGGAATTATTGTTTTAAGTAATGAAGGAGAATTTCTCACAAAAAACAGAATTATTATTTATTCAATGAAAGACATTTCGGCAAGTGATACAATTCTTAAAATGCATGAAAATGAAGGTTATTTTCAGCAGATATTACAAGAACATAGATATTTAAAAAATGATAAAGGAAAGTTAGTAATCAAAATCAATAATAATAAAATAGTAATCCCAACTGATATTGGAGACTGTGGACATATCTATACATATCAGAAAAAGCTTGGATATATTATTGAGATTACAACAGAAGATTTAGGATCAAGGTTCTTGGTGTATAAACAGTTGATTGAAGAAAAATTTAAAAAGGGAGAATAAAAAAATGAAGAAAAAGGCATTAATTGCATTAACAACATTTGTGATGACAGCCACTCTGTTTTCAGGGTGTGGGAAGAAAGAAAAAGTTACAGCAGAAAGCTTAATTGAAAATCCATTCAATGGAAGTATTGAATGTTTGGATGCTGATTATAAGATTGATGCATCTGCAAATATAGATGTATCTGCCTTGTTTAATGGAATCACTTCTAATTCTATCAATTTATCAAAAAATGAATCTGAGGTATTAAAGCAGTCAAATATTGAGCTTGATGGAACAGAAGAAGAAACAGAAGAGTCTGAACAAAATAATGAATTAGAAAATTTAGATGAGAGTGATCCTATTGTGTATGATATAGGAATTACAAGTACAAGTACAGGTACAGACACAGATGCAGAGACAGAAACAGCAACAACAACAGATACACTATCTAGCAGTATGGATGTGTCATTATCATTAAAAGGGAATATTCAAACAAATGGTGAGATTGGACATACAAAAGGGGATATGACATATGACGTATTTGGTATGTCTCAGACAACTCCATATGAATCATATGTTGATTTTAATAAAGAGGAAGAGACATGCACAACTTATACATATGAGACAGATAATGATATTTGGAATAGAGAAACAATTGAGAATAATGAAAATATAAGCATGGATTCATTCAAAATAAAGTCAGAAGCTTTTGACTCATTATCTCTTGAAACAACAGATGCTGGATATGTTGTAACAGGTTCTATCACATTAAAGAATTTAAGAGATGCATACAAAGAAGAACTTGGAACACTGACAGATGCATTGGAAGAAGATAAAAATGCTGATATTTCTGATGAACTAAATGATATTAAGTTTAATACAACATTTACATTTGATAAAAAGACAAAAGTATTGAAAAAATCAGTAATCAAGCTTGATACGAAGTCAGTTAATATTCCATCTGTAGAGGTAAATAAACTTGAAGTAGAAGTTACAGTTAATAATACAGATGAAGTAGAAGTTGTAATTCCAGAGGATGTATTTAACAATGCAGTTGATTCAAGCAAATCAATTTTGGATGGAATCACACAGAGTGATGAAAGTGACACACCTTTTGATGTAGAGGAAAATGTAACAGATACAAATGAGTCTAACATGGCTACTCTTGTGTTTGGAAAACAGACTATCACAAGTGATGATATAACTGCTGCCATATCAGGGACTTACATGGATCAGCCTGATGATGGTGTAATAAACGCAATGGTAAATATTATGAATTCATATTCTGCTAGTAAATTTGCAACAAATTTGGATTCATATAATACATGGAATGAAGAAAATAAGCTGGCAATTGTATATTTCTATGGATTAGGTGTATTTAGTATAGATGATTTATCTACATATAATGTAGACACAGCATATATCATGGAAACTTATGATGAAATACACCATGTACCAGAAACAGAAGATACAACTGAAACAACTGAGACAACAGAAAACATTACAACTGAAGCATAATATATAAAGATTTGATGAAAGCCATTTGAATTTAGAGAATTCAAGTGGCTTTTTTTTGATTTGAGATATACCAAATATTTCATATTTATAAAGAATATAATTTTGGAGGTTAAAAATATGATGAAAAAGAGCTTGGCAAAAGTTACATGTGCAATAGCTGTAGCTTCTTCCATAATGACATCTACAACACCAATAAGTGCTACACAAGAATTAACAGAATATAATCAAGAAGTGGCAGAAGCAGACAATGCTTTAGAACTTACTGATGTACAAGAAGATAATGATGCAACTGAAACAGATGCAAACCAAGAAACTGTAAATTATAATGACGAGATAGATGAATATAATCTTAATTTGTCAGAAGTAACAAGCATTTCAGATGGAAATGAAGTTATAATAAATTCACAAACAGATTGGGATTTATTTTTAGAAGGTAATAATGATTGGAAAAAGGAAGATGGTAAGCTGTTGTATATTGGAAATGAGTCCTCTTATACAATAAGCATCAATTCAGCTATAGAAATAGGGGATTTGTCTCTTGATGGAGGAAATAATCTGTCTTCTGTTTCTTTAAAATTAGGAAACAACTCATTGACAAGCGGAAATAAAATTACAATAGATAATATTTCAAGTGTATCTATAAGTGAAGTATCAGAAATTTCAGATGGAAATATAGTCATAGGTAAAAATTCAAATATTTCAAATGTGACATTAGACGGAACAGACTGTGATGTAACTAATATTGCTGCCAATGCCATTATTTTTCAAAATATAGTTTTTGATAGTCAAAAGTCTATACCAAAAAAGACATGTGAATACAAAAACTGTACATTCAACAGTGGAGCTACAACAGATGGAAAGGTTTACTCCACATTTACAAACTGTTCATTTTTTGATTCATTAAAGTATGGTTCTTTTGAAGAAGATGTAATTGGTGGGCAATATATTACATTAAACAAATGTAGTTTTAACAATATAAGTAAAGCAATCACAAGTGAAGGAATGGAAAATTCACCCTATTCAAATGGAACATTTTCGCTCAATTTAAACAATTGCAATATTAAAAACTGTGACACAGCAATAGAAGCTGTGCAAGGAAAAGCTTCATTTATGGTATTAACCATAAATGGTGGAACTATAATTAATGAAAATAAAGGAGATAAAGCTATTGATTGTACAAATGGTACATGCAAAGCTGTAAATATCCAAAATGCACTTATTGATGGATACAATACAGGTATTTACTGTTATTTTAATGATTTTGAAATGAATGATACAGAAATCAGAAATTCAGATATAGGATTAGATATATCAGGAAAGTATAACATTAGTAGTTGTAATATTCATGACTGTGAAAACATAGCAATAAATATTGGATATCAGACAAATGATTTACAGTTTCTTTCAGTAGAGGAAGTGGAAAATGTTGTAAATGGTGTAAAAAAGGTAAATGATATTCAAAATACAACAATCAACAAATGTGGTACGGCAATTCAGGGTATATCAGGATGTTTGTTTATAAATGAATGTAACATCACAGAAGTAAATAATGGTATTTTAAATATAACACCATTTATTCTTAATTCTGTTATATATGGAACAAATTCAAACAATTCTGTTGGATTGCAAGCTTGGAGCAATGGTTCAGCAGTAGTCGGATGCAAGATGGATGGTTTTGAAAAGGGTGTCTTAACTGGTAATGGTGGTTCACAGTATATTGTCGATTCAGAAGTAAAAGCATCAAAGTTATGTGTGAATGGATATGTTCTTTATGCAAAGGGGTGTATTTTTGAATCAGAGTTAAATGGACTTACATTTACACCATCTGAGAATATAATTGTAGACTGTAAAATCAAGGGTAAAAATAAAAATGGCATTGGATTAGACAATCCAAGTGGTGGAATCCAAGAGATAACATCATCATCAGCTATTGCTGATGGATTATCACCAATTACCAAATTTAACTCTTTAGTAACTGCACTTGAAAATATTAGCACAATTAAACCACATGATGAGAACACAGAAATCAGTAATTTTGACAAAGGCATAAATGATGGAAATTGTCATATTGCAGATACAAAGGTTTATGATTGTAAAAAGGGTATGATTCCATATACTTATTATTTTTATAGAAATACAGAAGTAAGTAACTGTGATGAATATGGAGTATTACAAGAAGGTTATGGTGGTATATACACAAACCCTATGATTGTGGATGACGGAATGGCATTGTCTGTACATGACTGCAAAATCGGAGTCAAAAGTAAGTTTTTCCAAACTAATGGAAACTCTTCTTTGTTAGATTCATTGAATACATCATGTTATGATATAAAGGTTTACAATTGTGAAACAGGCATTATTTGTAATGGAACATTCAGAATTATGGCATCTATGATAAAGGATTGTGGAACAGGTATTAAATACAATGAAAATAGTACAACTTCATTATGTAATTCAGCAATCACAGGAAATGATATTGGAATAGATATTGCTGATAATAATTCAAACCTGTATCTGCAGAAAACATCAGATAAGTTTCATACTATTATCAAAGATAATAAAGTAAATATAAAGAATGCTGACACTATAGATATTCAGGATGACAATATTGAAATAGATGGAAACAAGTTGGATGAAACATATGATGGATACTTAAAGATTGCAAAATGTGGAGCAAACCCTATAAATGGTGTATATGTTTCATCTGATGGTACAGGGTATGTAGAAGGGAAAGTTATCATGCTTTCTTATTATCAAAGAGATAGTAAAGATAAAATTACTGAATATTACAACAACATGATTGAACAAAGGCATTTAACTGTTGAAAAGGAAGGCTTCATTCCAACAGTAGAAACAGATGATAATAAGATATCAGTTGTTTTAACAGAAGGAGCAACGGTAACGTATGATTATAAAACAAATGGAGGAACAGCATTTTCGGAAACCTCAAATATGAAAGATTATAAAAAAGGTATGGATGCTGATTTAACACCAACAGCACAAAAAGAAGGATATACATTTATTGGATGGAATACAGATAAAAATGCAACAGATAAATTAGAAGAATGTAAGGTCAGCACCAAAAATATTACTTTGTATGCAATCTACAAAAAAGACATCAAAGTAACTTATCATGACTATAATGGAGATACATATACACAGATAGTATCTGTATATAATAATGAGACAAAGAAAGATATAAGACTCTCTTTGTATTCAGGCGGAACAGATTATGTGTTTGTTGGATATCTTGCTGATAAGAATATGGAGATTACAGATGAAAATGACACTTTAAAATCAGAATCTGTTTATGAAATATCTAAGGATATTGATTTATACTCAGTTTATAAAACTCAATCTGATCTCACATATAAGCATGACGGAAGTATATATGATACAGATAGTGTAATAAAGTTTTATGTAACAGAAAAAGTAAAAACACCAAGTTTTTCGTTCCATATAAAAAGCAATCCAAATAAGAAAGGATACAAGTTTATTGGATGGAAGGATACAGATGGAAATGTCTATAACCGGTCAGATGATTTTATAACATCAAATACAAGGGAGGAATTAAATTCCTTATTTGAGGAGATTAAGGCAAATTCAATTGAAGTGACTCCAAAAAAATTGACATTGTATATTGGACAAGACTCAAAGCTTACTGCTAAAGTTTTGCCAGAGGACGCATTAAATAAAACAGTTGATTGGTCTAGTGATGATGATAGTATTGTATCAGTAAATGAACAAGGATATGTATGTGCCAACAGAATTGGTACTGTTGTAGTGAAGGCAACAACAACAGATGGAAGTAATTTAAGTGATATCTGTGAAATCAATGTAATTGAAGCAAAAACAGAATCACCAATTATAAATATATCAGGTACATATAAAGCAACTATTACTCCTGGTTCTGTAGAAAATGATGAGATTGGAGATATTTATTACAGAATAAATGGTGGACAATGGGAAAAGTATGACAATAAAGAAATTCCAATGTATGGTGAATTTGAAATTGAAGCATATCAAACAACAAAAGAGAGAAATATCAGAAGTGAAATTTCAAAATCTTCTGGTGTAGAATATGCAGATGGAATTCATGCAAGATATATTGGAGACTATGTTTATGTTTCTGATCATGCAAATAAAGATAATATAAAAGTAACGATTACATATCCAAATTCAAGTCCAAAAGAAGTACATGATTTTGACACAAGTGATCTTCTGATAACCAATATAGGAGAAAATATTATAGATGTAACTTACAAGGAATATCCAAATGATGAAAATTGTCCAACACTGAAAACAACAGTAAGCGTAAATGGAAAGAAAAAAGAAAGATTGACAAATATCCGTGGCATGATTAAATATAAGGATGGCACACCTATAAATGCAGAAATCATTTTTGAAGAAATTCAAAATGAAACCCCCAATATTGATTCTGCAACATACAAAATAAAAACAGATGCAGAAGGTAGTTATACAAGAAATCTCCATGAGGGCAACTATTATGTGTCAATTGTAGTGGACAATAACGAAGTTTGTAAATTTGAAGTAAAGATCGATTCAGATTCATATACAAGAGATTTATGTGAAGTTGTAAACTGTGATAAAAATATCACAAACGCAGTTTCTATAGATGAGTATGGATTGAATATAGTTTCTATTGCAGAAAAAGAAGAGACAACAGAAACAACAGAGGTAACAACAGAAACAACAACGGAAAATACAACAGCATCAAGTACTTCAACTGAAATAACAACAGAGGCAAAGGTAGAAAACAAGACACCTAAAGGTGTTACAAAGACAGGTGATAATACACCACTTAAGTCATTGGCATTATTGATGAGTGGAAGTTTTATGGCATTAATTGGATTGATAAGAAAGAAAAAATAAACAAAAAAAGAAAGAGTCAGATTTTTTAAAATAGGGGAGAGTAGGGATCTGACTCTTTCTGCACAATAAAAAGAGGGGAAATTGATATACTGAATAAAATATTCAGTAAGCTGCCCTTGTTGGATTTGAACCAACGAATGCAGGAGTCAAAGTCCTGTGCCTTACCGCTTGGCGAAAGGGCAATGTTTTATGTTGAATACATAATAACATATTAAAAACCATATATGTTTTTGCAAAAATAATATGATATATTTTGCTGAAAATGTTAGAATATGGAAAAGAGATTTTAAAAAATAGGAGGATTTTTAATGATTTTATCATATTATTTCCAAGCAGTACTTCTTTTGTTATGTATTTTCTTTTTAGTAATGCACAACAGAAGTGAATTTTTATCAGATTGGTTAATATCAATAAGTTATTTAATGGCAAAGGATTATGTTAATGCAGCAAGCTTTGTTTTAAAAGCTAGTAGTAATTTTATTTACAGTCAGAAAGAAAAAGATGATAACACGAAATGGATTGTTCCAATTATACCATTTATCGGAATTACAATTGTTACTTTGTTTTTAAAAACATCAAATTTCCAGTTCATTCCTATGGTATTACTTATGTTTCATTTCTTTTGTGAATGGTTCATAGAAGATGAATATTCAAAAACTCCACCAATCTGTTGTGTTTGGTTTTTGTTATGTATTTACAATATATTTATAGGAATGTACTTAATTGCGGCAAGTAATTTGGTATTATGTATAAACAATTTTCTTATATTTAAACAGTGTTATGAAAAGAAGGAATCATAAAGATTCCTTTTTTTTATAGTTGGAATAGTATTGGAATCTATCATATTTATATAGATGGAAGGAATATTTTTGAACTCAGGCAAATGACATAAAACAAGGAAATCAGGAACAGATAGACTAAAAAGTTTCTATTTTTTTTGCAAAAAAACAATATATAAAGTTTCTTCTATTATAAAGAATAGGAATTCTATAAATAAATTAAGGAGGCAAGATAATGTTCCCAATATTAAGCAAGAATTTTAAGCTTAGTGATATATACAAGGAATCAGAACAGATTCCATATATTGAACTAATTAGGATTATGAAAGATGATATTATTAAATTTTCAAATGGTAAATATACTTTTGAAGAGATTGTTGGCAAAATTATTAAAAACATAGACAATTCAAATTTATGTAGAAGATACATAAATGATATTCAAGAAGAGTTATATGAAGATATTGAAAATAAACTGATATATAATCCAAGTAAAAAAAATGAATATATAGGAATGATAAAATCTCTGCAATATGATTTAAATAGAATCATAGATTTTGTAAAGGGAAACAGGTATATATTGAAAACTCAGGCTGAAAATATTGAAGAATTGTTTTCAAAGACAGACTATTCATTATATACATCTTTAGATTTTTTAAAAGAATGTGAAAGCATGTCTTTATGCTTTCAACTAAAAGACAGTAATAAATTCACCAATATAGTAGCTGAATTAGGAAATGTTGGAGTAAAAACATCTTACAGAAAAAATAACAATGAATATACAGATGTTGATATGTGCAGATTGAGTATATCTGCGGTTCAAGAAGACACAGTAATTTTATTGGGTGAATATGAGTTTTCAAGGGAAAATCCATTTACAATGTTTGTTTTGCATAAATGTGGAACACCATTCTGCAGAAAAAGATGCAATATAAAAAATCCAGAGAAAATCAATTTCAAAATGAGTGATGAATCTATAAAGTCTAAATTTGACTATGAGATATATTGCAGACTTTCGAGAAGTGAAAATAGTGACTGTTTTCTATATAGTTTAAATCCATTTAATATGCTGTATGCAATGGCTTATACATATCAAAGAGAGGCAAATAGAGAGCAGATAACTATTGATTCTGTGACAGAAAAAAATTCCCTATTGGTAAGATAGAGACAAATGATTCATTTGATGAATATAAGATTATTTCTGTTACACCAAATTATATATATGTAGGGGAAAATGAATCATTATATCATTTAGATGAAAACAGGAAATCCCCAATAATGCATACAAGAAGGGGAACACCAGAAATAACTAATAAGTATGGAACTACTTACTCAAGAAGAGGTACTGTTGTAAATGCAACGCATAAAGACGAACAGCCTAAAATTATATACAAAGTATAAAAGGAGTGGATATGCATATGAGTAATGAAAAGAGAGTCTTTATTAAAGGTGATGTTTATTATCATGTAAAGCAAGAGGAATACTCAATCAGAGCAATTAAAAGACCAATTATTATTGTATCATCTATCTTAATCAATGATAATAGTGAATTTGTAAATGCAATCTGTATTGCAGATAATGAAACAAAAAAACTACCAACTCATGTAAAAATAAAGATAGGAAATAAATGTGAAGGGTATGCAATTTGTGAAAATATCATCAGGATACCAAAGGAATGTATAACAGACTTTATTGGCTCGGTTTCTGCAAAAGAATTATCAGAAATTGATAAAAGACTATGTATCTCACTGGAATTAAATACAAATCTAAAGACTAACAATGACTTCATAAAGAATTATGAAAAGGAATATAAGAAAAGTGAGAAGAAAGAAGAAGAGCTAATAAAAAGAAAGATAGAAAAGGAATGTAAGGAAAGACTAAAAACTGCAACATCAGAGTTTACAGAACCATTAGAACATAAGATATCTGAACTAAGTCATGAGTTAGAAGAAGAAAAAACCAAGCAAGAGAAGACTACAAAGAAGCATGAACAAGAATTGAATAATTTAAGGCAGACACATATAAGAGAAGTATCTGAACTAAAAAAAGAGCATGAAAAAGATATAAGAAACTACGATGAAAAACTGAAATCCATTGTTATGGTGAATGCAGATGCAAAGGATTTGGAATCAAGAAATAAAGAACTTGAAAGTTTGTTAGTTCAAAAAGAACTTGAAGTAGAGAACCTGAAAAACATGCCTCTTGGCATTGATGAAGAAACTGTAAAACAATATGAAAAACAGATAACTCAGTTAAGAGAACAAATTAAGAGTCTCTTTACAGAAGATGATGTTCAAAAAAGAGTGGATGCTGAAATTAAGAAGGTAAAACAGTCCAATTTTTCAGATGATTCATCTGTAGAATTGGAAGTTGTTACATTGGAAAGAGACATGTATAAGAATAAGTATATTGAGCTTATGAAACAGGTAAAAGGTGCAAGATAGGAGGAAAATACTTTATGGCAAAGATGACATCTAATCACTATTATGGAAGTGTTGAGCAAGGGCGAGAAGCAAGAAAGCCAAAGTTCAAGGATAGCGGCAAAGAAGTAAGCAAACTTATAGAAAAAGAGAAAGTTAAATATTTAAGTGACAGATTATGCATAGATATTGCAGGTGATTCTGAACATTTTATGGATGAAGCAGCAGCAATAAAAAAAGCAATGTTTGATTTAAAATTCACAACAAGCTTAGTAGAACATGCACTTAATTCGGCAGTAAATGACGAAGTTGATGACATGCAAAGCGTAAATAACAACCTAAAGATGGTAAAAGTTTCAAATGGATTTTGGCATTTAAACGCCCTAGAAAACTTAGAAAGTATAAAAAGTAAATTTGATTCAGCAAATTTTCTTGATGCTTTTTATGAGACATTTAGAGAAATGTGTATAAAATCATTTGGATTAAGAGTGGATGAAAAGCTAAGTGGTGAAAAATATTTTTATAATATGGTTAAATTGTATTCAATATTTACACTTATTCCATGTGAAATGCATACAAGAAATGAAGAAACAGTCAATATCTTTAAATTAAATAATGTGGAACTTTCTAGGTTCAATGATTATAATTTTATTGAAAGAAATATTTACAAATACTTAAATGCTATTGTAAATGATTATCCAATTGGAGAAGGAGAACATATAAAAACCATTGATAAATTGATAAGGGATTTTCTTTATGATGCATTTAGTAAAAATTTTATTGCAAATGAATTTAATATATTTAAAGAAAACTATGACGAAAAAAAGGAAAAATTACTGAATGGAGAAACACCATTGGAATCAGCCAAGAGTTTTTCATATGATGATTGGTTTACTTACAATGACTGCTATTATATTTTTAATGAAGTTTTGGAAAAAGTATGTAATGTAATCTTTTTATCATGTATATTAAATGACGTAAACAATATTTATGAGTTAAATGAACTTGAAAAAGCTAAAAAACAAATACAAGAATTGAGTAATGATGTGGAAACAGAAAAGGAAAAAACAAATGATAAAGAAAAGATTATAGAAGCGTATAAAAAAGCATTTGAAAAATGTAATCTGAATGAACCAGATAATAACGAGGTTGATACAGATGATGATTCAGAAAAAAAGATTGCAAAACTTGATTCAGTTATAGTGGAATTAGAAAGAGTTAATTCAAAACTAAAGGAAAAACTAGAAAAATCCATAGAAGAAAACAAAGAATTGCAAGACACAATAAAGAATATTTTGCCAGAAGAGTCCCAAGCAGATTTGCCGAAACTTGAAGTTGAAACAAAAGAAATTGATTATAATAAAAAGTATGCATTTCTGATGGAGAACCGACAACAGCTAGAATTAGAAGAAAACTTGAAAAATGTTTTTCCTAATTGTATAATTGCAAAGAAGGCAAATCAAATCAACAAATCAGTAGATTTGGTTGTATTTATAACTGAATTTCTATCCCATGCAACATATGGTTCAGTAAAGAAATTCTGCAAAGATGCAGGAATTGATTTTATCCATTGTCAAAGTACAAACACATCAAGAATTGAACAATATATTTGGGATTACTATAATACAAAATAGATTATTTACTAAGATGATTTGGCATCTTAAAACTGCAAAAGCAGTCAACACCTAGAGAGGCAGATATAAGCATGGAACATTCGTGTTCTGTGAGAAAATGCAGTATAGGAGTAAACTTGTAATTTAATATTTGAGGTTTTGGAACCTTATAGGATTACAAGATTCCAAAGGTCCAACACAAATGGTTTTAAAAACCATGGCGTTTTGGAACCTTATAGGATTACAAGATTCCAAAGGGTAGTTCTGATTTTATTTTTTGATAAGATGGTTTTGGAACCTTATAGGATTACAAGATTCCAAAATATAGGTAGAAAAATGAATGTATATGGAAAAAATATAAATAGATGATCAGATATTTAAAGGATTTCAAAGTGGTCTTAGTTTGGAACAAATTCAAGTATATGCAAATCCAAAATTTAACGAATTTCAAATGAGTCAAATCAAACAAGGATTTGAGCATGGATTATCAATAAATGAAATATATACATATGTAGGAGAACGAGTAAATAGTGAATTTATGAGAGAAATCAGATTGAGATTTGAACATGGACTATCTAATCAACAAATAATGCAATATGCAAAATCTGAATTCAATGCAGAAGATTTTGGACATGATGAAGGTAATCAAATGCAACAAGTATTTCTCACAATAAGAAGAAGCTGATTTGGAATTAGATGAAGAAGAAATATGAGTAAATATATTTATAAATATATTTAGAAATTCAATTCTTATGTTTATTTAAAAAAAAGGAACTTAAATAATTTAAGTTTCTTTTTTTATTTCTTTGAATTTTAATAAACTTAAATATAATATAGTCCACTTATTTTAGAAGCAGATAAAACATCATTATAACATTTATTTTTATTGTCACTAAAATACATGTTTTTAGTAATTAATAAATGTATTGGAGGACAAAGAATATGGAAATAACAATGTTGTATAAGGGTACTGAGCTTACATTTATGTCTATACAGAAAGCACTTGTCTTTTTTGATAAAACAAATGGATGTAAAATAAAGGAACTGTACCTCAAGAGGCTGGATGGTGGGTTGAATGAGAGAAAATACCTTTTAAAAAAGGGTATATATGTTGGGAATGGTTCTAATCTAAAAACAAATGGATACAAAGTGTTTGAGGATTATGACACCATATATGAATTAAAAAAAGCTGAAGAATTAAGCATAGCTTATGAAAAGGCTATTGCTTAGATACTATTTGCTTCCATAAAATAAGAAGATAATCATAATGATTTTCTTCTTATTTCTTTTGTATAAATTACACATATTTATAAAGATTTAATAAAAAAGGAGAACAATAATGTATATTATAACATTAAAAGAAGATTGCCCTTATTTTAAAAAGGGAGATATCATCTTCACACATGGTGAAAAAAATGAAAAAAGAGAAAAAGTAAAGGATTTTTTGTGTTTTATTCATGCAAACCATGATATTGGAATTAAAATAGCTGATGTAGACATAAAGAAAGAAACAAGAATTCCAATTTTAAAATGTCCATCTTGCGAAAAGGATGGTATGGCATTTTTCTGTGGAAATAGAAGAACAGATAAGATACCGGCTTATAAAACTGCATATCTTTTCTGTGGATGTGGAAACTTAATTACATTAGGTGACACAGAGCTATAATAAATAAACAAGCCTTGAAGCCAAGGCTTGTTTATTTATTATAAAAATATTTTCCATATTTTTATAAAACAGAAATATGGAGGATGAAAAAATGGATAGAAAAGAATCTTTGTATAAATATCTTGTAGAGCAAGGAGAAGATATCAAATTATCAGATATTAAAGAATCTGATTATGACAAAAAATCATTTGAAACTCCAAATGCAGCATATGAGGTATTAACAGATGATGAGGCAGATGAAGCATTTTTGAATTCACAAGAATGTCTGATTGATGATATTGGTCTTGATGCGTTTTGTGATAAGGATTATGTTATTAATAACTATATATTGGGGACTGAATCCATGAAACAATATATGGAAGAAGACTATGAATCTTATCTGAACGACATAAAAAATGAATCAGATTCATATTTTGATTCAAGATACATGCAAGAAATCACAGAATTTCTTTGTAAAAATAATATTCTTGATATTGATTATGATGATATTCTCGAATATCTGAGTGACAAAGAAACATCATTACAAGATTTCATATCAGAAAATGATGATATTTCATTGATCAGAAAGATAGAAAATTACTCAAACATTAAGAGATATTTTGATGAATTTGAGGACAATGAGGATGAATATAATGAAAAATGGATTGAAAATGCCATAGATGGTTATGAAAATGAAGCTGAATGGGTTATTTTCAATTTTGGAAAGGATGCTATTGCAGGTTTTATTGGACAGGGTTTGTTGGAATATGACATGAAAGGCATCTGCAATTACATTAAACAGTTTGATGGCAGAGGACCTACATTAGCTCCATATGATGGAGAAGAAAGAGAAAATTCTGATGGATATTATATTTACAGAACAAACTAAATTCAAAAAGACAGTTCTTTCATAGAACTGTCTTTTTTCTTTGCAAAAATTGTGTTTTTTAAATCTTATGTATACTGAATACTACTAAAGAAAAAAGGAGAAGAAATATGGCATTAATTCCAACAGTAATTGAAAGTTCAGAAAGAGGAGAAAGAGCATTTGATATTTATTCAAGATTATTAAAGGAAAGAATTATTTTTCTTGGTGATGAGGTAAATGATCAGACAGCAAATCTTATAATTGCACAATTATTATTTTTGGAATCTGAAAATCCAAATCAGGATATTTATTTGTATATCAATAGTCCAGGGGGATCTGTTTCAGCAGGACTTGGAATCTATGATACAATGCAGTATATTAGCTGTGATGTGTCAACTATTTGTGTAGGAATGGCAGCAAGTATGGGAGCTTTTCTGCTTGCTGGTGGAACAAAGGGTAAAAGATTAGCTCTTCCTAATGCAGAAATCATGATTCATCAGCCATTAGGAGGAACACAAGGACAAGCAACAGAAATTGAAATTGCAGCAAAGCATATCTTAAGAACAAAGGAAAAGCTGAATACAATTTTGGCTTACAATACAGGTAAGTCATATGAAGAAATTTCTATGGATACAGACAGAGATCATTGGCTTTCAGCAAAAGAAGCTTTAGAGTATGGTTTAATTGATAAGATTTCTGAAAGAAGATAATAAATAAACCATATTTTCTATAGATGATTTGGCATCTAAAAACTGTGAAAACAGTCAACTCCTAGAGAGGCAGATATAAGCATGGAACATTTGTGTTCTGTGGGAAAATGCAGTATAGGAGTAAACTTGTAATTAAATATTTGAGGTTTTGGAACCTTATGAAATTACAAGATTCCAAAGGCAAGTATAGTTTTACTTTCGTCCTGCAAATGTTTTGGAACCTTATGAAATTACAAGATTCCAAAGGTACACTATACATGATTGGCGATACTCTCCAGTTTTGGAACCTTATGAAATTACAAGATTCCAAAGGTTATCTGCACTGCCATTTTTCTATTCATACGTTTTGGAGTCTTAAAGGATTATAATCTAATTACATCAAATGAAAAAAATATAAAAATATAAGATGGTTTAGCATCTTATACTGTGCAAGCAGATACTCCTAGAGAGGCAGATATATTACATAGAACATTCGTGTTCTGAGGGAAAATGCAGTATAGGCTTTGTAAATTACAAACATCTAAAAGGTGCATGTGCAGATAAATAATTGCTGATTATATTATTTGTTGTAAGATTACATATTTAATTTATAACAAAAAATAGGAGGCTAGATTATGGAATTAAAAGGAATATACGAAAGATACAGAAAGAATAAAGACTGCTTAAAGTTTTCTGCTAGTGTTGTAAAAACAGAAGACAACAAATACAGAATTGTCTTTGGAAATCTTGACAAAAGATACAAAAAGGCACTTTCTGAATTAGTTGCAGATTTAATCAGAGAAGCACAGAATTATATAATCTCAGAATTCCGTATTGATGTCTTAGAGGAAGATAAGGATATGGAGTGTTTGAGATTTAAGAAAACGCTCAATGAAGAGTTGTGTATGTTGTTAAACAATCTTTTGAATTCTTCATTGGAAAGTTTCATAAGAAACACTGCTTATTTATCAACGAAGTATAAGCAGTTGTATGAAATTTCCAATGTAAAATTGGTAAATGGAAAGCTTGTTGATAGAAAAGGCAGGCAGATAGCATAAAAAATCAATAAAAGCATTGGACAAACCAATGCTTTTATTTTTGCAATAAATGAAAATAACAAAACTAATGTATGATAGGAGATGTAAAATATGAAGAGAATGAAATATATTTCATTTAATTTTATTGCTATTTTATTAGGTGTTATATTTGTGATACTTGGGAGTGTGTTTAATATTTCAAGCTTATCATCATTTTTAATATCTTTTTGGATAACTTTTATTGTTTGTGGAAACATTTGGATTCACACTAGATTTGATGAAAATATGAAAAAAAAGGAGAAGTAAAAGTATGGCTGAATTGAAATGTCCTCATTGTGGGCAAAATTTCACAGTGGATGATGCAGAATTAGCATCTATCACAAATCAGATTAGAGATAATGAATTTTACAAAGAGTTACATCAGAGAATGGAAGAACTTAAAGAAAATCAAGACACGGTTATTAAGTCTGCAGTGTCTGATGCAATTCTTAAAGAAAGAGAAAATACAGACAGAATAACAAAAGACTTGGAAGACAAGTTGACAAAGGAAAAGGAATTAAATTCCTCACTCAAAAATGAGATTGATAAAAAGGATTTGGTTTATGAAAAGGAAAGCAAAGAGAATGAGCAAAAGATAAAAGAAGAATATGAAAGCAGATTAAGAGAACAAGAAACAAGAAATAAAGAATTAGAAAATGATGCTGAAAAAAAGAAATTAGAGTATCAATTAAGCATTACAAATGCTACAAAAGAAATTGAAAATCAAATGAATGAGCAAAAGCAGATGTATGAGCTTAAGTTAAAAGAAACTCAGCAACAAGTGGATTACTATAAGGACTTGAAAACAAAGATGTCTACAAAGATGATTGGTGAGACATTGGAACAGCATTGTATGATTGAGTTTAATAAAATCAGAGCAACAGCCTTTAGGAATGCATACTTTGATAAAGATAATGAGGTTTCTAAAGCCTCTGGTTCAAAGGGAGATTTTATTTTTAGAGATTATGATGAGAGTAAAAATGAAATTGTTTCTATTATGTTTGAAATGAAAAACGAGGCAGATACAACAGCAACAAAACATAAAAATTCAGATTTCTTTAAGGAATTAGATAAGGATAGAAGAGAAAAAAATTGTGAATATGCTGTTTTGGTTACACTATTGGAATCTGATAATGAATTGTATAATCAAGGAATTGTTGATGTGTCTTATGAGTATGAAAAAATGTATGTCATCAGACCACAGTTTTTTATTCCAATCATTACACTTATCAGAAATGCAGCTTTAAATTCTTTAGAGTACAAAAAAGAATTGATGATTGTACAAAACCAGAACATTGATGTTAGTAATTTTGAAGAAAAACTGAATAAATTTAAAAATGGTTTTTCCAAGAACTATGAACTTGCAAATAGAAGATTTAATGAAGCTGTTGATGAAATTGATAAGGCAATTGATCACCTTCAAAAGATAAAGGATGCCTTGGTTTCATCTGACAGAAATTTAAGACTTGCAAATGATAAAGCAAAGGATTTGACAATTAAAAAACTTACAAGAAATAATCCAACTATGAAAAAAGCTTTCTCGGATGCAGAATTGGAGGTTAAATCTGAAAAAGATGACTTTGATGAAGTATCAGATAATGATGATATCTTAGAAGATGAAGCTATTAGTCAAACTGATGAAGATAATAAAAAAATAAATGATGTGGTATATGATTTGCTTGGAGAGTAAAAATATATCATATTTACAATAAGATGATTTGGCATCTTAAAACTGCAAAAGCAGATACTCCTAGATAGGCAGATATAGACACGGAACATTTGTGTTCTGTGAGAAAATGCAGTATAGGGGCAAACTTGTAATTTAATATTTGAGGTTTTGGAACCTTACAGAATTACAAGCTTCTAAAGGTAATATTTTTCGTTCAAGATCACAATAAAAGTTTTGGAACCTTACAGAATTACAAGCCTCTAAAGGAGGAGAACTATCTTCATCCTTAATTTCGGAGTTTTGGAACCTTATAGAATCATAAATGATATGTTAGTATATTTAGAATTGAATGAAATTTTAAGATACATTTAAGGAATGCTTATGCATTCCTTTTTTTTATTTTTATTATAGTGACTTTACATATTAGAAATATAAATATTTTTAATAATTAGGAGGATAAAAATTATGTTAGTAAAAACAAATAATTTTTCAGAAATAAAGAGCAAAGTGGCAGCTATCAAGCAGACAGAAAATTCGTATTTGGTTAAGAATATGAATTCTGCTAAGAGAAGAAATCTCTTGGATGTAGCCAAATATTCTGGCTATGGATTATCTGCAGCTGGTGTAAGACTTGGATTCCCAGCTTCATTTGTTGGAAAATATGGATCAAAGCATCCAGATGGCGCAAAGAAGATTCTGACAGATTGTTATGAGGACTTCTTTGAAAAGCTGTCATCATCAGAGAGACAGGATGATAAGGTGGATGGCAGAAAGTCAACTGCTTTGTTTGTAAGAGATTTTGATGATGTACATTGTGGAATCCTTACAGATAAGTATTCTGTATTTGATGATGATGAGGTAGTCGATATCTTGTCAAAGAATAACTACCTCATGAATGCAGAAGAATTCTGGTATAATGTTTCACCAGAAAGATTCCATGCACGATTTGTCTCATCAAATAAACTGTCTGTAGATGGTGATCCATCACCACTATCAATGGCAGTTTTTGTAGATAATTCCATGTGTGGAGCATCCTCATTTAGAATCCGTTTTGGAATCTATAGGTGGGCGTGTACCAATGGAATGATTTCAGGCTTGAAGGAGTTTGAAATTGCCAAGGAAATGCACAAGGGAGAAAAAGATTATGTCTCAATTGTGGCGAAGGCACTTGAAAATGCCGAAACATATGAAGCATTACTGCTTGATATGGTTGAAAATGCCATTGCAACAAAGTCAGCTATTTATGAGTTGACAGAGGATCAGGCAATGGCTTACATTCAGAAGAAGTTGAATGTAGGCAAGAAAGCTTCTGAACAGATTCTTGAAAACTATTATTCTTATGGAGGAGAATCTAAGTGGCATTTGGTTAATGCTATTACAGATTATGCACATATGGATAATCTTGATACAAGAATCCAGTTGGAAGAGAAGGCTTTCAAGGTGGCATAAAACAACACGAAAAAAAGATGTGAGTAAAATCACATCTTTTTTTCGTGCAATGAGAATCAAAAAGGGTTATAATATCAAAAGTTATATATTCAAAGGAGAAAGAGCATGGATTTTAGTAAAAGAACATACAGACAATTCATAATAACAATAAAGACAAATGATGAATGTACAGAAAAAGAATTTACTGAATTAGCCAAAAAGACAAAAGAATTTGTAAAAGAAAACAAAAATAAGGATACAATGGGAGAAATTGAAGTCAGGGTAAATTATTGATTATTTTTTTTCTTTACCTTTAAACATATTCTTATCAGAGTTGTTTATTCACTAGATAACTTGTAGCACAAAAATATGTACCTATAGGGAAGGGATAATGAAAATGAAGTTTTCAGAAAAATTAACAAAAGCAATGGAAAGAAACAAGAAAGAGGAAAATTATCCAGACATCCATAAGATGACAGATGGATACACACATGGTGCAACATTCCATGCAGATGATGTATTTGCAACAGCTTTTATCCAAAAGATAAATCCTGATATTCAGATTCATAGAGTATTCAGAGTGCCAGAAGAACTTCCAGAAACTGCGCTTGTTTATGATATTGGAAAGGGAACTTTTGATCATCATCAAGCAGATAATGAAATAAGACTAAATGGAGTACCATATGCAGCATTTGGAAAGCTTTTCAGAGCATATGGAAGTGAACTTGGACTTACCAAGAAAAGTCTTGATGAGATTGAAAAGAACTTTGTAGAACCTATTGATGAGGCAGATAATGGTGGAAAGACAAATCCATTGACATTTATGATTGGAAGCTTTAATCCAAATTGGAATGAAGAATCTAATTATGATGCAAAGTTTTTTGAAGCAGTAGAAGTTGCTAAGTTGTGTTTGGATAAGGAAATTGAAAGAGTAAAAGCAGTTGAACAAGCAACAAATATTGTAATGGAAGCAGCAAGTAAGATGGAAAATGGAGTTGTAGTGTTAGATTAATATGCACCACAAGATGCATTGCAGGATGTACCAGAAGCTAAATTTGTAGTATTTCCATCAAACAGAGGCGGTTATAATATTCAGACAGTTCCAACAAAAGAAGATCCAATGAAGGGAAGAGTACCATTTCCAGAAGAGTGGCTTGGAAACCCTAATCAGTCTTTAGGCATGACTTTCTGCCATCCAGGTAACTTCATGGCATCAGCAGACACATTGGAAAATGCAATTAATATTGCTAATATTGCTGTTGAAAAAGGACTTGAAAGAGAGGCAGAAGTAGATTCTCAGTCTAATGATGAATTAGAGACAGATATAGATGAAGAAGAGACATCATTAGACTAAATTGACTTTACAGAAAAAAGGCAGAGCTGGTTGCTCTGTTTTTTTTATGCTTGCTAATAAAACATATTGTAGATAAGTGCTATAATAAAACAAAGGAGATAATAATGAAAAATGACTGAAAAAGAGTTTATTGAAACATATGATATAAAGCTTAATAAACAACAAAGAGAAGCTATGAAGGAAGTTGAAAATCCTGTTATGGTATTAGCAGTACCTGGTTCAGGGAAAACAACTACTTTGATTGCCAGACTTGGTTATATGACAAAGGTAAAGGGAATTGATCCATCCAATATCTTGGTTGTGACATACACGGTAGCAGCAACAAAGGATATGACAAGCAGATACTTGGATAAGTTCCATGAAGATGAATGCAAGATTGAATTCAGAACAATAAATGGTATCTGCAGTAAAATCATAAGTTATGCATCTTCCTTATATCAAAGAGAAGTATTTACTCTTTTATCTGAAGAAAAGGATAGAAACAGAGCAATCAATGTTACATTTCAAAAGGTAACAAAAAGATACCCAACAGAAAGTGAGACTTTGGAGATAGGCACAAAAATCACATATGCAAAAAACATGATGCTGACAGACAGGGAAATTGAAAGCTTTGACACAAGTGAAATTCCATTTTCAGATATTTACAGAGAATACAATGAGACATTAAGAGAAAATGAAATGATGGATTATGATGATCAGATGGTTTTTGCATATAAGTTTCTTTTGAATGATGACAGAATATTGAGTCACTATCAGGAAATGTACAAATACATCTGTGTAGATGAATCCCAAGATACATCAAAGATTCAGCACAAAATCATAGAAATACTTGCTTCTAAATATAGAAATATATTCATGGTTGGTGATGAAGATCAAAGTATCTATGGATTCAGAGCTGCATATCCAAAAGCTTTGCTTAACTTTGAACATACATACAAAGATGCAAAAGTATTGTATATGGAGGAAAATTTCAGATCTGGAAAAGCCATTGTTAAAAGTGCAGATGAATTCATTCAGAAAAACACTTTGAGACATAAAAAATCCATGAATACGAATGCCTCAAATACAGGTATTATAAAATGTGAAGAAATTCTAAAAAGAAGCAGTCAATACAATCTTATTTACAAGAAGTTAGAGGAATATTCTAAGAGTAATAAAGATATTGCTGTTTTGTATAGAGATAATGAGTTTGTGATTCCTATCATAGACAGAATGTTGAGAAACAATATTCCATTTAATATGAAACAGAAAGATTGCTCTTTCTTTACAAATCCAGTAGTTATGGATGTTAAAAACATGCTTTTGTTTGCACAGAATCCAAAAGATGTAAAAGCATTTTCAAAAATATACTTTAAGCTTTCCTTATACCTTACAAAGGGTGAAATGATGCATGCAACCAAAATGGCAGCAGAAAAGGGAATTTCCGTATTCAAAGCTATTAGTGAAAGTACATACATCAAGGAAAGTAAAAGAAAAAGATGTGGAGATATTGCTTATTATTTCAAGCAGTTAAATTTGTGCAAAGGAGAAGATATTTTCTTTTATATAAAACATGGTTTGAAATATTATGATTACTGCCAAGAACACAATTTGGATGTTAAAAAGTTTGATATATTGGAAGATATAGCAAAATCATTAAAAGACACCAAGGAGTTCTTGGAAAGACTTGATTGTTTGTATAATGCAATGAAATACAAGCAACCAGAAAACAGCAGAATTACCTTATCTACCATCCATTCAAGCAAGGGATTGGAATATGATTCTGTAATTCTTTTAGATGTAATCAATGGACTTTTTCCTTCAATGACTAAGACTCAGATGGAGAAACAAGAAAACAGGAAAGTAGCTTTGGAAACATATGAGGAAGAAAGAAGATTGTATTATGTTGCAATCACAAGAGCAAAAAAAGAACTCTTTTTATATAATATAAAAGGAAGTTCAGAATTTATATCAGACACAATTAAGGCGAGAGGAATTTAATTCCTCTTGCTTTTTATTTGCAAAACATATGTTTTTTCTCATAATGATATTATATAATTAAGGATTGAAAGGAGTAAAAAAAATGGATATATATAGAATAACAGAAGAAATAAATTCTATTGCTGCAAGTCTGCATGAAGACTTGAGAAATTACAGTAATATGAGAGATATAGATAAGCCGATTATTGTATCTGCATGTCTTCTTACAGTTAAATACAAAGAAGAAGGACTGTTTGATTTTGGAGTATTAAATGGTGATACAGATAAAACAGACGGGGAAAAGATGTACAATCTTTTAAAAAGAGAACTATCAAAACTTAATCTTAATGAAGATTATGTAAAGACCATGATGGAATGTTATTCATGTTTGAAAAATATTGAAAGTATAAATAAAATCCATTCCAAACTTGGTATTACACCATTAAAAGGATTTTTAATTTGCATTGAAAATAACTTAGTAAAGTTTTGTAAAAACAACAATTTAACAGATGATTATCTTGGTATCTTTTATAGTCAGTTTATGAGTTATTCAGGAGCAGATGGACAGAGTTTGGGGATTATACTTACTCCAACATTTATCACTGATTTATTTACATCATTGATTGATTTAAAACCAACGGATATCATTCTTGATCCTTGTTATGGGACAGGTGGTTTTCTGATTTCAAGTCTGATTGATTTGAGCAAGAAGGGCGTCAGTGAAACAGATATTTGTAAGAATAATCTTTATGGTTATGATATTCAGCCACACATGTTTACTATTACTATGACGAACTTGATTCTTAGAGGATGTGAAACACAACATATTTCATATAAGAATTTTATGGAAGAGTCTAGTGAAGAAATATATAAGAATATTGGTGCAACAGTTGGATTTATGAATCCTCCATATGCACAAGGGAAAAAGGACATTGCATTAAGTGAAATCAATTTTGTGAAACACTTGTTAGACTCTTTAAAAGAGGGAGCAAAATGTATAGTAATTGTACCGGCATCAACTTTTGTCGATTCTAATAAAACAAATGATATCAAATTTGATATCTATGAGAATCACACATTGGAAGGTGTTATAACATTAAATGAAGATACTTTCTATGGAGTGGGTACAATGCCGATCATTGCTGTTTTTACAGCACATAAGCCACATCCAGAAGATAAAATATGTAAATTTATTGATTACAAGGATGATGGATATATTTCTCAACCTCATGTGGGCAGAATTCACACGCCTATGTCAGATATACAAAAGGAACATCTTTTAAAGGTATGGAATGATGAAACAGATGCAGATAAAAATTTCTGTATAAAAACAACTGTAAAAAAAGATGATGAATGGCTTTATAATTTTTATCATTCTAATTTGGATATTCCAAAGAAGAAAGTATTTGAAGAAAAGATAAGTAAATATTTATCCTTTTTCTTCAGTATGACAATTGATGGGAAGTATGATTTATTTAAAGATGAAATTGAAAGTGCAAAGTATAGGGATATAGAGACACTGCAAGGGAAAAAATGGAAAGTGTTTCAGCTTGGAGAAGATTTTGTAGTAGATGGTGCAAAAGTAACCAATGACAAGTATATTGTTCCTGGTGATGAAATTCCAAGAGTGACAACATCTATGCTTAATAATGCATATGAAGGATTTTATTCTGGAACTCTATCAAATGGTAAGAAGGCAACTATCAACAAAGGAAAAGTAATAACAATAGAAACAGCATCAAAAGGAGCAACTTTTTATCAGCCAAGTGATTTTATTGCAAACACACATGTTATGACAATCACCTTAAAAAATAAGACTTTGAATCAATATGTAGGGTTATTTATTGCATCATGCATCACAAATGCTATAAATAATAAATATTATTATGGATATAAATTCAGCAAGTTTAGAATTTTAAAAGAAAAAATCATCTTGCCTATTACAAGTGAAGGAAATATTGATTATGAGTATATGGAGCAATATATGAAGAACATTATTTCCAACAAATTACTGTTGTTTGACAGTTACAGAATGTAAAATACAGATTCCAAGAATAATTCATATTATTCTTGGAATTTTTTTGCAAATAAATGTCTAAATATTCATTTGTTATAGTAAGAATATAAAATACAAAAAAGGAGATTAAAAGTTATGGCAAGTGAGGATAAGCTAAAGGCATTAGATATGGCATTAGCACAGATTGATAAACAGTATGGCAAGGGAACAGTGATGAAGCTTGGAGATAAGACAATTTCTGATATTGAAAGCATTTCAACTGGTTCAATTAGTTTGGATATGGCACTTGGAATTGGTGGTGTACCAAAGGGAAGAATTATTGAAGTGTATGGTCCCGAATCAAGTGGAAAGACAACATTGGCATTACATATGGTTGCAGAAGTACAGAAAAATGGGGGAATTGCAGGATTTGTTGATGCAGAGCATGCGCTTGATCCTATCTATGCTGGAAATATTGGAGTAGATATTGACAATCTATATGTATCACAACCTGATAGTGGAGAACAAGCATTGGAAATTACAGAAACAATGGTAAGATCAGGTGCAGTAGATATCATTGTTGTAGATTCTGTTGCAGCACTTGTTCCAAAGGCAGAAATTGATGGTGACATGGGAGATTCCCATGTTGGGTTACAGGCAAGATTGATGTCACAAGCATTAAGAAAGCTTACAGGAATTGTGAACAAAACAGGATGTACTCTTGTATTTATTAACCAATTAAGAGAAAAAGTAGGAATAATGTTTGGAAATCCAGAAACTACAACAGGTGGAAGAGCATTAAAATTTTATGCTTCCGTAAGATTAGATGTCAGAAGAATTGAAACATTAAAAGAAAAGGGAGAAATGATTGGAAATAGGACAAGAGTAAAGGTTGTGAAAAACAAGGTTGCTCCTCCGTTTAAGCAAGCAGAGTTTGACATCTTATTTGGAAAGGGTATTTCAAAAGAGGGAGATATTCTTGATTTAGCAGTTCTAAATGGAATTGTTGACAAAGGTGGTGCATGGTACACATATCAAGGCAACAGATTTCAGGGAAGAAGCAATGCCATTGCATATCTTGTTGAAAATGCAGATGTATGCAAAGAAATAGAAATGAAGATTAGAGAGTCAGAAAAAAATAAATAGTACATATTTACAATAAGATGATTTGGCATCTTAAAACTGCAAAAGCAGATACTTCCTAGATAGGCAGATATAGGCATGGAACATTTGTGTTCTGTGAGAAAATGCAGCATAGGAGTAAACTTGTAATTGAATATTTGAGGTTTTGGAGCCTTATAGGATTACAAGATTCCAAAGGGATATTTCAGTAAGTGACTATTATAAAGGGTTTTGGAGCCTTATAGGATTACAAGATTCCAAAGGAAGGTACACATACTTTACAATGATATATCATTTTGGAACCTTATAGAATTACAAGATTCCAAAGGTTTAGCATAGAATTGTTATTCCATACAGAATGTTTTGGAATCTTATGAAACTACAAGATTCCAAAGGGGTAAAGAATGTAAACAATCGTTATATACAAAAAGAATTGCGAGATTCATGGTTGCTTTGTGTCTTGTAGAATTGTAAGATTTAGAAGAAATAGAGATTTATACAGATGTTAGAAGGTTTATTTTCATATATATAACAAATCATATTCAAAATATATGATTATATAATGGAGGACAATATATGGAATGTAAATATACATGCTTTGATAGAGTTATGAACTTGGTAAAGCCACTACCAAAAGAAAAGTTTTGGGATGCTTGTGACTTAATCACAAATTACAGTTTCATTGATTTTCTTGACTTTTGTGTAGAAAATGAATGTTTTACAGAAAGTCAGTCTACCACATTATATGAAGGAATTGTAATGTGGGAAGACTTGGATGGAAATTACTATGAAGAGGACGAAGATAAGCTTGTTAGTCTTTATGAAAAGCTTGGACTTACAACAAATGCTGTTAGAGAGTTCCAAGATTGTGAGTCAATGGTTGCAGAGTACATTGTTGATCAAGGAATAGCAAAAGATGAAAATGAAGCAGAAGAAAAAGTTCAATATATGTGTGATGAAAACATATTAAAAGACTTTGTTATAAGAAATGAACTTGTAATTCATTTCTGCTAAAATTAAAAACTCCTATTTCAAAATAGGAGTTTTTATTTGCAAAAAATAAATCAAATATTTTTATGTTATAATAACAAAAAATAAAAAAGGAGAGAAAATAAAATGGCAAATGAAAAGGAACCTGTATCAGTATTGGAATTACCACTCAAGATGGAAAAGTGGCAGGCAGACAGAATTAACTCTGTAATGGATGCTGTTACGAAAATCTATAATATAGTTTTAAGAAAAACCAACAACAGATACAAGGAGTTAATTAAGACAAAGGCATGGAGAGCAGATACTACACGACTTGTTGACTTGTATAATATTCAGAAGAGTACCGAGGATGCTGTAAAAGAACAGCGCTCCTATTTGAATAAAATCTTGAAGAAGGAAACTGAAAATCTGCCTGATGATGATCCTAACAAGGAAAAGATTATTGCAGATAAGAGTCAGAAATTAGAAGAAGAAATAGAAGCTTTTGAGCAGAAAATTCTTGAACTGAAAAAATCATTTATTGAAAATTACTATGATGAATTTGAGGCAATAAGTGGAGATAAAAAGGCTGAAAAGAAGTTTATTGACAAGCTGAATAAGAAATTGGAAGGTAAGACAAAGGCAAGAAAGTTCTCTGATGAAGAATTTGAAGATGCATTTATCTATACAAAGGCAGAGGCAGAGAAAAAGGTAATTTATGATGCAAGACATGAGCAGACAAAGTTTACAACTCCTTATGGGATTTCAGATACAATTAAGCCTGTCAGATATTACTTTTCAAATCTTGTTCCATCTGCAGTAGCAAATATTACAATTTCCGAACCTATGGGAAAGGCATTTGAAAAGCTTATTTATGGAAATGGTAAAAGAGTCTATTATAGAAAATTCAATGAAACAAACACAATTTGTTCAAACAATAAATCTGGTTTGAGAGTTGTTGAAGAGAATGGAGAGCATTATCTTTTATATTCTTGTCAGTATGCAGAGGGAGAAAAGAATGCAGAAAAGCAGGCAAAAAGAGAAGCATATCAGAAGGAAAACAAAATCAAGCCATATAAGATTAGAGCAAAGTACAATAAGTCTCATGAGATGAGAATTAAGATTGGAAATCCTAAGACAAAGTATGAAACAGAAATGTTAAAGGGAAAGATTGCAAGAGTTACACTTGTGAGAAAGTTTGAGAAGACAAAGTACCATTATTATATCCAGCTTACACTTAAAAGAGAACCGCACATCAAGGTAGATGAAAATGGTGAACCTCTGCACAAGGTAAAGGATGGAGTTGTTGGTATTAACATTTGGAGAAACAGACTTTGTGCTGTTTCAAAGACAGAAGCAAAGGTGTTTGATTTATCCCCTGGATATATTGAAAAGTCTAAGTTACAGGCAGATTACAACAGAAAGCTTGATGAGTTGTCAAGAGCAGAAAATCCAGACAATTATAATGAAGATGGAACAGTTAAAAAGGGTACAAAGGGACACAAGCTTACATGGAGTAGAAGTGATGAATGGAAATTCTACAAGAGAAAGCTTTCAGAGCTGTACAGAGTTGACAATGTAAACAAAGATTACAATAGAAGAAAGATTGTCTATGCTTTGCTTGAGATGGGAAATGAGTTTATCATGATGGATAGTTCTAACATTACCAAAAAAATAGGTGTAACAGAAATGACAAACAAGGAACAGGAAAAAGCAAAGGATAGAAGAAGCAGCATCCAAGAAGCCTCTCCATCTGCATTTGTAAATGCATTAAATGCAAGATTGAATAGTTATGGACTTCCATCTGTAAAGAAAGTAAAGATAAATGAAGAATTGTATTGGTATAATGCATTTTTGAATAAGATAGATAAGACTTTATTTACAGATGATGCTGTAAGAATCAGTGATATTCCAGCAAGTGATGGCTATTACTTGGAAGTTCCTCATACTTTATATCGGGCATTTATGCTTTTGCATTATGATAACAAGAAGCATTGTTATTTGGATGTTTCAGATGAAGAACTTGATAACTTTGTTGAGATTACAAAAGAGCATGATATTCTTCTGACGAATAAGAAGAAGAGACAGCTTGAAAATGCTTAAATCACAATGTCCTACCTAATAGAAATATTAGGTAGGATGTTCTTTTTTGGAGGAAATATATGAAACTAGGAGATAAGTTATATTATGTATTATCAGATTTTAGTAGGGTTAGTATAAGTGAGATTACGGTTACATCAATAAAGGATAAGTATTTTGTATGCAAATACAAAAGAACATCCAATGAAGAATTAATATTCACCAATAAAGATTTTGGGAAAACAATATTTTCAGATAAAAAAGAAGCTATGAAAAAATATAAAAAAGAATCAGATGAATTAGAAAATATATTTGGGTGGATTTAGACAAGTTAACAGTGTTTATTTTCTCCTTCTCTTATTTTCATGTTTATAACTGTGTTAAAATAAATTGGAGGATAAATGATATGCAGGCAATTTATATTGTATCTGATACAAAAAGAAAACAAACATCTATTATGGAGATAAAAAACTATTTCTCTTTAGAAGAAATAAAGAAGAATGAAAAGAGAGATGTTCAATGTCTTATTAACAAGATGAAATCAGTAAATACATGTATTTCTGTTGAAAGATTTATTCCAACAGGGAATAAATACTTGTATAAAAAATTCTGTATTGGTGTTTCAAATGGAACAGCATATAGAATTGCTGCATAAATAGAAAAAAGGGGAAACTTCATTCCCCTTTTTTTCTTTGCAAAATGATATCAAATTATAAATATACTATACTAAAATAAAAAAGGAGTGTTGCTAATGAATAAGTTTATAAAAAGAGAAATTAAATATCATACAGTGGGGAAATTTAAGAGACATGTTTTTCATACAATCATTCTGATGATAATTGCAGTCAGCATTTCTTTACTGTCTGGCTGTAATTATTATGATATTGATGATGTTTGGGGAGAAAACTTATTATCAACAGAAGAGACAAGTTACATTGATACAACAGAAGATTTAAGTGATGTTTACGATTATGACATTGTAGAAACAGAACACACAGAAACAGATACACCAACTGTTTCTGATTCGGAAATTCCAAAATATAATGGAAATTTATCTATTCAAATCAATAATAATGTACCAAACTTAAATATAGAAGATGCATCAAATGGAACATTTATAAGACTATCAGAACTTGACTCTTTAGGTAGATGTGGAGTTGCATATATGTGTGCAGGAGAAGAAACCTTACCAACAGGTGAGAGGGGAGAAATTGGGCATGTTAAACCTAGTGGATGGCATACAGTAAAATATCCAGACATCATCCCAGACAGATACTTATATAACCGATCCCACTTACTTATGTGGGCATTGAGTGGATTAAATAGTGATGAAAGAAACCTTATCACAGGGACAAGAATGTTAAATGCTGATTCTGATAATGGTATGCTTCATTATGAAACATTGGTTCTTGATTATATAAAGGAAACTGGAAATCATGTGCTATATAAAGTAGAACCATATTTTAGGGATGATGAATTAGTAGCAAGAGGTGTACATATGCAGGCGTTATCAGTTGAAGACAAGGGAATAAGTTTTAATGTATTTATTTACAATGTTCAAAATGGAATTGAGATTGATTACAAGACAGGAGAAAGTTGGGTTTCTGAATAGAGAAAGCTGTCGAGATAGAAACATAGAAAAAGGGACGGTGGATAAAATGAGTACAGAAGAGTTGAAAGCTATCATGTTGAAAGTGGGAAAAAAGAAAATTGAGAACATGGAAGATTTAAAGAATGCCTTTAGGAGAGTATGTACAAATGCATTTCTTACAAATGATAATGGTGAATGTGTTATGTACAGAAGAGAAGATTTATACAAATGGTCAAAGGAAGCTTTTGAGAGAGGAGATACATTTTTCTATGCAGAGGCAGTAAATAAAAATGATCCAAATGGTAAGCTTAGACTTTGTGAACCTAAATATGAGTATAAGTTGAGAAGCTTGTCAGAAGAAGAATTCAAAAAATTATTTTCATAATTACAGCAAATAAATCGAAATAAACAATGCTTGGATTTAGGGAATATGCCCTATTCTAAGCATTTTTTAGTTAATTACAAATCTTGGAAATATTTTTTCTCATATTTTCTTTGAGAAATCTTTGCAAAATCTAAGCAGATATTAAATTTTTGTATATTAGAAATAAAAAAAGGTGAAATAAATTATGGATTTTAGAGATTTGAATTTAGATAAGCCAATTACACAGAGTCGGTTAAATCTTCTTGAAAGCAAAGGGTATAACACTGTTGAAAAGTTTGTACGAATTGTTCCAAGAGGATATTATGATTATTCCAAGGAAAGTGATTTGAGAGAGTGTGTAAATGGGAAAAGATATGCATTTCATCTGTTAATGACAAATTGCATTAGAAAAATGGGTGCAAAAGTACCTTATGTAAGATGTGAGTTTGAATCATTAGACAGAAAAAATAAGCTTTCAGCTATATGGTTTGATAAATATCAGTATGATAAATTAATTGAATTCAAGAACAAGGAAGTAGCTGTTGCAGGACTTGTAACAGTAAATGAAATGGGAATTCAGATGGTAAATCCTGATATGTGTGTACTATATACAAAGGATGCTTTTAGAATTTATCCAATTTATAAAAAAATTGCAGGCATGAGTACTGATTATTTTCAAAATCTTTTAAATCATTGTATTGACGAATACAAAGGAAATGAAATATTTACAGAAGATTTTAAGAAAGCATTCCATGTAGTTGATGAAAATTCAATGATTAAGGGGATTCACAAACCAAGTAATGTGGATGAAGTAAAAAATGCAATGAACAGAATCATTATGGAGACAATGTATCCATTTTGTCAGGTTATGGTGTCTTTATCTGAGGATGCAAGAAAAACTTCTAACATCATTCCACAGAAATTAGATCTGTGTAACAAGATTATTGAAAGCTTACCATATGAACTTACAAAAGACCAAAAAGACATCTTAAATCAATTTGTAATTAGTGCAAGAAAAGGGAAAAGAGTAAATGCATTGGTACAAGGAGATGTTGGATCAGGTAAAACTATCTGTGCTATTTTACTTATGGTTTCTATTGTAAATAATGGATATCAAGCTGTTCTTATGGCACCAACCGGCATTTTGGCAAAACAGCATTACGAAGAGATAAAAGAAATGTTAGAACCACTTGGAATCCATGTGGTATTTATGGGTGGTGGCATGAAGCAGTCAGAAAAAAATAAAGTTTTAAAAGAGATTTCAGATGGTACAGCAGATGTGATTATTGGAACTCACTCAGTAATTTCAGAGAAAGTAGAGTTTAAGAATTTAGGAATTACAATAGTTGATGAAGAACATAAATTTGGAGTGCTTCAAAGAGAATGTTTAAAGAAAAAGGCAAATGAGGGAGTACATAACATATCTATGTCTGCAACTCCAATTCCTAGATCTCTTGCACAAACTATTTATGGTGACACAGTAGATGTTTATACAATTGAAAGTATGCCAAAGGGAAGAATGCCAATCAAAACAGCTACAGTTCATGAGACAAATTCCATGTTTAATTTTATGAAAGAAGAGATTGAACATGGGCATCAGTGTTATATGGTTTGTCCACTGATTGAGAATTCAAACAGTGGTGATGATAAAAAGAAGCCATATAGTGTAGAGGAAGTATTAAAAATGGCAGAAGGATATTTCTGTAATACAGACACAAAAATAGGATGCATTACAGGAAAAATGAAAGATGAAGAGAAAGAGGAAATCAAACAGAAGTTCAAAAACAATGAGTATCAGATATTGATAGCAACTACAATTATTGAGGTTGGAATCAATGTACCAAATGCAACAGTTATTTGTATTATGAATGCTGAAAGATTTGGGTTGGCAGGACTTCATCAGTTAAGAGGTCGAGTAGGTAGAAACAGTCTGCAGAGTTATTGCATTTTGTACTCAGAAGATAAGGATAATCCAAGGTTGGATGTTATGTGTAAGACATCAAATGGTTTTGAGATTGCAGAAGAAGACCTTAAATTACGTGGGACAGGAGATATCATTGGAATAAAGCAAAGTGGTGAAGATGAAAGCATTGGATTAATGCTTAAATACCCAAAACTGTATAAAGCAATGAGAGAATACATCAAGGCAAATAAATTATATTAGAGGAGATAGTAATTATGAGTGGATTTTTAAATGTGTTAGTTAGTTTATTTAAACAGTTATTGATAGCACTGAGTATATTAGATATTATTTGGATTCTAATTCCAATTACAACCAAAAAGGAAATTAAGAATGACAAACCCTTATTTGTAAAAGTTGCATTACTTGTGATTTTTATAGTGGGTGTAGTATGTATCAAACTATTAGCATAATAGGGAAAAGGAATTCAATTCCTTTTTTCTTTGCAAAAACAAGCTATATTCAAAATTTGCTATCCTTGTATTAGTGAAGGAGGATACTGTTATGGCAAGAGTAAAACAGATTACCAGATGGAGAAATAAAGAGAAAAGAAAGAATGAAATTTTGAAATATATTAAGGTAAATTCCACTGTTGTTGCTTTTGATGTAGAAACAACAGGTCTTGGAGATGATGCTAAAATCATTCAGTTTTCAGCAATTAAGTATAAGGTTATGCCATCTTATGAATTTGTGAAGATTGATGACTTGGATGTTTATATCAATCCAAATGAACCTTTATCAAAAAAAATTGTTGAAATTACAGGTATTACAGACATCATTTTGGCTTTAGCAGCAGATGAAACCTATTGGTGTCCAAAAATCTTTGAGTTTTTAAATGATGCGGACTGTCTGATTGGATATAATGTGCGATTTGATATCAAGATGTTGAATCAGATGGCATCAAGGACTGGTAATTTCTATGAAGAACTTCCATATATTGATGTTATGGAAATGGCAAGAGATTGGTTATTTAAAGACACATTGGAAAAACATACACTTAGTTCAGTAACAGAATATCTACACCCTGAAAAGATGTTCCAATTCCATTCATCTATTGAAGATGTCAAGGCTACTATGGTGATTTTCAAAGATTTTATCGGTATGTATGAAGAATACACAGATAGTCAGAAAGAAAAAGATGTGGCACACCTTGAAAGAGCCCACTTGTTTATCAATCAAAGAAAACCATCAGAGCAGAGAATTAAATTGGTGTTAAACAGAGGAGAAGATGGAGATATTTTTTGGGATATCCGAAACCAGGAGTGGGGATGTTGCATGAAGACAAGTGCAAAACAACTTTTTAACAGTATCAATTTGACTAATCTTGAAGAGCAGTTTATGGAGAAATATGGATACAAATTTGACTGTAATCTTCCAAAAGATGTAGCAAAAAAGTGGATGGATTACAGAAAAGAAAAAATGAAAGAAAAGGAATAATAAATATTCCATATTTATTAAGATGATTTGGCATCTTAAAACTGTGAAAGCAGTTACTCCTAGAGAGGCAGATATAGGTATGGAGTATTCGTGTTCCATGAGAAAATGCAGTATGGGAGAATCAACTTGTAATTGAATAATTAAGGTTTTGGAGCCTTATAGAATTGTGAGATTCCAAAGGTTATTGTTTTGTTCACCATTTAATTTTTTGCTTTGAAGCCTTGTAGAATTACAAGCTTCCAAAGGTGACGGACTTAAGAACCCCCTGCGTTGCCAAGTTTTGGAGTATTATAGAGTTGCAAGATTCCAAAGGAGATTTTTTAATTTTGGTCTTGAATATAATGTTTTGAAGCCTTAAAGAATTATAGGATTCCAAAGGTAGATACTAAGCAATTTGTAACTTTTAGTTATTAAGATATGCAATTTAAATAAAAAGGAAGAAATAAATTATGGATGAAAATAAGGAAAAATCAAACATCTCTCTTCCGACTGGGTGTATGATATCTAAAACATCTTTTGTTGCAGATACCAAAAATGATGAAAAAGAAGAGAAGAAAAAAGTAAAAGGTAAAAACAACAAAGACACAAAAAAGAAAACTATTTTTTTTGTAATAGTTGCAGTAATTGTAGCTAGTGTGTTTGGTGTAATGGATTATTTAAAATCCAACAAGAAATCTGATAAGAATGGAAATAGTACAATTATATCTACAAGTCAAGGAACACAGACTCCAAATGATGCTACAAAGTCTGATGGAGAAGAAAACATAGAAGATATCAAGCAAAATGTAGATGTACATCCAATTACAGAAGTACCAACAACTGAAGATGTTGAAATTACAACAGAGGGAATATCATTAGATTACCCTAAGTATGAAGAAGAACAGCCTTTAACGACAGAGAATAATGCCATTGTTGATAATCAGAATAAGATTTCTATTGGTGGAATTAATGTAAGCTATGAGTTTGATGATACATGGACATCATCAATTACAGATGGTGCATTTACAGCACAAAGAAGTGAAGATGGGAAGATATTATCACTTTATGTTGTTGATTCCTATATTGCAATTGGAAAGACAACAAATATAAAAAATGTATTATCAGGAACCAATAATCCATTTAAGGATAATCAAGGTTATGTTCTTAGTGAATCAAAAGAGTGTGAGAAAATTGAAGTAAAAGGCAGAGTAAGCTACATTACTTATTATTCAGGTACAGATGATAATGGAAATAAGTTATCTTCTGTTGGTTTGATTCAAGATATTGGTGGAAACACATATGCATATATAACAATTTATGATACATATGGATATGATATTCAGACATTATTGGATAGTTTATCTGTAAATGGACAATAAAGATAATAAGATGATTTGGCATCTAAAAACTGCAAAAGCAGATACTCCTAGAGAGGCAGATATAGGCATGGAACATTCGTGTTCTGTGAGAAAATGCAACATAGGAGTAAACTTGTAATCAAATATTTGAGGTTTTGTGACTTTGAGAAATTACAAGATTCCAAAGGTAAATTCGAAATCTCATGCCGCATTGGTTTGTTTTGTAGTCTTATGAAATTACTATGCCAAGGATTTGATATATATTTTATCGTTTCTGTATAGTTTTGGAACTTTATAAAATCACAAGATTCCAAAGAGACAATGATGATGTAACATGCAGACAAACTATTTTGGAAGTCCCAAAGATTGGTACTCTATTTCTATCAATTGATATAGTTTCATTGTATGTAATCTTAAAAATTTAATTTTTGGGATATATTGATTTTTCTTCCCAATTATATGTATAATATTTTAAGATGGTTTGGCATCTTAAACTTGCAAAAGTGGATACTCCTAGAGAGGCAGATATAAGCATAGAACATTTGTGTTCTGTGAGAAAATGCAGTATAGGAGTAAACTTGTAATTAAATATTTGAGATTTTGGAATCTTATGAAATTACAAGTTTCTAAAGGTGAAGTGTAAGATAATTAATGAAAAATACAGTTCTATAGTCTTATGAAATTACAAGATTCTAAAGGTGTGTATCCATGGCATTACTTTCCTTTTTGGTTATGAAACCTTATGGAATTACAATACTTAAAAGGACAATGGAACACCAAGTGAGTAGTATTTTCTTATTTATTTTCACTTATACCAATTTTCATGTTTCTATTATAAGTATATGATGGGAGATGAAAATATGGGTGAAGAAAGAGTAAAGTATAGATATAAAGGATATCTGATTAGAAAAACAGTTGATGGAACAGGAGTTGTTTCAGAAACTGATATATATATAGGAGACACTTATGCTATTTCAAGAGCAAAAGCAATCTCAAATCTCAGATATAGAATGAGAGGAAAGGGAAGAAATAGTGTCACTTATGAAAATTATGGCGATGCAGGCATCATTGAGGAATATGATGCTAAATTAGCATAAGAAAAAAACGGGCATAAAAAATGTCCGTTTTTATTTTGAATACACTTATAAATCATCTTTATGTAGAAATATAAAGGAATAGGAGAATTATATTATGGAAGAAATGAAAGAGATTATTGAAAAACTAAATAAGGCAGCAGATACATATTACAACAATGGGGAAGAAATTATCTCCAATTATGAGTATGATATGCTTTTTGACAAATTAGTAGATTTTGAGAATAAAACAGGAATCATCCTTTCTGACAGTCCAACACAGAAAGTTGGTTCAAATGTATTACAATCCAGTAAATTAAAAAAGGTTACACATAAACATCCGGCATTATCACTTGATAAAACAAAGTCAATAGATGATTTAAAAAGTTGGCTTGGTGATAAGCTTGGTGTATTATCTTGGAAAATGGATGGACTTACAGGTGTAGCAACATACATAGATGGCTTACTTGTATCATTGGTTACAAGAGGGAACGGGACTGTTGGAGAAGATATAACACACAATGCAAAGTTCATCAAAGGATTACCAATGAAAATTGCAGCAAAAGGTGAAATTGAAATCAGGGGAGAGTTGGTTATGTCTTATTCAGAATTTGACAGAATCAATGATGGACTTGAAGAACCATACAAGAATCCAAGAAATCTTGCTGCTGGAACAGTAAGAGCATTGGATGATAGTATTCAGACTAGAGAAGTATGGTTTTGTGGATTCCATTTGGTGTCAGCTTCTGATGAGCAAATTGATTCAATCAATTCATTTAATGAGAGATTAAATGTAATGCAGAATTTAGGAATAAATACTGTTGAGCATGTGTTAGTAACTGCAGATGAATTATCATATAAAATTTATGATGATTTTGAGAAAAGAATCTATAAAAATGAATTTCCAACTGATGGATTAGTGGTAGAATATGATGATATCTCATTTGGTGAAAATCTTGGTTTCACTGGTCATCATCCAAGATATGGTATGGCTTTTAAATGGATGGATGAAACAAAAGATACAGTGCTTAGAAAAATTGAGTGGTCAGCTTCAAGAACCGGCTTATTAAACCCAGTTGCAGTGTTTGACTCAATTGATTTAGAAGGTACAACAGTATCAAGAGCAAGTGTTCATAATCTGTCTTATATGTATGATATGGATTTAAGGATTGGTGACAATATTTCTGTGTACAAAGCAAATATGATTATTCCTCAGATTGCAGAAAATAAAGCTGTGAGAAATAAAGAGAAGATAAGCTTTGATAATTATAAGAAAGTTATGATTCCATCTACTTGTCCTATATGTGGGAAAGATACAACTGTTGCCAATCCAAAAGACTCTTATGTATTAAAGTGTACTAATTCTGATTGTGCAGCTAAGAAAATTGGAAAACTGATTCATTTTTGTAGCAGAGATGCTATGAATTTGGATGGGTTTGCTAAGAGTATTATTACAACATTAGTAGAACATGGATATGTAACAAACTATGCAGATTTATATCATCTTGATAGATATCCTGAAATTTCAAAAATGGAAGGATTTGGTGAAAAGTCATATAAAAATCTGCTTGCTTCTGCTGAAAAATCCAGAGACACTGATTTTGTAGCTTTTATTTATTCAATGGGAATTCCTAATATTGGTAAAGGTCAAGCAAAATCACTAAGAAATCATTTAGATGAAATATATGATGCAAGTATTATTGAAGATACTGATGAATCATATAATCTAATTGGATTTTTAGTATCTTTGTATAGAAAATCTTATGATTTTGCAAAGATTGATGGGTTCGGTAATGTGATTGTAAATTCATTGAATGCTTGGATAAAGAATTATCTAGCAGAACCTACAACAGAAGATGTTTTGGATTTGATTAAAATAATGAGATTTACAGACAAAAAGCCAAATAAAGATATGAGTCTTAAAGGAAAGACATTTGTAATAACAGGAACACTTGAAACCTTTAAAAACAGAAATGAGCTTGTTGCTTATATTGAAAGTCTTGGAGGAAAAGTTAGTGGTTCTGTCTCTTCAAAGACAAGCTATCTTATCAATAATGACGTAACTTCTACATCAGGGAAAAATAAAAAAGCAAAGGAATTGGGAGTTGCAATCTTATCGGAGAAAGACTTTCTTTCAATGCTATAAAAAAAGCAGGGACTACTTATAAAAGTAGTCCTTATTTTTTTGAATCAGAAATTACATATTATATACGAATATAATAAAAAGGGAGAAAAAAGATGCAGAAAATTTTAATAAGTATATCAATTATACTGATAATTATCGGTATTGTTATTGTTACAAAAAAGCAAAAAAATTCAAAGAATTCTGAGGTTCTTTACATATACACTGTAAAAAATGGACATGTAAGAATGAAGAAGAGATATTTAAAAGCTCGGACTATGAATGATATTTTAAACTCAGTTCATTATATGTTCGATTATATTTCTTCATGTCAAGAAAGAAACTATATAATGATTGATAATCAGCCATACATTTTCAATGATAAATTCATTGAGAAATCATTTCTAACATCCAAAGAAATTGCAATGTATCCATATTGGAAAGAATTGGAAAAATTGTTAAAGGATGCAAGAAGAAAGTTCTTTTTTAGTAAGAATTATTCTTTGGATTATAATCACAATCAAGATGTTTATCATCATTTTGTAGACATGAGAAACAGAGTGAATGAAGAAACACAAAAAATTGAAAAAAAATTTATGGAAAAAGAAATGAAGAAATATTCTTAATGTTGAAAAAGCTATGCAAAATAATTTGCATAGTTTTTTTGATGGAATTTAATTCCTTTTGTTGACACTCCTTAAATCAAAAAATTATAGTTTCGCCAACTAAACTATAAAAAAAATTGCAAAAAAAGCGAAAATATAATTATTTGTTACAATATAAAAAAGCATATTTAGAAATATAGATTAAGAAAAAAGGGAGATAGAAAATGAGAAGAAAAGTAGAAAATTATTTAAAGCAAAATATTGAGAACATTCTTAATTATGGTTATATGGATGAAAATCCACGTCCAAAATACAAGGATGGAACACCAGCACACACAATGTCGGTAAATCATGTTGTTAGACAGTATGATTTAAGTAAAGAATTTCCAATTACAGAGGTAAGAAGAATTGCATGGAAGAGTGCAATTAAGGAAATCTTTTGGATCTATCAAGATAAGTCTAACGATTTGTCTGTCCTTAATGAAAAGTACAATGTTCATTATTGGAATGAATGGGAATCAAAGGATATTCCAGGAACTATTGGGCAGAGATATGGAGCAGATGTCAATAAGTATGATTTAGTTGATAATCTGATCTTGGATATCAAGGAAAATCCATATGGAAGAAGAAAGGTTATGTCTTTATGGCAGGAATCAAGTCTTAGAGCAACAGATGGACTTGCACCATGTGCATTCTTAACAATTTGGAATGTAAGAGGAGAGTATCTTGATATGATGCTTGTTCAGAGATCAGGAGATATGCTGACAGCAAGTGGAGCAGGCGGAGTGAATGAAGTGCAGTATGCAGCTTTACAGATGATGATTGCTGACTGTACTGGATATAAGCCGGGTATTTTTACTCATGTTGTTGCAAATGAGCAGATTTATGACAGACATTTTAATAATGCCGAGGAAATCTGTAAAAGAATTGATGACATGGATAAAGAAGACAGAGAAGAGCCAAGAATGGTTTTAAATCATAAAGATTCTTTTTATGATTACACAATTGATGATTTTTTATTGGAAAATTATCAGCCAAAAGAACCACAGCTTTCTTTTGAACTTGGTATCTAAAAATAAAAAAAGGAGAGATACATTATCTCTCCTTTTGTAAACAATGACTGATAGATATTTCACTATCAGCCACTGCATACATAGAAGGTAAACGCTAATCCCATATTTAGTGGGGTAAATATGGAAAAAACAAAAGAAATTTAGTCAACACCTAAATGGTTGTTGCTAAAATAAATATGGTAGATTTTTTACAAGGAGAAGAAAATAATGGGAAATTATAAAATTGAAATTGATGATAATAAAACTGAATATTATGGAATCCCAAGACGTAGAAATATTTTCTATAAAATAAGTAAAGATATTATAAATGCTGATTTAGTAAATGAAGATAATCAGTATTTTAAAAATAGGCAAGAAGAGAGTGAAGATGATTCATATGTCTACAGAAAAGAAGAATTAAGAGAAACAGATACTCAAAAATTATCTGAATCGCTTATGAATATTATGGCAGAATTTTTGGGGAAAGGATGCATTATTTATTTTTCAAATGACAAAAAACCATTGCTTTCTCCAAGTCAAATTCCTATATTCAGATATGCATATGATGGAACAGTAACAATTTCATTTTTTGAATCAAAGGAAGACAATGGATTATTTGTGCATGAGATTGTTGCAGGCTACAAAAGGGATTTTACACTTTGGGTGGATATATTAAAAGAATATGATGATATGCCATTTATTTTGCTAGTTGAAAAAAAGAACAAACTTTGGCAATTAATTACAAGATAAGGAGCAGATATATGAATATAAATGATATAAAAAAGATGACTCCAAAAGAAGTAGCAGAATTTTGTGATGACAACTATTTTAATTTTCCAATAATGAAGCATATTGAATCAACAGATGATTTAAAAGAAGCATCAAAATATATGGGAATTTTAATGGGACATTATTCATTTTTGGCATCACTTTTGGCACATTTAAAATATATGATACGAGATGCAAAGGTTAGTGGAAACCAAAAAGAAGCAAATGATTTGATAGATAAAAGGACAACCATTGATTTAGCATTTAATATTATAAAAGACCAGTATTCCATGATTTCAAGAAGAATTACAATTTATGAAGATTTGGCAGATGAAATGAAAATGACTGACTATATCAAGAAGAAAAAATAGTTTTTGCAAAACAGTTCATAAATGCAAAAGTTATATATTAAAAGAGAGGTGAAAATACATGGGGCAGGCATATGAAGAGAAGACTGAACATCTGATTGAAATGTTTATGAAGTACAGTGATAAAAAATCATTAGATGTAAATGAATTTCTGAAAATTAGGAAACAGGCAATTAAAGAAACAGATGATATTGTTTTTAACGGAGCAAATATTATCAGGCCATTAAGTGATACCAAGATACCACAAGAAGAGAAAAAAACAAATAAAAAAGAAAATAGCAGAGTTGATAGTAATAATCACAAAAAGCAATCAAACACAAAACTAATAGAAAAGGCAGAGATACATACAGAAGAATTGGAATCTGATGAATTTACAAAGGAAGATATGTTTTTGGCAATGATTAAGGATGTAGAGGATTAAGGAGGTTTACAATGAAGAGATATATTGCAGTTGACAGTGGCAAGTATGCAACCAAGGTTGCTTGTTACATTCCAGATTCTGAAAAGATAGAAAAGTTCAAGTTTAGAACTAAAATCAGTGATGGAAATTTTAAGGATGATGCAGTAGAAACAGCAACAATGGTATTGGAGTATGAAGGGAAAACATACAAGATTGGTAATGGAGCTGTAAAAGAAGCAGAACTTAACACCAGCAAGGCAAGTGAAATTCATAAGATTTGTACACTTACAGCCATTGCAATGTGTGTAAGCAAGGATGAAGTGGATGAAGTTTGTGTAGCAGCAGGAATTCCGGTAAAGGAATGGGAAAATGTTGAGAAAAGAGCAGAATATAAGGCTTATATTTTCCCAGAGGGAGAAATCTCACTAAAGATTATGGATAGTCAGTTAAATCCTGTTACTAAGACATTTAAGATTGTCTCAAGACATGTATACCCTGAGACAATGGGAGCATTGTATTTGGATAATGTAGTAGAAAACAGTAATGATGCAGTAGCAATCATTGATTTAGGAAATCTGAATGTAAATGGTACTTATTGGAATAGAAGAGAGCTTGACAGACAGTATAGTTTCACAGATGAGTTAGGTGGAAGTATTTTAATTTCAGGATTAAGCCAGGAACTTTCAGCAGAATTTTCAAGATGTGATGAAAACTATGTAGCGAAGGTGTTAAAACAGCCTTTGGAACATAGAATGCTTGTTCCAAACAGACCAAATCCAGAGATTGAAAAAAGAAGTAAGGAAATGATTACAGAATATCTTATTGATTTTGTAAATCTAATCAAAAGACGATGTGATGCCAAACATTGGTCTCTGGATTTTATGACATTAGTATTTATTGGTGGAACTTCAAAGATTTTGGTAAATGAAATCAAGAATGTCTTTGGAGAGGAAACTGTCATCCCTGATGATCCAGAATATGCAAATGTAGTTGGTTTCTTAAGAATCATGTGTGGAAAGGTTTTGCATAAAATGATTCAAATTTAGTACATATTTAATGGGATAGTATAATTTGCTATCCCATTATTTGTTAAGGAGAAAAATTATGGAACATAAGAAGTTATTTACAGTGTTAAAGATTGTTTTTGCAGTTATCAGCATCTTATTTCTGATGCTTACAGGGTATGCAAGCAGGCAATATCTGATGTGTACAGAAAAAGTGTCAGCAACTGCTTTGTATGGCAACAAAATCAATGGTGTATTTATAGAAAGACTTGGAGAAGAAGTGGCATATGTTTATGCTTATGATGGAATAAACTACTCCAAGAAAGATATTACATCATTTGAAAAAGTAAAGAAAATAAATGAAAGTGGACAGACTTATGTATGGATATGTCCTACCAATCCAGAAATAAGTGCGTTTGACAGAAAAGAAGACATTATAATATTTTTTTTAACAAACATGACTTTATCACTCATATTAACAATTGGATTTACTTTCAAAACAAAATGATTATTTTTGCAAAAATCAAGCAAAAATCAGTCAATGTTATAATTAAGTAAATAAAAGTAAAGGAGATATCAAAATTATGACAAAACAAGAGATAAGATTAGGAGATATTGTAAATGTACCAGCAAGGGTAGACGGATACTTAGATAAGGGTTATACTGGTACAGTAATTGGAATCTATTCAAATCTGATTTCTATTAAGCCTAATGACAAGGATTTTAGAACTACAGTTATGAATTGTGATATTCCAAAACTTAAACTTGTCATGCATAAGGCAAACAGTACATTAGAAAGGGAATTTGATGATCTTTATGACTCAGTAAAATAAAATCATTGATATGGTGGCAATATGAAATGTAAGCTATGTGGAGGGAAAAGTCACAGATATGTAAAAATTAAAAATGGAAGCATTTGTGAAGAGTGTTATAACAAGATGCCAATGTTGATTGCAATAAACTGTGGTTCATTGACATCATCAGAAATAACAAGTGCATACAGAATCATGAAAGAAATAACAGATGAAGAAATAAAGAAAATCTGTTGGTGTAGTATTGGTACTGAATATAGTGCAGTGGAACTTTCTGATGAGAAATTGGTAGTACAAAATGCTGCAATCAATTATGAAGATATTAAGGATATCTCATTTTCAGTAATACCAAAACGTAATGTAAAGGATTCTGAAATTGGTTCAAAAAAGCATTGTGCTAAAGTGGATATTTATGTCACATTAGAGACAAAAAAGCCATGCTTTAGAATTAACACTCTTGTTAAAAAAAATACATGTCTTGATTATATTATCCATGGTAAGCAAATTACATTTGATTTGCCAGTTATCTATACAAAAATAATCAATGCATTAAAACAGGTTATTGATGGCAAAGAAAAGGATTTTAGTTTTTTTCATAAGGAATTTACAGAATATATTGCAGATATTAAAAGAAAAAAGAAAGAGGAAGAAGAAGAAGTTGAGAGAAAATGGGAAGAATATCTGAATCAAAAGCATGAAAAAGAGAGAGAGGAAAAAAGACAAAGAGATCAAAAAGATTATTATAGATTTTATAATAGTTCAAAAGGTGAAAGATTTAATAAAGATAAGAAACAAAATAATCAGAAGAATAATAAAAGTAACAGTAAAAGTGGAAAATTTAATCAAAAGAATGCTAAAGTATCAGAGTTTGAAAAAGCAAAGAAAATGTTTGGAGTAGAAATTCCATATACAGAGGCTGAAATCAGAAAAAAGAGAAATGAACTTATTAAAAAGGTTCATCCTGATGCCGGGGGTTCTGAAAAGAAAGCAGCACAGATAAATGAATATTATGCCTTATTGAAAAAGTTTGTTGTATCATAAAAGAAAGGAGGATAAAACATATGGATAAGCAAGAAGAAAAATTTGCATTGTACAATCAGATAAAATTAGCAATTTTCATCACAATTACAGCTATTTTAATACTGTGGTTTAGAACAAATGTTATAAGCATGAATTATGTACCAACAAAGTCAATGGAAAATACATTATGTGTTGGAGATATTTTGCTTGGTAGTTGCAATACAGACAACATAAACAGATATGACATCATTGTGTTTTACCCTCCAAAAGAAGCAAAGCCTGAGTACAAGTCTGAAAAATATGTAAAAAGGGTAATTGGACTTCCAGGAGATACTGTCAGCATTAAAGATAATAAGGTATATATCAATGGTAAATTGATTGAGGAAGATTATATAAAAGAGCCAATGGAAACAGCCAATGCAACATATGAAATTCCAGAAGATGAATATTTTGTTATGGGAGATAACAGAAATAATTCATTAGATGCAAGATTTTGGAATGGAGCATTTGTAAAGAAAGATAGTATTTTGTCTGTAGAAACAACAATTATTTATCCTTTTAACAGGGTTGGAAGCTGTGTTTATAATTAACACATTAGGGTATATGTAAATATCATAATCCAAATAGCATCTACTTTGATAGGTGCTATTTTTTTTGCAATTGTATTCGTATTTACTGATGAAGTATAATTAAATAAAAAGAAACAAATTTGTCATATGCAAAAAGAAAGGTATTTAAAAATGAGTGATGAACAGTTAGAAGAAATGATAAATGAGATTACAAAAGGACAGAGATTTATAAAATTTCAGATTTCTCAGATTAAATCAGGGTTAGAATGTGGCTTATCCATGGAGCAAGTACAGGTATATGCTAAACCTAAGTATAATTTTTTACAAATGGAACAAATCAGATTAGGGTTTGAACAGGGATTATCAGAGGAACAAGTACAGATGTATACTGACTCTGAATTTGCATGTACCCAAATGGAAGAGATTAGAGAAGGCATTAGAAATGGATTAACAATAGAGCAAATACAGTTTTATGCTAATCCAAAATTTGTTTGGGAACAAATGAGAGAAATCCGTTTAGGCTTTGAACATGGCTTATCCATAAAGAGTGTACAGCTTTATGCAAAACCTGAGTTCTGTGCATTTAGGGATTGTAATCAGATGGAAGCAATAAGATTAGATCTTGAGATATTAAAGAGACATCATCTCATATAAGATGATGTTTCTTTTTTTTGATTCCTATGTTTATTTTAAAGAATGAGATATGACATATTTTGTGTAGCTTGGAAACAATGAAGTAGAAAGAGAGGATTTTGTTATGGATGAGAAGAAGTTACAGGAAATGATGGATGAGATTACAAATGGGAAAGACTATGATAAAGAACAGATGTTGCAAATTCAATATGGGATTGAAGATGGCTTAACAAAGGAACAAATACAGTTTTATGCTGATTCTAAATTTAGTGATCTCCAAATGGAAGAAATTCGATGGGGATTTGAAGATGGCTTAACAATGAAACAAGTACAAACTTATGCAAAACCAGAATTTGATTCAGAACAAATGCGTCAAATCAGAGGAGGTTTAGAAAGTAAATTAACTATGAAGCAAGTAAGTATTTATACTAATTCTGAATTTAATGAGGATCAAATGTATGAAATTAGATGTGGATTAGAACATGGATTAACAATGGAACAAGTACAAACTTATGCAAAACCAGAATTTGATTCAGAACAAATGCTAGAGATGAGAGAAGAAACAGAATCACACTTGTCAGAAATTACAATTCACTACAAAGGTGAATTAGGGGAGTTTGATTACAATAGAAGTGATTATGTGTTACTGCAAGATAGAGAAGGAAAAGATTATCTCCACTACAATGAATATATAAGTAATGCTACACTTGACTTACCGGATGGAATTACAAACACAAGAAATATGTTCAAAGATTGTACACTTCCAAATGGATTTATACTTGGAGATTTTGATACAAGTGAAGTTACAGATATGAGTGGTATGTTTGAAAACTGCAGTATGCCTGATAATTTCACACTTGGTGATGGATTTGATACAAGCAATGTAAAAGATATGTCTTGTATGTTTAATGGATGTAGTATACCAGAAAATTTTGTATTCAATGACAAGTTTGTGATAAATGATGACTGTATTATAGAAAACATGTTTGAAGACAGTAACATTGATGATTTGTCTCCATTAGAAGAACCTAATTTGGAAGCAGAGGGAGAGGAATTATAAATTTATCTATTCAAAAATAAAAATCCAAGGAATTAAATTCCTAGAAATAGTCACAATAATAATTGTGGCTATTTTTTTTATTCAAAATAACAGTGAAAAAGGAAAAATTGATCATGTTTTACCTGAAAGGAGGTAAACACCATGAATATTCCAATTTGGGAAAAGGCAGCAATGACAGTAGAAGAAGCAAGTGAATACAGCAATATTGGGATTGTAAAGATAAGAGAATTATTAAGCAGCCCCAATTGCACTTTTGTACTTCATGTAGGAAACAAAAAGTTAGTAAAGAAAAAAGAATTTTTGGAATTCCTATCTAAGGTAAATAGAATATAAAGATGGAAATTGTTGGTACTTTATGTTATGATACAAGTTATCCTACATAAAGTCTGCTATTTCCACAGAAAGAGGTGGAAATTAAATATGGGATTAAGTCTAAAAGGGAAGGAACTAGGAAAGGGAATCTCTCAAAGAAAAGATGGAAGATTCTCTGCTAGATACACCACAAGTAGTGGATTCAGAAAACAAAAGTATTTCAAAAGTTTAAGTGAATGCAGACAATGGTTAGCTGAAGAATTATTCAAAAAAGAACATTGTAATGTAGAAAATTATGATGAAATGACAACAGAAACATGGTATGAGTATTGGTTTAATGAATTAAAGAAAGATAATATCAAAAAAAATACCAGAAAAACTTACAATGATAGATGGAGAATCAATGTAAAACCATTTATTGGAAATAAGCCTTTGAATAAAGTTACAGCTATTGATTTGTTGGGTATTATGAAAAACATGAAAGAAAAAAATTATGCTGATTCTACGATGAATCACACAAGAGGATTGTTGCATCAGCTATTTGACACAGCAGTTGATTTGGATGTAATTGATAAAAATCCAGTGAAAAGACAAATGCATGATGTCAAAGGGAGAGCAACAGAAAAGAAAGAAGCTTTGACTGATGAAGAATTAGAAAAATTCTTAAATGAAGCAAAACACAGAACTAAATATAATCAATATGCATTTATTCTGCAGACGGGATTAAGAATTGGTGAATTGATTGCACTTACATGGGATGACATTGATTTTGAAAAAAGAATGCTGACTGTCAATAAAACAATGGAGTATAGATCATCAGAAGGACAGTGGCATATAGGAACTCCAAAAACAAAATCAAGTAACAGAAAGATTTACCTCAATGATCTTGCAATAGACATATTAAAAGATCAAAGAAGGAAAAACATGAGTTTGAAACAGATTCCTATAGAATTTGCAAAGCAAGTGTTTCTGACAAGAAATGGAACACCAACAAAGAATTCAGCTTATGATACATCCATTGTAGCAATATGTGATAAAGTGGGAATAAGGAGATTTGGGATTCACATTCTCAGACATACATTTGCAACAAGATGTGCAAGAGCAGGAATGAAACCACAAGTCTTAAAAAAGATTATGGGACATGCAAAAATAAAAACAACAATGGATATTTATGTTACTGTGTTTGATTCTGATGAAATGAGAGAAATGAATTTCATCCAAGATAAGCTGATTGTCTAGCAGTGAAAATGGTGTAAAAAATGGTGTAAAACACAAAAAATAAGAAGAAATAAAAGCTGTAGAACCAAGTAAAATCAAGGCTCTACAAGGAAAGGAAAGTGAAAATATGAAATTAGGTATCGTCGGGCTTCCGAACGTCGGAAAGTCCACATTATTTAATTCTTTGACAAAGGCGGGCGCGGAAAGCGCGAACTATCCGTTCTGTACGATCGATCCGAACGTGGGTGTCGTACCGGTACCGGACAAGCGTCTTGACAAGCTGACCGAGATGTATCATTCAGCGAAGACAACACCGGCCGTGATTGAGTTCGTTGATATTGCAGGACTTGTAAAGGGTGCATCCAAGGGAGAAGGACTTGGAAACCAGTTCTTATCCAACATTCGTGAGACAGATGCGATTGTGCATGTTGTACGTTGCTTTGAAGATCCAAATGTCATTCATGTCGATGGTTCGGTTGATCCGATCCGTGATATTGAGACGATTAACTACGAGTTGATCTTCGCAGATATTGAGGTGCTTGACCGTCGAATTGCGAAGGGACAGCGTGGTGCAGCCAATAATAAGGAACTTGCAAAGGAAGTTGATCTGCAGAAGCGGATCAAGGAGCATCTGGAATCCGGTAAGCTTGCAATTTCCTTTGAGACAGACGATGAGGACGAAATCAAGTGGATCAAGGAATACAACCTGCTGACAGGAAAGCCGGTGATCTATGCGGCAAATGTATCCGAGGATGATCTGGCAGACGATGGAGCAAGCAATCCATATGTACAGAAGGTGCGCGAATATGCGAAGGAATTTGGCAGTGAAGTATTTGCTGTGTGTGCACAGATTGAGCAGGAGATCTCCGAGTTAGATGATGATGAGAAGCAGATGTTCTTAGAGGAGCTTGGCGTATCGGAGTCCGGTCTGGATAAGCTGATCAAGGCAAGTTATTCTCTGCTTGGACTCATCAGTTACCTGACAAGTGGTCCGGATGAGACACGTGCATGGACAATCACGAAGGGCACGAAGGCACCACAGGCAGCGGGTAAGATCCATACGGATTTTGAACGTGGATTCATCAAGGCGGAGGTTGTTGCTTACGATGATCTCATGGAGAGCGGCAACATGCTTGCAGCGAAGGAAAAAGGACTTGTACGACAGGAAGGCAAAGAATATGTCGTACAGGATGGCGATGTGATCTTATTCAAGTTTAATGTATAAAACAGTGAAAAGGGAAAACTATGTATGATATCAGATTCCCAAATCTTGGGATAGTATTAAAAAATATCAAAGACGGATTTACGATCTTTGGATTTGAAATCAAATTTTATGGTGTGATCATAGCACTTGGATTTGTGCTCGCGTTCCTTGCAATCAGCAAGGAGGCAAAACGGACCGGACAGAGCGAGGACACGTATCTGGATTTCATGCTCTGGCTGATCATCCCGGCAATCTTAGGTGCGCGGCTCTATTATATTATATTCAGCTGGGATTCGTATTTCCAGAAGGGCAAAAGTTTCGGGAAGACGTTGTTCGATCTGATCGATATCCGGAGCGGCGGACTTGCCATCTATGGTGGCGTGATTGCAGGTGTGATTGTTGCAATCGTCTTTGCGAAGAAGCGGAAGATGAAGTTCTCTGTGCTTGCCGACACGGTGACGATGGGACTTCTGATCGGACAGATCATGGGACGCTGGGGCAACTTCTTCAACCGGGAAGCGTTTGGCGATTATACGAATTCGCTTTTTGCGATGGCGATTCCGACCGACTATTATGTTGGCAAAGGAACCCTGACCGGTATGATTAACTCCGGTATCATCACTTCGGAGATGGCGAATCATATGCAGGTCTACGATGGCATGCAGTGGATCACGGTACATCCGACCTTCCTGTACGAATCGGTGTGGAATCTGATCCTTTTGATTGTTATTTTCATCTACCGGAAGCACAAGAAGTTTGATGGCGAGATCTTCCTCATGTATCTGTGGGGCTATGGAATGGGACGTGTATGGATCGAGGGACTTCGTTCAGATTCCCTGATGCTTCCGTTCTTCAACATGAAGGTATCCCAGATGATCGCAGCAATCTGTGTACTGGCTTGTTCCGTGCTGATTGTAAAAAAACGGATGGATACCGTAAAAAAACAGGCACCAGCAGGAAAAAAGGAACAATAAATCAATTAAAAATTGTAAGAAATGGACAAGGGAAATGCAAATTGGTATTGCATTTCCCTTTTTTTTGCGTTACAATGAAACCCAAGTGGAAGCTGAGTGGCAGTGAAATGGATGTCAAGTGGTGCTCGGTGGAGGTTGTTCCCACACAGGGAAGAACATTGCATGCAATACGAAAGGTGAAGCTATATGTCAATGGGTATGATAGGAGAATCGAATCATGGCCTCGATGCAAAAGGCAGATTGATTATTCCCATAAGATTCCGTCAGGAACTTGGGGATAAATTTGTGCTGTGCAATGGCATGGACCATAACATTGACGTATATCCGGAAGCAGAGTGGACAAAATTCGCAGAGAAGCTTGCTGCACTGCCAAAGAGTAATTTCCAGGCAAGACGTCTTCGTGATTTCTACGAAGGATCTGCGGTTGTCTGTGAGATGGATAGTCAGTATCGTATTGTAATTCCACAAAAATTACGTGAATATGCGGGCATTGATCGCGAGGTTGTCATGATTGGACATACGGATACCGTAGCAATCTGGGATAAGGCAGCCTGGGATAAGATCAACAGCCCAGAAGAGATTGACCTGAAAGAAATCGCCGAGATTGGTGAGTTGTTCAACATCTAAGGGAGGCTGCGATGGAATTTAAACACAAATCGGTACTTTTGGATGAGACAATTGACAGTCTGAATATAAAACCGGATGGAATCTATGTGGATGGAACCCTCGGTGGGGGTGGACATTCCTTAGAGATCTGCAAGCGGCTTTCGGACAAAGGTAGACTGATCGGAATCGATCAGGATCTGGATGCGATTGCAGCTGCGACCGAGCGGTTGAAGGATTACAAAGATCGTGTAACGATCGTGCATTCCAACTATCAGGATATCGATGCAGTATTAAAGAACTGTTCTGTGAGCGGTGTTGACGGAATCGTTCTGGATCTCGGTGTCTCCTCGTATCAGCTTGATAATGTGGAACGTGGGTTTACTTATCGTGAGGACACGCCGCTTGATATGCGGATGAATCAGGAAAGTACTATGACAGCGAAGGATATTGTAAATGAATATTCTGAAATGGAGCTGTACCATGTGATCCGCGATTATGGCGAGGACAGTTTCGCTAAGAATATTGCAAAGCATATCGTCAAGGCGAGACAGGAGCAGGTGATAGAGACAACCGGACAGTTAAACGAGATCATCAAGGCGGCGATCCCGGCGAAAGTCCGGCAGGGACAGGGACACCCGTCCAAGAAAACATTTCAGGCGATTCGGATTGAATTGAATCACGAGCTGGATGTGCTGGAGAATTCGTTAGATACTATGATCTCATGGCTGAATCCAGGTGGCAGATTGAGCGTGATCACATTCCATTCGTTGGAAGACAGGATTGTAAAAACGATATTTAAAAGAAATATGAATCCATGTACATGTCCACCGGAGTTCCCGGTTTGTGTATGTGGGAAGAAGCCGACTGGCAAGGTGATTACCAGAAAGCCGATTGTTCCAAGTGAACAGGAACTGGCAGAAAACAGTAGGGCAAAGAGTTCCAAGCTGCGGGTATTTGAAAAAGCAGATGTATGATTTTAAGGAGTGATTGATATGGCACAACAGGTTAGAAGACAAATGAATTATGTAGACGGTACGGCTGCAAGACAGATGTACGCAGCTCCGGCACGCCGTGTGCATGAGCCGGAAAGAAAGGCACCGAGCCGTAGAGTTGCTCCACAACAGCGTCCGCAGGAACGACCAAAGGTACGGCGCAGAGTGACTGCGCAGACCAAAAAGACGCTGGCATTCTCCGCAGGATATATGCTGTTTATGGCATTTATGGTATGTCTGGTTGTTGGATCAAGCGTATTGATGTTATATCTGAATACGAAGATCAGCACACAGCAGAACAACATCAGTGCCTTAGAGGCAGAACTTGAAAAGATCGAAGATGATAACGCAGCACATAAGCTTCGTTTGAATAATATGTATACATTGGACGATATTTACAATGTAGCAACCAATGAACTTGGCATGGTCTACGCTAAGAGGGGACAGATCATTTATTATGACAGTGCCAATGAAGATTATGTAAAACAGTATCAGGATGTTCCGGGTTCGAATTAGGATGTAGATCAAAAGTCGAGCAGTTTCGCTGCTCGATTTTTGCGGTTGAGGTAAAAGTATGACTAGAAGACCACAAAACAGAGAAAATAGAAGAAGACGAAAGCGAAAGGTATTTACCAACCGGATGCGCGGCAGATTGAAATTTGTGTTTGGGTGTGTCATGGTTGGATTTGGTGTGCTTGGTGCAAAAATTATCTGGATCAATGCACAAAAAGGAAGCCAGTATAAGCAGCAGGTGTTGACGCAACAGGGCTATTCCAGCAAAGTGATTCCGTATAAGCGTGGTGATATTGTCGATGCGAACGGAACCGTGCTTGCGACGGATAAGAAGGTGTATGATCTGATATTAGAGCCTGCCAATATCGTGCAGTATGAGAAGAAAAAGACGGCGACGGTATCAGCGCTGAAGGAATTTTTCGGATTTACAGATGAGGAGATCGCAGGATTTCTGGCAAATGAAAAATCGTACTATGTAGTGGCAAAGAAGGGCGTTGAGTACGAGGAAGTACAGAAATTTGAGGAATACTGCAAAACCGATGAAGGATCCAATGTCGTTGGAATCTATTACGAAGAGCGGTATGTACGTGTCTATCCGAACAAAGAACTTGCGTGCCATCTGCTTGGATTTACCGTCAGCGGAAATGTCGGCATGTATGGCGTCGAGGAGTATTATAACAGCGAGTTAAATGGTACGAACGGACGGGAATACTCGTATCTGAATGAGGATTACGGCGTGACCAATTCGATTGAGCCGGCAACTAACGGCTATAACCTTGTGACAAGTATTGATGCAAATGTACAGAAGATTGTTGAGGAAAAGGTAAAGGCAAAACTGGAGGAAGAGGACGCTAAGAATATATCCGTGCTCGTGATGAATCCGAAGAATTGTCAGATCATGGCGCTGTATAATTCCCATACATTTGATCCAAACGATGCTTATGATCTGGATTCGACACAGTATCAGTTCGATACGCAGGAAGAACTCGAGGCATCCGGATATTCCAGTTTTGAGGACTTTAAGCAAAACGGAACAGATGAAGAACATGTGGATGCGCTATACAAGGTATGGCGTAACTTCCCAGTATCGGATGTGTTTGAGCCGGGTTCTACCTATAAGACATTTACGATTTCCGGCGCACTCGAAGAGGGTGTGATCACACCAGAGGATACATTCTTCTGTGATGGTGGTGAGCAGATTGAGGACCGTTATATACAGTGTCATTCCCATGATTACGGTGGACATGGAATGGTCGACCTTTCCGGAGCGCTGGAGAAATCCTGCAACGATGCTTTGATGCAGATTGCAGCAAAGGAAGGAATTGCATTATTTGATAAATATCAGGTGTTGTTTGGATTTGGACAGTCCACGAATGTCGATCTGCCGGGTGAACCAAGCGATTCCTCACTCAGTGGGCTCGTATATCATGCAGATAATATGGGAGCTGTATCCCTTGCGATATCTTCGTTTGGACAGGGTGTAACAACCTCAATGATGCAGGTTGGAACCGCATTTTGTTCTGCAATTAACGGCGGATATTATTATGAGCCAAGTGTTGTACAGCGGATCGAAGATGAAAATGGAAATATCGTCCGGAATCTGGACCCTGTGCTAGTCAGAAGAACGATCTCGGAGGATGTATCAGCACAGATGCGTCAGTTTTTAAAGAACGTAGTATCCGAAGGTACCGGTAAGAAAGCGACCGTTGAGGGTTACGAGATTGGAGGTAAGACCGGTACTGCCGAGAAGCTTCCACGAGGAAATGGAAAATACATTCTTTCCTTTATTGGATTTGCACCGGTGGACGATCCACAGGTTGTTATCTATGTCGTAGCGGATGAACCGGAATTACAGTCAGGAAGTGGCGAGGCAGCGCATTTGTTTGCAGATATTGCAGAAGCTATCTTCCCATATTTGAATATTTATAAGACGGATGAGACATATGATATTGATGAGGCAACGGCAGAGGATGAACCTGCAACGCCAATCTATGGTGGAGAAGCTCCGGCCAATGATGTAGCTGGTGGCAGCGACAACCCATATGTCGAGCAGTCCGAGGGTGAGACGACAACCGAGACAACGACAGAAGATCCGAGTGCAACGACAGAAGCGCCTGCACAGGACACAACGCAGGAAGCACCAACCGGATGATGTAGAAAACAGGTATAGTTCGCACGCACAGGGAATACATTTTTATAAAATGAGAATTGGGCGATAGCGGATATGCAGCATTTATTTACGAGTTCCCATCGGAAGCGATTGTTGATCGTAGTGATTGCATTTTTTACGTTATTGACTATAATAACGGTGAAGCTTGTTTCCATCATGACCATGCAGGCGGACGATTATGGATATCGGGCGCGGGCGGTACAGGAACGTGAGCGCAGCATCAAGGCAAAGCGCGGCAGCATCTATGATAGAAATGGTGTTGTGCTTGCTGGTAACCAGGCAGTCTGTTCGATTTCGGTAATCTACAACCAGATCGAAGATCCGGAGACTGTAATTCGGGTTCTCAGTGAGAAACTGGAACTACCGGAGGAAGATGTCCGGAGACGTGTAGAGAAACGCTCGGTGCGTGAGAAAATCAAAAGCAATGTGGACAAGGAATTGGCAGATGAGATCCGCGCGATGAATCTGGCAGGCGTTATGATTGATGAGGACTACAAACGGTATTATCCGTACAGTACACTGGCATCCCATGTGCTGGGATTTACAGGTAGCGACAATCAGGGTATTGTCGGGCTGGAAGTATACTATGATGATCTGTTGATGGGCGAAAATGGCAGCATCAACACCGTTACAAATGCCAGAGGCATTGAAGTGGAAAATATGGCGGAGAGAAGAGTGGAAGGCACAGCCGGACAAAATCTTGTCACGTCCATAGATATAAACATCCAGCAATATATCACGCAGAAAGCGCTTGAGGTGCTGGAGAAAAAACAGGCAAAACGCGTATGTATTATCGTGATGAATCCGCAGAATGGAGAGATCTATGCACTTGCGGATGTGCCGGAATACAACTTAAATGAACCGTTTACATTGAATTATGAGACGGACGAAACGGTAACGCAGGATATGTGGAACCAAATGTGGAGAAACTATTGTATCAGTGATACCTATGAGCCGGGTTCGACGTTCAAGATTGTGACAGCGACAACTGCTTTTGAGCAGGGCGTGTTGCGCGTGGAAGATCAGTTTTACTGCCCGGGTTATCATATTGTGGAGGATCGCCGGATTCGGTGCCACAAGGTTGCCGGACATGGGGCAGAAACCTTCCGGGAAGGTATCATGAATTCCTGCAATCCAGTGTTTATGCAGGTTGGGGAACGCATTGGCGTGGATGGTTTCTATGATGGTTTAAGAAAATTAGGGTTGTTTGAGCAGACGGGGGTCGACCTGCCGGGAGAGGCAAATTCCATCTTCCATAAGCAGGAAAAGGTAGGACCGGTCGAGCTTGCAACGATGTCATTTGGACAGTCGTTTCAGATTACGCCGTTACAGTTGATGCGTGCAGCAGCTGCGGTAGTAAATGGCGGGAATCTGGTCACACCTCATTTCGGTGTGTATACGACAGATGAAAATAATAATGTCACTGAGGTTTTGAAATATGAGACGAAGACAGGAGCAGTAAGTACAGCAACCAGCGAGACGATGAAAGGACTGCTCGAAGCAGTCGTTGCAGAGGGCACCGGACATCGGGCGTATATCGCAGGGTATTCGATTGGTGGCAAGACGGCAACAAGTGAGAAACTGCCGCGAAGTGAGAACCGTTACATTTCATCCTTCCTTGGATTTTCACCGGCGGACAATCCGCAGGTTATGACACTGATTCTGATTGATGAACCGCAGGGTATCTATTATGGAGGTACGATTGCGGCACCGGTCGTAGGTGAGATATACGACAACATTCTGCCGTATCTCGGTATCTACAAGGACGAGAACGCAGAGGAGGAGACGACGCAGACAATCAGCATCGACGATGCTGTGTTTTAAATATTACAATACAAGCGATGGCTTGATAAAGGAGAGAAGATATGAAGTACGACATAATTGTTCCAGCATTGATAGCATTTGGTGTGAGTGTGATCTTAAGTCCGATCATTATTCCATTCTTAAAGAAACTGAAGTTCGGGCAGTTTGTGCGTGACGATGGACCGGAATCGCATCTGAAGAAGTCGGGAACGCCGACGATGGGTGGATTGATCATCCTGTTCAGTATCGTGATTACATCACTCTTTTACATCAAGGATCATAAGGAGATCGTTCCAATCCTGTTTGCAACATTGGGATTTGGTCTGGTTGGTTTCTTGGATGACTTTATCAAGGTTGTTATGAAGCGGTCACTTGGACTTCGTGCATGGCAGAAGATGTTGGGACAGTTTTTGGTAACAGGTGTTTTTGCATATTACATTCATGCATATACGGATCTTGGAACTACGATGATTATTCCATTTACACATAAGGTCGTTGACCTTGGATGGGTTTATTTCCCATTGATGTTCTTCGTTATGCTTGGTACAGCAAACGGTGCGAACTTTACAGATGGCCTGGATGGATTGGCATCCTCCGTTACCGTATTGATTGCAACCTTTTTCGCGATTGCATCTATCGCGGCAGGCTCTGGTGTAACACCGATTACATGTGCAGTCGTAGGAAGCCTGCTTGGCTTTTTGGTATACAATGTCTATCCAGCACGTGTGTTCATGGGAGATACCGGATCACTGGCATTGGGTGGATTTGTTGCGTCGACAGCGTATATGCTGCAGATGCCACTGATTATATTGATCGTTGCATTTATTTATCTGGCAGAGGTGCTTTCTGTTATTATTCAGGTTGTAAGCTTCAAGACAACTGGAAAGCGAGTATTTAAGATGGCACCGATCCATCATCATTTTGAGCTTTGCGGATGGCCGGAGACAAAGGTCGTTGCGATCTTCTCGATCGTTACAACGATTCTGTGTCTGATCGGAATTCTGGCAATTTAGAAACGTTAGATAGAATGGAAAAGAGGGAAAACGATGTTCGATAAGAAAGTATTAGTTGCAGGAGCAGGAAAAAGTGGAATCTGTGCAAGTGAGCAGCTTCTTCGAAATGGAGAGCAGGTTGTGCTGTTTGATGAGAACCCGAAGGGTACACTCACAGAGGCAGTCATTCTTGAGAAGCTCGGGTTTGACAAGAAACCAGAGGCTTTGACGATCTGGCTTGGTGCGCTGACTGATGAACTGCTTGCAGATATTTCCTGTATGGTTATCAGTCCGGGTATCCCGGTCGATGCACCATTTGCGCTCAAGGTAAAAGAAGCAGGTATTCCGGTGTGGAGTGAAATCGAGCTTGCATATACTTACGAGAAGGGTACAGTAGCCGCCATCACAGGTACGAACGGAAAGACGACAACGACTACATTGGTTGGCGAGATCATGAAAGCCTACAACGACAAAACATTTGTCGTAGGAAATATCGGAATCCCATACACAAGTCTGTCTGATCAGAGCAGTGCGGATTCGGTGACGGTTGCAGAGATCAGCAGCTTCCAGTTGGAGACAATTCATACATTCCGCCCACATGTGAGCGCGATACTCAATATTACACCGGATCATCTGAACCGGCATTATACATTTGAAAACTATGCGAACTGCAAGCTGGATATTACGAAGAACCAGACGAAGGAAGATTATGCAGTGATGAATTACGATGATCCGGAGACGGTGAAGCGTATTGATAAGGTTCCGGCAACGGTGATTTTGTTCAGCCATAAAAAGGAACTGGAGTCCGGTGTGATCGTCAAAGATGGTGCGGTTGTGATCCGGGAGAATGGCAAAGAGACTTATGTGATGCCGCTTTCTGAGTTCCAGCTGCTGGGAGATCACAATATAGAGAATCTTTTGGCTGCGGTTGCAATATCTTATTATATGGGAGCAGATATTGCCACGATCCGTAAGGTCTGCGGCGCATTTAAGGGTGTGGCACACCGGATCGAATATGTGCGCACATTAAATAATGTGAATTATTATAATGATTCCAAAGGAACAAATCCGGATGCAGCGATCAAGGCAATCCAGTCGATGGTGCGTCCGACGTATCTGATCGGAGGCGGTTATGATAAGAAGTCTACTTACGATGAGTGGATAGAGAGCTTTGACGGCAAGGTAAAATGTCTGCTTCTGATCGGACAGACAGCACAGGATATTGCAGACTGTGCAAGAAAGCATGGATTTGAAAACATTGAAATGATGGATGACTTGAAACAGGTTGTGGAGTATTGTCATACACATGCACAGCCGGGCGATGCGGTGCTTCTTTCGCCGGCATGCGCAAGCTGGGGGATGTTTGACAATTATGAGCAGCGTGGAGATATGTTCAAGGAATATGTAAATGCGCTTTCATAAGGAAAGCGGAAATGGAAAGAAAAGACAGGAGTGTCTGAGCTATGGCATATGGCAGAAGAAAATTGAAAAAGAATAAAGTATTCGCAACCGGCGGATACATTGATTATCAGACGATTTTCTTGGTTGTCGTTTTGCTGGCGTTTGGTGTCATGATGGTGTATAGCGCGAGTGCATACCGGGCGACACTTTCCGGGCTTTCCAGCGGATATTTTGCGATGCGTCAGGGTATGATCGGGTTGGCAGGAATCGTCGTAATGATGTTGATATCCTGTTTTAATTATCAGTTTTATAAGCGTCCGGTGATGCAGCGGCTGATCGTGACAGCGATGATTGTCTGTGCCGGTATCGCACTGGTGCTTGGTGTATCCTCCAATGGTTCACAGCGTTGGATCGAGGTCGGTGGTATTCAGTTACAGCCATCCGAGATTGTAAAGCTGTTGATTATCCTGTATCTGCCGAGTGTTTGTGTGAAGCATCCGAAATACCTGACCTCTTATCAGGGAATCATCCGGCTGATCGCACCGTGTATTGTCAGTGCGGGTCTGATCGCGAAAGAGAACTTAAGTACCGCGGTTGTCTGTGTGGCAATCATGGTCGTCATTATATTTGTGGCATGTCCGGATTATAAAATTCTGGTTATGCCGGTCGTTGCACTGGTGATTGCCGGTGTACTGCTTATCACAACCGTTGGTTATCGTGGCGATCGAATCGATGCATGGCTGCACCCGGAGACGAGTGATTCCGGATACCAGACGATGCAGTCTCTGTATGCAATCGGTTCCGGTGGATTGTTTGGAAAGGGCTTGGGACAGAGTATCCAGAAGCTTGGATTTTTGCCGGAGTCGCACAACGATATGATCTTTGCGATTATCTGTGAAGAGCTTGGACTGTTCGGCGCGCTTTGTGTTATTGCATTGTTTGTCATGCTGATCGTACAGCTTCGCTATATTGCGAACCATGCCAGAGACCGGTATGGTGCATTGGTTGTAACCGGTGTTATGACACATATAGCAGTGCAGATGATCATCAACATCGGTGTTGTTACCAATGTCATCCCGAATACAGGTGTCCCACTTCCATTTATCAGTTATGGTGGTACATCGCTGGCGTTCCTGATGGTAGAGATGGGATTCGTGTTAAGCGTGTCGAGACAGATGCTTCCATACGAGGCACCAACGAAAGAAGAGCTGCAGATGCAGCGGTAAATCAGAGCGGTACATAGAAACAAAAGGAGAATCGTTTTGAAGAAACATTGGATTGTATTGTTTATACTTGTAGTGATACTTGGAACGCTTGCGTATCTTTCGACATGGACAGTTGATAAGGTGCAGGTGGAAGGCTGTGAGATTGTAAATACACAGTCGGTCAGTGATGCGATGAAGGAAGAAGCACCGCTGGACAACACATTGCTGTTGTATATCAAAAGTAAAATGAACAAACTGAAAGATCTGTCTTTTGTAAGCAAGATGGATCTGGAACTGACAGATAAAAACACGGTAACCGTGACAGTTTACGAAAAATCCATAGCCGGCTGTGTGTTATACAAGGGCGACTATGTGTATTTTGATAAAGATGGTATAGTATTGGATTCGTCGAAGAGACGTGTCGGAAGTGCACCGCTGATCAAAGGTCTGACCTTTACCGAGTGGAGCATCGGCAAGAAACTGCCGAGTGACGACGACAAGAAATTCCAGACAATACTGACTATCACGCAGTTGGTGGAAAAATACGATCTGGAGATTGACGGTATCAAGTTCACCGCTGAAAATGAAATTGTCCTTCAACACGGAGGCATTACAATCGAATTGGGAGAGGGGGAATATCTGGCGGTTCAGATGATGAATCTGGGCAACATACTGAAAAATCTGGAAGGTATGTCCGGAACATTGTATATGAAAGACTTTGATTCGGAAAATGCAACTGCGAGCTTTAGCAAAAATTAAGTGAATTTTACGTAAACCTATTGATTATTTCAACAAAAACCTATATTATATAGGATAATAATGCGCAAATAGAATAAAGGAGGAAAAGACCTTGCTTGAAATAAAATCGAATGACGAGAAAACCCCTGCAAGAATCCTTGTGATTGGTGTAGGTGGAGCTGGTAACAATGCAGTAAACAGAATGATTGATGAGAATGTGGAAGGTGTCGAGTTGATCGCCATCAACACAGACAAGCAGATCTTATCACAGAATCGTGCAACAACAAAGATTCAGATTGGTGAGAAGCTGACAAAGGGACTCGGTGCAGGTGCAAAGCCTGAGATCGGAGCAAATGCAGTAGAAGAGAACAGAGAAGAGATTACCGATATCATGAAGGATGCCAATATGGTATTCGTTACCTGTGGTATGGGTGGTGGTACTGGTACAGGTGCTGCTCCAGTCGTAGCAGAGATTGCAAGAAATCTTGGAATCCTGACTGTCGGCGTTGTAACAAAGCCATTCTCTTTCGAGGGTAAGCCTCGTATGAACAATGCCATCAACGGTATTGCAAAGTTAAAAGAAAACGTAGATACTCTGATTGTCATTCCAAACGACAAGCTGTTACAGATCTGCGATAAGCGTACAAGTATCCCAGAAGCTTTGAAGAAGGCAGATGAGGTATTGCAGCAGGGTGTACAGGGTGTCACAGACCTGATCAACAAGCCGGGTCTGATCAACCTTGACTTTGCAGATATCCAGACAGTAATGCGTGACAAGGGTGTCGCTCATATCGGTATCGGACGTGCCAGTGGTGATAACAAGGCAGTGGATGCAATCAAGTCTGCTATGGACAGCCCATTGCTGGAGACAACCGTCAGTGGTGCAAGCGATATCATTGTAAACTTCTCAGGAAATATTGGTATTGTGGAAGCATACGATGCAATCACATACCTGACAGAAGTCGCTGGTGACGGCGCAAATATCATATTTGGTACTGTAGATAATGATGTGATGGGTGAGGATGTATGTATCACAATCATCGCAACAGGTATTGAGGACAATGCGGCAACACAGCCGGTTATGCAGAATCCAGCAAAGCCTTCTGCTGTAAAGCCGACAGTAGCACCAGTTGGTAAAACTCCTACATATGCGAGCCAGCCAATTACAAGTGTAAAGCCAATGGGAACCGCTACAAAGCCATCTTTCATGTCCACTCCAGCAGCGAAGCCATCGGTAAGTGCTGACATTTCAAGTGCAGCAAAGCCAGCTCCTGCAAAGAGAGAGACAGGCAATGGCGGCGGAATCAAGATTCCAGATTTCCTCAAGCGTGGATAAGTAAGCAGGAACTAAAGGGACTGTTGTATTGTATGTGCAACAGTCCTTTTTCTTATAGTATAGAGGGGAGGACTTATGGGAGACAGAGAAGAAAAAACGGTGTTGTTTGACGAGTCGATGCTGCAGCAATACCAGAAAAATATGACAGGAAAAAGCTCGCTTGTCATTGTAGATGGTAGTGGCATACAGGAATACGACCTGAGCAAATTTGTAGATGGCGCATACACTTTCGGTCGGAATGAAAACAACAGTATCCGATTAAATTCCAGCATTGTCTCAGGTAATCATGGCGAGCTCTATTTGCAGGAAGGCAGATGCTATATCCGCGACAATCACAGCTCGAACGGTTCTTATCTTGCCTATGGTACGCAGTTTATCCAGATGGCACCCGATCAGTATTATGGCGGCGATGGCAGAGATATGATCGTGCGTCTTGGAACGAACCATTCGATGGATGGCATTGATCCGGTACTCCTGTTGTACAACGGACAGCAGAAGGAAGGCCGCTGGAAGACATATTCCCTGCATGACGGCGACAACAGTATTGGTCGTGCAGCAGACTGTGATATCCGGTTGAAAAACGTTGCGATTTCCAGATACCATGCAGGTGTCCGTAAATTAAAAAATCAATTTTATGTGTTTGACAATGGTTCAACAAATGGTGTGTTTGTAAATGGAAGCCGGATTGTGAAGCCATATTGTCTGTCAAACAAAGATATCTTTACCATCCTGAATACAACATTTATCTATGATGGAAATGTCCTGTATTACAAGGTGAACCCGGAAGGTATTGCATTAGAGGTACACGACTTAAACAAGGAAGTGCCAGCGAAGGGTGGCAAAAAAACGATTCTGGATAAAGTCAGCCTGAGTATCGGGGCAAATGAATTTGTTGCAATCATCGGTGGTTCCGGCGCTGGAAAGACAACTCTGATGACTGCGATGAGTGGCTTTGATTCCAAGGTGACCGGGCATGTATATTGCAATGGCACAGATCTGCATGAGAATTTCCAGACGCTCAAAAATATCATTGGATTTGTACCACAGCAGGATATCATCTATGAGAATATCACGCTTAAGAAGATGCTTTATTATACGGCGAAAATGAAGATGCCGCAGGATACAAGCAATCAGGAAATTGAGGAGCGGATCGAAGAAGTGCTTCGTATGGTAGAACTTTCGGAGCATAAGGATACTTATATCCGCCGTCTGTCCGGTGGACAGAAAAAGCGTGCCAGCATTGCGGTAGAGCTTCTGGCGAATCCGGGACTTTTCTTCTTGGACGAGCCGACATCCGGACTTGATCCGGGAACAGAAGAACATCTGATGCGGACATTATCCAAGCTGTCAAAAGAGCAGGAAAAGACGATTGTCATGGTAACCCATACGATCAACAACCTTGACCTGTGTGATAAAGTTATCATCATGGGATATGGCGGACGGCTTTGTTATTGTGGTAGTCCGGCAGGAATTAAAGATTTCTTCCATACAGACAATCTCGTAAAGGTCTATGATATTATCACGGCTGATTCAAAGGGCTGGGAGACGCAGTTTAAGATGTCCGGTATCAATGCGGTAAGCGGACAGGTGCGTGAGTCAAACGGAGAGGCAATCAAACCGAGAACGGTGAGTGGATTTGCACAGTTAGGCATTCTGGTACGAAGATATACGACCCTGATCATGAATGATGTACAGCGATTGGCGCTGATCTTCGGACAGCCGTTGATCATTGGATTGCTGTTAACGTTGGTTGCACGTTCCGGTATTTATGAGTTGTTCACGGAGACACAGTCGATCTTATTTACGTTGATGAGTGGCGGTATCTGGATGGGACTTCTGAACACGATTCAGGAGGTCAACAAGGAACGTGTCATTCTGAAACGAGAATATATGGGTAATCTGAAGCTTCCAATCTACATGCTGTCGAAATATATTGTGCAGGGTGTGATATCCCTGATTCAGGCAGTGATACTTGTTTTGACATTCGTGTTGATCAAGGGTGCACCGGACTGTAAGGGTGTGATCTTCTCCAATGCGACAGTGGAAATAATCGTATTGATCTTCCTTACGATTTATGCAGCGGCAGGTATGGGATTGCTGCTTTCTTCTATTACGAAGAGTGCGGACCGGGCAATGGCGATTGCACCGTTTGTGTTGATCGTGCAGTTGATCTTCTCCGGTATCCTGTTCGAGTTAAATGGTGTGACAGACAAGCTTTCGTATCTGACGTATTCCCGTTGGGCGATGGAATCCATCGGAAGCACCTGTGACCTGAATTCACTTGATCCACCTGGGCAGGAAGAGAGCGAACAAGTCGAGGAACAGTTTGACGATCTGGTTGCCACCTGTAACGATGCGATAGCAGAGATGCAGGAAGCCTACGATGAAAAGATCAATGAATTGCAGGATGCAGTAGAAACCTATTCTGCACTTGCAAACAATCCGCAGACCTTCGAGGAATACACATCGGAGCCGCAGACGATTGAGGCAGAGTATGAACCAGCCGAGACAGAAGAGAACAAGATGTATGTACGTTCCAAGGCAAGAACGGTTCGTTCATGGCTGATATTGTACGGTTCCACATTCCTGTGCGCAGGAATTAGTGTATTAGTACTGAGAAAATTGAAGGATGAGCAGAGATAAGATAATAGGAAAAAGGATAAAATAAGGTAAGGAAAATTTTTCTTCTCTGCAAAATGTAAAAAGAGTTGGTTGTTTCATTCATATTCTAAAGCAGACCGTTGAAGCACGTCGGCACTTAATGAGTGCGAAGCACGAATTTAGTACCGTTACGTGCTGAACCGAGCGGGAGCGCGTCTGCGTAGAATTGAATGGACAACCAACTCTTTGTATTTTATAGAAGGGAAGTAGAATTCCCCATAACATTGATGACTTTACGCATGTTTTGCTGTGTGGCAAGCTCGAATAGATGCGATAGAGAGTCGTCGGAATCATTTTCTGTACTCAAACCAGTACTTCCGAGTACGGAGATGATATCAACCATGTTTGTGTAGTGGCTGGTGAGTAACTGGTACTCTGCGTAGGATAGAACTTTCTGCAGGCTGTCCGTGTCCGTTGTATCTACATTCTGTAAGGATGACAGAATCGTAGAGATCGGATTCCCATAGGAGGAAAGCAGGCTGCCTGCACTGAAATCGGAAGCGGATGTTCCGTTTAATGCGGAAAGACCACTCTGCATGGATGTATTTGAATACGTGCTTTGGTTCGTTGTGAGTGTGGAAATGGCAGAGATGATCTCTTTGATCTCTGCGAGGATTTCCGCATTTTTTTTTGCTGTTTCGGAAGAAACAGTTGCTTCATTTGAAGTATTGAAATTTTCGCTTGTAGCCGTTCCGGTATTGGAAGAGGTATTTGCAGAAGGATTTACTGTGACTGTATTTGCAGGAACCGATACACCGGTCTGCATCAGACTCGTGACCTTGGCAACATAATTCTGTGTCTCAGTAAATGGTGGTACGCCACCATATTTTTTTACATTGCCACATCCGGCATTATAGCCTGCGATTGCAAGCGACTGATTTCCCTGGAACATATTCAGAAGATCCTTCAGCACGGCTGCACCGCCCATGATATTCTGGTAAGCATCGTAAGGATCGGATACCCCATATGCACTTGCCGTGCTCGGCATAAGCTGCATGATTCCCATCGCACCGGAAAAGGAGGTCACATCTGCCTGAAAACCGGACTCTGTATAGGCGATTGCCTTTAAGAGTCGTTCGGATACGCCGTATTTGTCAGCGGCTTCCTTGAAGATGGAATCAAGGTTCGTTGTGACAGATGCCTGATTTAATTTATCTGTTTCCGTGCGAAGCATACCATCAAAATTTGCTGTTGTTTCCGATACGGACTGCGTATGATTCGGCGTTGCAACGGCACTGCTGTCGTTCACGTAGCCGACACCTTCGATAAATACCATGATTCCTTCCTCCCTTCGTTTCCTTGATAGATACTTCAAAGGTATCTTAGTTCTGGAAAATTGTCAAGAAAATTCACGTATTATGTTGAAATATTCTCCCAGGTATATAAAGTATAGCGGCTGCACAGGAACCAAGAAAGATAGCTGTACTGAGTGTAGTAGAATGCCATATCTTGTCAAAACAAATCATACACAGACATTCCAGAATAATTGTAATATAGGAATTCATACGAGCTCGTGTAGAATTCATGTTTGTCTGGCATATAGGTTTTCCGATTGCAATTCCTGCGAGAATGATACCATATATGGATAGTTTAATATATAAGCCGGGAAGAATGGGTAGTGTCAGCAACCATAAGAAAAACAGTCCATAAATGGTGCTGTATAGCAGACAGCGTATATGGGATTTTGCATGGAAACCTCCGATATGATTTCGTAAAAACAAGAATGAAATTAAAAAGTAAACCATACCCAAAATGCGATGCGTAAAACAGGAATATATCAGAAAAAAGAAGAAAGGAATGCAGAGATTTAGCAAACATTCAATACCATAAGATACTACTGCAATATCATCTTTTGTAACAGTATTTTTGGTGGATAGAGATATTAATTTTTGGGCTAGTCGATGAGCGAAAGTTTCAATCATATTGGTTCTCCTATGTTCAGGATATATCGTAGCACGAGGAAAAGAAAAAAATGCAAAAAAAAAGTATAAAGAGTGTCGTTCACACCCATCAGGATGTCGTTCGCACCACGAGGGATTGAAATTTTTGATTTGTGTGTTATGTTGGAAAAACAGAGGGACTCGAGTAATAAAATCTGAGAACTACAAAGGAAGGGGGATAATGCTATGGCAGAAAGAAAACAAACATCAAGGGTGGCAGATCTGCTGCGGAAATCAGTAGAAGCAGTAGCAGAGAAAAAAGCAAATGCAAATTGCTTTGGCTTTATGTATGAGCCAAAGAGACCAGCAAAATTTATTTTAACTGGAATGGAGCATATAATAATCTGACAAAACTCATGATAACTCCTTATGGATCGTATGGATTAGATGATTCATTAAAACCGGCGGGAAATGAGTATGGAGCTACGAGAGAGTGTGTTGTAAATAGTACAGGAAAATATGCTGTTACAAATGGCGTATATGAACGAGGATATAGGTATGCATCTTTGGGAGTAAAATCACAAAGTGGCAATGGTACAGCAAAAGGTGTATGGAGTCCGGATTGTGCGGGAAGCTATACTATTTTGAATTAAGGAGAGAGGGACAATATGAAAAAACGGGTGATATTTTTTTTAGGCAGTGTTATTTGCTTTTCCGTGATTATTGGCATGATAGGATTTGTAAAAAATAAAAGCTCTATTGGAAATGGGAAAGTAACGACAGAAGAAGTATCATCGTCCGTGGCAACAGAAACTGCCACGGATATGGCTGCATCGGCATCAGATAAAGATGAAGAACAGCAATTTTTTGAGCAGGCAGTAGAAAATAAGGAGAAAGTAGAACAGGATGGTTCCGTATTTTCCAAAGGAAGCTATCAGATATATAATGGATTTGGATTTACTGTCACGTATTTCCACGTATACGATACATATGAAGCGTTTGTAGAGAGTGAGCATTATAATTCGGACTACGTTGAGACAGATCCTAAGGATTCCAAATGGATAACAGAAGAGTTTGATAATGGAGCGAACTTTGTATATGCGGAGATTGAAGTAACAAACGAGGATCGGTATGAGAAGGAATTTTTGCCAACTATGTGTGAGATTGTGTGTACACAGGATGATTATATCTCATATGTAGACGGAAAGAGTTTCTATGGGTATGCGTATAACGATTTCTATATGTCAAAAAGAGACGGCTGGGAAGAAATACAGGGTGCGGAGATCGAAAAACTTGCCAGATATTATCAGATTCGACCAGGAGAGACGGTAACGATAGCTATTGGAGGAACCAGTTATGTTGAATGTTATACAGAAGGGGATGGGAATGGCGAAGATCCATATGAATTCATAGGAGAGAAATCCGTGGATGAGGTTTTCACTTCTCCGAAATATTATCTGGAAATAGCTGGGAATATGCCATCTTCTGGAGATCAGGCATGGCAGGAAAAAAATATCCGTGATGCGTTGACACACATTTATATAGAGTGCCAATAACTATGAAGGAGAAGCATATGTCATGAAAAGAAAAAAGGTCTTGATTTTAATTGGTATCCTGCTTGCGGTAACTGGACTGGGTCTGCGTATCTGGTATGTGAACACCCATACATATTCACCAGAAATAAGGGAGGTTCCGCAGGGACAGACAGCGGAATATTGTGGACTTTCGTATACAATCGTAAATGCCGAGATGTGGAACAGCTCAGATTTCTATACACAGCATCCAGAGCTTACCGATTATCAGAATCCGAACATACCTGCAGATGAGATGAAACTATTGGTTGTTGAATATCAGATTGGAAAAGTACAGGAAGCAAACAAACTGGATCTTTATATTCCGATTCAATATGCGCATTTGTTTAATGGCACAGATCCGTTTATGACGCAGGATATGAATCCGTCTCTTTCGGATGGAAACTTCCAGTCGGGTGATACAGTTGTGATTCCGTATGAGATCTATAAGGCAAATTTATCGGAAGAGCAATGGAAGGATGTGGAGAATGGAAGTATGGAGTATGAGACTGTGCTTGGAACATATCCGGTTAAGACGGAGATGAAGATTCAGGATATCCGATATGAAGGGGGAAAGGTGCAGTGAAAGAAGTTATTACAACAGAGATGAAAAAAGCATTCCGTTCCAAAGGATTTTTCGTAGCGGCATTGGCCGGCGTTCTGGTCGCAGTCATACAGACAATATGGGCGTATCAGAATATTTATCAGGTAAATATGAAAGAAAGAAATCATATTCTTGGATTACCTGTGACCGATGAACATTACGGTTCATGGTTTCAGACCTGTATCATGCAGGGGTGGATCGGATGTGAATATTATTCGTCATTTAATCAGTTTCTCTTTCTTTCATTGCCACTTTTTGCGGTGTTACCATACAGTATTTCCCTGTATTCGGAATGGAAATCCGGGTATGCAATGCAGATGCTTGTCCGTCGGGGAAGAAAGCAGTATATAACAGGTAAGGCTTTGGCAGTTTTTTTTAGCGGTGGATGTGCGATAGCGGCACCGCTGCTGATAAGTCTGTTACTTTCCGCCTGTTATCTTCCGGCAGTTGGGATTGATCCGATTTCCCTGCAGAATGTTGTAGGAAATTCCATGATGTGGAGTGCGCTTTTCTTTGAAAAACCGATATTATATGCAATCAGCTACACTGGAATCGTATTTGTATATGGGGGAATCTATGCAGAAATTCCACTTCTGTGTGTTGGATGGATGGAAAACAGATTTGGTACATTGATATTTCCCATGCTGCTTCACTGTATGCTGTTTTATGGTGTGTATAATTTGTTCCCGAAGTTTGCAGCTTACAATCCGGCTATGTTTGTAAATCCGAGCCAGCTGGTTTTTGGGATAACATTTCGTGGGATTGTGAGTGTAACAGTTGTGATTCTGGCAGTGGAAGGATTACTGTTATGGCTTTCAAACCGTCGGAGGGATTTTCTATAATGTCCGGTGATATCTGTCAAGAGAGGAGTGTGCAGGGAAAATGGAGATAAAGTTAGAACATGTGACAAAGAAGATAAAGGGAGTTGCGGTATTGCAGGATGTGACAAAGACATTTACCGGAGGCTGTATCTATGGTTTAAGTGGCAAGAATGGCTGTGGGAAAACGATGCTGATGCGGACGATGGCAGGGCTGATCTATCCGACCGGCGGAGCTGTGAAGATCAATGGAAAGACACTGGGGAAGGATATTTCCTTTCCGCCAAGCATGGGACTTCTGATTGAGAATCCTGCGTTTCTGCGAGGATATACCGGCTTGGAGAATCTGGAGATACTGGCGAAGGTGCAGGGCGGTGTGCCGCAGGATGAAATCCGGGCAACCCTGGAACAGGTGGGGCTTGATCCCGACGACAAACGGAAGTATTACAAGTATTCGCTTGGTATGCGTCAGAGGCTTGGAATCGCAGCTGCAATTATGGGAAAACCGGATATTATCCTGCTGGATGAACCAATCAATGCGATCGATGCGGAAGGTGTCAGCGTGATCCGGGATGCCATCCGGGCGCTGATGGACGACGAACGGATTATCATCATTGCCTGTCACGACAAAGAGGAAATGGAGTATATGGCGGATACGGTTTTGCATATGTCAGAGGGACGGTTGGAGGAGGAAGCATGATATGAGATTATTGCACTTCTTGGAATATGATATCAGTGAGGGACTGATCCGGTTTTGGAGAAGGTATCTGTGGCTTATCGTGCTTGTCTTTATTACGTGTCTTTTGCTCGACCGGGCAAGTGGAGATTATCTGGGAATGTATGGCGAAAGCTGGTCACCACTTGGGTATATAGTCAATGCGTTTTGGGGGCAGAGACCATTTCATTTTAACCAGAATACACCGGATCAGTTCAGACTTCCACTGGCGTGGATTCTGCAGTATATTCTGCTTGCATACTGTATTGGAAATTATGTGGAAGAGGATATGCATGGTTTTGGTATGCAGCTTATGTTGAAGAGCCGGAGCCGTGTGTTATGGTGGAGTTCGAAATGCATCTGTTGTGTCTGCATCAACCTGTTTTATTTTCTGCTGCTCTATGGCATGACATACGGATATGCGTGGATTTCGACTGGTAATATGTCGATGTCTGGTCAGCAGATTGCGCTATCTCTTTACTATGGAGAGGAAGTGGCGAATACGTCGATGCCAGAGCTTATTCGGATGACGGTGCTTCTTCCGGTGCTGGCGGGTATCGTGCAGTCGATGATGCAACTTCTGCTATCTCTGTATATGAACAGTGCAGCAGTGATGAGTGTGATCACATTTATTCTGGTGCTGGCATCGTACTATGGAAATCGATTTTTGGTGCATGGATATGCGATGGCGTGCCGGTATTATTCTGACAGTCTGTATCCGCAGGATGAGGTGCTTACAACCGCGTTTGGGATTCCATATCTCATTTGCCTGATTGTGGGATTGGTCGGATGTGGATATGGAATCATACGAAAGCGAAATATTATTTGGTGAAAGAACTTTATTTTTGCATGAATCTTGACATATGGGCACGAACAGACGGAAGATAGCTTCTGCCAACTGACTGCCATGTATTATTGGAGAGGTGAAGGTTATTTTTTATCAGAGATTGAACGTGCAATATATTTACAATACAAGATTTGTGACAACGAACAAAGTTTGATGAAAGCTTATTCATTATTTCATCTAATGATATACGTTCGATGTATATGTTGTCTGTTGTTACAATTAATGTATTGTTTTTTTCTTTTGATATGCTGATGATGTTTGTATATGGAATCCTTATATAAGTCTGGTCGTTTTGATAGTAATAGTAATCATCGCTATGTAGTTGCAGGTATGCATCCATACAGGGGGTGAGAACTTCCAGTGTAATCGGTTTCAGAAGATAATTGAAGGCACGTACAGAATAACCATCAAAGACGTATTCCTGAAAATTAGTCAGGAATATGATATCGCCAGAGTATTGAAGTTCTCGAAGCTTTTTGCAGATTATGATTCCGTTTTCACTGCTGGATGCATTTGGCAGCTTTATTTCTATGTCAGCAAAAAGTAAATCAAAAGATTGAGCGTGATACATGCGAATCAGGGAACTTTCATTTTGCACCCAGACAATTTCGAATGTGTGATGGTATAAATCTGCATATTGTTCTAGTGCATGTTTTGTCTGCATAAATTCTGATGGTGTATCTTCCAATATTATAATTCGTAAATGCATGTTAGTGTTCCTCCGTTGGTAGTTGTATTATAACCTCAAATTTATCATTGGATGGGTTTAGTGTGACAAAACCATTTGCTCGTTCTACAATCTCCTCGATTCGTTTCAAACCGATTCCATGATTTATAATATTTGTCTGCTTGCTGGTTTTTAGCTTGCCATTTTTATCTATGACATAATCACCGATACAACTATTTTCCATGTAAATAGACATCATACAGTTAAAGGGTTTTATCTGGAAATCAATATATCGTTTATCAGGTTCTTTTATTTTCATACAGGCTTCGATTGCATTGTCGAACAGATTGCCAATCAGCGTACATAATTGAATATCATCAATCAGGATGTCTTTTGGAAGAAAGATGCTATGTGTGGTTTTGATATGCTGTGCATGTGCATAGGAAAGTTTGTTTGTAACAATACAATCAATCGGAATATTTCCACTGGAAATAATACGATGTGTCTGATTTAATTTATCTGCGTATGTGTCGATATAGCTGCAGGCTTTCTCGTATTGCTTTTCGTGTAACATGGCTGAGATGACAGTCATATGATTTTGCATATCATGTTTGACTGAACGCAGCTCTTCTACAGAGGAAACAACCTGTTCGTATTGTTTAAGCTCCATTTGTTGTATAATATTTTCTTCCGATAAACGCTGGTTTTGTTCCTGCGTGGTTCCAAGTGTGTATACATAAAGAACAAAGGCAAAAAACAAAAATAATACCAGAAAGAAAATAACGGATAGAAACCGGTTGTTGTTGCCCTGATCTGGTGCATATCCAGTCAATTGCCGGATTAGAATTGCCTGAAGGATGGCAATACATAAGAGTGACAGCAGAATAAAGGCGATTTTTTCACGAAAAGGCAGACGGAATGTCTGGTTGTTTATACAGAGCAGAATCAAAGTAAATAAGAATAATATTGAGATGTAAATTAAAGTAAAAGGAATTCGCAGCATACCATTTGGAAGGAGCGCTGACAGGTCAATATCCCAAAATGCAGTTGGAACAATCGTGGTCACAGCATCTGCAAGAATGGTTCCGACGGCATAGAGGACAGACCAAAAAAGTAATGTGATCGGCTTATTCTCAAAGAATAAAAAACCATATAAAAAATGAATTCCAATAAAAAACAACAGGATAAAAATAGTCGAACATGAAAATTTTTTCAGAATAAGCAACAAAAATGCCTGTGAGAATAAACAAAGAATTTGGAGCAGATAAGAATAAGATAATTCTTTTTTTTCAAGTTTAGTATTAAATAATAAAAATAATATAGCAACTTCCAATAAATTGATTACGAATTCCCACATAAAGATATCCCCCTTTGTTACTTTGATTCATAGTATACTACATAAATTCGATTCCTGAAACCCGATATTGTATTTATACGGCATTTGGGGTAAAATGCCTATATACTTAGTCATTCGGGGGACGAAGAAATGAGATACATTGCAACTGGACAGGAAGTGTTCAGAATTGATGAATTTGCAACTAATGTAATAGGAATTCCACAGCTCGTACTGATGGAGCGTGCGGCACTCCGGATCGCGGAGCATGTCAAGGAACGATTCTCGGCAGGCGCGCATGTGCTGATCGTAGTTGAGAGTGGAAATAACGGCGGCGATGGAATCGCAGCCGGACGAATTCTTATGATGGAAGGATACGATGTCGAGATATACTGGGTAGATGGATTGAAGTCAGCCAGCACTGGTTTCGATGCGCAGTATGCAATCGCCAAGAAGCTGAATATGAAGTTTGTGGATGAGCTTGTGAACGCCGGATATGATGTGATTATCGACGGCATCTTCGGTGTTGGTCTGTCACGTGCCGTAATGGGCAGACAGGCAGAAGTAATTAAAGCATTAAATGATATGGATGGTTATAAGTTAGCTATCGATGTACCATCCGGAATCGATGCGACAACCGGGTTCCTGCTCGGTACGGCGTTCCATGCGGATGCGACTGTGACATTCGGGCTGATGAAGCTCGGACTTCTCATGGGTATGGGATATGAGTACGCAGGAGAGGTATCCGTGGTTGATATCGGATTCCCGAAGCAGGCGATTGATTTTGTAGAGCCACGGTTATACACCTATGATCCAAAGGATGTAGAGGAATTGCTCCCACATAGAAAAAGGGATTCCCACAAGGGAACTTATGGCAAGGTCGGAATCATCGCAGGCAGCAAAAATATGGCAGGAGCGGCACTGTTTTCCGCAGAGGCTGCTTACCGTATGGGCTGTGGGCTGGTGCGTGTGTGCACCGTAGAGGAGAATCGCGAGATTATCCAGTCGAGACTCCCGGAAGCATTGCTTACGACATACAAAGAAGATGATATCGACACGATGCGCAGTGCGATGAAGACGGTCATGGGCTGGGCAGATGTGCTTGTGTTAGGACCGGGACTTGGAACCGGGGAAGCAGCGCAGTATCTGGTTGACAAGGTACTTCGTAGCTTTGATGGCACGGTTGTCTTAGATGCCGATGGAATCAATGTGTTATCCGAGCATATGGATCTGTTTGAGACGATGCATTCGAAGCTCATTCTGACGCCACATTTGATGGAGATGTCAAGACTTACGAATCAGTCGGTGACGGATATTAAGGCGAATAAATACGATCTTGCAAGAGAGTTTGCCAAGCGCCATAATGTGGTCGTTGCATTAAAAGATGCGCGCACGGTGGTGTCCGATGGCGGACTTCAGGCATATATTAATATAACAGGTACAAACGGCATGGCAACAGGCGGATCCGGTGATGTACTGACCGGAATTATTGCCGGACTTCTGGCACAGGGCATGGATCGGTTTGAGGCGACAAAGCTTGGTGTCTGCATGCATGGTATGGCAGGTCAGGCGGCCGCAGAAGAAAAGGGACAGTACAGCATGATCGCCGGAGATATTGTACGAAGCATCGAGCAGATTATTGCGAAGGAAGCAGAAGAATAGGATACACCGTTTGATAATATAGTTCTAATTGATTGCATACACAGAAGAATTGTTGGAAATACTTGTAATAGTTTGAACAACAATAGGAGTGTGAAGGCATTGATTATCAGACGTGGAGATATTTATTATGCAGACCTGCGCCCGGTCGTAGGATCTGAACAGGGCGGCGTTCGTCCGGTACTTATTATTCAAAATGAAGCGGGAAACAAATACAGTTCCACTGTGATCATTGCGGCGATCACGTCGCAGATGCACAAGGCGAAGCTTCCAACGCATGTAGAACTTGATTCAAGGTATTGCGATATTGCCAAAGATTCTGTTATACTGTTAGAACAGGTGCGCACGATCGACAAACAGAGACTGAAAGAAAAAGTCTGTCATCTGGACAATACGATCATCCGCCGCGTGAACGAGGCGCTGCGCATCAGCTTAGAATTATAAAAGGAGAAATAACAACTATGTCACAAAGCGGACCCAGTGGTTTTCGAAAGTTTTTTTCGAAGAAGGTGGACGAAGACAAAGTAGAAGAAGAGATTCTTTCCATGGTCGAGGAAGGGCATGAACAGGGCTTGATCGAAGAAGGCGAGATGGAGCTTATCAACAACATCTTTGAGTTCGGAGACAAAGAAGCGAAGGATATCATGACACCACGGCAGAAGATTGTTGCTGTGGAGAACACCCAGACCGTGGAGCAGGCATTGCAGCTTGCAGTAGAAAATAATTTTTCCAGATACCCGGTTTATGAGGAGGATCTGGATAATATCATCGGACTTGTACATATCAAAGATCTGATTGCGGTCTATATGAAGGATCCGAAAACACCGGTTGCGGGAATGGTTGACAAAGCAATTGTCACACATCCGACGAAGGATGTATCCGAGCTTTTGCAGCGGATGCAGCGGGAGAAGATCCATATGGCAGTCGTGGTGGACGAATATGGTCAAACGGAAGGCATTGTCACGATGGAGGACATCTTAGAAGAGATCGTCGGAAATATATTGGATGAGCACGATGAGGAACAGCCGGAAGAGATCCAGAAGCAGTCGGAGGACGAATATCTGGTTGACGGCGGAGCAACGTTAGAAGATCTGGAGGATTTACTTGGAATCGAATTCCCGGATGAGGATTTTGAGACGGTAAACGGTTTCCTGCTCTATGAGCATGGACGGTTGCCAGAAGAGGGTGAATCCTTTAAGATAGAATATCAGGGGTATGAATTTATCCCGGTAAAAATAGAAGATAACAGGATTATTACTGTTAAAATCACGAAACTAAAGGAAGAGGAGTAACAAACAATGTCAGGACATTCAAAATTTGCGAACATTAAGCACAAGAAAGAGAAAAACGACGCTGCAAAGGGAAAAGTATTTACGATCATTGGTCGTGAGATCGCAGTTGCCGTAAAGGAAGGCGGACCAGATCCAGCGAACAATAGCAAGTTGCGTGATGTCATTGCAAAGGCAAAAGCAAATAACATGCCAAACGACACGATTGATCGTGGTATCAAGAAGGCAGCCGGTGATGCAAATTCCGTAAACTATGTAACAATTACATATGAAGGCTATGGCCCAAGTGGAACAGCAATTATCGTAAATGCGCTTACCGATAACAAGAACCGTACAGCATCCAATGTAAGAAATGCATTCACAAAGGGTGGCGGAAATGTCGGAACGACTGGTTGTGTATCTTATATGTTTGATGAGAAGGGACAGATTATCATCGCGAAAGAGGACTGCGATATGGACGCAGATGATCTGATGATGATTGCACTTGACGCAGGTGCAGAAGACTTCAACGAGGAAGAGGACAGCTTCGAAATCTTAACTTCTCCGGATGAGTTCACAGCCGTTCGTGAGGCCCTTGAGAAAGAGAATATCCCGATGGCTGAGGCAGACGTTACAATGATTCCACAGAACTACGTAGAGCTTACATCTGAGGATGACATCAAGAAGATGAACCGCATCCTTGATATGCTTGAAATGGATGACGACGTCCAGGACGTGTATCATAACTGGGATGAGTAAAAAAATGCGGCTTGCCAGCATTTTTTTACGAAGACCTTTCTTACCAGCGTAAGCTGGTAAGAGGGATGAGAGTAATCCGTTTTTACCAGCGTAAGCTGGTAAGAGGGATGAGAGTAATCCGTTTTTACCAGCGTAAGCCGGTAAGAGGGATGCGTAGGTAAAGGAGTAACATGCCACTTGTATTTATATTCTTCATTTGGTATGGAATGTATGGCAGAAACAACCCGAAGATATACAGTAAACTGCACGACAAATTTGGTTTGATCGTCTTTTTACTCTTTATATTCAGTGGCTTGTCAAGCTTTAGTTCCAGTTTTGGCGTACTGTTACTGGTATCGTTGATCATAGCTGTTGTCGGTGCTCCGTTCTGGCTTATAGCATGGCTGATATCAAAATCAGCTAAGGGAAAAGCCAGACAGAAGCAGAACGATTATGATTATTATACCCAGCATTACAGCCAGTCGGATGCAAAAGCGGGAATGACGGTGACTGGACTTACAAAGGCTGTACCAAAGCGAAGAAAGATTATTCAGAAATTTAATCAGAAATATGATCTGTATCTGACCGATGAGGAGATTGACCGGATAGTGGATGCATCTTATATGTCAAACTGCTGGGAACGGGAGATTTTAGACATGGATCAAAAGTATGATACCGTCTCACAGTGGTATCGTGGGGATTCGGCATGGTTACGAGCATATCTGCATGCGTTTCCAGTGCAGAATGTCACATCGGACTTTGAGAGTCAGAGAAGCATCTGCCTCGATACGTTCTATCAGGTGTTCTCGGAGATTGATCCGGGAAAATACGGGAGTGTGGAGAGTTGTGTCAGAGAGATCAACCATCGGTTTATGACGAACTTCGATGATATTACATTTTCGGTTGCACATCGTTTTTTAGCAGACAATGGATATAAGTTTGAACTGCCACATTTCGATGTGCGTGGAGTGAAGTCTGATATCGACCGGTTGAAAGATAAATACGATCAGGAGACTGCCGGCAGTGGCAGCCGGAGTGGATATGAAAAAATGCGCCAGCGTTAAGCTGACGCATTTTTTGTAATGAGTTATTTACTGAATCTGTACCAGACTTGAGCAATGTCTGTTTCCCTGCATATCTTCGAAGATGAACATACCATAATATTCTTCTCCGGCAAGCAATGCATCCCGTATCGGCGTGAAGCCTTCGGAGATTGGGAACGAGCTGTAATTGATCGTCAGGTCTGCCCAGTCTGCATCGTTGAAGTTTGTCAGGTCTTCATTTGAGGTGAAGCGGTGAGAGAAATATCCGAACGCGACATTCTGGTAGTCGTTGATATTGATCTCGTAACGCTCTGGGAAGATCTCATTTCCTTCAGTGTTGATATAATTGTCAATCGGATAAGCTCCCAGAATCTGACCTTCCGGATGTTCGTTGGAAACCTCTAAGACGAAATAGGCATACATACTGTCATCGCCTTCAATATCGTCATTGTAGAGGATACTGGAGATCAGATAGCGGGTGTATGTATCTGTCTTTTCCTGTACGGTATACATCAGTTCGTAGTTCTCTTTTGTTGTATCATTTTGCATGTAGGTAATCTGTCCGTCGAAGTCAGCCGTCAGTTTTCCGGTTCCATCGTTTGAGATGGCAGAGCTTAATGCAACCAGATCGTACATGCCGTCCTTTTCCTGATCCTTCTTGGCAATTACAAAATATGCATTCTGTAAAGCAGAAGATTGTTCAGCATTTAATGTAACCGAGAATGTGGAATCATCGTTCATCGTTGGAACGAGATCTTCTGGATTCCATGTTACTGCAAATGCGTTGGTGTCGGTCAGCATACCAGCGAACCGGGAAATGTAGCTTGTATAATTTTCTGCAAAATCAAAGGTTGTGTACATCGGTATCAACGAAGAAGCATATTGCTTCGTGTAATACGGATGATAGATTGATACGCCGTTGATCTTTGACTCATTAGCATCGGAATATACGATCAGTTTGTTCAATGCGTTCGAGAGGGCGCCGGATTCTGCCGGATAGATGGATTTCATATGTAATGCATAATCGCCAAGATCGATGACATCATAGGAACCTTCTGTATAGGAGTAGGCTGCTGCAATTTCCTTTGAATTCTTACGCATAGAAGAAAACTGCGGGTAGGTGCTTTCGTTGAAATCTTTATTGACAGAAGCAAACAAATCATTTAATGCCATCTCACATGTTTCGACCTGACTCAGATCCAATACAGATAAGCAGATTGTCGCATAGGAAAATGGCATGCTGTTCATGTAATCTGTTGTATCCTGCATGTAGCTGTCCACGATTTTCTGTCCGATGTCTTTGCCGCTTTGGAGTGTCTCGATGTCGGCAAGGAAGGAGTAGGACCATCCGCTGCCCGGCTCGGATTCCTGAGAGGCAACCATGTAATTAGCATAAGGACTTAACGTATGCGCAGTCTCGATGTTCGCCATCAGACAGGCGTCAAATCCGATAAACTCCAGCTTGTTTCCATCGTGGAATGGAGAGTCTGCAAACGCCTGATCAAGCTCATCCAAGGTCAGACTGTCATTGGTTGTCTCGTCAAATCCATATCCGAAGAACGCGCCGCCACCGTGATTCCATAAGATCAGGTCGTATTGTTCTGCCGGATAGTTCGTGTAACCGTAATTTAAGAATTCGGTTAGGTTTGACGGATCGCCCATGTTGGAAGCATCCTTGGAAGTAAGCTCTGTCAACGATCCATTCTCAATCTTCAAAATAGAGTTGGCGTCCTCTGGGATGTCACGGTTATGCCAGTTGGAACAGCCGCCAGTGTAGATCAAGACATTCATTTTTGATTCATCATAGCCGGAATCAAGCATTTCTTCAATATCCGTGGAAGCTGCCTGATACTGGCTTTCCAGATCGGAACCAACCATATAGATCATAACGGTTTTTGTGCCTGCTTCCGCCTGTTGTGGATGCTCGGTCACGGAAGCTTCCGTTGTAGGAGACATGGTAGACTGTTCCGTTGTTGTATGGGAATCGTCGTTTGTCAGATCCTTGATTGGACGTTTGGTTACGATCAGTGCAATTCCGATTGCCAGAACAACAACACATCCGCCAATGCCGGCAAAGAGCGGCCATTTTTTCTTTTTTTTCGGTGCTGGTGTTGGTGGAACGGAACCTTGTGGCTGCTGCCCGCTGTACATTTGCTGTCCGTTGTACATCTGCTGCCCGTTGTAAGGCTGCCCGCTGTACATCTGCTGTCCGTTGTAAGATTGCTGCTGATTGTACATTTGCTGCCCGTTGTAAGGTTGTTGGTTGTACATCTGTTGCCCGCCGTATGGTTGCTGGTATGGTATTTGCTGCCCATTGTAGGACGATTGCTGTCCATATGATGGGTCCTGCCAGCCGCAGATGGGACAGATGCCGTATTGATTTAATGCATGTCCGCATGCTTTACAATTCATAGGAAACCTCCCAAAATATGATAAATCAACTATATCATAGATTGCTTAAAACGTGTAAAAAAATTTCCATTTTTCAAAGATTATGCTAGAATAAATCTATATATGGAATATACGCAGAAATAAGTTAGAAATACATAGAAAACAGGAGGAATTATGGAAGTTACAGAGGTGCAGAAAATAACACAGAATGTGATCGCAGAAGCATCGAAAGTTGTGATTGCCGGAGAAGCGGTTGTTGAGAAGCTGTTAGTCGCGCTGCTTGCAGGCGGACATGTGCTGTTGGAGGATCGCCCGGGAAGTGGAAAGACGACGCTTGCCAAGACATTTGCACGACTGCTGGATGTGGAGCAGAAACGTGTGCAGTTTACGCCGGATCTGATGCCGAGCGATATCACGGGATTGAATGTGTACAGTCAGAAGGATGGGGAGTTTCATCTGGTAAAGGGACCGGTATTTACAAATGTTCTGCTTGCCGATGAGATCAACCGGGCGACACCACGTACACAGGCAAGTTTGCTCGAAGCGATGGAGGAAAAGCAGGTGACGATCGATGGAGAAACATTGCCGCTTGCGGAGCCTTTTTTGGTAGTTGCAACGGAGAACCCGATCGAGACAACCGGAACCTATCCACTTCCGGAAGCACAAGTGGATCGTTTCATGATGAAGCTTTCAATGGGACAGCTGGATACGCAGGCGAAGCTGCACGTGATGGAGACTTTTATGGGGGAACATCCGCTTCTTTCTCTGAAACCGGTCTGCACGGCGGAGCAGATTGCACAGATGCGAGAAGCTGCAAGAACGGTAACTGTACATCCGTGTATCCGGGAGTACATCGTCCAGATTGTTGAGGAAACCGGAAAAAATCAGGGCATCATGACAGAGGTCAGTACACGTGCGATGTTAGCGCTTGTGCGTGCATCACAATGCTATGCGGCAATGCAGGGAAGAACATATGTGATACCAGATGATGTGAAGCTGCTTGCTCCATGCGTGCTGGCACATCGGCTTCTGACGTATGGAAGTACAAAGGATAACAACGAACGGATGAAGGAGATCGTAGCAACGGTTGAAGTGCCAGTGGAGGATTGGAAGCAGTGAATCTGATTGTTGCACTTGTGATTGCGAGTCTGGTTTATATTGTACAGAAACGTCTGTACGCGAAATGGTGGAACCGGAATCTCGATGTGACAATTTCATTTGAGGATACATGCGTGAGGGAAGGGGATGCAAGTGCCCTGACAGAGGTTATCTACAATGGAAAGTTTTTGCCTTTGCCTGTCTTTCATGTCAAATTCTCGACCGATCGTTCGTTTCGGTTTGCAGATACAGAAAATACAGTCGTGACCGACAGCTATTATCGAAACGATGTGTTCTCTGTGCTTGGCTACCGGAAGATCACGCGGCGGCTGCCGTTTCAGACTGGAAAGCGGGGACTGTATGGCATACCGAGTCTGAATATGACGGCGCGGGATTTCTTTATGACAACGAATTTCGCATATAGCCGGAAATCCGACGCATGGCTGTATGTGCTGCCGAAGCGGGTCGCATCCCCGGAGCTTTCGATGTTCTGTTCCCATTTGCTCGGTGAGTTGGAGACGAGACGAAATCAGATGGAGGATCCGTATACGTTTCGTGGAATCCGGGAATACACCTATGGAGATACTTACGGGAAGATCAACTGGAAGGCAACTGCGAAAGCGTCAAAACTCATGGTAAATATGTATGGTTATACTTCGGAACAGCGCGTGCGGATTCTGCTCAATCTGGAGACGAATATCATGGTAAAGACGGAATATCTGCAGGAGATGAGTATCCGTATGGCGGGAACGATCGCTGAGTATTTTCTGCAACATAAGGTATCGGTGGAACTTGTATCAAATGGGATTGACTGCATGACTGGTGCGTGTGAGCGGGTGGAAGCCGGCATGTCGATGGAGCATGGTGAAACGATCGACAAATATCTGGCACGCATCAAAGAAAATGCAGGAATCGATGCATTTATGCAGATGGTAGATACCGAGATACAGCAGATGGAAGAGCCGATAACGTATGTGATTATTTCTCCTTATTACAAAGAAGATCTGCTTTTGAAGCTTGATTATATGCATAAAAAGCACCCGGAGCTGCACATGGTAGTTCCGTATTATGACATTCAGGATAAGACTGGATGGCGTGGCTATATGCAGGGCGTGGAGGTGAAGTGGAATGAAATCTAAACTGTTACAGGTCACGAAGCTTTTGCACCTTCTATATGAATGGCTTTGCTGCAGTCTGTGCTTTGCCTTTTTTGAAGTTGTGCTTTTGAAACAGGATGTACATTACTTTCTGCTTCCAATCACGGGTGCAATGTTTGTGTATTCGTATATTCTGAGGGAGAAGGCACAGCATTATTTGTGGTTGTTTGTCGGGCATGTGGCGTTGCGGCTGCCGATGCTTTTGCTGCCGGTATCGATGGAGACTCAGTGGTTTTATTTCCTGATTCCTTGTTATCTGTTCTCGGCATCTGTAAAAAGCACATGGAAAAATAAAAGGAAGCAGATGGATGAACTTCCGTGGCCATCCTTTTTGCTGTGCCTGATCGTGTACCTTGTGAGTGGGCATCTCGGTGTGCAGGGACTTCGGATCTATGCTTATGTGACAGCATTGATTCTGCTTTTTCTGTATCTGGCGCTGGTGTACACGGATGGAATGGAAAATTATCTGGACGCGACCAGCCATGTATCGGGAATCCCGATCCGGCAGATACTGTCTGTAAATACGATCATGGTCGGTGCAATCATTCTCTGTCTGACGATTGGACTCGTGCTTGGCGAAGTGTTTGATTTCCGCAGAGTGATCGCGCTGATCGGGCAGGCGATACTGGCAGTGGTTCGTGTGATCGCGATGGTGATCGGACTTTTCTATCACTATATAAGTTTCTGGTTCCGTGGTGGAGAGGCAGAGACAAGTGAACACCAGCAGTTTGATGATGGCGATGTGCCGTCGGGTATTCGTTCCGTCGGACAGACACTGGAGCCGGTGCTCTATGTCGGATTGATCTGTCTGGGACTGTTTATCGCGTATAAAGTGCTGGTCCGGTTTGTCCGGTTCCTGATGGCAAGGCGTAATATCTCGACCGATCAGGTGGAACTGGTTGTAGTAAAAAAGAAGAAAGAGGAACAGCGGACGCATGCAGATGAAAAACGACGGTTTTTATCACGCAGACAGCGGGCAAGACGATGCTACAAGGACTGCATTGAACGCTATCGCTACGATATTGCACTGGAACAGTCGAAAACCGGGCGGGAGATTGAGACGGAATTAAATGAACAGTTGCTCGCGGATGTGACGGAGCTGACGCGCTGTTATGAGGACATCCGATATGGAGACGCGGAGGTAGACCGGGCATTGCTGCAGAAGATGCGCCGGTTATCCAGCCGGTAGAATCGGACGAGTTTTGACAGAATGTGGCATAAAATGGATTGAATAATCGGAGTGCTTATGCTAGAATTAAAGTAACTTTGTTACGAGACTTTTAGAGTCGGATATGGGAGGACAAAAAACATGAAGAAAGTGGCTTATATTGCATCGGAATGCGTACCGTTTATCAAGACTGGCGGACTTGCAGACGTTGTTGGTACATTGCCGAGAATCTTTGATAAAAAGGAGTATGACGTGCGTGTCATCATTCCGAATTATATGTGTCTGTCGGCAAAATTCAAGGAGAAGATGCGTTATCTGACGCATTTCCATATGGATATTGGCTGGAAGCAGCAGTATGTCGGGGTTATGTATCTGGAATATGAAGGGGTTCCGGTATACTTTATTGACAATGAGTATTATTTCAATGGTTTCAATATATACAGTGACGATATGAAATGGGATATCGAGAAGTTCTGCTATTTTAGCAAGGCAGCACTTTCCATCCTGCCAAGTATCGGATTCCAGCCGGATATCGTACACTGCCATGACTGGCAGGCAGGACTGGTTCCGGTATACTTGAAGACATTGTTTGCAGACAATCCATTTTACAGTGGTATGAAGTCAATCATGACGATCCACAACCTGCAGTTCCAGGGAAGATGGGATATCAAGACCGTACAGGAGTATTCCGGACTGCCAGATTATCTGTTTACACCGGATAAGCTGGAGATTGACAAGGATGCAAGTATGCTCAAGGGTGGTCTTGTTTATGCAGATAAGATTACAACGGTATCGAATACGTATGCACAGGAGATTCAGACGCCTTATTATGGTGAAGGATTAGACGGTTTGCTCCGCGCGAGAAACCAGAGCCTGTGGGGCATTGTAAATGGTATCGATTACAAGGATTACGATCCGGCTATAGATAAGAAGATCTATAAGAATTACACATTGAAGAATTTCCGCAAGAACAAAGTGGCAAACAAGCTTGCACTGCAGAAGGAACTTGGACTTCCGGAAGATAAGAATGCTTATATGATCGGTATTATCTCCAGACTGACAGATCAGAAGGGCTTAGATCTCGTTGATCGTGTCATGAACGATATCTGTACCGATGGTACACAGTTTGTTGTGCTTGGTACCGGTAACCGGAAATATGAAGATATGTTCCGGTACTATCAGGGCATTCATCCGGCAAAGGTATCTGCGAATATTTATTATTCGGACGAATTGTCACACAAGATGTATGCAGCGTGTGATGCAATGCTGGTTCCATCCCGCTTCGAGCCATGTGGACTGACACAGCTGATGGCACTTCGTTATGGTACACTGCCTATCGTAAGAGAGACGGGCGGACTGAAGGATACGGTTATTCCATACAATGAATTCGAGGGAAGCGGAACCGGATTCTCATTCGCAAACTATAACGCACATGAGTTACTGAATACGATCAACTACTCAAAGCAGGTATACTTCGACAAGAAGAATGCCTGGGAATGTATGCAGGAATGTGCGATGCAGCAGAACTACAGCTGGTCTAATTCCGCAGAGATCTATCAGAGACTGTACGAACAAGTATAAGAAGTATCATATAAAAAGAAAGCGATTTGATTTTCATCGAATCGCTTTCTTTTTATGATGATTATTATTTGTCTTTGGATTTCAGAGCTTTCTCCGCGAAGGCTGCTTCGTCAATGATCTCTTCCGGCTCAATGCCGGCCTTTAACTTCTCAATCTCATCAATTGTGAGTCCGGACATCAGAGCCACTTCATCTACCGAAATATCCACCTTCAACATGCGTGTCGCAAGGTCATATTTCGCTTTTGTTGTCTTATTCATAAGGTTAACTCCCTTCAAAAAATATAACTATATTATTATAAATTTTTCAGATATTCCTCATTGATGGCGAGCACCTGCTTCATTGCTTCCTCGCCCGGTGCGCCAATCGTATTTCGCTTGCTGACACAAGTATTCAGGCTGATTGCATCGTAGATGTCGTCCTCGAATACTGGGCTGATTGCCTTATACTCGTCGATGGACATATCAAGCAGGGATTTGTCGTGCTCGATGCAGTAGAGTACAAGCTGACCGACGATACCATGTGCATCACGGAACGGAACACCGTGATTAACCAGATAATCAGCCGCATCGGTAGCATTTGTAAATCCGTTCATGGCACTTTTCTCCATGACAGGCTTGTTTAACTTCATTGTAGAGATCATACCTGTGAACAAAGCGATACATCCTTTAACTGTGTCGATCGCATCGAAGGTAAGCTCCTTGTCCTCCTGCATATCCTTATTATATGCAAGTGGGATGCCCTTCATCGTTGTGAGAATGGACATCAGTGCGCCGTATACACGCCCGGTCTTACCGCGGACAAGCTCGGCGATATCCGGATTCTTCTTCTGTGGCATGATCGAACTTCCGGTGCTGTATGCATCATCTAATTCTACAAACTGGTATTCGTTGGAATTCCAGATGATGATCTCCTCAGAGAAACGGGACAGATGCATCATGATCGTAGAGAATGCGGAAAGCATCTCTATCACGTAGTCACGATCGGATACGGAGTCCATACTGTTTAAGGTTGGACCGGCAAAATCCAGAAGACTGGCAGTCAGGTTACGATCCAGCGGATATGTCGTTCCGGCCAGTGCACCTGCACCAAGCGGACAATAGTTCATACGTGTATAGATATCGTTCATACGGCTGTAATCACGTTTGAACATCTCCATATATGCACCGACATGGTGTGCAAATGTGACAGGCTGTGCTTTCTGCAGATGTGTAAAGCCCGGCATATAGGTATCTACATTTTCCTTCATCAGGATATGCAGCTCTTTCATCAGCGATACGAGCAGCTTCTTAACTTCGAGAATTTCATCGCGTACATACAGACGCATGTCGAGAGCTACCTGATCGTTTCTTGAACGTCCGGTGTGAAGCTTCTTACCGACATCACCAATCCGGTCAATCAGGTTCGCTTCGACGAAGCTGTGAATATCTTCATATTTCGAAGAAATCTCCAGAGTTCCATTTTCTACATCGGCAAGGATGCCGTTTAAGCCATCGATAATCTGGTCGCGTTCTGCATCTGTCAGGATACCGCTTGCTGCAAGCATTGTTACATGTGCGATGCTGCCGCGGATGTCCTGCTTGTAGAACTTCTGATCGAAACTGATCGATGCATTAAAATTATATACTAACTGGTCTGTCTCCTTTGTGAAACGACCGCCCCATAACTGTGCCATAATCTACCTCACTTTATCTTCTGTAAATAATTTGCGTTGTGCTAAGGCATATAACAAGGGATTGATTTGTATCGTATATAATGTATCGCACCTAAGAAGTAATAAGGTGTTCTGATATCAGAGATTCCATATTGACGCAACCGCTGTCAATTCGCCATCCGTGGCTCAGTGACAGCTTGCCTGAACATCGTGTTCAGGCATTGCTGATGTGAACAGAACACCAATTACTTCTAAGATGCGAACATATCATATACTACACAAATGAATCCCTTGCCATATGCCAAAGACATTGTAAATATTTACAGATATTTAATGTTTGAAATATAATATACAACAAATCCCAAGAACCGACAAGACAAACGCGAAAAAAGGTTGCGATTTATCATTATATACATTAGAATGATTTACATAATTATAGACATATATAAGACAAGTGCGAAACAGAATACATTGTATATCGAATGAATAAGATTGAAATATATGTTGGCAGTATAAATGTTTCGCAGTTGTCTGGGATAAGGAGATAAATATGAACACAATTCTTGCAAATATAATCGCAACCGGCGACAGTGGCAAACCACTTCTGGTAGCCATCTGCCTGATCGTCTCCATCGTATTGATGGTCGTTCTGATCATGGTAGGCAAAGGTGGAAATGGAGAAGACGATGAGTCAGATGAGGAAGAAAAAGACAGGAGTAAGCATTAAATGAAGCAGAAAAAAGGGAAAATGCATATTATCCTTCCAGTGCTTGTGGTGGCTGTGATCCTTGTGTTTTATTTTTTCAACTTCCGCATCGGTTCCTATCTGCATCCAGATGAGACCGCATACAGTATGGAAGAACTGACACAACTGGTGACCGAACAGATCAACGATGGAAAGACAACCGGCAATTTCTATATATCTGGGATTTCGGAGAGTGATATTTCTAATATCAATGAGAATCTATGTAGCATGAACGGCATGGTCGACCAGTATATGGTGACAGAAAAAAGCCGGGATGGCATGCGGATACAGTTTCGATATGAGATCTCGGACAATTATTATGTATGGCAGAAATATGTAAATGGTGCTGCAATTCCATCCGATCATGCACTTGCCTATAAGCTGTATGATAAGGTGGAAGATGTGTTAAAGCAGATCATCAAACCGGATATGACAGACTATGAAAAAGAGCTTGCGATCCATGATTATATTGTGGTGCATTGCCAGTATGGGTATGTGGAGTCCTCAAAGGATTACGCGTACCGGGCATACGGTGCGCTGGTGCAGAACAAGGCTGTGTGCAATGGATATGCGGAGGCGATGGCACTGCTTATGACATGTGTCGGAATCGAGAACCAGATCGTAACCGGAACGGCGGATAATGAGCTGCATGCATGGAATCAGGTGTGTCTGGATGGAAACTGGTATCAGGTCGATGCCACATGGGACGATCCTTTGCCGGATCGCGGTGTATTTGCTGGACATGAGTATTTCAATGTGACGGATGAGATCATGGATGAACGGCATGACTGGAAGCAGGATGCATTTCCGGCGTGTGACAGCACCGATTATAATTATTACGAGCAAAATGATCTGATCTGTGACAGCGATGCGTTCCGTACACTGCTCAAGGATCAGGCATTGCGCAACAGCACGGGGACGATCGAGGTTGTCGTGACCGATTATACGACCGATTTTGATTATTCCTTTATGCAGGATGTGAGTGCGGTGCAGTATTTTCAGTACACAGAAGAGCCTTACGGCGCGTATGAACTGGTAACGGTATATTTAAATCAGAGGTAGAAGATGGAAATCGTTGAGATAGAAGAAAAAGCAGAATATATAAAAGAGTTGTTTGAAAAGGAGAAATACGACAGCTTTTATCTGTATGAGGCGCGGGTGAAAACGAAACTTGATTATTATGTAAATGGCAGACTGAACCGTGAGTATTTTGATACGGAGGCACAGGCAGATCTGCCGGAATATATTGAATGGAAGGATATCAAGGCGACCGTGTATGCGTATCTGAAAGGGGAACGGCTGCCGATCGGCTTTAAGATCATTTTGATGTTCAATCGCGAGAATATCAGCCGTTTGTTGGAAATGAACAATCTGCCGGTCAAAGAGGAGGATGTGAGCGCGTTGTTTATGAACGTGGTTTATGAGCATGAAACGCTGTCTGTGACAACTGGAACATCTCTGAAGATATTTACGATGGATAAAACATTGGAGCATATCTGGGACGATACGATCAAGAAATATTATATTTAAAGTAGAATTATTAGCACTCAATAAAAATGAGTGCTAATTTTTTCTTGACATTCAAATTTCCAAGTATTATTATCTTATTTATGAAATATACATTCGTAAAATGAAGTCTGCAGGAAAGGACAGCAGACTTGTATTGGTTTTAGGAGGTAATAAGACATGGAACGACAGGGTAATTTATCAATTAACAGTGACAACATTTTTCCGATTATTAAGAAATGGCTTTATTCCGATCAGGATATTTTCATTCGAGAGCTGATTTCCAACGGCTGTGATGCAATCACAAAATTAAAGAAGCTTGCCGTGATGGGAGATTATGAGGAAGTTGAAGGCGAGGAGTACAAGATTGAGGTGTACGCGTCTGCCAAGGATAAGACTTTGACATTCGTCGATAACGGTCTTGGTATGACCGAGGAAGAGGTTGACAAATACATCAACCAGATCGCATTTTCCGGTGCGACGGACTTCATCAACAAGTACAAGGACAAGGCTGGCGATGAGCAGATCATCGGACATTTTGGACTTGGTTTTTATTCCGCATTTATGGTTGCCGATAAGGTAACGATCGAGACATGTTCCTACAAGGAAGGTGCAAAGCCGGTATACTGGGAGTGCGACGGCGGAACGAATTATACGATGAGTGAGAGCGACGACGATATCCGTGGTACAGCCATTACATTGTATCTGAATGAGGATTGCCTGGAGTATGCAAATGAGTACCGTGTAAAGGAAGTTATCCAGAAGTATTGTGCATTTATGCCATACAACATCTACTTTATCAATGAGGATAAGGAAGAGGAAGAAGCTGCCAAGAAGGAAGCTGAGAAGAAGGAAAAGGACAAGGTGATCGAGGTCGATACGACACAGGAAGATGAGCTTGTCGGCGATGCACCGAAGAAGGATGAGGCAGAAGAGAAGAAAGAGGATGCCACAGAGGAAAAGAAAGAAGAGAGAAAACCGTTAAATGATACGAATCCTCTCTGGATGCGCAATCCGAAGGATTGTACGGACGAGCAGTACATTGATTTCTATCAGCATGTGTTCTTAGACTTCAAGAAGCCGCTCTTCTGGATTCACCTGAATATGGACTATCCATTTAACTTAAAGGGTATTTTGTACTTCCCGAAGATCAATACACAGTATGACCAGTTGGAAGGTACGATTAAGTTATATAACAATCAGGTATTTATCGCAGATAACATCAAGGAAGTTATTCCAGAGTTTTTGCTTCTGCTGAAGGGTGTCATTGATTGTCCGGATCTGCCGCTGAACGTATCCCGTTCCGCACTGCAGAACGATGGTTTTGTCAAGAAGATCTCAGATTACATCACGAAGAAGGTCGCTGATAAGCTGACTGGCATGTACAAAAACAACAAGGAAGATTACGAGAAGTATTGGGATGACTTAAGCCCATTCATCAAGTTTGGCTGCCTGAAGGATGAGAAGTTCTGTGACAAGATGACAGACTACATGCTCTTCAAGGATATCAACGGCAAGTATATTACACTTCCGGAGTACCTCGAAGAGGGCAAGGAGAAATACGAGAACAAGGTATTCTATATCTCCGATGAAGTGGCACAGTCCCAGTATATTAACATGTTCAAGGAAGAGGGCATGAATGCGGTTTATCTGACACACAACATTGATAACCCATACATTACACACCTTGAGGCTAAGAACGAAAATGTGAAGTTCCTGCGTATCGATGCAGACCTTGCCGATAACTTTGTCGGTGAGAAGCTGACGGAAGAGCAGACGAAGGAATACACGGATAAGCTTTCCGAGGCATTCAAGAAAGCAACTGGAAATGATAAGCTTGTAGTCAAGGTTGAGAGCATGAAGAACGAGAATGTATCTTCTGTCCTGACCGTATCCGAGGAGTCACGTCGTATGATGGAAATGATGCGTGTTTACAATATGGGCGGTATGGATCCGAACATGTTTGGAGCAGGCGAGGCAGAGACACTTGTCTTAAATGCAAACAACAAGCTTGTAAAATACATCTTGGATAATCCAGAGGGCGAATACAAGGATATGATCTGCAACCAGCTTTATGATTTAGCTGTTCTTGCCAACAAGCCGCTCTCTGCTGAGAAGATGACAGCATTTGTAAAACGAAGCAACGATCTGCTTGGATTGTTGATCTAATATAATCACATAAGGTGGTCAAAATGCATGTCAGATGTAAATATGCATAGTAGATTCATTCGTAATATAACATATTGTGACTAAGAAGTAATATTCGTGTTCTGGGATATATGTATTACCGTACACAACCGCTGCCAATTCGCCATCCATGGCTCAGTGGCAGCTTGCGAAAACATCGTGTTTTCGCATTGCTGATATTCACAGAACACGAATTACTTCTAAGTCACAAATGTATCATATTACTTCATGAATCTATATGCGCATTTACATTGACATGCATTTTTGATATTATGTGATTGCAATTTTAGAAAGTAGCTTACGAAACGGACTATGATTTGCTTTTATGTGTCTGCATCGTTGTCTGACAATATAAATATGTTTGGAATTTAGAAGTTCTTGATGTTCTGTAAATAAACAGCAATGTTTGAACACGATGTTCAAACAAACCGCCACTGAGCCATGGATGGCGAATTGGCGGTGGTTGCGTGCGTTGTTTAGCTTGTGAATCAGAACATCTTAGAACTTCTTAATTTCAATACATCTTATATAGTCAGACAACGATGCAGACATATATGCAAATCATAGTGTGTTTCGTGATTATTGATCGTGATTATTGGAATGAAAAGGAGTAAGAAAATGGCATTTGACGGAGTAACCGTGTCTGCAATCGTCAGTGAACTAAAGAAGAATCTGACAGGCGGACGTATCTATAAAATATATCAGCCGGAAGTGGATGAACTGTGTCTGGTCGTAAAAAACCGGACAGAACAGGGCAACACAACCAGTCGTCTGGTGATCTCTGCAGATGCCAGTCTGCCTCTTATTTATCTGACGGGGCAGATAAAGGAGAACCCGTCGACAGCCCCGAATTTTTGTATGCTGCTACGGAAGCATATTGGAAATGCGCGCATCTTATCGGTGACGCAGCCGAACTTTGAGCGAATTGTAGAGATGGAGTTAGAACACCTCGATGAGATGGGTGACCTGTGCCGGAAGAAGCTGATCGTTGAGATCATGGGAAAGCACAGCAATATCATTTTTACAGATGCAGATGGTACGATTATTGACAGCATCAAGCATATTTCGCATCAGGTAAGCTCTGTGCGGGAGGTGTTACCGGGAAGAGCGTATGTATATCCACCTTCGCAGGAGAAGGAAAATCCGCTGGAGATTGATATCAATTACTTCATGAATCATGTCCTGCGCAAGCCGGTATCGGTGACGAAGGCAATCTATACATCGCTGACAGGATTATCACCGGTGATCGCAAATGAGATCTGTTACCGGGCTGGTGTCGATGGCGGCATGAGTACGGCGGGACTCTCGATGCAGGAGCAGGAGGATTTGTATGCAGCGTTTGATGCGATGCGTACAAGTATAAAAGAAGAACAGTTTGCACCGTGTATTGCATATCAGGGGTATGCACCGAAGGAATTTGCGGCGTGTACACTGACGATGTACGGAGAGGAAGCAGACAACCTTCCAAAGAAGGATGTGGATGGACTGAAAGTATTTCCGTCGATGTCTCCGGTCATTGAAGAATACTATCAGGCAAAAAGCGTGGTGACGCGGATCCGGCAGCGGTCGACCGATCTTCGAAAGATTGTGAACAATGCGATTGAGCGGACAGCAAAGAAATACGATCTGCAGCGGTCGCAGCTAAAGGATACAGAGAAACGGGATAAATACAAGGTCTATGGTGAATTGCTGACTGCCTATGGATATTCTTGTAAACCGGGCGATAAAGAAATCACCTGCGAGAACTACTATGATAGCAGTATGCTTACGATTCCGCTTGATCCAGAGCAGTCGGCGATGGAAAATGCAAAGCGGTATTTCAACAAATATAATAAACTGAAGCGTACCTATGAGGCGCTGATGGAGCTTACCGTAGAGTCGAAAGAGGAACTTGATTATCTGCTTTCTGTGCAGAATTCGCTGGAGATTGCGAAGACAGAAAATGATCTGCAGGAGATCAAGCAGGAGCTTGTGGAAAGTGGCTATGTGCGCGGCAGATTCGATCGGAACAAGCAGAAGAAACAGGTGAAGGCAAAGCCACTGCATTATATATCCAGTGATGGCTACCATATGTATGTCGGAAAGAATAATTTCCAGAATGAGGAACTGACATTTAAGTTTGCAGAGGGCAATGATCTGTGGTTTCATGCCAAACAGATGCCGGGGTCCCATGTGATCGTCAAGACGAACGGTGAGACAGAGATTCCAGACCGTACCTACGAGGAGGCGGCGAGACTGGCGGCATATTACTCAACCGGCAAAGAAGCACCGAAGGTGGAGATTGACTATACGACGAAGAAAAATCTGAAGAAACCGCCGAAAGCAAAGCCGGGTTTTGTAATCTATCATACGAATTATTCGATGAGTATCGAGCCGGATATCCACGGGATTGCAGAAGCTTAAAACGTGAAATTAAACATCAAAACACCTTGATTTTTAGGGGTGCCTATACTATAATAATGTAGATTATCGTTCATGGATAAGATAGAAACGATAATCTGCATTATTTTTATGTGTGCATAAATGCGCAGGGAGAAACGATTGCCGTAAGGCAACCGACGTATATAGGAGACTATCGTGATAAAAAGTATGACAGGCTTCGGAAGAGGCGAACAGGTAAATGACGATCGTAAGATCGTGGTAGAGATCAAGGCGGTGAATCATAGATTCTGTGATATGAATGTGAAGCTGCCAAAGAAGCTGAATTATTTTGAGACAGATATCAGAACCTGCCTGAAAGAGTACATTCAGAGAGGAAAAGTAGATGTATTTATCACATACGAAGATTATACAAAGTCCAATGTATGTGTAAAATATAATAAGGAAATTGCAACCGAATATGTAAATTATCTGAACAGTATGGTGGATGATTTTGGTTTGCAGTCAGATGTGAAGCCGTCTGTAATCGGCAGATTCCCAGAGGTGTTTACATTGGAGGAGCAGTCTGTGGATGAGAATGAGATCTGGTCTCATTTGGAGGGTGTTGTGCGGGAAGCAGCCGAGAAATTTGTGGAATCCCGTGTCCGTGAAGGTGAGAACCTGAAGAAAGACTTGCTTGCCAAGCTTGCTGCGATGTCAGACATTGTGGCTTATATCGAGGAGAAATCCCCACAGATCATCGAGGACTATAAGGCGAGATTGATCGAGAAGGTGAATGAACTTGCGATCAATACGCAGATCGATGATCAGCGTATTGCAGCCGAGGTTACAATGTATGCGGATAAGGTCTGTGTGGACGAAGAGGTTGTACGTCTCAGAAGTCATATTGACAGTACAATCAAAATCCTGACCGAGGGTGGTGCCGTTGGCCGGAAGCTTGATTTCATCGTACAGGAGATGAACCGGGAAGCAAACACGATTCTTTCCAAGGCAAATTCCTTGATCATTTCCGATAAGGGAATCGACCTTAAGACAGAGATCGAGAAGGTTCGTGAACAGATACAGAATATAGAGTAGGAGGAACCAGATAGATTATGGCAAAGAAAGGTTCTTTGATCGTCATTTCCGGATTCTCCGGTGTTGGTAAAGGTACCGTGGTAAAGAAGATGGTTGCCGAGTATGGTTACAGCCTGTCGGTTTCTGCGACAACACGTGCACCGCGGGAAGGCGAAGTAGACGGAAGAGAATATTATTTCAAATCTGTGGATGAATTTCGGAATCTGATTGATTATAATGGATTTATTGAGTGGGCACAGTATGTGGAGAACTACTATGGTACCCCAAGAAAATTTGTAGAAGATGAGATGGCGAAGGGACATGATGTGATCTTAGAGATCGAAGTGCAGGGCGCGATGAATGTCCGGGAACAGTATCCGGACGCGATTCTTATCTTCATCACAGCACCGAGCGCGAAGGGACTCCGGGAGCGTCTGGCAGGACGTGGCACCGAGAGCGAGGACGTCATCGACAAACGCATGCGGCGTGCGGTAGAAGAGTCCGAGGACATGCAGCAATACGACTATATCGTTGTTAACGACGATTTAGATACATGTGTACACAGCGTACACTCGATTATTGTCGGCAGAAAATGTCTGCGCGAGAATAATCTGGAATTTATAGAAGAGATTAAAAACGAGCTGAAAGCTTTATAGGAAGGGAGATATAGACAATGATACATCCATCTTACACGGAATTAATGGAAGTGATTAACAGCGACGTAGAACCAGGTGAACAGCCGGTTGTTCAGAGTCGTTATTCTGTGGTTATGGCGACTGCAAAGAGAGCCAGACAGATCATCGATGGCGCAGAGCCGTTGGTAAAATCCGAGAGTGGAAAGCCACTTTCTACCGCAGTCAAGGAGCTGTATAGCGGAAAAGTTAAGATTGTCGGAGATGACGAGTAAAGAAACCCGAAAGGTTCAAAAAGGCTGCAGAACAAATGCTGTAGCCTTATTTACTTTTCACTTCTATTCTTTTAGGGAGGACAGCATATGAAATTATTAGAAGTATTACAGGGACTGGATTATGAGGTTTTGAAGGGAAACACAGATACAGAGATCCGGGAGATCCAGAATGATTCGCGAAAGGTACAGCCGGGAGATCTGTTTTTCTGTATCTCTGGTGCGGTATCAGATGGACATACATATGCAGAGGATGTGGCTGCGAAGGGTGCAGCCGTGATCGTCGTGGAAAAGCCGGTAAATGTGCCAGACACCGTGACGGTGATCCGTGTGAAGAGTACCCGGTATGCGATGGGTAAGATCAGTTCCGCGTTTTATGGAAATCCTTCTGAGAAGCTGACGGTCATTGGACTGACCGGAACCAAAGGAAAGACGACAACGACCTATATGATCCGGGAGATGCTGGAGCGTTCTGGAATCAAAACCGGATTGATCGGTACGATTGAAATTATAGATGGAAACCAGAAGATTCATGCGAATAATACAACGCCAGAGTCTATGATCTTGCATAAATATTTAAAGAATATGGTGGAAAATGGCTGCAAGGCTGTCGTGATGGAGGTTTCTTCGCAGGGATTGATGTTAGATCGTGTAGCGGGTGTGGATTTTGATTATGGTATCTTCACAAATCTGTCGAAGGATCATATCGGTCCAAATGAACACGCAAGTTTTGAGGAATACCGAGACTGGAAAGCAAAGCTGTTTACACTCTGCAAGACTGGTATTTTCAATGTGGACGATGCAAATGCAGCGTACATGATGGAGCATGCAACCTGTGAGAAATTAACCTACGGGGAATGGGCAGATGCGGATTACCGGGCAAAAGACATCGAATTATACAGAGAAAAAGGTGTGCTTGGAATCCAGTATGCATTGTGCGGAAAACTGGATGCAAAGATTGTGGTAGACCTGCCGGGAGAGTTCTCCGTGCATAATTCTCTGGCAGCAGTCGCAGTGGCAGATCAGATGCAGGTTGGTATTACAGATATTCAGAATATATTGAAGGAAGCAAAGGCACGCGGACGTGTGGAGATGATTCCAATCTCCGATTCATTTACGCTGATGATCGATTATGCGCACAATGCAATGGCGCTTGAAAGTCTGCTTACAGCGCTTCGAGCCTACAATCCGAAACGTCTGGTGACCTTGTTTGGATGCGGCGGAAATCGTTCCAGAGACCGTCGGTTTGAGATGGGCGAAGTATCAGGGAAAATGTCTGATTTTACGATTATTACAAGCGATAACCCAAGAGATGAGGAACCGCTTGCAATTATCGCAGATATCGAAACCGGAATGAAGAAAACGGATGGGGAATACGTGAAGATCGCAGATCGGAAGGAAGCAATCCGTTATGCAATCCTGCATGCGAAAGAGGGCGATGTCATCGTCCTTGCAGGAAAGGGACATGAAGACTATCAGGAGATTCATGGTGTGAAACATCACATGGATGAACGGGATCTGATTCGTGAGATTTTGGAGGAAGAGGATGTCACAAACATATGCGGATATAATAATCGATATTTCGCATAGTGCGATCGACCGGGTGTTTCAATACCGGATCGGAGATGCATGGAAAGAGCAGGTACAGGTCGGAAGTCTGGTGACGGTTCCGTTTGGAAAAGGAAATGCGCACCGGCACGGTTATGTGATTGGTATCACACAGACTCCATCCTACGAACCGGATAAGATCAAGGAGATCGTCGATGTGCCGCAGAAAGGACTTCCAATCGAGGGAAAGCTGATCCAGCTTGCTGCATGGATGCGGGAGACATATGGGACAACGATGAATCAGGCGTTGCAGACAGTCATGCCAGTGAAACAGACGGTGCGAAAGACTGCGCAGAAGGTGGAGGAGACAACTTTGCCGGATACAAACTGGGAGTTTGTGACACTGAATGATGAGCAGCAGGCGCTGGTCGATGCATTTGCGGAAGATATACAGGCAGGAGAGCGGCATACATATCTGCTGCACGGTGTAACCGGAAGTGGGAAGACAGAGGTCTATATCCAGTGCATCAAGGAAGTGATCCGGGAGGGCGGTCAGGCGATTGTGCTGATTCCGGAGATTTCGCTGACGTATCAGACACTGGCGCGGTTCCGAAAACATTTTGGCACGCGTGTGGCATTTGTCAATTCCAAGCAGAGCAAGGGTGAGAAATACGAGCAGTTCCGCAAGGCGAAGGAAGGGGAAGTCGATGTTGTGATCGGTCCCCGCTCGGCACTTTTTACGCCATTTCCGAATCTGAAGCTGCTTGTAATGGATGAGGAGCATGATCCGGCATTTAAGAGTGATCAGGCACCGCGGTATCATGCAAGAGACGTGGCAATCAAGCGTGCAGAGCTGGAAGAAGCCAGTGTCATTCTCGGTTCGGCGACCCCGAGTATCGAGAGCTATGCGCGGGCAGAAGCCGGACAATACCGGTTATGGGAATTAAAAGAACGCCCCGATGGTGTGCAGGCACAGAAAATCGAGGTTGTGGATCTGCGCGAGGAGCTCCGACGGGGAAACCGGAGTATCATCAGCCGGAGTCTCTATGAGAAGATACAGGAGCGGCTTGAAAGAAAAGAGCAGATGATGCTTTTTATCAACCGCCGGGGATTTAACAGCTTTGTATCGTGCCGGGCATGTGGTGAGGCAATCAAATGTCCAAGATGTGATGTGGCGTTAACGTATCATCAGCAGACAATACAGGCACAGAGACAACTGGTGTGTCATTACTGTGGCTATATGACAGCGATGCCAAAGCAGTGTCCGTCCTGTAAATCGAATATGATCGCCGGATTTGGAACTGGTACAGAGAAGGTTGAAGAGGAAATAAAAAAACTGTTCCCTGCGATTAAGACCTTGCGGATGGATCGGGATACAACGATGCGGAAGGACGCAGGTGCCAGAATTCTGAAGCAGTTTGCGGAAGGAAAGGCAGATATGCTGATCGGCACGCAGATGATCGTCAAGGGACATGATTACAGCAATGTGACGTTGGTTGGCGTGATCCTGGCGGATTTATCCTTATACGCAAATGACTACCGTGCAGGAGAACGTACTTTTGATCTTCTGACGCAGGCAGCCGGACGTGCCGGTCGAGGCGAAAAAGAAGGAGCGGTCGTGATACAGACCTACCAGCCAGATCATTATGCGATTGCGGCAGCTGCCAGTCAGGATTACAAAGCATTTTATGAAATGGAGATGGCATACAGGCGGATGCTTCGTTATCCACCGGTTTATGATATGTTGCAGATTCTGCTGACCGGAGAATCTAAAGGAAAAGTAGAAAGCTATGCCGGGATTTTATGTCGGGATTTAAAGGAAAAGACAAAGACATTACAATATACGCAGACAAGGATCATCGGACCGGGAGAAGCGGCGATTGGAAAGATCAACGATGAATACCGTTATGTGATCTATATCAAGGCACCGGGTCTTGGCGCAATCACGACGCTGCGTGACTATATTGACACATGCGGCTGCGAAGGCGTGACGATTAGCGTGGATATGAACCCGATGACGGTTTGTTAAGAAAAATATGGTTTTAAATTATAATATAAATGGAGGGCAATATGGCAACGAGAAAGATACGTTTAGATGGTGATGATGTATTGAGAAAGGTCTGCAAACCGATTGAGAAGATGACACCACGGTTGCAGACATTGATCGATGATATGTATGAGACGATGTATGAGGCAAATGGTGTGGGACTGGCGGCACCACAGGTTGGTATATTAAAGCGCATTGTCGTGATCGATATCGGAGATGATAATGCCTATACATTGATCAATCCAAAGATTATCGAGGCGGACGGCGAACAGACAGGCGAGGAAGGCTGCCTGAGTCTGCCGGGTCTGCAGGGCACCGTGACAAGACCAAATCATGTAATCTGTGAAGCATATGACGAGGATATGCAGCTTCGGCAGATCGAGGGCGAGGGATTACTGGCGCGTGCGATCTGTCATGAGTTAGATCATCTCGATGGAATCCTGTACAAGGACAAGGTAGAGGATGGACTTTACAAAGTAGAGCCAGTTGAGCCGGAAGAGTAACCAGAAATCGTAAGTGCAACAGGGTAGAACATGGAGGTAGAGCATGAGAATCATATATATGGGAACGCCGGAGTTTGCAGCGATTGCGCTTTCGGCAATCGTGAAAGAACATGAGGTGGTTGCGGTTGTGACACAGCCGGACAAACCACAGGGACGAAACCGCAAGCTGGTACCAACACCAGTCAAGGTGAAAGCACAGGAATATGAGATTCCCGTCTATCAGCCGGAGAAGGTGCGCGAGGCAGAGATGGTAGAAACGCTTCGGTCATACAAGCCGGATGCAATCGTGGTGGCTGCGTATGGACAGATTCTGCCGGAGAGCATTTTATCGATTCCGCCGTATGGCTGTATCAACATTCATGCGTCACTGCTTCCGAAATACCGTGGCGCAGCACCGATTGAGCGCGCAATCATCGACGGAGAGACGGTAACTGGTGTCACAACGATGTATATGGAAAAAGGACTTGATACCGGAGATATGATCGACAAGGTGGAGGTTGCGATCACACCAGAAGATACTGGAGCCACGCTGCATGATAAGCTTGCCGAGGCTGGAGCGGCTTTGATTTTGGAGACACTCACCAAACTGGAAAATCATACAGCAACACGGATGAAACAGGATGATGCACAGAGTTGTTATGCATCAATGCTTTCCAAAGAAATGGGGCGGATGGATTTTGCGAAGTCCGCAGAGGAACTGGAACGTCTGATCCGGGGACTTAATCCGTGGCCGTGTGCATATACAGAGATAGACGGCAAGAATGTGAAGATCTACAAAGCAAAGGTCATCGCAATGGATGATGCATATAAGACGCAGGCACAGGGAAAGGTGGAACAGACACTGACCTTTGCGCCGGGCGAGATCGTGGAGGTTGCAAAGAAGTATTTTGTGATCGCGTGTGGCACGGATGCCTTGCAGATCCAGAACCTGCAGCCGGAGGGTAAGAAGCCGATGGATACCGTAGCTTATTTAAATGGCAATCCGCTTAAGGCAGGGATGACTGTAAATTGGAAATAAAGAGGAGAAACACATGGATACAAGAGACGTGGCTTTGACTGTATTATTGGATATAGAGACTAATCAGACATTTTCGAATATTGCACTTGGAAATGCACTTCGTAAAAACCAGTTTACGGACAAGGTAGAACGCGCTTTTTTATCCAGACTGGTGGAGGGTGTCACAGAGACAAAGCTGCGGCTGGACTATGTGATCGACCAGTATTCAAAGACGAAGATAAAAAAGTGTAAGCCGGTGATCGCCTGTCTGCTCCGGATGGGCTGTTACCAGATTCTTTTTATGGACAGCGTACCGGATTCTGCCGCGTGCAATGAATGCGTGAAGCTTGCGAAAAAACATGGCTTTGCCGGACTTTCTGGTTTTGTGAACGGCGTGCTTCGGACGATCACACGGGAGAAAACGAAGCTTGCATATCCTGATCAAAAAAGAGAACCGGAGCGATATTTGTCCGTGATGACATCAACACCACTCTGGCTCGTACAGAAGCTTATCTTGGAAAATGGCACAGAGAGCGCAGAAACGATCTTTCAGGCGGCATTTGCAGACCGGAAGACGAGTATCCGGCTGAACAAACATCGGATCGAAGAAAACGGAGAGACGATGGATTCTTATAAGAACCGATTGAAAGAAGCAGGCATAACAGTCGAGCCGGGTGCATATTATGAAGGGGCATGGCTGTTATCGGGCTATGATTTTATACACAAGATTCCGGGATATAAGCAGGGATATTTCACGGTGCAGGATGAAAGCTCGATGTGTGCGGTTGCGGCAGCAGGCATCCGGCCAGAGGATTTTGTGATGGATATCTGTGCGGCACCGGGTGGTAAGACGACGGCGGCAGCAGAATTTGCACAGCAAGGGCATGTGCTGTCGATGGACATTGCAGAGGAAAAACTGGAATTGATTGAAGAAAATGTAGAACGGTTAAAGCTTGCAAATGTGGATATCCGTTGTCAGGATGCAACGGAATATATGCAGGAGCAGGAGGAAAAAGCAGATGTTGTTATCGCAGATCTGCCTTGTTCCGGACTTGGCATCATGGGACGGAAAAATGATATCAAATACCGGGTAACCGAGGAACAGATCGAGTCACTGGTGGAGCTGCAACATACGATACTGCAAAACGCCTGCCGATACGTGAAGGCAGGTGGAACGCTTTTATATAGCACCTGCACGATCACAAAGGAAGAAAACACCTTGCAGGTGGAGCGTTTCTTAAAGGAACATCCAGAATATACATTAAAAGAACAACGACAGTTCTTACAAGGCATCGATGCCTGTGACGGATTTTATTATGCGGTACTGCATAAGCTAGGAGATTAAAATGGACATCAAATCAATGTACCTTGCAGAAATTGAACAGTGGATGAAAGAACACGGACAGCCGGCGTTTCGGGCAAAGCAGGTGTTTCAGTGGATGCACCAGAAGTATGTGGCATCGACGGAGGATATGTCGAATCTTCCGAAGGCACTGCGTGCACAGATGGACGAGGAAGGATTCGTGCACATTGAGGCAGAAATGAGTCAGGAATCAAAATCAGACGGTACGATCAAATTCCTGTACCGCCTGTCGGATGGACAGATGATCGAGACGGTGTTTATGCGCCATAATTATGGTAATTCGGTTTGTATCTCATCGCAGGCGGGCTGCCGGATGGGATGCCGTTTCTGTGCGTCGACGATTGGCGGACTGGTACGGAATCTGACCGCTTCGGAGATGCTCGAACAGATCTATGCGACGAGCCGCATCACCGGGGAACGTATCAGCCACGTGGTCGTGATGGGAACGGGAGAACCGCTCGACAACTATGAGAATCTGATTCGTTTTTTGCGCCTGCTGATCGATGAGAATGGATACAATTTAAGTGCCAGAAATATCACGGTATCAAGCTGTGGAATTGTGCCGCGCATCTATGATCTGGCAAAGGAAGATATCCCGATCACCTTTGCACTTTCCTTACATGCGCCGACCGATGAAGAGCGGAAAGAACTGATGCCGGTTGCACACCAGTACACACTGGCAGAGACATTAGATGCCTGTCGGGAATATTTCCGGCAGACCGGACGGAGAGTGACTTTTGAGTACAGCCTTGTAAAGGGCAAGAATGATACGGAGGAACAGGCGAGAAAACTGGCAAAGCTGCTTGCAGGTATGAATTGTCATGTCAATCTGATTCCGATCAATCCGGTGGAAGAGCGGGAATACGAGCGAAGCGACAGTGATTCCGTTGAAAAATTCAAATCCACTCTTGCAAAATATCACATAAATGCTACAATAAGGAAGAGTATGGGTAGCGATATAGATGCTGCCTGTGGTCAGTTACGAAGGAAATATGCGTTTCATCATCAGGAGGATTCCCATGCATTCTAGTGGAAAGACGGATACCGGGATCAAACGTAATAACAATCAGGACAGTATTTTTTTCAGTGACACTCCGGTCGGCCCACTTCCGAATCTGTATATCGTAGCAGATGGAATGGGCGGACATCGCGCGGGGGACAAAGCATCAAGGATGGCGATTGATATTACAGTGGATTTCGTAGAGAAGTCCACAATAGAAAATCCGGTAGCACTGTTAAAACGGGCAATGTTATTTGTAAACAATGAAATATATAAGGCGGCGTGTGCAGATCCCGATTTAAATGGGATGGGAACGACGATGGTAGCAGCCGTGGCACAGGATGGAAAGCTGTATGTGGCGAATGTCGGTGACAGCCGATTGTATGCGATCGGCGGAGAGATTCGTCAGATCACAATGGATCATTCGCTTGTCGAGGAACTGATCCGAAAAGGTGAACTGGAACGGAAAAAAGGACGCAATCATCCAGAGAAGAACATCATCACAAAAGCGATGGGCTCACGGGACGAGATGATGCCGGATTTTTTTGAGATAGATATAAACACGGAAGAAAAATATCTGTTATGCTCAGACGGGTTATCGAACATGGTCGAAGATGACGAAATAAGGGATATTGTTTCCGAGGAAGACGATTTGGACCGAATTGCACAGGAACTTGTGGATCGGGCAAATTATTATGGTGGTTCGGATAATATATCCGTAATTATTATATCGGCATAGAGATGACCGAATAGAGAACGAATATAGCAGAAAGGGTTGAAATCATGTTAAAACCAGGAATGATATTATGTGATAGATATGAGATTTTGGACGTGGTCGGTGCAGGCGGTATGTCCATTGTCTATAAGGCAAGAGACCATAGATTGAATCGAAATGTAGCAATCAAGGTGTTGAAACCAGAGTTTAGCAACGACAAGAATTTTGTGACAAAGTTCCGGATCGAGGCACAGGCTTCCGCAGGACTGACACATCCGAATATTGTAAATGTATATGATGTTGTCGATGATGAAGGCATTTACTGCATCGTGATGGAACTGGTAGAGGGTATCACATTAAAGCAGTATATCGAGCAGAACGGTCGTCTCAATATGGAGACAGCCATCAACTTCTCCATCCAGATCGCATCCGGTCTGGAAGCAGCGCATGAGAACCATATTATTCACCGTGACATCAAGCCACAGAATATTATTGTATCGAAAAATGGAAATATCAAGGTCACAGATTTCGGTATCGCCAAGGCAGCGAGCAGCAATACGCTTACATCTGGCGCAATGGGCAGTGTACACTACATATCCCCAGAGCAGGCGAGAGGCGGATACAGCGATGAACGAAGCGATATTTATTCGCTCGGTATCACGATGTATGAGATGGTAACCGGAAGAGTGCCGTTTGAGGGAGATAACAATGTATCGGTTGCACTCATGCATATCCAGAACGAGATGATTCCGCCGAGACAGTATTATCCGGATATTTATACCAGCTTTGAGAAGATCATTTTGAAGGCGACACAGAAGAAGCCAGAGCGCAGATATCTGACAGCGAGTGCCTTGATCGCAGACTTGAAGCGTGTACAGAACAACCCGAATATTGATATTGTGGTTGCACCAACATCAATCACAAACAGCCCGACACAGGAGTGGACGAAGGAAGACGTACAGGCAATCCGTAACGGAAGTGCAAACCGCGACCTGTACAGCCAGCCATATGATAACCCGCCAGTATCACAGGAGATGGGCGAGATCCGTCCGATTGGATATAACTCTACCCCGCAGGCAAACAACGGCAGAATCAATGAACTTCTGCAGGAAGACGATGACGAATGGGAAGAGGATGATTATGAACCGGAACTACAGCCAAAGCGTGGCAATCTGAAGAAGGTTCAGGATTATGATGACGATGAAGAGTTAGAAGAAGAGGAAGATCCGGATGGCATTGATCCAGGTATCCGGAAAGCAGTTACGATTGCCGGTGTAGCAACGGCTGTTATCATTGCAATCATCATTATAGTTGTACTTGGTAATGTACTTGGCTGGTTTAAGTTTGGTTCTAAGAAGGACGATAAGAATAAGATTACAACAGAGGAAGTACAGTCTGTTGCAATGCTTAGTGTGACTGGTGTCTCTGAGGAAGCTGCCTTGAAGATGCTTTCGGATGCAGGTTTTACAAACGTCAAGACAGAGCATGTAGAGGATGAGAAGACACAGGAAGGTTACGTCTTTGAGCAGAGCGTGAAAGAAGGCGAGACAATCCCTGCAGATCAGGAGATTGTGCTCAAGGTCAGTGCAGGCGCAGAGGAAGTAGATGTACCAGATGTCAAGAATTATGAAGATTCACAGGCAGTAACAATTTTGACAGAGGCTGGTTTTGAAGTCAGTCATGCATATGAATACAGCGATGATGTCGAGAAAGATAAAGTTATCAAGACTGATCCGGAAGGCGGCACAAAGGCAGCCAAGGGATCAAAGGTTATCGTGACAGTCAGCAACGGTTCTGAGAAGAAGGAAGTAGAAGTTCCGAACTTAGGCGGACTTACAGAGGCTCAGGCGAGAGATTCCCTGACCAGTAAGAAGCTTAATGCAGGAAATGTGACGCATGAAAATAGTGACAGCGTCGCAGCAGGTATGGTTATCAGCCAGAATCCAGCCAGAGGAACCACTGTTACAGAGGGCGACAGTGTTGATTTTGTCATCAGTGACGGACCGAAAGCAAAGACATATACAGCTAGTATATCGGGAACAATTGCCAGAACAGATGATGTCAGTGTGCCTGATGAAACGGAGGTTATAGTGCAAGTTCAATTTAATGGTCAAATAGTTTCTTCAAAGAATATTACAATTAAACCAGGTGCTACTTATGATGTATTAGCGACTGTTCCAGGATTAAGTTCCACAGGAGGAAGCGCAAACTTTATAATTGTAGATGCGAGTGGAAATAATGTAACTGCGGCATTTTCGGGAACAACGCCAGAGGTTTCTTATTCGGAAGAATAAAAGAGTATAGGAAGTCTATGCAGGGAAAGATTATGAAAGGTGTGGGTGGATTTTATTATATCCACCCACATAATACTGTAAATACCATATATGAGTGTAAAGCGAAGGGTGCGTTCCGCAACCAGAAGATTAAACCGGCAGTTGGCGATGATGTCGAGATCGAGATCATCAGTGAACAGGATAAGACCGGAAACATCGTGGGAATCTTACCGCGGGAGAATCTGCTGATCCGCCCGGCGGTTGCGAATGTCGATCAGGCTGTGATCGTATTTGCACTGGCAGATCCGAAGCCAAACTACAATCTGTTAGACCGTTTTTTGATCATGATGGAACAGCAGGGCGTTGACACGTTGATCTGCTTTAACAAATCTGATCTTGTAAGCGGGCAGGAAGCAAAGGAAATCTGTGATATCTATGCAGGCGCTGGTTATCAGGTGTTCCTGACGGTTGCAAAGGAGAATGTTGGAGTTGATGCATTCCGGGAAGCAATCCGGGGTAAGACAAGCGTTTTTGCGGGGCCGTCTGGTGTCGGAAAATCGTCGATGTTAAACGCATTGCATCCGCAGGCGCAGGTGCAGACCGGAGCAGTCAGTGAGAAGATCCGCAGAGGAAAACACACAACGAGACATTCCGAGCTGATCTACATTGAGGAAGACACGTATATCATGGATACACCGGGATTTAGTTCTCTTGTGATTGAGGACTTAGAACCGGAAGATTTAAAGGAATATTTCCGGGAGTTTGAATGTTATAATGGCCGTTGCAAATTCAATGGCTGTGTGCATATACATGAGCCGGAGTGTTTCGTGAAAAAAGCGTTGCAGGCGGGGACGATCTCACAGCTTCGCTATGATAATTATGTGCAGTTATATGATGAATTAAAAAATAAAAGGAGATGGTAGGTATGAATATTCTTTCACCGTCGTTGTTGTCAATTGATTTTAACCATATTGAACGAAATGCAAAAGTGCTGGATGAGGCAGGCGTGAAATGGTTTCACTTAGATGTTATGGATGGAACCTTTGTACGAAATATCTCCTTTGGACCACCGGTTATTAAATGCATCCGTAAGGTCACAGACAGCTTTTTTGATGTACATCTGATGATCAATGAGCCAATTCGTTATATCGATGCATTTGCGGATGCAGGAGCAGACATGCTGACAGTACATTACGAGGCATGTAAGGATTTACAGGAGACGATTGATGCTGTCAAGGCAGCAGGTATGAAGGTTGGTATTGCTGTGAATCCGGAGACTCCGGTACACTGGTTAGAGTACTATATCAATCAGGTGGATATGGTGCTGATCATGAGCGTCAATCCGGGCTTTGGCGGACAGAAGTTTATGCCGATTGCACTTACGAAGCTGCAGGAAGTAAAGGCACTTGCCGAAGAGCGTAATCCAGAGCTTCTGATCGAGGTGGATGGCGGTATCACGGTTGACAACGTACAGGATGTATTAGACGCCGGTGCGAATGTTGTTGTTGCAGGCTCCGCTGTCTTCAAGGGCGACAAGAAAGCAAATATCGCAGCTTTTATGGAAAAGCTGAACGCATAGAGCATAGAAATGAAAACAGAAAGCAAATATTGTCTCATTGTCACAGGTGGCTCGGTCGATCAGAATTTGCTCGCGACCGTTTATGAGGGCGCATATGGATATCCGGTTCATCCGTATGTAATCGGTGTGGACAAGGGACTGGAAATGTTAGAACAATTGGACATCGAACCGGATTTGATAATTGGAGATTTTGATTCCGCAAACGACGGCATCAGAGCGAAATATGTGACAAGCCCTGATGCCGTTGTGCGTGAAAAGTGTGTGGTACTGAATCCGGAAAAAGATTTCACGGATACACATGTTGCAGTCTTAGAGGCGGCAAAACGTGGATTTACACGGGCATTGCTGCTTGGCGCAACTGGAACCAGACTCGACCATACACTTGGAAATCTGGGATTGCTTTTTACGTGTGAGCAGGAGGGAATCCATGCAGAAATCTTAGATCTGCATAACCGGATTTCTCTGATACAAAAAGAAAAGATAGTTCGTGCAGAAAATCTGTATGGACCTTATATATCTTTACTGCCCTTTTCAGAATGCGTGAAGGGCATTACCCTCAAAGGTTTTAAATATAATGCAAATGACCTGTCAATCAGAAAGGGAGAGACGATAGGACTTAGCAACGAATTAAGAGAGGAGGAAGGTCACATAACGATTGGAGATGGGTACCTGTTTCTTATGGAGACCAAAGATTAAATGTCAACATGGGTAATACTTGCATTTGTAATTTACATGATTTTCATGTTGGGAATCGGTATTATTACAGCTAGAAAAAACAAAAGCTCGGATGATTACTTCTTAGGAGGTAGAAACTTGGGAGGATGGGTGACAGCCCTCTCTGCACAGGCATCCGACATGAGTGGATGGATGCTGATGGGACTTCCGGGCTGTGTCTATGCATTTGGTGCGAATCAGGCTTGGATCGCAATCGGTCTTTTGATCGGTACGATTTTGAACTGGGTGATCGTCGCAGGTCGTCTGCGCCGCTATACGATCAAAGCAGGCAATGCAATGACGATTCCGGAGTATCTGAGCAATCGTTTCCGCGATAAGCATAATATCCTGATTACGATTTCTGCGATCGTGATTGTAATCTTCTTCGTGGTATATTCTGCATCTGCATTTGCTTCTGGTGGAAAGCTGTTTGCATCAATCACAAAGATGGATTATCATCAGGCATTGATCGTCGGTGCGGTCGTTATTCTGATCTATACGTTTCTTGGAGGATTCCTTGCCGTTTGTACCACGGACTTCGTACAGGGTATGATGATGCTGGTTGGTGTACTTGCTGTTCCAATTCTGGTTGTGATCGTGCTTGGCACAGGAAACATTGTACCAAATCTTGTAAATTCCGGATTGAATGTCGATGCGAAGGATTATCTGAATATCTTCATGCAGGATGGTAAGCCGATTTCCGGTATCAGTATTGCGTCCCAGCTTGCATGGGGACTTGGATACTGTGGTATGCCACATATTCTTGTTCGTTTCATGGCAGTCCGCGATGAGAAGGAACTTGCAAAATCCAAGAAGGTTGCGATCGTGTGGGTACTGATCTCGCTTGTACTTGCCTGTGTGATCGGTGTGCTTGGACGTGCATATCTGTATCCAATGGTACTTTCCAACGAAGGTGCACAGTATGAGAATGTCTATATCGAGATGATCAAGAAGCTCTTCATGACAGATTACGCGTTGCCATTTATCGGTGGTCTGCTGCTGTGTGGTATCTTAGCTGCAATCATGTCAACGGCAGATTCCCAGCTTCTTGTATCGTCTTCCGCAGTTGCAAATGATCTGTTCAAGGGTGTGTTCTTCAAGAAGCTGAAAGATAAGCAGATATTGTTTATTGCAAGAGCAACGGTATTTGTTGTTGCAATCATTGCGATCGTAATTGCATGGAATCCAAATTCATCCATCATGAATCTGGTCAGCGATGCATGGGCAGGACTTGGTAGTGCGTTTGGTCCGGCAATCCTGATGTCACTTTATTGGAAGCGTATGAATCTCGCAGGTGCCGCTGCAGGTATGGCAAGCGGTGGATTGACCGTTATTATCTGGGACTACATTAAATGCTGTACCCTGGATGGGGTTCATGTGACACCGGCTACTTATACGGGTGTATATTCTCTGTTAGTTGGATTTATTGTAAGCCTTGTATTTATCGTCGTTGTATCACTTGCAACACCAAAGGCAAGCGATGAGATCATGCAGGAATTTGAAGATGTGAAAAATGGAAACATCAATGCATAAATAGAATAAAAAAGAAAATGCCGGATGCGAGCCGGCATTTTCTTTTTGTATCTTAAAAAGAGAGGATTTATGAAAAAACTATGGTTATAATATAAGTTATAATTATGAACAAATTATGACATAAGTTGAAAGTTTGTGTAAATAATCGGGCAAAGTGTAATATTTAACAAGGAAAATCAGGAGAAAACAGGATATGCAGATCAAACTGATCGTAGTTGGAAACGTAAAAGAAACTTTTTATCAGAATAAAATAGAGGAATTTCAGAAGCAGATCAATAAAAAAATGTCAATACAGCTGATCTGCCTCAAGGATGAAAGCATTCCGAAGCAGATATCGGAGACAGTGATCCGTAAGATCAAGAAGACAGAGGGGGAGAAGATTTTAAGTCAGATCCAGAATACTGATTATGTGGCGGCTCTCTGCATTGATGGAAAGAAGATGGATAATTCCAAAATCAAAAAGAGTATTGCGACGGCGGAACAGAGAGGCAAATCAAGTATTGCATTCGTGATCGGCGGATCGCTTGGGTTATCCGATGCGGTTGTGAAACGAGCAGACGAGAAGATCAGCTTCTCCAATATGACATTTCCGCACCAGTTGATGCGAGTGATGCTTATGGAAGTGCTGGCAGATACTATTTGTGGTAAGTGATGTGATTTAATATCGTATAGGCACGGTAGAGCTGTTCGGTCAAAACGACGGTTGTCAGATCAATGGACATTGTAAATCCGGAAAGTGAGAATGGGGGAAGCTTTGCGATATCCAGATCATAAACAGTTGCAGGATCTGCAACAACAAACTCGATGCGGGAATAACCGGACAGACCAAGCTCTTCGATCTTTGCTGCAAATTCTTCGGATGAGATTGTATCAGTGCCGGGAACGACACGGAAGCAGGCAGACGAATTCTGCAGTTCTAATTTCGAGAAATCCTTGTAGTAGATACATTTCACACGGCAAAAAGCGGAGAGGCGTTTGATGTACTCCGCGACCGCTTTTGTATATGCACTATCTAATTTCTTTTTTTTAATATGAATCAAAATTTCCATGGAAATATTATAACATACTTCTTTTCATATGTCCTTGAAAATGGTAAAATAAATATAACCGTGCCTAGGAGTATATTGCGATGGCATGGAATGAAGAATATGCTGATAGAGGATAACGATGACAGATAAAAAGATTTTAGTATTAGATATTGATGGTACACTTGTGAATTCGGAGAAAAAGATTACACCGGAGACACTGAAATATTTGAAGATGATACAGGAGCAGGGACATATTGTTGCACTGGCATCGGGCAGACCATTTCCGGGGTTGAAGCAGTATTCGGATGCTTTGGGGCTTGCGGAATATGGCGGCTATGCGTTGAGCTTTAACGGTGGCAAGGTGATTTCGTGTGCGACACAGGAAGTGATTTATACGAAGGCAATCCCGAACCGTTATGCGAAGATTCTCTATGAATTTGCGAAGGAACGTCACATTGGTATGGTCACATACAAGGACAATCAGGTAATTACCGGAACCGACACTGATGGATATATGGAGTTTGAGGCACGGCTCAATCATATGGAATTATGTCAGGTCGATGATTTTCTCAAGGTTGTGGATTTCGATATGATCAAGTGCCTGATGACAGCTGAGCCAGAAGTCGCAGAACAGTATGAGAAGGAGCTAGCAGCGCTGGTTTCGCCGGATCTGAATGTATTCCGTTCCGAACCGTATTTCATTGAGATCACGGTCAAAGGTGTGGACAAGGCAGAATCCATCGCACGGCTTCTGGAGCATATTGACATGAAGCGGGAACAGTGTATCTGTTGTGGTGATGGCTTCAACGACAAGACGATGGTGGAATACGCAGGTGTTGGCGTTGCGATGGGAAACGCACAGCAGGTCGTCAAGGATGTGGCGGACTATGTGACAGCTTCCTGCGATGAAGATGGACTGGTAGAAGTGATTAAGAAGTTTGTATTGTAGAATGAAGGGCAGAAGATGAAGGAATATTTAATATCAACCAAAGCAGATACTTTGGCTGATCTGCGTGAAATTGTAAAACATTCTTATATTGAGGAATTAAGCATTGTGTATGCGGAGGATTTCTTCGGAAATCCGGCAGGTGTGATTGCGGCAATCAAAGAGCAGTTTACCGGGGAGACGATCGTTGTTAGAAGCTCATCGAAAAGTGAGGATAATCTGGAGACAAGCAATGCCGGACACTTTGAGAGCGTGCTGGGGGTCGATGCATCAAAGGATGCAGCAATTACAGAGGCAATCGAGACAGTGTATCGTTCTTATGTGGAAGGGGACTTCACAGAGGAAGCGAAGCAGCAGCTGATTGAGGCAAACGAAGAGGTATTGATCCAGAGACAGACGGATCATGTACGGATTTCAGGGGTTGTGTTCACAAGAGATATCATATACAACCGTCCGTATTATATGGTGACATATGATGATAATGGAAGCACGGATTCCGTGACAAGTGGCGTCCGTGGAAAGACAAAATGGATCGCAAAAAATGCATCCAGAGAGTTCCTGGAATACGAATTTGTAGATCTGTTGACGGCAGTCAAGGAAATCGAACAGATTTATGAATATGTTTCCGCACTCGATATCGAATTTGCAATTCTGGAGGATGGAACGGTTGTAATTTTCCAGGTGCGTCCACTGGCGGCAGCATTGAAGATTATTGCACCGATGACAGACCGGGAATTCAAGGACACAAAGGCACTTGCAAAGTGCAAGTATCTTGATACATTCCATATCCTTTCTGATATGGCATTCTGGAACCCGGCGGAGATTATCGGCAGCAATCCAAGACCGCTTGATTATTCCCTGTACCGGGAACTGATCACCGCCCATATCTGGTCGGCAGGATTACAGCCACTCGGCTATCAGCCAGTTCGTGGAGAACTGATGCAGAAAGTTGGCAATAAGCCGTATATATCGGTGAATTATACATTCGATGGTTTGACACCGGCAGGATTGCCGGAGGATCTGTGCTATAAGCTGAATCAGTATTATGAGCAGAAATTAAGACAGGATAAGACGGCACATGATAAGATTGAATTTGAGATTATTTTCAACACCTATGACTTTATGACAGATACCCGTCTGAAGGAGCTTGCGGAATATGGCTTTGACGATGTCGAGATTTCCCAGCTTCGAAATGCGCTGTTTGAGATTGCAAAGCAGACGTTAGAACATTACGACGAAATTTGCGAGGAGGATCTTCGCTCGCTGGGACAGCTTACCGAGCTGCGGCATGAACTTCGGAAGCATTCGCCGCTTGCGGAGACAAATGTCATGAAGCTGTACAGCTACATTGACGAGTTGTTAGATTCCATCAAGGATCATGGAACACCACAGTTTACAAGACAGGCGCGTTGTGCATTTATGGCGCGGAGTTTTTGCCGGACGTTGGTGGAAAAAGGATATTTTACGAAGCAGGAGATGGATGATTTCATGTTGTCCATTCCGACGGTTGCTTCGGAATTCGAACGTGATTTTGATTTATACAGTCATGGCAAGCTGAGCCGGGATGATTTCAATCATCTATATGGACATTTAAGGCTTGGCACCTATGATATCCGTTCAGACAGCTACCGGAACATTTATTTTGATGTTGCATCTGCGAATCTGACTGGAAACAATAAGGTGAAGCAGGAGGCAAAAAGTCTCGATTTAGAACGGTTGCAGGTTGCTTTGGATGAAGCAGGCATTCCGGTTACACCGGAGAAATTCATCGAGTTTATCAAGAAAGCAACACAGAACCGGGAGTATTTTAAGTTTGAGTTTACGAAGTCGTTGTCGCTGATGCTGGATGTAATCGTCAAGCTTGGCGAGGTAATGGCGATTGCCAGAGAAGATATGTCTTATCTGGAAATTCAGGATCTCTTAAGCTATCACAGCCGTGATTCTTATATTCAGACGATTGAGACACGACGTCGGTTTTACCATGTGAATTCGTATCTCGTATTACCGGAGGTCATCTTCGATGTCGGGGATATTGATGTTATTGATATCGACGAGGCAAGACCGAATTTTATCACGAATAAGGTTGTGGAGGCACCGATCGTCAATCTTGATGAGGATCATGATTCGGACATTACCGGCAAAATCGTGGTGCTTACGAAAGCAGATCCGGGATATGACTGGATCTTTGCGAAGGATATTGCAGGCTTTGTGACCAAATATGGCGGTGCAGCATCCCATATGGCAATCCGCTGTGCAGAGTTTGGAATTCCGGCAGCCATCGGCTGTGGAGAGAAGATATACCAGCGTATCCACCGGATGCAGATCATGTGTCTTGATTGTGAAAATGGAAGAATTACGGAAAAGCAGAGTCAATAAATTGATTTCGAGGTAGGCATGGTGTATAATGAAACGATGAGACAAGGAGGAAGTCTACATGGGATTTTTTAAAGATTTCAAGCGTGATTTCGCGCAGGCAGTCAATGAGCTGATGCCGGACAAGGATGAACTTGGCGCGGAATACGATGATGAAGATATGGTAAACACCTTTGATGAAAATGACCAGATGGAGGTTGCACCGGAAGATCTGTTGGAGAATCTGGATGAGATCCGGATTGACAGACCGGAACCGGAGATGCCAGAGGCATCTGAGAATCTGGAACATTTCTCAAATGTAGAGACAACGGAGAAAGATAAGACATCAGATGAGACTTCTGTGTTTGACACCGTGCCAGAGGCAGAGGTGATTCAGGACGAGCTGGAAATGGAACCGGAGCCATTCTCAGAGGATGAGCTGGAGCCAAAACCAGATACCGAATATCTGCAGGCGGAGACGGTAACAGAGGCAGGCGCAGAGATAAAGGAAGATACCGCGGATGAGACAGATGAGTTAAAGGCGCTGGATGCACTTGATGAAGAAAATATGCTGGAGCATACGGAGGAAGCACTTCTGACGGAACCGGAGACGGAGACAAAGCAGGAAGAACTGCAGAACTTCCTGACGGCGGATCTGGAGAAGGCTGTGGAGGATACATTGGCGAAGCAGGCAGAGGAAGAGACGCAGATGGAAAACGAACGCGTACAGGAGGATGCAGCGATGGAGACAACTATGGACACAGCGGCAGTTGAAAAGACAGATGTCAGCTCTCTCGTAGAGGCAGATACAACCTATATTACAAAGACGACAGTTATCAATGGAGATTTGCAGACCGACGGCTGTATCGATCTGATTGGAACGGTAAACGGTGCGGTAAGCTGTGATGGAAAGCTGATCGTGGGCGGTTCAATCACTGGAGATGTACAGGTCGGCGAACTGTACGCGAATGCTGCAAGAATTGAGGGCGATGTACATGTCGTGGATGCAGCAAAGATTGGTGTGGGAACGGTCGTTGTCGGAAATGTATTTGCTGGTTCTGCTGTGATCGCAGGCGCTGTCAAGGGTGATATCGATGTACAGGGACCGGTGATTGTGGATTCGACCGCGGTAATTATGGGAAATATAAAATCAAGATCCGTACAGATCAACAATGGTGCTGTGATCGAGGGAATGTGTTCCCAGTGCTATTCGGAGATTGATGTAAAGAGCTTTTTTGAATAAAAGGAAGAGGAGTATCAAACGATGAAGATGGACAGAATTTTATTGAAACTTTCAGGAGAAGCACTTGCCGGAGAAAAGCATACCGGATTTGATGAGGCGGTTGTCCGTGACGTGGCAAAGCAGGTAAAGGCAATCTGTGATAAGCATATTCAGGTGAGTATTGTAATCGGCGGAGGAAATTTCTGGAGAGGTAGAACATCCGACAACATGGATCGTGTAAAGGCAGACCAGATTGGTATGCTGGCAACGGTGATGAACTGCATCTATGCAGCAGATGCGATGCGTGCAGAAGGATTGAAGACACACATTATGACACCATTTGCCTGTGGCAGCATGACAGAGCTTTTTAACAAGGACAAGGCAATCGAGTATCTGGAGAACGGAGAGGTCGTATTTTTTGCAGGCGGAACCGGACATCCATATTTCTCAACGGATACAGCAACCGTACTTATGGCAATCGAGGTAGAGGCAGATGTGATCCTTTCTGCCAAGGCAATCGACGGTGTGTATGACAGTGATCCAAAGACAAATCCGAACGCAAAGAAATATGACACGATGCCAATCTCTGAGATCGTGGACAAGAAGCTTGGTGTGATCGATCTTGCGGCCGCTGTGCTTGCAATGGAGAACAAGATGCCGATGATGCTGTTCGGCCTGAATGATACCAACAGTATTGAGAAGGCTGTGACTGGTGGATTTACCGGAACAACCGTAACAGTAGAGTAAGCGTGTGTTACATGTCAGGAAGACAGGACGACAGAAAAGTATATTATATTTGGAGGAAGAAAAATGTTAGCACAGTATGAAGAGAAGATGAAGAAGACAATTGAGAGTCTGGAGAAAGAATACAGCACAATCCGTGCCGGACGTGCGAATCCACATATTCTGGATCGTATCACAGTACTTTATTATGGAGCACCTACACCATTGCAGCAGGTGGCAAATATCACAGTTCCAGAAGCAAGAACGATTATGATCTCACCTTGGGAGTCAAGCCTGATCAAAGAGATCGAGAAGGCGATTGTATGTTCTGACCTTGGTATCAATCCAAACAACGATGGTAAGAACATCATTATCAACTTCCCGGAGCTGACAGAGGATCGAAGAAAAGAGTTGGCAAAGGACGTTAAGAAGAAGGGTGAGAATGCAAAGGTTGCCATCCGTAATATCCGTCGTGATGCAAATGATGCATTGAAGAAGGCGAACAAGGCAGCAGAGATGTCTGACGATGAACTCAAAGGAAACGAAGAGAAAGTTCAGAAGATGACAGACAAGTATGTGGCACAGGTAGATCAGGAAATCGAGACAAAGACAAAGGAAATCATGACAGTATAAGCTATGAAGAAAATCATTGATGGAGAAGAATTGGAAATACCTACTCATGTGGCAATCATCATGGATGGAAATGGCAGATGGGCAAAGAAACGTCTGCTTCCACGGAACATGGGACACAGACAGGGGGCGAAGGTGTTGGAGCAGATCTGCCGGGATGCGGCGGATTTGGGAATCCGGTATCTGACGGTGTATGCATTTTCCACGGAGAACTGGAAGCGTTCGACTGAGGAGGTAACCGGTATCATGAATCTGCTTCGAAGCTATCTGTCGAACTGTGTGGAGCGTGCATCAAAGGATGGACTGCGTATCCGTGTGATCGGAGACCGGAGTGCCCTGGATGCAGATATCGTGGAGATGCTTGAACATGCAGAGCGTGAGACAGCAAAGTTTGACAAGCTGGATTTTACAATCGCGTTAAATTATGGTGGCAGGGATGAACTGCGCCGGACGATGACGAAGCTTGCAAAGCAGGTACAGGAAGGAACACTTGCACCGGAAGCAATCACAGAGGATGTGATAGCAAAGCAGCTGGATACGGCAGATCTTCCAGATCCAGATCTGCTGATCCGTACAAGCGGCGAACTGCGGTTATCGAATTATCTGATCTGGCAGCTTGCTTATGCAGAATTCTATTTCACAGATACCTTGTGGCCGGATTTTGACAAGGAATCATTGAAAGAGGCAATCCGGTATTACAACGGTAGAGAGCGAAGATTTGGTGGAGTAAAATAAACTATGTTTAAAACACGTTTTATCAGTGGTGCAGTATTAACGCTGCTCACAATTGGAATTTTATATCTGGGTGGTTATGTAACCGGCGTGGCTGTTATGCTTTTGAGTTTGGGCGGAGTGTTCGAGCTGATGCGCGTCTATAAGCAGGAGAAATCTGCGATGGCAGTGCTTGCTTATCTGATGACGATCGCGTATTATTGCTTCTTATTCTTCCATTTGGAGAAATACCTTCTGCCGCTCATGATTCTGTATGTATTATTGGTATTGGCTGTTTATGTGATCACATATCCAAAGTACACGGACAAAGATGCGATGGTTGCAATCTTAGCATTTTTCTATGTTTCATTGCTGCTGTCCTTCCTGTATCAGGTTCGTATCTTAAAGTACGGTGGTGCTTTGGTTGTGATGGTATATATCTGTTCCTGGATCAATGATACATTTGCTTACTGTGTTGGTGTGAAGTTTGGAAAGCATAAGATGTCACCAAAACTCAGTCCGAAGAAGAGCGTGGAAGGATTGCTTGGCGGTATTTTTGGTTCTGCATTGATTGGCGCATTGTATGGAATATTCTTCAATGCAAAAGTATATGAATTAACAAATGCACCACTTATTTTTGCAGTGGCAGGCGCTGTAGGAGCCGGATTTGCGGTGATTGGAGATCTGACCGCATCCGCCATCAAGCGAAATAATGACATTAAGGATTACGGAAAGCTGATTCCGGGACATGGCGGTATCATGGACCGGTTTGACAGTATTATTTTTACAGCACCAATCGTATATTATTGCTTTTCAATTATGATTGGAAACTTAGGAGGCGCAATGTGAGAACAATCGCGATTATCGGCTCGACCGGTTCGATTGGTACACAGACGCTCGACGTCGTGCGTGCCAATGCAGATATCCGTATCGGAGCCTTAGCAGCAGGAAATAATATAGAATTACTGGAAAAACAGGTGCGGGAATTCAAACCGGCACTCGTAAGTGTACAAAGCAAAGACAAGGCAGATGCGTTACGGATTGCCTTGTCTGATTTTAATTGTAAGATCGTTTATGGTATGGATGGACTGATTGCGGTCGCTACATATGAACCGGCGGAGCTTGTTGTGACAGCAATCGTTGGTATGATCGGAATCCGTCCGACGATCGAGGCAATCAAGGCGGGAAAAGATATCGCACTCGCAAACAAGGAGACACTGGTAACTGCCGGACATCTGATCATGAAGCTGGCAGAGGAATACCATGTCCGGATTCTCCCGGTAGACAGTGAGCATTCTGCAATATTCCAGTGCCTGCATGGGGAAAGAGAAAACAAGATAGCAAAGCTTCTGATCACAGCATCAGGCGGACCATTCCTTGGAAAGACAAGAGAGGAATTAAAGGATGTTACAGTGGAGGATGCACTGAAACATCCGAACTGGTCTATGGGAAGAAAAATTACGATTGATTCTGCAACACTGGTAAACAAAGGTTTAGAGGTTATTGAAGCGCGCTGGCTGTTCGATGTGATGCCAGAGGATATCGAGGTTGTTGTGCAGCCACAGAGCATCATTCATTCGATGGTGGAATTTGAAGATGGTGCGATCAAGGCACAGCTTGGAACTGCAGATATGCGCCTGCCAATCCAGTATGCGCTTTATTATCCGGAACGTAGATATCTGGCTGGTGACCGTCTTGACTTTTCGAAGATTGCCGGAATCATCACAAGCAAACCAGACAGAGAGACATTCAAGGGACTGGATTTTGCATATCGGGCAATTAAAACTGGCGGATCTATGCCGACGGTACTTAATGCGGCAAATGAATGTGCGGTTGCAAAGTTCCTGCACAAGGACATAAAATTTTTACAAATCTATGATATAATTGAAGCCTGTATGGGGGAGCATAAGACCATTGCGAATCCGACACTTGAAGAGATTCTGGAGACGGAACGCTGGGTATATGACTATATTGAACGACAATTCGGTTGATAGAGTTTCGATGTAAAAGGAGATTGTATGAACATTATTCTGATTATATTGGTGTTTGGTGTAATCGTGTTTTTTCACGAGTTCGGACACTTTATTGTTGCAAAGATGAATAAGATCGCGGTTATGGAGTTTTCCATTGGTATGGGACCGGCTATTTTTTCAATACAGAAAAAGGAGACGAAATATTCCCTGCGTTTACTGCCGATTGGTGGGTACTGCATGATGATGGGGGAAGATGGCGAGAGTGAAGATGAGAATGCGTTTAACAACAAGCCGCTGCTGGCACGGATTCTGGTGATTGCGGCGGGTCCTGTGTTTAACTTTATTCTGGCATTTGTTTTTTCGATTGTATTGATTCATTTTACGGGCTGTGATCCTGCCAGACTTACAACCGTGGTAGAACATTCTGCGGCGGAGGATGCTGGAATCGTTGTTGGAGATACAGTGACAGCGATTAATGGCAAGAAGATTTATAATTATCGTGAGATTTTACTCTATATGCAGGCAGAGAATCCATCCAAACCGGTAACACTTTCGATTGAGCATGCAGATGGTTCGAAGGAATCGGTTGTTGTAACACCAAAGGTGGACAATGAAGGAAATTATAAACTTGGAGTTGCTGGAGGTTATGTCGCGTCCACCGGATTTGGAAATGATATCAAATATGCAGGTCTGGAGCTTCGATATTGGGTGAAAGCGACGGTGACGGGACTCCGGATGATCGTGACTGGCGGCGTGAAAAATGGAGATATCATGGGACCGGTCGGCGTTGGAAGTGCCATGAACGAAGTGATTGAAGAGGCAAAGGATATCAGCACAACGCAGAAAGAGGCAGTGATCAATGTAATACTGAATCTTTTAAACTGGAGTATCTTGCTGAGTGTGAATCTGGGTATCATGAACCTGCTTCCGATTCCGGCACTGGATGGCGGCAGACTGTTGTTCCTGTTTATTGAGGCAATCCGCAGAAAGAAGATTCCACAGGAGAAGGAAGCGATTGTGAACTTCATCGGATTTGCGTTACTTATGGTATTGATGGTTGTAGTATTCTTTAATGATATTAAGAATGCATTTTTCTAAAAGGTTAGAAAAGGGGTTGTGATTATGAGATACGGAACGAAAAAAACACTTCCACACAGAGATACGACGAGAATGATAAATATTGGCGGTGTCGTGATCGGTGGCGGCAATCCGATTGCGATTCAGTCTATGACAAATACAGAGACATCTGATGTAGACGCAACCGTGGCGCAGATTCTGGAGCTGGAGAAGGCAGGCTGTCAGATCATCCGTTCCACCGCGAATACCGAGGCGGCTGCAAAGGCATTTGATAAGATCAAGGAACAGATCCATATTCCAATCGTGGCAGATATTCATTTTGACTATCGGCTTGCGATTCTTGCGATGGAATATGGTGCAGATAAGATTCGGATCAATCCGGGAAATATCGGCGGAGAAGAGAATCTGAAGAAGGTTGTACAAGTAGCGAAAGAGCGGAATATTCCGATTCGTGTCGGTGTGAATTCCGGTTCCTTAGAGCGGAATCTGGTTGAAAAATATGGTGGCGTGACAGCGGAAGGTATCGTGGAGTCTGCACTTGACAAGGTACGGATGATCGAGGAATGTGATTACGATAATCTGGTAATCAGTATCAAGAGTTCCGATGTTATGATGTGTGTACATGCACATGAACTGATTGCAGAACAGACGAGCTATCCTTTGCATGTCGGTATTACAGAGGCAGGAACGGTCTACCGTGGCAATATCAAGTCTGCAGTAGGGCTTGGTATGATTTTAGGACAGGGAATTGGCGATACGATGCGTGTGTCTCTGACGGGAGATCCGGTTGAGGAGATTACATCGGCAAAGCTGATCCTGCGGACGTTAGGGTTGCGCAAGGATGGAATCGAGCTCGTGTCCTGTCCGACTTGTGGCAGAACAAAGATCGACCTGATCGGACTTGCGAATGATGTAGAGAAACTGATTGCCGGCTATGACCATCTGTCAATCAAGGTTGCTGTGATGGGCTGTGCGGTAAATGGACCTGGTGAGGCACGGGAGGCAGATCTTGGTATTGCAGGCGGAAATGGAGAGGGACTTCTGATGAGACACGGTGAGATCATTAAGAAAGTTCCACAGGAGAATCTGCTTGCAGCACTGAAGTACGAGCTGGATCACTGGGAAGAGGAGTAAAAACGTGGATAACAAAACATTTTGTAATGTATTTCCGGCTTTTAAGGGTGGAGCGGAACTTGACGCCCTTTTTTCGGATACGCAGGTGGAGAGTATCAAAACCTACGAGACAAAAAAACAGATGATTGTTACGCTGCAAAGTGACCACTTGATTCCATATCATATGATTACCCGTATGGAAGCATTGCTGACACAGTATGCATATCATATGGGTGGTGCAGGAAAGAAAATCCAGATATTTATGCGATATCAGCTATCGGAACAATATGATGTGAGACAGATTGCGGAGAATTATAAAGAAAGCCTGTTAGAGGAACTGCGCAGCATCAGCCGGATTGCATTTCGGTTGATGAGCCGGGCGGAGTGGTATTATAACGAGGATGTGATCAGTATTGCGGTGGAACATTCCTCAGTTGCAAAGGAACATGAAAAGCTGATACGGGATTTTCTCGTGTCTTATTTTCGTGATCATTTTGGAAAAGAAATCGAAGTTGGATTCAGCTATTCCTTAGAGCAGAAAACAAAGCTGCGGCAGGCAAATGCCCTGCGCTTACAGCAGGAGCTCCGTACGATCGAGGAGAAAAATGCAGAATTGCAGGCGGCAAAAGCTGCTTCGGATGCTTCGGAAAAAGAGAAGAATGCAGAAGATAAAAAGGACTCCAAGGATGAAAATAAACAGGCAGAAGCAAAAACGGCTGCAAAGACAGATGCACCGAAGTCCCCACAGCTAGCTGCATCCAGTGCAAAACCAGCGGCTGCAGCAGCCAAATCCTATGGCGCAGGTGCCAGATCCGATCGCAAATTCTCAGGGAAAGGCGATTATGGAAGTTATCGCAAGCAGCAGTCACAGGACCCGGATGTGTTCTATGGCAGAAACTGTGAGGCGGATATTGTCAAGATTGAGGCACTCGAAGAAGGTACCGGTGAATGTTGTATCCATGGACAGGTAATTGCGTTGGAAGATCGTGAGCTGCGGAGTGGAAAGTTTATCATCACAGGTGCGATCACCGATTTTACAGATACGATCATGTTCAAGTTGTTTGTATCACCGGATGACCGGGGACCGTTGCTGGATGAATTGCAGAAGGGAAAATTCTATATCATAAAAGGTGTGCCAATGTATGACAGCTACAGTAAGGAAATCACCTTTTCATCCGTTGCCGGAATCAAACCGGCAAATGATTTTCGGGAGAAACGGATGGATAACGCGCTTGAAAAACGTGTCGAGCTGCATCTGCATACGATCATGAGCGAGATGGATAGTGTGGTTGGCATCGAAAAAGTTATTGCCCGCGCGAAGGAATGGGGCATGAAGGCGCTTGCAATCACCGATCATGGTGTTGTACAGGCATTCCCGATTGCAAACCACCAGCTCAAAAAAGGCGAGGACTTTAAGATCATCTATGGTGTAGAGGGCTATTTTGTCGATGATGTAAAGGGACTAATCCAGAACGAAAAAGGACAGAAGATTGATTCGGAATATGTGGTATTTGATATAGAAACCACAGGTTTAAGCCCGACAAATAATCGTATCATTGAGATTGGTGCCGTGCGGATTAAGGATGGAAGGATACAGGATACATTTTCTGAATTCGTCAATCCGGAGGTGCCGATTCCATATACGATCACGAAGCTTACATCCATTACAGATGCAATGGTGCAGAATGCACCAACGATCGAAGTGATCCTGCCGAAATTTTTAGAGTATATTGGCGATGCAAGTGTAGTTGCGCACAATGCCACCTTTGATACCGGATTTATACGGGAGAATGCAAAGCGGCTGGGACTGGTGTTTGACAGTACGATCGTGGATACGATGACACTGGCGCATATCCTGCTTCCAGAGCTTGGTAAATATACACTGGATCGTCTATGTAAGCAGTTTGGTGTTGTAAATGAGCATCACCACAGAGCCTGCGATGATGCGGCTGCTACAGCCGAAATCTTCGTCAAGATGATCAAGATGATCAAAGAAAAAGGTATTACAACGATCCATGAGTTAAACGAAGCGGGTGCTGCATCTCCGGATGCAATCCGGAAAGCAAAAACGTATCATGGTATCATATTGGCGGCAAATGAGGTTGGACGAGTGAATCTGTACCGTCTGATTTCTGAGTCGCATCTGACATATTTTAACCGGCGTCCACGTATGCCGAAGAGTCTGATCAACAAATACCGGGAAGGTCTGATCATTGGCTCCGCCTGTGAGGCGGGCGAGCTTTACCGTGCAGTATTGTACGGAGAGGGCGAGGATGAAATCACAAGACTTTGTAATTTCTATGATTACTATGAGATCCAGCCGGTTGGAAACAACATGTTCCTGCTTGATGATGAGAAAGCTCCGGTAAAGACCGTGGAAGATCTGCAGGATGTCAACCGGAAGATCTGCGATCTAGGCAAACAGTTTGGCAAGCCGGTCGTTGCAACCTGTGATGTGCATTTCCTCGATCCGGAGGATGAGATATACCGGCGGATCATGATGGCGGGAAAGGGCTTCCATGACGCAGACCGTCAGCCACCGCTGTTTTTCCGTACAACAGACGAGATGCTTGCGGAGTTCCAGTATTTAGGAAGTGATCTTGCAAAAGAAGTTGTTATTACAAATACAAATAAAATCAATGATATGATCGAGCGTATCTCACCGGTGCGGCCGGATAAATGCCCGCCGATCATTGATAATTCCGATGAGACACTGACGACGATCTGTTATGACAAAGCGCATGAGATCTATGGACCGAATCTGCCGGAAATCGTAGAGGCGAGACTGAAACGGGAACTGCATTCTATTATCTCGAATGGATTTGCGGTTATGTATATCATCGCCCAGAAGCTGGTTTGGAAATCGAACGGCGATGGCTATCTGGTAGGCAGCCGAGGTTCGGTTGGTTCGTCCTTTGTTGCGACGATGGCAGGTATCACGGAAGTAAATCCACTTCCGGCACACTACATCTGTCCGAAGTGTTATTTTACGGATTTTGATTCGGATTTTGTGAAACAGTTCGAAGGACAGTCTGGTTGTGATATGCCTGACCGGAAATGCCCAAAGTGTGGCACGCTGATGACGAAGGAAGGACACGATATTCCGTTTGAGACATTCCTTGGTTTCTATGGCGATAAAGAGCCGGATATTGATCTGAATTTCTCTGGTGAGTATCAGCCCAAAGCACATGCTTATACAGAGGAACTTTTTGGAAAGGGAAAGGCATTCCGTGCGGGAACGATTGGTTCTCTGGCAGAGAAAACCGCATTTGGATATGTGTACAAATATTACGAGGAGCATGAGCAGGTAAAACGGCGTTGTGAGATGGAACGTATCGCTTTGGGACTGACAGGCGTGAAACGTACAACCGGACAGCATCCGGGTGGTATGATCGTGCTGCCAAAGCATGAGGAGATTTATTCGTTCACGCCGATCCAGCATCCGGCGAACGACACAACAACCGATATTATTACAACACATTTTGAGTACCATTCCATCGACCATAACCTGTTGAAGCTTGATATTCTCGGTCATGATGATCCGACGATGATTCGTCGCCTGGAAGATCTGACCGGACTCGATGCGAAGACGATTCCACTGGATGATAAGGATGTTATGTCTTTGTTCCATAACACGGAAGCACTTGGTATCAAACCGGAGGACATCGGCGGCACGAAGCTTGGTACACTCGGAATTCCGGAGTTTGGTACAGATTTTGCGATGCAGATGTTGATCGACGCTGCGCCGAAAGCGTTTTCGGATCTGGTGCGTATCGCGGGACTTTCCCATGGTACGGATGTATGGCTTGGAAACGCACAGACACTGATTGCGGAGGGTGTCTGTGAGCTTTCGTCCGCGATCTGTACACGAGATGATATTATGACGTATCTGATCTACCGGGGACTGGAACCGGGACTTGCATTTAATATCATGGAGAAGGTACGAAAAGGTATCGTTGCAAAAGGCAAATGTGACAAATGGGATGAGTGGAAAGAGGAGATGCGTAAGCATGATGTTCCAGAATGGTACATGGAGTCATGTGAGAAAATCAAGTACATGTTCCCGAAGGCACATGCGGTTGCCTATGTTATGATGGGCTGGCGTGTAGCATATTACAAGATTAAATATCCGCTTGCATATTACACGGCATTTTTCAGTATCCGTGCGTCGGCGTTTGACTATCAGCAGATGTGTCTTGGCAAGGAGGCGCTGGAAGAAAATCTGGCTGCCTTGCAGAAGAAAGATAAGAATGATATGAGTGCGACCGAGAAGGATATGGTGCGTGATATGCGGCTGGTACAGGAGATGTATGCGAGAGGTATCGAGTTTATGCCAATCGATCTGTACCGTGCAAAGGCAGACCGTTTCCAGATCATAGATGGAAAGATCATGCCGAGCTTTGCATCCATTGCCGGCATGGGCTTAAAGGCGGCGCAACAGCTGGAGGAAGCAGCAAAAGGCGGCACATTTACATCAAAAGAGGATATCCGTATCCGTGGAAAGGTGTCAAAGACGATCCTCGATGTGATGGAAGAACTTGGAATCCTCGGCGATCTGCCAGAGACAAACCAGTATGATTTCTTTGGCATGCTGAAATAAAAGAGTTGCTATTTTAGGCTACATATATTAAAATAAAGCCAAATGTTTTTTAATGCAATAAAGAAGGACGTGAGAAAGTGAACAATCAAAATACTCAGGACATAGGAATTATCCATGAATCAAATATAGAGGTATCTGACATTCTAGAGCAGGTGTATGAGGCGTTATCTGAGAAAGGATACAACCCTGTAAGTCAGATCGTCGGTTATGTGATGAGTGGAGATCCAACCTACATTACAAGTTACAAAAATGCGAGAAGTCTGATCATGAAAGCAGAGCGGGATGAGATCATAGAGGTACTTCTTGAAAACTATATTGAGACACGGCTCAAGTAAGAAACACTGCGTGGTATTTCTGCTTGACAGAAGGAGCGGGACGATATGAGAATCCTTGGACTGGATTATGGCTCGAAGACAGTTGGCGTTGCATTGTCAGATGCAACTTGTTTGATTGCACAGCCACTCGAGACGATCGAGCGAAAACAAGAAAATAAACTGAGACAGACCTATGCAAGGATTGAGGCACTCGTGGTGGAGCACGACGTGGATAAAATCGTACTTGGACTTCCAAAGATGATGAACAATACGGAAGGACCAAGAGTTCAGGCAACGAGAGAATTTGCGGAGAATCTGGAACGCAGAACCGGATTGCCGATAATATTTGAGGATGAAAGGCTCACGACAGTGGAAGCAAACCGGATTTTAGAAGAGACGGGTGTGTGCGTGAGCGGAAGAAAAGAACACATTGACAAGATGGCGGCAGCTATCATATTGCAGAGTTATCTGGATCGAGAGGCACATAAAAGAGATGAGTGAGAAGATTACATTTGAAACAGAAGATGGAGATATCGAGTTGTATGTATTAGAACAGACAACGCTTTTTGGAGTGAATTACATTCTGGTGACAGATGACGAAGAAAGTGAGGATGGCAGTTTCTTTGTACTGAAAGAAGAACCGGACAGCGAAGGAGATGTCGTTTCTTACGCAGAAGTAGAAGACGAGAACGAATTGAAAGCAGTGATCAAGATCTTTGATGAGCTGTTGGAAGACATTGATTTGGAGGTTTAGTTTAGAATGAAACAGAATAATAAGTCGGTGAAGATCATTCCGCTTGGGGGATTAGAGCAGATCGGAATGAACATTACCGCGTTCGAGTATGAGGACAGTATTATTGTCGTAGACTGTGGACTTGCATTTCCGGAGGATGAGATGCTTGGTATCGACCTTGTCATCCCGGATGTCACATACTTAAAGGAAAATGCGGACAAGGTAAAGGGACTTGTAATCACGCACGGACATGAGGATCATATCGGTGCGATTCCGTATATAGAAAATGAAGTGAATATGCCGATTTACGCAACCAAGCTGACGATGGGACTGATCGAGCATAAGCTTCGTGAACATGGAAATATTAACAACGTCAGAAGAAAGATCGTAACACACGGACAGATGATCACACTTGGTGCGTTCCGTATCGAGTTCATCCGTACGACACATTCGATTGCGGATGCGGCTGCACTTGCGATCTATACACCAGCCGGTATCATCGTGCATACCGGAGATTTTAAGGTTGATTACACACCGGTCTTTGGTGAGGCAATTGACCTGCCACGATTTGGTGAACTTGGAAAGAAAGGTGTGCTTGCACTGATGGCGGATTCCACAAATGTGGAACGTTCAGGATACACTCCATCCGAGAAAACGATCGGAAAAGTATTTGACCATTTGTTTGATGACAACAAGGATCATCGAATCATCATTGCGACATTTGCATCAAATGTCGACCGTGTACAGCAGATTATCAATTCTGCGTACAAGTATGGCAGAAAGGTTGTTGTCGAGGGACGAAGCATGGTAAATGTCATTCAGACAGCTTCGGAGCTTGGCTATATTGATATACCGGACAATACGTTGATCGAGATCGACCAGATTAAGAACTATCCGGATGAGCAGGTGGTACTGATCACAACCGGAAGTCAGGGCGAGAATATGGCAGCGCTTTCGAGAATTGCGGCCAGCATTCACAAGCAGATCACGATCAAGCCGGGCGATGTAGTTATCTTCTCATCCAGCCCGATTCCGGGAAATGAGAAGGCAATCTTCAAGGTGATCAACGAGCTTGAAATGAAGGGCGCTCATGTAATCTTCCAGGATACCCATGTTTCCGGACATGCCTGTCAGGAAGAGATAAAACTGATGTATGCGCTTACAAAACCGAAATATGCGATTCCGGTACACGGCGAATACCGACATCTGAAGCGCCATGCAGAGCTTGCAGTAGAGATGGGAATTCCCAAGGAAAATGTCAAGATCTTATCCGCCGGCGATGTACTGTCGATAGGAGAAGATGTCTTTGACGTGACTGGAAAGGTACAGGCACAGGGAATTCTGGTCGACGGACTCGGTGTTGGCGATGTTGGAAACATTGTATTGCGTGATCGTCAGCAACTTTCCGAGAATGGCCTTTTGATCGTTGTCGTGACACTGGAGGCAGGAAGCAACCAGCAGGTTGCCGGACCGGATATTGTATCCCGTGGATTCGTTTATGTGCGTGAGGCAGAGAACCTGATGGATGAATGCCGCGAGGTGGTGCAGGAAGCATTGGATAACTGCTTAGACCGGGGAATTACAGATTGGGGCAAATTGAAGAATACGATTCGAGATGCGCTGAGTGATTTCCTCTGGAAGAAGATGAAGCGAAGCCCGATGATTCTGCCGATTATCACAGAGGTTTAATATGAGACAGGTTATTAACGAGAGCAAACAATTAAATGAACATATCCGGGCATCTGAGGAGTACCGCACTTACCTGCGGACAAAACAGGCGCTTCTTGAAAATGAGGAATTGAGCAGACATCTGCAGGAATTCCGTGCCAAGAATTACGAGCTTCAGAATCGGCAGGGCGTAAACCCTTACGATGAGATGATAGAACTGACAAGGGAATACGATGAACTGCTGCACAACTCTGTGGTAAGTGATTTTTTGCAGGCAGAACAGCAGATCTGTAAGCTGCTGCAGCGGGTGTTTGATTCCATAGCAGAAGGATTGGAGTTTGATTACATCAATGAGTGAAAATGTGAAAAAAACAACAAATGGAATAGCAAAGAAAAAAACAAGCAGGAAAAATGTGCGTAAAAAAGAGGAGAATCTGCGAAAAGGTTTAAAGAATTCTTCTGGGTTTATGTTCAGTTTATTTGTCAATATACTGATCGTATTTTTGATCGTAAAGCTGTTTACATATTCTTTTAATTTTGCTTATGGCGTATTTGGCAATGTTGCATACCATCCGGGAAGCCAGCAGTATATCGTGGTCGATATTCCAGCAGATTCCTCGATCATGGAGATTGGAAGTGCTTTGCAGGATGCGGAGATTATTGAAGATAAGTACGTCTTTTATGCCAAGGTAAAGGTAAAGGGCTATGGAAATAAGATCACAAGTGGAAAATATCATTTGTCAGCCAGCATGACCTATGATGAGATATTGCAGATTATCTGTAATATAGATACAAGCAGTGACGAGGAAAACGAATAAGTATGAATGAGTTTGCGAGAATTACATCCTTTGTCCGTTCGATGGCAAAGGAGGATGCCGGGGCGTTGGGAGAATTATATCGGGATGCTGTAAAGCGCGGTGTTCCGGTGATCCGGCCAGAGGCAAGAGAATTATTAAAGACACAGTTACTATTGAAAAAGCCGAAGCGTGTTCTGGAGATCGGAACAGCCGTCGGCTATTCTTCTATCTACATGACAGGATTTCTGTCAGAGGATGCGCAGATCACAACGCTGGAATTGAGCGAGGAACGGACTGCGGAAGCAAGAACAAATATCAAACAGCTTGGAAAAGAGACGCAGATTCAGGTGATCTGTGGAGATGCGGCAGAGACGTTGAAGGAGCTTCCAGATGATACTTATGAGTTTGCGTTTGTCGATGCAGCAAAGGCACAGTATATTTATTATCTGCCAGATGTGCTGCGCGTGTTAAAACCGGGCGGTGTGATCGTATCGGACAACATCCTGCAGGAAGGGGAAGTATTAGAATCCCATTTTCTGGTGGAAAAGCGGAACCGCACGATCCATGACCGGATGCGGGAATATCTGTATGTGCTCACACATGATGATCGGTTGGAGACAGCCATTCTGCCAGTTGGGGATGGCATGGCAATCTCGGTTGTGCGGGAATTATGTAAGGAAAGTGTATTATAGTATATCAGGATAGCAGGTATGTGTATGATTTTGTTGAGAAATCAGGATACATACGGATGAAAGAGGATCGAAGATGGATAAGTTACAGAAACCAGAATTATTGATACCTGCCGGAAGTCTGGAAGTATTAAAGGTGGCAGTTGATTATGGCGCAGATGCAGTCTATATCGGTGGCAAGAATTATGGACTTCGTGCGAAGGCTGGGAATTTCACAATCGAAGAGATGCATGAAGCAGCAGACTATGTGCATGCGCATGGAGCGAAGCTGTATGTGACGGTAAATATATTTGCACACAATGAGGATATCGATGGAATCAAGGCGTATTTCCATGAATTGAAAGAGACTGGACTTGAAGAGAAAATAGATGCATTTATCATTTCAGATCCGGGTATTTTCACATTGGCGAAGGAAATCCTGCCGGGCATTGAGATTCATGTCAGTACACAGGCGAACAATACGAATTACCTGATCTACGATTTCTGGAGAAAACAGGGCGCGACGCGTGTGGTAGCGGCGCGGGAACTTTCATTAAAGGAAATCAAGACAATCCGGGAACATATTCCGGCAGATATGGAGATCGAGGCATTTATGCATGGAGCGATGTGTATATCTTATTCCGGAAGATGCCTGCTCAGCAGTTATTTTACAGGCAGAGATGCAAATCAGGGAGCCTGCACGCATCCATGCCGTTGGAAATATGCGGTTGTGGAGGAGAAGCGACCGGGCGAATATCTTCCAGTGGAAGAAGATGACAGAGGCACGTATATCTTTAATTCCAAGGACCTCTGCATGATTGAGCATATCCCGGATATGATTGACGCAGGAATCAACTCCTTCAAGGTAGAAGGACGTATGAAGACAGCACTGTATGTAGCAGTTGTTACCCGGACATACCGGGAGGCAATTGATGATTACTATACATCGAAGGAATTGTATGAGAGCAAGATGGAACATTACCGTGAGGAAATCGCAGCATGCACATTCCGTCAGTTTACAACTGGTTTTTATTATGGAAAACCAAACGAGGAGACACAGATCTACGACTGTAACACCTATGTGAAGAACCGTGTCTACCTTGGTACAGTTGAAGAAGTGACAGCGGCAGGAGAACTGGTTATCCACCAGAAGAATAAATTCTGCGTGGGTGATGCGATCGAGGTTATGGCGTTTGACGGCGAGAATGTGGACGTAGAGGTTCTTGCAATTCATGACGAACACGGCACAGAGATGGAATCTGCACCGCATCCAAAACAGTTACTCTGTGTGAAGGTTTCAAATTCAGAGAAAATCAGAAAAGGTATGATTATACGCACAAGGCACTGCGCAGCTTAAGCAGTGCCTTTTTCTCTATCCGTGAGACATAGGAGCGCGAGATATGGAGTAGGTTTGAAATCTCTTTCTGCGTAAGCTCCTGATTGTCATATAAACCGTAACGGAGCGCGATTACCTGCTGCTCGCGGTCATCTAATATTTCGGTAAACAAGTCATTGATATTTCTGAGACTTTCGGACGTGATAACATTCAAAAGCACATTTTCTTCGTCGATTCGGATGACATCCATCAAACTGATCTCATTTCCCTCCCGGTCGGTGCCGATTGGTTCGTACAGGGAAATCTCACGCGCTTCCTTGCGTTCCTGACGAAGCCGCATCAAAAGTTCATTTTCGATACAGCGACTGGCGTAGGTGACAAGCTTTGAACCTTTGTCGGTATCATATGTATTGATCGCTTTGATCAGGCCGATCGTGCCGATGGAAATCAGATCCTCGGTGGAGCGGTTTCCAGTCTGATATTTCTTGACGATATGCGCGACGAGACGCAGATTGTATTCTACAAGGATATTGCGCGCGGATAGATCGCCCGCCTTTGCTTTTTGCAGATAATGCGATTCCTCTTCGGGAGAGAGCGGGTGATGAAAAGTCTGCATGGCTGCCTCGCTATCCCTCTTTGTATATACTATGACGAATGATGGAAAATAGTGCTTTTCCAAGATGGAAAAAGATGGTATGATGATTCTAATGGTTTGGGAAGGAGAGGGTTATGTTTCACTTAAAACATGATGTGCAGATACATCTAAAAAAGGAAAAGGAAGTTTTTCAATTCGTTCGGTTGTTTTTGTTTACATTTATATTATCGGCTGTGCTGATGGGGCTGCCTGACTATATTTGGAATATGCATTTATATAGAATATCGTTAATAGTAGTTCCGTGGCTGATAGCAGTCCCATCTATTGTTTATTGTATTAAACAAAGAGTTCAATTAGTTAATAAAAAATGGATTTTTGATTTTGGGATTGGTGTAGTAATTGGAGTAGCACTTTCTTGTTTGTGGCTTGTGATTGCAAATCAAATGGGAATAACAGTGGGAAGATTTTATACCAATAATATGTGGACAATAGTCTTCTTTTTTATATATTACGTTTTTTCGGTTGGACCTGCAGAAGAACTCATTTATAGAGTGGCATTTAAAGAAAGCTTGGAAAGTGTAACAGATAAGGCAAAATGGATAGCTCCGATTTTAGCAAACGTTTTATTTGGACTATCACACTTATTTCAACATAATATATCAAACGCGGTATTTGCGTTTTGCGTCGGGGCTATATACACGCTATTATACAATAAATGGAATAAGTGCAATTATATTATGGTAGCAGCGATTCATGGAATGTATGACTTTGCTATATGCTTTATTCCGTATATGCTGGATAAGGTGTAGGCTTGGATAAATGAAAATCTTGAAGAACCATAATGTTATGTAAAATAAACGACTTAGACAGATTTAAACAGATATCAAAAAATTGCTTTTTTTTTCAAATAGGCTATGCTATAATTGTACATACTATAAAATTTATGAGAGGGTATTGCTATGCGAATAACTGGAGGAAGAAAAAAGATTCGTATAGGTGATTTGCTTGTTGAAGCGGGGGCTATTACGGAAGAAGAGCTTCAGGAGGCACTTGCCTATCAGAAGGAAAATGGTGGTCGTATCGGTAATGTAATCATGGAACTTGGCTTTATTAGCCAGGAACTTTTGATTACAGTATTGACGACACAGATGGGAATTGATTACATTGAGCTGAAAGCCTGCAAACTGGATGAAGATTTGTTGAAACAGGTACCGGAAAACCTGGTCAACAAATATAAGGCAATCCCGATTGGATATGATGAGAATAATCCGAATATCCTGCGAGTGGCAATGGTAGATCCAATGGATTTAAATGCTATCGATGATATCGGTATTGCGACAAATACACAGGTAGAACCATTGCTTGCCATGGAAGATGATGTCATGGAGGCAATTGGTAAATATTATGGTAATGCACAGGCAATGGAGGCTGCTGAGCAGTACCGTAAGGAGATGCAGGAGAACGGCGTCAATGATGCGGATGAAGAGGCGCTGAATGAAGATATCGAGAACTCGCCAATCGTACTTCTGGTAAAGCAGATTATCGAGAGCGGTGTCAGACAGAGAGCTTCCGATATACATATCGAACCGCTGGAGAGTAGCGTTCGAGTTCGTTACCGTATTGATGGTGCGTTGAAGCATGTTATGACCTACGATATTGGACTTCTGGCAGGTATCAGTGCCCGTATCAAGATCATCGGCGGTATGGATATCGCAGAGAAACGTAAACCACAGGATGGTCGTATCACAATTATGGTTGACCGGAGAGAGTACGATGTCCGTGTATCTATCCTTCCAACTGTATATGGTGAGAAAACCGTTATGAGACTTACTTCCAAGGACGGTCTGACGAAACCGAAGAGCGCGCTTGGATTTGGACCAAAGGAATTGAAGGTGTTTGACGGCATCCTGAGTAACCCACATGGAATCATCCTTGTAACAGGACCAACCGGTTCCGGTAAATCAACTACACTGTATACATCATTGAGTGAGTTAAATACCGAAGATGTAAATATTATCACGGTAGAAGATCCTGTCGAGGCTAATATCGACGGTATCAATCAGGTTCAGGTAAATGTAAAAGCAGAGATGACTTTCGCGGCAGCCCTTCGATCTATCCTCCGTCAGGACCCGGATATTATTATGATCGGAGAGATTCGAGACAGTGAGACTGCACAGATTGCTGTTCAGGCGGCTATCACCGGACATTTGGTAGTATCCACACTGCATACAAACTCAGCCGCATCTACGGTTACACGTATCATCGATATGGGTATTGAGCCTTATGTAGCGGGCGATGCGTTGGTGGGTGTTATCGCACAGCGACTTGTTCGTAGACTTTGTAGCTCTTGCAAACAGGCAAGATTAGCAGAACCGGAAGAAAAGAAGATTCTTGGCGTCAAGCCAGAGGATATGGATGATGATGTCATTATCTATGAGCCGGTTGGATGCCCGCTTTGCGGAGATACTGGTTATGCAGGACGAATTGGTGTATATGAGATGATGCCGGTATCCAAGGAATTGCAGGCGGTTATTTCTAAGGGCGCTACGGCAGATGTTATTGAGAAACAGGCATTAAAAGAAGGTATGCTGACCTTGAAGATGGGTGCAGCACAGCATGTACTGAATGGTATTACGTCGATTAGTGAGATGAAGAAAATCACATATGAGACGGGTGATGAATATTAAAACTATAATGTAAAAGAGGGAGAGAAAAGAACATGATAGACATGAAAGAACTTCTGGCATTTGCGGTGGAACAGAATGCATCCGATATTCATATTGCGGTAGGTATCCCGCCGAAGCTTCGTATCAATGGCCGGTTGACGGAGGTAGAGCTTCCGGCAATGACACCGGCAGATGCTGCAGAAGCAATCGGTTCGACGATGCATGATCGTCATAAACAGATCTTAAAGGAACGAGGAGAGGTCGATTTTTCCTTCGCATCTCCAGAAACTGGTCGATTCCGTGTAAACGTATTTATGGATCGTGGAAATATGGCGGCTGCTTACAGAAAGGTCGATACCATTATTCCTAGACCGGATCAGTTAGGAATTCCAGAAGCAGTTGTACAGTTGTATAAGAAGAAAAGAGGCTTGGTGCTTGTAACAGGACCAACCGGTTCCGGTAAGTCGACAACACTTGCTTCTATTATCAATAAAGCAAATGAAAACCTGACCGATCACATCATTACACTGGAAGATCCAATCGAGTATATCCACAAGCACAAGAAATCAGTTGTAAATCAGCGAGAAGTTGGTATGGATACACTCTCTTATGCAAATGCACTTCGTGCAGCCCTCCGTGAGGATCCGGATATCATCCTCGTAGGAGAGATGCGTGACCTGGAGACAATCTCTACAGCGATTACGGCTGCTGAGACTGGACACCTGGTATTCTCCACACTGCATACAATTGGTGCGGCATCTACGATCGACCGTATCATCGACGTGTTCCCAACACATCAGCAGCAGCAGACACGTATCCAGTTAGCGATGATTCTGGAAGGGGTTATCTCACAGGCACTGATTCCGACGGCAGATGGGCATGGACGAGTGGCAGCGTTCGAGGTTATGCTTGCCAGCCCGGCAATCCGAAGCTTGATTCGTGAGCAGAAGAACCATCAGATCCAGTCTACGATTCAGACAAGCCGTGCACAGGGTATGATTACATTGGATGATTACATCCTGGATTTGTATAAGAGTGGAACTATATCCAGAGATATGGCACTTGTGTATGCGCAGGATCAGGTTGCAATGAAGAAACAGATGTAACGTTTGTGCAAGTTTCACAAAATTAAATTATTTTATTGAACTTTATTGCAAAAAACTATCAAATAGAGTAGTATCAGTATATAAATTGTTCATAAAATGTTCATTTTTTAGAAAAATAAGAGGTCGGAGGAGTTAAAATGGCACAATACAATTACAAAGCCATGGACAAAAACGGCAAGGCGAAAAAAGGCTCGATAGAGGCGATTAACCTTGACAAGGCAAAAGAAAAGCTGAAGTCCGAAGGACTGATTGTCCAGGATATAAAAGAACAGGGCGCCGGAAAAAAGGGAGGCGGCAAGAAAGTCAAAGATAAAGACTTGGCAGTGTTCTGCAAACAGTTCTCGGCAGTTCTGAATGCAGGTGTTACGATTATCAGTGCGTTGGAAATGATGTCAGAACAGCTGGAAAACAAAACTTTGAAACGCGCATTACAGGAAGCTCAGTCGTATGTGCAAAAGGGTGGTACACTGGCGGATGCATTCAAATTGAATCCAAAGGTATTCCCACCGATTATGATCAACATGACAGCGGCTGGTGAGATGTCCGGAAATCTGGAAATCTGTTTTGATCGTCTGACAACACACTTTGAGACAGCAAATGCACTGCATTCAAAGGTGAAAGGTGCAGTTACATATCCAATCGTTATCTTGATTGTCGTTGTAGCGGTTGTAGCAGTGTTACTGGTTGGCGTTATCCCACAGTTTTCACAGATGTTTGACGATTTGGGATCAGAACTTCCGGCGGCTACACAGATGCTTGTAAACTTAAGTAACTTCTTGCAGCATAAGTGGTATATCTTGGTGATTATTGTTGCAGCGATCGTATTTGGCTTGAAAGCATTTGGCAAGACAGAACCTGGATCATTGATGTATGCAAAGATTGGCATTAAATTCCCATTGTTTGGTAATCTGACGATTAAGTCAGCCGCAGCAACATTCTCTCGTACGATGGCAACTTTGATGGCTTCTGGTATCAGTTTGATCGATGCAGTGGAGCAGGTCGCAAAGATGATCAATAACCGGATCATTCGGGAAGCACTTTTGGATGCGAAGACACAGATTGCAAAAGGTGTTCCGCTTTCCAAACCACTTCGCGATTGTGGAATCTTCCCACCGATGCTTCCTCAGATGACAAAGATCGGTGAGGAAACTGGTAATATCGAAGATATGATGGACAAGGTTGCAGATTACTACGAGATGGAAGTAAATGATGCAACAGATGCACTTACAGCAGCAATGGAACCACTCATCATCGTAATCATGGGTGTTGTTGTCGGCGGTATCGTAATGGCTATCTACAGTCCAATGCTTAGCATGTACGACGCAGTTGATAGTTATTAAAGTGAAATTGGATACAAACCGTTGGGCGAGGACTTCGGTTTTATCATAGAAAAAACTATATAAAGAAAAGGAGAGTAAATTTATGAAGAAAACAAACAACAAAGGTTTCTCACTCGTAGAGTTGATTATCGTTATTGCTATCATGGCAATCCTTGCTGGTGCAATCGCTCCTGCATTGATTCGTTACATTGATAAGTCAAGAAAGTCTAACGATGTTAGCTCATGTAAGACAATTAAGACAGCAGTTGAGACTGCACTTGGCAATGAGGATGTATATGCATTCTTAACAAACTGCGGTGATGATGATGCTGATTTTACACTCATCACATTTAATCCAGGAGAATCTACATCAACAGCAACAATGACTAATGATGCAATGACAATTTCAGGTTGTGAAGAGCCAACTACAGGGGTTAGTGTTGCAGATGTTGGAACTCTTGCATTGACAGAAATTGGTACAAACATTGGTGAGAAGATTCCAAAGCTTAAGTACACAAAGGCTAACAAAGATGATAGCGCAGCAGCATGTGTAGTTAAGCCGGAGAAGTTCTATGCAGCAATCACTGCAAAGGGTACAGTATATGTAATGATCGGTTCCGATACAGCTCCTACAGCTACACCATCTGGAGCAAAGGTTGCTGAGTATGATTCTGCATACATCATCAGCCCAGAGTGCTGTGCAGCATATCAGTAAAATATGTGATTAAATCACAAAAACAGATTCCACTCGAATGATCGGGTGGAATCTGTTAAAAATGAGACGGAAAGGTTAGGACGATGTTAGTAACAATAGTATTTAGCATTTTTTTTGCGTTATATGGAATTGTAATCGGTAGTTTTGTCAATGTTTTAATTTTAAGACTTCCGATAAAAGAAAGCATAACCTTAAAACGGTCTCATTGTATGACATGTGGGCATACCTTATCCTGGTATGAACTCATACCTTTATTTAGTTATTTATTTTTAGGTGGAAAGTGCAGGCATTGTAAGGCACATATTTCAGTACAGTACCCGATCGTGGAGGCTGCAAATGGAATCATATATGTGGTTGTCTTCCTCGCAAAAGGAATCACATTGGAAACGTTCCTTTATTGCCTGTGTGCTTCTGCCTTACTAGCGTTAAGCGTCATAGATTGGCGTACACAGGAAATCCCCTTGGGATTCAATATTTTTATACTAATTTTGGGACTGGTTAGACTCTTTACAGATATAAGTAATTGGAGTCAGTATGTAATCGGTTTGTTTGCTGTCAGCGTTTTTTTACTTCTCATTAATCTTGTTACAAAGGGGAGAGGCATAGGACACGGTGACATAAAGCTTATGGCGGCAACCGGCTTACTGATGGGCTGGAAACTAATTACGGTAGCATTTATCATGGCGTGTATCATCGGAACGGTGGTACATCTCATACGAATGGCTGTTAAGAAAGCTGGCAGAAAGCTGGCTTTTGGCCCATATTTATCTATGGGTATATTTATAGCAATGATATGGGGTGAACAGCTCGTGAGCTGGTACCTATAAGTATATGGACGAAAGTCCTACATATAAAATCACTGATTAGCGAGGGAGGCTATAACGAATGGCAAAAAGCAATAAAGTGTTATCGATTGATATCACAAACGAAAGTATTACAATTATTGAGCTGACTGCTTCAGCAAAAAAGCAGACGATGATTCATAATATCATCATTTTTGAAACACCAGAAGATTCCTATGAAGATGGTGTATTAAAGGAGCCAGAGAAGATTGCAGAGGCAATTACACAGCAGTTGATGGCTCGCGGTATTAATAATAAGAATGCGATCTTCGTTCTTTCATCGACAAAGATTGTAAACAGAGAGGTTATGATACCGTTTGTTCCAGAGAAAAAGATCAGAGGAATTATCAATTCAAACTCATCCGAGTATTTCCCTGTAAATATAGAAGATTATGTTGTTTCTCATTCTGTGCTTGAGACAGTAACAGATGAAGAGAATAACAAGCAGCTTCGCGTACTTGCGGTTGCAGCACCGGAGCATATGGTAAAGTCTTATTATGACTTAGGTCAGATGGCTGGATTGAATGTCGTTGCACTGGATTATATCGGTAATGCAATGCTCCAGCTTATTAAAACACAGACAAATCAGAACACAACAACCATGGTTATCCAGTTAGGTAGCGAGAGTACAGTATTGAATATTGTACAGGGCGATAACCTGCTGTTACAGAGAACAGTTCCATATGGTACAAACTCTGTTGTAAATGTAGTCATGGATGACAAGGGCGTTGATGCAACAACCGCTATGACATTGCTCCAGAACGATCGTTTGATCACTGTAGATTTTGATGATAACGAAGTAACTGGTGCATTCCGTTATTTGATTAACAACATTGGACGTGTTATGGACTTCTATGCATCAAAGAACCCGGACAAGCCAATTGAGGATGTATTCCTGACTGGTGATGGTGCGTTGATTCGCGGTATTGACGGACTTTTTAAAGTACAGTTGAATGTCAGCACACGAATTATGGATACATTGTACAATATCAAGTTTGATCCAAGTATCGACTTGAAAGTATACAATCCGGTATATCTTGTTACTCCAATCGGAGCAGCGTTTGCTCCAATGGGATTTGAACTTGCAGATGTAGCAGCATCCGCAACAAAGGCAGAGGGAAGTCTGGCTCCGTTTATTGCATTGATCGCAGTTGCTGCAATTGGTGCAGCTGGCATGGCGTTCTATTCTATTAATAAGAAGAATACTGTGACTGAAAAACGAGATCAGTTAGAGTCAGATATTGCAAGAATCAGTGATATTGAAGATATTATCGATGCATATGATGCAGCTGAAGCAAAGTATACAGACATGGAGTCTATGTACTATACAACATACCAGTTGAACGAAAATGCAAGACAGTTTATCTCAGAATTAGAGAGTAAGATTCCTACAAGTATAGTCGTATCATCATTCTCATCTGATAACAACGGTGTATCAATGCCATGTGTATCAACAAGCTATGATGCAATTGCAGATTTTATTATGCAGCTGAAGACAATTGATTGTGTAGACAATGCATATGTAGCAAGCATTTCAAAGAAGGATACAGATGGAGAAATCACATATGAATTTACTGTCACAGTCAACTATGTACCGATGATGGAAAACCCTGAAGCTTCAACTGATGATGCCGGGGATACTGAAACGACAGAAGCAGAAGCTGAGTAAGGGAGGGAGCAGAGTATGAAATTAAGCAAAAGTAATATTAAAATTATTTTATTTATCGTGGCAGTTGCAATTTTAGGCCTTACATATCTGTATGTATTTAAGGATAATATGAGCACTGCAGATTCAATTCAGTCAGAGGTAGACACATTACAGGCTCGCTATGATGAATTAAATGCAAAACAGAAAGATCGTGACATGTATGAGGAAAAGACTGCTGAATATGAAAAGCTTTTTGCTGACAGACTGGCATATTTCCCTGCAACATTGGATCAGGAAATTTCTGTTATGTTCATCAAAGGTGTTGAAAAGGATGAGGGGAATTTACAGTTTGGTGTAAACTCTGTTGGCCTTGGACAGCCTGAGACATTCTACAGTTTAAGTGCAGCAGCAAGTGCGTCTAATGATACAAGCGATACAGAAGAAGCAACGGATGAAGATACAACGACTGTTGGATCTGGTGATTATCAGTGTATGTCAGCAGCATTTCCTATTACATATACAGGATCATATGAAGGCTTGAAGGATTTCATTGATTATATTATGGGATATAAGTACAGAATGAATATTTCTTCTTTCAACATTGCATATAATTCACAGGATGATGTATATTCAGGAAGCATTTCTTTGAATGCATATTGTATAACAGGTGGTGGACGTGAAGCAGATAGTGTGGATGTAGATGTACCAGAAGGTGTATCTAATATCTTCCTTGGAGGTCCTGGTGCAGCATCTGTACAGACTTCCAGCCATGATGCAGGTCAGGGTGAAGATATCGCGAGTGATCATGATATCCTGATTGGTTTGAACAATGCAAATGGAGACAGCTCAGATGGTATTATTGTAAGTGCAGGAAGCAACAAGGTAAGCTCAACAGCAAACGATGTTGAGAAGGTTACACTTACAATTACAGATGAGGATGGTAAGAATATGGTCGAGGTTGCAATGGGCAGCGATTCTTACTCATTTGAGCTGACAGATAAGGATTTAACAATTTATGTTGAGTCATCTGCTCGTGTAGATAATGATGACAAGAATGGAATTACATTGAGTGTAAGCAACTCAACAGATGTTCCGGTTTATGTGAAGGTTGCAGACGATGACAAGAGCGCTCCTAGATTTGCCTTAGGCAGCAAGACAGGTACTGTTAAGGTATACTAAGAGAGGGTGAGGATTTATGGCAAAAACAAATAATAAAGGTTTCACTTTGATTGAAATCGTCATAGCTGTTGCCATATTGTCAGTCCTTTTAACTCCGATTTTAAAACAATTTGCCAATACCCTGGAGACAAGCCGGAAGGCAAAAGCTCTCCAGGAGGTAAATGAGATGGCTGGTAGTGAGATGGAGGAATTCCAGACGGTTTCAAGAGAAGACCTGAATGATCGATATGGAGATCCTACGATACATGCAGATCTTTCAGTTACCATGTATGATACATCGGCAAATGAAATCGCAACGGATCTTACATATTCTGCATATGAATATCAGTTACCGGAAAGCAAGATTGGAGCTAAGAGAGATAAGTATTCAAATGTTGTAGTACTCGATGACTTGTCAAATAAAGTACGTGCGTATGGTGGAGAGAGTGCACCAAAACATTATAAAGTTGCATATAATCTGACAAGCACAGAATTGGCAGCCTTTGGCGAAGGGTTTGAACTCACCAATGAAGGTTCGATTGTAAAGTATAATGATGAAGGTTATGTATCAGCAGTTGTATGTACAGATACCAATTCCGATGGATCGGCAGTAAGTTATGTACAAAATCCGAATGATGTAAATCTGGGTAATATGCATGACCTTGATAAGAATACGGTTGCGCTTATATTGGGTGGTACATCCAGCTTTGACTCAGAAGCATTTTCGGCGTTGTTCTCCAAGGCAATGGATCATCTTCGTGAATTGGATTATGAATCATGGCAGCAGGCATTGCTGAATGTTGATAATGAGTCAATATTGTCGCAGGATAGTATGAACAATTCAAAGAGATTAATCAAGATATATACGGATAAGGCAACAGATGCTTCAACAGGAAAAGATTACTATATTGTAAAAGCCGATGTATATTATGATTATACATATAGCTTGATTGTTGATGGTGCTGCGACGAGTTCCTATCATGATATGGTAAGTTATACAGTTTTCAGTCAGAAATTCTATACAAAGCAGGCACCGGAAATTTATTTTGAATACCAGCCGTATTGTATTTCTGGCGCAAATACTGAGAATGCGGTATATCAGAGTGATGATTATATCTTATTTGATAACAATGTAGATGAGAGCAAACTGTATCTCTATAAACCGTATAAGGATCAGCAGAATGCCAAGGCAAGCTTGGATGATTATTATACGATAGATTCAGATGGAGATGGAGTTCCTGATAAGAAAGCAGAATATTATACATACTATACTGATTCAACACAGACAAGAAAAGTTACGATACATCTTGCAAGTAAGAATAACAATACATCTGTAGAACTTGATAGCACTGGTAAGGCAACAAATCCAGATGGCTACAAACGTATATACATCTTTACAAATCTTGATACAAATGGTTATTATGATGGAGATAATGATTCTCAGTTCCAGTCAGATGCATTTTCAGGAGTGTTTGATTATGTAAAGGGAGAGAAAGAATCAAGAAGTTCCGTAGAAAATGAAGTGGATGCGGTTTATCTCAAATATGCATTGGGTAATTCTTATGTTACAAATACAGTATCTTCCGATGGAACAACAACGACTGGAGATATGAAGGTTCTGTATATGCTTAGTGAAGATACACGAGAATCAGAAAGATTATACACAGTTACAGTAAAATTAACACCGGACAAGGAGAGCTTGAATACAGTTCGGTTATCTGGAGCAAAGGGGGCTAATTAGTTGAAAAAATTCAAAAAACTGTTGAAAAAACTAAAAAGTAATGCCGGCTCCAGTATTGTAATGGTAGTCGTTTCTGTTGCGTTTATTGGAATTATTGTTGGAGCGTTGTTAGCAGCTGCAGTTCAGTCTTATCGGTTAAAACTACAGGAGCTGAATGACCGGGATAATTTCTATTATGTTGAGCAGGCGTTAAATGAAATTTATGCAGGTGTGGGTTCACAGACAGTGGAAGACTTGCAGGATGCATATGTTTATACGGTAGAGAATATGGTTGAGTATGATCTGATTAAGGGACGTTATGTGACGAAAACACAGGACGAGGCTCAGGAGATGTTCTCAAAAGAGTTCTACCGTCAGTTGCAGAATAATCCATTCTTTAAAGTAAGCTTGGATGATTTGGCAGTAAAGTTGACATCTTATATCACAAATGATTCGGTAAAATTGGATGCGAGCCGGATACAGGTTGTAGATTATGAAGATGAAAACAATAATAAGGTTGGTAAGATCATTAAGAATCTGAAGTTAAGCCGTACGCAGGAATACAATCGTTCATCTGCAAATGGTGTGTTTACACAGAGCATCACAACAGATATCGTAATTGGCAATCCTGATTTTGCAGTATTGTTCGATTCTATGAATGATACAGATCCTAACATTTTCAAGTATGCTTTAGTAGCGGATATGGGTGTTGAGGTTGATCAGCCAACAGTTCCGCTTACCATTGCTGGTAATGTATATGCTGCTTCTGATTATTATAATAAGCAGTATAACGAAAGCACATGGGATGAAGATGTAAGTGATGATAGTAAAAAGCTTACCACATCCGACACTTATGAGATTGAACAGGAAGATGGAGAAAATGTTAATATTGCAGAATTATATCAGCATGGCAGTGTAACATCAAAGAGTGCCAAGGGAGAGAAAACTTCAAGTACATATACCTATTATAATAATTATGCAACACAGAACAATCAAACGGAGGTTGCAGGAAGAAACGATTATTATGATGGTGCAACAATTAAGAGTAAATACTCAGGATTCTATGTAAATGGTTCTCAGGTATCTATTATGGCAGATACGGTTATTGTACCAGGTACAATGGCAGTTATGGATAAGGGATCTCTTTCTGTCTATGGTAAGAATGGAAGCCAGACAGCAGAATCTGAGGTATGGACAGACAATATTGTATTAGATGGTTATAGTACAGTTAAAGATAATACAGCAAAAGATGGTACTGTCACAACAACATACAAAGGCGCAGAGGCAATTATGAAAGCAAATATGTATGTAAAAGATGACACGGAAGTAAATGCTGCAGGATCTTCTTTCCAGTTAACTGGTAGCTATTTTGGCTATGGAGACAGCACAGAGAAAGATGATCGTAAGTTTACACCAGTTGTGGATGCCGCAAACTTCCAGATTGAAGTTACAGATGCAGCAGGTAATAAGAAAACAGAAAATCGCGGGCATTATAACAGTAGTGCTATTATCGTAAATGGTGAGCAGTCAACATTGAATTTGGCACAGGCAAAAACATTGTTCTTAGCAGGACGTACATACATTGAGCTTTCAAAGGATGTAAACAGCGTAGATGGAACGACAAGAGAAGATGATGCAGTTGTAAACACAGTGAAGGATACATATGCATATCATCCAACGGATTATAATCCGGAAATGCCAGATGCATTGCGGACAGATGATAATAAGACTACAACCATCCGCGATTATAAGATGGGTGAGAGTATTTCATTAAAGAGTAACCAGGAAGCTTATATTCCAGTAACCTATAATGGAATCCCTAAGCTTGCTAAGAATGACAAAGGGGAGTCGCTTGGATATTATCTTGCAGAACTTCCACCAGCATTAAAGGGCAGTGATTTGTTTGAAAAGTATTTCCCATCTTATCAGTTTGATGGTAAGGTACCATGTGTATTGCAGGAAATATCTGGTAAGAAGTATTATTATTATGATTTCCAGACTGCATACACTCAGACGGAACTGTTGTATCGTGCTAGAGTAATGGCAGGACAGATGACAAATGCAGAGTATAGTGCATGGTTAGATGAATTCCCGTCTGCACAGTATTTTGCTGCAGGCTTTATTGAAGATTATGATGCTGAATTGGAAATGCATAGAAAATATGTAGCAGCAACAAATAAGACCGGGCTTACAGATAGTGTAATTGCAGAATATTTGGTAGATATTGGCGATTATGAGGATTTTGATGCTGGAAATATTGTTCTTCCGGATGCAGATCTTGATCCAAATGTAAGTATTTATTCCAGCGGTGCAATTACAACGAAGAAAGATACAACATTTAGTATTGTCAGAGCAGACAATACAGATGCACTTACAAAGCTTTTGACTTCTGATAGTCTGAAGGACATGAATGAGGGAAATAGCTGGCTTGGTTCAGTAGATGCAAACGGAAAGGAATCAAAGTATACAGATGCATATCAGCTTTCCAATGACTTGGAAATGGAATATGACTATATGAAGTGGAATCTGGGACACTATAGTCAGGATCCTACATTAGATTCGGTTACACTTGCAAACAATGCAGTAGAGAAGCAGTATATTAAGGCGGTTGTCAATGATGAAGATCTTGGCGATGGAAGTATCACACCAATTAATAAGTTCCTGGATATGTCAAAGATAACAGAGAGTACAAACATTACACCTAATATTTCTGGTACAGATTCGGGCGCAAATGTTATGGATCTTGCATCTGGGTACTCTGTATGGGTAAGTAATTCAGATGTAGTTGTCAAGGCAAAGAAGGAAGATAAAGGTGAGGTGCGAGGCGTTGTAATCACTAAGGGAGATGTATACTTTGATACATCGGCTGAGAATGGTGTCACAGATTTTGAAGGTGTGATTATTGCCGGTGGTAAAGTATATGTTGCAGGAAATGTAAAAACAATTGCTTCTTCCGCTGAGATTTGTAGAGCAGTATTGCGTGAATGCTTACTGACTGGAGATGATAATTCAAAATTGATATTGAGTCTGTTCCGTGGATATGAGCCAAAGGAAGAGGATGCATCTTCCACAGACGCTTCCGAAGCAAAATCAATTGATATGATTGATTATACAGATGTTGTAAGCTTCGCAAACTGGATGAAGAATGTGGAATAGAGAGGTGGCCTATGGAGAAGAGAAGATTTATGAAGGATAACAAAGGCTACACACTCATTGAGATGATTATCGTTATAGCGATTATTGCAATAATGACTGGCGCGGCTATGGTAACAATCACGATTTTGCATAATGCAAAAGCCAAGGAAGCTTCTATTACATTGGAAACAGCATTGTCTGAAACACAGAAAAATGCCAAAGGGAAAATGTGTGTGGTAGCGGATACACAGCAGCCAGATTACAAATTTGCATTAGCTGTCTATAAAAGTGGTAGTAAGTATTATGTAAAGAAGGGTTATTATATAGGAAATGGTAATGATATGTCGCTGAATTCCAGTTATGTATTTGATGATTCAGAGAATGCAAACAGTGGAAAGGGCGAGAGCTTTTCGGCATATGTAAAGGTGAAGTACAAAGATTCATCTGGTACGGAACAGGATATTACCGGAATTGATGAAAAGCCTGTATATATAATTTATGACCGTCAAGGCATGTGTATATATGGTGATGGTCAGTATGAGTTTTATCGTAACAGCAAAGACTCATTGTTAAATACCGTGGTTTTGAATAAAAATGGAAGCCATACATTACATTAAGGAGGGGCGTGAAGATGAATAAAGATAATAAAAACAGCGGCTTCTCCTTGGTGGAATTAATTATAGCTATAGCAGTGCTTGCGTTCTTGATGTTAGCAGTTTCTTCCTTTATGGGATCGAGCGTATCACAAACAAGGAAAGAACAGGTGGATGTTAAGTTACAAACACAGGCTCAGGAAACATATAGCTTAATTACAGACACTATCATGCAGGCAAATGATATTGTGATGGTTGGATATACAGCATCAGAACAGTTGAATTTTGCAACGGTAGGAGAAGAGACAAGTGCAACAATGGCGAAGAAGTTCTATGTGAAAGATGAGGCAACAGCAAAAGCACTTGTAAAAGATCCATCTTTATATGGAATTACTGATTCAGTTTCAAAGGCAGATGTAATATGTTTTAAGGATATTGATGTAGACGATCCAATATATATATCATATCTGCGAATTGAAAGTTCTGTTCCGTTGGATATGAATCTGGTACCGGGTGGAAACCCAAGCATTTTGTCTGAACAGGTAATAACTAATTCATTGACAGGGGAAGCAACAAAGGTACAGTGCACAGAACAAAATTCCAAAATTGTATACAGCATAAATGACACATTAGTTTCTACCTTTTACTTCGAAAACAATAACATGTATTATGGCAGAAAATATGCATACATGACAATGTCAGATGATGAGGTGGATATGTCAGATTCAAATTCAAAGTTTGTACATCTGTATAATCCATATTTGTCATATGTTGAAGCAAAGCTAGGAGCGATAGGCGTTGGTGTTGCGGGATGTACAGCAAACATTGATGCAAAAAACAATTCAGTTAAGCTGGATATATACTATAATCAGTCTAATATGACGTATACAACGAATGGAAGAGTGAATCCAAGAAATTCGTATGTATTAGTACCAAAAAAGTAGGGAGGGGAAGTAGAACATGAAACGTAAAACAAAGATTTTGATATCTGCATTATCTGTAATGTTCGTTGCGGCGATTGCAGTTGCAATTGCATCGTTCTCCTTCGCTGGAAATGGTGACGAAGACGGCTTGCTGGAGAATGGCGAAATTATCGCAGATGCAAGTCAGAATGTGGATACAAAAACGATTATCGATTACATTATCGATAATTCAAATTCAGAAGATCCAGAAGTAGATAAGATTTATCATATCGCAGAAATTTCATCTTCTTCTGCTTCAAGCTTAGAGACATTTGTTAGTTCCAATGGCTTTAAGGATTATGTTATTGATGGAAACCGTACAATCGAGCAGGCGATGGCAGATGGTTGTATCGAATACAAATGTTTTGGCGGAAATGTAACAAGTGATGCAGATCTTGCTTATATTTCAAAGGCAGATTTCATTTATGTAAGTAATGATTCTGCATCGAAATTTACAAAAGACAATGACATGAGCGAGAAATTATATGATCTTCTGCATACATATGCAGTTGGCGATTTTAAGCCTTTAGTCATTGATAGTCCAAATGCAACAACCGTTGATCCGTCGACATCAAAGAATATGAAAGATCTTGCATCTTCTGTATTTGGCCCAAATGAAAAGTATTATTACACATTCAAGTGGGCAAGCAACTTAAGTGCAGATCAGTATTTGCAGCATGCAGGTGGTTCTTTGTATCTGGGAATTAACGGTCAGACACAGAAGACAAATGGTGCATGGACAGAAGTATATGAGTCAGACCCGACTGCCTCTGCTTCAGATGGATCCTCAGCACAGCCGATGTCTATGGCGAAGATTTTGACAATTGGCGTCAATACTACATATACAAAGACAGATGCGCTGTTAGCAGGAAATCCGTCAGCAACGGGGTTGTATGCAGCAGATGGTTCTGCAATTGCAGATACTGCTACATCAAAATATTATAAGCTGGATGCAAATTCAATCTTCTATAAGAATGGTTATAATAACCGTGTCGGTGTAAGACCAACTTATATACAGAATGATATTGTAACATTGGCTGATTCAGAATCCGTTGATTTTGATCAGTACGACATGATTGTGATTGAAGATTCTTGTTATAATCAGACAATCACGGCAGATCTCTATAAGAAATTTGCATCAGCAATGTATGGTAAGCTCCATATTGTATATGGTGCAGATATGGGAACATCATCAGATGCTGCGATTAAAGTTCCAGATGATTTAAAAGAGACAAACTACTCTAAGTTATTCTATATGGTAGCAACAACAGAGTATGTTGCACGATATGAGAATATCATGGTAACTTCAAGAGCAGACTTCAGTGTTGTTACAACTTCAAAGAGTGCAGCGACAGCAAAGGTTATTGCAGATTTGATCAATGCATCGAAATATCGTGGAATTGGTGGTAGAGGTTCTTCTTCCTCATCCTTTACGGTGTTAGAGATTCAGCCATGCTATCCAATTGATGAAGCTGTGGCACAGGAAGTAGGCAAGGCAAAGCCAAGAAGTGGTAATGCATCAAGTATTTATGGAAGTGGAAATTATTATACAGCTCCAGCTAATGTCGTGAATGGAAAGACAAAAGAACAGTTAGCTGAAAATACAGAGTACTATGCTTGGGAGCTCTCTAAGGCAAAATTAGCAGATGCATTAAACTTACCAATTGATAAGATTAATTTGGTACAGATGTCATCCGAGGAGTTTGCGTGTGATAAATCAGAAGTTTTAGGAAAGTACGATTTGGTTTATATTGGCGGAAATACATCTGCATTAAAGGATGTGTTAGAATATCGTAGTTTGACAGGTCTTGCAAGATGGGGTGGGACTTTGAAGTCTAATTCGGGTAGTTTGGACATGTCAAAGATTACAACTTTGCCAATCTACACGATGTATTCTCACAATGGTGATATTGTAAATCTGGATCTTTCAGCTATGGCACAGTCTCCAGGTCCTGCAAACAGTGGTACACCAACTGCGAAGGTTCGCCTGAATGGAAATTATACAGATACGTTTACAGTATTGAATGGTAATGATATCACATATAATCGGTATGAGGCATTAAAAGAATATGTTGATGCAGGAATGCCGGTTGTAGTAAGTAAGAATCTGACAACAGCATATACTCTTGCAAAGACAGATGGCTATTTGCAGAACTCGATTGATCCGGATTCTAATATGTATAAGTTATTGGCAGCATGTGAAGGCACTGATAAAGATAATGTACAGTGGAACTTTAATCAGACGGATGTGGAAGATATTTTAAGTGATGGTTCGCTTGGTGATTCATTAACAGGATATGTCTCAGTGTTCAAGGGTGGTGCAGCAGATACTCCAAAGAATGAGTTGAGTTCAATCTATGCAACATCAGAGAAGAGACCAAAGCTGACAATCACAAGTATGCCGGCAACTTATAATCGGTATGATGAAACATCACAGATTACAGACGGTACATTGAAATTTAAATATACAGTCACGGGAAGTGCCAATTATACGGTTAAACTGTATATTGATGATGATGGAAATAGTACTTTTGATCGAAAAGAAGAGTACATGACATCAGGAGATGCGAATTCACTTACTTATCAGTGTGCGGACAGCTTCTATGGTCCACTGTATTGGATGATTGAGGTTGTTGATACAAATGGAAATTCAGTCAGCCAGACGGGTATTGCTTATGTCAAGAACAAGACTGACGAAAAACAGCAGGTAAATGTATTGCAGATTATGCCGGGAGGTAAGGCAAACCAGTGGTCAAATAACGCACTTGGCGAAGGCGCAGAAGGTTACAACTCCTTGTATTTCTGTACTGTATGTCAGCAGGCATATCAGAGACTGGAGTATAACCCATATACGAATTCAGGAAATCGTACAGCGTATGGAGCTCTTTATGGTGGTAATTTCCAGGATTCGAAGGATGGTATGCTGGGAAGTCATTACTTAGGTAAGCATGAGCATACGTTTGGTATCGTAAGTTATGACAGTCAGCTTGTTGTACCTGGAAAAGGTGTCAAGGGTATGGATGACTGGGATAACAACCTTGCAGATCAGGTAAATGATCTGTATGACTTTGATATTGATATTATGCTGCGTAATGAGTTTGAGCAGGCTGCAAAGGATGCAGAAGCTGCATATGATTACAAGGTTGACAATGGAGAAGTTGATTACTCTTCAGCAATTACAGATGCAGAAAAAGAGGCACTTGTAAATTCATTTACAATTGATTCAACGGATACTGATTATGATAAGTATAATGCACTCACAACAGTGGAAGATAAATATAAATTTATTAAGAAACGTGAGTATGAGCAGTTGGCAGGCAAGTATTGGCAGTTGTATCAGTTTATGAAGAATGAGAGTGCAACTGGAACATCCAGCATGAAGGATGAAACAGGTGTTGATATTCAGAAAACAACCGTTGATGCAAGAAAGGAACTTGATGAAGAAATTGATAAGTTAATTGCCGGAATTCAGTCAGGAAGCACAAATTCAGGCAAGACAACCTTCTCAAGTAATACATCAAAAGAGACTTTGATTCAGGAATTGAATCGTTTGAAGACAAAATCAACGTACAGTGATTATTATTCTATTGATGGTAACGCTGCACAGTATAATGATGTATCACAGGCATATCTTCCAAATGGCGAGAGTATGAACACTTATATGGAGGAGTACTTTAAGGTAAAAGATAAAGAACTTGAGTATAAGGAACTTTACAAGAAATATACAAGATATGCAGCAGGTGCCGATTGGTTACAGGAATCATACAGTACAATTATTCTTGGACCATCTGAAGATTTCGGTGGAGATGATATTACAAGTCCGATTGCACTTGCAGATTTGAAGTCTTACATCGAAGATGATGGACAGCTCCTGTTGTTCCATGATACATTGACAAAGTTCTCTGATAAGGGTACTTCTACATTGACAGCAACACTTCGTTCATACTTTGGTATGGATCGGTATCACTTTAATGATCCTGTGACAACAGATGCAAGTCAGAATTATGTGAAGTATACAACTACACAGGATAGTGACAAGTACTTTATGACGAATCTGTCGACAACGAAAGATGAAAGTCGGTATACAAGCTGGCTTTCAGATATGAAAAAAGTGTTTGGATCAACGCCAAGCAAATATCTGACATCCGTGGCATATACAGATGCGGTAAATGTCAGTGGTAATGATAATCCATATGCAATTCCTTATCGGTATGCCGATTTGAGCTGGGCAATCGCAGGATATTGGTACAATGCAGCTAGCTTTTCTGCAAAGGAGAATACAAAGTATGGTACTGATAAAGCGAGTCAGAACAATCAGGGTATTGTAACATTGTTCCCATTCACATTGGCATCTGAGTTGAATATTTCAGGAACGCACTCACAGGCATATGCGCTGGATGTTGAAAATGATGACATGACTGTGTGGTATTCTCTTGCAGGTGGTAATAATACAAAGGACGGTTCTTCCATCTATGCAGCATCACCGAGAGATGGTATGGACAACTACTTTATTTACACTTATAAGAACGTAAACTACTGTGGTGCCGGACATTCGAAGGTGACTGGTGTAGGAAAGGATAATAATGATGAGCGTTACCTGTACATCAATATTATTTGTAACTCAGTTCGTAACAGTGTAAAACAGCCAACCATTTATGTATATGACTATGGTAAAGAAACAAATAATATCATCAAACGTGATGTAAACGATGATTATTATACAAAGGTTGAGGAGAATACTTCATATCCAGAGTTTAGTTTTAAGGTAACTGTAGACCAGGATGCAACATTAAAGCAGGTTCGAATCTACTATGATTTGGATTACTCAGAGACAAATCGTGATAGTTCATATGTAGCAGATAAGAATCATGTATTGATTGCGGATTGGAATTCTACACAGGTAAAGGAAGGTATCATCAAGGATGTATTCCGATATGATTCTTCTCTTGAGAAGCTGTTGAATAAGGATGGCGGACAGATTGCTGAGAAGTATGTAGATTCTGATGGTAAGGAAGTTACAGTAGCGGCAACGAAATTGAAGCTTCAGCCATCGTACTTTGAGAATTACAATAATGAATATACATATATTGTAATTGAAGCAACCGATTCCGAAGGTAACAAGGTTTACCAGAGAATCAAGGTTATGTTGAAGGATTATCTCTTTGACTTAACGTAAAATAATAAAAAAAGCATGGGAAACTCTGAAAAGAGTCCCATGCTTTTTTTGCCATTTGATTGACTTTTTTATAAGAATCGTTATAATTAAAATATGTATGTAGTTAGGAATTAGGCGATATATGCCACAACGTACAAAATAATATGAAAGGGGAGATACTATGCGAAAACGCAAAATGAATCGAGCACTCGTTGTCGCACTGAGTGTTGCTATGGCATCAAGCAATATAGCACCAACAGTTACATATGCGGCGGAGTCATCTCAAATTTTCGAAGCGTCAGAACAAGAAAATCCACAAGAAGAAACAAGTGAACAGGAATCCAAGACAGAGGTTGAAACTGTAAGTGAAGATTTACAGCAGGCAGAGCAAACTGTTGCAGAAGATAAGACGATTACAGAAGAAACGTATTTAGAGTACACACCTGAAGAGGGAAATTATACTCTGTCTTATCAGATTCGTGTAAATAATGGAAAAAAGGAAGCTATTATTAAGGGATATGGTAAAAATAAGACAGATAGAAATATTACTATTCCAAGTGAGGTAAGTGCTTCCAGTGAGTACACAAATGCTGCAGACTATCAGAATATTCCAGTTACAGCGATTGATCAGGGTGCATTCGCATTGACGGAATGTCCGAGAAGCGTGAATATTCCTGCCTCTATAGAATCCATTGGTACAAATGCATTTGCCGGAGGAGAAAAACAGAAAGTTTACATATTGCAGTCCGTTACAATTGAGGAAGGTTCAAAGCTGAATTGGATTGGAGAGGCTGCATTTCAAAGTCAGGCAGGATTGAAAAGTGAAATTGTGATTCCTGATGGTGTTACCAAAATTGGTAAACAGGCATTTTATAATTGTGAAGGCTTGACAAAGATTACATTTAATGGTGGAGGAATCATTGGTGCGCAGGCATTTTCTGGTTGTAGAAAAGTCAATATGGAAAATGGGTTAAAATTTCCACTTAATGTAACAGAAATTGGTGATGAAGCATTTTTGAATTATGGGGCTTCCTCAACAAATGCAGGAGATCTTGCGCTTCCAAGTGGACTTACATCAATCGGAAAGAAAGCCTTTTCTGGCGCAAAGCTGAAAGGAAATCTTGTTATCCCAAGTTCCGTTGCGTTCATGGGAGATTCTGCATTTCAAAGTGCATATGCCGATACCGACAAATCAAATATGGGGATGTTATCGTTTGAAAACGGAAGTAAATTAACGAGTATTCCAGCGTATGCATTTGATAAGTGCCTTGCGTTTAAGGGCTCGATTGTAATTCCAGAGGGGGTTACAAGTATTGGGCAATATGCATTTGAAAAGTGTTCAGGGATGGATGGAACGCTTTCTTTGCCATCAGGGTTGGAAACAATTGGCAATTATGCTTTTTCTGAGTGTTCAAAGCTGACAGGAGGAATTACACTTCCAGATACGTTGACACAGCTTGGTACGTATACATTTAATAAATGTAGTAATATTAATGGAGAACTTGTATTAAGTAAGAATTTAAAGAATATACCACAGGCTGCATTTTCAAACTGTTCTAGCATGATTGGAAGTGTGGATATTCCAGAAGGCGTACAGAAAATAAATGCAAACGCATTTCAGGGATGTTCTTCGTTAAATGGAACATTAACAATCCCGGAAACGGTAGATACGATTGGTGCCTATGCCTTTGATCAATGTAGTTTACTCACCGGGACTTTAACAATACCGGGAAAGGTAACTAATGTATCGAATTATGCATTTGACGCATGTTCTGGATTTGATGCATTAAAGCTTTCGGATAGTATTACAACTATCGGAAATTATGCATTTGCAGATTGTGATGGCTTTAAAAATGAATTTGTACTTCCTGCAAACCTGAAGACGGTTGGAGAGTTTTCATTTAGTGGTTGTAGTGGACTTGTTGGAAATCTGGCGATGCCGGATACTGTCACTTCAGTTGGAAAGTCTGCTTTTGCAGGGATGTCCGGATTAAATGGATATATGTATTTGTCAAAGAAACTTACATCCTTTGGAGAGCTGTGCTTCTATGGTTGTTCGAAATTAACAAATCCGAAGGATGAGCAGGGTAACATACAAATTATTGAGATTGCAGAGGGAACAACGGCGTTACCACAGCAGATGTTTGGAAATTGTAAGATGCTGACAAAAATACAGGTTCCAAAGACTATTAAGACAATCAATACTGGTGTATTTATTGGAACGAACTCTGCACTGGATCTTTATGTATATGCGGGGTCTGATGGAGCTGCGTGGGCAAGAAATTTGTCCACAGAGCAGAAAACGTTTGATGTTATTTATTTGGATGCATTAGCTTCAATCAAGCTTTCCAATAACGCATACACAATGCGAGTTGGCTCAGAGAGAGACTTGTCTGCAACTATCAAATATTATAAAGAAGAAAATGGTGTGGATGTACCATATGAAGTTGCAGAGAAAGATGCACCAGATAAATTAACATGGACTATGAATAATAAAGATACAGGTACCTATGCATCCTATGCAGATGGCAAAGTATCAGCAATCAAACAGGGAACGGAAACAATCAAGGCAACATCACCGGATGGTAAGACAAATGGTATGTGTAAGGTAACAGTGTTTAATAAATATGTTACACAAATGTCGTCCTCTGATCCAGCAACAACAAAACTGAATGCTTCAAAGGATGGAGAGCAAACAACGATTACAGCAACAATCAAATTGCAGGGATTCAAAGAAGCATTGGAATATGGTGAGATTAAAGAGGAAGATGTGACACTTACATGTACACCATCTGTAGAAGGTGTGGTTAAGATTGAGACGGGAAAGATTGTGTTTAATGAAGATTATACACAGGCTACAGTTTCAACAGTAATTACACCGGTAAAGAGTGGAAATACAGTTATTACATTTGCTACAAGTGTACCTGGTGAAACGGAAACGAAATTTACAAAGACGATAAATGTCTATATGCCGTTACAGAGTATCAGTATTCCTGAAACAGCAACTGTAAAGGTTGGCGGCGAGAAGTTGAAGTTGACAGCGACATTGAATCCAGAAGGAGCAACCACACAGAAGGTCACATGGAAGAGTTCGGATACATCGGTTGCGACTATTAAGTCTACGACCGGAGAAATTACAGCAAAGAAGGCAGGAACAGTCACTATTACATGTACACCTTCAAACAACTCGAATTATGGTGATACGGCAGAAGCTGTTACCTGTACATTGACGGTTTTGCCAAAGGATGGAACAACGCCAACACCGACACCAGATCCAACACCAAATCCAAATCCGAATCCGGATCCAAAACCAACTCCGGATCCAAAACCAACTCCGACACCGACTCCGGAAGTGAAAGTTCCAACAATGTCAGTGAGCTATCGTACGCATGTACAGACATTTGGATGGGAGAAGTCATGGAGTAAGGATGGCGCTATGTCCGGTACGTCCGGAAAGGCAAAACGTCTGGAAGGCATTGAAATAAATGTCAGCGGAAATGATAAGGTTGGCATTCAGTACACGACTCATTGCCAGAGCTACGGCTGGCTGCCATGGTCATCAAACGGAGACATGAGTGGTACAGAAGGCGAAGCAAAGCGTCTGGAGGCAATTAAGATTCAGCTCACAGGTGCAGATAAGGATAAGTATGACATTTATTATCGTGTACATGCACAGTCTTATGGCTGGCTTGGTTGGGCGAAGAATGGCGCACCAGCAGGAACTGCAGGTTATGCAAAACGTCTGGAAGGAATTCAGATTGTAATTGTTAAGAAGGGCGAGAAGATTGACGAGAATAAGAATGGCATTAAATCTGTCAATAAAAGTGCATATATTGCATTATCTGGAACGTCACCAGTTGTGAATTCGAAGCCGACATCTTCAATGAATCCTACGATTGAAGGAAACAGTACACCAAATGTTACATACAGAACGCATGTACAGACATATGGCTGGCAAGGTTGGAAGTTTAACGGAAGTATGAGTGGTACAAGTGGACAAGCAAAACGTCTGGAAGGTATCGAAATTAAACTGACAAACAAGCCTTATAGCGGAGGCATTAGTTATACAACACATGTACAGTCCTATGGATGGCAGGGAAATGTGAATAATCCTTCTACTTGGAGATCAAATGGTGCAATGTCCGGTACAAGTGGTGAGGCAAAACGTCTAGAAGCGATTTGTATTACTTTAACAGGCAAGATGGCAGAGCACTATGATATTTATTATCGTGTACATGCGCAGACATTTGGCTGGCTTGATTGGGCAAAGAATGGTGCACCAGCAGGAACTGCAGGTTATGCAAAACGTTTGGAGGGCATAGAAATTAAGCTTGTTCCAAAGGGTGGACCGGCACCTGGTAAAACAGCTAGACCGTATGTAAGTAAGTAATTATTATATTATTAGTAAAATAAAATCCATGAGTGACTTCGATAATATCGGGGTTGCTCATGGATTTTTGTATGTAATAAATATGTTATATAAAATTCATTAGATAAATAAAAAATAGAAGAGACCATATAGATTCCCCAATCTATATGGTCTCCCTATGTAAAACATAGTTTGAGTTGTTGCGTCCGAACATCAACAACTCGCTCTCCCCAAGATGTCCAAGGACTGATCCTCGAACAAGATTATCGTAACATATAATTGATAAAAATCAAGGGGGCTGGCACAATTGGCGCTCTACAGAGCATACTTTTTTATTTGTTGCATTTTTGCGTTGTATTTCCAAATCTATGATTGTATACTACTACAGTAGGAGGCTTGATAGACATGAAGGAACAACTGGTACAAGTTATTGATAAAAAGGATTTACAGGTACTGATCCTGACGGATGGATATAACATCCATCATCTGTCTGGGTATCGGGGACATACAGGAATGCTTGTGGCGTTTCAGGGAGAACAGTATATTTTGACAGACAGCCGGTATACAGAGCAGGTAGAACTGGAAGCACCGGAATTTACCTGTGTGGATATTGGACGGGAAGGATATTCCAAGACGATCGCGGCGATGGTGCAGAAGGCATTTGCAAAAGAGGGCAGATCCACACTTCGAATCGGATTTGAGAATAAAGAGATTTCGTATATGCAGTATCAGGCTTTTGTAGATACATTTGCAAAAGAATTGACGGGAATGCAGGTGGAGTTTGTGCCACTGGAAGATGCAGTTAATGTGTATCGGGAAGTAAAGACAGAGGACGAGATTGCGAAGCTGGCACGTGCAGAGCAGATTGGCGATGAGGCGTTTACAGAGATTGTAAAGTTTATCCACGAGAACTGGAAGGATGGATTGACGGAACAGCGAGTTGCCTTGCAGTTAGAATATGAGATGCGGCTGCGTGGTGCCGAGGGAACGAGTTTTGATACGATTGCGGCAAGTGGTTCAAACAGCAGTCTGCCACATGCGATGCCACAGCCGAAGCTGCTTACGGAAGGTGATTTCCTGACGATGGATTTTGGCTGTATGTATCAGGGATATTGTTCGGATATGACGCGGACGATTCATATTGGAGAAGTGGTAGAATCAGAGCAGAAGAAGGTGTATGATACCGTGCTTCAGGCACAGCTTGCAGCACTTTCCGTTGTGAAACCGGGCATGGTATGTTCGGATGTCGATAAATGTGCACGTGACATCATCGCAGACGCCGGTTATGGAGATTATTTCGGACATGGACTCGGACATAGTGTGGGACTTTTTATTCACGAGGAACCTCGTTTTTCCATGAAATGTGATGCTGTGTTGAAGCCGGGTGTTGTGATCACAGTGGAACCGGGTATTTATCTGCCGGGCAGATTTGGTGTACGGATTGAGGATATGATCGTGGTGACGGAAGATGGATATCAGAATCTGGCATCTTCCCCGAAGGAACTGATCTGTGTATAATAGTCTAAAATGAAATATAATTTTGAAAAAAGTATTGACAACTCCATACCTGCATGCTATAGTATGCAAGTATGTTGATGAAAGCAGAGTATCCACTCTCACCTTAGCGCATAGGCGACTCGGGTTATGTAGTAAGAGAATATATAGATTTCTTATTATAACAATGTGTGGATAGTTTGTCTATCCACTTTTTTAATGCATTGATAATGGGAGGTGTATATTATTAGCGATTTAATGATTAACGAGCAGATTCGTGACAAAGAGGTACGTGTGGTAAGTGAGACAGGAGAGCAGCTTGGTATCATGTCATCCAAGGACGCTCAGAAGCTCGCAGATGAGCAGGGTGTTGATCTGATCAAGATTGCACCGACAGCAAAGCCACCTGTTTGCAAGATTATGGACTATGGAAAGTTCCGTTATGAGCAGACACGTCGCGAGAAGGAAGCAAAGAAAAAGCAGAGAGTCATTGAAATCAAAGAAGTTCGTTTGTCACCAAACATCGACAATAACGATCTGAATACGAAGGCAAACATGGCAAGAAAATTCCTGACTAAGGGCGATAAGGTAAAAGTTACACTTCGTTTCCGCGGTAGAGAGCTTGCGCATGTGGATAATGGTAAAGCGATTCTGAATTCCTTTGCCGAGATGCTTTCAGATGTTGCTGTTGTAGATAAACCTGCAAAGTTTGAAGGTAGAAGTATGATCATGTTTTTAGCTGAAAAACGTTAAATTCATATAAATAAGAAATTACCATGCATATGCATGATTTTTAAGGAGGAAAAGAAATGCCAAAGTTAAAGACAAAAAGAGCAGCTGCAAAGCGTTTTAAGAAGACAGGAACCGGTGAGCTTAAGAGAAATAAGGCTTACAAGAGCCACATTCTTACTAAGAAGACTACAAAGAGAAAGAGAAATCTTAGAAAAGCAACTATGACTGATTCTACAAACAGCAAAGTTATGAAGAAGATTTTACCATATTTATAGGATATTAGGAGGAATGAACGATGGCAAGAATTAAAGGCGGCGTTGGCGCTAAGAAGAGACATAATAGAACATTAAAGCTCGCTAAGGGATACAAGGGAGCAAGATCTAAGCAGTATAGAGTAGCAAAGCAGTCAGTTATGAGAGCTTTGACATCTTCTTATGCTGGTAGAAAGCAGAGAAAGAGACAGTTCAGACAGCTCTGGATCGCTCGTATCAATGCAGCAGCAAGAATGAATGGACTTTCATACAGCAAGCTTATGTATGGATTGAAGCTTGCAGGTGTAGATCTTAACAGAAAGATGCTTTCAGAGATGGCTATCAGCGATCCAGAAGGTTTCGCAAAGGTAGTAGAGGTTGCTAAGAGCAAGCTCGCTTAATAAAAGATTGTATTCAAAACCCGTTGTCTTCGGACAGCGGGTTTTGTTATAATAGGGGTGTAAAACTGTTGACCGGAGAGTACAAGGAGCAAAGGATGAATAAAAAAGTAACAAAATGTATAATCATGCTGTTGTGCACGATCTTTATCTGGACGGGGAATATGACAACTTATGCAGCAGAGACGGCGGATCCGGAGACATCGGATCTGAAGCCGTTGGAGCTTTACCAGATTGATGAAAGCTATGGAGATCTCGATGAGGCTGCCATGTCAATCAGTGATAGTAGCAGTGGAACCGCACTATCTGGTGTCTATCGTACGAATTGGGACTCATATGGAGATGATTATTGCTATCAGAATCTGAGTACAACATGGCAGGAACTCTATGATGAGATGAACTTGTATTGTACAGCGTATATGAATACATGTGTGGATGCGAAGGTGTTATCCGTTAATGGCAGGGCTGTTTCTGGTATCGGTCCAATCCGCTATGAAGGGTTGACATCGGAGGAGTTATCATCTCTGGTTTACATATTCACCTATCAGAATCCGCAGTTTTATTTCATCAAGAATGCTCTGTATTACAATAGTAAAGTTGTATATCTGGGCGTATATGATACTTTTGCGGATGGAGATACCCGTTCCAATGCTTCCGTGCAGATGTTTAACCGGGTGGATGTATGGGTGCAGACGATTCAAAAAGAATCAACTGCGTATGCAAAGGAGAAGAAAGCACATGATATCATCTGCGAATATGTAGAGTACGAAGAGGGCACCTACGATCAGACAGCATATAGTGCTGTCATGCAGAAAAAAACGGTGTGCGCCGGATATGCGAAGCTGTATAGTATGTTGACGAATGCTGCAGGGCTTGAGACGGTATCAGTTACGAGTGCCACACACGGCTGGAACCGGACGAAGCTTGGAAATCAGTGGTACAATGTGGACCTCACGTGGGATGATGGAACGCCGATATCCTATCAGTTCTTCAATAAATCTGATGCTACGATGGAGAAGTACGATGGCTCTTCCCGGGAATCGCATACGCAGAATCACTATTATGATGGCGTAGCTCCTGGTTGTGAAAGTGATTACGGAGCTTCTGTGACGGTTGTGGATGCAGAGCAGATTCATGCGGATACAGCGACAGTCGTATTGGATCTTGTGAATAATCAGTCAGGGCAGATACGAACCAGTTTTGTGCCCGCAAATGTTACAGACAAACGGTTAGGATATGTGTCAGAGAATACAAATATTGCAAAGGTCAGTGCATCCGGGCTTGTGACTGCGGTTGCACCGGGTAAAACATCCATTACAATCCGTAAACTGACAAACAATCAAAAGGCAACCTGTACCATAGAGGTATACGGATGGCAGGATGAACCGGAGACTCCGACGGTTGCAAAGTACGGTTCAACTTGGATTACATTGGACACACAGAGTGGCTGTGTGTATTCTGTGGATGGAATCCACTGGCAGTCAAGTCCGGCTTTTGTGAATCTCAAACCAAATACAGAATATACCTTTTATGTAAAACGTCCAACGAGCGGATATTACCGGGAGAGCAAAGCAGTGTCTGTCCGTGTGCGTACTCTGACGGAAGAAGTACAGGCGGCACCTGCAGTGACAGTGCGATATCGGACGCATGTGCAGACCTATGGATGGCAGAAGCAGGTGACAAATGGCACGATGAGCGGTACAAGTGGACAGGCGAAGCGCCTGGAGGGGATCGAGATCGCTGTGAGTGGCAACCAGAAGCTTGGAATCCAATATACGACGCACTGTCAGACCTATGGATGGCTGCCTTGGTCGTCGAATGGAGAGATGAACGGAACCGAGGGAGAGGCAAAACGTCTGGAAGCAATTAAAATCCAACTTACGGGCGTTGACAAAGATAAATATGATGTGTATTATCGTGTGCATGCGCAAAGTTACGGCTGGCTTGGATGGGCGAAGAATGGTGCGCCAGCAGGAACTGCGGGATATGCAAAGCGTCTGGAGGGTATTCAGATCGTGGTTGTAAAGCGTGGTATGCCAGCACCGGAAGTTGATTATGCTGGTGTATATGCAAGTGCGACTGTGCGTCAGACCGCCTCGTATATCGCGAAGAATGGAACATCTCCTGTGCTTGGTAGTTCCGCAACCACAAATGCAAATCCGACGGTGAGCGGAGAGAATACGGTAAATGTGGCGTATCGCACCCATGTACAGACGTATGGCTGGCAGGGCTGGAAATATAACGGTCAGATGAGCGGCACAAGCGGACAGGCAAAGCGCCTGGAGGGAATCTGTATCAAGCTGACCAATAAGCCATACAGTGGTAATATCGTTTACACAACCCATGTGCAGACTTACGGCTGGGAGGGAAAAGTAAATGATGTGTCCACATGGAAGCAGAATGGAGTCATGAGTGGTACAAGTGGACGCGCAAAGCGTCTGGAGGCAATCTGCATCAATCTGACAGGTGAGATGGCAGCACATTATGACGTTTACTACCGTGTGCATGCACAGACGTATGGCTGGCTTGGATGGTCTAAAAATGGAGCGCCAGCGGGAACTGCGGGTATGGCAAAACGGTTGGAAGGAATTCAGATTGTGCTTGTTCCGAAGAATGGCGCAGCACCGTCTGTAAATTATCAGGGCATTCGCAGTGTGCAAAGTCGGTCGTATATCCAACGATAAAAGCACGGATTTATGCGCATTATAGTAGATGGTGAAAAAATATTTACAAAAATAGAAAAAAGTTGTTGACAAAGGGCAATCAAAATGATAATATATGTCTTGCGTTGAGCGTGAGCGACACGCAAGAGAATGCGGGAGTGCTGGAATTGGCAGACAGGCTAGACTAAGGATCTAGTGATGGCAACGTCGTGTGGGTTCAAGTCCCATCTCCCGCACTGAAAGTCCTTTAAAAATCAGTGGTTACAAAGACTAGCGTTCAACGGGTAATCAAAAAAGTAATCATTATTTAGAAAGGCAAGCAACTTAACGAAAAAGAAGAGAACTTCGGTTCTCTTCTTTTTTTGTGTGAAAAATGATATGAAATTAAAAGAAAAGAATACATTAATCAAAATGGCTGAATCTCTTTCTGATAAGGATTTGGAAGCTGCTTATTATGATGCTGTTTATGACAGCCTTGGTTCTCAGGCAGATCGAATGGTTGAGCTTGATTATGATGAGGTTGATATTAGGGAGAGAAGAGCCTACGAAAAATACCTTGGTGAGAAAGCAGATGTGCTTGAAAGCGTTTGTACTACTAGAGGTATTGAATTGTGGTAACATGTTAGGAAGGAGGACAGTAATGGATAAAATGAATCTTTTTACAGAATTGTCAGAGGATGATAAAATTCGTCAGGCAGATAAGGAAAAGTTTATACAGTACAATCATGTTGAATGTGGTGGTGACAAGGCGATAATAAAGTTTATAGCAAACTTTAGATTTTTTGCTGTACGAGACGTGGAATACGTACAGAGTTCAGAAACAATTCGCAGTTTGTTTGAAAATGGATATTGTTATTACTTTGCAAAGATACTAGAAGATGCTTTCCCCGGAGGGACTATCTGTTTATGTTATCCATATGGGCATATTGTATATGTATACAAAGAGGTGGCTTACGATATTGGAGGGGTTTCCGATGCAGAAAATGAGTATTATGTACCAATTAATGTGTTGGGAAGAGGAATTCATATATTTAAGCATGTTCCTGGACCTGCTGTTGCTGTGACAGAGCTAGAGAAAGATGATATCAGACATTACTGTGAAGAAACAGGAGGCATTTATGCTTTGTATGATTGCTTGCCTTGTAGACAGGCAGTGCAACGATGCAGAGGAATTGTTTTTGGTAGTGATGATCCAGAAATACGAAAGCAGCAGGAAGCATCAGAGTCGCTAAGGAAAGAACTACTCGCAGGGGGTAAAAGCATTGATTTCGGACAAAAAATGACTGCTTACTGTATAGAGAATAAACTGAGTTGGGAGCTTATTAAAACATTGCACAGTGAGTATAGGGAACAGCAACGTAAGGAGGCTCAACGGCGATGAAAATACTAACCAGTTATTTTTATCAGATAAGAAATTTCAAGCCATACCAAATTCCTTTAAGTACAGCTATAAGTGATCCGGCTTGGTATCATCCGAAAAATGGAGATTATTACGTTGATAAGAATGGTGTTATCAATGGGTTACGAATTGGTATGTTGCAGCCACAGAGATCTTTAGGGTTTCTGTGCGGTGGTAAGACCTGTACGCAGCAACCAGATTCTTGTAGATTCCTTAGAGCATACTATGATCAATTATGCTTACTTGATTTCAAGGAACTCATGCATTTACTTAATCAGACAGCTGAGACAATGCAGAAATTCTTAGAGTTCGAAGAGGAGCCAGAAATAATTCTAATAGTTCATGAAGCTCCTACAAATCCATGTAGTGAAAGAAATGCAATACAGCGATACTTCAGAGAACATGACATTCTCTGTGAGGAGTTTAATGGGGGTTTATTATGTTAAGACAGTATGAAGGCGAATTAGGCATCTTCGAATATGACGATGCAGAGTGTAGTATTGGACATTCAACAGAAGGTGAGGATCGTTTATTTTGGCTTGGTACATCTAAGTCAGTTACTGTGACAGGTATCTTACGATCTACCAGACGTATGTTTGCTGATGCAACACTTCCTGCAGGTTTTAAGTTATATTTGCAGGTTAGAGGTGTTCGGGATATGACTGCAATGTTTATCAATGCACAAATCCCTGATAGCTTTATTTTTAGTTATGAAGCAGACAGAGACCTTGAGCTTACTAATATGTTCAATCTTGCAAAAATAGGTGATAACTTTGTTATGCATGTGAATGGAGATGTAAGTATTCTAGCAGATCTTTGTTTTTACTCAGCTACTTTTGCTGGAGATTTTAAGTGTAAACTTCCTTGGGAGAGATGTACTAATTTGCATAGTTTCTTTAAGAATGCAAAGTTTAGCCAACCCGTTGAGTTATATCTTACGGTTCCTGTAAAAGCTGATGTTTCAGGAATGTTTGATGGTTGCACTATACCAGATGATTCTTATATTACAGTGCAAGGAGGTGCGAGTGCTGATGCTTGTTATATGTTTAATAAGTCATGCATTGGAGCAAACAGCGTAATCAATTTGCGCGACTTGAGAGCAAATGACTTTAGTAGCGCTTTTTATAATTGTGTTTTGCAGAGTGATGTTAAATTACTTCTTAATACAGAGTCTACTGATGGATATGTTCATATGTTTACTGGAGCGAAGTTCCCAGAAAACTTCGATTTGACACTTAAAGTTCCTTACGGTGCTAATGTAACAGGAATTTTAGCCGATGTACAGTTACCAGAGACTAGTAACATACAAATAGAATTAGTAAATGCTGCTTGTTTACGTCCAGAAAAAGCTGAACTATTACAAAAATGGATTCAGAAGTTAGCAGAAGCTAAATATGATGATCTCACTTCCGCGATAGCAGTATATGTAACGGAGCATCCGGAAAAGCTGGAAGAGTGTTTACATATTGATTTTGATAATGTATCTGCGGAGGCACGTATTAAGTATGTAGCTGCAACAGCTAGAGTTTTTGAAAAGACCGCAGCTTCTTGGAGAGAGAGAATGGATATGTTCTGAACTTAAAAAAGATGCTAATTATAAACCATACACCCAGATTTCGCTTCTATTATCAATTAAGATAATAAAGGGGGTGCAATGTATGGGAAATACTAATTTACCTAAGTTCATCATCGAGTACTCACAGAACGGACAGCATTTTAAGAAAGCTATTGCAGCAACTAATCGAGAGAGAGCTTGTGAGATTGCATTTGCGTGCGCAGGCAAATTTACCATTGATGCAGTGACAGCGGCTTAATGTGTGAGTACAGTAAAGCTACCGGTATTTAGTTATACCGGTAGCTTTTCTATTATAGGAGGTTTATATGAAACGGAAGATAGTAAGCTTAGGCATTCTGTTGACAGCTTTAGCTTTAACAGGATGCGCTAAAAAGAATAAAGTCACCGAAAGTACGACTGAGGTAGTAGCCTCTCAAACTGCAGCTATTACAGTTGCTGAAGAGGAAGCAGAAACATCAGCAAGTAATAAGATCATGGTTGCCGAAGCTTTAGGGATTGAGCCATCTGATAGAGCTGTCGATAAAATTGCGGCTAGCTTGGATGCTATCGGAACTGGAAAATTGCAAAGTGCTACGAAAGATACTGAAAACGATGAAGTCGTGTTAAATATAGTGGCTGAAGATGCAATGGAGTTTAGATTGTACTTAAGTGCATCTAATAGTGTTAAAGCTGCTTTGTGCACAAGTACAAATGAATGGGTTCTTAAGTCTGAAGAATAGCAGGGGGTGTGGCCATTGTATTATGTTATCTCAGGAGTAAATGGTAACCTTAAAGCTTTCTTAACTTTCATTTCTTGGATTGATTCCTTTGATAAGGATGCGGTGTATATACATTTAGGAGATTTCATCAGTGAGGATAATGGTTGGGAGTTTATGAATTGGGCACAGGAGAATATAACACCGACCGGTAAATATCAAGCTGTACTAAGTAGAGATATACAGATGGTACTTGATGCATGCAATTCGCCTAAGAAAAGTGAAGTTGCTATTTATAGTGCCAAGCAGAACTATGGTTTGTTTTATCTGCAGGCAATGGTTCCAAAAGAGCGAAAAGAACTGCTAGGTTTTATGGAGAGTCTTCCTGTGTGCAAAGAGATCACTTGTACTGATAAAGCATACTATGTTGTTGAGTCTTGGTTAGATGAATACGATCTGTATCTTATGAAGCATGGTATGTATTCCGGTATAAATAAGCATGAGTTACGCATGCGTTGTCTTTATGCTGGAATGAATAATGACAATAGAATTGATTTACAGGGGGTTTTAATCAGAAATAATAGACATAAATGTATTGGAGTCTTTGGGAATGTGATCCACCTTCCTGCAAATCAAGGGATTCAGTGTTTCTGTTTAGAAAAAAGACAATTCCTTAGTAGGGAGGTATCATGAAGAGATTAAAATATTATGGCTTGATGCTTTTTGCTGCTTCTCCAATAGTGCTTGCAGTTGGTCTACTTATTTTTGTGTGGTTTATAAAAATTCCATACAATAGCTCTTATTACTATTATAGTAACGATGTAAGATGCTCAGAATGTGATAAGCCGCTAGGCTCTCAGGATGAATACTGTTCCATTTGTGGGAAAGTAGTGAAGGATGTTGGTGTGGTGAAGCAATATTCATACTGCGCTGTATGTCGCAAGGTGTACAGAAATGCAGATTCTGATTATTGTAAAGAATGCGGTGCTGCTTTAGAACCGGAAGTTTATGTTATGCTAAGTTCTTTGGGATTTAGTACTTGTAGAGAATTCAATCGCGCAAGAATGAAAGATAATCTATTTAGGCTATTAAATAATAAGATAGCTATTACATTGTTTGTGATTCCAGCAGCATTAATTATGAGAAATATAATAATAGAACAATACAGAAGATGGGCTATGAAGAAAATTATTATGTCTGATAGCTCATATCAGGATAGGAGATGATAAAGTGGAGTCTATAAGGGAGTACAATATTGTGAAGGATTTGTACGAATACTCTATAGGTAAGAGAGATTCAGTTGATTATGGTACAGCAACTTTGATTAGCTCATTAGATAGTGCAAGATATAAGATTCTGATGGATAAGGATGCTTTGATGGATGGTAAAGATGATTCTAAAAGGGAAGCTGTCTTATCTGTACTTTCTGATGTGCAGCACCTGTTACAAGGTGAAAATGTTACATTAGGATATAAAGCGAGATTCTATGAATTGAATATGAAAGCAGCTTTAGATTATTTAAGAAATGCGAAATAGGAGGGTTAACTATGTATGAAGTACGATCCGTAGTTAGTGACTACGGTATTTATGAAGAAAAAGAAGATAAGCTTATTGCAATCATGAACAATTACAATAATGCAAGAATGGTAACTGCTATTATGAATTATGATGCTCTTCATAATGGGCAGAAAATGATGAGTCAGCAGATGCCATTGGAAGAATTAGCAGAGAAACTTAATTTTAATTTGGCGGAGTATATGGCTCCACCAGTAGAAGTGAAAGAAATGAGGTGTGTATAATGTATTGTCCTAATTGTAGAAGTCAGTTAATTGATGGTAGTATCTATTGCCCTGTTTGTGGCACACAACTTGCGCAGGTACAGCAGGTGAATTATCAACAGATGAATTATCAGCAACCAGTTCAGCAACCGGTCCAGCAGATGGCAAGTAATGGTAATTATGGGCAGCAACCAATACAGTCACAGATGCAGCAGAAACCTCTTGGTATGAAGTGGTTTAAGTTTCTGATATATTTTCAGTTATTTATTGCCAGTCTTGTATCTCTTTTGACTGGAGTTTCTCTTTTTACTGGTAAGATATATACAGGAGCTTCAGCAGAAGAGGTAGAGTTGCTATACATGTATTTTCCTAATTTGAAGATTTTCAATCTTTGTATGGGAGTGGTATATGTCGTGCTCTGTATTCTTTATCTGATTACACGCTTTATGCTTTCGGGATACAAGAAGGCAGGACCGGCTATGTTAATTGCTATGTATGTTGGAAGCTTTTTGATATCAGTTCTACTTGTGCTCATTACGCTTCAGCTTGTTGGTGGAGTTGTATATGAGATCAATGTAACAACCATAGCTTCTGTTGTAACATCAATTGTTATGATTGTTTGTAATATTATTTACTTTAAGAAGCGCAAACATCTATTTATAAACTAAGACTAGGCTATCAGTGGTAATGCACTGATAGCTTTTTGCTGAATCTTTAGTTGTAGTAAGGAAGGCTTACTATAGTTAAAGAAAGAAGGGAAAAAGAAATGAATTTTGACAAAATTTTTAGTGCCCCTCCCACACAGTTGTGCATGCCATATTTTTATAAATCCATTAAAAATAGCTGCCAGAAATCAAGGATTGATTATGATCGGTTATTTCAATCCGCTGTAAGAAATGGTGATGATTATGAGCAGTTTATTATTGATGTGAATGATGAGGTTAATAAGAATATTGCATGGATACTGAAAGTGTGCTCTGGAGGAAATCATGATGCTGAATTAGAGCTACTTAATCTGAACAATGGATTGGATAGTATTTATTCGCTGATGCACAATAAGCAGTTTGTCTACAAATGCAATAGTAACAGCACTATGGAGTTTTTACTGAATGGAATGCATGAGCAGGATGACGCGGGATATGATTTTATACAGTTCTTCGATGATTTTGAAGACTCCTTTTATAACTTTCGGCTGAATAATGGATACGCGGGGATATACGTACATGCTATAAAGACACGTTATACCTTCAGCAGCCACAAAGGGGATAATCTGCCAGCTATAGCTTTCTCGATACTTACATTGAAAGATAATAAGTTGCCATGTGTACTATGTCAGTTCGTAGTAGTTAAGGGCATTTATCCAAATCTATTAGTGGACAATAAGTCCACTGTTATGCCATGTGTTGCAGGAGAAAAATGCAATAATAAGGTACGTTTAGATGTTTTGTTACGAGAAGAAGAAAACGAAATGCCTATGTCTATGCAATACTGTTATTTAACGCCTAAGAAGATGAATCGTTGTGACTGCCTTGGTGGAGCATATGCGCCATACAGTATTTTGAATCTTGTAGCTTATGTTAATGAGATGTATCGTCATAGGAATACACTGACCAGAAAGAATTCTAAACGTGCTGGTAGCTACAAAAAACATGAGGTATCTGCTGTAGTACAAGGTAGTAAAGAACATGTTGTGCGTATTCATGACTTAGTTAAGTATGAGCAGTACGACAGGACTTGGAAAGGCGGACATCATCAGTCTCCAGTGGAGCATGCACGTTCTGCGCACGAGAGAAGAATATTTAACAAGGACGGAACACTGAAAAAGGTGGTTATGGTTAAAGGGTCCGTAGTTAACAAAGGTAAGGGTAAAGCAATTTATGAAGTAAAAGGATCATGAAAACCTATAATTTCGTGGCTTAAATTTATTAAATAAAAGAAGGGAGATAAAGAATGGAGCGAGAGGCTTTTAAGAAGAAGTTTGATGCAGCTGATACAACATTTTATAAAACATGGGTTGAGAATGTAGTTTCAGAATGCTGTAAAGCTAACAGGGCTTTACAAAATGAGGATTACAATCATGCATTGCAATTAGCAGCTGAAGAGTTTGCAGAGATGCAGATTCAGATTTTCCATAAGTTTAGAGGGAAATCTGATAGATACGAATTGCTGGATGCAGTAGCAGACACTTATCTGGCTTTGATGTTTGTAAAGCAGGAATTTGGTATCTCAGAAGAAGCTTTTGCAAAAGCAGTACAAGTTAAGACAGAACATTTAGCCGGTGTTCTGAATGAGAAAGGAGTGTACAAATAATGAGTATGAAAAAAGAACATCCAGTTTGGAGTATTTTACGGAAAAAACGTTATGTTCCAGAATTTTATCCTGAAGCTGAAGCGATATATGATTTTATAAAATCATTGTGCGTGAAGGCAGGGAGTATAACATACAAAGGGGTAGAGGTTTCACAGATGAAGATTTTCTTTAATCTGTGGAATGAATACAATTCAGAAACTTTTCGTATTTTGGATCATTTAGTTAATGATACAGAGAATGATAAAGAAGAACCTTTGAACTCTATGACTTGCTTTGATGGAGATGTTATGATTGTGGTGCCAGTAGAGGAGGAATAATTATGCAGATAGTCTATCAATATGATAAAGAAGACATTGAACTATTAAAGCAGGCAAAGGATCTACCTGAGAATCCATGTAACGCATGCCGTGATAGTTTTGCTTGTTGTGGTTGCCCAACAGAAACTGAATATCAGCAAAAGATTGCTCCTTATAAGGAGCGTAATGTGTTGAGCACAGCTGTACAAATTAATTGTTTTGTGAAAAGTAGTAGGAAAATTAGAGAATCCTTGATAGAGCTTGAAGAACTTTATGAAAGCATAAAATCTTCTATGCCAAAAGAGAGTTTTGAGCAATTAGAACTTGAAGATTTTTTACTGGGAGTAAAAAATCTTTCAGAAGAAGATAAGGACGAACTACATAATCTAAATCTTTTCACTTGACAAAAGAGTAGGGTGGAATAACTATGCGAGGAATGAATTTGTTTGATGGAAGTGCAAAAGACAGCAGTACTGAAGCCAAACGTTTAGCCGGAGTTCTTAATGAGAGAGGAGTATAGAAGTAATGAAAGATTTAAGAAAAAAGAGATTAATTGTAGCAATAGAAGATTTTAGTAACAGTTGTTTACCAAAGTTTCCTAGTACTGGTTCAGTATCCGAGTGTGGTATGGATATTACTGAGGTCCTCGAACGTATTTACGGTCAACGAGGAGATATGGATTTTGTTATTAAGTGTTCCAAAGAGTTACCGCAGTTTGTAGATGTTATAGAGTTTATGTTGAATCATAAACTTTGTTTTCTTGAGACTGTTCCTCGGTATATTGAAGTAAGTGTAAACAAGGATGCATATGGGTATCATTTTATCTCACCGGAGGACAAAATTGTTTTTGTCTGGAGAGATACTAATGGAGCTTCGTATATTTGCACTAATTGGGATATTTATGGAGCGGATATTGCAAATAACATATATGCAATGAAATTCAGCTTTGAACCACTCTGGACTAACAGGGAGCTACATGTAATGGATTTATTCGGATCTGGTAATGTGCAGCCTACAGGAGACCCAACAGTAAGATCTAGCAGTGAAGAAAATGTGGTTGCTGATTTAGAAGCGATGAATTTGTTTGGAATGACAACCACTAAGAAACCTGTTTTGATTGAGATATATCGGAGAATTTCTCCTATTACTCGATCTTGGTTAGCATTATACTTACAAGCAGCTGTTGTTCGTTTCGATGAGGACAATAACCCAAAATTTGATGAATGTTTCAAAAGCGTGCAGTTTATTTCAGACACTCTTAAGGGAGTACGAACTGCAGAAAACGCAGTACAGGTAGAAAAGGCTTCTATTCTTATGAAGCATATCTTAGATCATGAGGCTGTGATTGCAGGGATAATGGAGGAACACTAAATGGCAATAGCAAGAGAAAGATTGGAAGAAATTGCTACAAGGGCTTTACAGGCCCTTGTAGAAGATGATGAAGAGACAGCTAAGGAGTTTTTTGAGACAGAGCTTGAGCTTGACGAAGAAGAGATGGAATACTTCGGCATTGAATTCAATGAGGGTGAAGATGATGAATAATCAGCTATCTTTTATTTTGTGCGCAGTTAGTAATGTATCTTTTGCATTAGCTTGGATCACGCAATCACACAGAATTAAGCTATCATTTCGTACTATGAAGATACTGTACTTATTATTGTTGACAATTAGTGTAATAAGCTATTATGTAGCCTATGCATTCATTACAGATGATACTGTTCTTATAAGGCAGTGCACCCTTATGATATTAGACATATGTCGTTATATTTTATGTTCGATTATTGGTGTGTACTGGATAATAAATAATTGGAAAAAAGATTCCTATTATAGATTTAGACTCACACCTAATCAATATGAGATAGTCACTTTACTGGATGTGTCTAATCTAGGTATGCCAGATGATCAGATAAATCCTTATGGAAATGATTTTATAAAAACAGAGAAAGATATATACATTTCTTTAGTGGCAACTCCCTTACGTAGCAAACATTACGTTGATTTGATTGTTGAAAGTAATGGTAAGGTCGACAATGTTTACACCTGTAAGGATTTGAAAATTATGGATAACAAAATAGGCAGAGAAAGATTTACCGTAGTGTTTTTAATAATACTATCCATATGGGTAATGATACTATCTGTTTTATTAGGTTATTTAGCCACTCATATAGCTTTACCATATACGAGAGCGGAAAATAGTATTAGTGAACCAGTAGTCAGGTTGCTAGAAGTTTCTGTGCTTGGTTTAATCAGTACATGGGCAACTATGGTAAACACATCAACAACAAGTAAATTAATGAGGATTCTGTGGCTGATTTATGGCGGTATTCTGATGAGTGCTGCCATATTTATGTTTATTGGAACAATTGTGATTTTTTGGTAAATGTTAATACTAACAGAAGTGTGTTGTTAAAACTATTGAGAAAGGAAGATGAATAGTCTTGATTTCAATAGGGGGTGCGATAGATTTCGTTGCCGATTTACATAATTTATCCATTGATGAAGTGAAACGAGCGATGGATGGAGAACAATATTGTCGAATATGAAATTTGCATTTATTAGGAAAAGGAAACAAATATGTATAGATGGTTTATTTGAAGATAGGAGGATATTATGAATCTATATGATGGTTGCGAATCAAACAAGGAAATCATTTATAGTTTTACTTCACTTGATTTCTACGATAAATTAGAAAAACGACAAAATGAAATTTTATCACAAGGAAAGAAGGTTGTGTTTGTAGAAGCAAACACAAGTGTTCATTCAGGCGCAAGAGTTGTTATATATGCTGATAAAATCCCTGAAATCATGCAGAATTATAAACACAGATACGTCAAAATCAATGGAAAATGGACAAGAAATAGTCTTCTTGGATATTGCGATTGCTGCGGAAAATATACAGAACTTATTTGTTTGAGCGATAAAGGAAGAACATGTGAAAATTGTTCAGATTTGAGTTTCTAATAAATCTGAGATTCCTTATGAAAGGAAGCGTGCGTTAATCAAAACTTTTATAATAGGGTATGGTTAGTGTGTTATTAGCTATAGCAACGCTAGCAATGACAATAACAGAGTTTTAGGAGGTAGAATATGGCAAATATAGATTTGGGAGAAGGCTTAATGCCTATGGTTTTAGGTTTTGGCGATAATAGAGCTGAGTCTGGAGAAAGAAATAGTGATGGTCTAATCCATTATCAAGGAGAACTTGGAGACTTCTGGTATGATCCTATGGAGTTCGAAATTTGTCAGACTACTACTGTGCCGTCTGAGATAGAGGGTCTCGAACGTAATGAGGAGCATGATTATTTATGTTACGTGGGAAAAGGAAATTCAGTAAGCTTGCCAAAAGGTTGCATTAGTACGCGTCATATGTTCCGTGGGTGTGAGCTACCGGAAGATTTTAAATTAGTGGATTTTGACACTTCCAATGTAATTAGTATGGAAGCTATGTTTTGTAACTGTATCTTGCCAGAAGGGTTCTCTTTAGGAGATAAATTTGATACCTCAAATGTTAAGCGGATGGATGATATGTTTGCAGAGTGCAGTTTAAAGGGAAATATTTTTGTGGGAGATAAGTTTGATACATCTAATGTAGTTTATATGCATGGCATGTTTGAGGGTTGTGAGTTACCAGAATGTTTCTCTCTTGGTAATAAATTTGATACTTCCAATGTTATTGATATGTCTTATATGTTTTTCGGTACTGAAACGCCTTATGGCTTTTCTTTAGAAGACAAATTTGATACTTCTAATGTTACTAATATGGAAGCTATGTTTGATCAGTGTGAATTACCATCTGGTTTTACTTTAGGGGATAAATTTGATACTTCTAATGTTACTAATATGCACTGTATGTTTGATCAGTGTGAATTACCATCTGGTTTTACTTTAGGGAACAAATTTGATACAAGTAATGTAAGAAATATGCGCTGTATGTTTACTGGATGCGAATTACCAGCTGGTTTTACTTTAGGGGATAAATTTGATACAAGTAATGTAAGAAATATGCGCAGTATGTTTACTGAATGTGAGTTACCATCTGGTTTTACTTTAGGAGATAAATTTGACACTAGCAATGTGATGGACATGGAAGATATGTTTTGTAAATGTAAATTATCAAAAGGATTCTCTTTAGGAAATAATTTTGATACTTCGAGTGTAACTAGCATGTCTTATATGTTTCAAGGTTGTGAGTTGCCCAATGGTTTTACTTTAGGAGACAAATTTAGCACGAGTAATGTTACTGATATGTATTATATGTTTGGGGAATGTAAAATGTCAGAAGATTTCTCTCTAGGAAATAATTTTGACACAGGGGAAGTGGAAGCCATGGCTTATATGTTTCAAGGTTGTAAATTACCCGATGGTTTTACTTTAGGAGACAAATTTAGCACAAGCAATGTTACTAATATGGAGGATATGTTTCGCCAGTGCGTAATGCCTAGTGGTTTTACTTTAGGAGACAAATTTAGCACAAGCAATGTAAGAAATATGAGTAGTATGTTTCGCCAGTGTATAATGCCTAGTGGGTTTTCTCTCGGAAACAAGTTTGATACTTCCAAGGTCATTGATATGTCTTGCATGTTTCAAGAATGCATAATGCCTAGTGGATTTTCTTTAGGGGACAAGTTCGACATTTCTAGTGTTGCCAATATGTTTGACATTTTTAAGATGTGTGTTCTTACAGGAGACAGTACTTTTGCACAAATTGAGGACACAGAAGCTAAGATTGACTATTTACGAGAAAAGCGTCCAAATATTGTTTCAAATGCACAGTCTATTGCATCCGAAAACAAAACACTACTCAATGATTTCTTAAAAATTCTTGGAAAGAAGCCGGATGAATACTTTTGGTTACAGTCAAACTACGAGAAACTTTCAAAAGATCAGTTACTTTCAATTATAACTTCTTTTATGATTGTTATAGAGGGCAATGCACTTGAGAAGTTATACGATAAGGTACGTGATAATTACGAAGGTAATTAAAACGTAGCACATTTGAGAGAGGAAGATGAATAGTCTTCCTCTTTTATTTAACAATGAAATTGTAAAAGGAGTTATCGCTCATCTCTTGGATTAAATAATAGTTGCAAAGTAAATGATGTCACATATGTGTGGCAAAGTAATGCTGATTTGAGCAAAAAGCTAGGAAAGTGCGCAAGCTATGTTGATTATCGCCTAGGAAAGGGTTTATCTTATGAGGAGATAATTCGAGTGCTATCAGTTCTAATAACGCTAATAAGAGAAATGATGATACAGGAAGCTTAGCAGAAGTATGACATTATTTTGGGTGCAAGTTATAACAGAAGTAACTATGTGACATGTATTGCGAAAAGCAGCATGTATAACTAACTGCGTGCTAGCTTTAGCTTAAATAATTGGTTGGGAGGTTATACTACCATGAGTGCTGACAATGAACAATGGCTTACAAACGGTGTTTGCGAAAAGTGTAGAAAGCAGAAATACTGTTCTAAGCCGTGTACAAGAAACAAAAGAAGAACATCAGCAGAGCTACGCTCTGCAACTATACAAGCTATGGATGCTTATTCTGGCGGAGCATACTCTAGTGTTTTGAAAGCTCTTGACGAAGTTTCTAAATTCTCATGAGAAACACCTTAAAAAATTATTTTTCCGGCGCACTTGTATTTTATCAGACATTAGCTCTATAATTATTATAAAATAAATTAAGGTGGTTTATTTATGTATTATAAGCAGATAGATACTGAGCAAGTAGAGAAACTTTTATTAGAAAAGGATTACAATCAAATTCTCAGAATTTTCTTCGATAGTTTAAATATGTCTATAGTGCAGTTCGCTGCTAGAATGAAATGTTCTAGAAGAGCAATGGGACGTTATTTGTCTGGAGAACGCCAAGTTCCTATGGCAATTATAAAGCAGATAATGGGCAAGTGTAATATCACATTTAACGAAAAAGAAACGGAGGATGAATTTGATAAGGAAGGATACTTTAGATGGTATTCCGAACTTGATAATTTATTTAATACACTATTTTTATACCGTACAAAAGAACTAGGTATCTCTAGGTTTCAGATGGCATGCGATCTCAACGTTAGCTGTAATGTTTTACGAGAATATGAGCATGGTATTAAACGTATCATTCCATCCGATGTGGATAAGATTCTGGGTACATACGACTTAAGGATAGAAGAGCTTTTTCCTATGTTAGTTACCTTCGATGGGAGAAACACTTTTTTGCCACTAAAACCTCTAAGTTGCGTGATCTTTAACGGGACAGAATATGACTTATGGGAGAGTGTTTATTCCGAGGATGATTTATGTAATATCTGGCCTACATTTCCTATGCAACGTTATGATAGTAGATGTCAACTGTTAATGAAATATGTTCCAGAAGAGTTAAGTTTGGATGAATATGTCAATGCAACAGATATGGTTTTTGATCTTGATGGTGGTTATTACAGTCGGGATTTGGATAGTGTTAAGTTACCTCCTAGTTATGAGCATTTACAAAGATGCACTTCTAAAGTATTCAGAAGTGACAGATCTTGTGAACATTTTAATGTACGCGTCAGTAACATCCAGTTTATCGATGATTACTGCATACAGATTTTAAGTGATAGTGAAGCTGAGACTTTTAGTCTAGAAGATTATATATTCTCTGATAGCAAGTGGTACAACTTACTGCAAGATAAGGAATACTTTAAGCAGGGAAAACTTGTGATGATAGGAGAACCTTGTTGCATAAATCAGTGCATTATTTGGCCGGATAAACAGTTTGTTCGCATAATCGAATTATACAAGGATAAGTATCCACAGAAATCATATGAAATAGAATACGCAGAGGTTTCGAATAAGATGTATGAGCGGTGGGTTGATTATCGTTCTTCTAGTGGTATACGATACTCTGATTATGACGAAAAAGATTATTACTATTATCAGTGTAAAAAGGACAAGACTAAGTATAAACATAGTATTTCAGTAAATGGTAAATTGTGGCAATTTGATTCTGTAAAAGAATTAGCACAGAAGCTAGACAAGGCTCCAAGTACTATATACTATTACTTAAAACGCGGTCTTAATTATAAAGACATCATAGAGAAAGTTACGATGTCTTTTAAGGCTGTTACAGTGGCAGGCATTGATTATGTATTTTGCAGCGACAGCGATCTGAGTACCAAATTAGGAAAGAGCTCTTCGTACGTAAATGTATATAGACGAGCTGGGTTGAGCTATGAGGAAATAATAGTGAAAGCCTTACACCCAAAAGGCTAAAAATTAGCAATTTGAAAACCTGTTTATGAGTTATTCATACATATAATAAATTATAAGATAATAACAAAGAGAGTTTGTGATTGTCTTAGTTATTTCATCCTAGGAGGTTCCTTCCATCCTAGATTTTAGCTTCTGTTGCATAATGCAGCAAATTAGCAATGAGCACCGGAAATGTATCACAGATAGCCATTGCTAAGAACAAGTGGTAAGTATGATAGGTACGCAGTAGATTGGCAATGAGCACCGGAAATGTATTACAGATAGCCATTGTCGGTTGTGAGCATGCGTACCGACTTATCACTTTTGTAATGTGAAAGATTTTCATTATTACAAAATTCCTCTAAGTAAGGGCAGATAGGTGTAAAAGCTTATCTGCTTTTTCGGAGAATACCTATAAGGGTAGTCTCTTGTGAGCAGACTTATGAGGTCGAGTCTGCTGTGCCTTGGGTTACTGCGCGGGTAGCTACTGGGCGCGTGTGATTAACTGGAGCATTGCTTCAGTACCGGCGGGATTTAGTCCCGGTTAATGTAGTCAGGCGGCGTCCTGATGTCCTTGTGAGTGTGATGGGAAACTATCATACACTCTTTTCTTTTTTGTTGGGGCGCATCAATAAGCGCCCCTTACAATGTAAGCAGCCAACTTTTCGTTGGGAGGGGGTAGTGTACCCTCTCTCCTCCTTTAATAAAAATGGGAAAGTGGTTTATTATAGATAGGTGAATAAAATTGTCTATCAGGCAGTGAGGTAAAACTCGCTGCCTTTTCTATCTTAAATATTGTTGTTTCGTAGCGCAAGAAAAAAGCCATCTGTCACTAAAAGGGGCTCAGATGGCTTAATTTGAGATACTCTCAAAATGGGTATGACCAAAGTATAGCTAATATAAAAATAATTGTCAAGGAGGTTACTAAGATGGAAGAACTAATCCTTATAATTACTATGTGGATTGTGACTATATGCACATACATATCTTATATTCCGCAAATAGTTAAGCTAATAAAAACGAAGAAATCAGAAGATTTATCTATTATGAGTTGGCTTTTATGGACTGTTAGTTCCCTTGCGAACTTGACATATTCAATAGTATTAGGCAGAACAGAACTTATAATTGCAAGTATATCTGAATTTCTTTTGATTTTAGTAACCTTGATATTAACAGTTTATTATAACTACAAAAATAATTACTATCTTGAGTCAGAAGCGAAGTATCAAGAAAGAATAAATAAAATTCAGGCAAAAGATGGGAACCATATGATTTTAATAACAGCAATTCAAGAAGATAGAAAACAGAGAATAAATAATTGCAAGAAAATTAGTATTAAGAATAAGGAGTGCAAATATGATTAGATTTGAACATTATCAATACAATTTTCATAAAAATAAAATACAGTCTATTTATGAGAGGTCATTTCCTAAGTCAGAAAGATTTGACTTTGATATTCTTAAAAAATGTGATAGGGAATTTAATGTGCATTTAAGCTGTATTTTGCAGGATGATGAGCCTGTAGGCATGCAATTTACAGTAGAATTACCAAATGATATTACATATCTTATGTACTTTGCCGTAGATAAAGAATATCGTAACCAAAGTATAGGTTCAAAGGCACTGCAAAGACTTGTTTCTTCAAAAGATAAAGTAATGCTAATTATTGAAAGACCTACGGATGAACTAACAGAAAGGCGTAAGAACTTTTATCTCCGCAACGGATTCTATAGCACAGATATTTTCTTTGAAGATACGGGTGTTCACTATGAGGTACTAATATCTGATAAGAACTATAAACTTACAGAGCAGGATTTATTAAATAGATACCGTTGTATGACTAATAACGAATTAACTTGGAAAAGGATTAAAAGTACATTTAATGCTGAAAACATAAAATTTATTGAATAGTGGCAACTATCGAGAGTTTACTAAATAATTGTGAGGAGGCTTAGCATATGGAATCAATGAATTTATTTGAAAATGATAGCGCAGCACCTAAGGATAATCTAATTCACTATCAAGGAGAACTCGGAGACTTCTGGTATGATCCTAGGGAGTTTAAGCTTGAGCATTTTGGAAGAGAGTGTCTGCATTATATAGGAACAAGAAAAGAGGTTCGGTTACCGCAAGGTTGTGTAAGTACGCGATTTATGTTTTTTAGAAGTGAGCTACCAGAAGGATTTAAGTTGATTGACTTTGATACATCAGAAGTTGTTGATATGTCTTATATGTTCTGTAGCTGTAAGATTCATGAAGGTTTTTCATTAGGAGCTAGATTTAATACCTCTAATGTAAAAAATATGTCTTTTATGTTTAGTAATTGTAAGATACCGTCTAATTTCTCATTAGGGGATAAGTTTGGTACTTCTAAGGTGAAGGATATGTCTCATATGTTTTCCAAATGTGAGTTTCCTGCCGGATTCTCTCTAGGAACTGGCTTTGACACTTCTAATGTTATTAATATGAGTGGTATGTTTTCGGGATGTAAATTACCTGCAGGATTTATATTGGGTCATAAATTCAAGACTCACAATGTTGTAGACATGTCTTTTATGTTTTCTAATTGTAAAATGATACAAGACTTACAGCTAGGAGATTATTTTATTACAAAGCGTGTCATAAATATGACTGGGATGTTCCAGAATTGTGAGCTACCAGATAATTTTTCCTTGGGTGATAATTTTTCATTGACAAGCGCTGTATGTTTAGACAGTATGTTTGAACATAGTATATTACCAGAAGGGTTCTCTCTCGGAAGTAATTTTAACACAATACATGTTGTTTCTATGTCATGTATGTTTGCCTATTGTGAAATGGCAGATAGTTTTACATTGGGAGATTTATTTGATACTTCTAATGTATTGCGTATGTCAAAAATGTTCTATTATTGTGTAATGGGGAAAAACTTCTGGTTGGGAAAAAAGTTTAATACATGTAGCGTTCTTGATATGCATGAAATGTTTTCTTGGTGTAATCTACCAGAAAAATTCACGCTGGAAGATAAATTTGATACTTCAAAGGTTTTGAATATGGAAAGTATGTTTTGCTATTGCAAGTTGCCTTTTGGCTTTGTCACAGGATCTAAATTTGTTACAGAGCATGTAACAAATTTAGCCAACATGTTTGATCACTGTAAACTGCCTGAAGGTGAAACTATCGAGAGTTTACTAAATAATTGCAAGTAGGAGGTTTAGCATATGGAATCAATGAATTTATTTGGAAAAATAGTGAGGAGCGTAATGATGGACTCGTTCATTATCAAGGTGAACTCGGAGACTTCTGGTATGATCCTAATGAGTTTGAGGTCTTAACACACGAAAGAGCAAAGTTCTGGTATGATCCTAAGGAGTCTGTGCTCACAGCACATGAGAAAGTAGAATTTGAATATCTGCATTATGTGGGTAATAATGGGGCTGTTGATTTACCTAAAGGATGTACCAATACCAGATATATGTTTTGGGACTGTGAGTTACCAGAAGGTTTTCAATTAATTGCGTTTAATACCTCTAACGTAGAAGTTATGGAACATATGTTTTATAGATGTAGAATACCTACAGGATTTTCTTTGGGAGATGAGTTTAGTACAAGCAATGTTATCGATATGTCTTGGATGTTTGCTGGATGTAAGATATCTACCGGATTTACGTTAGGACATAAATTTGATACTTCTAAAGTTAAGACTATGGAAGGTATGTTTTATGGTTGCGAGTTCCCGGAAAAATTCACTTTGGGAGATAATTTTAATACTATCAACGTGGAAGATATGGATTCTATGTTTTATGGTTGTAAATTTCCACATGATTTTTCTTTCGGAAACAATTTTAACACAGAGAATACAGGTAGCTTTAGAGGTATGTTTGCATCTTGCGTGTTTCCGGAAGGTTTTTCTCTTGGAAATAAGTTCTCTATAGCAAATGGATATTTACAGCCATATCCTGACGATCCTAAGCTTGCTTATCATATAATTGTAACCGCGGAAGGTATGTTTGCTTATAGTACGATACTTGGCGATTTTGATTTAGGTGAAAGCTTTAAAGCCGAATTCTTTACTACTAAAAGAAAAGATATGTTCTCTAATTGTATATTACCAGCAGGGGCAAAGCAATCACAATTCCACACAGATTCAGCTATCATTAAATGGCTAAAAGCAAGACATCTTGATAAGATTAATCAAAAGCAGGATCAGTAAATTATCAGAGGAGGTAAGATAAATGGAATCAATGAATTTGTTTGAGAATAATACTACAGAAAAAGCTGAAGAAAAGAAAAATAGTATGAATAGAAAAATGATAAAAGCATTAAAAAACAAATATATTTATGTAGATATAGATGGTACTATAGCTGAATACCGATTTAATAACCACGTAAATGCAAAAGATGGAACTACTAACGGGCAAACTATGAAAGAGATAGAAAATCATATTTTCCTGTATAGTAGACCATTAAAAACAGTCATTCAAACACTTAAAAGAGCAAAGAAAGAAGGCATTTGGATATGTGGTGCTATTATATCACCTGTGGAGTTACTTGATAAGATTGTATGGCTTGAGGAAAACTGTAAAGGTATTGAGTTCAATGGAAATTTTTGGTTTGTGCCAGAAGAATATTGGGATAATTTTCTTGAATATTTTGACCATAATAACAGCTTAGGGTACAAACTTGCTTCGAATGATACCTGTATTGAAACTAAATATGGAGTAATTATGAAAGGCTCTAAAACTCGCATATGGGATTGGATTATAAGTCACAATTTTCACAAATTAGAAGAAACCGTATTTATTGATGATGTATTATCATATTTAAAACAGGCAGAAGAAAAAGGTGTTACAGCTTATCATATAAGTAGTTTTATTGAATAATTACATAAAAACAGATTTGATATTTCAAATGTTAGCAGAAAGGATTTTCGTTGAATGACTTTACTTTTACGGCAAATCGTGATTACGCTGATATGTTTTCTGGATGTAAGTTCCCTGCCGGTTTCCAAATAGGTGGTTTTCCTATTAAGCAATTGGGAAAAATTATTTGTTCGTTTACATCTAAGATAGTACTTTAAAACAGGGCATGGTAGTAGAAATGCTGCCATGCTTTTTTGAGCATCAAAAACTGAGCATAATAGCAGATAGCCATAGATTTTTAGAAAAGAAGTTGTTATAATTAAAAAATAGTGAATCTCTTACTGTTACTGTATGAGAAAGCCTGAACAGAAAGTACATACTTTCTTAGTATAAAAGTTTATATTGTTTCAAAACACCAGGAAATAAAGGGAGTTACTTTGAACTAATGCAAGTTATAATGAGAAATGAAACAAATAACCCGCTCTTAAAAACCTTTATTCGTAAAAAATTACATTATTTATAATTAACAAAAAAGAAAAGAGAAATTGGATTCTGGCAAGCTAGAATCCAGCAAGGAGGAATTCATTATGAAGAATAAAGAAGAAAAGAAGAATAGGATTTGGGTCCCTATTGTAATTGGTGCACTTGCGTGTAGCGCAGCTGTAGGAACAGGTATTGCTTTAGTTCACAATCAGCAGAGACCAAAGGCAGGTACTGTTGCTACTATGAGCGATGCAGCTGATTTTAGTGGTTTGACAACTGAGGTTGCTGAGGTTACAACTGAGGCAGTGATTGAGGCTGCAGTAAGTGGAAGCGAAAAGCCGGAAGCAGTACCAGCTACAACAGAAATCGGTGGCGGAAAGAAGAAAGCTGAAGAGACTACTGAAGAGAAGAAGCCAAGTACAACAGAGTCTGCAAAGCCAAGTACAAACCACAGCAATAGTGGAAGTGCTAGCAGTGGACAGAGTACAGCACCAAAGCCAAGTAACAGTGGTAGCTCTGGTGGTAACTCTGGAAATAGTGGTAATAGTGGATCTAGTAACTCAACACCAAGCCAGAAGCCGTCTACTCCAGCAACGACAGAGGCTCCAAAGCCATCTACTACTGAAGCACCAAAGCCGTCTACTACGGAAGCTCCGACCACACAGCATCAGCATGTATACGATCAGGTGGTAGTTGACACCCCAGAGCAGAGAATTGATTATCCTGAGCAGGGATACTATGCTCCAGCTATGCAGTGTCATGGCTGTCATGAAATTTTTACCAGTTCAGAAGCATACTTTTCACATCCTTGTGGTGATGATTATGGTTATAGTTCTACGCAGGTTTGGGTTAAAACCAAAGATCCATACACAGAAGTAATCCCTGCTAAAACTCATAGAGAGTGTAAGTGCGGAGCTAGAGAGTAAAAAAGTAATAAATAGAAAAGTAGAACCCAGAAGTGTAAAAGCTTTTGGGTTCTTTTGGTGTTATGAAAGAGTGAAAAAATGAAGAACCCAAAGGTCTACACCCTTGGGTTCTTTTGTGTATTCACAAAGTAATTAAAAAAGAGATCTTTCGCAAAGAGATTAACTGAGAGTTACTTCAGGTAATCCCTAGGAGTCTAGATAGCTCCTACTATTACTAGCGTTAAAATAACTGCTAGTACAGGAATAATAAGAAACAATAAGCTTCTGATTACTCCTTTCAGTAAATCTCTCATTTAATCACTCCTTTCAGTCTAAACTTGGCACCATGAAAGAGATTTATAATTTATTTAATTATAAATGTGCCAAGATTAGAATAGCATCTATGTTAAGAGATGTCAATGGTATCTCAGAACCCAGAAGTGTAAAAGCTTCTGGGTTCTTTTGGTGTTAAATACTAATCAACTTCGTTTAATTTGTTCGCAGTTATTTGGACAGTCAGTAGTTTCTTTCTCATAACCACGTTCAAATGGAGGGTATTCACTTTCTTCTGTAGTTACAAAGTAAGAATAAATGAAGCCCTTACCGCATTTACAAGGTCTTTTTGATTTTAACTCACTGCTTTCGTGTGCAAGTGTATGCCATCCCATTCCCATAGAATCACCTCCTTTGGAGAATAATAGCATATCAAAAAATAATAGTAAAGGAGAATAAACATGAATGTTAATGAATTGTGCCGAGAGGACTTAATTGCTGTGATAAAGGAACATCCGTATCTTATAAAGTATTTGGATGTGCAGGATCCGGAAATTTGCAAAGTTGCTTTAGAAGCTAATTATCATGTTTTGTGCTTAATACGCAAGCAGACGGAAGAGTTGTGCTTGTTTGCTGTGAAGCAGTCATATGTGGCATTAGCTTACGTTCGTAAGCAGACACCTGCAATAATTGAAGCTGCTATTCAGCAGAACAGTGATGCTGAATACTATGTTGATCGAGCATAAAGCAGAACCCAGAAGTGTAACAGCTTCTGGGTTCTTTGGGATAAACAAAGACACCCAGAAATGTCGCATTCCCGGGTGTCTTTGTTTTCTGATAAAGAGGGACAAATAATACTTGGCGTTCTTTGCTGCCTCAAGTGAGCGTCCCAATACTAAATCTATAGTATTAAATAATAAATATGTCTTCTTTAGAAGAACATAGCGACAAAGCTACCGAGTAGCTTGCTGAAGATCAGCGCGAGGATAATAAACACTAGCACCGAAATGGCGAGTGCTTTCAAGAACTCAAATAAGTCTCTCATGCTGCTCACCTCCCTTCTTGAAGCAAAGCTCCAAAGGGTTAAAGCGTTTTACTGCAAGTAACTCTGTCTGTATTATGTCATTTTATTATTTCTTTGTCAATAATACCCTAGGGCTCAGAAGTGTAAAAGCTTCTGGGTTCTTTTGACACATGCAATAAAAAAGGCTACTGTTTGGACAGTAGCCTAGCACATTCCTCATAAAAGTACATGCATGTTTAGGTTGTATTTTGTAATAAGACGAGCTATAAGCATTGATTATTGTAACTTATTCTGTCTTTAAGTACGCCTACGGTTAAAACAGAGACGATGGTTTTATGATTAGCAAGCTTAGCCTAGGACGCTTGCTTAGGAGAAGGGCTTTATGCCAATTCTATTCATATAATTATGATTCGGAACATCTCCGGGAAGTGCAAAAAACAGCCTTTAAGATAAGTACGTATGTAGCATTCATACGTTACCCTCCTTTCAGTTGAATTAAGCACTTTGTGCTTGTTTTGGATGGTAACAAAAAATTTGCATGTTGTCAACTAGGATTTAGGAGTGTAACAGCTCCTAAATCTTTTCAACATGCGTAACAAACTATTCATAGTTTAGCACACTCCTTGTAAATTGGATTTATGTTATATCCTTTGTGTTAAGTTATCTGTGTACAAAGTGGAATACATGCACGTTTTCGTCATTTCGATGTGTGTATTTTCGGTAGGCAAGATTAACTAAGTTTGCGCGTGTTACTGAGGTATGGGGACTAAAAGTCCCCAAGCCTTTTTCATTCACTTAAGTAATTCGGGGTGGCTTTTTGCCATCCCTTTTTGTATTTAAGTGTAGAATGAGTCAAGTAGTGTAAATCATGAGAAGTTTTGTTGGTAGATTTTATGTCAATAAATTGGTATAATAACTAATAATTTATTTGATACTTTGGAGGCTATTATGTTAAATATTGTATTTGGTAGAGAAAATTTGGAGCCATTCGAGTTAGATTCTAGATTAATTTTCCGTCGAAATAAGAAACCTGAATGGTTTGAAGATGACTTTGTGAAACGGTTTTTGAAAAAAATAGATGGAACAACAGTTTTATACCAAGAAGCTCTTTTAGACTATAAAGGGCGTGGAATTAGCACAGAGAAAATATCAACAGGTTGTAAGACTCTTTGTTGTATTTATTTTTTAGATGGTTGGTTTTATGGTTCTTTAATGGGCGATAATTGTGTTCCTTTTTTATTAGAAATTGCAGCAAAGAAAGATGTAAATATTATGCTTGAGCACTTCATGGATATACCAGATGAGTGCTTTGATACAAATGATATAAGGGTAAATGGTTCTCGAGTTACTGTTGAGGAATATGAGACAAAGTATTGCCTTTGGTGCGAGTCTACAGAGGAGGAATATGATGAAGATTAGGTTTATTTTCCCTAGACATGATTTCGAAATTAACTTAGTTAGTAAATATACTTGCTTTGTGGGTCAGGATAGCGGTGAGGGAAAGACAGAATTACTCAGTTTAATTGAAGATTCTGTTCAGGATAATTCCTTACAAATACAGTCCTCTGTACCTGTTTCGGTAGCGACCCCAGCAACATTGGAAGCTCTGCTCGAACTTCCAACAAGACATGTATTTATAATAGATGAGTTTTCAGTGCTTCGCGATGCAGTATTAAAAAAAGTGCAAGCATCTAATCACTTATTTATTTGCATAACCAGGTCACTTCCTTTGCACCTTAGTTATTCTTATTATGGTATATATCATGTGACTAGAACGGATACATTTTTCCGAGTTAGTTTAGCCGATGATTTAAATGTTGTGTCACAGGTACCACAAGACACGGAGTGTATAGTAACAGAAGCAACCGCTGGTAAATCGGAACATGAATTATTGTCTAATTATGGTATAGTGAATTTACAAGCTGCTGGTGGTCGTGATAGGATTCATAATGTTCTTGATAAGAACAAAAAGCAGTTAATTCTTGCTGATTTGGGGAATATTGGAAAAGCATATTCTCTACTACGAAAAGATTGTAAGAGAAAAAATGTCTATTTTTATGACTACAGCTGTTTTGAAGAGTTGTTAAACGAGGCTCCAATTTTACAAAAGTTCACAAAACCGAAAGTAGATCCTTATTCTTTCGATAGCTTAGAGCGTTATAATAGCTACGTATTAACAGAAAGAACAAAAGGAACTGAGTTTCATTACTTGCACGGAAAAAAATTACCAAAAGCTTATTTGGGCTGTAAAAAGGAAGATATATTAAGTTCACCTGTCGGAAATGGATTATTGTGTTATTTGAGAAATATGAATAGTACAAGTTTCCTATCAGCAAGTGATATGTCAGGTTTAAATGTATTTGATGAAGACAAAAAATAGAGTAGTCTAAATGCTAAGCAAAGAAAAATAACCAACTAGAACTTAGGAGAGCAAAACCTCCTAGGTTTTTTCGTTCACTTAAGTAGTTCGGGATGGCTTTTGCCGTCCCTTTTTTAGTTAAGTGAATAAGGTTCAGTAAAGGAAAAAACAATGATGAAAGGGAGGAAAAAACTTTGAAATCAAAAAAGAAAAAACGCTTACTGATCTTGATTGGTATTCTGATGGTTTGTCTTTTACCAATCTCATTTCTGTCAAAAGTATTAGTCCCGTGGGCGGAGGAACTAGGAGAAGTTACAACGGAGGCTGGTGCAGCACCGCCGGGTGATGCCACTGTGACGGATGCTGCTAATGATACCGTAATCGATGCTGGAAGAACATTATTATCAGGTATTCAAAATGGAAGCATCAAGTACACGGATTTATCTGTAGAACAAGCTGTTCAGGTTGTAAAAGCTCTTTTAGCAGATAAGCAATCTTTCGATTGGTTTTGCTCTCTTAATGATGAGCAGTCAAAGAAAATCTTTAGTGTTGACAAAAGGCGTATACAGTTCGAATTTGAGACTCTTATGAAAGATAACACGGATATGTCTTTCGTGAAAGATATGTCTGTTGAAGATTATGATAAGTTCTTTGGTACAACAGAGGGTAAATCTGTTATCAGCACAGTTATGAATGGAAAAACTGTAGATGCCACTGCAGCAGCTGATGGTGGGTTTAATATGAATATTACTTCGTGTGCTCCGGGACATGAGGGTATTCTTCAAATATTGCCTTTAGGCAAACATTATGTACATTGTATAGAAGGTGGCCATTATGTCTCTGGCTCAAACAAACCGCCATATGGGTGGATGGAAGTTAATGGAAGCAAATTTTATCTTATGTGTGGTAATGATAATAGAGAAATTAATTCATTTTTTGCTTTTTCCACTAAGTCTATAGAAGCTGAGGAATGGGAAATTTCGGTAGCATTCCCAAGCGCAACACAGATGTATTTTGATTATTATTGGACAAAAAAAGGTGGTGCACAACCAAGCAATGAGGTACCAGACAGAGACTTTCATGATGCGCTAGGTAAACTTATGGAAGGTGCAGGTAGTACTTCTTCTTACAATGGAAAAAGTTATGCTTATCCTGGAAGTTGGAATGATGTTATAAGATCTGAAAGATACAAGGTGTTTGATGCTGATACTGGTGCAGAATTAAATTCTAGTTCTTTACTGGAAATGAGTGTAGTTGATGGACAGCAGATTACGCATAAACTGAGATTTGAAACCGGAACTTCTTATTTTGGCACAACAATTACTGTTCCACATGGTACCGTTTTTCATTATTATCAAGGTGCTAATCAATATGATGTTGTAGGTGGTCAGAGAGTAACAGTCCCTAATGGTACAATTGGTTATTTTTATGCCCCACTAAGTACTAATGGTGTTATAGCAGCTGAGACAGTTTCAGCAGGTTGGTATGTTGAAACAACTTATCGTTTTGAGTGTAAAGGAAAACCTGTACAAATTTCAACAGGTAAACGGTTGCCTGTACAGCAGTTGTTGTGTCCAATAACAAAGCAGCCATCCCTTAATTTTTCAATTAAGGCAGCAACTACATCACATGTGGCATTAAAGAAATCATCTTCAAATCCAAACTGCTCAAACAACAATCCATTATACGATTTAGCAGGAACAACATACACATTATACACAGATGTGAGTGCTACAAATGTAGCTAAGACCATAAGCGGAAGTAATGCTGTACTTACATGTAATAGTGCAGGTAATACGAACACATTGGAGTTGCCGATTGGAACTTATTACGCAAAAGAAACAGCAGTGGGTAAAGGTTACTTAAAAAGCGATCAAATTCTTGGACCTTTTATTCTAACCGCAGCAAACACTGTAGATAATCCGTACGTAATCAATACAACAGATACACCGGTAGATGACCCTATTTCTGTTGCGTTGACAAAGACAAATAACAGCAATGTTCCTATCAAGGGTGCTGTTTACTGTATCGAATACTATCCAGGAATTCAGACATACAGTGAATCAGAAGCTCAGACAAAGCACACAGGCTCTGTAAGCAAATGGTATTTTGAGACAGATGCTAATGGTAAAGTACGTTTTGCTTCTTCTCCGACAGCTAGCGGTTACAACTCAAGCACATTCTTTACTGGTGTTTTGGGGGAAAGAACAATTCCTTTAGGCACAGTAATAATGTATGAGGAGAAAGCTCCAGAGAACTACACGAAGAGTTCAACACATTGGGTATTTCAGGTAAGACAAGCTGGTGACGGACAAATAGCATACTTATACGGAATGAAAAATGGAACTGAAGTTAAATACGATGGCGGAATTACAGTATCCGACACAAATGCACCAAAGTTCTCTGATACACCAATTCCGGTCAATCTTACTGTACAGAAAAAGAACGGGAATCCTACACCGCAGCAGGGCAGTACAGGAGATGTCACTCTAGAAGGTGCGGTATTCGGATTATACGTGAAGCGGGATATTATGGACGAATCAACTGGTGAGACCAAGGTAAAAGCAGAGAATTACAGCGTTGACACCCCACTTACACACAGTGACGGTACACCGGTTATTGATCCAACAACAGGTAAACAGGTAATCGCTAAGGCAGGTACAGCGAAGGCAATTCGTATAAGTACAGCAACAGGTAAAGATGGAAAGATAAGCTTTAATGGTCTTTTCCCAGCAAAAAATGCAGATGATTATTATGTAGTTGAGTTATGTGCACCAAAGGATTTCTACAGAGATAAAGCAGAACATCCAGTAGATTTACGTGATAACCGAACAGATGCTGAGAAGAGTGATGTGAATTATACGGCTCTTTCAAAGCATTTAGATGTAACAAATCAGCCAATCATGCAGCCGATTCATGTTAAGAAATACGTGCCAGTAAAGGATGGTAACACTACTAAGATTGAGCCATTGAATGGTGCAGAGTTTAGTGTTTACTTGATCAGTAGTCTTAAAGGCGATATTTCTGATTGCAAGGTTACAAATGCAGATGGCAGCGTTTCATACAATTTCAAGAGTTATGACTTTAGTAACGAAACAGGTGAAGTAGTTACTGATGATGGTGAAAGAGTCTTGGTTACTGGTTCTGGCGATAATGACGATGGAGAGGTTACTTCAATTGATCTTATGCCGGGAACATACGTAATCGTAGAGACAAAGACTCCAGAGGGTTACGAAACAGTTGATCCTATGGTAGTCACATTACCAAGATACAGAAAAGATTCAGCAGGTAATTTTGTGCTGGATGCAAATGGAGATCCGAAGATTTATGCTACAACAAGTGTATCTCCGACTGATATGCAGATCGAGAAATACCTGAAGATCAATAAGAAGGATAAGAGTACAAACGAATTTGTTCTTCAGAATAAAGCCAAGTTTAGCATTTGGGATATTTCAGGGGCAGATAGTTCTGAATACAGTAAAGATCCAAAGACTTATGGTAAGCAGGTTACTCAGCAGAGACAGACAGAGAATGGCTACACAGATGTTTCTACCTTTGAGACAAACGATGAAGGATTCTTGTTGTTATTTGAAGCATTCAAATACGGTGAGTACACAATCGTAGAGGAAGAAGCGCCAACTGGATACGATAAGGATGACAATATCACCTTTAGTGTTCGACAGGATGGCATTTATCTGTGGGCACGCAATCAGTGGGTAAAAGCAGAAACTTATTCGAACAAAGTTGGTGACACAGAATATGATTTCTGGGAAGTTAACTTCTATGATGCACCATTCTCATTAGAGATTGCGAAAGCTGATTGGGAAACTGGAGACTGGGTTCCTAATGCAGAGCTTACAATCTACAAAGCTATGGATAAAGCTGGTCATATTGCGATCGGTGAAGATGGCAAACCAGTTGTTCTTGTAGCGAGAGATGAATCTGGTAAAGATGTAGAAGCTGTCTGGGTTACTTCAGCAGGTATTAAGAGATTCGATAAAGTTCCATCTGGTTGGTATGTAATTCGTGAGACGAAGACACCAACACAGGAGGGATATGCTACTTGTCCGGATAGAGTTGTTTACGTTGGTAATGATGAAACAATTGCTCCAAATGGCAAGATGACAGTTAGCGGTGATGAAACCGTTTACTTTAGCTTCACATACGACGATGATGGTGTAACTATTGCTAACGTGCCAGAATACGAGGCAGATACAAAGAATGGCAAAGTTGCATTGTATGACAAACCTATTACTGTAGAGATCAGTAAAATTGATGCAGCAACCGAAAAAGAATTACCAGGAGCTGTGCTTACTCTTTACAGAGTGGATGAGAACGAGGACACTGTTATCGAAACTTGGACAAGTACTAAAACAAGTCATGTTGTTAAATACTTGACTCCGGGAAGATACAAGCTTCATGAGGACACTGTACCTTTAGGATACTACACAACTGAGAACACTATTGAGTTTGATGTATCTAACACAGAAGAGATTCAGAAGTGTGTAATGGTAAATCATCCAATTGAGGTTACTTTTGATAAGCAGAGTATTAACTTAGGCGGTACTTCGCTTCCGGGGGCTACATTAGCTCTTTACAGAATTAGTGAGGGCCCAGCATTTGCAACAGCAACTGATGCAACAGCTAGTGATGCTAGCAGTTCAGATGCAACAGTAAGTGATGCAAGTAATTCGGATGCTGATGGATTACAGTTGGTAAAACGTTGGGTAACTGACGGTAAGCCATATACAATCAAATACTTAACGCCTGGTGATTACAGACTTATTGAGGAAAAGACACCAGAGGGTTACACAACTGCAGCAAGTATTGACTTTAGTATTTCAGACCAGAAAGCAGCAGAGGCTGTTGTAATGTATGACGAGCCTATTAAGTGCTATGTACAGATTTTCAAACATGGTGAAATGCTGACAAAGACTGAGATTGTTGAGTGTGAATACGGAAAGTACACAAAGTTTAAGTGGGAAGATGCTCCTATGAGTCAGATCTCGTTTGATGTGTACGATGAAAATGACAATCTTGTTGACACAATTGTAACAAATGAGAATGGTACAGGCGTAAGTACCGATTTAGCTTTTGGTTCTTACAAGATTAAAGAGCGCGTACCTGATGGTTGGATTGATAAGCATGTTGTTTACAATGTGAAGTTTACTTGGTTACAGGGTATGACAGAGACTAATCTAACAGCTTCTGTAACTGTTAACAATGAGAGTTGTAACACACAGGTCAATATCAACAAAGTTGGTGAAGAAGCTGTACTTAATAGCAAGGGTGAATACGAATACGTAGAGAAACCATTAAAGGGCGTACTCTTTGGTATCTATGCAAAAGATGCTATTAAGGATTACAGCGGTAAGGAAATTGCAGCAGCTGACACTTGCGTTGGTTATGCAGTAACGGATAGTAATGGTGTTGCTTCATGTGACTCTAAGTTAGTTCGTGGAGATTACTATTACAAAGAGCTTAAGACATCAGGTCCTCAGTACGTTATGGACGAAGATTTGCATCCTTTCACATTGATTCTTGCTAATTCAAAGATTTCAACATTCAATGTGAATGAAACATTGCCAATTAAGAATGTATTGGCTAGAGGTAATATCAAGGTTCTGAAGGTAAACAAAGATGGTCGCGCTCCATTGGCAGGTGCAGAGTTTGATGTATTCAATGCTGATGGTAAAATCGTGGATCACTTAGTAACCGGTGCTGATGGTACAGCAATGACTAAGGTTCTACCTTACGGTAAGTACAGTTTGAGAGAGACAAAAGCTCCAACAGGCTTTGTTCTGTCTAAGGCTACTTTCGATACTGAGATTATTGCTAACGGTGATGTTCCTTTATTGGAGATTACCAATAGCACTATTACCAAGCTTGGTTCTAAGGGAATCTTTATTGTAGTCGGTTTGGCAGTTATTTTTGCAGGACTGGTTACAGTAATCTGTTTCAAGCTTAGAAGAAAGTAATCTAAGGGTAGGGTGGCGTAAAAGCCACTCTATCTTTTTATAAGTTTTTATGATACACTCTAGACAGTATTAGAAAGGGAGAGGATGATCCTATGGAGCCATTAACACTTTTTCCAAGTAAGAAAGAAACGTATTTTTTAATGAATAAGAATGATCTGTTACTTGTTTTTTATAAAATAAGTGCAGGGAGTGGGTATATATTTAATATTGATGAAGCATCAATTCGAAGTATTCCACCAAGCTTTAGAGATATTAATTCGTTTCTCAGTTCAAGAACTATCATCGCTAATAGAGATTCCATAGAGAAGATACTTAGCGAAATTGGTTTGAGAGAGAGGTTTGATCTAGCATTAGCTAATTACGGTATTTCTATGAATGATACCTTATGGATAAAACGTGCTGATGATAATATGACTTGGGATGTAATAAACCCATACAATAAAGAACGTGTTTTTGACTTGGCTTGGTTTTGCTCCGACAAAGCTAAGAATAATTTACATGTAGGAAGACCTGAATACTCTACCGATGGTAATTTCCCTAAATGCTGGGTAAAGCAGAATGGTATTGATAAGCTTATTAAGTGTGGCGGTAGCGGTGTGTATAATGCTGGATTGGAGCCTTTTAGCGAAGTACTTAGTTGCCAGATCTTAGAAGCTCTAGATTATAAAAAATATGTACCTTATAGTCTATGTGAAATTGATTATACAAAATTTGGCTATAAATTCCACAATAGCAGTTATATGAAAGAAATAGTTTCTCCAACCGTAGAGGATAATATACGAATTGCTTCTGTTTGTGCTAGCTTTACAAATGAACAAGTTGGTTATGTCCCTATGCGTTACTATTCTGAGGGTAACTCCTATCAGGAACTTTTACAAAAGGTGGATTTTTGTGATGATCTTTCTATGATGCTATTATTTGATTGCTTATCTTTAAATGTAGACAGACACACTGGAAATTTTGGGTATTTGATTGATAATAATAATTTCAATCCAATTGGGTTTGCACCAATATTCGATAGTAATTTGGCGCTAGCTCCTTATTGGGTGGATTCTTTAGACGGAGATCTGAGTTCATATGCTGCAACTTGTTCGTCAAAGTTTGGAGACTCATTTATAGAATTAGGTGATTTTATACTACGAAATCGTCCAGATCTTACAGAAAAAGTTAAAGCTGTGGCAAAATATTTTGAATTTAGGATGACGGAGCCTTATTCATTTAAGCAAGAGCGTTTAGAAGCTCTTAGTGCTCTTGTGCGATCGCAAGCAAGCCTTATTCTTAAAAATATGTAGATACTATGATGAAATAGATAGTGCAAAAGCTATCTATTTTATTTATGATGGAGGTTAATTATGAGATTAACAGAAGTAGAAAAGGATCTATTTAGTGTAGACCCACAGTACAGTTTAGTACATTGCGTCTCAGCAGACTTTGCTTTAGGCGCAGGAATTGCAAAGCAATTTGATACGCGGTTTAATATGCGATACGAGTTGTTTGAAAAATACGGGAGTTATCATTTCACTGGTGGTAAGTGCCTGAAGATTGGAAGTGTTTTCAACTTAGTAACGAAAGACAAGTGCTGGCAGAAACCAACATACAAAGCACTGCGAGAAGCTTTGGAAGATATGAAGAAGCAAGTAGTAACATTGAAAATAAAATACTTGGCAATGCCATTAATCGGATGTGGTTTGGATAGGCTCGAATGGGATCGAGTACGAGAACTTTTAGAAAAAGTTTTTGGAGACACGGATATTGATATACTGGTTTGTTATAGATAAGGAGTTTTGGTACTCCTTATTTTTTTGGAGGATTTTATGAATTTTTCGAAGATGATGAAGAATGTAAAAGTCATGGATAAAATAATCGATAACAAAGATTTTAAGTTATTAGAAAAGCAGGATGATGATATGCTTGTTAGTATCGGGAAGCATATTCTTATACATCATTTCTCAGATATTAAGGAGTATCATAAGCAACTTAATGTCTATGAAAGTTTACCACGTGAAAAAAAGTTGTTTTTCATAAAAACCTGCTTAGAAAATGATAAGTAGGTGATAATGTGTATTGCAAGATATGTGGTGCTTTCTTACATAGTACACAAGGATACTGTATGTCGTGTGGGTGCAATCTAAAAGGTAATGTGTCTATGAATCCATTGCCTAAAAGAAAAGAAATACCTATTCCGGTACAAAAGACAACAGTGAAAAATTATTATGTGAATGAGTGATACAGAATGGAGGACTAATGACAGCAAAGACACATGTTTTAGGAAGTATGTCTCTAGCTTTAGGTGGTTACATACTGATGGATAAAGGTGGATTACTTATTCCTGATGTTGAACCATTGATACAGCTTGGCATCATACTTCCGTATTCCGTATGGGCAAGCACTGTACCAGATTTGGATCAAGCGCATGACTCTGTGGCACAGAGCAGTCCAATTAATTTGTTAATACAAAGATTTTTCAAGATAGTAAAAGCAGGTCACCGCAGTGTTAAATCACACGTGGCACCTGCTTTTATTTCGTTAGCAATTTATTTAGCTCTGGCTTTTAATATGATTGGAAGAAATCTAAATGGGACGGAAATTACTATTCTTGCTTTAGCTGTTCTAGGAATAACGGCAGGTTTAGTAAGTCATTTCTTGTTAGATATCATGACAAGAGACGGAATAACAATTGGAAAAGTGAATATTAGGTTAGTTCCGGACACAGCTTTGTTTGGAGCTGGAACAGATTATGAAAGGATAGTTAGGAGATTGCTATATGTGCTCACAACTGTTCTTTTTATTTATATTTTATTTAGGGAGGTTGTGTAATGCAGTTTGTACCATCATTTGTTCAGGCTCAGATTCTTAATTATCTGAATGATTCTGAATATAATGCAATTTTGAAATCAGTATCTGTTGATGATATCTGTAGAGCTTTTGCTAATGATCCAACTGTCGGATCTGTTACAACAGGAACAGTAAGAAAAGCTTTAGACGATATGCTTATTTATAAGCTTATTGATTTGGGTGTAAAAATAGGTAGAACATATACTTATTATATTACACCGCAGGGTTCAGCTTTTTGTAAGATTATGGTTGGTGAAACACCAGACAGTGATAAGAAGAAAGGGAAATAGTTATGAAAGAAGAATATGGATTTTTGTGCGTAGGGCAGGCAGCAAGTAATATCGGCGTTCAGTTTGAACGCCTTGGGTACAATGTATTATATGTTAATACATCGTCTGAGGATTTGAATTTATTAAAAGATTCAAGCCATAAGTATCATGTAGAAGGCGGAGAGGGTTGTGCTAAAGATCGTGATAAAGCTAAGGCTTTACTTGCAAACGATATTGACACCCTGGTTGATTTAGTTCGTACTAAGTTACCTGAGAGACTTATCTTCGTTGTGTTTGCCAGTGGTGGTGGTACTGGCTCTGGTTTATCACCATACCTTTTGGGTGTTCTTGTAGAAGAATTTGGTGCAGATGAATATGATCCGGAAAAGCGATTTGCGGCAGTGACAATTCTTCCAACAGATAAGGAGCCATTGCAGCCGGCAATCAATAGCTATAACTGTTGTAAAGAGCTGTACGATGTAGATGGTTTGGGTGCTATTTTCTTTCTTGATAATAACACTCGGGATAATAAGTTCACAATTAATGATGAATTTGTCAAAGGATTGGATGAGATTCTGAATATCCCAGAGCGACATAAGAGCACTAAAGGTAATGTCGATAAGGCGGAGATCAAGAAAGTTATTTTCGAGACATCGGGGATGGCAGCTTTCACAGTCAAGAATCGTAATTGTAGTACAGCTCCTCAGTTGATCGCATCTATTAAAGATTCTATTTTTGCACCAGTAGATACATCAGGTACAGTTCTGTACTATGTGTTCAGTACGACACAGGAGATTGACCGGAATGCAATTTTCACAGAGTTTGGTGAATCATTGGATGTATTTGCTACGTACAATGAGACAAGAAATATTATGCTTATGTCAGGTTTAAAAGCACCAACTGAGCGTTTGGATAAGATTGCTAAGCGTGTACAGGATAAGAGTGAGAAGATGCAGCAGGCATTAGACAACTCTTATGATAACAAGCTTACTAAGGAGATTGGTTTAATCACTACTCCTAAGAAAAAGAAGCGCACAATTGTGAAAGAAGTGAAGCATGACAATGGTGTTGTTGAAAAAGTAACAACAAAAGCACCAAGTGCAAAGGATCTCTTAGCTCGTTATAAGAGATAGAAGGAGGGCTTATGCAGAAATTAAGTAATCGTATGCAGGTACTTCATAAGAAGTTTGCGGAACAGTGGCTGGTGTTATTTTTAATCAGTGGTTTGTTTATCTCAACGATTCTTAAAATAGCAGAAATCGGACCAGATGTTTCGGATGTAATAGTATACATTCTGTTTGGTTTCTTTATTCTTATGATAGTACTTGCCGTAATATCCATTTTTGGATTTTTTGTAAATTTGTTCAAAGCAGCTGGGTACTTTAATCCACTTCCAGTGTTGCTAAAGTTTCATGAAGTTACTTTGTACAGGGCAAAAAGAGTAAGGCAGTTACCTGATTCACTGACTTCAGACACAAAGATTGTTTGGATATACGGTCCATTAGGTTCTCGTTATTTTGTCCTTTTAGCAGACGAGTTAGAGCCTACAGATAAGGGGGTTATTGATAATGATCAAAAATCTGAATAGTTTGCTTGAATTAGCAGCAGGACACTCATACAAGGTTTTGGATGTGACAGATACTATGGTTTCGGTATTACACAGAAAATGTGGTAATGAGTTTATAAGTACGGTTACTGATATTGCGAGGGCGGGATTTTCCTGCCCTCGTTGTAATGAAACCCGAGCAGATAAAATGCTTACTACTTTACAAAATGAACACTCTAAGGAGTTATATGAAGCAGTAAAAGCTAAGTTGCCTGCAGGGTATAATATTTTTGGCAGTACTAAATCTGTTGATGAGCAGATTAAGGTGGTATATGCTGGTGGAGAATTCACAATTTTGATCTCTGATTTGTTAAATGATCGGAATCTGCCAGACTGTCTTATTCACCGAAGCAGCACCTTAGTACCATCTGTACAGTTACAGATTATTGATCTGTTTATGGAAGAGCATGAGGAAATTTTAGATGATTTCACAGAGCTCACAGATGAAATTCGGATCAAAGATAATAAGCTGGGAGTAATCAAGACAACTACAGTAGAAGCATTATTAGAAGGGATTATGAGTAGATATGGTAAAAATACAGAGCAAGATATCCACTTGCGGTAGCTTGTTGGAAGTGAATACTGTGAAACCTGATAATTCAGTTAATTTCACAACAACGATTGTTGATATTGTTAACGGGCATCCTAAAGTGGCTAGCAGAGTTGAGCATGGTTCGATTAATGTGAATGCTGCTAATAGTGAGCACGAAGTATGTCTACAGAATGCCCTAAAGGAGAGAAAATGATTAGTACTAAAACATTAATAAGTCGTATAGAGAAGGCGCTGGAAAAGAATCACTGCAAAGCTGTAATCAGCTTAGTCGATAATACATTGTGGATACAAGGTACGATAATTACCGGTGATTACGATTTAACAATATACAATAAAGTATCAGAGGCTGTAAATGAGATTGTAGATGATTATGTAAAATTTGAAGCAACAGCTAAGCTGGATGTTTTGGATGATATTTATTATCGTATTAGTACAGAGCCTATTCTCGGAGCTATCAGTTATGTAAGTAAGAATTTTTCTGGAAAGAAAGTTTACGTTGGGTACTGGAGCACTAAGTTGATGAAGTTTATTTCTTCTGAACTTCTCACTGAACTCGGTGTGACAGCAGCGGAATTAGATGAGCGCACAAGAAAGAATATGCTTAGTAGCGTAACTATTTCGGATATGCTTAGTGCGGTATCGGAGGATATGCTTACTTCCTTAGAGAAAGAGAACGTAAGAACTGCAGTCAAGACTAGTGATACTATCGCTGAAGTATTGATTAACAGTGAACTTTATAAGGTTCTTGCCGGTGTTGGGGTGATTACGTTAAAGAATCATAACGTAAGTGGTGTATTAGAGCTAACCGAAGTCCTGGAACTCATAGCAGCTAAAAAGAACTCAGATTTGTTATTTGTTCCTATTAAGGATGACACATTTTTAGTAGATACTATCGGAGCTATTTGGCGGTACGGGTTAAACCCTAATAAGTACACAATAGCTCAATTACGAGAGGCTTTATACAAGTTATTGTATACATATAAGCCTGAGTCTAAGGATACGATATATCGCTATAGCAGAAGTAAAAAGAAATTGATTGCTTTGTAAAATCCTTTTGTTGCAGCTGTAATTAGCTGTAATAATTAAAAGGAGGTATTCTTATGAGAGATTACCACAAAGTTTTTAAAAAGTGGTCCGCCTGTGCCACAGAAGATTTATTACAACAGGACGATGCGGGAGCCAGAGTAGAGTATGCAATACGTACAGGGCTCCCAGAAGACCGCGCTAGGGCAATAAAGATGATGGATTTTATGCCATATAATGTCATAGCTGGTTTAGAGTTATTAAATGAGGACAACTATGATGAGGAATTGAAATTATATGAGACAACACTTATTCCTGCATTGTTGACGAGTCATTTAATAAATGTTACAGAAGATCAGGAAGTCTTAGCCTACTTTGTTGATAAGGTGAAGAATCATGCTGATGGTCTACTTAAGCAGGTAGCTGATCTTCTTCATGTTTTACAGGTGAAAGTAATCACCAGAAATTCTCGACAATATCTTAGATTGTTATCATTTCGATTCACAGATTTTGAAATTGCATATCTTAATTATGTATGGCTTAGACGCCACACCGGAACTGCATCTCTGAAAAAGCTGGAATACAATGTTTTACAGGCAATGGCTGATAGTCCAGATGCATTTACAGAACAGCAGAAAATTGTAATTGAAGAGTGCATTAGTTTTCATGGATTGGAAACTGATAATGTTTTATGGACGAGTCATTTTGATGCAATAACTGTCACGAATAATGAAAATTGGAATTACTTATACAGCTTATGCAGAGCAGATAAAATGTCTGTAAAGTGTATTCCAGTGCATCCATTTTTGTCTAGTGATACATGGAAATTTCAGAAATTGACATACGATGAGAAATTGATGTTCCTTGATTCTGATGTAGCTGGATTACCTCATACATTGGCATTGGAGGGAATGTTGGACCGTGTTGATTTTCATGAATACATGAACACATTTAATAGGAAACTTCCGGATGATACATTTGCAAACTTAGTACATTTGCATGTAATTGATCTTAATGATATCTCTTCGGATAATCTTCATGATTATTTAACAGGTTTAAAAACGGAAGAAGCTGTTATGTATTTCTTAGAGCATAAGGAAGTGCAGTCATTAGATCTACTTCGCACGAGTTATTGGTCATATGATTTAGACGTGTACAAAGATTTTCTTTCAATAGAAAATAACAAAAGATTGCAATCAACTGTTTTAGATTTAGCTTTTGATATAGGGCATGATAAGTATGTTGCGATACTTGTTCAAATGCTAGAAAATCGAAAGATTGTAGAATTATATGATAAAGAGCTAATTAGATCAATTTTTAATGAACTCGCAGAAACCTATAAAAATACCATTAGTTCCTATAAATTAAATAAGATACGAGAGAACGTATTGTCTCCTGATGAATTAGAAGCTTGGAAAGCTGAAGAACGTGAGAGGGAAGCTAAGGAATCCGAAGAAAGGAAAATACGGAAAGCAGAGGCAAAAAGTCGTGAAATAAAGAATGCGATTGATGCTTGTACGTGTTATGTTGAATTGGATTATGCATTCCGCGAATTAACTTCATCACGTTATTATGATGAATCAGAAATTCTGAATGCCATTTATTCTAAAGTAGTGGACACACATGATGACTGGGAAAGAGATGAGTCTTACACCAGGATTTGCTATGCTTTGTGGGATAATAATGTTATGAGTTTTGAAGAATTTCAGAAATCAGTTAATTCAAAGGAGGCTTAATTATGGATAAGGTATTGGAAAGATTGAAGCTTATTGCAGCGTCTCAGTTTGATGTCGATGTTGAGGATGTTGATACATCAGATTCATACGATGATGAGTTTGATTCTGATGATTACTATGAGGATTAAATAAAGGAGGGGATCTTGTGCAGCAGTACTCAGAAGAATACAAGGAATCTTTAGCTAGCGAATTTATGGAATTGCATGAACTATACAATAAAGTCATAGAACAGGCAGGAGAAGGTCCATACAATGAAGAAGAGCAACAGATAATCTCAGATTATGAGGATGTTTGTGAAGAGTATGAAGAGGTATTCAATAAGAAACCTAAGTACAAGATCCCATTTTTTCAAAAAATTTACAGTAAGAAGGAGCTCCCTGCCAGTAAAAGAGAGCCTACTTATTGTGATAGTGTTTCTGTGGAGATTCGACATCTTATACCGGAGAATTATCTACTAATACATAAGGGAAAGGGGGCATCTTGATGGCTGTAAGAAGAATGGATATCTTTGGTGACGACTCTACGGAAGATGTAGAAACAGGAGATATCTTTTATCATAGTTCCGCTGAAAGAAGTAATGGATTTAGTGCAGAACACAGTGAACCGGATGATAGACATTCTGATTTTACTAAGCAATCTGAACGGAACACTTCAAGTACAAAGAATGTAGAGCGTGTTTACGATTATGGAGGCCGCCATAAATTCACAGGGGAGCTATACGAGGAAGTCCCAGATGAATATGAGGATTCACACAGAAAAGAATTTGAACAATCACGGAGTAGGATGCGAGATAGGGACAGAGAAAGAAATTACGGTAATGAATACCATCACGAGTGGAAGAGGAAACCGCAATATCATTATGAACATAGCCCGCATCATTCCGGGAATGTACAGAAAAGCAATGTCTCTCCAATAATCAAGCTACTAGGCTTAGTATTACTTATTATGGGAGTTATTTTTGTGATAAAAGGACATCCAGAATATTCAGCTGTGGTCGTACTTGTTATCATTATGTATGTATTGAATTTTTTCACAATAAATAAGAAAGGGTCAGGCAGTCGAAGACAGAGATAGTCTCGCTGCCTTTTAATAATTATGGATGTTAGAATTATTAGTATCGTATTAGTAATAGCTATTGTAATTTGCATTCTGGCACTTATTGCTATTTCAGTAATACCTGCCATGAAAAAGAAAAAGAGCTCTGTGACTTCAAAGTCACCGAAGGAGCCAAAGGAGCCAAAGTCACCGAAGGAGCCAAAGGAACCAAAGGAACCAAAGAAACCAAAAGAGCCAAAGGAACCAAAAGAGCCAAAAGAGCCAGCTAAGACTAATGAGTCTGTTAAGACAGAAGAAACAAAGGAGCCGGCGAAGACTAAAGAGCCACTTAAGGGAAAAGAAACAGAGGTTGCCGATAAGAGCGCTGCTGAAAAAGAAGAAGTAAAAGTTTCTGAGATGAAAGCAGATACACAGAAGCCATCAAAGGTCGACGTCCCGGAAAATGAAATAGCATCAGAGGGTACAAAAAAGATTCAAGAGTCTGTTAAGAATCCAGAACCTGTTGTCAAACCGGAAGTAAAGAATTCCAGTGGTTCTCTGAATCCTCCAAGAAAAAATCCACCAAAGGAGAATACAACGCAGACCACCGAGCAGCAGAATGAGATTACGCGTTTTAAGAGTTTCAGTAACAAAGATGCTTGTATGGCTTTGTTATCTCTTATTGCAGAGGAATACAGTAAGCAGCAACCAAAGAAAGATGAAGTAGTTATAAACTACTTAAAAGACGATGCTTTAGAGCTTGTGTGTGATCATGGTATTTTCTATCTTAACAACGAAGAGATTTTCTTGAATGGTAATATGCTAGAGGATACTCATGTATATGTTATAACTGCTGGCAAGCGTGTTATCATTAGATTCGGTGTAAACTTTAGTTTACCTGAGGGTTATGAGTTATCACTCTGTTCTAATGATGCCATGCTAGCAAAGAAGGGGTTGCAGCTCGTAAGTGCGAATGAGAACACCAGAAACTCTTTACGGGTTTCATTAGTTAGTACCAAGGAGTGTACAATAACTAAAACTGATCATTTGTTTTATGTGAAGATAATGAAGGAGTTGATTCAATGAGAGTAACTATAGAGGGTACTAATTATTGTGTTAACACAATAGCTACAAAACTTAAAAGTGCTTTAGATCGAATGGGAGAAGGTTATCTCTTACATAATGATTCCACAGGATGTCCGGGTACAAAAGCTCGGGCATTTTTTAGTGTTGATAATGAATTCTTAAATGTGTGTGATGTACTAGTGGATGCTAGAGTAGATGTCACTATTATACGAGAAACTCCAGATACTAGATTTACCACAAGATCTCCTAGAGGAACTAGAGCGTTTACTACGGATATTCTTATGCTAGATATTCCAGAGCAGATGCTTGATTTTGAAGATTCAGAATCATATCAGGAACGTATGTCTGACTTAGGTATTTCAGTTTAGGAGGTTTTATGGGAAAATTAAAATGTATACTAATAGCTTGTTTAGTGCTTTGTCTGATTGGTTTAGTTAGTATTTCTATCTTCAGTAAAGAGGCAAAAGATGTTACATTAGAAAATAAGCAGGATAAAGAGCTTGCATCAGACACAGGTATTAACGTGGATGATCAAATAGAGCGTTATGTTGGTACGAGTGAAAGTGAAACCACAGAGCATGAAGTAACTTATAACAACAGGAAAGTTGGTTTTTTAACAATTGACAATTCGGCAGTTAATTATCCAGTTATGCAAAGTGATGATTTGGTTTATTACACGCAGCATAATAGCAGTGGAAAAATAGATTCAAAAGGAGCTATTTTTCTCGATAGTCGTATTGCAGCCGATGATGCACGAGTATACTTGCTCCATGGCTTAGTAAATGAAGAAGGCTCTATGTTTTCAGAGTTAAGTAATTATTTAGAAGAGTCATACGCCATGGAGCATCAATCTTGCAAGTTTACGGTTGATGAAGATGTAAACGTTTTTGATTTATTCGCCGTAGTTACAATGGAGGCTGATGAGCCAGTGATAGACTTAGAGTGTGATAGTGATTCTAAGGTAGAGCGCCAGTTTAATTTACTAAAGGGATTGTCACTTTATGAGTTTGATAAAACTTATACCGAAAATTCCAAGTTACTGATATTGAATACAATGAAAGGGAATACGCATATTCTGGTGTGTTATTTACAAAATAATGGTTGAGTTTATACGTGATTTTGTTAAGGGGTGCAACCCTGTTGCTATCTTGCGTAATAAGATTGTGCGAGGTTCTTTTGATGTCTGCCTTATTGACTTTCTCGACAAGAATGATAATTTTCATTCAGTGCGAGTTGCCTTTAACGAAAGTAGAATTTTTTCTACTGGAGAGGGGCATCTTCTTGGTGAGAATAACAATGATATATCAGCGGTATTAGAAAATAATCATAAAATCTTTAGCACTAAAGAAGATTATCTTGCTGGCAGATTCACATTACCAGACGAAAAAGAAATAGCGGCTTATTGCGCAAGCTTGCAGGCAGGATTTACTATGAGTGCGTACAAGGGATTTATCCCTTCGAAGATTACTCTTTGTTTCAAACCAGTATTTTGTATCTGTTTTTATTTTACATTGAATAATGTGGAGCAGAATCCGTTAATTCTAATACCTGGACAGAAAGTAGAGTGTTGTTCTCTTTATAAGGAGAACAGTACTGATTTTATTGAGTTCCTACGAAGAAATGGTTTAGGGCAGTTTATTGTCGAAGTAGAAGAGTTACCTAGCATGGATTGTTTTATTTTGGATGGAGAGGAATTATGACTATTCAAGAAATGTGTGACAAAAAGATGTATTACCATCTTTGGATTTTATCAAGGTATTTATACAGAGTTGGTGAAGAGCCAATACTTACAGATGCAACATACGATAAGATAACTGAGTTATTAAAGGAAAAATATTATGATGTTGCGAAAGAGTATTTAGAGCGTACATACGACGACGACCCAATACCATACGCTATTTTGAAAATGGTTAATATGGAGCCGGTGGAATTTGATAGTTTGAAGGACAGAACGGAGTATGTAAGTGCTTTAGATGAAGAGAAGTCTTTGAGTATTAACTCAGTGACATCATACGAGGATGCTTTTGCTTATTGTCTTGACAAGAAGAGGAGGCATTTGGATTTAATTGCTTCACTGAAAATGGATGGTGTAAATCATAAGGATTTATACGTAAATGATCAGCTGAAATTATCATTGAGTCGTGGTCGTGCTGGCTTCGGCTTTGATTTCACAAAGCAGATCTTCAATTGTTTGCCTTTCAAGATTGAGTCTGGTATGGCAGAACTAAAGGTAACCGGTGAATGCTATGTGGCAAAAGAGGGTTTACCTATTTTACGAGATCGTTATAACAATGATAAATATAAGACTTCTAAGTCTGCAGCAATAAGTCTGTTACGAGTAGAGCATGCTCCTGAGGATTATCGGTTCTTACGAGCTAAAGTGTTCTCTGCTGATGGATTAGCAACCACCTTAGAAGAAACATTCCAGAAATTAAGTACTATGGGTTTTGACGTAGTACCATATTTCAAAGTAAAATGGGAAGATATTCCTGAGGATTTGGATTCTTTCAAATCATGGTTCTATGGGAAAGTAATGACTCCAATTCATGATATGCAGATGGAAGATAATATGCCGGCTGATGGATTAGTGCTACAAGTTAATGATTTACTGTGGGAAGATACCATTAGTGGTCAGTATTCTGATAAGCAGTTAGCTTGTAAATTTGAATACTGGTCTTTTGATGTGTACAAAGCGGTAGTTACCGATATTGTGATTACGCAACGAAGAGTGAATGCCTCAGTTCGTATTAAGATAGAACCTTTAATTACAAACGATGATTGTAAGGCTCAGTGGATTAATGGATTTAATCCATCCATTTTGTTTGCAAATAATATTAAGGTTGGCACAGAAGCTTATTTTGAGCGTAATAGTGGTGCAGTAAATATTCTTATACATGGGAAGAGATTGGATGATTTGTTAAAAGAATAAGGAGGCGGTCATATGGCTAAGAATCTTACAGGGTTACAGAATTGTAACCCTGTTTTTACGTCTAATGATACATCTTTTTTCACAACAATTGGAACAATCTATTCACTGTGTGATAGTAAAGATTGCTATAAGTTTGACATAAAAGCTTTATTAGAATGGAGACAAAGGTTGTGCAAGCTTTTCCAGCTGTCAGAATCTTTAGACTTCTCATATGAGGAGTATCAGCAAAAAGTTATTGATTTGCTACAAACTACGCAGAAATTGTCTCCCGATGATGAAAATTTTATACACAATCTGCGAATAATAGAGCTTTTAATCACAAGAGTTTCTATGATTTTTGAGTGTAAGAAGATTTTTATCGAGAATTATGAGATTTTATGTGAAATTTATAAGAAAGCACAGAAATTAAGGCAAACTAATGAAAGTTATCCTGCAAACTATTATGCAATATCTTTGCAGTTTCTAAAAGCTAAATTTTGTAAAGAAGCTGATTTTGATGAGGAAGAGCTATTAGAAGCTATTCAACAAAAATACTTTACGGGTGAAATAAATATAGAATTTTTAACAGATATCAGTTTATACAAAAACTGTGATAGATTTGATATTTCTTTTGATGACTTAGTGAATTTATGTTCTGATACTGACTGTTGGGTATATGAACCATATGTTAACAGATACAAGAAACAAATACATGACACAATGTTCGGTCTGTGTGGTGATGACCTATACAGTAATTGGTTTTCGTTTGTGACGAGTAAGAAGTTCCTTAGCGGAAATGGATGCATTAACTATGTCACAAAAAGCTTAGAAGCTTTTGTAGCAGCAGGTATTTACACATACGATGCTGCTCTTTTATTAAAAGCAATAAAACAGAAGAAAGGTGATGATTGTTTTGAGACAAACAGTACAGAAGCTTGAAAACAACAACATAGTGTCTCTTCAGAAGCAGGCACTAAAGCAGTCATCTATTAGTGTGTTTACAAAAGAGCCAGTTACTTATGCTCATGATAATACAGAATTTGATGACATTGCAACTACTGCAGATAGTATAACAAAAATGCAAGTGTTTGGAGGTGATGGAGATGCTTAGTATTTTGGTAAAAGATAATTATCTTATCATGGTTGAGGGAATACCTGATATCTATTTATCAAATGCTGATTTTGATAAAGTTTTACGAGAACCTCAATTGCTAAAACAGATAAAGCAGGATATGCACCTTGATAACAATTTCTTAATCGGGCGCTTAGGTGAAGAAAAAGATGGCGTCTATCAGGATAATTTGGTAGTGCCGGAGTTGCCTAATAAAGTACAGGGGAAGGAGTTGGGAATTTATGAAGCTTTACAATGATTTATTCTCAATAATTAAGAAAGTTCCTGCGCAGCAACCAGATAAGAATTTGCTCATGTATTCATCACAATTAGTAGTCATGTCCGTAAAGGAAGATATCTTATTAGCTCAGCTGAAATGGTGCCTCGATAATGGTGTGCCCGAAGATGATGTTTGTTACAAAAGATTAGTCAATATACTGAGTGAACAATTTGGGTATTTTGATGTTGTTGTCTTAATAAGACAGTATAAGAGCTTGAGACATGAGGTTGCGACGATGAATCTCTATTAGGAGGGTTAGGATGAATGAAGTGAAAGTAGCTGATCGACAGAGATTAGCTTACAAGAAATTGATTGAGGAAGTTATACCGCAATTATTAAAGGATGCTAGCTATGTACGAAATGGGCGATATTCTGTCGAGTTTTCTATGTATCCAGTGGATAGTATCAATAATATTGAGGATAATGGGGATGTTTATACAACTATCAAAACATTTTGTAAAATCAGCGACAAAGAAACTGGTGAGCAGCAGTCACTTGTTATTGATTTGTTGAATATTCCAGTGTACTTGGAATTAGGTTTTATGCTTGGCGGAAACTACAAGCAGGTTTTGGATTTATACGATAAACCAGCAGGTTGGTCATTCTCAAAACGTGTAGAATACGCACATGGTAATCCATACAATATCGTCAGTGCTAAGTTACAATCTAGTAATTATAAGGTTTTCGAATTCAAAAGTGAAAAGGATTCTGCTTACTTTATTTTTAAACGTGGTAATGCTACACAGGAAGATAATGTAGTCAAAGTACCAATTTCTGTATTCTTTCGTGCTTTAACCGGATATAGTAATGCAGAGTTATTGGAGTTATTCGGTTACGATAATGCGTACAACACGATGGCTTTTTCTGACTCTTCTGTTATCATAGGAAATCGGGAGTATCCGTACTTAACTACACGTGCTCAGTGTATTGATGTTTTATCACGAGCTCTATTTGGTAAAATGGACACAGCAGAAATGCATAGCATGGATGCTAAGTTAAATAAGATAGATAATTGGTTCTTTAAGAAGAATTATATGGATCTAGGTCCAGGGTACAAGAAGAGATTTGATTATACACAGTCTTTCAGAAGCAGAGCACTGAATCAAATTCTTGCAGAAGAAGTTGAATTATTCGACGAGACATTGAGAATAGGAACTGTCCTAACTGCTCCTATTCTTGAGAAGATTGATAATTCAGCAATCGATTGCATAAAGGTAAATTTCAAGGATAAAGTGTACTCCTTACAAAAGTTTGTTTCATTTAATTTCCGGGCACTGGGATACTATTTAGCAGAGCCTATCAATTGTGACGGCGTATCTTTAAAGGCTTACACTCAGTTGGATTTAGAAACTTTATATGCACTGAATGCCACATCTTTGAAATCTATTAAAGTTGCAAAAAATCGCAGTAAGAATAGTAGAATAATCACGATTTCAAGAAGTGATGGAGCTATTTTGACAATCAATGATTTATTCTCGGCTTACTCTATCTTTGCAAATAATGTAAATGGCTATGAATTCTACAGCGACATCGATGAGTTAACTGATAAGGTTGTAGTTCCTTTTGATAAGAAAGCTGTACAACTGCTTATGATCAATTTGAATGGTTTCATTAATAAATTGAATAGTAAGCTGGACATTATTTGTGATAGCGGTAAGGATAGCAAGATCATAGAAGCTTTATCCGACTTCAGTGGGGTGATGGATAAGCAAGCTTTACTTAAGGCTCTCAGAGATGTAAAAAATACAGAGTCACAGTTATCAGATCTGAATAATGTCATCTCCTTTGTAGCTAAGGATTTCAAAGTTACAAATAAGAACAGTGGACGAACAACAACAGATAGCTTAATCAGTGTACATGGGTTACAGTTTGGTAGATTAGATCCGTACGATTCACCAGAATCTAGTAAGATCGGTAAGGTACATCATCGAACAATCTTAGCAAGAGAAGACGAAGATGGATACTTATTAGCTCCTTATATGGAAGTTAAGGACGGTAAGGAAACTGGTAACGTTTGTTATCTTACAGCCACAGAAGAAGCAGACGTATATGTTGCTTCTTGGGATGAAACTTTTGTAAATGAAGATGGTACACCAAAGAAGCAGATTAAGGCTAGATATAAAGGTGAGCCAGCCTACGTAGGAGTTAATGATATCAGCTACAAGGAATATAGCCCGTTGCAGGATTTATCACCAACAACTGGGTGCATTCCTTTTTTGAATTTTGCTGCAGGTAAACGTATACAGATGTCATGTAACCAGCAGAAGCAGGCTGTATCAACGACTAGAGTTGAGCGTCCTAGAGTTTGTACTGGTGTTGAAAGTCTGTTAGACACAGGAGCATATAAAGCTTCAGATCTTCTTAGTAAATACTATGAAGAGCAGGTATACAATTGTCCAGATTTGGCACAATACAAAGAAGCTGTGCTTAATAGTGATTTGCAGCTTACACAAATCGCAAATGGACAGAAAGTACGTAAACTTACTTTGTTAGTGATTGCCTTAAAAGATGTAGAGCTTCCGGGATTAAATAATGAGTTATACTTGGAGATTCCTTTTGGGCAGAATACACTAAAGAGTGATATGTTCTCATACAAAATCAATGGGACAAACGGTGGTTACTACAAGAACAGCGATGTAGTAGCATACAATTCATCTTACGACACAAAAGAATACAAGTTATCCGGTATAATGGATTATGGTTCTTTGAAAGTAGATAATGAGCAACTTAAGGGTAGCATAGCCTTAGGGCATAATTACTGCGTAGCATTTAAAACATACGAGAGTTCATCTATTGATGATGGTATTGTTATCTCATCAGCTATTGTTGCGGATGATACAGTAACTTCTATTATGATTCACAAAGAAGCAGTTGAGTTGTTGGATACTAGTTCTCGTAAGGAAGTTTTTGAAGCACCACGTAATTCAGCTAATGGAGAGCCTGTTAACAATTTTAATATTAATGGGTTGCCAAAAGTAGGAACTTATCTGTTTCCTGGTGATACCGTTGTATACAAAAAGATCTCAGACAGTTCCGTGCGCGAAAATATTAAGCGATCACATAATCGTTATAATGCAACAAAGTTAAGTCCGTATGTTAGTGGACAGGTTATCTCTTCTAAGATTGTGAAGACTCCAAATGGGCCAGTAGCAGAAGTTTACTTGGCATCTAGGTCGACTGGAGAAGAGGCTGATAAGTTTGCTGGACGTATAGGTAATAAAGGTGTAGTTGCAAGAATTGTGCCGGAAGAGATGATGCCTTATGATCCGAAAACTGGAAGAACGATTGATATTATCTTGAATCCATTAGGCGTTCCTAGCCGAATGAATATTACTCAGATTATTGAAGTCACTCTTGCAGCAGCTACTGTTAAGAAAGATGAGATTGCTGTAGTGAGTCCTTTCCATCCGGATAGTTTACAGTACGCTTTAGATGAAGCCAAACAGGAGAATATACATCCTATCATGTTAGTTGATGGACGGACAGGAAAAGAATTTGAGCGTCCTATCAATGTAGGATACCAGTATATGTACAAGCTAGTGCATATGGCTAAAAAGAATATACATGCTGTTGGTTTACAGCATGGTGTGAATTCAGTAACATTGCAAGCAAAGTCTTCTTCAAAATTGAATGGTGGTCAGAGTTTTGGTGAAATGGAATCTTGGTGCTTGGAATCAATAGGAGCTAGTAAAGTTTTGCAGGAACTGCAAACAACTATGTCTGATGATAGACAGGCTAGAGATTACTTATCAACAGCTCTGGATAATAACCCATACGAAGTTCATGTGCAGGGAGAAAATCACAATGATGTTATGATGCTTACGTTATTACGTATTCTTGGCGCAGATATAAATACTAAGGTTGATAAAGATGGTGTGACTTATTATGAGTTCCTTCCTTTGAAGGATGCGGCAATAAAAGCTTTATCTCCTACAGATGTAACAAAAGAGTCTTTGCATAGTACAAAAATCTTTGGTACAAATGCTAATATTGCTGCTAAATTTGTAGACCGTGAGAAGTGGGGGTGGATTGATCTTCATACTGAAATTATTCATCCTATTTGGGTTGAGAAAAGTAGATTAGCTACTTTGTTCTTATGTAAAGAAGTAACTCCTAGTTGCCCTAGAGCAACGACATATGAACAGCTAAAATGGAGTCGTTCTGATAAAATTGCAAACACCGGACTGTTGGGGGATATTATTCAGTGCAAGAAATTTGTATTCTGTGATGAGGATGTGCTTGTGCATCTTTTGATTATCTCACCAGAAAGGTATGCTCAGCTGGATGAAGAGAATAAAGCGCGGTTCAAAACTGGGTTCTCTGCTATCAGTTGGGTGTTCCGTCATTATAGTGTAAAGGGAGCTTTAGATAAACTTCGTTATAAGATTTTGTCTCGTAATTCTGAACAAAAACAAAGAGTTTTATCTACACAAGAATTGCGTGCAGCTGTACGTGGTGAATCTTTATCTATGGGTATCAACGATACTTTGTCGGATCATATTGATAAGCTATTTGATGATTCAGATCCAAGTGCGGTATATGAATATCTTGAAGATCATCGTTCATCATTCGCTTTATTAAAGGCTCAGACAATGATGGAAGAGTTTATTGAAAATGGCTCTGAACTGACAGATTATTTGATTTCATCATATCCTGTTATGCCAGCTATTTATCGAAGTAATGCTGAGATTAAAGGTCGTGTAACTAAATCTGATTTCGATGTGTACTATGAAGCTATTTTACATGCAGTGGATGATGTCAAGTTGAGCAACAGTGAAAATCTGAAGTTAAACATCTACAATGCTATTAAGAATTTAGTAGGCTTATCGTCTGTGAAGAGTTCTAAGAAGCAATATGTTAACGCATTAGAGTATTTTACTGGAAAGAACAGTGACCAGACAAGTGCTAAGAATCATGGAAAGATTCGAGAAACTTTGCAGAAGAAGATCATAGGACGATCTGGTCGTTCAGTTATCATACCATCACAGGATCCAGAACGTGGTCCTATGTATGTTGGTTTGCCGTTCTCAATGGCTGTAGTGATGTATGAAGAGCAGTTAATTCCTTACTTACGAACATTTGCTACAGCTACAGATGTAGAAGGAATGGACTTGACTGTTAAAAACTTTAGGGAGTTATTCGTTGCTATGTCATCAAATAACAGAATAAAGTTTGAGAAGTGTTATGTAGAGCACTTCGCTAGATATTACAATATCGAAGTAACAAAGGCAAAAAAGCAGTTTATTAAATGGATCACAACATTTATTGAGGGTTCTGATGGCAAGCCATATGGACCTTTAGGAAAGGTTCTTCGTTCACAGGTTGTTTTGTGTGGTAGACAGCCATCATTACATAGATACAGTATTAGAGCATACTATCCTAAGATTGTATTTACAAAAGCAATACAGGTGAACTCTCTGATGTGTACTGGTTACAATGCAGACTTTGATGGTGACCAGATGTGGATTGCTGCATTGCTTACAGAAGAAGCTATGGATGAAGCTATCAATTTGATGAGTGCAAAAGCAGATATTATTAACGCAAAGAATGGCGAGATTATTTTGCAGCATAGTCAGGATATAGCTTTAGGTATTTATGTACTTACTATGCTTAAAGACAATGCTTTAGAGTTGACAGACACTAAGAGTATTTACCCATACAGTGATTTAACTTTATTAAAGCAGGATGTACTGGATGGTAATATTCATGCATATGATTTGGTTTCATGTAGGGTAAATGGTAAACATTTTGTTAGTACGGCAGGAAGAATTATTTTTAATTCATTAATTCCTAATGCATTTGACGCAGAAGTTGGGGCATTTACGAATAAGTTGGGAATTGATATTAAGCATCCGGAGCGCTTTGCAGAACTGTTATACGATGGTTTAATTACATCAGGTAAGTCAAGTGATGGGAAGACATCATATAAGTTGGCTAACATCTGTAAGAGTTTATATGATCGCCACTTGGCAGGTGAATTGCCTGTTGAAACAATTCTTGATGTATACCAGAAAATTCTCAGTGTTGGTTTCCGTATGAGTGATAGATACGGTGTATCTATTTCTATCTTTGACTTTAGAGAGATTGCAGATAAGTCGGGTAAGGTTGAGGTTCTTAAAGATGCTTCAAAGTTACAGGAGACAATTGAGGAAGATCATCAGGCCGGTCTTTTGTCAGATGATGACCGTGTTGAAAGTATCAATACGATTTACAAAAAGTCATTCAAGCAGATAGAGACTAATATTTTTGGCGATGAGAAAGCCGGAAAGTTAGGAACAATAAGTCGAAATAATAATGTCTTTATCATGTTTGATTCTGGTGCCAGAGGAAGTAAAGGACAGATCATGCAGTCTATCGGAGCTGTCGGTTTCTTACAGAAAACGAAGAATACTAATTTGAAGTTACCAGTTCTCAGTAATTATGCAGAGGGATTGTCAAGTTTTGATTTTCAGATGTTATCATACAGTACAAGATCAGCAATGGCAGCTGCACAGAATGAGTCACAGAATGCCGGTTATGGTACAAGAAGATCTGAATACTGTAGTTCGGGTTTGGAGATTCTTGAATTAGACTGCGGTAAGAAAGATTGGTGGTATGACGTTATCTGGGCAGACAGAAGAGATGAATTGTCTCGCTTTTCACCATCCAAGGGTTGGTTTGATTCACACCTGTTACGAAGAGCTGTGGACACTAAGGATGTAACTACTATGGAGCTCTTTGGTGATACTTTACAGAATGGTAGAATAACAGAGCAATCATTTGAAAAACTTAGTAAAGGATTTAACACTATTAAGTTAACAGATGAAGTGTTGCAGGTTACACCAGAGATGTTATTCTGTACAAAGATACTAGATGCAGAAAGTGAAAAATATCTGAAATACTATAAGAAAGAGGGATGCCTTACAAGAGAAGCTTTAGCTATTGTAGATAAGCGACATCTTAAGCATGTGGAGACAGATATAGGTACTTTTGAGTTTAGATATGAATTAAGTCAGCTAAGTCGTTCCTTGCTTGAAAACAGAGAAGGTCGTAATATGCCAGGGTTGCGTAAATACACAGGTCCTGTTCATAAAAGATTGAAATCAGATATGTTTATTATCACAGATGAAACACTTGATTGGATAGAACGAGAGGGTGTCGACAGAATCGAAGCCAGAATTTTACTGGATTGTGAAACTGGAAGAAATGACAAGTCTGAGAGTAATAAATCTTTACATGGATGCTGTGCTCGCTGTTATGGATTGAAATACACAACTAACACTTTACCAGAAATTGGTGAGAATATTGGTATTGAGGCAGCTCAGGCTATTGGAGAACCAGCAGCTCAGTTGACATTATCCTTAGTTAATAAAGGTGGTGCGTCAGGTGAATCGGTTGCCAGCGGTGTTGATATTTTGCATAAGTTGTTAGACGGATCTTCATTATACGTCGATAAGTCTAAAACAATCACTTATGTTGCTAAGAAGAGTGGCTATTTGGAAGTTGAAAATATTGACAAGAAAGCTACACTGTCTATGATAACTCCGCAAGGAGAAGTTTTGAATGGTTCTGAATTCTTAGGTAAAATGAGCAGAGAAGTTAAAATCAATGCTAAATTACTGAATAGAAAGAATCATGAGTGGGTTGATGCTGGAGAAGCTGTTACAGATGGTTACGTATTACCAAATGATATTATTTGCGTACCAGAAGGTACACAGAAAGCGCTTCTTCGTAAGAAGCAGACCACTTGGTTATACAATTGGTTTAGAACTTTCGTTGAAGATAATAATATCTTTGTAAATGCTCGACATTTCGAGTTGTTTACTAGAGCGCAGATGTCTGATATGGTAGTTGTAAAATCAAAAGATCCTGCATATAAGGTAGGCAAGAAATACAAAGTTGCGGATGTTTTATCAGCTAAAGATGTTGTTGGAGCTTTAGAGACAAATAAGTCTGCTGAGACAGTACTAAGTAGTAGTGGAGCTTTATCAGCGTTATCTTTTGAGCAATTAACAATGTCTCTGCCAGGATTGGTTTTAAATCGTTACAAGAGTTATAAGAACTCTCCAACAGGAGCTTTGAACTTAGGTGAGAACTTAGTAACACGTGCTAAGAAGCAATTAAAACCTATGACTGTGATGGTAGATGACGAAGATCAGGTAGAGGACTACGTAGAAGAAACTACAAGTAGCTTCGCTTTTGTAGAAAGTAAAAAGCAGCAACAGAATATGTTGTCATTAGATATGTTTGATGATATTATGGCTGAACCTTTGGATTCTGAGCCGATCATATCTGAGAAGAATGAAGTTCCTAATGAGGATATGGAGTCTCTCTTAGATGATGATGTAGATGAAATTACAGAAACAGAAGAACAAAATGACATTACGGAAGAACCTGTAATTTCAGACACCAATGCTATTACTTTACAGGGTATGGATTTGTTTGCAACAAAGTGTAAAGTATGTATTGCTTTACTAGATGAAAGCTATATGCCTGTCGTAGGGTTGCCAGTGGCTTTGTTACAGAATGATGTTATCAAGCAGAATGTCACTTCAGATGAAAATGGTAATGTATTTTTCTCTGATGTGGATGCAGGCGCTTATACTATTCAGTTACTCACGGATCGAGTTATTGGAGATGTTGTGAAAGAAGTTCAGATACCAAATACAAGTTCTGTAGACTTAGGTATCTGGAAAGTTATGCTTATGACTGAAGAAGAAAATGAGAGTACAGAGGAATATGAAGCTGTAGATATTGATTCTTCAGAAGAGTCAGAAGATACCGGCATTTCAGATTATTATGATGAGGATGAAGATGCCAATTATGATGACTTTAATAAGCAATATGAAGAGACTAGAAAAAGAAAAATAGTTACCGGAAATGGTATGGATTTCTTCTAGTTTTTGGGAGTAGGTGTGTAAAAGCATCTACTCTTATTTGATTGAAAGTATAAAATTTATAAGATAGGGAGTGAGACGTATGGGTGACAGACACTATAACTATAGAGGGCGCGATAAACATGCGTCTACTTCTTATATGTCTAAGAGTAAGAGAAAACGTGAAGCATTCAATTACAGAAAAGCTTATTTTGAAAAAAATCCTGGCTTATTTGGGTGTATTTGGTTTTGTTCCCAGTGTGGAATACCAATGTTTGGAAAAGACAATGTTCAGGTTGATCATATTATACCTTTAGCAGGACTTGGTATAAATAGAACTATTAATACTGTTGCTATCTGTCCTAGATGTAACAGAGAAAAAAGTGATAAGTGTGGAAAATACGCTGTAAAAGGGGTCATAGCTAAATTTTTTGAAGCCACCTTATTTTCTATACAGAAAATAGTATTACAGGTTTTAGTATTTATCCTAAAAATTCTTCATGGAATAGTGACAGGCATCGCTAGAGCTGTAGGAACTGTTTTTAGCCTTTTTAGTACAGAAGCTAAAATAATAATTATTATAATTGTGGCCTTAGTGATCCTTTTGATTTTCATTTAGGAGGAAGTATGTTAATTTCAAATTTTGTAAAAACTGCTGATTATGTATCTCTTAGCGATATTCAATTTGCAACAGCAATTGCTTTGGATTTGTTAGGTGAGGAGACAGCAGCGAGCAAAGTGTTGACTTTATTTCTGGATACAACAGAAACAACTGAAAGTAGTGAACATCCAAGAAATGTATTGGAAAAATCTTTGCGTGAAAAATATGGTGATGGTATTGTACTAGGATTTATAAGCACCATTTATGATGGTGAGTATATTGAGTTGCGTAAAGATTCTCTTTATGGTACGAAGAAGACAGTAACATTGAAATCATTATTGCAGCACACATCCTTAGAGAACGTTTATAGCAAAACAATGCAACTACTGGCAGAAAATCCTACATCAAAGCTGATTTATATTTATACTAAGACTTCGATGTGGTTTAAGCATTTTAAGCCAAGAGCTGTTCCGATTGCTTTACAGGGTAATACAGATCTTATAATACGTCTGAATGATGCTTTTGCTGAAGAATCGGTAAAGCAATTCTGTGATAGTGGTGCTTATGAGTCATCAACTTGTACACCACAATACTTTTTATTATATGCATATGCTCATTGGTTTAAGGATAAAAAGACCTATATTCAGATTGTTAATAGCCGTAGTACGTTACGTGGTACAAGCTCTGAAGATAAGCGATCAATCTTAGATAAATATGTTGAGGATAGTGATACATACGCAGATGATAATGTGGCATATGGTTTTGATAATGGGTTGGATTTTCGTAATATAGCTAGTAAAATTTATCAAGCAAGTATCAGTCTGTTCAATCATTTATCAAGTTTAACTGCTTATGATGATATTTTTTCATGGTACAAAAGTTCTCTAATCGAAGAAATAAGAAGAAAGAATAAAGGATCTTTAGATAGCATGAAACGATATTATGAGCTTGTAATCCTTGAAGAGGATTCATACTTATCTAATGAGAAGAAACGTAAGAGGATCGCTAGATACAAATTATGCTATCAGTTTTCAACTATTCTGGAGCAGGGACTGGCTTTAGAAGATATCTATGATTTTTACTTACATATTGCCGATGAGCAGCTTGCACTGGCTGGTAATGGTAAAGATGGTTTACCATTGTTAACCTACGGAAAGTTTACGGTGAAAAAAGGAAATAATGCTGATATCTTTGAAAAAGTATTTGAGGGCTTCATTGCATTGCGTGAATTGTTGGAATTTTTGAACTCACCAAGAAATCACACAGGTGTTGACGTCCTGAGTTTCCCCGTAGCTATCTTTAGAGAACCTAAGTTGCTATCAAGATTTAGTGACATAAACGTGTACGTAAAAAATTACAACACTGTAAAAGATTTAATGTCTGAAGTAACGCAAGATGTTAATCGTGGTACTGAAATTGACGAAGTAACAGGGTTGTTATCGAATGAGGCTGTTTATAATAAATTACTTGTTATAAAGAATAACAACTCTGAGACAAAGAAGATTATACAGAAAGCTTATAACATTAGCTTATCGGAGGGTGAAGAAGCTAATAAGCTTACAACTGCAGAAAAATTTGCATTAGATGTTATAAAACCTTTGAACTCTTTTGTGAAGGAATTGAATAATGGCGTTTGCTTTAGCTTACCATGGCAGGAATTTAGTAATGTTCAAAATAAAATTTTGGCCACTGACAAACAACCGATTGTAAAAATTTTCCAAATTATAATACAGATAGAGTCACATCTGGCTGTTATGATTAATAGCAACTATCATGATTTATACAGAAAAAATGCTGCTTTGGCAACAATAAATTTGTGTGAAGCTTTATTACTTGCAGCTGATATTCGATTGGATAATAATGGGTTGTCTTTAATAAACGGTCGTACAATTAAGCAGTTGTTTGAGGAAGCTGGTCTGCCGGAACAAGCTATAACTAAAACAATAAACGGTAAGCAATACACATTAAGTTCTGTACGTTTAACTCAAATATTCAAAATTGCAGAGAAAGTATTAGAGATACCGGATAATGCTTACGATATTTCGTTCACTTTTAATTGCGCGCGTGTTTTGAATAGTTTGTTCTTGAGGATACAGAAATGCATTCTCAGCCTGAATGCAGATGTACAGCAAGGTGCTACTTCTTATAAGGGGAATTATTTCCTTTGCTATGCACATTTATATAGTCAGAAAATTTCAAACTTAAAGGTACCAGTTGCGAGATTATCAAACTTATCTCCATTTTTAGACAGACCTTTTATTTCGGCTACATATGATTTGTCTATACGAAATACACAATTGGAGATGGAAGCTTATAAGAAGAGTTACACTGAGTTGTTATTGAAGGTATTAAATACGAATTTGTTACAATATGAAAAAGCATTGATAATTTTCAAGGATGCTCGTTTATCGGCGCAAACAGTATTGACAACTGTTGGGGCTCCGATAGGTCTTAGTGCTGCCAAAACAGAAGCCTTACATGCATTACATGTAAAAATTATTACAACAAAAGAAAAAACAGCATCAATTAAGTTGCTAAAAATGTTGTTGAATCGGTATGGTTTTACAGTTGATAGCAATCAATACTTAATGCTGAACGGTAGCTATTACAAAGTTGGAAAATATTATGTACATTCTTCAGGATACAAAGTAGCTCCTGGAGTTAAGGAAGAGCCTGATGATATTGTACCAATGATAAGTCCACTTAGTTCAGAGGATGAAGCGAATATAAGATTATCATTTAGAGTGGAGGATGATTGATGTTTGATTTACTTCTAGAAGGCATTGCGTGGGTTACATTGTCGTTTGATGACAAATCCGTACGAGTAATAAAAACAACATTGTCTGAAAAGATTTTGTCCGAGTTTGGTGTAAAAGCCAAACCCGGATATTTTTATGATTTGAAACATGGGGAGTATGTGCCTTTCCGAGAAGACGCTGTTGATATTGCAGTTTCTAAGGAAGAGCCAGTTTTCGCTGACGAGGTGATTAATTTTGCGAATCGATTTATTTAAGGATACATCATTTAAAAAAGAACAGAATCGTTTACTTGCACAGGTAGAAACTAGAAATTTTAATTCTATCATGGACGAGCAGACATTACGAAATACATTAGCCACAGATTCTGCATACTGTGAAAAGGTTATGCATTATTTGCAGAAACCTAAGGAGTATAAGAATGTATACGGATGCAATTATGATAGTTATTTCAATTTGGAGGCCTTAGGTATTGGCACGGATTGTAAAGAAAATATCATTATTTTGGATCTGAGTGGACATTTGGATTTTATTTTGGCACATCTTATGGATATTCCAACTGAACTTGTGCGGAGTATGAAGAATTATCCCACAATCAGTAAGGCTATCATGCAACTGGATTATTCCGCATTGGTAGATGTAAAACTCGGGGATATCATAGATTTACACCCGAATGCAGAAACTTGGTTTGAAAACAAAGTAACTCAGATAAATATTGATTTCCCACAGTTGCTTGACAGAGAGAAATTACAGATTTTGCTATGTCAATTTTTTGAGTCAGTGATTATGGAGGCTAATAGGATAAAGAACTATGCCATGATGTATTTAAAAATGCATTATGATACAGAGTTTATAATAAGAAGTAAAACATTAGGCGCGATCTTAGCAACAGCAGATTCACCTTGTACACAGGAGCTTATACTATATGATAGCGCAAAGCCTGATGTTGAACCTTGTCATATTATACCTATTAATCTAAAGCGTTTGGAGTACTTTAAGGGAGGTATGTATAATGTACTTAGCTGGCCGAATTAAGTTCGACGGAGAAGATTATTTCCTTTGTTGGAAGGATATAAAATCTGCGGAGTGCTTCTGGGTATTTAGTCCATATCATAAAGACGATGCTCTGAATGTTGCTATGGGAAATCCAGCGACACAGGAAGTAATTAGCTCTGAATTTAGACTTGCTTCTTTTTATAATGAAAACTATGTTCTTGAGATTATGAAACGTCTGAAGGTCAGTGGCGGTGTGCAGACATGGGGACAACCGCAGATTTTGGATATAGTTTTGGATACTATCATGTTTGCAAAAAGCTATAAATTTGCAAATAAAGATACTCAGCAAAATCTGGTATCGCAAATGGTTGGATCGACCCGTATTGATTTCAAGGCACAGGATAATAACTTGTTACTTGAATACATACAGGTTGATAGCTATTACAGAAGTTTCCATGTCAAGAGAGCTAATATTGAGATTCAGTTAACTGAAGCCCCTTTTAAATTAAAAGAATCTGTTTTCACTCTTACGGAAGCTGATCGTTTATATAGAAAGAGAGTCTTAAGCAAGACTATAAAAGATATTGACTATAATGCACTATGCGAAAGTCTGGATATGTCTTGGTATAAGAAGGATAACGTAAAGGTAAAAGATTATCGAAGTATTGATAATCTCAGGGACTTTGAGTTACAAATTATGACACCATTGGTACATGCAATTATACAGGCGCATAGTAACAGTGACAAATTAGATGTAGCAGTGGATACTGAGACATCTGGTTTGAATGTGTACAAGCTAGCAAAAAATAATCCGGATAAGGATCATGTTGTTGCAATACCTATCTCCTGGGTAGATGATGCAGGTTTTGTAATTTTTACTGATATGGAGCATTTTGCTAATGTCAATAATGATTACGTTTCTGCTAGATTAGGTGAGCTCTTCTCTAAATTTAGTGGACAAAGAACAATTGAAGTTTGGGAACCTGATGAGCACGAATACGCAGATAATAGTATAAATAAAATGGATCTATTTGGTAACGCAAATGCATCAAGTGGCTCTAGCAGCTTAAATGGTTGTCACAAAGTTACTTATGTTATAGAACGAGAATGGATTAATCTTATTGGACACAATGCAATGTTCGATAAAAAGGCTTTTATTGATTCTGACCAATATTTCTATTTTGATAATGATACTATGCAGATGGCATTTGACATTAGTAGTAAACTTATCAAAGGTTCAAACAAACTGAAAGTTTTAACGCGTAGAAATTTTGGGCATGAGACACCTGAGTTGACAGATATTCTTGGAAAAGGAAATGAGGATAAATATCGTTTCCTTACCGATAGAGAAGTGGCAGAGATATATGGTTGTGCCGATGCTGATTACACAAGAAAACTGTTTCCTTTTTTGCGTAAATTGATGTCAGACACAATGTATGAGCGTTATCAGGCTTTAGATGTGCCTTTGTTGAATATTTTGCCAAGAAGTGAGTATTATGGCTTGCCTATTTACGAAGATAAAGCTTTGGCACTTGGTGATAATGTTTATAAAGATATCGAGCGCCTAAAAGAATTTGCTTGGGAATATGTTGGAGCTTTCGTAAGTGTATACAAGCAGCGAGAACGATTGGAAGCAAAAAAGGCTGCTGGTTTAATTACTGACGACGAATACAATGAAATAATTGGAACAATAAAACCTGAGCAGGGAGCAAAATACGAATTTGAGTTTACACCTACAGAGTTACGTTCTGTAGTGTTTGATATTCTGAAGTATCCTATAATTTCCTGGACTACGAGCGATCACCCACAGCCTAAATTGGATAAGTATGTGATGGAAAAGCTTATTAAAATGAAAAGGTCTGAAGAAGACAAATCATTTAATAGACTGAATAAGTCCATTCTGGTCACAGGAGCTGATGAGCAGAAATATGAAAAACTGCTCGAGAAAGGTGATGAGAAGGGAGCTGGAAAGTATGAATTAATTTCAGCATCCGAGTTTAACAAAACTAAGCATCCTCTAGCTTTAATCTTGCGTAAATATGCGGAGTTAAATAAGGAGTATACAGCATATTTCAAACCGATCAAGGAAACTAATATGGAGGGGAAGATATTCAAATCTTACTCATTAGCTAGAATTGAAACACGTCGTATTCAGAATGCTGCACAGACGATGAAAGGTAATCTGAAAGCTTTAGTTCATGCATACAATGATGATTATTATTTACTGGATTTTGATATGTCACAGGTAGAATATCGTATTATGCTTAGCTTGGCTGGATATATGGAAATGGTAGAGCGTATGAAAGATCCTGAAAGAGATTATCATACAGAGACTGCCAGTTTGGTAAATAATATCCCGGCGCATAAGGTTGATAAGAAAACGAGAAAGAATGCTAAGAGTGTTTCTTTTGGTGTTCCATACGGTCTGGGAGATCGTTCTTTGTGCGATAAGATTTTTGGTGTTATCAATGATGATACTCTGTTCAAAACTCGCTTACTTCTCAGTAAGTGGAAGAAATCTAATAAACCTGTTATGGATTTCTTAAATAAGGAAAGAGATAATGCCTTAGTAGAGCAAGCTATGTCAAACGAATTACGTGATTTTATGGATGCATGGGTTCGTGATGAAAATGGAGAGTATGCGCGTGATTATAAAGGTGATCGCATACCAAAGCCAACAGGTTTTATCTATGATAAATATGGTTTCTATAGAACATTTGACTTATCAAAGATTTCACAGGATCCAGCAGCAAAGCAGAGAAGAAAGAATGGTATCTATAATGGCGAGGAAGCTAAGATACGTAGACCTGCAGGTAACTTCCCGATTCAGTGTTTTGCTGCTGAGTTATTTAGAATCATTTTAATTAGATTCTACAACAGATGTGAGCAGGAAGGCATCAATGATAAGATTATTTGGCATATGCTTATTCATGATGAATTGTTGTGTAGTGTACATAAAAGTATACACCCATTCTTTATCTATAAGATTGTTAAAGAATCTTGTATGGTTACTATGAAGGGGCACACAAAATACTTTGTAGGTATCAATATTGGTAATACTTGGGGCGAAGTTAAGGATGATGCCAGAGAAGCACCGGTCTATTTCGTCGATAGAATTATCAAGAGATGGGATGCTGGTGAATTTGGTTCTGGTCCATTCTGGTTTGATGATCCTTGGAATGAACTTATTAGAGACGAGAGAGCCAAATATGTTGATACAAGAATCAATGAGTTAATTCATCAGGTGCAGCCTAATATTGATCACGAACCAATAAATGTTCCGTTTATTATGGAGCACTTTGATAACTACACTGTCAGAGCCTACATAAATGATTATTCATTGAATACACCATTACCAGACAGAAAGATGTCTGATGATGAGAAATCAGACAGAACATGGTCGAGCAGGTTTGAAACTTGGGCACTTGGACATTTCCCTGAGGGAAAACCAATAGTTACTTTTGATTCCGAATTAAAAACTCTTCATAAATATGTTGGTACATCACCGGAAGATGATGATGCCACAGAGATTGATTTGGATGATCTGTTTGCTAAAGATGATTTGACTGATGTAAGCAAAGGCTATTGGTCTTTCGACGCTGATGAAATTAATGATGCTTATGATGCCGTACCAAGAGAAGAATACTATAGTGATGATGAAGATTTCATGTATGATTTAGATATGCAGAATCATGAAGCTAGCACAATAGCTGATATGTTAGTGAATAAATCAGAGTATGAGCATTTACAGGTTATGTATGAACAGACCTTGGTGACAGTTTCAAAGAAATTTGAGGATAAAGTGAAGCAATACTTAAATCCTTTTATCAGCTCAAATGGGACTATGATTGTATTCAAATATGTAGAAGGCGGTGCAAGTCGCTGGCTATGCGTAAACAACGAATTAGATTGGGCAGCATTAGATCAGTTTATTGCAGATACGATGGAAGCAAGTGAGAATCAAAGAAGAAATCTCGCATACAAACCACAGCTTTTTACTGTTGCTGGTAATAACATTGTAATTACATTGCAAACAAAAGCAAAATTTGGCAACTGTATGAATTGGTTGCGACAGTTCGAAAATGATAATGGTTATACAGTTATTCTGAAATCAGTATTGTCAGATATTGTAAGATTACCATTTAAGGTATCTCTGCAGTTTAAGGAGATCGATAATTATCTGAGGAGGGATAAGTGATGGCTATAGGAATGAAACCTAGTAACAATGAAACTAAGGACTCTACTAATAAAGACTCTACTAATAAAGTAGAGTCTTTAGTTGATAAAAATGTAACACAGAAGTCAAATAAAAACACGATAATTATAATTGCTGTGGTAGCAGTTATTGTAATTATTATTATTGCAATGTTGAAGTCTTTGATGACACCTGAAGAACCAATTGAAATGACAGACACTGGGCAGGTTGATGGAACTACACAGGAGGCTGCAACAACCACAGCACAAGGTGCCACGACAGAACATGAGATTTCAACCGAAGTTGCTGTTGGTTTGCCGGAGTTTGATGACAGAGAAAATGGCAGCACAAGTGCTACTGTTTATTCAGCAAATGATTATATTAAAGACTTAAACGGGAATGATATCCCAGCAGTATACAATGTGGCTAGCCGTAGTTATGTAAAAGATTTTGCAAATTATGAAGCTAAGAGAGCTATTTTGGCAGATGGCATGGAGATGTATTGGTTAGAGATCCAGTACAAAAATAAGCCATATAGATGTCAAGTTCCTTACTATGTTTTCAAGGATTTGGAAACTACAGGTATTTGTGTGGTGGAAATAGAAGTTTTAACCTTGGAAGGTGGGGAACAGGTAATAAGCTATATGCAGGTCGTTACAAATTATGAGGGTTTAGGTGAGTAGGTGCTATGACTTTTCAAGAGATGAGAGATCAGTATGATCATTATGAAGCGTTTGATGATTTTATTACAGTAAAGCGCGCGAAGTATATTAGAGTGATTCCGGAAGGGTATGATGATATTTTCCCGGAAAATTGTGAGTGTGGTTCTGATATGATTATCAACTACAGTGCGACTAAGGTAACTTGTTGCAACCCAAGATGCCATATTAAACAGGCTCTTGCACTGAGTGAGCTTTTTAGTAGGTTCAATTACAAAGGGATTGCTGATGCTAATTGTACAGCAATCTATCAAATGTTAGAGCGCAAAGATCGTGAGCTAAAAGAGCAAGGAGAGAAAGGGTTATTTATTTCAGATTCTTTTGTAGAAATACTTCTTCTGGATATCAATGTATACCCTTCCTACTTTACTAACAGTGCGGTTGGTTTGACATTTTTTAATGGCATACATTATCTTCGTGAGCAATCTTTAACTTTCCCAGAGATGATTGGGAAATTAGGACTGCCAGAATTTGATTCAACAGCTTACAAATTATTCGAAGGTATTAGCTCCTTTACAGAATTACAGAATGCTATTCAAAATGCTGGTGGGATTGAAAGATTTTGTAATCAGCATGGCGTATATGCGTCAATGAAGAAATTTTGGTTAAAAGCTTCTTTACCGGATATTGCTGTAGCTTCATTTATTTTTGAACAGAATATACGATTAATGGGGCTAAAATCTTTAGATATCTGTATAACAGGGTCTTTGTATTATAAGGGGCAGAGAACAACTAAAAACAGTTTTATCAAAATAGCTAATGCAGAGAGCTATTCAAGAAAACTGATTGATATTTTTCGAGATGTTTTTACTGGCGTAACTAACGATATCTCAAGTTCTGATATTTCTCAGATAGAGCAACTTGTAGGCGGAAATATTCACAGGGAGCAGAAAGATTTTTATAAAGTTTCCGAGATTTTAGAATACTTGCGAGAATCTGATTTGCCAGCAATACAGATACTTGAGATAAGAATGACAACAGCAAAGAAATCGGCACCTTTTATCTTAGCTGATAGCCCTTCCAATAGTGATAAATACTTAGAAGGTAAGCGTAGAGGTGTTGAGCGTAGTTTTGATGGAGAGTTGCGAAAAGTTTTAATCAGTTCAGATGAATTTATAGATATAGTTCATGAAACTGTAAGTAAATGGGAGAAGGAGTTGATAGATAAGTGCAGATCGATAATTATACACTCGACGGAGAGGATGAACAGCTTTTAGAGTTGCTAGATGATTCTGAAATGGATTCCTCATTGGATGAAACTGCTGTGAATTCTTTATTGGATGACAATGATATGGATTCTTTATTGGATGATACTGATGAGGAACCCGTTGCAGCAACGGATGTACAAGAGTCTTCTTTGTTTGAATATGATTATGGTGATGGAGATGTTGGGCGAGATATCCATATGAGTATTCTGCCTGAAGATTTGAACCGATTTGATGTTGATGAAGAAGACGTTGATGAAGATGATGAAGAAATATTGACTTCTTTAAAAGATATCTTAAGTACTAAGGGTTATACGCACTTAGACTTATATGACTATGATCAGTTAAATCGAATGCTTTCAGATGATGAGAAATTCTGCGACGCAACAACAGTGCAGCAGGTAAAAGAAAACTTTATAAATAGTTTCGCAGAGATTTGTGATTCTATAAAAGCAAGTAAAGCTACGCTGTCTGCTGCGGGAGTGACAAGTTCTGATATTTCCTGGGACAAACCAACAGCTCCCGCTATACTTGATAATGAGCTAACAGATGTATTGTGGGATCACATTTTAGAGCTTGTTATTCGTACAGGAAATCAAAATGGCGATTTTCATGAAATCACTTATAATAAAGTGATTGAAACTATATATGATCGATTAAGCTCAGCGGCACAGATGGCTCTGATGGAAGCAGAATCATATCCATATGTGTTAACATGTATTTCTGCAGCTATCAAGAGTTATAAAGATATTGCAATTACAAGAAAAGCTTTGGACGAGCAACGATCAAAGGTGACCAGTTATCTTCTACGCGAGGATAAGCTGGCTATACAGACAATAAAGAATAAAAAATGCTCTGTAGCGAAACAAGTCTTTGTAAAGAATGGCCAATACTTCTTCCGTTGTGATAATTGCGGTACGGAATCAAAAGTTCCTGAAGCAATAGTTTCCTATATTGTTTACGATGCGGAATCAGCTCATAAACCTAAGGTAATTCCTCGTCTGCTGGAGTGTTCTTCTTGTGGGGAAGCTCACCTTTTGCCAATTACTTGGTATGCAGCAATCAAGAAAAAATTGGATGCTGACTATAAGACTGGTACGGATGAGTTATTAAAACACTTGTCGAAAATAGCAACAGGAACTGCAATTTCCAGAATTATTCCTGGCGCACACAGCATCTTTAGTGATATTGAAACAGTTATAGATATCTCTGAGAAGGAAGATGTAACGGCATCCAATGTTCCTGTAAGTAAAGTTAAAGAGTTAGCAGCTCTTACTATCTCCAGCGATCCGGAATACAGAAAAGCAATCAAATGTTTTCGTGATAGACTTGTAGGTTTTGCTTCTTCTAATAAATCATCTGCACAACTGGCTGATGAATTACTTAATTCATTATCTTCTAGTAAGCAAGAGGTGAAAGCACTAACAACAAAAGAACTGGCAAAATGCATAGCATCTTCTTTATCATTGGATTACTTGACAGAAAAGAATAAAGCACTATATTCGCTTGTTCTTACGTTGGATGAGTATGATAGCGTTAGAAGTTGCATGTGTTTTACGGAGATTGTATACAACCTCAATAAAGCCGAATTCCTGTCTTTATTAGATGAACCTGAATCTAAGATCAAGGAAAGTAGTAAAGAACTTATCTCTTTATACAAGGATGTATATGGAGAAAAAGAAGAAGATTTTAACAAGGTTATTGCAGGTTTGAAAGAATACAGAAGTTCATTACTCGCGAGTGTAGAGGATTATAAAACTCGTCATAAAGTATTTGTTGAAATTCTTAGCAACTATAAGGATTTATTTTCCAACACGAAAATTTTAAATATTAAACAGATAAATTATGAGTTGTTACACAGTTATTTGTGTGATTGCGAGTTGATTTCACTGTTTGATGAAATTACTGACAGGATGATTATTAATAATCATGCAGAGCAATATGCTGTTGTGTTATTCAAGGATTCTGCCATACGCAAAAAGAATAATCTTAAAACATTGTTATTAGATTCTTCAAATGGCGATGCAATTGAAAGCGCGGTGGTAAAAGTATTGGAGAGTATTAATATAGAGCTACCTAATTATAGCAGCCGTTGTTTGCAATATGTGAGTGCTAATCATTTGTCTGCTCTACGTACAGCCGCTTCTTATTTTAAGCATAATGAGTATTACAATTTTGTTACTGCTCTAATTGAGTTTAACGCGGATTCTACTTTGATAGATCAGAAAGCTGATGATTTACTGGAGGCTTTGTGTAATTTTGTTATGTTAGAAGCTAAAGATGTTCAGCAAAAGTCCTATTGTGAATATTATCTGTCTGACTTCAGTGAAGCAGAAATTGCTGCACTTGATAGTTCATATAGAACTAAGATGATGGAAATCACATTTGGACGTTTTGTACCACGAAGACTTAATGGTGAATCTTTGCCAGAGTATTTGGATAGATACATAGAATTAGAAGAGCAGGATTTCCTCTCTACTGTTCCTCATTATGATTACAGAGAGAAATTTAGTAAGTTTACTGAATACGTCCCAGTTATACTAGCTGGTGCTAATGTACTGGGGTTAGAGTATGATAATTTTGTATTAGCTGATTTTGTACGTATACTGCTGAATGCTTGTTGCTTTGTATTTACAAGAAAGACTGCTTTATTTTTACTTCGATACAATGAGAGCTTCATTGCGAGAGTGTGTAAAAATATGCAATACGAGTTCACTGCTGATGCATTTAAGGATAATAGTAATTTGCTGCGTGTACTGCATGTAGATTATCACACATCCTTAGGTAATTTTATACAACCATACGCAGATAAGTGTTCTAATGAGACGTTGAATGAACATTCAGATGTGCCGAAGTATAAAATTGTTTCGTTCGGAGATATTGTAAGTGATTATGGATTTTTAACGGATAGCGATTTTATACAGATGGAAAATGCATTCTTAGCAAATAAGGCTAAGACAGATAAGAACGCAGAGATGCCTACTTTATCAGCAGATGATATTGTGCAGGTTAGGGATATCGTTTCTGATGAATATGAACATTACTTTGAGAGGGCATTATTATGATTTACTTGTTATTGGAAGAGGAAAATAATCTAATCAACTCCGTAATTACAAAGCTCTCTAGTAAGATGAGGGATTCAAGCGTAGTGCGATTGCATCGTAAGATAGAAGAGAGTGATGTACTTAAGTACAAGCAACCTCCAATGTTTGATAATGGATGGTTTATTGTATATGATGGGAACAACAACAGTGTTATTAAAACCTTATGTTCTTATGATAAGAATGTGACGATTGTGCAAGCGCATACATATAGTGCTGGAGAGAAGCTGATGTCTGATATGGTGTCAGCTTCTCTTTCTTTTAAGGTAATTGATAATCTTAAAATTCCAAAGGAAGAGAAGTTGGCATACATACGGCGTGAACTATCTCTGAGTGAAACAGATGTTAATTATCTGTATAACAGAACTAGAGGGTATACAAAAAATCTTGTGCAAGCTGTGCTTTCATTGAAGGCACTACCACAGATAAATCGCAGTATTATTAAAGCAGTAGTTCCAAAAACAAGCAGATACGGTTTAGGTGATGTTTTTTTATTCCTAATAGGGGCAGATACAAAAATAAAGTATGAAGAGTGTATTGAAGTAATTTATAGATACAGATATGCTACTGAGTTTTTGAAAGAATTTTTGCAGAAGAATATCAAAGCGTACCTGGAGATCTATGAGTTATTGAGTAAGGGTACATTAACTCTTTATAATTATAAGGAGTTAAGGCTGTCTAAGGATTATAAGATATTAACCACTTTTTCTGAATATCAGTTATATAAAGTAATAGAAAGATATAAAAGTATTTCTTATGAATATTTATACTTTCTATCTTTGAATATTGCTAAAATACCGTCCCATAGTCGTGGAATTTTGGCAATCATCAATTTGTTACAAACAAGAAAGGAGCTTTAAATGTTTAAAGTAGAAGAGAATTTAATACTGACAAAAAATGCAGTATTACAGGATAGCTTTGTCGTAGAGGATTGCGGAAAGTACTATGAAGAATTAAGCGGGTTTTATGTGTGTCTCCCAAAAAATCGAATGGATGCTATTAAGCAGTATATGGGGACGCTTAACAACAGTAGCTTCTTGCTTAAGATTTTTGACAATAATGCGATTTCAGGTCTTAGTATGTTGCTTCAGTTGGAATACAAAACTTCCTATACACAGGAGTTTGTTAATTATTATGGCAGCGTACAGGGAATTTTAGAATCTTTTGCAGAAGCGGAATCTGATGCTGCGACAAACGCAGAAGAAACTGATGAATCAGACACTTCTGCATCACAGGAAGAGCAATTCGTAGATCCAGCTCCAAGTGACGAGCAGCCGACTGATACATTTTTTGAACCAACAGATTTGTTTGTGGATGAAACCACTAATACTAGTCAGGAAGCAGATGCACATTCCGACGAAAGTAGCAGTAATGCTGAAGATATCGAAGAAAGTACACATACTACAGATACTTCAGACTTAGGTAGCACTGACACCTTTGAAGCATCCGAAGAGCTCATGTTGATTATTCGTGGTATCGCCATGAAATTAGGTGTTATTGAATACGATGACTCTAATATTCTGGCAAGAAGCGATATTAAACAGGCACAGAAGTATGTAGGAAATCTTTCTGCAGAAACAGTAAGAGAAGCCTTAATTGGTGCTATCGGCTACGCTGAGTCTAGAGAAGATCTTACGGCGATAACAAGAACACTTGAATTGTTTACTGAGTACTTGCGTGAGAATGGTTTGAATAGATAGGAGGCTTCTATGAATAAATCAGATAAGGACAAGTTAGTAATACTACTCGTTATTGTGTTGTATATTGCAATGACGGTGTTCTTTATTAGAGGTACGAAAAAGATTCCGTGGTATTTAATTATCTTAAGCTTGGTGGCTATTGAGTATTTGGTAGCACAGCCTAGATTATGCAAATTGTATTATCAGGCAAATAATCAGCAGATAGGATTCACCAGATTTATACCTTTTTGGAATGAAGTTGCTATTTTCGAACAGGTAGATGCCATTTTGGCATTAGTCTCTTATTTGGTACTAGCACTAGTATTCATTTTGTTTTTCTTACCGGCTGATACTGTAGTATCTCTTATGGGAGAACATATTGCTCTCAATTATGGAACTTATGTAATAAGAGCAATTTTTATTTGTTTGCTAATAAATTCTATTATAGTGGGCATAGGTTTCTTGCATGTAACGCGTAATATAAAAATTATGCATAAAACATTAACACATGGTTATGCAAATTTTAGTACCGGAATCATTACAGTTGTATTTGGATTTTTGCCAATAATAAGAACCCTAGCTGTCATGAATTTAATGAACGCATTAACGAAGTTGGTTCTTTTTAATAATTATCACAGTGATGATAATGAAGTAGATCAATTAGAGGAGGAATTAAAATAATGAAAGAATCAGTTGTGAATATTAAGGATGTTATTTATCAGGATACTCCTGAAAACAAGAGTGAGGAGACAATGGTTGAAGCTTCAGCTTTTGAAGAAAAAATTTCATCTATCTCCGAAAGAAAGAAGACTGCCACTGAGACAGACAATATCAGTGTAAAGGAAGATGATGTTAACGGTGAGGTTATTCCTTATGAAATTAACACAGATGAGATTGTAACAATCGGAGCAATCAGTGATACAAAGGGTATTCTTTCAGATCGTATTGATGCAGTAATGCAGGAGTACCATGTACGTGCTATCCAGGTAGAGGCTGCTGGTATCTTACCGCAGGTAACAGAGTTACAGCGACATGATTTGCTTAAGCTCAATGATGTGAATTATGCAATGTCGCGCGATGTTGACAAAAAGATGCTTCTTGCTTACAGACAGACTATTTACGATACATTGAGCTCTGGATTACCTTATCGTGAGATACTTACTGACACAATTACCATTGATGATAAGGAGTATCATACTATGAAGATGACCAAACAGGAATGGGATTACTTATGCTCTGCATATCGTAATTACAATTCTAGGTTGGTTCTGGATGAATCTGGTAACTTAAATTTATTGGTGGGTTGATATGGAAGAATATGTAGAGTTACAAGAAGTAGATGATTTTCTTCCGGAAGAGCATTCATCTGCTGTATACCCTCATATTCTTTTAGACGGAGTTACAACGGAAGAGGAAGTTTTGTATTTTCATAATCGTTTTCAGAAAAGTGAAGCTTCACTTCCTTTGTACATAAAGTTTGAGAGTTTATACAGATGTATCGGCAGTTTTGAATTAACTCTGGACAATTTGTTGGTAGTGAAGAATATTGCTGATTATAAACTTACTCTAGTTTTAAGTGAAAGCAAACAAACACCTATAAATTTAGAAACACCGGAAGACTATTTAACATTTTTAAACATTTTTTAAGGAGGTTCTTATGGAAGTAAAAACTATTGTCATTATTGTCATTTTGGTTTTGTGCCTTATCTTTGGAGGCGGAAACGTCTTTAAAGATAAAGGTGGGGAGTCTGGAAAATCTTCTCGGAGAAATTCTTCGAATAATGACAGCGGTGATAAGTCATGATCATTACTGTTTTTGTGTTTTTAGTGCTCATAGCTGTTGCAGCCTCTTGCGATTTTTCAGCATATACATTGTCTAAAAAAGATGAACGGTTGCTGTACAGTGATGAGACAACTATACAGAAAGAGGATGCTAGTGTCTTTGGCACAGCGTCTATAACAGGTCAAATTAATGAGCAAGATTTACAAGCTAGCACCTGTAAGGATGAAGCAGAGGATATTTTGAACAGAATCTACAATAATTAGGAGGTATAAATGAATAAGTACGAATCTAATATTATGGTTAATACTGTGATCATGAAGGTGTTTTATGTGATTATCGTACTGGTCAATTTATTACTTCCGTATCATAGAGATTGGCATTGGAGCTTTAGTATTTTCCAGTTAGCTATTATTATAACTTGGTTCTTTGGCTTAATGGGAGGCTTAGGGTATTTTAATCAGAATACCCCAATCCTTCCTTTGGGCATTATAAGAATTTTGCAAATTGGTTTATACTTGCTATTCAAACATAAGGCAATAAATTGGATCATAATAGGGATATACTTGGCATTAGATGCTATTTTCTTATTATTCCTGTTGTTTGATAAAGCAAATTATGAATACGTGGAGGAAAATAGAGATGGTAATTGAATCTATGGAGGCTTTTGGTAAGAAAGATACAGAAGATAATTATCTTCGTGTGAATAAATTGATTGATGGTAATACATACAGTAAGGTAGCGTACGTAACTAACACATCTTCTGGTATGACTAAGCTTGATTCAGGCTTTTACACTTTTTATGTGAAAGATTGTTGCGGCATAGTCATTCCAGCTCGTTTATTCAATGTCAAGTCATTTATCAATAGCGGTTATACAGTAAAATACTTGTTGCATAAGCCTGTTCTTATAGACTTCACGGCACAGGTATACAAAGGACGCTGGTCCTTATTGATTGACAGTATTAAGCCTTGGGATGGTGATTTTGATTTAGAACTCTTCAAAGGCAAACTCACAGTTTCTATGCAGCGCCTTGAAAAATTGCAGGAAGTAACCAATGTCTCTTTGGCGTTAACTGAATGGGAGTGTACAAGTGTTCCTGAGATATATGATGGAAACGTTGGTTCTTTTGCAGTGATGGCAAATGCTGTTCTTGGACATTTGCAGGCATATAAGGCTATACCTGCTATTGATTTTGGCATTCTTATGCGAACAACAGCTCACACATTGCAAAGTTTGTTCACAAAATATAAGAAAACCGCAATATTTCCTTTTGTGACAAATACAGCGATGATGGAAGAGCTTACTTTTATTAAGCACTGTACAAGTGATGAAGAGCAGGAATATGTTTTGGATTCTTGTATGGAAGTTCTTGGTTTGGCTAAGGCTAAGATGGTATATGGAATCATAATAAATAACACTGTTAAAAGTGTAATCAATGAACTGAATCTTTGTAAAGCGCTTACTGTTATGCCTACCGGATCCTCTACTTGGGTGAGTGGCGTAAATACGGAGTTGATTAAATGCTAAAGAATGTAAGGTTGATAGTGAGCGCTATTTGTATATGTATGGTGCTGTCAGCATGCAATGATACATACAAAGTGACGCATTCAGTAATCTCTTCTGCAGAAGAAACAACAAAACCACCAGAGATTAACAAAGGTGATTTATTTGCAGTTATATACGATAACAGCAAATTGGTTAATTTATCCTTCACAAATATAGGGATAGATTTTCAAAAGCCACTACTTAGTTACACCTTTACTAGTCCATACGGTGCTCGTTGGGGTAGAATGCACAAAGGTGTAGACTTGGCTGTTGCAGAAGGAACTCCTGTTTACGCAGCAGAGGTTGGGACTGTTTATAATGTGTCTCATTCATCTAGTGGCTATGGTAATTGTATTATTGTATATCATGGGGAGCAAGGTGGAATAGAATACTATACACGTTATGCGCATTTATCAGACACTTTAGATGCATACGTTGGTAAGCAAGTGAAGCGTGGAGAAAAAATTGCTTTATCTGGTAACACAGGAAATAGCACTGGACCCCATTTACATTTTGAGATTCTTGAAAACTTAAATGCTGTAGACCCAACAAATTTTTTAGATTTCTGAAAGGGGGTACTTGCTTGAAAAGAAAAACATTTATCTTAGTAAGTGCTATAGTAATGTGTGCGTTAACTGGGTGCAACAATGATGATATCTTTGGAGCTGGTAGTGGTTCTCTTTCAATTACGCAGCCTTATACAAATGTGGATGGTTATATGCTTGTGAACTATGATTTAAAGCCTGTAACACAAAGGGAGTCGTTAGCTTTGAATGATATTGATTTCTCTGGTCCTATGCATGAGAATATCATAAATGATAACGAAACAAGTGTAATTGATCAGAACGATGTAAACAGCAACACTGGTGGTACAAGCTCAGTGAACGCTTCATTGCGTTACAATGAAGCAACGGGTTACACAGCTCCACTTGAAAGTGCTACTTTGACAAGTCCTTTTGGTCCGAGATCTCCTTTGTTTGGAAGAAACTTTCATGGTGGTATGGATTTCGCTGCGAATACCGGGACGCCTGTTTATGCAGTTAAATCAGGGACGGTTACTGTGAGCACCTTTAGTTCATCAGCAGGTAACTACATTGAAATCGAACATGATGATCAGAGTGATGGTATAAAGTCCTCACAATATATGCACAACTCAGAGCTACTAGTCGCCGTCGGTACACATGTAAATGCGGGGCAGAAAATAGCATTAGTGGGTTCCACTGGACAATCAACTGGTCCACATTCTCATATAACATTTATCAATACCGGTGGTGATAAGGTTGATCCCAAACCTTATTTACCAACAGGGTGGTATTCTGAATAACACAGGTCTTATAGATGTAAAAGTCTATAAGATTTTTTAAAATTAAAAAAATGGGAGGCTTCGCATATGAATAATATTGCAGATTATAGTTATTGTTATCTTGAATATGTATTAGTCGATAGCTTGAATAATACAAAAGCATTATCTTTTATTCTGGCTACAGATGATTTACGTAGTTTTGGTCATTTGATCACTGATATGAAAGGTTTACTCGATCTTCTCTCACAGGCAAATCTCGTTCGAGATTTTTCGTTAGAAGGTAAGTTGTTGAAAGCTGAAGATGTTCCGCGTTTACTGATCACACAAGAGGACATAGCTGTTCTAAATACCATAACGGAATATAAAGTTTCAACAGGGACTTTTATGGATTTCCTTGCTTGTGGTGTTGAGAATAAATTTTTGATTATCCCAGATGATAAGAAAGATTTACTGGAGTATAAGGGAGCTGATTTAGTGTCTTTTACACAGATAAAAGTTGCACAAACTACTATGAGCATTTATGCCCCAGTTTACTGTGAAAATACATTATATAATAAAATGTTGCTGACTATGGAAGATAGTCTACCAGTATTGCATGAGTTTTTGTTTGCAGCGCCAACTGATTGTGATCTAAGTGTATATGAATCTGATGTTGTTGCTTTGCATGAAATTACAATAAATAATGAGTCTTATAAAATGTACTCATTTAGTAACATGAAATTATATGCAGAGCATTTTTTAAAATCTTCGGCTATGCTGAATAAGATACAGACTATGCGCTGTAGATACGGAAGATACCTGGCTGTTTTAAAGCAATTTCAGCTCACTATTATGGAAATAGCTGGTTACAATCTGGAGACACCAAAAACGGAATGGGCAGGAGGAAACCGTTCGTATAAAGATTCATATGGCGTTTTCTTTAAATCATCACTTCCGAATTATAGTAAAAGGGATGCTATCGATTTTGTAAACCAGTTTACGGAATTAGTGACGCAGTCCTTGGACAAAGAAGTTCCAGACAGCTATGTACAGGAAGAGATCGAGAAACTAAAGGACGATAAAAAGAAATGTTTTTCTTTAATGGAATCAATAATGGCTGTTGGCGTCAATAGTTCCATGTTATTGCAGTGTAAGCAACTAATTACCACACTAGAAGAGAATATTTTGCGTTATGATTTACTATTGTACAAAACGAGAATTAGCTCATATGCAACTAGCACGAGCTTAGTAAATAGGATGTTACCATTATTCCGGGGTAGTGATGAGAAGGCTTTTACGGAAGTTACAATGAAATTTAATTATGGAGGTATACAATGACATCAGTACGAGATGATTTATACATAAAAAATGCCATTTCTGCAGCACTAAAGAGTTTTAATACAGCAGAAATGGCATTAGTTGTTGATGGCAGATATTTTATGTACAGATCAAAAACAGTTTATGCTGAGCTTGTTGGGGCACAGTTGGAATTTTTTATTAGGGAAAAGAAAATTGATAATAATGGTAAGACTCTGGCTATGGCAGAGAAGATCTATGTTACTGCTGATATATTGCCAAAGTTAACGGAAGCAGTCATAAAAAGAACATTAGGTAATTATACCAGTGACTTTAGCTTTAACGCTTCCTATATGAGTGTGGATGTAGACAGCGAGATGGAACTTATTATTATTGAAAGCGTCCTGTATAAGATTGCGCACACAATGATTACTACTAATCAGAAAAATCAGGATTTGCAGATTGGGGATACTAGGGTACAGTATCCATCTTTAGTTCCTTTATTGACAGAGTTTCGTAAGCAGTCTTATAGCAATTATTATAAGTTTATTTACAATAAACTTATGCGCAGAATAGTGAACAGATGCTATAAAAAAGTCCCATTTTATAATACAATGCGCGCTTTCGTTCCAATTATAATCCAATATGATTATGTATATAATCCACTATTAGATGATCCAGATAATCCACTTTTCATGCATACACGTCTTATGCAGCTGGCAGTAAATAACAGTCGTGAAGTGGTAGTAAATAACAAATTACGATGTTATATGCTTACGCATAAAGAGATTTGTCAGGCTTTGAATCTTAAACGTTTTATGAGGTTTACACCTGAGTTTCTCTATCGTACAGTAGTTGGAATGATGCGTCCAGACTTGGAAGATTTTCCTTCTAAAAGTCGTAAAGTGTATGTCAGGAGTTCAGCTTCTGAAGTAATCACAGGTTATAAAGCTTGCTATTCTGTGCCAGATTTTGAAGATCTACTTACAAATCTTGCAGAGATGGCGAGTAAAATCTCTTCGGAAGAGGAGAAAAAGAAAATCGAGAAAGAATTAGAAGTTCTGAACGGATATGTCAATATAGATTCATTATTTTACGAAGTAGATAAAGAAAGAGGAGTTCTTTCACGTATAGGCGCCTTGCCAATTGATGGCTCTGTTACAACAGAGTTATTATACAGTATCATTTCAGAATGTGAACTTCTTATGGAGGTACGAAATGAGTAAATATGCAGTCAATTTTTTTAACACTGCAGAAGATTGTATTCTTTTTAATTTGATTGATGGGTTAACAGATGATGTCAATCAGATGCAGCTATACAGACATAAAGCATTTTACAAGGGCTTATCAGCAAGATCTAAAATAGCTGTAACTAACTTTCTTAATGATAGCATAAGCAATTTAACTTTTTCCATGGACTTATTAAATAGAGCTGCTATCATTGCAAATTTTACAAAAACAGCGACATACAAGATACTCTTGGAAGAAGTGCAGACCAATTTACAGAAATTGTCTGAGTATTCTTTACATGAGATCATTTTGTGCGAAGAAATGCAGCCTTATATTGCATCATATTACAGAGAAGGCGATGCTAATACTGATGCTAGGGTATACAGCTATTTTAGCGGAAATGTATTTGCACCTTTTGTTACCTTAGGTATGCCTTTATCGATATTATTATCTGATGACAAAGTATTACAAACTTTTGCAGATTTGTACAAATTAAATGTAACAACACAAACCATGGAAAGCTTATTGCGTCGCTATAAACATGTGAAGCGTATTACAGAATTAGAAACAGCTTTAGCATTATTAGTATATAACTATTATCATGCTGTGAAGGATGATGTCAATGCAGATATAAGAAATCTGTTACAACAATTAGCTAAAAATAAAATTACAATGAATGAGGTGGTGCTTTATGGAAACTCCTAGTTATCTGCAAAGAAGATTGATTCAAAATTACTATGAAATACATGGTAATTTTGATGGTATTATTTCAACTCCTGTGGGAGATGTGGTTTCTACATTTGCCAATATTACAAATCGTACAGTGGAGGAAGCCTGCTACAACTTTTTAGGTTATGCCAAAGTAAGTAACTTCTCAGCGAAAGAGATTGCACAATTACGTGCTAAGGCTATTTATGATGATGAGTCTTACGCTAAGTATAAAGTACTTGTGGGTGAAAAAGAGGCTGCACAGTTAATACGTCCAAGCAAAGCAAAAATTTTACCAGAAGATAAACAGCTGATTTTTGATTTATGCTACGCTTATTTCAACAATTGCTGCCACACAATTATTGATATCGGGGAAAATTCTTTTGAATTCTCAAAACATTTGAATTATTTGAGACAGTTACGGGTGGCGCCTACTACAGTTTTTAATGCTTTAAGAGAAGCAAAAGGCGAGTTACGTTACCTGAAGTCATCTGCTAGAGAAGCCTGCGTATACAACAATGTGTGCGTTGCTGATGTGGATATTACAGCGACCGAGTTTACTCGCATCTGTCAGAAAGCTATTGCAGCCGTATTATATGGTAAAACAGCAAACTTAAAATTTGCTTGCAAGAATTTGGAATACTTAGCAGTTGTAGGTTTGGAAGACACAGATTTATACATAAATCTGCTGGATATTGCGTTAGCAAACAACATGACCTACAGTGAGCTATTAAAAGAGATAGGAGTTTATATTGGGGATTATGTTTCCATGTACCCTACTCTTAAATGTATCAAAATCCCATTGGAAGACGGACTATACTTGACTATCGATTCAACTTGTTCTAATGGTACAAAATATGTAAAAGGACGGTACTAATATGAATTATTTCTTGTTTGATGTAGAGTCGACCGGATTGACTAATAAAGATGAAGTTATTCAGTTCTCTGGATTGTTATTTGATGAGAAGTTCGCATTAAAGAAGTTTTTTAATTTTTATTGTGATACGCAGCAGACAATTGATCCGGGAGCTTTGAAGGTGCATGGTATTTCCAAAGAGATTCTTAAAAAGCTTTCTGATGGTAAAACTTTTGAGGATAATTTCTTTGAGATGATCAAAGTATTAGAGCAGTATCCGGATTTGTGCTGGGTTTCATATAATATTGAGTTTGATAAGCGTTTGGTGAATCAGACACTTGTAAACAATGGATTAGAACCATTTGACTTTGGTAAGGATTTACCAAAATTTATTAAGGTGCCTGGTAAATCTAATGCCTGCCTACTCCAGGGAATGCGAATGCTTTTCCCAGGTAGAGGCGGACATAAGTTGAATCAGATTGTTGAGAAATTACCATACAGTAATGAGGATATTCAAAAAGCATTTGCTAAACTTGCCACCACATGTAACTTAGACCCTGAGCTGTCATATCATAATGCTGCTTATGATGTGTACACATCATACTTGGTGTTCAAATATTTTGCACCTAAATTAATGTGCTAATGAGTACATATAATGAGATTAAGAAATCAATTGATCAAGTACGTAAAGATATCGTAGGAATAAAGCGTAATCTTAGTCGAAATGAAGAGGATCAAAGAGAAATAAGAAGAGCTGTAGATAAAGCTGAATCAACTTTTCAGCTAAATCTACGGCAGGAAAAAGATACAGCGCAGCAGGAGTTTGTTCAACAGAGTGTCGCTGAAATAAGCAATGAAATACAGTCTGTACAACAGCAGATAGCACAAACGCAACAAGAATATGATAGTGAAATTGAACATATCAAAAACTTGGATATTGCATCTCAATATTCTGATGAGCAGGCTATTACAGCAGAGGTTAGAGCTTCACTAGCAGTACTACAAGAGCAATTAACTAAAACAATAAGCCCAAGGTTTCAAAATGAGTTAGAAGGTCAGTTTGAAACACAGGAAATTGCAATGTCCTCAGAGGAAATAGAAGAGGTTATCAAATACTTTAACAAGCAAAGCCGTATGATAGAGCATATGGGGAGTAGTTCTTGGATTGACAAACTGATAGATAAAATTCTACAGGTTGTTCGTATACCTTCTTTGGAAAAAAGTGAGCAGGCTGCTAAAGTGTCTTTCGGTATTCTATCTGTTTTATTTGTTGTTCTTGTTATAGTTGCTGGAAAATTCTTGTTTCCCTTCTATGTGTTATTTCTTGGTGTTTTATTATTCTATAATGTTAACAAGCATTATAAAATTTTCTCAGCCTTAATTGCACAGAAAACGGTTAAGGATAATTTGAAATTGATTGATGAGTCTTTACGTAACAAAGCATTAGAGCAGCAGCAAGCTTTACTGCAGGAAACACAAGAACGTTATGATGCTCAACTGTTACATGCACAGGAAGAGCTAGATTCACTCAAGCATAAAAAAGATTCTGCAACAATGTCTGCCATGCAATCATTTACTTTCGATGATGCAGATTTACAGTCAAGATATAATAACGCTATTAAAATAAATAATAAGCGTTTAGAACAACTGACAAGTGAAAAAGATTCATTACAGCATGATCTAAGTAGCGCACAGAATGAGTTGCAGGACTTAGAGTGTCAATTGCATGCAATAGCAGGTAATGTACAAAGTGAGTATTTGGATTTACAAAAAATAGGGACAAGTCCTATTTTCAATCCGCAATTCATTATTGATATAAAAAAGTCAAAACCAACTTATTTTACACATTTACAGGCTGGTATGCTTTTTCTTTATAATGACAGTAAGGACGTCTCAAATTTTATTCGATTGCTTCTATTGCAGCTTAGAATAAAGCTCAGTCCACATAATATGAATTGTACAATAATTGACACGCAAGACTTGGGTATTGATTATCTACCTTTTAAGCCGAATAATCCAGACAATGATGAGGCTATAAATAGTCTATTTAGGATAATAGGTGATAAAGAGAAAATAAAGGAGACTATAGATGATCTGGTCTCAAGTATTAACACTCGTGTTGCTGCAATTCGTCAAGATTATGATAATATTGCTGCATACAATCAGGCTATGGTTGAATCGGATTCTTTAACTGAGTCTTACGAATTTGTGTTTTATCAGAATCCTGAAGCTCGTGTTTTGAGTGATTTAAATATGCAACAATTGTATCGTCTTGGAGGACCTCTTGGTATTTTTGTCCATTTATTTATTAAAAAAGATGTTTTTTATGAGATGGGTGATTTAGCAGAAGAACTTGTAGAAAGTTCCGAGGGTATTTATTTATTGCAAGATGGAAGTTTGCTCAAGAGAGCCAAAGAATTCGTCAGTGAAAACTTAATTAAACATAAGGATTAAAAACCTTTATTTTTAATCCTTATGCTTATTAAAAAGTATAAATAATGAAAGGGGGAAATAAACTATGGTACAGCAGCTTAACCCGGAGTTTATTCCAAAGATTAAGGCATCTATCGAAGAGCTTGAGGGCAATACAGTGCCATCCATCCGTAAGGGTATGGATAATATCGAGGAGATGACCGAAGCTTCTGGTTCACAGAAGTTCATCAGTAGCGGAAAGTCCTTTGCTGAAGGTACAGCCGCATTGTTGCAGGCAGCAACAGATCTGATTACAGTACTTGGTCGTGTGCACGATCAGTATTCTAAGCTTGATGAAGCATTAAATTAACGGAAAGGAGGACGATAGTATGGAACTTAATCCACAGCTTATTGATGATTCTATTGGATCATTTAAGAAGGTTTTCAACGAGGATGTGCTTGCCACATTCACAACACTTGCACAGACATTGAAGGAAGAGGAAGCCGCTGGTGGTAATGCAATTATCACACAGGCTCTTGACGCTTGCCGGAAATTCCAGGATATGTATAATACAAATCTCGAGTCTTTCCGTGGTTTCTGCGAGGATGGTAAGGGTATTCAGGAGATTGCTGAGTATCTTGAAAAGGCTGATATGGGATCGGTTGCAGCAAGAGATACTTCTTACAAGAAGCAGGGTATCGATGCTGACGCTGTCAGAATGTAGAAAACTGGCTTGCATAGCTGTAGAAGGCTATGCAGGTTTTTAATAAATAGACAAAAATTCAAGGGAGCGCAAATTGCGTTCCCTTGCTTTATTATTAAGGAGGGTATCACTAAATGGTATTTTATGTAAACAGACTTGATGGTAACGGGAATTCTGTACCTATAGTCGTCGGTTTGAAAAATACTAATACAAATGATGTATTTGGTATTGAAACGATTGTTCATGAAGCTGGTGCTATTCAACAGTTTACTTCTGAGGCTGAAATGCAGCTTGCAGTACTTGATTCGAGTAATAAGCTGTTCATTGTTTTAGCCAATGTCATTGATTCAGGAGAATGTCAGGATGTAACTGTTGTATACAATTTGATAACAAAGGTTCAGCGGAGTCTTAATGCAAAAGAATTGCCAGATGCTTACAACAAGAAGATAACTGATAAGTTACTACAGTGTGGTATGCAGGAAGCCAATGCGCATTGTGCTGTGTATTTCGTAATGGACTATATAGAATATCTTGCTTCAACAGAAGAGGATACTATGCCTACGAATATTGGACCAGCTATGTTTAGTCCTACTTATTTTGGTGCAACTCAGGCAAGAGTTTCTTCTTTGAATATCAAAGAGAGTTGGCCGTTTACAGAACTGACTACGGAAGAGAATGTTACATTATATCAGAACAGTCCAGAAGATCCGTTATTCATCAAATTACCTAACCGTAATTTGTTAATGGATGAGAATGTGCAGCTGAAAGATTTTCTCCCGGCTAAGAAAGATTTGTGCTCGCCTTATGGTGCTTATGAGCTGGAAGATATGTCGGAGTACAAGACAGATTCACGATTCCCTGCATCATTATATGAAGATGTTGAAGGTCGCGGGTCTAATAATACTTTCGAATTATATCCAAATGAGGAGAAGTTTTATAAGGCTTTGATTGAATGGATTCAGTTCAATATGAAAAGTACAGCTCTTGGCGATATTGATGTATCACCATCCAGTCCAAATATTGATAAAATTTCGCAGATATATCTGGAAGAATTAGCGAAGTTGTTATACGTAAAGCATTGGTATCACAATCTCAATGTTCCTATCTTTGCACCAGAGGATGAGGATGATATGGAAGATCTGATCCGGGATACTGAAATTTCTGATTATCAGTTCCGTATGAATGCAATCGAGAAAGATATGGTTAGTGCCGGTATTACTTCATTTTCCTCCTCAGGGGCGAACAGAAGTAACGCCTTAGAAGATCTTGTTAGTTACTTACGTGATGCTTCTTTGTCAGTCGGGTATGTGGCTTATGTACAGGCTATTATCCAGTTGGCACGTTGGGGTAAGCGAAAGCCTACAAGTATTGTTATTGACAGATACAGCCTGATCTTTAGTCTTGGCGATAACAAAGTTAAGACTTATATGGGCAATATCTCCAATTATAAGTTACAGCAGGTTGATGGTTGTGATGTAGAAGCTAAGTGCGCATTTTATGAACCGGCAGAGTTTAAAGATCGTGAATATCTTAAGAATCATAATTTCGGTACACGTACAATTACAGCTCCTGTTGGTTTATGCACAGGTAAAATGCTTATAAATACAACGAAGCAGGGACCTGATAAGATTATGTCTTATGAGAATTTCTCATTAGTAGATTTGGTTCACAGTTACATGACCAACGGTGCTATAAAGGTTGCCGGAATTAAGTACGAAAACGGAGTTTTCACTACAACAAAAGACATCCCTATGGATACAAAGAATACTTATTTTTCTTTGAAAGAGTCCATTAAGGAAGAAGATAACTTGGAAGATCCTTTCCCTATTTCTGATGAATGGGAAAATCTATTCATGTATTATGAAATTGCTGCGAAAAAGCCAGTGAATCATTTTGATCTTATCAATGTATTTGCAATGACTGAAGATTTGGATATTATGATTGAGCGCAATCAGTTCCGATCTAAGGAAGAGTTGCTGAATAAGATTAAAGATCGTATCTGCAGAAGTAAATTGTCTGCATTCAACTTTACTTACGGAAGTGTTTTAATCCCTATTTATCTTCGTGTAAGTTTATGGTTGAATGAGATTGCTACAGAAAGAGAAGTTACATTTGCTGATGTTTTGAATGCATACAAAACAGCTTTAGAAACAAGTGATTATGCAGATCGTATTGATTATAAGAAAGCAGAAGCTTCCGGTACAGACGAAAAGCAGGCTTCAAGCACAGATACAAATAAGATGAATCTTTTTGAAGCAGCAAGTGAGTCGGCTGAACAGGTAGCTACTACAGTTACGGCAGAGGAAAAATCAAGTACTGACGCCACCACAGGCACTGAGGCAACAAAGACTCAGACAACGGCTGTAAAGAATGATGACAGATTTTCATTCATTAAACCAGCAGATAAGAAACTGGAGTTCTGTGAATTATTAGACAAAAATGGTAATCTCGTCGGAGGATTTGCAAGAGAGCTCTTTATCAAGAACACAAGTAAGGGACCGGCAAGAAAAGTACGTATTATTCTTGTGACAAAAGATGAACTTGCACAGATTCCACCAGAGAAGATTAAGAAGAAAGAACAGATACGGGCTATAATCTTTAGACTGGCATTTGATATTTTTGCTTATGAGACAGGACAGAAAGAAAATATTGCGTTATTCTTCTCTAGTATGGAGAGTCTACAGTATTATACTCGTTTGTTTAGTGATCTACATCGGGGGGATGCACTTTGATAATACTGAATAATGAAGAAATTAAAGAGCATACTTCATTATACTTGCAGGATTATCTAAGCAGAAAGCCTGGATACCTTGAGAGTGATTATCTTACAAAAGCATTCCCTAAGATTGAGGCAGAAGCAGCTAGGCAGTATCCATACACAGTAAAAATTCCGAAAGCACCAAAATACTTAGCTAAAGGGGATTTCGAACCAGAGTACGAATTTGTGGTAGATAAGCCATTTAAGGGTTTGTACTCTGATATTTGGTTTGGAAACTCTGCAAAAGGCTTAACTTTACGTTGCGGATATGTTGATGGAAATTCATCAAAATTGTGCAAACAGCAGTTTGCAGGCACCGATGTTCATATGGTGCTTGCAGGTGCTACTGGACAGGGTAAATCTGTTACTCTGAACTCTATAATTTATGGCTTTTGCTTGGAGTATGCTCCATGGGAAGTGCAGCTTGTACTTTGCGATGCAAAGATTGTAGAGTTTAAGTCTTATGCAGTACAAACACCAATGCCGCATATTAAGAGTATTGCGGCTACTGATGATGCAGATTATATAATTTCTGTGTTGGCAGACCTCGAAAGAGAGATGTCGCTATGGAACAACATCTATGTTGACAATGATGTAAAGAACATTTCTGACTTTAGAAAAAAGACAGGTTTGTGCATACCAAGGCATGTTATCGTTATTGATGAGTTTCAGACCATGCTTAAGAAAGCTGGAAAGAAATCTAATGAAATTATGCGTATTTTGTATAGCTTTGCAAAGCTGGGACGAAACACGGGATTTCATTTATTATTAGCTTCACAGGAGATTGGATCTGATATCCCTAAGGATGTACTTAGTAATATCAAGATTCGTGCAGCTGTAGGATGTACCTCTAGCGTTTCGGAGCTTATTTTGAATAATGATGCAGCAAAAAATAACTATGGTAAGGTAGGGCGGTTGATTATCAATAACAATATTGAAGGTAATCCAAGAGCAAATAATGTGAATGTAAGAGTTCCTTATATGCCGGATGACCAACGAATCGCCATTGGACAAGATGTTATTTCAGTATGTCATCAAACACCCTTCAAACAAGTATTATCTTTTTATGATGCCACAGATTTAACACCTGAGGATAAATACAAGGAATACTTACAACATTTTAAGCAAACAAGTAATCGTGTCTTGTTAGGGGAACCCTCATATGTTACTGATGATCCTGAGCAAATAGTAAAGCTTAACTTTTCTACAACCCTGGGAGAAACGAATATAATTGTGCTAACACCGAGTCCTGCTAATCAAGAAAGATACTTCAAAATGTTGAGAAGTAACATAGAACTTTTTTCTAATACGCAGAACTTAGTTATCAACCTAGATAAGATGTTCCAAGATAAATGTGACGCATCATCTTTAGCCATTGCTGGTTTTTATTCAGAAAAACGGTTTTTCGATAATGATGTGCTGAGTTTATCATTTACATTAGTTGCGAGAAGGAAGCTGTGCTTAGCTATTGATTCATTAGTTTTTAGCACACCAATGCAGTCTGATGGTAATGATGATGCTTTTTATCGTGAATTTGTGAAAGGGTCTGAGCAAGACACAGAATTGAATAGGCAGCGCTTCAAAGCCGGTATGTATTTATTAGGTAATGACGCGCAGCTTATAAAGATGTTTGGACTCACAAATGCAAATAAAGAAGAGCGTTACAAGCAGAGCTTAAAACAGGTGGCTATAGCCATTGATTCTATAGTCACAACATACAAATGCCCTGATTGCATGATTGAAGTTAAACATATGCCTTATATCTTTACTTGGATCTTAGGTGCTGATCGTATGATGGGACTTGGAAGGGATTCTAAGGTTGCAAATATTGAGAAACTGAAACAGTTTATGCAAGATTGCTCTGATGTAAATATGGGATACTTTGTTTTTATGTCAGCTGTTGAAGATATGAAAGATCTATTCAATGGTGTGAATTGGGTAATTATCGATGGTGCACAGACACGTGAGTTAACACAAATAAAAGCTGCAGATGATTTTCCAGATACGGTCAGTAAGCAGCTTGGAGTTTTATTCACAAGAGTGCCAGCAGGCGATATGCCGAAGTGTGTCAAATTTAAGAAGATGCGTTTACAGGATGAAATTCTGTAATATTGGGTGGTTGTGTAAAAGCAGCCATCCAATTTTATGTTAGGAGGTGATCCCATGTTTAGTATGCAACAATTTACAGGTGAAGCTATTGAGCCACAAAAAGAGAAAAAAGAAACTACAGAAGTTAAAAAGACTATTTCTCATAGATGGCATTGTCCTAAATGTGGATGCTCCAGATACGACAGCACATCTTTTGTAAATCAAGCAGGAGTTTTTAATAGAAATTATTCTGCCAGCACTTCTGAATTTATAAGTGTTATTTGTAGCGAGTGTGGTTTTACAGAACTATACAAGGCTGACAAATTTAACGGTTGATGGAGGTTGAGAATGTATAAATTACGTAGAGAGGATTATGTGAATTTCTCTTTTGATGAATATGAGAAGGAGTTAAATCAACGTAATTATATTGTGTATGATCGTGATAAGATGATTAAGACCTTGGCTTATGAAGATTGCTTAGTAGATACTTTGCGTAAGGATTTGACAGATTATATGCTGTATAAGAGCTGTGGTGATTATAGTTATCTTGAAAAGTCAGTGGTAATTCGATTTTTGATGGAATATGAGAATTGCCCGGAGAGATACTTTATCACTAAAAAGACAGCAGATTATTCATTAGACAGCAAGAAAGTCTTAGAAAAGTTGTTACAAAACGGGCATGCTGTATATTTCATTGAAAAATATATGCAGTTGCGGTCTCTTATTTCCAGAAATGGAAAAATAAGAGGTTACACTGCAAGAAATACGCAAAAAGCTGGAGTTAATTGCGACGGTATTGGGTTATCAAAATTAGTATTTCATGTAAATCAGCAGAAAAACATGAGATACAATTATAAAGAGGATGATATTATTGCAATCCCTAAATCTTATAATGATTGTATTTCAGTTGACAATGACTATTTTCTGGCATGGGGAGATTTTGGGCAATCCGATTTCCGGATTGCTTATAATTTGTTTTTGCGTAGTCCAGAGAATGATAAAATCATGAATGCTTATGATGATAAATATGAAGCGCTTGCTCGTATGGTTGCAGCATCAGAGGGTGTTACTTTTGCTTTGGACCGATTTAAGGAAGAACGACAGTTATACAAGCGTCTAACCTTAGCTACTGTATACGGTACAAGAAATTCAGTAGTTGCTTCGGAGCAACCTTTTATTAAAAAGATGGTGGATTTCATTTATAGCTGTCCTAAATATGTTGAATATGAAAAACGTATAAAGGATCGAATTGATATCGGGTTGCCTTTATACGTAGAAAGTTATTTTGGACATTTGGAGGGTATTAGCAATAAATACAACCCAACAGATTTATTGAATGATGCTTTAAATGCCCCGGTACAATCAGGCACCAGTGAAATCGTGTGCCTAACTACTCTTGCTATACTTAAGCAGTTTAGAGATCTTGGTTACAGTGAGGATGATATAAGTGTGTACTATGTTAGACATGATGAACCGGTGTTTCGTATACACAAAAAAGTATTAAAGGATATCTGGATACTAAATCAGTTTAGTCAAATACTGATCGATGACTGGACACCTTTACGAATGGATTTCAATTTTGGTTATTACTATAAGAAACCTGATGAAGATTTGGAAAATCAGATACATGCTAATTACGAGATGCATCAGGACAAAATAGAACAAATCGACTTTGGAAATACAATCAATGATTTTTATCCGATGCCTCCTGTATTTACGTTAAATGTATCCAAGGTGGACACACCTGATAATAAAAGTATTTACACATTATACTGTGCAGATAAGCATATGGTTCAATATTCATTACTGAATACAAAAGTTGAGGATGAGCTCGAATACTTAATCACTTTGGTAAGTAAATTAGAGCCAGATATCGTAAAAGCTGGGTATAAAGGAATTAGAATAATTCAAAATATAACACATGATGAAAAAGAGTCCTTTATTGGTGATTCTTACATAAATGTGCAGTACAAGAACGATAGTTCCATGTCTCCAGTTTTTCTGCTTGGAAATTATATGTATGTTCGCTATGCTAAAAAGCTTGGGCTGGAGTACGATGTGAACAGAACGCCACTGGAATCAGATGCAGCTTTTATAAACAGTGTACAAGATCTGGATCTAGGAGGTAATGTATGAGTGGTAAAACAAAAACAGTTATAAGCTCATTAGCTATCATTCTTGCTTTCGGAGCCGTCTTTGCTTTAATAGCCTATCTGCGGAATGGGCCATTAAAAATGTTTAATTCAGAGGATGAGCAAACTAAAGAGTGCTCTTACTTGGAAGACAAATATAATGAGAGGTTCATGAAGTATAGTGAAGGAGATGCCACAGTGTACGTTCCGGAAAGTAATACAGCAATAGGTGTTACTGTTACGGAACAAGAAGGGTATCTGTTTGATGACTACGTAGAACAGAAAACTCAATATGAGTTAAAAAATGATCTCCTTAATAAAATGCAGAATGATTGCGTAATTAGTTCTAAAATAGTAAATGGAATTATTGAAATCACAGTAGTTTTTTCCGGAAACCTTATAACAGATAAGTTAGTAGATTTTTCTGCAGACACATACTTCAGGATTGAATTTTATGAAGTGGGTGCTTCAGAATTAGAAACCTTGAAATCTGATAGGTCAGAGCATGTAAATGCAACAAAACGATACAGGATTTATAATTTTCCGGAGTATACTGTGGAGGATTTAAGATGAAACAAATGAATAATTTTAATAAGGAAATTACTATAACCGAGCAATATTATAATGAGTTATTAAATTTTAAGCAGGCATACTGCGAACTTGTTAAAGATATTGCCAATTGTTGCATAGAGAAAGGTTCTTCTGTTAGCGTAGCAGAAGAACCTTTATTGCTTATAGTTTCACGAGTAAACGAAATAAATAGGAGAATGAACAAATGAATGAACGAATGATGGTAAAAACTATTGATTCTGTTATAGCCGGTTTTGATAAGTACAAGCAGACACCATTGCGTGAGCTAGCCAAGGAGTCTGTTATTCTTTTAGCAGATACTTTGGATCCTGACAACCATTCAATAAAGGATATTGTTAAGCAGCAGCTTGATTATTTTAGCAATATGTTTGCTAAGGAATATAAAATTTGGGAACAGCAAGAAGAGATGCCAGTTTGGTTATTAAGTTGCAGAATGTACAAGGCTTTTTACATCTACTTTAATGGATACGGACAGCGAAATATTTTTGCAACATATCAGGTATTACAGCTTTTAGATTTAGATCGAAAAATGCTGGAGATATACTTCCCACAGTTACGTTGGGGTAAGGACTATCGCCCGGTAGATCAGGAAGTGTATATGGGAGCTACAAGGGTGTTTCCTGTTATTCATAATAGAATGGGTTCCGCAGAGGATGCATTAGCTGTAGCAATAAAGTGCGGCATCGCAGAGAGAGTGAAACCAATTACAGAATCTAAAAAAATGGATTTATTTTAGGAGGATAAGATGATTAAATATTCAGGCAATTTAGGCGATTTTGAGTACGACGAAAATGAATATTCAATTGACACCGTAGCAACAAAGGATACAATCACATACATAGGAACTACTGGTAAAACCGTAATTCCTAAGGGATTGAAGGATGCTAATGGGCTGTTCATTGGTTTTAAGGGAGAGATGATTGATATTTCTGGTTCAGATACAAGCGAAATTATTGTATTCGATGAAATGTTTGCAAGATGCCCGAACCTTAAGATGATTGTTAGTATTGAAACAATGAATGTCACATCCGGTAAGAGTTTCACTTTAATGTTTGATGGAGCAAATTCACTGAAAGAGCTTGATCTACATAATTGGGATATGAGTAAAGCCGAAAATGTTGATTTAATGTTTTGGCAGTGCAAAAATTTAGAAAAACTGAATTGTGAGAATTGGCAATTACCAAAATGTGAATCAGCAGAGTTGTTTGTTTCCCATTGTTACGCTCTGAGCGAGCTTAATGTGAAGAATTGGTATGCGCCTAACATGAGAAGTGTTTCTAAATTTGCTTGTGGCTGCCATAATTTGAAACAGCTGAATTTAGAAAGTTGGTCCTGTAACAAATTAGAAAAAGTACAGGGAATGCTTGCAGGGTGTCCTGCCTTGAAGCGACCAGATTTTTCAAGTTGGGGTTTAAGCGATTATGATGTTGTTAGAATTTTTAATGACACATCGGATAATTTCGATCAGATGGGACTCTTTTAATACGATCATGCTGGCTTTCTAGCCAGAAAGGTGGTTAAATAAAATGAGAAAAAGACCAGTTCAGTGTGACAAAACAGTATTAAAAGAGGGAGAGAGCTTTGCATGCATCATCTTAAAAACAGATGGAGAATTATTGATGGATGTCAAAGATATCTCGCAGGAAGAACTAGAGACTCCGGAGCATGCGTTCGAAGAGCAATATGGTTTAAATCTTCTACGAGTATTTCCTGTAATTGTAACGGAGAAAGATGTTTCGCAGAGACGCATAAATCCATATGATTGGCTTACTTATGAGGATTATCGAGAGAGCTGCATTAAACTGTGTGAACGTAATTGTGAAGAATACACGTTTCGGTTTGACAAGCGTAGACATGTCAATGATTATAGTGAAACAATTGCTGCTGTCCCACAGGGTGATGGACTAGGATTTACTTTGCCTGTACAAGTTTTCTTTGAAAATGCTGTCTCATTTTCAGACTTTGTAGCTTATGTAAAAAATTGTATAAGATCTATGCCACAATTGGATTTCGAAAAGCTATTTTCAATAGGAAATCTGGAGGCACAACTAATCAACACTGCAAAGAATACAGAGTTATTAGAAACAGTCCCTCATAAAGATGTTTTAGACTTATCAATAATTTTACGGTTTTCTGATTCAGAATTCTCCGTAATTATTACTGATGATCTTTGTGAGTTATACGATTTCTCGTTTGAGCGGCTATTAGAAAAAGCTTTGAGCAAAATTAAGATTTCTATTATGCCATTGCAACAATTTTTGGAAGAAAGATACAAGGAGAGCTTTCCTTTTCAGGATGAAATGCTATTGCGCATAGCATCAGCTGGGGCATACGGAGCTATTGCACTTGTTTCTGATGAATTAAAAGTGTATGCAAAGGAGCATGATACGGATTTAGTTCTAATACCTAGCAGCACTCAAGAAATCTTAGCTATTAAAGCGTCGAAAGAGGATATAGACGTAGATGAAATTAAAGCGGTAGTGAAAGAGACTAATGCTCGTTTTGTAGCCGATGAGATATATCTGTCTGATAATGTTTATTACTATGATAGAGTAAGCGATGAAATGCAAATTATCTAGTTCTGGTGGGAGTGCCTGTAATAGGGTACTCCCATTTTTGAGGTGATGTTATGGATTATAAAGAAAAAACAAATAAAGAAATATTAAATCTTTATAGAACGCAGGGAATCCAAAAGACGTTGGCAGTAACGCGGTGTATGCTGGAATCTGCCACTCATAAAAATGATATGCATTTTTTAACCCATGTGCATGGTGAGATTTGTGAGGCTGTTCTCGAGTGTTTAATACTGGATTATTTAACAAAATACAACTTGACTAAGTACGGTTGGTTTTATTCAAAAGGGTTAATTCTTAAGGATGTAAATCATCCAGATTCTGGTTATTTTACAGAATTAGATTTAACTGTTTTCACCCCACAAAAAATTTTTGCTTTCGAGTGTAAGTCTTATGGCGGTGATAAAAAGATAACTGATAAATGCACCATCAGAAAGAAAGTGGGTGGTGCGTTCGATGTCTATGATCAACATAGTAAGCACTTTATTGCACTAGCAGATCAGTTAAAGCCTTTTCGGATAATTACACCACAGAATGCTCTAAGTAATCCATACCAGCTGATACTTTTTAATTACAGTGTTGGTAAAACAGAAGATGTTCGTTCAACTGAGGATAAGCTTCTAATGCCTTGTTTAGATGAAAGTAATGTAATGAATATTTTTAAGTTGAATTATAATGCCCCTGTTATGTGGGATATACAAAGGGTGCGAAGCGCTTTAAACATTATCGAAGCCCATTCAGAACGAAATAGAAAGCAACATCTGAAATATGTAAAAAATTTAAGGAGAGAACGAGATGAAAAAGATTGATTATATTTTTAAGGTTTGGTCGGATTTAGATACACACTATAGTAAAGTAGCTTCTAAGATGAGTAAACGTACATATCTGGAAAAGTTGATTGGTTACAATCAGCAGGCTAAGACTTCATCATTTCTTGAGAATTATGTTGCTGATGAAGTAAATACCTATACTCAGGAAGAATACACGATCTATGAAAGAATGCTTATGTTATTTAAGCAGATGTTTGATAAGTTACGTGTTGCCAGCGATGATATTGTTGATTTCGGAAGTTTTCTTTCGCAGGATATTCATTCATACAATGATGAGGACGTTAGCTTATACAGAAAGGATGCTAGTATCAGTCCAGAACGACTGCATGAGCTAGGTTACTTCATGGATGCTGTGATTATGGAAAATGGTAAACCTAGAGCCTACACTGTAAAAGAAACAGATGACTATCGCGTATTCTACAATACATCAGATTTGGCAGTTTTTCTTAATTCTGAGGAAGATTTTGTATCAGAGTTTGGAAAGAAGTGCTATGCTATCATAACTCAGTTAGCAAAACAGCAGGAGTTATCAGTACCTATGGTATTGATGGCACCAAAGTACTATAACATAAAAGACAGCAACATTACTATTAAGGGAATCAAACACAAGTGTTCATGTGAGGATTTAGGGAATGTTACAATAAATGCTTTGTTTGGGGAATCAGCTACAGTATCTTGTAAGTTCTATCAGTACAGAACAAAAAGTGTTGGTTCAGCTGTGAAAATAATAGGAGTAGCCTAATGAAGATTAACGAAGCGTGGGAGCAGCTATACAAAGCTGCAATGTCCCGTGGAAGAGAAAGTCAAGTAAATTATCTTTCACTTATAGCGGAGAAGTTGCGTAATATACCAACACAGTATCTAATAGACGAACAAGCGCTATTTATACCTAATGATGATTACGTGGTAAATATGGCAGGCTCGTTAGCTATGCAGGATTCATGTGGTTTCTATTATAGCGGAGAATCAACATGGTCGAATTATTTGATTTTTCCTATAATAGGTATGGATAGCACCGTAAAGGGTATTGGCGGTTTCAATCCGATGCTATACCTGCAGGCACATGAAACTGGCGATTTCTCTACGCCATACTATAGTTACTCTGCGAAGAGTTTGTTTCCTAAGGGTGATTATTTGTTTTGGGGACCTGATGGTTTTATAAAAGCATATCGTGCGGGATATGTTGTACTTGTTGATGGTATGTTTGATGCAATTCAACTAAGGGGAAATGGTTATTGCGCAGCTGCCTTGATGGGTTCTTCTGTAACGGAAAGCCTTGTTGCGCAGTTACGATTTTTTAATAAGGTAATAGTCATTAGTGATAATGACACTGCTGGTAATAAACTAGAGAGCTTATTAAAAAGAGAATTAAAGCATTGCGTATACCTTAGACAAGGATACGATAAAGATGTAGATGGTGCAATTAAGAAAGGGCACAAAGAAGAAGTCTTTAGTGTCTTAAATCGCATGATAGAAGAGCCTTTTTACATAGACCGCATCGCTTAAACACTTACTTTTACTAGAAAGTAAAAACCTTTTCTTAGAAATAAAACAGTTATTTACAATTGTAACAGAGTAAACGAGAGAAAGGCTCGATTTATTTCTGGAGTACAAAGAAAAAATTATTATAAGAAAAGGAGTAACAAAATTATGGCAAACACAATGGATTTATCTACGTTCTTGAAGGAACTTCAGGAGAGTGGGACAGACGGAACTTCTCGTTACAATCTTCGTAATGAGAATGAGCAGACAAAGGAGCGTGTCGGAAGCATTCCGAAGCTTAAGAAGGAAAAGAAAAAGAAGTCAAAGCTTCTTATTCCTGTCGAGTTGGCGATTCCTTTCAATCCTACAACTGGTAAGGCAGATGATACTTACAATCCTGATAAGAAGTTCCGTCCGCAGCTTGCACCAACTACAGTTGGTCTTATGTTGAAAGGCTATGCGGACAGTAATGCAGATGTTAAACAGACATTTATGGACAAGGCAGGTGTCGACAATTGGGACACTTCTGATCACGAGCACTTAACAGCTGATGATAAGGCAATTTTCAAGAAATATCGTGTACCTTCCATCTACACATTCCCAGTTGTACATGTGGATATTCCGGCTATGACAGGTGATTACGGCAGAGATTACTTGGTTAAGATTGATCGCGACCCTATCACTGGAAATGTTGTCGGCGATAAGAAGCTTATCACACAGGCTTATGAGTTCTTCCGTGATATTGCTTATGAAGAGTATCGTGATTTCAATGACAAGTGCATGAAAGGGGTACTTACGCTTACAGACAAACAGAAGAAAGAAGAAACATCAAAGATTTTTGGTCGTATGCCGGTTTCGGATGATCGCCCAGCAAACTATGTTCTTGCACTCGAGATTCCTTTGAATAACAAGGAAGAGATTGAATCGACAGATCTGAGACTTTACGAGTCTATGGAACTTGACTCTTTGAAGAAGATGTTGGTTCAGTTCAGACTTACAAATAAGATGCGTGAGTCCATCGACAAATACCTCAGAGGTGATTGGGAGCGGTTTGACAATTATTTCGATTTCTTTGAGATCGATATGAGTTGCCCTACAGATGGGGAAACACCGATGGAGATCGGACAGGGAACTTCTTATGAGAAGCCTTCTGTCTCATTGGCAACATACCCATGTAAGGACACTTTCACTGCTCTGTGGTCACAGTATATCGAAGAGATGCAGGATCTTGAGCGTATTATGATCGCTTCTACAAGAATTCCGAAATATGATGAGCATGTTGATGCACAGCTGTGCGCGTCTCTTTACACAGTTGTTACTGTGGATAACCAGTACATCACAAAAGATGTTATCAAGAGACATAAGGAGTTCATTACAATCGCTCTTGGTGATACCGGATCTGAGCTTCTTCTTGATTTGGAGATGGATTCAGAGAGTCGTGAGCAGGGACAGCTCAGTTCTGGAGATTCCGCAAAGGAAGTTAAGGAGCTGTCAGTTGATGATATCATGAATGAGGACAGTGATGAAATCGATCTTGATTCATTGGATGAGATTCAGTAGTTGAATATTTTAGGGATAGTACAAAAGTACTATCCCTATTTTTTATAAGGGAAAAATGATAAAACAGATAAGATTAGTCAATTGTCAGTCTTTAGAAGACATAACATTTAATTTTGCCACAGACAAGTTAAATGTTTTAGTTGCAGATAACAGTACGGGAAAAAGTGTACTTTTTAAGATGTTAAAGGTTACAGCAAACCCAGATGTTTTTCCTGCAAAAAAGAGAAGCCAGCTGATTCGCCGTGGTGCGGAATCTGCTATAATGGCTTGCCTATTTGATACAGGAGATCTTGGAATGACTGTAATCACTCAGAAAGCAGTTATTTATAAATTCAAACCATATGGGGAAACAGATTTCTTTGTTTCGTATGAGCCTGATCTTAGGTATATTAAGCAGCTTGGTTTACTTGTTGATACAAGAACTAAGTTTGTAGCTAATATTATTGACACTGATCAAGACATGCTTTTGGTTAACTCAGATCAAAGGGGTAATCATGAGCTTATGTGCTTATTAGCAGAATATCCGGACTTGATAGAGTTGAAGGATAAAGTATCAACCTTAGTGGCAACTTTAGCTGATAAAAATTCTAAACTGGTTGTTAAGGAATCGTCTTTAAAAGAAGCACTGAAGACATTAAATCATGGCGATGTACGGACGTTAGAGAGCTCCTATCAGAAGAGTCAAAATGCTTTTCAGCAATTAGAAAAAATTTCTGATGCACTATTGTTATTAGAACAGATTCATAAAAATTGTTCTGATGGTCTTGATTATAATAAAGCACTAAAGTTAATTGAAAATATAATATTTTTACAGAAGATTGCGCTTATACTGGATTCTGTAACAGTTGTACATCAGATAGATGCGGACACTGTGGCAAGAGCTAATGCACTGGCAGGAATCTTTAGTATTTTGCAAAACATCAACCCAGTGCAAATTATTTCTTGTGATTTAGAACCTGTATATGCATTACAGAATTGTTCTAAAGAATTAGATAAGATAGTCATAGCCAGTGATTCAGGTGCTCTTCCTGCTGTAGAGCAATTGATTGCAGTGCAGAATATGCATAAATGCTTAAAGGTGGCTGCATACAACAGTAATCAGATACAGAATATTGAATCAGATTGCTACAAAATAAAATCAGATTTGTTAAGTTCTGGAAGGACTATTCAATGTCCTATTCATGGGGAGGTAGTATTTGATGGAACGAATTGCTTACCTACTGGTCTCTGATTTGCACGATCAAGACAGAAATATTGATAATCGTTACGATTATCCCAGAGAAGTTATGCAAGTAAAAGACAAGATTCTTGAGCTGGGTTTGCGATATCATGACATGGGTTATGAAGTCAACTTGATATTGTTAGGAGATGTCTACAATCGTTCTTACAAAAATGTTACCGGTGCTATTTTGGCGAATAATTTTTGGATTGTAGCTAACAGAGTTTTCACAAAAATCTATAGCGTAATGGGTAATCACGAGACTACATACTACAGCTCGAATCCTTTCTTTACATTAGTGAATTCAGTAGATTCGATGAAGATTCAAACATTGAATAAGAAAGTGTGGCAACCTTTGGGATTATTCAATGTTATAGATATACCGGATTTTGTAGAAGTCGGAAATGTAACTTTTCATTTCAATCATTATGGTTGTCCTATAACAATACCTGAAAAAGGTGTGTACAACATAGGTCTTTTTCATACAGATTTTGTATTTTCAGAGATTGCCCAGGCATCAGAAAATACAAATAATATGCATGCATTTATAAAAAATTCTGTCAGTGCTAATAACAATGAATTATTGGAACTTTATGATGCGTGCTTTTTTGCACATCACCATAAATTATACGGGTGTTGGAATGTAACAACCGATTCTGGACATTCATGTATGATCGAGCACTTAGCTAGTCTTGGCAGACCAAATGTATCAGAAGTTGATGACAATTTTTTAGAAAGAGATATTCCGGCGGTAATAATAGAGGACAATAAGTTTAGCGAAATACAGCATAATTTTATTACTTTACTTGACAGAGCTTCGTGCGTAAAAGAGGACGTTGTTAAGGAAAAGCAGCAAAGTTATGAGAGAGTAAAAGCTATGAAAGCTGCCATCAATTATGTTCCTGACACAGATGATCCAATTAAGAATATACAGACAGCTATCATGGGGGACCCACTCTCAGCAAAAATTGTGGAAGAGTTATTGCATAGTAACGTGGACTCACAGACTCGTTATGTGCTACAAGAAATTTCGGAGGTTTTATAGGTGTATAATACTAATACAGATTTACAGCAGTTGCGTGATAGACTGCTTGAGAAAAGAGCTTTACAGCAGCAGGCAAAAGATGCTTCTGATAAAGCTATAAGCAATTTTGCTTCATTGGTAACAGATTATGTTGAGTCTTTTGGTTCATCAGAAAATTCTGTAGAGATTGTGAAGTATATGCAGCAAATAGATTTTGATCGTTTACACACGGATGAAGCTTATGTAGCAGCTGTTAAAGAGCAGTTTAAGGCTTTTGAGTTACGATTACAAAAAGAGTTAGAGGGACTTCTTAATGATTAGAGTTGATATCGATGATGTGAACAGTTTCCGTTTAATGTTAAATGCAAACGGAAATGAGTATATTGATGCCATCCTAGATAGTAGGGTGGCATTATTTGTGAATAATACACGAGAAATGTTTGCTTCGTGTAAGCTATCTTGTGTTTCAACAGATGAAAGTGAATCTTTCTCAGTGCGGATACCAAGAAAGTTGTTACTAAATTTTGCATCTGCTGGGTATTTTACTATTTCTTGTTCTGAAAGTGAAGTCACCGTAGCTTTTTTTGAACAGGATGAATTTGGTGTAAGTCTTACTTGTAAGGTGACTTTTGCCAGACAACAAATTTGGACAAATGACTATAAGAATAAGTTGGAACTTGTTGATAATACAGATGAGGATGCACCTATTGATTTAAGTTCTTGCGGAGATATTGTGAAAATAGGCAATCTATTGAAAGAGATTGTTAATATAAATAGGGGAGTAATCTCTATAAGTGCAGGTTATGCATTTAAGTTATATCAGCAGGTAGACACAGATGCCAATTTTTCTTTAAGTGCTAACAGTTTACTTAGCTTATTAAAAATAAGTAAAGAGATTTTCGACTATCGCAACTATGTTGGTGTAAAGAAGGGTTGCTTACTCCTTTTAGCCACAAAGACGCGTGGTCAAGATAATAGCGATTATGCTTTATTGGCGGAAGAGCGTGCTAGCTTTAAGGCAGACATCGATGTTTCTTATTTAATAAATTTCTTATCGAAAGTGCAGTTGGAACAGAATGTTATCAATTTCAATTTATTGGAACAGGGAGCTACCATTGACACCGGGGTACGGAGATATTTTATTCCAGTTATGGTAAAAAATTTAGAGAAGCATCCGTCTATCATGGAGTGCGTTGTTAATATGCCTAAGCAAATTTTATTAATATTGAATAAGTTAGTAAATGACGGTGTTATGTACCTAAGTAATAAAAAAACTTTTGTACAATTGGATGTTGGAGATTATGTAATTATTTTTAGGAGATAGCAGATGGATAGATCTACCTTAGAGAGTTATCGCCACTCTTTGAATAATAAGCTAATTGCCTTGGAAAAGGCGAAAGAAATGAATCAACGCTATGAGGCTTTACAGGCTTTATTGCAAAAGACGTCTTCTGTTTTGGAAGATAGTACGCAACAAACTATTAGATTGGAACAACTTGTCAAGATGATTGATAAAGAAGATTCTGAGTTTAAAGAGAGACGTATTACTTTTTTAAAAGATAGGATAACGCTTGAGCTTCAGAAAATTTTTCCGGAGGATGCTTTTACAGCATCCATAGATTGTGATTTCAAGAGGGGTAATGGTACTGCTTCGCTTACATTAAAAGATAAGTATAATATCGAGCGGTCACCGGATATAACAGAAGGAAAACTTTGTCAATACTTAATAAGTTTTGCAGCCACTGTTGCAACTGTAAAGGGGTTATCTTCTGACAATATTTATATTGATGAAGCTTTTGGTGTTTCTTCGGAAGCTAATCTACCAAGAATTGGTGAGATAATTGCTAACACAATTAAGGATGGGATGCAAATTATCTTAGTTAGCCAAAAGCCTGAATTATACAATGAAATTCCACGAAAAGAATTTCATTTATCAAAAGATACAATACAAGATGTGTCATTTATTGAAAGTGTAGAGGAATTTGGAGAAGAGGTGCGGGATGGAAACAGTAAAGATTAGTGATTTCTTATACCGAGGGGAGTCTGTTTTTGGTGTGAGTAATTCTTTTTATTTATCATTGTATAACTTCTTTAAGACTCATTCAGCTAGTGCAGACTACAGTTTGGAGGGTGTTGCTCCTTTTACTGAAGCTGAAATGGTGAGCTTAAGTGCTCACCATGTTTTCACTCAGAATCATGCAGCCACTCTTGAGCGTGAGATATATCATAAGCAGTTTATCATTTTAGAAGAAGCACAGGTTCGTGATAAAGATGCCTTGGGACGCATCATGAATAATGTTATAAGTAATGCGAGAACCCCTGGCCTAGTCTTTATCGAAAAGGATTATAATAAAGTAAGCTTGCAGGAGTTTACCGAGGATATCAATTGTGTAAAAGCTTCTTTGATAGGTTGTGCAATAATTAATGAGAGAGTAACCAATGAGAAATCTTTATTAACTAATGAAGATGTACTGCGTTCTTTAAAGGAAGCGGTGGATTATCACACAGGAAATCATTACACACTAGTGGATATCACGGAAGAATTTGTTCCTTTTGCATCCATTATTAGTGTAAATGATTATTGCAAATATATCGGAGCTTTGGCTGAAAAGGTATGCTCACAATATCAAGGAAAAACAGATGTAATTTTATACGCAGAGGGTCTTACCTATGATGTTGAAAAGATTTATTGTGTTCTTGCTGCTTATTGCTTGGTGCAATACTCTATAAAGTTTTATATAACTAGTGGTTCACAACTTTTGTTTAACTATTATGTTGGTATGGTACGAAATAAAAATAGTATGTTTCTGAATGACTGGTTGTACAATTTGGCTAATTTTCCTGCGTTTTCTGTTTCATGTAATCAGAATCAGTGTTATTTATGGGTAACTGATTTCTACGCAATGCTTGAATCAAGCACTGTACGAGATTATGAGATTTCTTTGACATTGTATAAAGCAAAGGTAAATATACATGATTGGTCTTTGCTCGAAGATTTTAAAAAAGAGCCTATAAATATTCCTTTACGTATGTTAAATATTCGAAGATTTCGGGACTACAATGATCTGGATGATTCTGACACAAGTGTTGCAATAGCTGCTTATGAGAAAATGAATAAATTGTTTAAAGCCGCTACTTGCAGCCTGCGTGATTGTTCCGTATTAGAATCAACAGAAACACTTACGTTGGAAGATATGTTACTGTTTGAACAGGGTAGCGAGCTTTTTGTTGCATATGTTTCCAAGGTTAATGGCGCTATACCATTTTTTGTGTATCCATTAACTAAGAGAGATAAGCCATTTCGTGCAGAGTTACCAATTAACAAGTTAGAGTCTTTGCAAGACCCTAGAGTATATTTTGACAGTGAGAAATATATTGAGAAGATATTGGCTGCTAACCACAATTATCAAAATAATTATTGGGTAAATGACAGAAACACTATACGTGGTTTGTTATTACAAGGTTTTGCTGGAAATCGTGAAAATTTTGATGTAAATTGTGGTTTTTCTTTTAATGAAGTCGGTGTGTGGTCTCATGCAACGTTGGCTTCTAGAACAACTTATAAGTCAGCTTTTCAGAAGTTATTTAGCTCTAAGGCTGTTGACAAATGGGAATCTATTTATGGGAAACAGCACCCAATGATTTCTAACAGATATTTTATAGCAAGTGATGATTGGAGGTATTAGATGCTTACTACGAGAACGCCTGATAATATTGACCAATATAGTTTTAATGATCTTATTAAGTTACTACCAGATGATGGAAATCCAAATTTACCTCGTGCGGCAAACAGAATGAAGCTTATTCGAGTGATTTTTGGAATACTTGGTTATGACTTATCGCCAGATTTAGCATTAGCACTTTGTGCAGAGCCGCAAGCTCAGTTAGTCATTGCCACTGCCGGTGGAGGCAAGACTACAGGTGCACAGATAAAGGCTATCTTGGAAAAAATTTGGAGGAAGAGCACACGAAACCCTGAGAGAAAGATTACAGGGGATAAAATACTATGCTTGGTTTATAATAAGCATAATGTAAAGCCAATGGAATCAAAGCACAAAATGCTGGTTAATCGTCTGCGAATGTCAAATATTGCAGATTTGAATATTGATGACCAGATTAATGCTTCCACAATGCATTCTTTTTGCGAACAAATACGTAAGGAGAATGTTGCAAAAATGCAGCTTACCGGATTTAAGTTGCAAACTGAAGGTGAAAGTAACACCTTGATGAAATTGGTACGTGACCGTGTATTAGCCAAACATAATAAAAATTCTAGAGCTTCCGTGAATGATATTTTGTCACTGTACAATTACATGCACGAAAGTTTATTGGAGGTTGATGGTCTTGTAGAGACAGATAAGTTTCAAGATATTGGGCTGCCACTAGACATACTATCTGAAATTTTTATGTTGTATGATAAGCTCAAGGTTACAAAGCGAAAATATGATTATGTAGATATGCTTGTTGGTGTCTATAATCTATTACGCAAAGACCCTGAGGCTCTGGCAAAAACGCAAAAGTACTTTGAGTATATTATTGCGGATGAGATACAGGATTTTACTCCCGTTATGATGAATATCTTGCATTTGTTTGTGAGTAACGGGACTCCTTTAATGTGCATTGGTGATGAAGATCAGGGTATCTATAATTTCCGAGGAGCTGATATTTATAATACTTTGGACTTTTCGGAAAAGTTTACTGGTGGAGAAGTTTACTCTTTACTGCGAAACAGAAGATGCCGCAAAAAGATTTTGGATTACGCAAAAACGGTCATTAGCGAAAATAAGATTCGTTACCATAAAGTAATTACTGGTGTAAAAGATGGCGGTAATATTGATTTACAGCCATACACGAGTATTGAAGGTGAGAATTTTAAGATAGCCTCAATGCTACAGAAGCTATCCGATGATTCACTGAATGACACAGTTGTATGCTATCGTGATCGTAACTCATCAATTATCTTGAGTGAAATATTAGCAGAAATGAATATACCATTCCATGTTATCAGCGGATATAGTGCTTACACGCATACACTGTATAAGGATATCATTTCCATCTTAAATGCATTAGAGTCTCCTCTAGATAGGAGACTTAGTCTATCTTTATACAAGGTGCTGCCTATTAAGAAAGATAAGTTGTATAAGATATTCAAATATGATGCTGCACATCATCGGTTTTTGGATGATAATCGGCAACATTTTGCTTCATATGACTTTGAGGATGCGATGGGAATCTCTAGCTTTAGTGAAACTATGAATGCATTAAAGGTATTATCTTCTATGATTCAGTCTGAAACTATGGATAAGATATTCCCTACTGTATGGAAGTTGCTGTGTAAATATCATTGGAATTTCATGAAGAATGATCGCGCAAATTTAAGTGTTTATGATTCTTATATTGAGAGCCGCGTTGATAAGGTATTCAATCAGCATAAAACATACAAAGTTATTTTCGATGAAATTGGTGCGAAGATGGAACGGTGTCGCCGGAATGATATGACAAAGAATGGTGTTGCTTTATCAACATTTCACGGGTTAAAAGGATTAGAGTATGAAAATTGTTATCTTATGGACTTAGATAATAGGCAATTCCCTGCCTTTTCTTTTATTGATAATAAGCCATATTCTGACCACGTAAAAAATGGTTTAAAGGAATGTGAAACTAGATTGTTTTATGTGGCTGTTACAAGAGCTAAAGATAATCTTATTTTGTTTTACAACGAAAGTAATCCGTCAAGATACTTAAGCTACTTACTGAACGGCTCAGCACCAAGTAGTACAAGTACAGATATAATTGCTGAAGAAATGATACAGCAAAATCAGGATACAATCGACAGTAAAGAGGAAAACATTCATGTAAACGCAGAAGTTGAATCAGAAGATTCTATGTTTGACTTATTGGATGACTTCGATGATGAAGAGCCAGCACCGGTTGTGAGTACTGTCGAGGACGATATGCTTGATTTACTTGATGACATAGATAATGAAGATGTTGCTACTAATGATTCTTCCATAGCAAGTAACAGCAGTCCGGATAATGAGGACTTACAAAAAATGGATTTAGGCTTCGAATCAAAAGCATCACATGCACCAGAAAGAAGCTCTTATTTAACAAGAATACTTTCTAACTTTGGAGGCTGATATGGATTTTTATGTAGCATTGCGAGAAAGAGGTTTACAAGATATCCTAAGACCTGTTGAGTACAAAATGTCGCAGTATCACAATTTTCCAGCTGTAGCAAATTTTCTAGATGAATTGACCGTAAATCCACATAAAAGATGTTTGATTTATGGTGATTATGATTTAGACGGATTGGTTTTTATCTTGGAAACTTTAGGTATTATGAAGACAATAAGTTTTGATAATTATGAGGTTTTCCGTTACCGGCAGCGAACACATGAATTAGATCGAGAAGCGGTACGTTACTGCATTCAGAACAGGTTTGATTATTTCATAATTGGAGATACCGGGTCCTCAGCATTAGAAACTTTGCGTGAATTAACGAATTATGGAGTAAAGGTATTAGTGATCGATCACCACGTTCCAGATTATAATTACGAGGATTATCCTGAGAATGTGGCGATCATAAATACAGTCCTCGAAAATAGAATATGTGGGGAAAATCGTTATGAGTACAGTGCTGGGGCATTGGCATACACTATCTATGATACATTTGCAAAAACGAGAGGATATTCTTTTGAGCAAGGGTATTGTGCATATGCTTTGATTAGTCTGTACGCAGATTGCATGAATATGGCAAATGCTTTAAATCGTGCAATTTATTATAGAGCACGAGAACTGGAAAGGGAGGAGTTACCTCCCTTTATTTTGCATTTTATGAATGAATATCAATCCTTTAATAAACGGTTTATTGGATTTTGGTATGCGCCAAGAATCAATGCATTATTCAGGTCAGAGTCTTTTGATATTCTGAATAAATATTTCTTTGATGAGTCATTGGATGCTATTCAAAGATCCACTCTAATAGCCAGTATTAACTCAATCTATGAGGACTGCAGAGATAAGACGAAATTATTGGTAGATTTAGTGGATGTTACAGAATACAATCATTTTGTTTTTTCTGATTTGGCAACAGCCGAGAGTAAACATCATCATCTTGTTAGGAAGGCCGAGAATTATACCGGACTTGTTGCTAATAAGTTATCAGAGAGATATAACAAAACAGCAATAGTTGTTTGTGAATCTACAAAGTACTATAAAGGTTCATTAAGAGATTTATACAGTAGGGCTTACCTACCATTATTCAAGCGTATTTGTTTTGCAGCTGGACATAACGCAGCTTTTGGACTAAAAATAAATTTACTAGAATTAAATAGCTTCTTAAATAAGTTGGAAAGAATTGATACGCTATTTTCAATAGAAAATATTGCAAATGAGCCTATTATTGTAGAACATGAATATGCTAATCCTGATCCATCATTGATTGAGGATATTGCCCTTTACAATGAATTTAGTGGTAGCACAATTCCAGTTGCTTATATTAGTAAGCGATTAGTGGGTTATATGCCTTATGAGAGAAATTCATACTATGAAAAATACGGATGGGGAGATACCTACTTTATACAGAGTGATTATAAGATTGATTTTGGTACAAAAATGATTATACAACCAATCAGGAGTGGTAGAACAAAATTATTGTATCAAGGATAGGAGGATACTATGAACTTAGAAGAATTAGAACCATACGTTGTGGAGTTTTTTGCAGACCTCGGTATTACAACAGATGACGAATTGCGTGATTATCTTGACACCGTTCTCGGTGTAATGGATTATGATAGCTATGATGCTATTATTATGGCTATTAGTGATGCATTGGATGAAGAATCAGTTGAGGGTGAATCAGAGCTATTAGAAGGACTTAAGGCTTTAGCGGAGGCATAGAATGAAATCAATTTTTATGATAAGCCCTGATTTCTTAGAAGTAAGCTATAAGGAAGCATTAAAATATGATTTTACTTTACAAGGTTATGGTAACTTTGTTGATGGAAAAAATGGTTTATTAAAAATAAATCGTCAAGATTTACTTGGTTTTGTATACTTTGCTACATCTTTACCTGAAAATTTGGAAGAGCTGATGGATTTTTTACATTATTGCGATCTAATGGGAAATAATAGCATGTTTCTGTTCGCATTATTAAATACAAAGGGCTTATCTGCAATCAATCTGACAGAGTTTAGTAATCTTTGTTTTGCATACTTAGGCATTGAGGAAGTTGTTACTGATAAGGTGCTGAATCGGGATATTTTTGGAACAATTCTTCTTCAAAATTATGAACCATACACTTTTGAGGAAGAGAAATCAGAAGTTCCAAGTGTCTTTAGTGTAGAAAGACTGCAGTATCGTCCGATCTTTAGTAACTATGTGTTACAATGTCTTTCCAAAGTGAACTTGTCAGATTCTTTTGAGAAAACAGTTGCGTACGATGAGGTGTATCGAAATTATAGTAAAGATAACGAGCTTCTAGCTGAGATCAGAAAGTTTTATATTGAGACTTTTTTCCATGATAGTATTGACAACAGTTATCTGTTTGAGTTGATTGATCAAGAGGACGGAAGTCTAAATTATGGAATGTACAAGGCATTGATAAATTTAGTCAGTAAAGAAAATGCTATAAAGGAGTGATAATTTGTTTAACTTAGACACTTTCATGCTGAGTGATCTTGAAAAAGAGTTACTTTCAGCCAGAGCTATAGATGATATTTCAGAACAATTATTTACTCTAGAGCTGTATAAGATTGTTGCGCGTGATGCAATCATAGCAGCTTTGCTACCTCTGTATCCAGATTTGTGCGATATCAAGCAGGTTAATCAGGCAGACGAGTTTTACACTATTGAGAAACAATATGAAGTGATAATTGATGTAATATCAAATAAAGAACTTCGAGTTATTAGTGAAGTTTTTACCGACGTGGATCGGGTTACTTTGAATATTGCTTTATGTAACTATGATGTTGAATACGCAATAGTTACAAAGCTAAATTATAGAGAGTTGCGTGGAGTTCCTACAGAGTCTTTATACGATAGCGATTTATTAAGTAAGCGTATCATAATAGAAGCTATAAATCAGAAAGCTACAGATATTCATTTTTCAGTAGAACATACTTCCGAAGGAGTACAATATCCTATTTATTTTAGATGTAATGGTCTATTGCATAAGAGTGATTTATTCACTCTAAATAAGGATTTGAATAAGGAGATAATATCCAAGTTTATTGAGAAAAAGACAAATAGCATAAGTTTGGATTTAAATAATTCTTCTGGTGTGACTACAAATAAGAGTGGTTTATTCAAGACACATTCTCTGGAACTACGAATATCTGCAAATGCTGTTGCAGATGGCCTTCGTTGTGTTATGCGATTACAGGAAAAGACCACAACCAGTTTACAGATGAACGAGCTTGGATTTGACAAGGAAATTCAGGAAGTGATTGAAGAATTAGCATACCATAACAGTGGTATCACCTTTATAACTGGAGCAATACGTACAGGTAAAAATACGACAGCTTTCGCTATTGCAAATGGTAAAGTTAAGGAGAATCTAAGTATGATAAGCTATGATTCACCAATAGAGGTTTTAATGCCTTTCCCACAGGTGGATTATAAAGATGATCCTAAGAGACTTTTAGATTGCGTACGCTTAGCAAAGAAGCAGGATATTGATATTGCATTTTTGAATGAGATTCCTTCCAAAGATGTGGCTTTTGCTGTTAAGGACCTAGTAACAAGTTCTATTGGCGTTATTACAACATTACACTTAAATCGAATTTGGGATTTACCATTTAGGTTATATGAATACTACGGAGAGAGTTATAAAGATGTAATTATGCAGACAAATGGTGTTATCAATCAAAAAATGTTTGGTGTTATGTGCCCATCATGTCGCAGACTATCCAAAAGCAGTGAAGTAAAGCAACCTTTTTTGCGTAAAGCATTGTTTTCTTATAAGGTAGATGATGTTTTCGTTAGTGAGGGTTGTAAAGACTGTTATGATATGCGTAGTGACAATAAGGGCTTGATTCCCGGAAAAAATCAGCCATATGCAGAAGCTCTTTTGTTTGATGAGGAATTGAAATCTCAGCTTGTCCATTGCAGCACACCTTGGGAGATGGCAGCTGTCTTAAAAGATACTGTATATAGCAGGGAATTAAATATAGAGCGTTTTATGGTACGTGCTATAAAAGCTGGTAAGTTACCGTATGATGCTCTGCAAGCTGTATTATAGGGGGTGAGAATTTTGATAGGATTTAGAACAAAAAAGAAATCTGTTATACATGAATCAGAGGAATCTTTGATTGAATCAACTGTAGCTAAACCAGTCGAATCGCTATCGGGAAACATGAAAAGTGCTATTGTGTATCTTAATAATAGCGAGCTGCAGTTTACTAATTGTGCTTCTTCTTATGTACCAATTGTTGCGTGGTTAAAGGATAGCATTTGGCTTGATGGTGTGGAGCCTTATATTGAGCATGTCCAAGAGCGAAAGAATGTAAGTAGTATCTTGTCAAAGGTCAGCAATGTTCTAAAAGGGCATGGTTATAATGGGTATATTCCATTAGATACAACTGCTTCGGTGGTGTCAGATTCTCCAACAAAAGCTAAGGTGGAGGTGAAATTGCTATGAAGCTAAAAGCGATAGTTGCAGGGATCCTTACAATAGTCATAATTGCCTATGCTTGGAGATTTCCTGTAGGAGCTTACAAATACTATACGGATATTCGAGAATTTGAAGTCTCCTGTAAAGAAAATGAGCAGGCAACAAAAGATCTGACTTATGTAAATGAAACGAATAAAGAATTGATTTTGAAGTCGTATAAGGCTCCCCAAAATGGAGCAGTGTACGACTTTTGTACTGAATTTAGTAATGAAGGGTGCAAGATTACGAAAATCAGTTCAAAGAAGTTAACATTCGGAGTTGCAACAAATATAGCAAGTGTGAACTCAATTGATGAAACGCACGCTTTGAATAATGCTGATTTATTAGAACTTGTTGTAACTTATGATAGTTTACCAGAGTTACTGGAAAATATGCAAAAATATGCGGTAACTAAATTGATTGTGTATCCAACTGATAAATGTGCTGTAATAACATTCATTATGTTAGGGGGTGTTGCCTAATGGTTGAGATATTCATTTCCTTAGACAAGATCTGCACAGTAATGATTACGAGTAGGAATAATATTATTTTTTATAATGATTATGATTATGAGGCTTCGTTACTTGATCAACTATACTATTTATTTGATTCTGTCAAACCGGATAGTGCTTATGTAGTACTTAACCCAACTTATGATACAAATGTTTACAGACATGTATATGTTACGGATAAAGTACAGATAGGTGATTATGTTTATAATGGTATCGTATCTCAGGAAGATATCAATAAATTAGTACATTTATTTAATGTATTAAAAATTGAAAATATTTACTTCTATGATAAGATGCATTTTTATAATCATTTTTTGCCAGAAAATGCTTGCGGTATTGATTATGCACAGGGTACTTATACAGTATTATGTAAGAAAAATGAGTTGTTCTCGCTATCTTACACTAAGAACAATGTAGAGCAGATGCTCTTACAAAATTGCAGAAGAGCACAAGTAACTGAGCTTGTAGATTTTACATCTTTCATAGATTATGATTGCATTAGATGGTTTGAAAACAGTGCACAAATTGGAGATATTAACGTTTTTATAAAATTATCTGTTTTTGGTTATTTCAGATTTTTGAATAAAGATGATAATATTGAGGATTTGGTTTCTGTAAAGTTTGATCGCGATTTAAATACTGTAACTTATGGTACTGAATATGTAGAAGACTCACATGTGCTGAAAAGTGTGCCAGTCCCTGAAGCTACGGTAGATGAACAATTACAAGTCACTGCGAAACAAACAGAAAGCAAAACAAAGGATTTAGCCACACATGCTGAAAAAGAACCTAAGAGAAAAAGTAGTATTGTGCTAACTGTAGTTATAATCATATTGCTTATAATTATAGTTGGTGGTGCTTGCTTGTATTTCTATTTGTCACAGCAGTATAAAAGCAAAGAGAATCAATATCAGATTAGTAATGATGCATTTGAGCATGAGAAAAATATTGAAGCAAGCTTAAAGCAGATCTTGCAGGAAGACACAGTGGCTTTATATGACACAGTAGCTTCTTCGTGCGACGCTACTGATATTGTTGGAAGCATTACTTTCAATAATGATAGTTTGGAAGTTTTATTTTATGTTCCGGCAGATTCTGATATCGAAAAACTTAAAAATGCATTGGCAACTCATTTTGAGGTCAATGGTATTGCAGATAATGGAAAGATTACTATTGGAGATGATATCTATTCTAAATATGTTATTTCTTTATCTGAACTTAGCGAGTAGGGTAGTAAAATACCCTACTCGTTTTTGATAATTTAATTAAATAAGGAGGCTTATTATGCAGTTAGGTAGTTTTTATGGATTTACTGCACCAATGCTGCTACTTTCCTATGATGCAGAGTTATTATCTATTACGCAAGGATTTAATGCAGCATTAAATCGTGTAGCAGCGATGGATACAAAGCAGGAGCTTGTCTGCTTTGAGAGAGTGCTATCGCAGATTCCTGTATTATACCAGCCTAAAAGTGCTGGAACTTTGGAGAAATATAGCACATCTGCTATGGTGCAAAATGGTGAGCTTGTTGGAAGTTACTCTAATGAGGTTAACGCTGAAGAGATTAGAGCTGATATTATAGCAGCTCTCGGAGATCAATGTGCAGTACGTCTGTTGGAAAAGTTGCAGGAGTCTGAAGAGTATAATAACGCTTTCTTGGATAGAACTTATTTTTTGCGGAATCTGGAAGAGTTAGTTCTATCTTTAATGAAAGATAAAACTTTCACCTTAGACAATATCAATAAATTAACACGAGAATTTATTAAATTGTTTAAGACAGATGGTGAACATCATGATAATAGTGAGTTACAAAATGACATTATGTCTTACTGCGAAGTTAGTATGACGATACCTGAAGAGTTATCCATTGATGGACAACATTTTCAGCTCTCCGAGGATGAGCGTAAACTCATTCTATATTTTAAAAAACATCATAAAGAGTTGAAAGAGCTGGAGACCGGGTTGCATATTACTGGGTGGAATGATGATGCAGTTTTCAATGTATCCTTTATGGATTTTATAGCAAGAAAGCCAACAAGTTTATACTACTTAGTAATTAATCAGTTTGATCATCTTAAAAACTCAGATATTCGGCTATTTCCTAGTGTATATGCTTATGTGTGTAGCGAATATGGGAAACTTAAGAGTTTGATACAAAAGAGATTACTAACAGAAGATAATACTTTGGAAATGGTGGATGTTTCTAAGATTGAGACAGATAACACAGAGCTTGATGTTTACTTGACCGAGGTTTGTGCTGAGCTACAGATTGACCAGATGGCAAAATCCGATTTTGAAAAATTAGAAAAGCTATACTATCATGCTGCTAATTTAACAATTGATAGTATCAATGAGATCTGTTCTACAAAGTTCACTAAAGCATCTTTTGAGAAAACAATGCAAACTTTTGATGATATAGGTCTGGGTGGCTTAAATCTTGTTACGCTTTCTCTGATGCAAGAATCCTTAAAAAATATTATCTTTACAGACAGTAATAAGATTTTTAAGTCTCCTAATTATTTGGAAGAATTACAAAAAGTTAGCAATGATGTTGAGGCATTGTTAGGAACTTTGCAGCCAATAGGGGGTGATTTGAGTGTTTAATTTACAAATATTTGATGTAAGTGCTTTACTTCATTATGGTATGAACAGTTCTCGTTATAAGGATGACGCAAGCTATGGGTATCTTGTAGGTGGTATTCATAAGGTTATGTATCATGTTGCATCAGCTTTTAATAATAGAGATAGTGTGGTACTCGCTTTCGATGGACGGAACAATTTCAGGAAAAAGCTTATGCCGGAATATAAAATCGGTAGAACTTCCAACACTGCTGTTATTTCTCAGGCAGAGCTACTATATGAGAATTTACCAAGAGCTGGTATCACTTGTTATAAGTTTGATGGTTATGAGGGTGACGACGTTATTAATTGGTGCTGTAACCAAGCCACTGGATATAATACAGTTTATATCTATGGTAATGACAAAGATTTGATTCATAATGTGCGTGGTAATATCGCATTCAAGAATATCAATGATGGTGAGAATTTAGTCACAGCTGCTAATTTTCCTTATGCTATTGAGCGAGGCGTCTATATACCTTTTAATTTTATCAATATTCGTAAAGTTTTAACTGGATGTAAATCTGATAAAGTGCCACCATTTGTATCAGAAAATGGTCTTAAGGGTTCCGATATCTTTGATTGGTATCTGCAGGTATTAGATGCGAAAAAAGTAGATTTTATTTATCAAAATACTGCAAATCCTAATCTGTTGCTAAGGTGTTTACATTATGTAAAGGATCTTACTGATAAGGATTTTGAAGAATTACAACGACGTATTAAGATTATCTTTCCAGCCGAAATGCCAGAAGATTTTACATTCACTTCTACCGCTTGGAATAAATATGATAAGGATTGCATGGAATGGTTTTTATCATATGTAAATGATTTTGCTTCTATTCGTTCTCTACGCTTACACAAGCGTAATTTAACTGATGAAGATAAGGAATCTTTACGAGCAAAGCAGCGCTTGCTACAGAATGGTGCTTTTGCTGTTGACAGACAAATGGTAGTACATGATATGGACGCATACGATGATTCGTTTATTACATTAAAGGAGTTCTGATAATGAAGATACCAATACGATATGAAAGGATGAATCATATTCTGGCTATGGGAGCTCCAGAAATTGGGCGACAGTTCGATATACAGATACAAGATACTATAGTAGTTGTTTTTTCTGAGTATGTAAAAAGTCAGCTACATATGAATATTTTGGAGTTATTGAACCTTAAACGAGATATCTTCGACTATAAAAAAGCCTATGATTATCTAGTTCTTGGTGAATTACGATATCAGCATGAATGTCAAAAAGTATTGAATTTTTTCTATGAAGATATCACGGCTTTTCTCGTGCATAGTCAAAATAATTTTAAAATAGAAGTGAAAGACGATTCTGGTTTATACGAAAGAAGAAAACGTAATATTGAATATAAAGAAGTGCGTGCTCAGATAGAACAGCTAGCTTCATTGCAGGGGCTGGATTTTGAGAAGGCACTTCTTTTTGTGAAAGAAAATAAAAAGCTTGTTTCGATTCTTGATTATGTAACTGCAAAAGAGGAGTTGCAGAACAAATTAGATTCCTATACTGCTGTTGCAATAATGCGAGAAAGAGATCGGAACTTAGTACAATGGGAGGTTTCAGATGAAATTTAATGTTCCAACAGGATATGGAAATATCCTTGCTAATTTTATTCGACAGTTATTACTAACAAAGGTCGAAACTTGGCGTCCAGTAGCTTTTAAGATAGACGAAACGGCTAATGTCGTTTCTGCTGGAGCTGAGATTATCGAAGATTCTGTAGAGATTATTAATAATTTGAATGATTATCTTTACGATATTGATTGTGACGATAACGTTTTTGTATTTTCAGCAACTGTGAAAAATTTAACAACAGATGATTTGTCACAGGGAGCTGTTCATATCTTAAATGCTGCTAATACAGCTACGATTTTTCAATCATTACATCAGGAAGTTACGGTCAAGATTTATTTCCGAAAAGCTGCTGGTTCACTTTATCAGGAGCAGAACTTATTTTTCTTAGAGCAGGAAAAGCATGTAATTGAAAGTGCTAATAATGTTGTTGTGTTTAATAGCCGTCATACAAACTTTAGCACGATTTCAGTTTCAGTGGAAGAATACTCGGACCACGAGGAGCAGGTTACATTAGACATTGATGCTAAATATGAGGTTGATGTTGAGTCTATGGTAAAGCAAGTTTGTTCTAATACGGCAGCTTTACTACAAAAAATTGGTTAATTATTCAAGAAACTCCTTGGTTTTTTAAACCCAAAAGAGCTTCTTTGAAAATTATAAAAAATTATAAAATGAAAGCGAGGGGTGTATGTTGCTTACACTAGACAAATTAAAAAATGTCGGTGCGATTTCAGTTGATTATGAATTGCAGGATTATCACGGAACAAATAGAGCTACACTAGCCGAGGTTAACTTTTGGTCAGATAAGAAGAAGTCACGATTCGACGGAGTAATCTCGTGTGATAACGTTATGTGGGCAGCCACGTTGAAAAAAATCCCGATTGCAAAAGCTTCTAAAGTTTATACAAGTGATGGTAAGAGCCTTGTTTTGTGGGATAGAAAAAATAGAATTGCTTTCAGGAAAGAACTTGTGGGTAACAAATTAGTTACTATTTCGCAAGTGAAAATGCCATTACAAAAAATACATAATAAGGAGGATATTAATATGGCAGCAGCAATTAATTTGGAAGGAAATCTGGCTGATATGGATCTCGGTATCGGTACAGATGTAACACCTGTATCTCCGGAGCCAGTAGCTCCAGCAGCAGTTGAGGGTGGTAAGAAGTTGAGCGCTCAGGCTCAGTTGAATAAGGCTATGACTGAGCAGTTTAAGGATGCGACAATCGCAAAGACAAATGATACCTTGATTAACTACAATCAGCGTTATGGTCGTGCATACGGCTTCATTACAAAGACAGATAAGACAGTTCGTCTCGGTCTTAAGAACCAGTTCAAGACAGATGCAAATGGTAACAAGATCCTTGTTCCGGATGCAGATCCTGCAGTTAAGCAGCAGTATCAGGATTATCTCGCAAAGAAAGAGGGAGTTAAGTGTCCTCCTCTTAAGTTCTTTATGAGAGAGCATGCTCTTAACTTCCGCCAGTCAAAGCCAGGAAAGATCATCGGTATGATCATTGGTACACCAGTTACAGTTGATAAGATCGATTTCAATGATATCATGGCAGGTAAGGCTGATTTTGTACGTGAGGATAACCCAGAGCTTACAACGAAGGTTCTCGGTATCGAATATGCATACATCTACCTTGTTGGTAACTACGATGGAAGAATCATGGAGTCAAATGCAGTGCTTGGTGCAGCCGCTTCTTGGATCAATGTCAAGGGTGTTGTTGATACAAAGGCATTCGAAAAGACAAAAGAGTACAAGCTTCGTTACAGCCTGAAGCTGGAGGCTGCAAGCAAGGCTCGTAAGTCTCTGCTTATTGATGGAAACTATATCCCGGCTAAGTTGTATAAGTCAGTTGCAGCTTCTGCTATCACAGCAGCAAATGCTCAGGGTCTGAACAACAGTGTTCTTGCTATCTTCAAGGATGGTACAGAAAGACTTGCCGATCTTACAGATGAGTCAAAGAAGCTTCTTATTAACGACAATACATGTGTTAAGTATTTCAGCACAGGCGCAGACAAAGAGCCAATCCCAGCAATCCCGGCTTTCGATGGTTCTGGTGATGTAAAGGATGTTCAGATCGCAATCAGAGATGCTAAGGTTTCCAGCACAGGCAAGAAGACCTTCCCATTCGTATTTGATGATGATTTCTCTCATGTTGTTGCAAAGCCGGAAGTTGCAGGTATTATGCAGCTCGCAGGTCTGTCAGCAGATCAGCTCGAGAAGGACGTTAAGGCACTTCTTAAGACAAAGCCATCAGGAAATAACGGCGGCAGCCATGACAACTCACTGGATCTTGAGACACTGAAGAAGTTTGCTATGCACAAGCAGAGCAAGGATATCAGTGATCTGTCAAAGATCCTCGCAGGTCTTAAGTAATCACGCGGTTGCGGAGTGTAAAAGCTCCGCAGTTGCTTAAAAATAATGAGTAGGGTACAGGAGTAAAATCCTGTACCCTATTTTGTATTTATAGGGGGTATTTATATGAGACTATATAAATTTGATGATGTTATTGGTAACAGTCAGACTGTTGCTATTTTAAGGCAGTCGGTTATAAATCACTCATTCAAGCAAATATCAGTATTTAGTGGAATGTATGGTACTGGAAAAAGTACTTGTGCGGAAATCACAGGTTTAGCACTCACATGTAAGGAACCTGTGAATGGTAATCCTTGCTTATTATGTGATAATTGCAGAAGTACTTTGAGTGCTTTACGAACAACTGGAGCTAGTTCACATGTAATAAAGATAAATGTAGCACAGAAAAACACAAAAGCTGATGTGGATGAAATGATTAGAGATATATTTATTTTGAAAGCTTCAGACACTCGTGTGGTTTATATCATTGAGGAGGCTCATGCTTTATCAGATGCTCAACAGACTGCACTTTTGGAAGAATTAGATAAAATTCCTGAGGGAGTTTTTGTAATCTTCTGTACAACAAAGCTCACTAAGTTACTTCCTGAGCTACGAAGCAGAGCAATTGATTTTACATTTGGTAGAATAAACGACCAAGATGCTGATAAATTGTTAAATAAACTTTGTGTGAAAAACAATTATCCAATGGATGATAAGGTAAAGCATGTGCTTATTAGTAACGCACGAGGAATTCCTAGAAAATTAACTAATCTTTTTGATTTTGTGTCATCTGGGCAGTATAAATCTGAAACGATTGCTCAATTCTTAGGTGTGATTGATGAAGAAGATTTTATAACGTTGTTTGATGTTATGAAATTAGAGGATATGTTTATCTTTGTCAATACAGTAGATGGCTTGCTGAAAGAGAATCAAGCAGATGCTTTAATTGAACAGCTTAAAGAGTTTATTCTTCGCGTTATCTTTTTGTTAGAAGGTAATATTGCAGATGGGTTCAGTCAAAAGGAGACTCAGCAAATTAGAGATATTTTTGCTGGTGTAAATATAACTCAGTTGGCTAATTATGTGACTTCGTTACCTATAAACTGTTCAGAGGTAGATTTTAAATATGCTTTATTTAAAATGAGACAAACGATGCAGAATCGTAATATAAAGCAGGTTGTAAGTTCTAATTCTGTAACAGCGGTTAAACAGGATATCAGAGCAGCTTCGACAGCAAAAGAGCTGGAACAGACAAAGAAATTTGAACAAAATACTAATCAGCTTAATGGATTAAATATAGCATTCATGAATAATTTTGGAGGTAACTAATGCGTGTAAAAATTAGAGAAAAACTAGATACAACGCAAGCTGTTAATCTAAGAGCTCTAAAACCTATAGATAAAGTTAAAGCAGGTTTTATTGTACAGTGGCAATCTACTAATTTTTATCGAAAACACAAATTGCGAAAAGATGAAGCTGCTTATATTGAGCAACTTAGAAAAGATGAAAATCTAAAAGAGATCTTATTAGCGCGATTGTATGGTGAGCTAAATAGAAATAGCACTTTGCAGAAAAAGGATCGTGTTTGCGAAAGTATGATTCTTACAGTCAATCAGCATTACGAGGATAGTCTACGCAGACTGTTACCAGAAGTCTTTGGATTAGAAGGGCAAAATCATAAGGATTTTTTGCCATTCTCTATTCAGAGAGTTAATGAGAATGCTGATATTCGTAGAGCATTCACAGAAATGCCCATACTACTTAATTGTAGTAAGAAGCATCTTTAGGGGGTGTTATTATTAAAAAGCAAAAATATTTAATCTTATTGGCATTAGGTTGCTGTATAACAAGTACAGTTTATGCAGCTACTCCACCGACGTCTTTAACAGAAGCATCCACAGAAGCATCAACAGAAGTGTCTGAAGAGACAACAGAGACTACCACAGAATCATCGGATACAGAAAATAGCAGACTTAAAGAAATCAGAGTATTAAACAATCAGTTTAGTAATTATGATTTCAAGTCTCAGTATTCACAGGAAGCTTTGGAGCATTTAGCAGGTGATAGAAAATATGTTCTGGATTTAGGTGAACAAAATCAGAACTTGCAGGGATTAAGTCAGGAATTATCTTGGTTGATAAGTAATAATATCATTAGCAGAAATGTTCAGTTGAGCGCTAATGATTGCAATTTTGTAAGTACTGATTACACAAAACCTATAACAAAGACAGAGTTATACACAGCATTATACAAGAGTTATGATGGTGTACTGGAATCACGACCTTATTTGTTTAAGAATACTGATGACTCTGTCTGGGTGTTGTCTAGTGCTAATGTGTACGAGTTATACCTAAAGAAGTGCTTGGATAAAGGTTTGATAAGTGAAGCTGATTTAAGCACTGAAGCCGGTAAAAATTTTATTGAAGCGTATAAAGCACTGAGTACAAATGGTAGTAAAGCAAATATCGTTTGGGATAATACCTTGCAGGCGACAGACGATGTAACGGTTTTTGGAGCATCACACGATCTTAGTGCTGATAAACTTGTTGATAAGATTCCGACGTACTTTGGTAAAGAAGATATGCTAACTTATGAGGCTCTGAATGTGATTGCAGAATATCTTAGAGTTTCCGAAAAGGATATGTCTAATCTGGAGTCTTCTATTATAAGTTACAAATACGGTGTTAGCTATGTGGCTAATGTGGATGATGAAACAGCAAAGAATATTGAGTTTCTCATAGCCAAAGGTGTTTTGGATTACGATGATCCTAGTTTCCTAAGCAGGCTTTTCTGCCAATTTTCATATGAAGATGCCTACAAGATTTTATACCGCGTAGCAAACACAAGTGCGCGTTTGAACTTTAGCGAAGTGCAGTTGACAGATAATGATAACTTTTGGAAAAATGAAGGATTTTATGCTGATAGTCTTTCTATCACTGAAGCAACTGTCTTACCAGAAGTGAAAACTATTACAGCTGAGTACTGGGACGAATTATTACGTAATAATTCACAAACAAGTAAACCAGAACAAGAAGAGGAAAATGGCAATAGTCATAATACTTTTATAAATGATATTCTGGGGTACAATGAAGATTGGCTTATGATTGCTCATGCTGCTGAGATGCAAACATTTACGGTTATAAAAATGTTTGACACTCAATATGATTATCAGTATAAGGATATTGCTATAAGTGAATTGAGTACTTCTGAGAACAAACCGGAAGAATTCGTTTCTTACGAAGAGCATACATTTGGCTCTGGTGATAATACATCGAATATGGCTAAAGTAACTTTTAGGGTACAAGCCAAAGACTATGCAACAGCGGTTTTGATGATCGATAACAACATCACAATAGAAAACAGTTTGAAGAGCACTGATTCAAAAAGTTATACAACAATTGCTTCTAATGGCGAAGAGATAACATTGATACCGGCAACGACATTGCAAATATCAATGTCAGATATTTCAATAATTGAAGACAAAGTATTAATGAATACTGTAACTGGCGTTACAGCTGTATTTTTACCGGAAGCTGGATATGCATTAGTAGGCAATAGGGTAATCAGATCAGACAAACTGATTGTGACGGATACATCGGATCAGATTTATTATAATTTGGAAGTATTATGCTACTTACTTGGCAACACATACTTAAGCTCCTTAACAAATAAGGAGCTTTTTATTTGTAATGCTTTACAAAATGAGATGACAGTGCCTGTTTATGGTTCTAATGAAAATGAACTATGTAAGACCTATGTTGTCGATGTAGGACAGGGTGATAGTGTAGCCAAATACTATAACGTAGATAACGTTGATCAAGGAATAAATTGCCTAACAAGGAAATTCCGTGTAAATGAAAGTGATGTTTACCTAAAAGTTGAATGGGAATATGTTGTACCAGATGTAGAGGCATTATCACAATTTTTAGATAATAATTTTCTTGGGCAAGGAAATACCCATATTGGGAATAATCGTCAAACTGAAACCAGTTATTTGACACTGCAAGATGTAAACGAAACGATTTACACGAGACCATCAGATACTGAATTACAGGAATGGTGGGATTCTAATATCAGTGTCTCGAATTCCTTAGCTAACTTTATGTATGGCACTGCTGGTGTTGAATATGTGAAGTCTGGGTACTTAGTTCCTAGGTTAACTATTCTGAGAAAAAGCAGTGTTTCTGATAATGCAATTTCGACTTTGTTTACAAGTAACGGTTTTACTTTAGATAGTACAGGATTGCAATACTGTGGCAGTACAACCAATTGGTGGCAAACATACTATGGTGCAGAAACTATGCAAAATAGCAGTATGAAAGCATTAGCACAGAGTAGTAGGAAATGTGAAATTCTAAATTATCAGGATAGCGCTAGTGGATCTTCAGCTGAGAATTATTTTATTACCAAAGCTGCGGTGTTATATCAGGCGGTAGATAGTAATGATCTTTTAGAATACAGACAGGATAAAATTTTTCTGAAGACTAGAGTAGCAGAATCTAGCGTAGAATTAGCAGCCGGTACTATTTTTACTTACAATGGTAATGAGTGGTTATATCAAGGAACCCGCACAATAAATGGATCAAGTTATTACGTTGTGCAGCCAAATTTTACAATAAGTCAATTTTGTCATAAAACTATTTATAACACTGAGGAATACGGGATTCTTCCTTACTATAGTAATGGACATCTGAATCTAAATAATTCAGTTAGTGTTCAAATGTTATTTGCTAATGCAAAGACAAATGTTAATAGTTTATACCAAACTTACTTTAACACAACAGCACCTATAGGTGTGTACAATACAGGCACTGATTTATTTGGATGTACTAAAGATGATGTTGCCCCGTTTTTTACTGCGTCTATAGAAACAAATGCTTGGTATGTAAATGATTCAAAATTGATTGACAAACAAGGCACAGAAGTTACACCAGCATTAAATGCTGTATTTAATAAATATCAGCAAAAAGATGTGAACTTTGTGCCAAAGTTATATATTCCAGCCGGGAACTGGTTTTTTTACGGAACAGCAGGGAACTATTCAATTATGGATGGCCCATTAGCAACTAGTCTTGGAATGAACCATGTCTTTACTACTGGTATTATGCACTCTGTGAAGGATAGTATTATTTACAAGTATACAAATACAGTGCCAGTAAAAGACTTGGTAAATGAGCAAGTTATTCTTATTAATGATGTGCGATATAAGGTTACTACTGGAAAGAATGGTGACAAGGTATTAGTTTCTGAACCTATCAGAAATAGTGGTTTAGTTCAGAGTTTGAAGACCACTTCGGATGAGACAGAAACATTGAATGCTATTAAAAGATACTTGTTCACTGGTATCCGTGTAAATTGTGGAGGAACAGATTATTATCTTAGTTCTTTTATTAAGAGTGGGGCAGTCGGAGATTTGCATAATCCAAACAGTGTCTCTAGTGTATTATACGAGAAAAGCGGAAAGCGTTATGTTTATGTTGATGCTGGTGCTGTTATGCAGTCACCAGATACACAGTCACCACAATTTGTGTGTGTGAGTATAACATTGGAGGATGGATTATACGCTAGACCTACTACGAGTAAAATGAATACGTTTGTACTGTTGATGGTTAGTTCAATAACGCCAGATACAGAGGTTGACAATATTCCATTTTATAGTGAGAGTCTTTCATATGCTTCAGACACAGTAGCAGCTGTGTCCTTAGAGACAAGCACTTATTACGTATCTCAGTTGTTCAAAGAAGTGAAGCAGGGTTATAAGAAGATGATGCGGCAAGCTTTTGCTGGTGATGTTATCACTGTAATCTGGATGTTTGTTTTTTATGGGTCTGTATATCTAGCTATAATAAGCTGGATAATGTATTTCATTCTAACAAAAGGTTATACACGTAAATTTTTTGAGGTACTGACTGTACCAACTGGTAATAATGGATACTTAAGAAAAGGATTTGATTTGATTAAAATTCTTACCTTTGGTATTTACAATATTGATATGGAGCCAACAGTTGGAAGGACTGTTGTGACAAGTTTCATTAGTTTCTTTGTTTCTTACGCCATAGTATTCTGGCAACCATTTTAATGAAAGGGGGTTAAGCTATGCCATATACAATTATAGCTAATGGAGTAGATCATGAATTAACTGATTTATTTTACACACCAGCATTTTCTGGTGCTTGGAGCGTTTTCTCTAAATTCAACTGGCTTGGTTGGTTGATGCAGCTTATCATCTCAACGTTTTGTCTGATTGGTATTTTCTTAACAATGTATCAGATGTTAGTAACTCTGTTATATCTGAGTTCAAGAACATCGTTTGATAGAATTCATGAGATAAAGAATGCTGGTAAGGGTGGTAAAATCTTAGGCTTACCAAATTTATTTAAGGACACAATTGTCACTGCAAATAATGGTACAGGTTTAGACGCTATTTTATCATTTTTCTTGTCACTTATGCCTGATGTTAAGGCATACAGTGATTACTCAGAAAATCGAAGAAGTTACAATTTGCAGGATGATGATACAGTGACGACGTATATGTTGAAGAAGTCTTTACCGACAATTATGATTGTATTCTTCTTCAGTATTGGTTTTAATGGTACATTGTTCAGGGCATACGGAATGCTGGTTGATGCTATGGGTACAGCAGCGGCTGAAGTCGTGTCCACTGATTTAACTAAGACAGTTACGAAGTGGATGAATTCTGGAAAAGCGTACAAGTTTGCATATGATGCAGACGGGTCTGAGTTTGGTGAATTCAGACAAAAGATGGCAGAAGAAATGTACACATCAACATTAGCTAAAACAGATGATTTGTCGACGAACGCTAAGCTGTATATTGGACAGACCATTGAGAGTTACATCAACCAGAATGTAATAATTAGTGAGGGTAGTAACATGGTCGGATCAGTAGAAGTGCCTGGTTTTGATGGTTCAGACATTGACTGTAAAAATCTGCAGGTGAAGGTAGTTATTAACGCTACACAGAAATATGCAGGAAGTACAACTAATTCTGAGGTAACCGGCCAGGGTATTTCGATGGACAATTTCGGTATTACCGGAGATAGTGCAAAGAAATACTATATGCATATCTTTATTACAAAGAAAGCTAATTCGAACACAACGAATTACTTCCAGGTTGATGAAGATGATGCAACTAACAGTGTCAATGAAAATACTGGTGGTGGTACTGGTAATTCTGGTGGCTCACAGGAAGCACCTACCGGATACTAATTTAGGGACGCACAGTGTAAAAGCTGTGTGTCTTTTTTGTGTAAAAATTCGAGAAAATAGGGGGTGTCCATGTGAAATTAAAGAAAGCCATGATAGCTGCAGCACTTGCAGCCAGTGTTTTATTCACAAGCACATCGGCTTCATACACAGCTCTTGCGGCTCCAAGAGAAACCACACAGGAACTTGCTAATTATAAATTAGCGATTACTACCAGAATAAATGAGATAGAGCAAGCATTAGCTTCTAATTTATCATATCAAGTAGGTGCCTTGAGAGAACTCAGATATATAAGTGAGTACTTTATGTATTTTCAGCATGCAGCCAGAAATGCAGAAGATTTAGGTTTTTCTTCGCAGGAACTTGATTATTACGGTAAGCGTATTTTGGCTTATGTGGATTCTTTTAATGGAAAATATGCTGACGAGTCTGATAAATATGAGCCAGTTCAGCTTAACTTTGGTGATACTTCTCTAAGCATTGATGAACGATATGCTAATCTCATATCATACAGTGTCACAGCTTTGCAAGATACTATTGTGTCTTACTATGATACTGTAGCAACTAAGTGCGATCGGAACATGCCTTCTGCGGATCCTGATAAAACAGAGTATCTCAGAAAAAATTCTCTGATAGCAGAATACTTATACAAAGGGTTATTGATTTATCAGGATGTTCCTATTACTTTGAATAATATTATGCCAACAGCTGAGAATGGGGACAGGGTAAAATACTCTGTGGACGGTAGCGGTTCTAATGATTCAATGAATAATAGGGTTGCTAATATTGTATCTAGCCATGAAGAGCTTTTGCAATATGGAAAGAAAGTTAGCCAGAAGAGCAATAATAATAGCTTGGATGTTGACTTAGAAGATACCGCACTTGAAATGTTTACTAATATTGAGCTTGATGAAGACGGTAATTATGTGTACCCAGATGAAGTGTCACTCAGTCAGCCATACTTGGCTCTGCTTGCTGGTAGTAGCGTGTATACTCCATTTCAGTCATACACGGGTTCATCAGAGTTTACTAATGCTGTATCAGCTTTAGCCGATAATGATGTGCAAGCGCAAACTCTTATACAGGCATATAATAAATACAAAGATTTACGAAAGCCTCTATATAAGAGAAATATTTCATCAAATGGTGATATTACAGGGACAGCAGATCTTTTGACTATTCAAGATTTTTTGGATGATGTTGAAAGTGGCGCTTCTGGAGCATTAGTTACTTTACAAGGTGATTTTCATCATAATAACACAGCTTCCGCGTGGATTTACTCACAGAACGAACTAACTTACAATTATAGTAATTCAGAGAATGCCAGTGATGTAATCAATGTTAGTGCAGAATCAAATATACAATATGATACAAGTAATTGGATTTCAACAGTTGAGTCTTGTGCTCAAGCAATGACTGATTATATGAATGAAAAAATTGCACAGAATCCTAATTACGATAAAACATACAGTGGAGCGTCTGAGGATAAGATAACTATTACAATACAGGGGAAGAGTTACACTATTTTCCCTTGTTGTACAGGATTAGTAAATTTAGCATTATGTGTAAATGGTAATGTTGGTAGTAATAACTCAGATAAGTTATCACTAGCATCACAATATAAAAATTCTGCATATCAGAGTATGGCGAACAATGTAGAGTTTATACCTGTTAGCGGAAATATAACTTCACTAAATGATGTTAAAGCTGGCGATATTGTAATAAAAACAGGCCATGTTCAAATTATAACAAAGGTAGAGGGCAACACTGTTACTTTCCGATCATGGGGAAGATCTACCAGTTATCAAACCGCTGGTGAGTACACATCCACAATATCAGTGACTAATGACGCTATTGTTATTGACGGAAAACCTTATGATTATGTTTGGCGTGTAAAAGGAAGAGGGACACAAGCTTCAGATATTGATACTTCTGGTGTTGTACGAGCTTTTGCAAATGAGAGATCATATGTACAAAGGGATATTAATGATATCGATATAACAAGTTCACAGACTTTAGTGAACACAATGAAAGATACCATTTTTGTTGGCGATTCTAGAATGGAAGGTTTGTATAATGCTTTTATTGATAGGGGAGCCACTCCTCAGTCCTTAGCAGATAACCATGTATATTTTGTACACAGAGTTGGCGAAGGTTATAACTGGTTTGTGAATACAGGTATAAATGAAGTAAATAATGTGTTGCATGAAAATCCGACAGTCAATTTTAATATCATTGTAAATCTAGGTGTTAATGATTTGCTTAATGCAGATAAATACTCAGCTAAATTGAATGAATTAGCTAGTGGAGAAGGGGCATGGGCTAATGCAAATGTGTTCTTCGAATCTGTTGGTGCTGTAAAAGAAGATAAAGCCAGGGAAAATGGCTATAATGTTACTAATAACGATATTGCTGCTTTTAACAGTGGCATAAAGACGTCATTAGCACAAGCAGTTGCTTACTTAGACGTTACTTCTGATATGTTAACATCTAATAATGATTTGAATATTGGATATGTTACTTCTGATGGTTTACATTATACAAATGCGACTTCTTTGAAGCTGTGCCAAAAAACGATAGAAGCAATCAGAGGTACTAACAGTACTACCAATATCGATCATAGTGAATTAACGACAGAGGCAACTAGCGCAACTGAAGAAGCGACAACGGAAGCAGAAGATACAGAGTTAGTGGAAGATGATTTAGAGAATGCTTTATATGCCTATGATACTATTACGGATGAGAATTATATGACACAACCTGTGTTATTTTATGGTACGAGATATCAGAGAAATATTGATAACACCACAACGGCGTTGTTGCAGAATATCATTAGTAACACAAGTGATTTGAATTCTGTTAGTAATATGGATTCACGATATTTGTATTTGAATATGTTTGGAGATATCGTTACTGACGACAATCTAGTTATTTTACCGGGTGTCGCAAATCCAGCTATCTATAAAGCTAGTAAAAATTATAATCCATACACAGTTGCTTTTATGAACTCATATCCGGTTATAACAAACAGAGGTTTATACTTTCAAGTATCGGCTGAGAAGGATATTGGTAAATATGTTCTGATGTCACAAGCAACTGGTGAACATGTATCAGATGTTGCATTGAATTGGTGTATGATTACAAGTAATAGTGATATTGCGAGTACGAATATGCTACGAGCCAAAAGTATTTCTTCTATTTTTTACACTAATATTACAGATGAAAATGAAATTTTAACAGGGCAACGATGTGTATTCAATTCAGTCGAAACATGGGCTGCTTCGAATTTATACAATTATAATGTTGTATTACAGACATACAATCCATCTTTGGATGAGCAGTTGCTATTTCCATATGACTATGTTACAGATAAAGATTTCAAGGTAGCTTCTACAATAGTAAAGAATGCATATCAATTCATAGGATACAACCTGGATGAATTTTCATACGGAAATAATAACAGCTTGAATGATAATTATCTAGCACATAATGTTATTATGAGTTGCGAAGATGGTATAAAAAATCCACAAACTTATTACAATGATAAAATGTCTGAGTATAAGCAGTTTTTGGCAACTAAAACCGAACAATGGACAGAACAAGTCACAAAAGCAAGTAAAGGTATAATTGATAAATTATCCAATGTGACAGGCACATTAGGTATGGAATCTAGTTATGAAGATACTATACTTGGTACAGTACTCAGAATAATGAGGGAAAATTTTGTTCTTATTGCTATCTTAGTTGTTTTGATACTTTTAGTAGCCTTCTTGAAATTCCACAGAGATTTATTGGAGGTTTGTATTTTATCGGCTGGTACTGTTGGATTTTTTGCATTAATGGTGTTTATAATACCGATATACTTGCCTATGCTATACAATTTCTTAGTAGATAAAACTAGTTCAACAACAGCTTATAAGGTGCTTGCTTTACAAGCAGAAGAGAACACAGTGAATGATAAGTCTATTATAGAGATAGATAGTGATGGAAATTATGTGTACAACACATCCAGTCTCACTCTGTTTAAGGTAGATATTAAGGATTTGAATCGGTTTTATGATAATATGAGCGTGTCTGCGGAAGATGTTACTGCTGGAAAAACGGTAATACTTAATCAGGAAGCTGGTATTTTCATGGAAGGCGATAGTATAAAGATTAATACGGATATCTTATTTGACACATTACCTATTACTGGTAGTTATAAGCCGAGTCAGGGTAGTATTTGTTGGCAATTAGAAGCTAATAAAACGGTAAGTAATAATCTAGATTACTATGTGCCTTATTATTATTTTGTGGATAATTTTATCGACAAGATAAATACATTAGCAAGAATATATGATTTGCCTAGAAGCACAACTTCATACGCAAATCATGAGACATATGATAATTATCTTGTATACTCATACGTGAACAGTCCAGTATTTTTAACTCCGGGCAATTATAGCTTGATAGAGCAAGAAGAAGCTAAACAATACATGGATAACTATGATGACTTTATAGCAGAAAGTGCTGAAATGCAGTCTAATTTAGAGAGTCTTTTTGGAACGAATACTGACTGGCTTGGCATTGCTGATGTTTTTATGAATTTAAGCGAAGCTGATAAGTCTAGTCTTTGGGCAGAGACTATGCAAGCAAATGGATACTATGATGAGCATTGGAATCCAAATAAAGATAAGATTAATCGTTTGATTGAATATATCAACAAGCAGACAAAAGATTTTGTCTTTGATATGGATGATGCTATTGGAAGTATTTCTGATGATACAATGATTAAATTGATTGCTTTGCGCGCAATTACGGCATTTACACAGGAAGTAAGTCAATTTAAGCATTGGTTATATCCATTTAGTGTGGATTATTCAGAATTATCATTAAATAGTGTAGTAAAAGCTACATTTGTTGATGATTATACTAAATATAATACGATGGATATGGATATTGCTGAATACGTTGCTGATAGACATGGTTGGTTTGTGCTTATTTTGTTTGACCTATTAGTAATAGTGATGTTTATTGTGACCAATTTAGTGAATATTATGATACCTGTATTATATTTACTATTAATGCTTGTATTATTTATCCGATTTGTAACAGTTGGGGATGTGAAAATCCCTATGAAAGGTTATCTGAAAATATCTGGTTCACTGTTTATCATGTACACCATCTATAACTTAACATTTTATTTTATTGAGAAATTAAATGGTAGTGCATGGGGAATAATTGTTGCACTTTTAATCACTATTTTTGTTTTGTTTGTTATTTTACATACATTATTTGCCGTAGTTCTAAATGTATTAGAGTTTGGCAATACAGTGATGGATGCAAGAATAACAGCTATAGGTGATAAGTTAAAAATAGGTGATATCTTCAACAAGATAAAGTTTAATAATGCTGTGTTTACAGGTAAAAATAAACCAGCAGTAATTAACCGATCTGCTCAAAACTCACGGTATAGTTTTAATTCATCTGTTGATTCTGTATACGAGAGACGGAGAAGATCATGATGTAGGGTTGCAACTGTAAAAGGTTGCAACTTTTTTAATAAATAAGTAACTAGGAGGAAGTTTATGATTTTTCCAATAAATGTACACAGAAGAGCTGTTAATGCAAGGAAGTTGGTCGCACAGGACAAAACAGCCATAACAGTACAACTATTTGTAATCGCAAATATAGGTTGCTTCTTCTTAATGAAGTTCCTATTTGGAACTTTTCTAGGATTAGGTGTTGGTTGGGCTATACTCGCACAGTTGATTTTATTTACGGCAATAGGAATTCTTATTTTCCGTTATATCATTTTTAAGGAAGATGAGAAAATACAGGAATACAACGATGAGCAGACGGATTCTTTTGCTAGATATTTATACGTAAGAAAAGATAATGTAACTCAATTATCTTGTGCGGAGCAAGCAATAACTGCTTTTGAATTTACAAATGGTTGCCTAACAACAACTATGCTTTTCAGATTTGGTAGCAACAATGATGCAAAAGCTAAGAGCACTTATGAAGTGTTGAACAGAATGTATGGCTTAATTAGCAGCTATAATTTTAAGTTTTGTACTGATACCATGCCAGAGGTTTTCACAAATTCTGTAGAATACAAAAGACACCTGGCTCAGATAAATAATATCGAGAATAAAACTCTGTCTTTATTTCTCAGAAAGGTATCTAACGAAGTATTGAATACAGTAGATACTTCTTGTAATACTGATGTGTTATATCTAACTATTACATCTAAAATACCGGGTGAGAAAGACAGTTTAGAGCAGTTATTGACGGATATCATTAAGTTATTACAGGAAAATGTTACATGCTTTAGAGATGTACATTTTTTGACGATGGACGATTTATTGGAATACTATAGAGAGTTCTATGGTATACAAGCGATTGATCTAGCAATGATGAAAGCCATTGATTTGTCAAATGAATTGAGCGAAGAGTACAATAAATTAGTTCATTTATATAGTTTGACAGCGCAAGATGGCACTATTTATAGTGCCCCACATTCAATGGATCGTTATTTTGAAACAAAGGAGCGTAAAATATGATAAATGTTATGCTAGTGGCGGGTGATAATACACCTAAGCTTGCTGAATTTTTGGTTCAGAGGGGTACATTCTCTCTGGATTTCTCATACAGATCTTTGACAGAAGAAGTAATGCATGTCAAGGATAGCATTATTAATGTTGATAAACTGATTTATTTGCTCGATGATCAGCAGATAAATATAAGAACAGAAATGCAGCTTTTGAAGGAATTATTAACCAGTGAGGGATTTTTCACTGTGAGAGAAATCATCTTTATCGTAACAGAAAATACGGAAGCTGATAAGGCAATTAGATACTTTAATGCTGTAATGGTTGACAGTAATTACACAAATTTTACTGTTCATAAAACCAAAGCTAAGGTCTCATTTGCAGAGATATACGACTATGTTATTGGTGTATCTGTCGCAGAAAATTATAAAAATACATTTAAGGATGTATATCGTGTTGAGCGAAATAGCGATTCTACAGTTGCTTATATGCCAGCAGATGATGTGAGCCTAAAAGTTGAGCCTTTTAGTTATGATTCGGTTAATATGTTTGAAGAAGCTAAGGCAAATTCAAAACGTACAGAATCTGGTATTTTGCATAAGGACGAAGCACCGGATAGTAATATTGAGCAATTTGATAACCCAAATCTTGGATCCTTGGATGTTATAGGAACAAAAAATCAACAGGAAATTATTGTTGTCTCCGGAGATAGAAAGACAGGTGTTTCTACTTGGGCATGTGCGGTGGCACAATCTGCAGTATCCGCTGGAAAGACAGTAACTCTTTTTGATTTCACAGATAATGGCGATATTTCAAACTTACTTAAAGCGAATAATTTGGAATTTTGTTATGTAAGAATGCTGGAGATGCTACGTAATTATCAGCATGTTGAAGACGCAATAAACTTAGTGGTTGTTCATAATGAAGCAGAACAGTCGGTGCGTGTAGAGTTTTTACAACATTTATTTATTAAACGTAACACCTTGTCTGAAGTTTGTATAATAGCACTCCCAGAATATCTTTTAGAAACAATATCTCAAATACTACATAATGAGAAGGTGAAGTTGTTGTACTGCATCAATCCTATCTTTAGTGATATTGCGGTAAAACATACCTTAATCGAAAAGTGCGCAAAACAACTTAGGACATTCCTTGTTCTTAACACAACGTGTAAGTTATTATCTAATATGACTTATGTTTCTAAGGATGATATCTTGATGTTGCTTCCATATGAAATTCAAATTATACAGGCTATTGACTTCAGCTCATTGGACTTAGATTCTAGTTTGTTTATTAGTTTACAGGAGGTGTGATATGGTAGGAAATATTGCAACTATTTTGTTATTAGATAGTCTTAGTAAAAAATTTATTAAGACTAATACAACAGAACTTGGTCTTATGGGTATTACGATTGTAAACAGTTTTGATGAGATCACAGATGACATGCTTAATAGCAATAAAAATCTAGTGATTTTGGAAAGCTATTTCCAAAATAATGCTAGTTATTCTGATGTACGATTATTCAAAACATTGTTTAGCGGGATACGTTTTGTTTTTCTGGGGGTTAATCAAGAGCTGCTAGAGACATTAAAAGAATACGGGGATGTTTTCCGTGCAGACCCAACACTTATTGATTATGAGATGATACAGGCTGCTATTTTTGAAGATAAGGTTTTGGAAGACACAACCGGGGTAGTACATAATTACAATAACAATGCAACTTTTGCTAAAAATATCTTGGAGAATGAAGATACTTTTGATAATAAGGTTATCAACATTGCTAAAGATTTTTTATCTTTGGAAGCTGAGTTAAGACGCCAACGTATGCTGTGTGCTGAATGGAAAGATAAAACTGAAAATCTTCAGAATGTAAACGCTCATTTAACCAGCGAAAATAATAGTCTTATAAAAGGCTTTGAGGAAATGATGCGGAATTCTATAAAGCTGAATAAAAGTTTGAAAGAATATGAGCGTATTATGAGTAAGGATGTGTACTCTAAGATTTCACTGAGTAACTATCCCAACAGACCTATTATTGTTTATTTAAAAGAGATCGAGGAATTAGTGCATCAAAATGCGTTAATTGACACATTATTTGAGATTTTGAGATTACAAGGCCGCCATTCTGTGAAAGTATTGCGATTATTTGATGGGGCAAGTTGTAGACGAGTAAAAGCACTTCCCGATAATTACCATATAGTCCGAAATCAATTTCTTGTATCAGAGATAACTACAAATGATTTCATTGCTAAAGTTGGTGATTATCGTGAGATTTTGGATATTATTCTCAGCAATAAGACTGGCTTAGATGTTTTAATTCTTGTGGATTCAAAAGCACAGGACGATGTCATTTTGAGTGGTGCTTCCATGTATTTTAATTTATGTCGGAATCGTCGCAATTTAGAGAACTACAATTTAGTTCGTGACAACACCATAGTGAATGGTATTGAAGACGACAATTATTTAGTTTGGGGACATTATGATCAGTTACCACGCTTATTGTCAAAAGAAGAGAAATTTCTTTTCTTAGCATCAAGACCAGTTATGCGGACATTATACGACTTATTCTGTTTAATGTCATCCAGAGTTTAATGGGGGTGATTTATTTTGAAATTGTCTGATATTTATTCAGAGTATTTTGCAAACTGGATAAGTTCCGGGAATTTAATTGCTCGTGATAAGTTATCATTGCTTGGTATAAAATCTCTGTACGACAGATTTATTACACATAGTTATATTACAAAAGTATGGTGTGTAATCGCAGTTCCTGTGGAATACAATACTAATCTTACGCAGGCTATTCGTATGGAAATGTTTGACAGATGTCCATCAGTCAAAACGATTGTTCGTACTGTGAATACTCCTGTGTCAATAAATCCTTCCAGTGATGTTTTTGTGAGACAATTAAAAAGAACAGCTAATGCTTATATGCAGTATAAGGATATCTTCGAAAACTTAAGAGAAGATGAGCAGTTAACTGGGTCCGTTGAGTATGATGATAGAGGGCATAGACGGTTTGTTAATGCACAAACTCTGACTGCTATAAAGAGTTTATATGATTCATATACATATGTGTTTGACAGTAGCACACACAATCAGGAATTTACAGAAACATACTTCTTCATTTTAGCTTCTGCAAAGAATAAAGCAGATATGAGGAAATATAAAATGGCTTTGCAGAAGTTTATTGTCGGTGAGGGTATTACCGCGGTTGAAATGAAGGGGAACATAAATGTATTCCTAGATAATTTTTGTCCGGCTTCATACGAGCACAGTCAGATTAGAAAAATACAACCTATGTTGCTATCACAAGAAAATCTTGCATCAATTACTAATTACAAAAATAAGGGATTAGTTGGGGATAAGGGAGTTTTAATTGCTATTGACTGGCAGACAAAACTTCCATTTATGCAGGATTATTTCCATAGTGGAGCAGCACAGGTAAACTTAATCTGTTCTAAGTCTGGTTGGGGTAAATCGTACTTAGGTTTCATTATCTGTTTAAGTGTCTTAGGATATTACAATACTCACGCTAGTGTTGTTGATATCAAGGGACGTGAATGGATAAGAATTGTACCTTTTATTGAAGATAAGCACCAATGTAGAATTATCGATATGGATCAGGGTATTTTTGTAAATACAATGCGCTTGGATGATTTACAGATAAATTCTGCGTATGCAGAGGAATTCTTTAATGCAGCAGTGAGCGATACCGTGAGATTTTTTAAGATTGTAGTGAATATGCAAGAAAATGAGGGTAATGAGCGTGATCTTGAGGATATCTTATATCAAGCTGTTATGAAAATGTATTATAACAGAGAAGTGATCGCTGATAATGCTGCAACATTTAAAAGAACTGCAGATATGCATTACAAGGAGATTATCGAGATTGTAAATGATCTTGCAGCTTCTAGCTCTTACACTGAAGAGCAGAAGTTTATTTGTAAATTGATCGTAACGCGTTGCTCAGCTTTCTTTATTTCAGAGTCTGGTAAAGGTTCTGATCTTAAGAAGGAAATCACGGTACAGGATATCTTGAATTCCCCATTAACGATTTACTCTTTCAACAAAAACTCAAACGCAGAGTTAGATTTGTTGGATGATTTAAGGGTGTTTATGGTACAGACATTAGATAGCAAAAAAGCAACGATCAGAAAATTACAAGGCTTGTTTACTGCTGCATTTTATGAAGAGTTACAGCGATGTGTTAATTCAAAAGAACTGATTCGCTATATTAGTAGTAAGGTTACTGGTAGTAGAAGCGATAATTTAATTGTTTTTCTGTTGATGAACTCTATAACTGCTCTAAAAGAGGAATCACTAGCGCAGATTCGTAGTAATATTACAAGCTATCTTATAGGCAAGGTTACCGATAAAGACAGAGAGATTATTGCAAATGAGTTCGATTGTGCCGAGATAGAGCATTATGTAAATGTTCTTAGTTCAGATGAGTCTGAATTTTACAGAAATTGTTTTGCTGTAAAATTTGATGATGGACATAAAGTTGATAATGCTCTTATAAAAGTGCAAGTACCAAAAGAGCTGTCAGAAGCTTTCCAAACAAGGGATGTGATACCAGATGTCTAAAAGATTTTTCAGAATTATGATCCTACCAATAATAGCATTTATTCTATTCTTTATAATGGTAGTTTCTGCTGGAGATAGTATAGACTATGATTATTTTTTGTTATTACGGCAGAAACACAAAGTACAGGAAGCAAGATATACTATACAAAAGATACATACAGGTAATGCTAATTTAAACCCTGGCGATAATAGTGGCAGTACTTCTGCCACAGATGGTTCTGGTTTGAATTTAATGCTGATAGATGAGCTACAAGAAGGATATGTAAAAGAAATGCTATCTATGTTTAAGGATAGTTACAATGGTACATATGATTCTTCAGCATTTCAATATCATTTACCTGTTGATTCTTTGTGTGGATTACAAAATGCTGAGTCAGGTATGTATGCTGGTACAGCTTTGTTACAGTCATACTTACCTATTAGTAATGGTAACGTTATTTGGAATCAAGCATACAATGGTGCATCCGCATCAGAGATGACATTATCTAAATTTGATGAAGGTGTAAAAAATAAGCTTGGTGGAGCAGCTAATACTTCATTTGATACTGGAGCAGTAACAGTATTTCAGTATGATAATTGGAGTGGCACAAGTGTAAAAAGTTCTGCATCAGGTGCTACAAATGGTAGTAGATCCTCAGCGGATCATTATTTCTTACCAGATATTTTAAATAGTAACAATAATATCCTTAATAGCTTAATAAACGATACGTTAAAACTTGGAAGTAAAAGCCAATCCGATTTTGAAAATGATTGGCTTTCTTTCATGTATGCTGGAGCCCATAACAGAGGAGCAACCGGCTTCACGCGATATGTTATGGGTTTTTATTTTAATTCCTCTGCGCCTTTTACGCTTAATAATGTAAGCGAGGATGAAATATTGGATATAACAAATTCTTGCTACGGGTTAGTAAAAGATTATAAAGCACAGTATCTTGGTAATGCTGCTATTTTAAGTGAGGATATCAGCTCACAAACAGCAACATATGTTGCTGTGAATTTGGCAATACATGACCCGGATTGGTTTATCTCGGATCAGGCGTATGGATATCTAGCAAGCAGTGCTAGCACTTGTATGGATTTGTACAATAAGATGTTCCCTAATGAGGCTGTTGGGAGTACAGAAGCTTGGCTTGCATTAGCAAGGGATAATATTTCGACCTATCCAGAAGCAATTAAAGCAGTAACAGGAACTCAGATAACTACCGCAGACAGTCAGGTAGCATACCAGTGTACTACTACACCTAGATGTGCATACAGCTGTGGGTATATTTTTGGAGTAATGAATAAAAGAAGTGCTATTTACGATAATAAATACACGGATGGCAGTCAACCATATGTAGTTCATTGTCTGGATCTTATCTGTGCACGAGAAGTGGTATCCGCTTCTATGTTTGGAGGACAGGTTTATGCAAGAATGCTGACCTATGCTGGTTTGAATGATGTAGATAGATCAAATCCAAATACTTATTATACAACGAATACAGTACGAGGATCATTTAAGCCTATCATAAATGAAACTTGGTACAGTTCTTTCGATGTTGGAGAATTGAGTAAACAGCAGAGAGATATCCTTAACACCGGATACAATTTAGTTAGAAATAATGATTGTGTTTATGATAATGAGGATGTCGATCTTATAGCAAAAGAATTTACAAATAGTTCAAATCCAACAAAAATGGATTCCGTAACTTTTGTATACAGAGTTTTAAAGGATGCTGGTTATCCTATAACTGAAAGAGTAAGCGCTGCAGAACTTATACAAGGTAGAGATGATTATTTTGATACAGTAAACGCTGAACAAATAGAAGCTGGTGATATTATCTTTCAATATAATGAAGATGGTACAAGTAGTTTTGCTATTTTAATAAGTAGTATCGGAAATACTTATTTCGTACTGGATTGTACAAACCAGGCTGACTTAACAGGAAAATCTTCTGGTGCTGGTGTAAGGCAATATAATAAAGCAACCTTTAGTGCTGCAGAGGATAATAACGATAGTACAGCAGGAACGTACTTTCTACGTGTTAAAAATAGAGATTCTGTGAATACAACAGAGTGTGATTATAAATAGTCGGATGAGTAGTCCGGCTATTTATTTTATTGTGCGAGATAGCTGAAATTTCCTATAGGAAATTTATCAAAAGAATGTATAAATATAAACCATTTTTGTAAAATCTCAAGCTATTTAAAAGTAACAGAAATAAGGAGGTTTTCAGATGAGTAAAACAACAAAACAGAGGGAGCTTTTGGTTGCACTTAGAGCTAAGCTGATAGGCACAAAGCATACACTGCCTTTCACAATCTATAGTGACGAAACTATTGAAGATTTACTTAAAGCGCAGCCAGCAACATTGGAAGAACTTACAAAAGTTAAGGGCTTTCCGGCGAATGGAAAGCGTGTCGCTGGTTTCGGCGAGTGTATTGTTAAAATCTTTACGTCCACAGATGAGGTTTCTAATATCACAGTAGAAACTTCTGGGGATAGCGTTAATGTAAAGACTGAACTTAAAAAGCTCTCCTTATTTTAGGAGGTATTATGAAACACAATTCTGTTATTAATGGCATCACTTTGATTTGTTCAGTGCTGCTTCTTATGTTGGCTTGTTTGGTTTTTAGTATCAGAAGTGGAGAGGAGGAAACTCCTGCTAATGCTGCTGTGAAACCTACAACAGAAGTGGCAGATGAAATTGATTCATTGATGTCTGTTGCTTCAGAAACTGATGCAACTGCTTCAGAAACTGACGCAGGAATTTCTTATATAGCAGAAACAGAGAAACAGAAAGCTATTGAGAGACAAGAAGAGTGCAAGAAATTCAAGGAAGACTTGCGCAGGAAGCAAGAGGAAGAAGCAGCTAGGAAAGCTGAAGAAGAGCAGAAAAAGCAGGAAGAGCAGAAAGAGCAGGCAGCGGTAGAAGCCGTTGCAGAACCACAAACCGGAACTGGTGTGCTCAATAGAACATTGGGTACAGTCATGGGACCTAGCGGAAAAGAAACCTTTTATAATTTGGATATGAGCGGAGTGATCGCTATTATGCAAAGTATGGGTTACTATGCAGACTATTGGGTTCGTGAAGATGGCGTGAAGATGTATGGTGACTATATTATGGTTGCTGCAAATCTGAGCATTAGACCTAAAGGCACTATAGTGCAGACCAGTTTAGGAATGGGTATAGTAGTGGATACTGGCGGATTCGCCGCAACGAATCCATACCAATTAGATATCGCAACTACATGGTAATCAGGGCGGAATACTTTATAAAGTGCTCCGCTTTTTTGAAGGGAGACAAGGAAGATGAGATTAGATAGATCAGTGTTAGAATCACTGGGTACAGATTTTGAACGAATTGTTGTGCAAGATTTAAGAATACGATACCCAGAAAGTAAGATTTTGCATAATCTCTCTTTCTATAGTGCTTTCTTAGGAAAAGAAACTCAAAATGATATTTTATTTATTCATAGCAAAGCTATTATTTCTGTTGAATGTAAAAATTGGACTCGTTATATTAAGGGTTCGTATAATGATGAGACCTGGACTGGAAGTTCCCGGTCTCATCTTACTTTAAGTGTCTTTAATCCTATTACTCAGAATGATATTCATATCAGAGCGCTACGTAATAATTTACGTAAGCAGGGGATAAATCCTCCGGTCTTTTATAATTTGGTGCTGTTACCAGACGGGACACAGCTATATACAGACTGTAAAGAGGTTATAAATTATTCTCGACTATTTTATGTTATTGATGAAATAGTACATGAAAGTAAATTAGACATTGATGTGAAATTTTTTGAAAATAATATTAGAAAGGTGTGCAAATAAATTATGGAACATTGCTTTACGTGTGGTAATAAGGGATTCCCTGATAAGATATGTCCAGAGTGTGGAAGAGAGCCGACAAAGAATTCCCTGAATTTAGACAGACATCCAAATGTTGAAAACTTTATTCGTAAAACTTCTTGGTCCATGATCCCAGCAAAATATCAAGGTATTTTCTGGAATCGGGAAATACTAGAACGGGAATATTCGGCGAAGTTGTCTAAATACAACGAGCTTGGTTATGATGATAAGTTATTTATTAAATATTTGGACCAGCTTGAAAAGATAAATAATATCTTTGTAGAAAAACTTCTGCCACAAAAAAGTGCATTTATCATAGCACCAGCTGGCTACAGTAAGATGACTTTTGCTTATTCTTGTATGCAGAGAGCATTGGATGCTGGCTTCTCAGTTGCACCTTTACTAGATACGGTTGAATTAAAACGTGTACTAGTATTAGCGTCAGAAAACGTTCACTATAAAATCGATGGGCGTATTTCATATGATGATTATATAATGGCTGATATTTGCTTTGTCACTGTCACAAAACTTTATACGAGAACCGAGGCTTATCAGGTAATACAAGAATTACTTGATCGTCGTTCCCGTCGTGGTCTATGTACTTTTGTTCTTTCTAGATTTTCGTTAAATGAAATTGCAAAAGAGGATAGACGACATAGCTTTGAAGTGGTGAAAAGAATTTCAGATGATAGTTATAAATATCCTGCCATTATCTCTTATGCAGAAAGGAGTTAATAAGAATGGAATTAACAATGCAGGAAGTGCGTGAGAAAGAGAAAGAGCTTAAGGATGTTGAGGAAGATTTGAAGATTGCTTTAGCTCAGCAGCAGGAGGCAAAGAGTCTCGGCGACTTCAGTGAAAACTCTGAATTAGATATTGCGACGACTAAAGTTCGTGAATTACAGGCAAGAAAAGTAGTTCTTTTGGAGCAGTTATCAGATTACACTGTTGTAAAACCTAACAAATCGCGTCGTATTGTGCTGGGTGATTATGTTGAATTTGTGAAGTTGGACAATAACAACCAGCCAATCAGTGAAGCACGAAAAATGCGTTTAGCAAGAGAGGGTAATACTTTACAGTCTAAGCTTGGATTAGAGTCACCACTCGGAAAAGCCATTTTGAATGGTACAGATGGTATCTACAATATAGGTGCACCAATAGGAGTTATACGTTATCATGTCAAAAAAGTTATCAGTTAAGAAAGATAAGCAAAAAATATTAACTATTGTAAAGATATTGAGCATAGTAGTGCTGGCAATAATTACTTTCATAGCTTATATATTGGCAATAGCTTTCTTACGAGGTAAGTCTTTGGACTCTGTGATTGCAGATAGTTCAGCAGGAACAAAAGCAGATTTAGGCGTAGAACTTGTTAAAGCTATGTATGATTTTGAGAATCCATATGAGCTGGATAAGAATATGCTTGTCGTGCAAAAGTTAGTAACAGAAGATGTTTTCTCGGATTTAACTATTGATAATGAACAGAGGACGCTTTCCACATATTTCAAATTTAAGGATACTCCTGTGCATGTAAATATACTTAAAAGTATGGACAGTTATGTTTTATACTCTTTAGATTCAGAAGCTATAAGTGCAGACCGAAAGTTTATTCTTATATTTTCGGTGAATGAAGAAGGCATTATCGATGAAGTAAAGGAGATGGAGTGCTATGAATATCTTAATTCTATTTATTAAAGGTGCGGCTCTTGTACTTTTTTACTTTATTTCTGCATATGTGATTCTGTGTGGGAAGCATAAATCCGGAATAAACTTGGATTATGTTTTTACAGCAATAATGTTTTTAAGTGTTTTGGTGATGTTATGAAGAGATATACAGAAAGAGAATACAGTGAAGATATCGGTAGTTTCAAAGACTGGGTTCAACATGCAGCTGCTTTACTATTAGCAGCCCCATTACGATTAGTAAATGAAATTAGTACAAAAGTTGTTTACTTAGATCGGAAACTGATCGGAAAGATTTTGAACTTAGCGGCAATAATTGCTGTGATAAGCACTGCATTAACATGGTTTTTAAAAATCATGCTTGGGGATAGTAATGTATGGTTAGGTAAAGTGCCGTTAGCCTTACAAATCATAGTCTCCGGGATTATGCTTTGTATAACAGTCTGGTTTCATTTATGGGATTTTACTATCTATCGCAAGATGGAAGCATTAAGACCAGTAGAAAATTTAGGGAAACAAGAAGAGTTGCCTATTGTAGAAGAGCAGCAGGAATCTAATCCGGCTGAAAGCGAAGAAAAGACGGAACCTGTGTCATTCAAAGATTTTGATAGAGAGTTTTTAGAATCTTTGGAGATTCCAGAGACTCCAACAGTTACTCCAAAATCTCAAGAGAAAATGAGCATAAAGGATATTGCTGATTCTTTGATAAAAGCCAGTGATTCTAAAAATGAAAAACCTGTACAGAGTAATCCTAAAGCTACACAAGGCAACTTTGAAACTGATTTGGATGATATTGATGAAGAATTGCTTTCATTATTGAATGAGGATCTGGTAACAGATCCTGAGTTAACTTCATATCGGAAAGAAATTGAAACAGCAGTTGATGATATGGATGCAATTGATGAAGGTGCTTTGCAGCAAGAGATGGATGATTCTACAGATCCATCTAAGTATGTGAGTGAGGATAGTATTTTGAGATTTTTAACAGATTTAGGGGCTGAGAGTGTTGGTACAGCTGATATGCTGGATGGTTGGAAACTCCCAGATGGTTTCGATATGACTGCATAAGAAAGAGGTGTTATAGATGATTGTAAAACATGAAGGAACAAATTTAATAATGAATCCTAAGCGTGAAGACTTTTTTGAGTTTTTTGTACAAGCAATCGCTTCCATTAGACGCGTAAAGGATTGTTTTGAGATTACAGATGGTATTATGAATGGTGATATTGATGGTTTTGATGGCTTGGATGAACTGGAGCAGAATAAGTTTATTGATGTCGCCGCATTAGAGAATTTTGCTTATAAGGGATTCTCAAAATATCAGTCTATTGCTGTGGTTATCAGATATGCATTAGGAACTATCGCAGGTTTCAATAAGATGGTTTCTGATTTTGTAGACGATGGCTTGTTTTTGGCTGATGATGAGTGTGAGCAGCTTAACAAAATGCTGAATCAGATTATTTCAGAGTTGGTTTATTCTATTTATTATGAATTTGATATACCTACTCATGTACAGAAATTGGAAGCTGATGAAGACTATGTTGATGAGATTATCAAAATGTACTGTGATTCCTATAGTATACCTATGAGAGATATCATTACACAAATTGCTGAGGATAAGGTGAAATATCCATTCAGATTGTCTATTTTTGAGGACTATCCTGAGTACGAGGCTGATTTTGAGAAGATTATGGGACCACTTGTTGGTTCATTGATGGAGAATGATAAGCTTACTTTGGAGCAGGTAAAAGATGTAATTAATGGAAAAATCACACCGGAGGCTCTTGTTGAGAGTTTCAGCGATGACTTAGGAGAGATGAATAGCTTCTAAGATTGGAGGCATTATGAAAGATCAATATATTTCTGTTTTAGGAGAAACTGTGGTTAAACTGGAAACCGTCTATGGCATGAAAAATGCTGTAGACGGTACTAGAATTTCTGATATGTCCATGCGAGATATCGTGCAATACTATAACGATGTTATTCGTACACAGAGCAAGGAGGCTCTGGTTGCCTTAAATGCTAAGGCTGGTAGAGAGCTGGCGATTCTTAGTTATGTATCGCAGCGTATGACATACTTTAATAAGAAACGTTTGGATTTTTCACATTATCCTAATATGAAAACAGTAGCTAATGTTCTTATTGGATTTACAAATTATAAAAAGATTTCCGAGAGAACTATACGTAATATTAACAAAATTATCTCTTTATTAGTAGATATTGATGAAAAGTTTGTAAATTATCGTAATGGTTTAAGCTATCGTTATCTGCGTATATTTGTTATCCATGTTATGTTCGGAAACTATTGTAATGCTTCTATAATTGCAGATTTCATTTTACACCAATTCATCATAAAGGAGGACTTACGATGAATCTAGTATCAATTCTAGAAGATAAGGCTCAAAAGATCATAGCAGGCACAGAAGCCGTTAGTATTTCTGGTGAAGAGATGAATGTGTTATGTGATCCGGAGCAGTTAAGAGCATTAAAGATTTATCAAGATTTACCGTATGGTTATCATCACGCTACTTCAGCGGAGGAATGTCTTGAATTGATTCGACAAGGAGACAGTATCTATAGAACATTAGAGTATTGCGTGCTCAGTAATAGAGCTTTGCAGATTATACGTAATTACATACGGTTTGACAGGGATGGTGTTATATGCTGATAAATGAATTGTGTAGTAGAAATAGTTATAAAGCCATTAATGATGTACTAAATGGTGTGACTTTACATGATTTACAGTGTATTGACATCTTAAAAATGATTGCTGTAAAGAAGAGTGTTGTTATCTATGATACTGGTACAGGCAAGACTTTACTAGCAGCGGCTTTTATGAAATTACTACTTCGCGAAGACCCTAGTAAAATGTTTTTGATGTTTGTGAAAAAGGATCAATTAGTACAAACTCCAGAAAAATTAAAAAAGTTTGCTGGATTATCTACAGTGGTAACTTCTGCAGATGCTAAAAAAGATGCAGGTGCATTTTTACAGAAGAACTTAGACGGTTACAATGTGATCATGTTAACGCATAATTGTCTACATAAAACACAGATTCTAGATAAAATCTACCAAATGCGTGACCGTATTGCTGGAGTTATTGTTGATGAGATGCATGAGCTACAGAATTTTAATGGTGCAGAATCAGCAAGTGTCCTGCGATCTATCTTGAAAAACTTTGAATATGCTGTGGCTCTAACAGCCACACCTATTGTAACAGATATCAAGCAGCTAGCAAGGATCGCTAACTGTATAGACCCAATTAGATATCCAGATGCAAGAAAACTTGCTCATGATTTAGAAAGTGGTAGATTTTCTATTATGTGGGATAAAGCTTTCTTTATTAATAGAGCAGCAAAAGATCTTGGAAGAATAACTGATCCGAGGGGATATGTCATCAGCGTTTCACCATCACCGCATCAGGTTCATTGTGAACTTGGTGGCGTAGAGCTTTTTCAGATGTGTAAAGGTGATGGGGCAGTTAATCAAGTAAATGCTCTAATAGAGTTGATTGCAGAGAAGAAACAGCAGAATGATCGTGGTTTGGTTTATATTAGCCAAACAACTGTATTACGTTGGGTTTGCGAGAATTTGGACAAGACAGATATTAGGTATGCTTGTATTAATGGCGGAACATCCATGGAGGTTCGTAGTAAGATTGAGGATTCTTTTGCTACTGGTTCTTATGATGTTATTTTAACTTCAGTTACGACAGCCATAGATTTGGATTGTGAATACGTTGTATTTTATGAATTTACAGTCTTAGTCAATCAAATGATTGGCCGAGCAGTCAGAGGCTTAAAACCAAAAGAGCTAGATGTCTACTTTATTATAACTAAAGATACTAATGAGGAGAATTATTTTATAAATAATATCTTCGCTAAGTGTCAGTTAATAAGGGACATTCTAGGAAAGGAAAATAGTGCTGTTGACAATGTTGCACAGCATTTGGGTGTTATATGATAACAGTAAATATCATAGAAGATGAAGATTTGCAGGGAGTTCTGAAGAAATTTCTTAGCTCCCTTTTGCCACACCAAAATTATGATGCTGATTATTTCAGTACTAATTTACAGAGTGTGTTCAGATATATTCATTTAGAAGAAATGAATATGGAGTACTATGTACTCTTTAAACTATGTAATGATTTAAATAAAATAAAATCATTACATACAGCCTATGTGCCTAGTCTTATGCGCTCAGTGTTAGAGAATACGCTTAATACATCTTTGGGTGATGCAATTACTAGCCCTAATCTTGGAGTGAAGCAATGGCTTATGTACGAACATCTGGAGAGTAATTTAGCTATAGAGTCCGTTAGACAGGAAGCGTGTACTAAGGTATATGCCAGATGCATGGAATTATACGATGAGTGCTTTACTATGGCAGAAGACAGTAGCACTATGGCTAATAACTTACCATCGTTGAAGGCAGCATTTACTGCACATGTGGGTAACCAAGTATTAAACACACAAGCGAGAATAATACAAGGCAGCTACCAGCAGGGAAGACAGACATACTCTGGTTATTCTGATTGGTTGAAATATACTATCAGAATGTCAAACGAAATTAGTAACCGTCTGAACGATGCTGATGATACAAGTGCAATACAGTTAAATTCTCTCGATAAAGTAAATGTTTTACTGAGTTCTTTGAAAGAAATGTATGTACCGATTGCAAAATATGGCATACCACCAATTGATGGTGAAAATGCATACGATGGTACACCAATGCTACGCCATAGATTAGTAGTAATTGTCGGTAATGAGAATATTGGTAAATCTATGTTTGCCAAAGATCAGGCAGTTAATCTGTTAATGGCTGGAGCTAAGGTGTTATACATGTGCGGTGAGAATGCAAAAACTAAGATTTACAGTGAAGTGCTGATAAATTATATCTATAAGAAATATCATTTCTTTGTGTTGCCGTCACATATTCAGGACATTGAATCTTGCCCAGAGAATATTAAAAAGGTTATTAAGTTGGCAGAAGCAGAACTTATAGACTCAGGTAATCTGATTTTACGTGATAGCTATTCATATGAGGGGTTCTACACTGAGATGGTAGCTGATTACGAGAAGTATAAGTGTGATGCTTATATCATTGACCATAGTTTTGCTTTGACCGGTGGCTATGATGGCGATAATGGTAAACGAAATATTGATAACTTAGCAAAGGATGCCAGAAATTTTAGAAAGAATTATCCGGTATACTTAATGGTTCTCTCGCACCCTTCTTCTTACGCTAAGGAATATTTGTCTAAGGACAAAAAAGTAAATTACTCTGCTACAAAAGGTAGTCAGAACTTATCTACTGATGCAGATGATGTATTTGTTCTTAGAGACAATGAAGTCTTACAAAAAGAAGGGCTTCTGGCTATTGAGAATACAAAACGTAGAGATGCCAGTGTTATTCACGATAATATCATTATGCGTAAAATGTTCGACGTTAGTCATTTGGAGTATGATGAGAAATATCAGGCTAAATCAGCTAGCCTTTCGATTGAGGCTGATGCAGCATTACAAAATCTGGAAGAGTTTTATAACGCTGATAATGATTTATACAGCTTATAGGAGGTCGTTATGATAGAAAAAACTGATGTTGTGAAAGATCCCAATGGAATGTGGCGACTTCGTTTACAGGTCACCGATCTAAAGGGAGAAGATTCACATTTTATTAAATTTCCGCAGGGAGAAGAAAGAATTGAAGATACTTACAAATTCTTTTACAAGGAAAATCAGGACGGGTTTGTATCATACGGAGCCATTCAGAAAAAAGACACACGTGAACATAAAGCTGGCTATGTTTGGTCAAGTCGTGCCAGTCTCATAAATGTTATCTTTGATAAGCAGTCTTTAGGAATTTCATTAGTAGATTCTGATGATCAGTTATATAGTGCTAATATGACTGTGGAGAAGGTGTTGTCTCATTTAGAGAACATGCCTTATCATTTGCAGGAAGTATTAGATGTTTCTAAGTCTGGAGAAGTATTGGAGCGACATTATCATATACTGGCGGATAATAATGACAATAAGCAGTTTTATTTGATGTATGGTGAAAATGCCTATCGTAAGCACGCATCCGTTTTATACCCAAAAGGAAGAATGGGTTTATTTTAAGATGAAAGAAAAACAAAATGACAGAGCCTTTATTCGTTTAGGGATTAAGGGCTCTTCTTCTATATTAGCAAGTGGTTTTACTCTGGAAAAGCGAACAAGACTTTGCAATAAAATGAGGGAAGCTTTATCCGAATCATTAGATTTGCCTAAGCAGAGTTATTATGATATTGCTGATGAGTTTATTAGTGCAGGGATAAAAGAATTACGGCAGATTGTTATAGTAGAACAAACAGCTGGCTATGAGTTGGAGTTGACGGATAAGTATGGCAAGTTATTTGTTGCTGTTACACGACCAGATGGTAGTTTGGAATCTATACAGGATGCAATAACGCATACATATTTATTTTATTGTGAATAGGAGGTTCATAATGAATGTATACAAATTCAGACAGGATACATTCAAGCTACTTTCATTAATGGAGAGTTATTCTGTTATTGTTTTAACAGGTCCAATAGGGTGTGGGAAAACAACAATTTTGAAAGAATTAAGTGAATTTACTGGTAGTACTTATGTAGATTTTTCACAGGTAGATACATCTACCAGAGTGCAATTGATGTGTACTCTTAAAGCAGTAATGAATGACAATCTTGCAACAAACTTTTTTCTTGATGAAGTAACGAGCTTAGAAGATTATGAGAGTTTGTTAGCTGAGATACAGGACACACTTGTCACAACTAGATCTCATAGTCGCTATAAAATTATTATTGCTGGAAGTTCACAACCTGATTTCTTGAAATCAGTAAGTTTAATCTTTGGGGCAAGAGTTCATACATACGAAATGGGTTACTATGCTTTCTGCGATTTTTATGAAAGCAAGCATCAAAAAGTTTTATGCCAAAACTTGCATCAATTAAATGATTTTTTAACAGCTGAGGAATATGATAATTTCCTTAGGGGAATAAAGCTACCAAGTTCAGAACCAATTGTGAGTTCTGAATATCTAAGTTCCTTATTAGATGTGGCAAGAGGTGTATCAGCAAGATCCAGATTTTCAAATACCGGGCAATATGCTTCTTTGAATTGGATGAAATTGAGTCATCTTATAAATTCTATTATGTTGCACAAACAGTGTGATTTATCCAAAGAGGACATAGCAGAAGGTATTCAGTTTTTGAGTGAATACAGATTAATTGATGTTAATCCATGTAAAAAGCTAAACGCTTCATTAGTCGAAGGATCTGTAACCTTTAGAGATCCGCAGTTTGTGAAAGCTTTTATTGAAAGTAATCAGATAAACTGTAGTGCCTTACAGATTAGTAAAGGTGCAATCATAGGATTACTTAGTTTGTGGTACGGAAAAGTTACATTACCTGCTACTTATTATAATATGGTAATAGATCTCGATGATGTTGATTATGTGGATGATTATATCCTTATAAAATTTGTTGAGAAAGTACCGTCACAACCATTTTCTACATCACAACTGGAAGCAAGAAAGTGTATTTTGGTAACAAAGGATACATTCAGTTATGACACTTTTTTGACAATACCTTATTATGTTTTTCAGGCAGCTTTGGAGCTGGGATACAATTTCCGTTCTAAAGCGGCTGAAATAGAGATGACTCAGTTAAATATATTTTAATGATAAGAGGTGAAATTTATGGGTAGAGCTACAATGCTTACTATCATTCCTAGAGCAATCGCAGAGGGTTTATCCAGTAGAGAGCGAATTAACGATTACAATAATTTGCCACAGCTGAATAAAGAAGTTCTTGATGTTATTAAGGAATACATAGCAAATCAAATTGGTTTTGATTCTGTTCCTATTGCTGGTTTATGCCAGCGTAAGGATCCATCTGGAAAACTTATGATAAAAAAGGATTTCGCGGAATATATTCCGGTTAATGCTAGAGATAGTATTTTACTTATTCTGGAAATTCCTGATGATCAGATCGTTTCTATTGACTATAGCACATTACTTGAGCTGTCAGCATCTTTTGCAGATGCTAACGGAGATAAGGATGAGCTGGAGTATTTAAAAGAGAGTTTAATGGATTCTCTTACTTTAGGACCTACGACTGATCCCAATATGATAAGTTTTATCCCATTTGTGGATTATAAAAAATGCAAATACTTTGCTGTATTCAATGCTAAGTTTGAAGCTGATAAAGAGTTTGCAATACCGGGTATTGACAGAATCCCTATGCGAGAACTTACAACATTCTCAAATTAGGATTAAACAAAAACCAAATCTCCATTTTTGTAAATTATTCTAAATTATAAGAAGTTAATGATAGTTATAAAAAACTTCAAGCAAATAAGGGTAATAATACACAGTTTATCGACAGTAATAGTATGCAATTGCATCTTACTGTCGATAAAGAAATGGAGGAAAATTATGGGTAAAATTAAAAGCGCATTACAGGCATTAAAGAAATGGATTTTCTTGGAAGATGAGGAGGAAGAGTTTTCTTCTGAGCAGCCAAGATATGAGTTGAAGTTACAATTTGATGTTCCTGCTGAAAAAGCAGAAGCAGCAATTCGTGTTATGATGGAAGATTTGAGAGAAGTTCTCAATTATGCTTTTGAGGGAGTTGATATTCAGTTCTTCGGGGCAGAAGTTGATGAAATTATCTACGATGAAGAAGATGATACAAAGGTTATTGATTTTCCACAGAGCACGGAGATTACGAAAAAAGCGAGGTAATCAGAATGCGTCTAATTTTTGATAATAAGATTATCACAAGAGGGCTTGTTGAAAGCAAGCTCTCTTCTTTTACTATAGGGGATGTGACAGAAATAGAATTACGTGATTCCGTATACACTCTGGATCGAACAGCTTTCAGTAATTTTTTTAATTTGAAAGTTATTTTTGGTGGAAAGCATGTAAAACTGATTGAAGATGAGTGTTTTGCTAATTGTACACAGTTTGAGGGCTTTCTACGAAATAGTTATTTCAGTTTACCAGCAAATGTTATTGTTGTTGGTGTGAGAGCTTTTTATAACACAGCATTAGCGACCTGTGGAATTACAACAAAACTTACTGATGTTGGCACAGAGGCTTTTATGAAGAGTGCTATATCTGATATTCCACAAAAAGCCTGTATACATGTAATAGAAGATGGTGCATTTTGTGAGTGCAATAACCTAACAAGTATAGTGTTGGACAAGAACGTGGAAAAAGTAAACACTTCAGCGTTTTGCAACTGTAGTAATTTGAGAAGAGTTGTAATAGAAAATGAAAAGCAACTGCGTATAGAATTAAACGCATTTGACGGTATCAGGGATGGTTGCAATTTCTTAGTACCAACAAGTACGGTTCTTGTTAATCGAAGCGGTTATTGCGAAGATAAAGTAAATATAGTACGAAAGATGAGGTAAAAGTATGAATAACTATGATGAAGAATACGTGAAGAAAGAGATTGCAAAAAGAAATGCCGCACTTACAAGTCTTATTGTAAAGGTGCCTTGGGATGATACATCCGCCCCTTGTAAGGCAATTTACCATGCTAAGGATGCACTTTTGCATTATTTCAATGAAGAGTCATTGCGCAATGAAGATTTTTGCACTGAGTTTGCTTTAGTAACTTTGGATACCGTCGAAGACTACAAGATGCAGAAGCTCCTGCATGATGCTTGTTTGAGAGAACCTATTGATTTCAAAAAATTCAATAGAGAGCTTTTTGACAATGCATACACTATTGAGCAGAGCATTACTGTGTACGGGTTTAAGATCGATGATAAAGGACCATTACGCGAGTTTATGAAGATTTACACACAGCCGTTGGAGTAAGGAGTAAGAGATATGAAGATAGTTCATCTTAGAGATGGGGAATATAAGACACTGGTTATTTCAGAGTCTACAGAAGTACAGGTGCATGATATTGTACATTTAGAGCATATTGATATTATGACAGAGGAGCCTGTGCTTATTTCCGGAGATATTTTGTACATTGATAATGAAGAAATCGGCCATGCTGGTATTGGTGTGCCAGCAGATTTTTGTTCTTATGGTAGATGGCAGATTCCAAGCACTCGTATGAATTTAACCATAGCACTGAAAGAGCTTTATATTACCAATGTCGTGAATGGAGCAAATGTTTGTGTATACGGATTGCCTAAGCATGAATCTGGGCAAATTCAGATAGTCCCTGAATGCAAATATGCAGGTGGTGACTTGCCAGTGGTTCATATTGAGAGGGATTCTAGTGCATCTACGAAGTACCGCTGTCGGCCAGAATATCTTACTATGGAAGAAGCCGATAAAAGGATGCAGAAAAAACGGGAAGCTGCGAAGCGGAAGCTTCTGGCAGGCATTAGCTTCCCTGAGCATTCTCGACAGGAGAAAAAAGATAATTATGATATTATCGTAAGAGATTTTTCAGCATTACTTGAAAAGCTTTCTACATTGAACAGAATTGGTGATGTATGCAAAGTCTTTATTGATAACATGGATTATTCTTTAGAATATTACAATGGTAACAGGCATCAGTATTATGCTTGTGCTGAAAAGATTAAGCCTTTACTGCTGCAATTAGAGGATAGGGAGTTAAGTATTTGGGAATCTTATGGTAAATATCCAAAGGAAACTCTGTGCGCTAGAGTTTTCTTAGCTATGTCTGATACTATAATGGGGTTACATGATTCTGATGATATCACGATTGCTCCGCTCATAAAGCAGTTATATCTTACGAAACAGCTACATGAGTTATACTTCGCTGGTTACACTTATACTGTATATGATTATTGTAAGCGGTTTTTTCTTGGTGTGCAGATTTGGGACGTGCCTACAAATAAGTTTTGTAAAAAGAAGGATGAAGCTTTGCAGTTCAGTTATAAAGTTGGATTGCGTGAAGAGGATGCAAAGAAAATGAATGTATTTTAATAGGTTTCCGGCCAGTAAAATGGTCGGAAATTTTTTATTTGGAGGATAATAAATGGGAAAAGTTTATGTGGTAGTAGGTGAACCGCGTACCGGAAAGGACACCTTTATAAAATACTGTCAGCAATATTTGGAGCAGAAAGGTATTGCTAGCTACAAGTTATCCACTGTTGATAACGTTAAGGAAGCAGCTAAACTATTAGGCTGGGAAGGCGAGAAAACGCCAGAGGGTCGCAGATTTTTATCAGATCTTAAAGATTTAAGCTCTGCTTATTGTGATAGTCCTTTTCGTTCCTTAATAAACAAATGTGTAACTTCCGAGGGTTACGTTTTTGTTATGATGCGAGAAGCCGCTGAAGTGACAAGAGCTAGACTTCTGCTAGGAGCAGAAGTTGTTAAATTACAGCGTCTATTCATAGATAGAGCATTTAGTAATCATGCTGATTATGAGGTTGACAAAATTCCAGCAGATATTCTTATTAAGAATGATGCCGATTTACAACATCTGCAAGCAAAAGCGGAAGCTTTTATTGATGATAGACTACAGGAAGAAAATGAGAGATGTATACGGGAACCAATAGAAAATAACCGTTTGATTTGGGAGCACCAGCCAAATCAAACTGGTGTGTTACGTAATTCACAAGGGCAAATAATAGCGCATTACAATTACAGTAAGCAGGTATACGGTATGCTGTCAGCACCTTATCCTGCTGGATCACACAGAAGTTTTGAATCATTTCTTAAAGATGTGCAGCAAATGGTGTTGCAAGCTATACATGAAGATACAGATATACTGCTGGGTTATACAATAGACTTGAGAACTTACACAGGTAAAATTCTTTTTTCCGAGTGGCAATATCAACAGCGGATGTATGGGGACTGCAATCACAAAAAGGCACCATTTTTTAAATGTGCTATTACATCAGATGATCCGGCAAAGATATGGAATTTACAATACGAAATGTATGTTGCTATGCTTGTTGCTGAAGGATTTTACTTATATGGAGAGAATACAAAATGATAACTTGTGCTATACATGCAGCTAATAAAAGACATTTTGATAGTCTTATTTGTGATTATTTGAAAAATGGATACAAAATTTACTTGCTGGAAGAAACTTTTGCGCAATTACATAATAAGGTTTCTTGCGTTTTAATTGATTATATAGATTAGGGGGTGTTAGTAATGCAACAGGAAGGTTATTATTGTTATATTGAAGATTGCATTGTATATGCATCAGACCATCCGGAGGATAGAGAACATCCATTAGGAAAGGCTATCGTTTATAGTGAATATGACAACTGGGGATATTTCTATATTGAGGGAGATACAATTTATGAGGAAAATGGATACACCGGAGAGTTGGAACTTAGAGGTAGATTAGTACCATTGGATACAAAATAAGTGAGGTGACTGCTATGGAAGGTGATTAGCTGATTAGAGAATAAATATGGTGAATAGGAGGGGCGGGATGCTATTGACTAATGGATATCTGGGTTCCTTATTACATATGGATATTAAGGAAAACCGTTGCATTGCAGCAACAGGTCTAGATAATTCAGGAAAATTGAATAAAGTCTTTAGGCTTTTGGAGGATGCTAATTGGTGTCCTCCAATTGTTGTCTTAGACCATTGTTTGGTTAAGGAAAATAGAGAACAAATTTTGCACAATTTTGCTGCAAATATTGAGCAGGATAGATTAATTTTTACGCAAGTAGCCATAGCATTAGTAGAACGTTCTCGCCAAGAAGTATTATGTTTAGAAAACGCTGGTTACTGCAATATTAATTATTTTGTGAAGTACGAAGATGGCAATATTTTCGTCTACAATAATGAAGCTGGAAAACAGCTAATACATTTAATACAGGAGGAAATAAATGAAAGAAATGGATATGTTTGCTCCGGCAAATAAGGAAGAGAAAGAAGCACTCATTCAAAATCTCACAAAAGGGACAGCGGCTTTTGGTATAGATCTTGGCACAACCAATTCCGCAATTTCTGTTATTCCAAAGGGAACAGCACCACTGATCATTCCATTAAGAAACGGAAAAACAACTCTACCATCATGCGTGTTATGGACTGGAGAACCAGGCGAGTTCATAGTTGGTACTGAAGCTTATGAGAAAAGATATTATCCTAATTGTATCTATTCAGTAAAAAGGCTTATGCAGACGCCGGATGCTATTGTAACCCTTGAGAAGGATGGGAAAAAGTTACAAATGACACCAGCCGAGGTGTCAGCAGAAATTCTTAAGGCACTTGTCAAGGAGACTAATGGCTATTATGGGGATATTAAGGATGTAGTAATTACAGTTCCGGCAAAGTTCAATGAAATTGGGCGTTCTAATACAAGAAAAGCGGCAGAATTGGCAGGCTTAAATCTATTAGGAATTATTGCAGAGCCTACAGCAGCTTCTATGTGCTATGAATTAACACCAGAGGATAATGGAAGTCGTGAGATATTGGTATATGATTTAGGTGGTGGTACTTTTGATATTTCACTTGTGCAGATCACTGGTGCCCAGGATTATTCAGAAGTAGATGATTTGTACGAGATTCCACAGGAGTTACGTAAGGAGCGCACAGAGACCACTATCAGAGCTATTGATGGTGATGGTAATGTACATCTTGGTGGAGATGATATTGATCGTGAGATTTACAATATTTTCATGAGAGAACTTGTTGCGAGAGGAGTTGATACCTCCCTTATCTCTAAGGAAGAAGAGAATCGTATTATTCTTATGATTGAAAAGTTGAAGAAAGATAATATACATGATTCCACAATGTTACGGATAAAAATTGACGACCGTCCTGATCACCGGGAAAGTGTTGTATTGTCTTATCCTGTATTTAGAGCAGGACTATTACCTACATATGAGAAAACAAGAGCCTTAGTGAATTCAGTTTTACAGCGAAATAAGTCCAAGGCAGATACTATTGTTTTAGTAGGTGGTAGTACAAAGAGTGAGCTTATCAAAGAGTTCTTAGAGACAGATTATCCAGGGTACATAATCAATAATGCTTTTCCAGCAGATGAGGCTGTATCACTTGGTGCAGGCATCCATGCAAGAGTTCTCAAGTTTGGTGATAATAATGTCAGCGTATTTGACTCTCTTGTTGATAGTATCGGTGTAATTGCTGATGACAGCGTAAAGCCAATCATTGAAAGAGGTAGCCAGTTCCCTGTTACAAAGGAGAAGGTTTTTGCCACAGTGGTAGACGATCAGCAGGCACTGGATGTTGATATTGTACAGGGAAATTCTTCCTTAGTTGAAGAAACATGTAAGCTTGGCACTTTAGAAATTACAGATTTGCCAAAAGGCAAGGCTGGTGAAGTAATCATTCGCGTACAATTATCAATTGATGTAAAAGGATTGCTACGTTGTTCTGTGATTATATCAAGCAAAAGTTCACATCAGACTATCACAAGAGAAATGAAATTAAGTCTTTCTTCAGGTTCTGCTGATGCACAAAAGCAGTTAGATCGGTCTGAGAAATTGCTTATTCGTTGGAAGAAAGTAGCATCCAGAATGCCAGAGGATAAGCGCAAAACATTGTTAGAAGCCTTAGATCGTTTTCCAAAAGAACTCAATGAGTATGACATTGCAAAGCTTATTAAGGAGTTGAAATAAATGTATTATGATAAGGAGCGAACTACTAAGCTTATAGAATATATGCGAGAAACAAATAAGAGTTGGGTTCACGGTGGTGTGCAGACAGACATTGCTGCAAAAAGTGATCCAAAAGCTAGATTTAGCTTCCGTAAGTTTTTAGTAGAGCACAATCTTTTCGTAAACCCGATGGAGAAAAATGGAGATATTTGGATCGAGTGCCCATTTCATGAAGATGTAAGTCCTTCCTGTTCTATAAATGAGGATAAATGGGTATACCACTGCTTTTCTTGCGGAAGTCATGGTAATTTGGTATCTCTAATTACTGATTATCGCAATAAATACGAAGATGCTAATGTTCGTTATTATAATGTTTTGAACCAAATACTGGTGCAGGATCCTATAACTCAGGCAGAATTAGGATTTGATAACTTAGTAGTCAAAGGTACTGCAGACAGTTTTGATTTCAATGGTCATTTAGAACCATTTAGATTTAAGGCACCAACTGGATCAGTAGCTTCAACAAGTTATGTGGAATTGGCTGATAAAATAAAACGTGATAAGTTGGATGAGAGATATGTAAAGCTCTTTATTATTCTTATGCAGGCTCACGTGGATGTAAAAGAGATATATAAGGAGATTTATAAATCTGAAGATTCGGCTTATCATGATGATGTAAAAATAAATTTGAATGAATTACTGGAATTCTAGGGGTGCAAAAGCTCCTAGAGTTCTTTATGTTTGGAGGAAAATATGGCTATAGTTTCAGCATGTATTCAATATTATTCTAAAAATTTTGATTCTTGTGTTCCACCAACACCAAATGATCTTTTTTCTGTCATTTTACCTCGGGATAAGACGTACGATATCGGTTTGGATCAATCGAGCTCATGTACCGGTATCGCTATAAGAAGTATTGATGGAGACCTCGAGATGATCGTCGATGTTAGGAACAATAGTTTTAATAAAAACACCTTTTACAGAGAGCTAAAAGGTGTACTTCGAAAATTGGTTAATGAGCGCAATATAAGACTTGTTGTTTGTGAGGATCCTATCCCAGCCAAAGGTAAGAAATATGCTTCTACAGTATTATTGGAATTACGTGGACAGGTATCAGCTTGGATGGAAGAGATACCAGAATTTAATCAGGCTTCTTTTAATAGCCTTTACCCGCAAAGTTGGAAGGCACTCATTGTTGATAAAGCAAAGGGTAAACATAGAAGTAATGATAAGGAATGTATCGCTTCTGATATTTGTGATATCGTACCACGTTTTAGAAAGTATAAAAATATCTATGCATCAAAAGATTATGATGCTTTTGATGCTTTTGGTATTCTTTTAGGGTACATACGTTATGCCTACACAGAAGCTGGTGTCCCTAAGATTTGTGGCAAGATTGAAAAGAGACATAAAGCTTTTGTCGGGTATAGATATGTCCCGATTACGGATATACAGGACGGCACACTTAATAAATTTTTTGGTGAGACATATAACCTGTTTAATCCACAATACAGAGAATATAATACTCGTTACTCTAAATATGAAAATATTAGGATGGCTACAAGTAATCTGGATTGCTCATTCACAATCATGCCTGATAAAGTACTAGATTCTCTGAAGTGGGAATATGATCTAGAGCCTCAAAGTGATCATGTATTAGTGGCTTATATGTTTAATATGTCCCACTATCCACAGTCTACTAGAACTGCTTTGCAGCATGGATTTACTATGAAAGAGGAGGTTGTATAATGGGCATAGATTATCAAAGAATGATGGATAACCCTGAGGACTTTGTTGATTATTTAGATAACAAGCTTGATAGTTTGGTGCGAGGTCTTATTGAAGATGCTAACAAAGAATATTCTTACAGTGTAGAGGATCTTGATCAAGAAGTAAATGAATCAGAAACACTCAGAGAATACATCCGCGACTCTGAGCAGACATTTAGGTTACCACGGAAGGATTTGGATAAGATGTCAAGCGCAACTCTTACTAAATATGTAAAACAGTTGGATAAGCTATGGGAGGTTTGAATATGGTTGTACTGTGTTCAATTAGCGATTTAGGAAAATACAAGCGTTCTAATCGGGATGTGACTTTTGCCATTGTTCGTTATATGGATTCAGCTATAGACGGCGTTCAGCAATTTAATCGGTTAGCACCATCAGCTGATTTGTTTGCTTTTACACAGGCAAATAAGGATACTGAAGGTTTTTGGCCTTTATATCATGAGATGTTTCAGAAAGAATTAGTATCAAATGAAAAACAGGTCGGATTGGCTTTGGTGGAAGACCTAGTCCGTATGGGTGTAGAGGTGAACTTAGTGTGCTACTGTAAAGACAGTGCTAAGTGTCATAGGGAAGATGTTTATCATGCGTTACTGAATAGAGGTGTTGCATGTGAATTACATTAAAAAAACAGTAAAAGTGCTTTGCTGCATTCTCCCAGTAATTCTTATTTTCATCACATATTCTTACTTCACAAAGAATTATTTTCGTGTCTCCATACCGAGCGAAAGTATGCTACCAACTTTACAGGTAGGGGATCAACTTCTTGTTAAAAAGGTGACACCCTCTTCTTTAAAAAGAGGGGATATCATTGTATTTTTACATGAAGGACAACCTTTCATTAAACGATTAATTGGTATGCCAGGGGATACAATAAATATAGAAAATGGGAAAGTGCTTGTAAACGGATGTGTTTTGGATGAACCATATTTAGGCGTTTCGGATAGATATTCTGGAGTTTTCTTTGTTCCAGAGGGTGCATACTTTGTCTTAGGAGATAACAGGGCAGATTCTTATGATAGTAGATATTGGGAGAATGGTAGCTTTGTTGGAAAAGATTATGTTATGGGCGTAGCAGTTGCCTATCTATATCCGAAAATGCTAACAGTAGATAAGGAGTATTATGAAGTATATTAAGTTTATTCTTGTACATGTGCTACTTGATGTCTTTTTCTTAGTAACCATGACGTATCTGTATCTTAGAGGAGCAAATGGTTCTCTATTAGTTCGAAACTTGCCTTTATGGTTTATTTGTGCTTTTGCTATTTTTGTATGTTTTAAAAATATAAAGTACAAAGGACTTTTTGAAGCTGTAGGAGAATGTGCTCTTTTTATTGGTATGTTTATGTGCTATCAATATGCAGCTACACATGACTATGATGTTCTAGCTTCATCAATGCCTTTTATGAATCTTGTCCGAAGTGTGATTTTGGTAATATGTTTTTTCATTATTTTGGATATTATAAAATCATATCTTATGTCTTTCATAAAAAGTGCACAGATATTCTATCTAGCACAAGAGGAAGATATAACAATTTTGGATAGTTTTTTCGGGGCAGTGAAGCGCTTTAAATTTACTTTTGCTATACCTGTTTTTAACACAATAATCAGGTCATGTATTGAAGAGGTGCTCCAGTTTATTCAAAATCATTCTAAAAAAAGTGGCGAAGAAGAGACCACTGAGAAAGATGATAATGGTTTTATGGCGTTACTTGGAGATATTGGAGATTCTGGATTTGGTAGATTAACTAAAAAAGCTTTGAAGTTATATACTAGTTACACCGATGAGTGCATACAGCTATACTGTTATAAGCATTCAGAGCAATCAATGTTTAAATCTACTTTGCAAGCTCTTAGCATTTTCTTCAAAAATTGTATTCAAATTATTAAAGCAATGTCTGCAATAGTTATTTTACAAGTTATTATAAAAATAGTACTTGGTATTTGTGCTATAGCAGTCATAATCTCATATCATGCATTCAGTTTTAGCCAAATGCTGATTGTATACTTAATGGTAAAAATATTAGATTTTGTTATAGCTGATGCAATAATAGAGCCTTTGATGTTACAAAAGATACTATTAGCTTTTAACAAGTTTTCTTATGAGAATGATTCTTTCGAAGCGATTCTTTCAAAATTCCCAATTTTAAATAAAATCAAAAAATTGCAGGGTGTTGCTGAGCCGGATGATTTAGAGCCAACAGCAGATGAAGCTTCCACGGATCAACCAGAAGAGCCAGCACAACAAGGAGAGATAGGGGATCAGAAGGATGAAAGTTACAGAAACACCGAGGAACGGAAAAAAGAATCATATCTTTAGATATGTGCTTATGTTTCTTACTCTTGTTATTGCTATTTTAGTAATAGTTATATTTTGTGTAGATAAAAAACACAGAGATGATTATGATAACTTAATACAGGATTATTATGAGGAACAAGAACTTGCTACAGATACCGATAGCGCTGCAAATGTATATGTATACGATTACTATAGTACAAATAGCTCTGGTGTGGATAGTATTTTACGAGTACCGCGTCTTGCAATCACTATGCCTGTGTGTAAAGGAAATTTTAAAAGAGACATCGAATTATACAGAATTTCTGTGTACGATGAAGACATGACTCTTGGTAAGACTACGTATGCTGTAATGGGACACCATGCCATAGCTTTTAATTCCGCTATGGGATGGCTGAAGGATATTAAGCTTGGAGATGTTGTAGTATTAGAGAAAAATAATCAGTTTCATCGTTATATTGTGAGTGATATTGAAGTTGGGTATGCAAAGGATATGTGGTATTTATTCTCCGTTGAGAGTAAAGATGTAGTATACTTAGCTACTTGTGATTATTCTTTAGGTCGTACCAATCGTATTGTATATAAAGCAGTAAAATGCACACCAGAAATGTAAAAAACAAGAAGTTATGTTAAATAAACGGTTTTAGTTTAAAAACCAGTTTATTACTTACTTTTTTATATTAAAAAGTAAGAAAATAAAGAAGCAGTATTGTGCTTGTATTAGACTAACTATCATACGGGCAAATAAGTAAAAATACTGCAAGTAGAGGAGAATTATGAAGAAAAAGAATTTAAGAAAACTTGGTGCCCTTATTTTGATTGGCTTATTAGCTGCAAATCTTGTTGGATGTGCTGATAAGAAGGCTTCAGAGAATACTACAGCCATCAGCACTACAGAGGAAGCAACAAAAGAAGACAGCTCTGTGGCAACCTCAGAGGACGTAGAAGTTGCAACCGTTGGCGGTGCTGATGACATTGTGACTGAAGAAACAGCTGGATATGCGTCTGATGATTTTGACGAGTGGGAAGCTGCTCATACAGAGTGGGAAGCAATGATGGCTGATTTGGAGACAAAATATGAGGCAGCCAAAGAGGCACCAGATGCTCGTAACTCTGATGGTGCTGTAGAATATGAAGTAAACGGTATTAAGTGCTATTATGCTGGTAAGAATGATGTACAGAGTACTAAGCGTGATGACACAGACCATTCTTTACTTGTTCTTGTAAAACCGGGAACGTCCGAAAGAGTAATGTCTGTTGGTATTTACAATAAAGATTTTAATGAATCAGGATGGCAGGCTGTTATTGATAAGAATCATGCAAATACAGACAGTAATGGCGTGACTTATTACACAGCAAGTAACAAGAATGATAGTTCTATTACATACATTGCATATCCTACAGAATCAGGAAAAGAAGTCTTTGGTGTAATTCAGGTACATGACGCTTCTTACTCAGCAGATGATCTTTCATTCTGCATTTCAAACTAGGTTACAAAATTTTATTATAAATTTTGGGACTAAATGTCTCGGGCTCCTATAATTGTAGAATTATTGGAGCCCCAATTTTTTATGGAGGTAATATCATGAAGCATACAGAAACTTCAAAAAGTAAAATAAAGATTACTCTAGTCGTAGTTTCTTTTTGCCTATTTGCTGCTTTAGCCGGAATTCTTATTCATGAGAAGTTATCTAAAGACTATACAGGCATTTATGAAGACAAGTCAATGTCTAATCTTGGAATTACAACTACATTAGAGTTAGGCAAAGACTCTTTTACGCAGATAGTAACCAGTAACTCAGGGACAAGAACGCAGACTGGTTCATTTACCTTAGATGATGACAAAATCATTTTTATTGTTGACGGTAAAGAAGATATTGGTATTTATTCAGCTAAGGATCGAACCATACGAATAGGAGCTTTGATCTACAAAAAGCGTTAGCAGTTTTGAAATTATAAAAGGTTTCAGAATTTTTACAGTGATGAAGGGATGAACTTTGGTTCATCCCTTTTCCTGATTAAAAACATGTAACTGAATAATACAGTTGCATTATCACTATTATGAATAGAGTGGAGGAAAGAATATGTTTTGTAAATTTTGTATGTGTCAAATACCAACTGGCATAGAAGTGTGCCCATCCTGTGGCAAAACTTTGACACCGTCGGATTTCTTATTAAATCCGAAGCCTAGCATACCAATAGCTTCAGAGATACAAAGCGCTGCTATGCCTGTGTTCACTGATGTAGAAGCAAAGGAAGAACCATCTACTGCAGGAGCAGAAGAAGACACTTTGAATGTGGAAGCAAAAGAAGTACCAGTAAAGCCAACAATGGAGGAAAGAACTGTACAGGTACCGCAGGCAGAGGAAGCTATTAGCAAGCAGGAAGGCCCAAAGAAAGTAGAATTGAAGATGGGTATACGTGAGCATAAACCATCAATACAGACAGCGCAACCTGCACAACAACCTGTTGACTCATTGCGAAGAACAGAACCTTTACCAAAAAAGAGTAAGTCTTTTGTTCCATTTATTATTATTGTTGTAATAGCAGTAATAGTCACATTTGTAATTGTCAAATTAGTCTCACCTAAAAAGAGTCCTATGCCTGGTAATACAACAACGGCTACTATTGCTACTACTGAAAGTCTCGGTACTGGATCAGATGCTTCTGTATCTGATAGTTTACCAGCGATGGAAACAGATAATATGGTAACAGCAAAACAGCTAACAATCGGAGACAAGGAGTACTCTGGTAAAGATGTAAAACATTACAGCTCAGATGATAATGGTACAACTAAGTTGGAAGTTTATTTTGAACTGAATGCGGAAACTGCACAGTTATACTCTGATGAAATGGAATCCAATATGCAGAATGGCTCTATGGATGCAGAAGCTTCTTATGTAAGCGAAGATATCTTTTGTTATCATTTAATATCTAATAAGGTATACCAGTATGGCAAATGGAACGATGATAAACTGCAGCTGCTTGAGATATCTGATAATGTTTCAAAGGATACGGCAGATAGTGCAGCCTTAGAATATTTTGGTGAGGGGGAGAAGTAATGAAATTTAAGTCTTTAGCTTTAGCTTTGACGTTGGCAATAGTTAGTAGTTTTTCTGGTAATGTTTTACCTGCAGAAGCTGCAACAGGCAATGATACTGTAGATTTGACACATGAGCTGGATGTAGAAGAGCTGAGTCCTACAGAGCTCGTAATTACAAATCCTAATACGGAAGGATTTACTGTAGTACCAGAAGAAGATACCACTTCACTTTCTTCTTTCATAGTGCCTTCTATCAGTGACACTGTCTATAATGGATGTGAAGAGGCTACAAGTGCGATAAGAGCCATGATGGCAAGTCGTGTGTGCAACTTCTCCGTAAGCTGTTATAGTGATTCATCTTCTGGTGCTTTTGATATGCGAGATTATCTACAGGCACACTTATTTGATGAAACGGCAAGTTCTAAAGAGGGTGATTATTTATACTGGAATTTACACAAGTATAATATCCAGTTTGATATTGCCAAAGCCGGAGAAAAATACATTGTCACTTCAGAAATGGAAGTTGAATATCTATCAAATGCTGCACAAGAGCAGGAAATTGATAATATTGTAGCTACTGCTTTATCATCTAAAGGTGCTGTAGGTTCACAAGGTGCTAAAAATAAATACGAACAGGTAAAGGCTATTTACAAATTCATCTGTGACGATTTTGATTATGTAATGGATGATGCAAATCATTCAACATATAGTGCCTTAGGCAGACATCAGACAGTTTGTCAGGGATATGCTACATCTTTATACAGATTGTGTCGTGATAGTGGTATAAGTTCGCGTGTAATAGCCAGCCAGACGCATGGATGGAATATTGTACAATTAGGTTCTTTATACTATTTGTGTGATGCAACATGGGAAGACACAGATAATATTGATGGATATAATGAATACTTCTTAAAAGGATCAAGTACATTTCCGTCAGATAGTGCACATGTGTCATTAAGTAATTACACAAATGTATCATTCACGTCAGTGTACCCAATAGATGTTAATGACTATGTGTACAATGATGCAACCACGGAAGAGACAACTACAGAAGAGACAACTACAGAAGAAACAACTACGGAAGAAACAACTACAGAGGAAACAACTACAGAGGAAGTCACAACAGAGGACCCAAGCACAACAGAGTCTCCTGTGACAACCGAGAATGTAACAACAGAAAATCCCACAACTGAGGAAGTTACAACGGAGCAGCCTGCTACAACAGAAGCTGATGTAATTTACGAAGATGACTATTTGTCTATTACGAAAGAAACAGGGAAAGCTTCTGAAGACGAGACTTATACACCAGCAGAAACTCCAAGCACAGAAGAGTGGACTGCACCACAGCATAGTGCTAATAATAAATATGAGATAGAGGGTGAGCAACATGTAGCATCACAGAAACCAGCTCATAATGGTGGCAGTCATTCAAACAATGGTGCCGGAAATACAGCAAGTCCTTCCAGTACAACTGAAAATCATGTGACTACGGAGAGTGCAACAACAGAAGGTACTACTGAAGAACCAAATACAATCAATGTTGCTATAAAGGTTAATGGTGAGTCACTCGATGAGTCATTAGAGTGTGAAGATGACAATCTTACATCTATTCGTATTGCAGGCTTGCATAATGTAAAAATTTCTTGTTATGCTGCGGGTAAGGAGTTAACTGGAGATTCTGAGATAGAAGCAAATGACAACATTGAAGCTATTAAAATTAGCGCAGACGAAGATTTATCATATGCTGTTAAGACAAAGCAACTCGGATGGTTAGATTTTACGAAAGATGAATACGCCGGGTCATTAGGTACAGATGATTATTTGGTCGGAATCAAATTCAAGTTTGATAATGCAGAAGATAGCAGCTACACAGCCTTAGTGGGAAAAGTAGATACAGCAGCTTGTGATCACTCAGGGCTTCTGCTTAGATTGTTTACAGATAAGTGGTCTGATAGATTACCAAATGGTGCAATAAGTGATAATAAAGATGGTATCAATGCTATCAGAATTTCAGCAGATGACGTTACTTACAGTGTAAGAACAGATAAGTGGTTACCAGAAGTATCAAGCGGTGTTTTAGCCGGTGATATTTATGGTGATAATTATGTCACTGGATTGAAGATTTCTGGTAAGGATATTATGTTTAGAGTGAAGACTGCTGATGGTTTGTGGAGTGATTGGTTTAGTTCCGGAGATAGTGTAGTAGACGAAAATGCTTACATTATTGACGTACAGATATACCAGAAATAATCAGAGGTACTGAGTGTAAAAGCTCAGTACCTTTTTCAACTTAATTATTACAGGGGTTATTTTCTATAATTAAGTAACAATAATAGCTATAAAATGAAAGGATGCAGTATGAAAGACTTTGTGATTAAATTAAGAGCTCTCTTTATTAGCAATGATTGGAAACCTACATATAATGAAGAGATTCTGGTAAAGAATGATTGCATTCTTTACTTAGATGATAAAGTACAACCTTGCGCTAGGCAAAGTTTTACTTATGATAAAGATAATGTTGCTGAGATTATCAAAAATGATTTCAACTTGAATAGTGACATTCAACACAAAATCATAGCACCTACAAGATTAGTGGATACTAACACAGAATACCATGTAGAGAAATATGGTTGGTTGTTATCATCTGGTAAATATCCTAAGGGATTACCAGAATTTGGTTATTCTGGTTGCTCCGATGCTACAAAGAAGATAGCAGAAGATTTTGTTAATGAAATTAATGATTTGGCTGCAAGAGATTACTTGGCTTTACGTGGAGTTAAGCAGCATAAAAGCATTGTGAAGACACTGGATTCTCAACTACAGATTGTGCCCTCTAATGAACCAATAGCCGATAATTGCTTTATACAGGTAATACAGACAGTGCCTGACTGTAGCACCTTAGTAGCAGGTAAAGTATTTAAGATTATATATATTTTGGACAGCAGTATTGTAATTGCTGCTACAAATAAAAAAGGTAGTCTTATGGAGAAATACTACGAGATCCCAGGAAATATATTCCTGCGAGAAGCGAGTGAGAAGAATATTATTACTGTTACCATGAAAACTGTATCAAAAGAAGTAGATACAGAGATCTGGAAAAAGTTTTCTGAAGAAGATGTACAAACACAATTACCGAAAGCATTGATTGACTTGATAACTTCCTCTGAGCAACATGATGCCGTGTACCGTGCTTATGGCAAGGGATTGAACTTTAGTCCATTACTGAATGATGCTGTTGTAGAAGAAGCCTATAGCAAATTATTGGTTTTGCTTGAGGGAGAATATGTAAGAGAGGCTTTGTTTTCCAATAGGCTTCGTTCTGGTATGTTAGATGTAATTATAAGATATAAATTGATGGGTCTTGATCCTGAAAGATTCATTGATGATTCTTATGATCAGATAAGCTTAGAGGAAGATACAGCACAGGCTTTAAATGCTGCAAATCAATATAAAAATTCATTAATAGCCAGAGGAGTTTCTGAAGAACTAGCCGAATTGGCGTATCATTATCATTTCAGATTTGGTAAAGAATTTACGTGTGCTTTTTCTGTTTCTGACAGGTGGCATTATTATTTACCGGATTACTTGCTTCCTAATTCTAGCGAATTAGCACGAAATAGTTTACGTGATGCTATTAAGATGTATGCAGGGTTATACAAGGATTCTTGTATCTTAAAGACGGCATATTTAGACGCAGAACTTAAAAGTATTTTCTTAAAATACTTCAAAGCTCCTGTTGCCTTTGATGTACGGGGTGTTACTTGGGACGAGTATTTGTTAACGTTGCTTAATTCCAATAAGAATATTTCGATATCTTTGGATGGTATAAATATCTTGATAGATAATTATTCTATTGGGTGTGATTACAATAGTATATATGTAAAACATTTAACATCCATTGTTTGGAGGGCTGTATTTATAAATGATTCTGTTCTTACTTATGGTATGTTTCCTGATGATCTGTAGTACCGGATGTTCTAGTTATGATTATGACAGGGATGCTCCTACAGGTATAACTATTCAAGAGTTCGAGACTAGCACTGATACTTTCAATTATGATGGAAGCTATGTTGTGACCCAGAGTGATATAAAAGTTCTTGATAGTGACGGTGCATATACTGACGACAATTTGTCAATTTTCAATTTAGAAAAAAGGTACACTGTGGCTTTGGCTGATATGACTGTAAATATGGAAACATCATTTTGCGAACTAGATTTGTGCATAGATTTTTATAACAAAGATAAGAAGCTAATCAACTCTAGTGAACAGATACTGCAAATTGTTCCCGGATACGTTAATTCAGTACTTATTCAGATTCCTGTAGATGCAGAATATTATGCATTGCAGTCATACAATGTAACTTCTTGCAGGAAGGTAAATAATGTTACGGTTGTCCGCAGTACAGAATTACTTTCTCGTACTTCTAATACTGTGAGTAATGTAAAAAAGAATACAAAAGATGTGATTTTCTTTGATAAGGATATGCGAGTTCTTTATTATGAAGAGACATTAGATAAAGGAAGATATATTAATAGAAGAACTGGTATTAATTATTGTGGATTTACGGAGGTGACAGAATGAATGCCACAGAGTTCTATAAAAAATGGGATTCAAATATTGAAAAGTCTTCTACTCAGAAAATGAATATGTTTGCTGATGATATGGATGATTTGCTTGATGATGCGCCAGTCGACTCTGATTTTAATGAGTTCGATGAGTTTGATGAGTTTGATGCTGACGAGTTTGATACTGATGTGGCTGGTAACGATACTGACTTAATAAAAGAGGCACAGGCGTCACACACACCAGAGACTAATCCAGCTAATAATATTCATATATTCTATAAAAATAAAGTAGCGTCAGACAGTCATGATAATAACAAAACTATAGAACCTCTTTATGAGAGCTTATTAGATTTTTGTAGTAAATATGACTATGATGGAGAAAGCTTTAGCAACTTTTTAAAATCTTATACTGGTATTGTTGCTGAAGAGACAGAAGCGATAGTCCAGTCTTTATATTATTTGTTTGGTGTTCAAGGAAATGTAAGTACATACGATCCGTGTATTTTGAACTATTCTTTTGAGGAAATCAAAAGAGTCATTAGCGCATATCGTAATACTACAATTGGTGAGCTAGTTTTTATATACTCACATAAAGACAAAGATTATTTTGATAGCAATGTTTTAAAATATCTTTCATTAGAAGCTAGAGATACCTCAATGATTTTGAATCTTTTGAGCAAGGGTGAATTTAGTCGTGAAGAAGCCATTTTATATACAGATAATGCAGATGTTTTTAATGCATATCTATCACTGAAAGTTGAGGGTTCTTTTGATCCAGAAGTGTTTAATAAAGTGGCGACTAATGGTGGCGACACTAATTTATACACAAAATCTGTTCTAGAGGGGAATCCATTGGCTATACTTGGAGACCATCCAGACTTCGGTAAAATTATGCAATTATCCCAAACAACAGAGCTTGCACCAGAAGTAATAAGGAGATATCAGAAATCGCCTTGGCTATATGATATTCTGCTAGCAAGTACAAAAGGGGTAGTGAATGATACTTTTATACAGAGAGTTTCTCAGAAACCTGAGACCATTGCTGCACAGATGATGAGCTCTTATGGAAGTGGCTTAATTGATTATGATGTACTGAATGCTGCGAATGGTGATTTCAATGTAGCTAAAGTTTCATTTGATTTAAAACGAATGAATAATAGTGAATCCTTCTTACAGGAAATTGAACATAATTTTGGGATCTTCTCTTATTTCGCAGAAATGTTAGTTTCCAACTTGCTGGAAGGTAAAATAGATTATAAGATTTATAATGCTTTTTTGTTTGATTGTGCATCTCGCAATGATTGGGCTTTCGTATCAGAGGTAACAGAAGCATTAGTAGCTAATAAAAGTTATAATCAATTTTATTTTGAGAAACTACTCTTTGTTGCAGGGAAGCGCGTAAACGTACCTAGGAATATTGGGGCACTAATGCTTCTGCAGACTAACACTGGTTTTACTTATGTTTCTGTAGACTTGCTTCGTGTTGGTTTAAATAATGTTGCTCAGATTATTGAGAATCCTGATATGGTTGTGAAATTGTTGCCAGAACAAAAAGGGTTAATTCTTTGTAAGAAGGACTTTACAGAATTTTACAAAGAAAAGCAGAAATTATCTTGGTTCTGTGCACCATATGATTCATTACAGTATGCAATAGAGCATAAGATTGATGACGATATGATTCATAGCGGACTTACGCAGATGAAAACTTTAAGTCATGCTACGAGTGCAGCGGATTCATTCAAGCAGTTATACGATCTACAATTAGAGAAATACTGCTTATTTGATCCGTTAATTATTGTAATGATTACTAAATTTCCAGAAATGTGCGGTATTATTACGAGTCAGGATTTTATCAGCTTATTAAAAATTTTTAATGCAGCACTTGCTTGCAACGATAGAGATGCAGTGAAAGTTTGGTTCTTAGTAAAATATCTATCTTGTAAGTTTGGCAAGCGTTTGACTATGCAACCTATAGATTTTAATAATCTAGGAAATATCAATTATGTGAATGTTAAAAATAATTATCTATTTAATAATAGAGATATTTCAGATGTATTCACATCCTTAGATGTATTAGTACGTGAATTAAACAAGAGCAATAATATAAGGGTTTACACACAGAATAATACTATATGCTTGGAGGGAAATTGATATGAAGGAAATGCATTTATTTGATGAAGAATTTTCTCTTACAGTACAGGAAAAGGAAGCTGTAAATAAATTAGACAGCTCTGCCACTTTTGAGGATATGCAATATGAATTATGTAATTCTGTTTTTTCTGAGTCAAAGAAGTATGTGATGAGAGCTTCCTCATTAGAGGAAATGTTTATTTTCGATAGAGCTTTTCAGATGGGAGAAGAATACGCTGAGGCTTTAAGCTCAGCAGGATTGGGATTAGAGGAAGAAAAAGTGGCTCTATACGGATTTTCGCAAGAGTTGAATGTTCTGGATCAATTAAAGGCTAATGAATCTCCAGAGGATTTAGCTTTATTGATTGAAGCTAGTCAATATGAAGATTTTCATCTTATGGAGTTTTTTGACGAAACGCAGTCTTTTATAAATTATTCAAAAATAAAATCTTTTTTATTGTCAAAAAGGGGGTAATTTACCCTAAGACGCCTACACTAATGTTTAATAAAACATTAGGAGGCGCCTATGACAAATCAAGAAAGAAAAATAATTGAGCAGATCAAACAAAATGATCTGAGCGCAAGCTATGATTTGCTAACAGTAAACCATAGCTTTTTAAGTTCTTTATACCATAAGCTACATATTGCTGGGTACTATTATGAAGAATTCCTTAGCATCAGTTATGTTGCACTGATTAAGGCAGCGCAACACGCTGATTTGAACAAGTTGGATTACTTTCTAGGGTACTGGAAGAAATATATTCTGCACGAATACTTGTTGGAGAAGATGCGTGTAGAATATAAATTCTCAGTAACAGTAGCCGACTACTCTGATGCTAAGAAGAATTCCATAGATATCATAGAATCATTTTATCAGAAAAACAATAGGGAAGGATTGGTAATAAATGATTCATACGAAAGTGTTTATTATGGTGAGTTAAGAAAACGTCTTTGGTTAGCAATAAGTACTACACTAACGGAAGAAAATACTTATATTTTGTGGGAGCTGTTTAATAAGGAACGTTCCATGGCTTCTATTGCTCGTGAAATCGGAATTGGGACTGATAGAGTGCGTAGACGCAAGCTACGTAGCTTAAATAAGTTACGAGATAACGAAGTTATACAGCAACTAGCGCGTGATTTTTACGGTATCCCGATTTAAGGAAAAACCGTGTAATATCCTTATTTTCCTTATTAAAATTTAAGAATAAATAAAAGGAGGCTTTTTGTTATGGGTAACACGAGCAATGATTACACTACTTACTATAACATAGTAAGACAGAAAGAAGCGGAATACTTAGAAGCTATACAGTCAGCAGCAACCATTACTAATGGTGAGCGTAGGGCTAAGGCACTAAAGGATTTACATGATTATTATAATGCTATTTGGGAAGATTTAACAAACGCTATTCTTTGTGAAAAGCCATTAAAGCTGATTAAGGAAGAACTGCGAGATCTGGCGACTGAAGAGATTCCGGTTGATACTGAAGTGCCTTGCACAGAGGCATTTAAAGAAGCATTATTGCAAAAATCTGATTACTTAAGAAGAAATGGGTATATCAAAACAGAGACAAGGAAGATAAGCTGTATTGTATGTGATCGGCTTATACAGGGTATTGGTCTCATCGATTTAGAAGATGCTGGTACAAATGCGCTTTGTTTTGCATGTATGAATGATAAAGTATGCGTAGGAGGCGGTACACATGTTCGCTATTTTGTGTAGTGCTTTGCTGTTTGCTTTACTATGTACGGGGTGCACGCAACCAGATTATTTCAATAAAAATGATGCTACAACAGTCACAGAAATTGTAACTGAAATTACAACAGAACAACTCACAACAGAGGAAGATGATCACAGTTCTGGTATTTTTCCTCCGAGTGTATATGACTATGATGTTACTGACACAATACTTGTGCCAGAGAATGAGAGGTAGATATGAGTATGAATAAAATGAATCTTTTCGACTCGTGCAGCGATATCAAAACGAGATTGATTGAGATTGTAAAACCATACAATAAAGATTTTTATTTTGCTGCTATGGAACCAGTATTCGAGAAAGCTTTAGACGAAGGAAAAGATATCTCGAAAGATCCATACTTAACACTTGCAAAATCATGTTTTGCAATAGATGGTGAATCTTATGATATCAGCTACAATTACAACCGTGCTATAACTAAGTTAATCTTAGAAGATGGTTTTTACCCAGAATATCTGATTAACCTATCATACGAAGCAATAACTGCTTTAGCAGAGACTGAGCGTTTTGACAAGTCTTTAAGCAAAGAAGTTTTAGCAGAGTCAGCTAAGATCCTCTTTAGTAGCACATGGGAGCAGCAGAAGAAAAATAGATTTCTTCGAGCTGTTGCACAATATCCGTACAACACTAACACAGCAAACGCATTAGCTTTGTGCAGATATACAGAAGCTATTAAGGATCATATGGAAGCTGTAACTGAATGGCAGTCCTCTGGGGAGTATGATGCTTGTGATATTTATTCATTAGCACAGTTAATGAATATATCTCTGAGCAAAGAGGAAGCTGAGAGAGTCTTAAAACCTTTTATTGGTAAAAATTATAGCTTTGACTTGATTCAACAGCTAACAGGTTATGATGTCTACAGACAGGAGGTTCCTGTTTGTGATGATGTCACAGCAGCAGTACTCAGAAATGAGTGTTTGTACGAGGATAAGTGGCATCCTCTGATGGAAATCTTACAGCATGTAAAGACATATGTCACAGAGCCTGAAAGCGCTGCTTACTTATCAGTAATCTATGAAGCTGGATTTTCTGTAAGTAAATTAAGAAAAGAAGGCACACCAGAACCGGAAGAGCTTTTCAAGTATTTTTATCATATTGCTAAGGTGACTACTGAGTGGGCTAAGCAGAATGTTAGTACACTTGCAGGTAAGGCGAAGTACTTGGCTGATGTTGTTGTAGGTGATCATGTATTCGCAGTAATTAAACCGGAATTGTTGTTTAATGCCTTGCGCGTAGAATGCAATGAATATGTCCCAGGTAAAGACAAAACAGCTGTGGAATATTTATATCCATTTCGTACAGCTATTTGTAATTGGATCACTGAGACAGCTGCTTACTGTACTGTAACTCCTGCTTGGAGTGGAAACACAGCACGAGATTTACAACGTGTGATTATCGACAGCGATTATGTCGATGTACAGATCTTATATAATGGTATTCCAGTATTCCATTTCCCAGAGGATTTCTTCTTTGAATACTATGAAGAAATTGAAGCATGGGGTAGAGAACATAGAATGCCTGCAACTGTGATGACTGAGGGCAATAGTCTTTTACTTAGCTTTAGCGATGTGTCTTCTTACACTATACAGGCGAGAAAAGTTCCAGTGTCTCTTAGCCTTGATTTGAAATCAAAGATTCGATTACTGGAAGAAAATGATTGCCGTTACAACATGCCGATTATGAAAGCAAAAATGCTGGAGTATATGCGAGATAATGGAAAAGATCCGTCTGTTTTAGACAACGTTGGTTTACAGATGGTGATTACATTGGTACAAGTATTGCTCTTGCAAGACACACCGGAGTACAAGACATTATTTCAGCGTGACGATAGTTTCTTAGCTGGCTTTAATGCGCTTAAGTGGATGGTTCGTTCTGATGATAATCTTTACTCAGCTGTGATGAGATATGCATTTGCGTTAACGAGTATTTACAATGAATACTCAAATGCAAAGATTAGTGAGACCTTACAGAGCTATGCTATTGTAAATGGTACGCAGATGCCTATTTTGAGTGTATTCTCTAAGAACAAATCTTTACTGCAGTTTCTGCAGGAAAATCAAAAGTCCTGCAAAGTCAATGTAGAAGGGGATGTGATGCGTATTGAGAAAGCTTAGTCTTGGTTTTATCTTGGTAGCTTTAATAGTTACGGGGTGTTCTTCACAGGGCACTTCTGACAAAGCAACCCCTACAGATGCGAAGATAATAGCTTCAAACTCAGACGCAGAAAGTATCATTTTCTCTGATAACTCAAGAGTTATTTATGACAGTAATCTTGATATCCCACTTGTTTATGAAAATAAGCAGGTGGGATATTTTAGGATTAACTTTGTAGAGCACTTAGACATTTGGGATTTGAACAATTATCCAGCAAATCAGAATGGCGTTTATTTCAGTTATGCTATTAACTGTTATGTGAATCTGGAAACATACTTACAGGATCATGAAATGATTAATGTAACAATGTCACCTGAATTACTTAATAGTAAAGATAAAATAATTGGTAGTACAGGCTACGTTGGGTGGTCTGGATACAATGACTCTATCGAAATGTATGATGATAGAGTGGATGGCAATCTTGAGGTTGTCTTGCAACCGCAAACAACAGTTGAGGATGAATATGCTTTTCTCTGCTTCCATGTTGCCGATGCTGCAGGTAAGGTGCAGTTTGATGATGTTTATGTTGATTTATCTTGCATACGAGATGCATCTGCTGGAGCATCTATAAAGACAATAAATGATGTTGCAGAGATACAGAGTGTTAACGGTGCAGTCTATAATCTTAGTTTCCATGATGTATATCTTGAATCACACGAAATTTCCAACTATGAAAAGATAGAAGATGGAAGTCACTCTTTTTATGATTTTCAATATGATGTTAATTATGTCAGTGCACCAACAAATGATACAACAGTATTAACTTTTGATGCATTTAATAATAATGCTATGGTTGGTTCTCCTATAATGGAAGTTTACAGCGATCAAGATGGCACAAAGTTATATGATGAATATGATGTAGAGCGGTTGCTCTACAGTGACAGTTCAAAGACTGGATCTTATGTCGTGAGATTTCCATTAGCCTTAAATTGTGGCGAAACTGCTACTGTATCCACAAACAGACTGATACCTAGTAGCACAAAAGATAGACCAACCTATATACGAATTGTTGTAAAGTTTCCTGCTGAGATAAAGGCTCGTTCTTTTGAAGAAGTGAGAGCTTTCTCGGGCAGATATTTAGTATACCAGATACCTTTAGGTGTACGTGTGCTGCAGGAGGAACCACGATGAAGAAATTAAGTGTAATGTTTATTTTGCTGGCACTATTACTTACTGGTTGTGATAATAAAAATACATTTGACTATGACACGGAGTTAGAGAATTTGGTTAATACTTATAATAGTGGCAAACAGTGTTTTGCAGATAATTATGAGGAATACTTGTTAAATAATTCCAGTTATAGAAAATTGTTTAATGTTGTTTTTAGTACATGTAATATTACCGCTTGTAATGGACAAGGGAATAGTGTTACCTGCGATGTACTTATTTTTAACCAAGAAGAGGTACAAAAGAAAGTTCTCAATGATGCTGGATTTATTTCAGATATTAAGAATTTATATGATTTAGGTATAGCGCAGCAAGAAATAGATGCTTACGTATACGACTATCTTGCAGTAACGATAACGCAGTATAACAAAGTGACAGGAAAAGTGGAAGCAACTCTTACACAAAGTACGGAAAGTCCATTTCAGTTTGCGAGCGCTGGACCTTTTGTTACTTATTTTGATACACAGATAAGTAACTTGGTATATGCACTAGAGCAGAGTGCATTAAACTATGAAGCATTAGCTACATCTACAGATGCTTCAATTGAAAACATTGCAACATTAGAATTAGGGGATGATAAATTTCTTAATTATTTTTATGATGATTCTTATGTGCCTGTAAAGTTGTCAGTGAAAACAATACTTCAGGGGAATAATGCTAAGGAACAATTGGTGTCATTATCTGATAACAACAGACAAAAGCTAGCAGATAACTTAATATACATCGAATATGAAGTTACAAATCTTAGCAGCAAGAGAATTATTATTGAAAATAAATTTTATGATGCAGATTTAACAGAAAGTGTTTTTTACAAAGATACTAAAGAGTTTACCGGAGTTAGCAATTCTTGCTATTTGAATGCTGGAGAGACCATTTTGATGAAGTGTGTAGTAGTGCACAATCATGATGATCTTGTTTGGTATGATTTTAAGGCTTCGAGTCTTATCAAATTAGATTATAAAAAATAGCAAGGGGAATAACCCATGAGTAAAATTTTAATGTTTGTCGATGCTGAAAATGTTTCGCGTGAGCAAGTTCGGAATTATTTGGCAGAGGCAAGAAGTATGTTACAGGAAACTGATACTTTTGTTGGGAAGTGCTATGGCAGTAAAGATGTATTAGGATCTATGATTTCATTCTTTTTGGAAAACGGTTTTGATTTCATTGACACTGCTGTATATACTCAGGCAAAAAAGAATCTTGCTGATATGAAAATTATAGTTGACAGTATTTGGGATATTTTGGAGACATTTAGAGGTGATATTAAGGCTGTATATATTCTGAGTAATGACTGTGATTTTAACCCACTTATCTATAAGTTAAAGACGTTAGATATTGTGGTAAAAGCAGCTTCCTTTGATTCCTTTGGGGAGATTAATTCAGTAAATGGATTACTTCGGTTGCTAACTGTAAAAAAATTCCTTCCTATAAAAAAGGAGTTTGTTACACAGTGCGTGTATGAGGCCGTTAGCGACGCTGTAAAAGAAGAGCATGTCGATAAGGCGGTGATCTTAGCTCTTGTTCGCGAGAGATATACAATTCTACAGAAAGCTGTGAAAGTAAAATATGGTTTTCCAATGGATAATCTTTCAGAGAAGCAGTTAAAGTGTTTTTCTTTTTGGGATTTTAATCGTTTTCTGACGCAGCGGGGAGTTACTTCTTCTGCAGATTTGCTGAAGTTATTTCTGACAAAAGTATATGGGTCAACCATTAACGACAGAGAAATAAGTGAAGTATTAAAGATATAAGAAAGGTGGTGGTAGTAATGGATTCTAAAGATTTTACTGAATATTTAACAGAGTTTGCTTCAGTGAATATAGATGCTATGAATTCACAAAATACGCAAGATTTACAGAGTACTCAGAATATTGCACGTGAAGAAGAAAAGGTGAAAAATGATGATAGCTTGGAATACGCTGATTTTGAGCAATTTTCTGTTGAAGAAAAGCAAGTAGATGAAGCGCAAATACGAGAAGAACAAGAAACTGGGAAGCCTCTTGTACCTAGTGTGCAGGTCAGTCGTTTTGATCGTGCGTGTATTAAAACGTATGAAATATCTGAGAAAGCCAGCGAATCTTTTAAAGGAGTTAGAAAGTCATTACGGAGAATTTCAAACAAATACTTAAGTCGGTTCACAGTAATGAGAAACAAAAAATTTTTTGAAAAAGGGGAGCTGGTCATAGCAGGGGACTTTAAGTTTTTACTGCGAGATAATCAATTAATGCTTCTAAAATATACAGGTACAGCAAATAAAGTAGTTGTGCCTGATGAAGTTGGTGGAGTGCCGGTTGAATACGTACACTGGACAGCTTTCAATAAAGGGAGATTTGCTACCACTACCAGAATAAAAAATGTGTGGCAGATTTTGAAGTCTGATGAAGCAGGTGTTTATAATGCACAAACAATAAAGAGAGCTAGTTTATGGATAGAAACTTTACAGTTGCCAAAATACTTGAAGTTTGTACCAGACAATCTCTTTAGCTGTTGCCCTTCTTTGAGAACAATCGAGATACCAGAAAATGTATCTTCTATAGCGCCAGCGGCATTTGCAGAATCAAAGTTACGAAATGTTCTTATCTCAGGACCGATGATTGAAAATCTTGGATTTGTGAAGTTCGGTGACGATATTAACGTTTTCTGCGCTAAAGATTGCATTAATGCTTATAAGGGGGTGCTAATGTGAGTAATAAAAAAATTTGGATACCCCTTATTATAATTGATGCTATCAGTATCGTATTGTACATATGGGGGAGACTCTCACCAATAAAAGCATCTGCTCGGATTATAGCAGGCGCTTGGAAGGGAAATGTTTTTGCAAAGTATATGCTGAAACTTTTAGTTAATCCTCTCGTTGTGATAGCAATAACTACTGTTATCGGTATTTTATTAACGATGTCTGTTACTGCTAAATATTATGCAAGTAAGGATATTTATGCAGCAAGTAGGGAATCAGCTATGCAAGATGTAAAAAGTTCTGAAAAAGCATCTGATGTAATAATTGAAGGTGTAGTGCAGGAAGAGCCTTCAAACAAAGGCAATAAAATGGATGTGTTTTAGGAGGTGAGCATATGCAGTTTGTTATCTTGATCTTAGTTGCAATCGCAGCTATTTTTCTTCTTCCACATCTTTTGGCAGCCATAGGAAAGATTATACTTTGGGTTGCTATAATCTGCGTTTTACTTTTCTTGATTCCAATACTTATTAAATCTTTGAAAAAGGTAAATAAAAATAATCCAGTAAAGCAGGATGATATTGTAGTCGATGCAACACCGGTTGAAGAAAATAAAGATAAAATGAATATGTTTTAAGGAGGCGTTTTTATGGCAAAAGAAGTAAAAAAGAAATTCATACTTCCCATTTGGCTACTTATTCTTGATGTGGCTTATGTGGCTGGTTATTTTTTGGTTAAAAGAGCCATGACAAATACATGGAACACACAAGGGTTCTTGGGGCGTATGTCTTTTATTACGTCAGTTGTAGGAAAAATTTGTATGTTCTTAAGCAAATATTGTTTTAAGTGGTGGGGAATTGCAATAGTAGTTGCAATTAACCTATTTGCTTTGATGGGACGTATTGGTTTTAATCGCAAGCTTGATTTAGCAAGAGCTTCAAAAACTTCTGTTGTAGTTCAGTCACCTAGCGCTGCATCTGCTCCAGTTGTCACACAAGTACCTAGTAATGAAGGAAATATGAATTTGTTTTAGGAGATGCTATGAAAAAGAAAAAGTTATTTATACTACTTATCTTTGATTTGATTTACGGGGCTGGTTGGCTTATTGGTAAATTTCTGGCAAAAAACTATGTATTTACTGGTAATGTGCAAGACACTGTAAAAGCATTGCAGACAAATGTTGGTAAGATAGTGCAGTCACTTGGTATATTGTACAAGTGGTGGGTTATAGCCATAGTTGTAATAATTAATATCTTAGTACTTCTTAGTCTTCGAGGAGCACGACAGACAGTTATTGTACAAGCTCCACAATCAGTGCAGGGCACATCAGTACAGCCTAAGACTCTTCCTTGTGAAAGTACACAACCACAATTAGAGAAGTCCGATGAAATGAAGATATTTTAGTTAGTAGGACATTATGTAAAAATAATGTCCTATTTTTGGAGGTAATTACTATGTTAGTCACAATACAAGAGGTTGCAATCTCGCAGGAAAATGTAGAGTTTCTAGCAAATTTTCTTGCATATCTAGACCATGTTTATCGTCTTTATCCTTGGATAGAAGCGACAGATAAGAATAACGTTTTGTTATACCACCGATTTATGATAGACGAAGATGAAATAGTTGCGGCAGTGACATACCGTTTAGATGTAAGGACAAATAGTGTACTTGCCACACCTATTTTGTTAAAACCACCTATAGAAGAGGACGAAGCTCAGGAAATCCTAGAGGAGATTAAAACCCATTTACAGCTGTATGGGTTACATATAAAAATAATAAACTGTGTTAGAGAATATTATGAATTGTTTAATACAGTTTTTGCAGATTGTACATTAATAAATGAAGGTGAGGAGAATTAAAATGATTTTTTATTGTGTAGGAGAAAAAGTAGAAGTTAAGACATTCAATGGAGTTGACGCAGCTATTACAGCCATTACAAATGGTTCTTTTGATTTGAGCAAATTTCATTTTGTAACAATCAGAACTACCGAAATGTTACTGAGCGAATTAGCAGCAGATAAAAAGATTATTCTCAGTATTCTGAAAGATCTCAAAAGTGGCTTCTGTCAGGGATTAATTATTAACAAGAGCTCATTGAAGCCAATGGAAGATTATGTTGGTTCTGAAAAGACATTGGCTCGTTTGCAGAAAGAATACCCTGAATTAGATGAAGAGGATTACCAGAGTATTATGTGTAGCATGTTACCAGAATACCTTTTGCGCGAAGTCTCAAACTTGAGGTGGGGATGGGAAGTGGAGAAAATTTTAGATTTACTGAAGCAGGAGTTGGAGGAAGCATAATGATTGATATCTTTATTTTGGGAACAAGCGGCATGACACCGCTCCCCCACAGACATTTGTGCTCTTGCCTGGTTAGACAGAATTCAAATTATTGTCTGATTGATGCAGGAGAGGGTACTCAGGTTGCTCTTAAAAAAGCTTCATTGAGTTTGAAAAAAATTAATTATTTACTGTTAACACATTATCATACGGATCATATTGGGGGATTACCTGGGTTACTTGCTAGTATGGCTAATAGTGAGAAGACGGATACTCTCACAATTGTTGGTCCTAAAGGATTAAATAATGTTGTTGATGCGGCAAAGCGGATGGTGTCTCGATTACCTTTTAGAATTAAGACAATTGAAATTACTGAGGGTAACCAGTCATTAAAATTGGATAGTTTTATGATTAAGCCTTTTATGGTTGATCATAAAACTCCATGCTTTGGCTATCAGTTTCAGTTATCACGAGCGGGAAGATTTTCAGAAGAATTAGCTAAGCAAAATAATGTCCCAGAAGAAATCTGGAGTGAAATCCAGCAGAAGAGTATTGTACCATATAATGGCAGAATTTATACGCAGGATTTGATTATGGATATACCACGCAAAGGTTTGAAGTTTGTTTACGTAACGGATACACGTTTGTGTGAAAGTATGCGTGTCGCTGCAAAAGGGGCAGATCTCATGATTTGTGAGGGTATGTACTATGAATTGCCTAAAACAGGTAATGCGGCAAATAATTATCATATGACAATGATAGAGGCTGCTTCTTTAGCCGCTTCATCTGGTGTGAAAGAAATGATTCTTACTCATTTTAGTCCAAGTATCATTGATCCAACTATTTATAGTGATCGATTGCACGGAATTTGTAAGAATATCACAATTGGAACTGATGGTATGGTTCGTACTTTACAGTACAGGGAGGATTAGGAATGACAGTTGAAAAGAAAAGAGTATTGGTAAGAACTGGGATTATTGCAGGAGCGTTAGTCCTTTTAATGTTAGTCTTTCTGTGTGTGAGAAACGCAGGTAATAAAAATACAACTACGGAGGATCCTAATGCAAATCAGCCGCAGGGAGTAGAAGTATCGTCAGAGGTAGAAATCATAGAATAAAAGAATAGGAGCGATAAGAATGGAAGCACAATCAAAGTATAAAACAGCTTGTATTATTTGTATTATTTTGACTGTCATTGATTTTTTTGTACCAGATCCAATTCCTTTTGTGGATGAAATTGTGCTGCCAATTTTATCATTTTATTTGGCACACAAAGCTTCTTCAATTCCAGAAGAAGCTGAACTTGGTCAGAAAGTTATGCAGGTAAACAATTCTGTAAAGCAAAGAAAGACTTCTCGTATAGCTGCACGAACAGATGCCGCTAGACAGCATACAGCAAAAAGTGATGATTTTAAGCCAATGGGAGGTTTTTAGAAAATGTTTTTTAATGAATTTTTACAGTATCAAATGTCAGAGGATTATAATCTTGAATTAAATAACTCAGAATTGGTACAAGATTTAGTAGCACGCTTAGTAAATGGCAGACGCTATGCATTAACAATGGACACTCCTTTTATTTTGAATGAGTTACGTTGCATGCAGAAGTTTTTATGTACAGCGCAATATAGTTTGTGTGCTTATGATTCATATCAGGGGGAAGTCCCTGCTGTAATTGCAAATGAATCAAAGGGTTTCTATTATGTTTACAAAGAAAAATCTTTGTTACATATCATTGGTTTATACCTAAATGAATATGCAGAGTTCGTGTACGATGTGAATACCTCTAGATTTTCGGTTAATCATCGGGAGTTTTGCGTGCTTGACCAGAGTTTTCATTCTGAGCTTGTCCAAGAGTTTTTGAATATCTCGAATAGATGCGTAAGCGTTCTGGCTCCGGTTGGGTATATGCTTGATATGGGGGTGTTCTGATGTTTTTTACTCGAGGAAACAGTGGTCTAAGTTCAGCTCAGAAGAAAGTGAAGGTTGGGATTAGTTGGGGATTGATCATAGCCGATTGCATACTCTTAGCTTTAAGAGCCAGCCAAAAATCTTTTGTACAGGCGACACAAGCATTATTGGATGGCAGCATAGGAAAACTTAGTAATTTTGCTAGTTATATTCCGTTTGTTGGCAAAGGTCTGAAATCTCTTGGTGATTTGATGGAAACAGTTATAATGTTTATTCCCAAAGCCATGGGGCGGGCTTACGAATATGCTTGTGTTGTGTTTATAGCAATCACATTAATTAGATTAGTGCCATATATCATAGCTACTTTTGTTGTTGAACGTGAGATAGCGCAGAAAAAAGTTGCTAGTTCTCAGCCAGTAACAGTACAGACCGATGTGAAGATTACTAATGCTACTGTACCTAAAACATCCATGCAGCAGCTTGAAAAAGCAACTGTGCCTAATAGCGAGAACAACACTGTTGCTTCCATAGAAAAGAATGATGATTTAAGACCAATGAATTTGGAACAGGGAGTGCTAATTAATGACAAGTTACGATAAGTGTAAGCAATACTTACAGGAAGAAAAAGGGTTAAGTTTAAGCCAGTCTCTTCTTATAATAGAAGGTTTGAAAGATTTTGTAGATGTTGATGCTATGACTATACAAAATTTCGATTATGGTCAAATGCGTGAAATTCTTTGTGGGCTGCGTTCTGGTGTAGATGTATCATTATACAGTGATGTGAGATACACAGTAGCACAGATGGAATACTTACGGAAGTGCTTAGAGATGAAAATGGATGTTTCTGAGTTTGCAGATCCTAATTATTCGATAGAGCAGATGCAAGCTATTATGATGTGTAAGGGAATAAAGCTAGATCCAACACCTTTTAAGCAAAATGAAGTAATGGCAAAATATGCTGATATTATTCTAAAATATTATCCAGCTATTAGCCTTGATGATGATTTTTCGTGGTTATCTTACTGCGAAGACAGAGAAAAGATTTCGCATATTTTGGAGGCAAAAGCAACACACAGTTTTAGAGATGATATGTTGCGTATGACTACGCGTGAATTGATGCAAGAGAAAGAAATGGCCAAGAGAAATAGTTTTTATGATGAGCTATTAGACCCGCACAGATTAAGGCAATTCAATCTTTTCGATTCCTATGAATAGGGGTAAAACCCTTTCCTCTTTTTACATTTAAAAGTGTATAAGGAGGTTTAATAGTTATGGATATTACAACTATGTTGAAAAATGCAGTAGAGAGTGGTATACTTGATCCTGTTAAGTTGCAAGAAGAATTAGAAATGTATGAGATAAAGAAATACTTGGATCAGCATCCCTATGATATCTGGCAAGGAAAGAATGGATATTGGTATACTTATTTACCACCAAAGGACGCAGATCCTACTGCAAAGAGAAGGCTTGTGAAAAAGAAGACAGAGTCTTCTGTGCAAAAAACTATTGTTGCTTTTTATAAGGGTTTGGAAAACATTCATTTAGTTAAAGATGTATTTAACGAATGGATAGCAGAAAAATCCAAATACAGTGAAATATCGGATCAGACAATTACAAAATATAAGGCAGATTATAAAAAGTGTTTTGTAGGAACTGTTTTTAATGAATCTGATATCAGTAAAATAACAAGTAATGATATAGAGAAATTTGTAAAAGACACTATTCACGAGCATCATCTCACGCAAAAAGCTTGGAGCAATGTACGTATTGTTTTATCTGGTATTTTTAGAAGAGCGAAAAGTAAGTGCTACACTGATTTGAGTATAAGTTCAGTTTTGGAAGATATTGAGCTTTCGAAGAAGATATTTCAGGTTAATACTGTTGCAGAAAATGAGCAGATCTTTAGACCAGATGAATTAGACAAGATTAAGAAATATGTGCATGAACATGGCGAACGGTTAACCGATATGGCTATCATCTTAGCTATGTCAACAGGTATGCGTGTAGGTGAGATTGTTGTTCTTAAGCAATCTGATATACACGAGAATTATATTGATGTGAATAAGACCGAAATTAGATACAAAGATGCGGAAGGTATTTTTCACACTGAAATTCAGAATTTTACAAAAACAAAAGCTGGACTCCGTAAGGTGGTTATTCAAGATGATGTCCATGAAATTATCGAGACTATAAATCGTCTTAATGATGGTGGTGATTTTTTATTTATGCATGACAATGGACAGCTGCTTCGAGGTACATCTGTCTCAAAAAGATTAAGGAGCTTGTGTAGTTATGTGGGAATTCCGGTTCGATCAACGCATAAAATAAGAAGAGCCTACGCAACAAAGTTGATCAATAATCATGTCGATGAGAAAATAGTAATGAAACAGATGGGACATACAGATATCACAACAACAAAGAAATATTATTACTATAATGATAAAACGGAGACAGAAGCAATTCATCAGATCAAAGATGCCTTGAAATCAGTATGTTAGTAATCAAAGGTAATCATTGATTGTTATAAGGTCTATAGTAGATAAGCGGGGGTTGGGAATTTCTCTCAGGGTTCAAGTCCCATCTCCCGCACGAAGAGAAAGAGAGATAGCAATTATCTCTCTTTTCTTTTTATATACATATGTTAAAATAGCAGCAGGAGCTGGATAAGGAGATAAAAGTCATGGCAAAGACGAAAAAATCAGACAATTTGGAATATTGCAGAGGAATTCGTGTGATGGATGTCGCGGTGTATGTATTTGCATTGTTGGCGTTTGGTGTGTATCCACTGATTTACGATGACCATTATTTTAATATTACGATCACAAAATATCATTTCTTTTTATATGCGGCCGGTATCTATCTGGCGCTTGCATTGATCGGTTATGTTGTGGAGGCAAATCTGAAGAATTATTATAAGTATGATTCTTTGCTCGTCGAGGATACCGGGAAGAAACGGTTCTTGCGACCGGAGTTTTATGCACTTGCATTCCTGATGGCAAACTTTTTTGCATGGCTTTGTGCAGATAATAAAAAAGATGCTTTTTATGGCTTGCAGGGCAGACGGATGGGCCTTTGCATGTATCTGGTTCTGATGATCGTATTCGTTGTGTTGGCACAGCGTGTGCGTCCACAGATGATCATGTTTATCTTTTTTGCTGCGGCGAATGCATTTGCGTATGCGGTTGCAATCGGACAGCATATGGAGCATGATTTCCTGAATCTGCGTTATAACATTGCATCAAATCAATATACGAAATTCATATCAACATTCGGAAATATCAATATGTATGCAAGTTATCTGTCCATCTCGATTCCAGTGTTGTTGGCAGTGTTTGCATTTTGTAAGAACTGGTTTTCGCGTATTCTGTCAGGAATCCTACTGATCGCGGCTGGTTGCAATATTCTGATTGCAAACAGTGACAGTGTATTCCTTGGTATTTTTGCTGGCGTTGTTGTGGTGACAATCCTTGCATTTATGCAGGGCAGACTGCGGTATAGTTCGTTTGCAGTGTTTTTATTGTTTGTCGGCAATCTGGTGCTTGGGTTTATCAATAAATATGGACATACAAGATATGACAAAAAACGGGGCGGACTTGCAATCGCCTTAAACCGGCTGGATATTGCATTTGTGTTATGTGGAGCAGCGCTGCTTGTATTTGCAGTTGTGTGTGTCTGCAACTGGAAGCTTGGCACGAGGGTTGCAGCATGGAATAAAAAGAAGATTGTGCTGATTGTCTGTGGTGCGTGTGTGGCGCTTGGCGTGATTGGTATTATTGTTTTGGCGGTAACTGGCTCTTCGTTACTGACATTCAATGATAAATGGGGCAGTTATCGTGGTTACATCTGGAGAAAGATTGTGGAAGTGTATGGTGATGCACCGTTTGTAAATAAGCTGTTTGGATATGGAAATGAGTCGGTACGTGTGACACTCAAGGCGGCATGCTACAATGAGATGGTTCAGGTCACGGGTAAAGTGTATGACAATGCGCATAACGAGCTGTTGCAGTACTTATTTACCACAGGTATTGTTGGTCTGCTTTCTTATCTGGCATTGGTCGGAAGCAGTATCGTCTATATGTTTAAGCATGCAAAGGAGCATGCATGGATCAGTGTGTGTCTGGCAGCGACAGTTGGATATTTCGCGCAGAGCATCCTGAATCTGAATCAGCCGATTACAACACCACTGTTCTTTGTATTTATGGCAATGGGCGTTGGTACTGTGAATTATTGTAGAAGAGTGAAGGAGTTAGAGAAACGTGCTTGAATTTCTGGTTCATAAGTGCATAAAGGATGCGGATGAGATCGAACGCCCGGAAGTGCGGAAACGGTATGGTTTTTTCTCCTCCATCGTCGGAATCATCTGCAATGTGATCTTGTTTGCAAGTAAGCTTGCAATCGGTCTGATCGCGGGCTCGATTTCGATTGTATCAGATGGTGTGAATAACTTATCGGATTGTGCAACTTGTATCGTGACGATGTTTGGGTATAAGATGGCAGCGAAGCCAGCCGACCGGGATCATCCGTTTGGACATGGGCGGATGGAATATCTGACTTCGCTTGTGATCGCGGCTGCGATTGTGGCGGTTGGATTTGAGTTGCTGCGAAGCTCGGTGGAGAAGGTCATGCATCCGGAGCGTGTAACGTTTTCATTTCTTGCTCTTTTGGTGCTGGTGCTTTCCATGCTGGTGAAGATTGGGATGGGAGTTATGAACCGGAAGCTTGGTACGAAGCTTTCTTCGTCCATTATGCTTGCAACCTCAAAGGATAGCTTTAGCGATGTGTTTGCAACACTGGCAACCACAATCGCACTTGTGATGTCGGCATTTTCGGATCTGCCGATGGATGGAATCATGGGAATCGTGGTGTCAGTCATGATTATGCTTTCCGGTTTTGGTATTGTGAAAGATACGGTGGATCAGCTGCTTGGACAGCCGGCGGATGAGGAGTTAGTTGCAAAGATCCGGGAGCTTGTGATGGAGAATATGTTCTGTCATGGCATGCATGATCTGATCATACACAGCTATGGTCCGGGAAATCTGATTGGTAGTGTGCATGTGGAAGTGGACTGTCATGAAAATATCATGGAGATTCACGATGCGATTGATGAGTTAGAACGGAACATCTACGATGAATTGCAGGTACATATGACGATCCACATGGACCCGATTGATTACGATGATGAGAAGACGAATGTTTGCCGTGATATGATGGCGGGGATTTTAAAGGAAATCGATGAAGGTCTTACGATGCATGACTTTCGGATTGTGTCGGGACCAACGCATACCAATCTGATCTTTGATGTGCTTGTGCCATATGAATGTAAGAAGACAGAAGCACAGATTAAGTCTGAGATCCAGCAGAAGCTTGCGGAGAAACAGGATACATATTATACAGTAATTACGTTTGATAAAGGATATTGTTGACAAACGGAAAATCATCATATATAATTTTCATATCATTGTGAATGATAGCAAAGGCGAGGAAGAGAACAAGTAGTGTTTGCGAGCAGCTGCCACAGAAAGCAGCCGGTTGATGAGAGGCGCGGTAAGTCGGAAACATGAATACATCTCGGAGCTGCTCCCTGAACGCTTGTCAAGTAGGGGCAGACGGATTGGCACACGTTACAGAGGCTGAAGTATTGATATCGATACTTGCAAAGGCGGTTATCGTGAGGTAAGCGTGAAATAAGGTGGTAACACGGAGTATACTTCGTCCTTATATTTTTATAAGGGCGTTTTTTAATGCCCAAAAAAGAAAATATATTTTGGAGGAAAGAAAGATGACATTGTACGAAGAACTTGTAGCAAGAGGTTTGATTGCACAGGTAACAAACGAAGAGGAGATCAGCCGTCTGATCAATGAAGGAAAGGCAACGTTCTATATTGGATTTGATCCGACAGCAGACAGCCTGCATGTAGGACATTTTATGGCACTTTGTCTGATGAAGCGTCTGCAGATGGGTGGCAATAAGCCAATTGCTCTGATTGGTGGAGGTACCGCAATGATCGGTGATCCATCCGGAAGAACCGATATGCGTCAGATGATGACAAAGGAGACCATTCAGCATAACTGTGATTGCTTTAAGAAGCAGATGAGCCGTTTTATTGATTTCTCAGAGGGAAAAGCGCTTATGGTAAATAATGCGGACTGGCTGCTTGATCTGAATTATATAGAGGTATTGCGTGAGGTTGGAGCGCATTTCTCTGTCAATCGTATGCTGACGGCTGAATGCTACAAGCAGCGTATGGAGAAGGGACTTAGCTTCCTGGAGTTTAACTACATGATCATGCAGAGCTACGATTTCTATGCGTTGTTCCAGAAGTACGGCTGTAACCTGCAGTTTGGTGGCGATGATCAGTGGTCGAACATGCTTGGTGGTACAGAGCTGATCCGTAGAAAGCTTGGCAAGGATGCACATGCGATGACAATCACACTGCTCTTAAATTCTGAGGGTAAGAAGATGGGTAAGACACAGAAGGGTGCTGTATGGCTTGATCCAAACAAGACAACACCGTATGAGTTCTTCCAGTACTGGAGAAATGTCGACGACGCAGATGTTATCAAGTGTCTCAAGATGTTGACATTCCTTCCATTGGAGCAGATTCAGGAGATGGAGCACTGGGAAGGCAGCGAGCTGAATAAGGCAAAAGAGATTCTTGCCTATGAGCTGACTGCACTTGTACACGGCGAGGAAGAAGCGAAGAAGGCACTTGACGCAGCGAAGAATATCTTCGGTGGCGGAAATACAGAGAATATGCCAGTTGCTGAAATCACAGCAGATATCTTCAATGATGGACAGACAGATCTGATGTCGATTATTGTACAGGCAGGACTTGCAGCATCCAAGAGCGAGGCAAGACGTGCGATGGAGCAGGGCGGTGTCTCTGTCAATGGCGAGAAGATCACAGATGTGAAGAAGATGTTCACACCGGATGATTTCGCAGAGGAGTTCGTATTGAAGAAGGGAAAGAAGAATTTCCGTAAGGTTGTATATAAGGCGTAATGATTCGAAAATGTGTCAATACAATTAAATATGGAACGGCAAAGGCAAGGGCAATCGTGCTCTTGTCATTGCTGTTCGGAATCGGAACTGTCGGTGCGATTGTGTGTGCAATCGTGTTCCGGCAGATTCTGTTTATTTTTGCAGCAGTCGTATGTGTGTTTGTTGTGATTACGCTGGCGCAGACGCTTGTGATTCAGGGTGGTGTTGTGGAAGATGCGAAGAACGCGGAAACGCAGGACACAAAACGTTCCAAACGTACGAAGCCACAGGATGCGGACAAGAAAGTCGATCATATGAAGCCGCCGGTATTTGCGAAGCGAAAGAACGAGAAAGAAGCTTCGAATGTCGAGGAAGAACACAACCGGCACAAGCGGAAGAAACAGCAAAAGAAGGACGCAGATGAGGGCGGACAGGAGTCGCAGGACAGAGAGGAACGGATGGAAGAACAGTCGATTGTTGCTCTTACGCAGGAAACTGTCACAACATACGACCGGAAGAAGGTCAAGAAGACGCTGCATAAGTTCAAGGTGCGGCGGGAGCATCGTATGATCTTCGTAGATCGTTCCGAAAAGCTCAAGGCAAATCAGACACCTGCCTATATCTGGGTAGAGAAAAAGGATTTTCATCTGTTGCTGATTGAACAGGAACCGCGGCACATCACGATTCCACTATATCAGATCAAGAATATTACATATCTGAAGAAGCAGCCGGCAAATGAAGATATTGATTATGCAGCGTATAAGGGCAGCAGTGTGCTTGCGGATATGTTTCGTCCGTATCTGCCGGATTATGCGCACAGTACGGTTGTGGATGATCTGTCTGCCTATAAGAATTTGTATGGAATCGGAAATGATATCTATGTGACAAACCGGTCGGCATCGGCACTATTTGACCTGTTAGGGGTAGAGTTTCAGGTGGATGACCGGGTAACAATGTCCAACAAGGTGAATATTTATTTTAAAGAAGCATACAAGTCGAATATCTTATTACGGGACAATGTGATTGATGCGAACGGATATGCAGACCGGATCAGCAAGACGCTGGATAATCTGGCGCATTCGACAATCAGCTATGCAGAATTTAAAGATACGCTCAACCTGATGATACGAAACAAATTGATTACACAAGAGTTTGCATCGTATTATATGGGTGTGAGAGATGATTTGACTAGATAAAAACAAGTAGAAACGGACTTTTGATACGGTTTCACAAGTTAAGCGTTGCGAGCACCTATATTTACTTGCGAAAACGACACAAAAGTCCGTTTTTACATACGATTCACAAGTTAAAACTTAATAATGTATAGTAAAAATTCGATTTGACGTAATTTATGAAAGAAAAAAGGCGGTTTTTTCAGTTTGCGTTTTCCTTAGACTTGAGTTATCTTAATTACGAGTTAAAGATAATTAAAAAAATTAAGGAAAAGGAGAATACGAGTATGGAAGTTACAGCAGAAGATTTAGGAAAGCGTTCATTTTGTGAGGCAGTCATGCGTGCAAGATTGCCAAAGGCAGTATTCAAGGAATTAAAGAAGACAATTGATTACGGTGCACCGCTTGACGCAGCGATTGCTGATTCCGTAGCGATTGCCATGCGGGAGTGGGCAAAGGAGCTCGGCGCAACACACTATACACACTGGTTCCATCCACTCACAAACCTGACAGCAGAGAAACATGATTCTTTCATGGATCCGGTTGGTGATGGTACATTCATCACAGAGTTCACTGGCAAGGAATTGATCAAGGCTGAGCCAGATGGTTCTTCCTTCCCTTCCGGAGGAATCCGTGAGACGTGTGCAGCAAGAGGTTATACAGTCTGGGATTGTACATCTCCTGCATTTGTCAAAGAGATTCCGGATGGCTGTAAGGTTCTTTGTATTCCGACTATTTTTATTTCATATACAGGCGAGTCTCTGGATCACAAGACACCACTTCTTCGTTCCATGGATGCCGTTAACAAGCAGGCACTTCGTATCCTGAAGCTGTTTGGTAAGACACCAGCGAAGGTAACTGCTTCCGTTGGACCAGAGCAGGAGTACTTCCTGATTGACAAGGATAAGTTCAATCAGAGACTTGACCTGAAGCTGACTGGACGTACATTGTTTGGCGCACCGGCACCGAAGGGACAGGAGCTTGACGATCAGTACTTCGGTGTGATCAAGGATAAGGTTTCTCATTTCATGAGAGAGCTGAACAAGGATCTGTGGGAGTACGGTATTCCGGCGAAGACACAGCATAACGAGGTTGCTCCTTCTCAGCATGAGATCGCACCAATCTATGGTACAACAAATGTAGCAACGGATCAGAACCAGTTGCTGATGGAGACATTGAAGAAGGTTGCAGAGAGAAATGGATTTGCATGTCTGCTTCATGAGAAGCCATTTGCAGGTGTCAATGGTTCTGGTAAGCATAATAACTGGTCTATCTCAACATCCGATGGCGAGAATTTGATTGATCCAGGCAAGGAGCCAGAGAAGAACCTGCAGTTCCAGGTATTCTTAGCTGCAATTCTGGAGTCTGTTGATAATCATGCTGCATTGCTTCGCCTGTCAGCAAGCTCTGCTGGTAACGATCACAGACTTGGTGCAAATGAGGCACCTCCAGCAATCATTTCTGCTTACCTTGGTGATCAGCTTGCCGATGTTGTTGATCAGATCATTGCAAATGGAGAGGCAACAAGCAGCTTGAAGGGTAAGGTTTACAAGTCAGGATGTTCTGTAATTCCTGAGTTCAAGATGGATGCGACAGACCGTAACCGTACATCACCATTTGCATTTACCGGTAATAAGTTCGAGTTCCGTATGGTTGGTAGTACACAGTGTATTGCACAGCCAATGATGACATTGAATACAATTGTTGCTGATACACTTTGCAACTTTGCAGATGAGCTGGAGAAGGCAGATGATTTCGAGGCAGCTGCAAAGAAGCTGGTTGCTGATAAGTTAAGAGAGCATCAGAGAATCATCTTCAACGGAAATGGTTATTCTGAGGAGTGGATCAAGGAAGCAGAGCGCCGTGGACTTCCAAATATCAAGTGCATGGTTGATGCGGTTGAGTATCTTGCTACACCAGAGAATATTGCAATGTTCGAGAAGCATGGTGTAATGTCTAAGCGTGAGCTTGTTGCAAGAGGCGTCGTTATGTATGAGAACTATGCAAAGCAGATCAACATCGAGGCTCTTACAATGATCGAGATGTCTAAGAAGCAGATCATCCCAGCTGTTATGAAGTACGAGGGTACTCTGGCTGCATCTGTGAAGGATCTGAAAGAGCTTGGTATCAGTGCAGATACACAGATGGAGATTCTTTCTACAATCGATACAAAGCTTGCGGAACTTAAGAAAGCAACTGCAGAGCTTGAGGATATCGTAGCGAAGGCTGCTGAGAAGGAAGATGATCCAAAGGCATGGGCAAAGTATTACCATGATGTGGTATTTGCTTTCTTCGATACGGTTCGTAAGCCGGCGGATGAGCTTGAGAAAATCGTAGATGCAAAGGCATGGCCATTCCCTACATATGAAGAGCTGTTGTTTGAACAGTAGAATATGCTATAGACCATTTGGTTTATATATTTTCCCCCAGGGGCTGCTTTGGCAGCCCCTTTTTTGTTATGGCGACGAGAAAATGCACGCATTTATGCGGTGCATTTGACGACCGCTAATCAGAGCAAGATGTGCAGAGTGCATCTAGTCTCTGTGGAGATTTTTACTCGGCGTGATAGCAAATGGGCGTAGAATGGAGTATAATTATGGAAAAACCCACGACGCGGGTGTAGAGTATAAAAAGTAAGCAGAAAAAACCGCGCTGGAAGCTAATCGGTATGTGTATGAGAGAAAACTGGGCGTGGAAGCGAGATGGTGAGCGGGAAAACCCACGACGTGGGCGCAGATACAGAAAAGCAAGCGGAAAAACCCATCCCGGAAATTATAAGCGAATTTCAGAGTGGATTCTGTATATCCACTCAGATGTACATATATAAAGATAAGAAGAGGATGAGACATGAAAATAAGGAACATTATATTTGATTGTAATGGCACGATGATTTTTGATGGCAAATATCATGATATTGCATGGCGGACATATGTGAGTAAGCTGGCTGGCAGGGAACTTACCAAAGAAGAATTCCAGCATCAGATACTCGGACATACGAACCGGGATATTTTCGAGTGGCTGCTTGGGAAGGGTGCTTTGTCCGAGGAGAAGATCATGCAGTTGACCGAAGAGAAAGAGGTTCTATACAGAAGCATGTATCAGGAAGATCAGGACGCCTGCAGGCTGGTGAAGGGGTTACCAGAATTTCTGGATGAGTTGCAGCGAAGAAATATAAAATGCAATATCGCAACGGCATCTGGTCTATCCAATGTCGACTTTTATTTTGAACGGTTTGCACTTGCAAAATGGTTTGACAAATCAAAGCTTGCCTATGATGATGGAACGATGCGGGCGAAACCGGCACCGGATATGTATATTCGTGCGATGGAGCGCATCGGGGCGGAGCCATCTGAGACGATGGTGATCGAAGACAGCCCATCCGGTGTGAAAGCCGCCGTTGCTGCGAACGCAGCTTGTATTGTAGGAATCTACGGCGATTCCGATAAAAAGCTGCTTCAGAATACAGGAGTGTGCGATTATCTGATTGAGGATTATACACGAAATTATATTGGATATATAGAGCGGAATCTGTTAGAATAGGGTAGCGGATAAAGTTACTGTGTTGTACGAATAAACGCAGGAAAGTAATTGGTATGCTATGGAACGATAAAATATAGGAGAATACAATAATCAGGAGGATAAAAACATGCAGGTAACTATTTCAGATGCAATTCGTTATATTGGAGTGGATGATAAGGATATTGACTTATTTGAGAGTCAGTATGTAGTACCAGAAGGTGTATCGTACAATTCATATGTGATTCTGGATGAGAAGATTGCAGTTATGGATACGGTTGATGCCAGGGGCATGGAAGGCTGGGAGGATAAGCTGCTTCAGACATTGAATGGAAAGAAGCCGGATTATCTGATTATCTCGCATCTCGAGCCTGATCATGCGGGAAGTATCGGAAGAATGGTCGAGCTTTTTCCGGAGGTAAAGCTGGTTGCAAGTGCAAAGGCGATTGCGATGCTGCCACAGTTCTTCGAGGATAGATTGGATGCGCAGGAGAAGATTGCGGTCAAGGAGGGCGAAGAGTTATCGCTTGGAACCCATACATTGGTGTTCTATATGGCACCGATGGTACACTGGCCGGAGGTCATGGTGACCTATGAGAAGAGCGAGAAGGTGCTGTTCTCAGCAGATGGATTTGGTAAGTTCGGCGCGCTTTCCCTCACAGAAAATGAGGACTGGGCATGTGAGGCAAGACGGTATTATTTTAATATCGTCGGTAAATATGGCATGCCGGTGCAGACACTTCTGAAGAAGGCAGCAGGACTTGATATCGAGACAATCTGTCCATTGCACGGTCCGGTATTGAAGGAAAATCTCGGATACTATATTGGACTTTACGATACATGGAGCAAGTATGAGCCGGAGAATAAAGGCGTGCTTGTTGCGTATGCATCGATCCATGGCAATACGGCGAAGGCAGCTAAAAAGCTTGCAGACATGCTTCGCGCAGAGGGCGTAGAGAAGGTCGTTGTCAGTGATCTGGCGAGAGAAGATATGGCTGAGGTAATAGAGGATGCATTCCGCTATGACCGGATGGTGCTCTGTGCCGCAAGCTATGATGGTGGGGTATTTCCATGCATGCAGGATTTCCTGAATCATCTGCAGTCAAAGGCGTACCAGAAGCGTACCGTTGGTATTCTGGAGAATGGCAGCTGGGCACCATGTGCCGCCCGCACGATGAAGACGATTCTTTCTACGATGAAGGATGTCACGATTGTGGAGCCAACCGTTACGATCATGTCTACGATGAAGGAATCTGATTACCCAGCGATGGAAGCCTTAGTGAATGCAATCAAATAAGGAGAGTTTTAAGTGAAGAATTTGTACATAGCAGAGAAACCCAGCGTTGCCCGTGAGTTTGCAAAAGCGCTCGGCATGAAGGGGGCTGCAACTGCCGGTGCAAGGGACGGATACTTAGAGAACGAGGATACGATCGTGACATGGTGTGTCGGACATCTGATCACGATGAGCTATCCGGAGGTCTATGATCCAGCCTTGAAGAAATGGAGCTTTGATACGATTCCATTTATACCGGAGGAATATAAATATGAGATTATTGATGCGTCAAGCAAACAGTTTCAGATCGTAAGCAAGCTGCTGAATCGTGAGGATGTTGGACGCATCTATGTCTGCACTGACTCGGGACGAGAAGGAGAATATATCTACCGTCTTGTCGAGCAGATGGCAGGCGTGGACAAAAGTAAAAAAGACCGGCGACGAGTGTGGATTGATTCGCAGACCGAGGAAGAAATCATGCGAGGTATCCGGGAGGCGAAAGAGCTTTCTGCCTATGATAACCTGAGTGATGCGGCATATCTGCGTGCGCAGGAAGATTATCTGATGGGAATCAATTTTTCCCGTGCATTATCGCTGAAATATAGCTACACAGTCCGGAATTATCTTGGCATGGATCGATGCGTGATCGCAGTTGGACGTGTCATGACATGTGTACTTGGCATGATTGTGAAGCGGGAACGGGAGATCCGTCAGTTCGTGCCGACACCATTTTACCGGGTGCTTGCCAGCACAGAAGGATTTGAAGCAGAGTGGAAGACGACGAAGGATTCTGCCTATCTGGATTCTCCTCTTCTGTATAAGGAAAATGGTTTCAAAAAAGAAGAGAGTGCTAAGCAGTTGATTACTGAATTGTCTGCGGATGCACCGATTGAACTGATCGTGCAGAAGGTAGAGAAAAAGACAGAGAAGAAAGCACCACCGATGTTATACAACTTAGCGGAGCTGCAAAATGACTGTTCACGGTTGTTTAAGATTAGTCCGACCGATACGTTGAATACCGTGCAGACACTCTATGAGCGAAAGCTGGTAACATATCCAAGAACGGATGCCCGTGTGCTTTCCACAGCCGTTGCGAAAGAAATCGGGAAAAATATCGGTGGCTTGCAGAAATATGAACCACTTGCACAGTATGCGCAGTATATTATGCAGCAGGGCGGATACAAGGGTGTTGCCAAATCCAAATATGTCAATGATAAACAGATTACTGACCACTATGCGATCATTCCGACCGGACAGGGACTTGGGAATCTGAATGGGTTAAATGATATTCAGCGGAAGGTGTATGACATTATTGCACGGCGGTTTTTGAGCATTTTCTTTCCGGCAGCAGAGTATGAGAAAGTAAGCCTTGTGTTGTCAAGACAGATTCATACGGTGGTTGGCGAGAAAGAAAATGGAACTGAAAGCTTTTTTGCAAATTTCAAACGACTGAAAAATCCAGGGTATCTGACGATAGCCGGACTTCCGTCTGACAAAAAACAGGAAGAACAGAAGCTGACGGATGAGGAGTTGGCGAAGTTTGCATCTTTGAAGAAAGGTGATGCGATTCCGGTACAGGCATTCGATATCAAGGAAGGAGAGACATCTCCGCCGAAGAGGTATTCTTCGGGTACGTTGATTCTGGCGATGGAAAATGCCGGACAGTTGATTGAAGATGAGGAACTTCGAAGCCAGATCAAGGGCAGCGGTATTGGAACGAGTGCGACGCGTGATAGTATTATCACGAAGCTTGTGACGAACAAATACATTGCGTTAAATAAGAAAACACAGATCGTGACACCGACGTTTCTTGGAGAGATCATCTACGATGTATGCTTAAATTCCATTCAGAGTTTGCTTTGGGCGGAAATGACGGCATCGTGGGAGAAAGGGCTTTCCGGTGTTGCGGAGGGAACGATTTCGAAGGATGAATATACAGCCAAGATGAATAAATTTGTCTGTGATAACACGAATGCCGTGAAGCAGATACGAAATCAGAATCAGATCACGCGATTGTTTGACCGGACGAAGCCATTTTATGAGAAGGCGGGAGCGAAGAAGGCTGCAAAGAAATCGTAGATATATTGAAAAATGAGCAGAATCAGATGTTTCATATGCATGAAATAAGTTTCATGCGTATGGTTCAATAGATGGATGGAGGATAGAAAATGAAAAGTGTAAATGCAGTAACAATCAAGGAATTATATGATCTTTCCCATACGGAGGCAAAACCTTTGATGGAGCAGTATACCTATCCGTGGGAGGTGCTTCCACATATTGGAGAATTTATCGTTAAGCTTGGGGAGTCTCTTCCGAAGGAAGAGTATACCGAAGTAGCGGAGCATGTCTGGGTGCATAAGACAGCGAAGGTATTTGCATCAGCATATCTGGCAGGACCGGCAATCATCGGCGCCGAGACAGAAGTGCGCCAGTGTGCGTTTGTCCGCGGAAATGCGCTGGTTGGAAAAGGCTGTGTGATCGGTAATTCCACAGAGCTGAAAAACGTGATCATCTTTGATAATGTGCAGGTGCCACATTATAACTATGTTGGCGATTCTATCTTGGGATTTAAGTCGCATATGGGAGCAGGTTCGATCACATCGAATGTAAAGAGTGATAAGACACTTGTCCATGTGAAAGGAATTGATCCAGAGACAAATGAGAAGTTTGATCTGGAAACTGGTTTGAAGAAATTTGGAGCAATGCTTGGAAATCATGTAGAGGTTGGTTGTAATTCTGTATTAAATCCTGGTACAGTTATTGGCTCAAACAGTAATGTCTATCCGCTTTCCCCGGTACGTGGATTTGTACCGGCAGAAAGCATCTATAAGACGGGTGGCGTAATCGTAAAGAAACACGCATAAGTGGTTAGTTTGTATCAATCCGGGCAGATTGTGCTGCCTGGCGGGCGGCTTCCAGTATGAGCAGTGTGGTGTACTGGTTGTCGCTTGCATATGTAACAGAATCCAGATCACCGGTGATCTGTAGCTGCTCATTGATGGCATCCACGGAAGGTGTTAAAAGCGGATACATGGCTGTGACGGTTTCGTTTGTGTTTGATACTTCGATGTGTGTGACTGCATGTTTGTCGATGGTCGTCTGTAATTCCAGTGTGGTGCCACCAAGATTTAACTGCGAGGTATAGACACCTGGCTGGTATGTGGCAAATGTTTCCGTTGAGATGCTTGTATCTGTGGTATCCTTTTCGTCCTCCTTTGGCGAGAACATATACCAGAGCAGCAGGATCAACAGGATGCCGAGGACGATAAATATGCCAGTGTAGATGAGTTCTTTTGATTTTAAGACGATAATTTTCGTTTTGGATGACATAATAAAAAACTCCCTGTTCAGAATTAGTATAATATATTCTGAATAGGGAGTTTTTATTACTTTAGAATTAGGAAAATCAACACTTACAGGGAAGAATATCCGTGGCTGTTGATGATTCCCTTGATTGGTATGCCGGCTTTGCAGAGTGGGCAGTCAGCAGCAGAGTGTGTTTCGTAATTCGGGATATCCTCGGTACGGAAGATGGTGTTGATCTGCTCGTCGTGAATTTCATCGGCTGCGGAGAAAATCGAAGATACACCGACCACTTCACCACCGTAATATTCGATACACTCGAGTGCGGTCTGCAAGGTCTTTCCGGTTGTAGCAGTTGCTAACAATACAAGGACATGCTTGCCTTTGATCATGGAAAGATAATTCTCACGAAATATAAGCTGTCCGCCAGAGTGCTGCTCCGGGGAAATGATGTATGCAGTATTGTGCAGGTTCGCAGATAAGATACCTGTGTTAAGAAGTTCGTCTGCAAGATAAGCACCGATCACATTTGTACCGTCCAGACAGACGATCGTATCAATGATCGTTGTAGCAGCGTAGCGGGTAGCCAGCACTTTGGCAGCGGCATGTGCTTCGCTTCGACGGCTCTTCAGACTTGTCATATCAATATAGTAGTTGATATGAGAAGAAGATGTTGCGTAGTGACCAGGTGTTACATTCAGTGAGATTAAGTTGCTGGATGTAGACTGTACCTTGAATGTATTTGTGTTTTCCATAAATAGTACCCCTCCTGTGCGTTTTATGACATACTGATATTATAAATGGTATACGGGATTTATGCAAGCAAAGTAGCACAATACACAGAAAATTCACCGTATATTTTCTCCGATTTTTGAGACACCGACATAGATCTGGGAGATCTTATACCACGTTGGAAAATCGACGATTCCACTTACCGGAAGGTTAAAAATAGACTGAAAGGCACGCACGGATTCTGTAGTTGCGGAACCGAAGATGCCATCGACTGTGACAGTTGGAATCGCCGGATAATTCTGCGCGATGCGGTTTAACTGCTCCTGAATCGTAATCACCGGTTCGCCGGAACTTCCAATTGTCAGATCATAGCCCGGATAAGAGGACGGGATTCCGGAGACAATTTCTGCTTCATTTACATACATATCGGATCCGTAATAGTAGTGGATGATATCTATGGCAGAGAAACCATCATCCCCGAGTGCTTTAGAACCCCACTGTGTCATCCAGTTTGGACAGGAGACGCGCTTGCCATCGCAGTATTGTGTGAGAATCGGCTGCTTGACATTTGGACGGGCGAGATAGCGGTTATAGAGCCGGTCCGCAATCTGTGAGATATTCTCGTAAATGGTCTTGCCGTAGATCCATTTGTGATCGTAAGCGGTGGAGGATGTAATAGTGAAATTATAGCCTTTGTTTCGATACCATTCTGTATATACCCGGTTTAAAGTGAAGGACATGATTGCCAGAATATTGGCTTCGATCGTGCTTTCTGGCCAGGTGGAGTAGATCTCGCAGCAGGCGACATTTTTGATGTAGTCGATGTATGGGACATAATAATCGGTAGCAGTGGAGTCGCCGGGGACACCATCATGTACAACGATCGTCTCCGGGACGACGACGCGTGAGAGGACGATCTCGCCACTTTCGGATAAAGGCTTGATCTCCGGCTCGGCGATTTTCGGTGGATAGTATTCCCAGAGCGTGTGTCCGCCGATGACGATTGGGTTATAGACATAGTCGGGTGTCTGCTCGGATGGCTGCAATACGATGGACTGCAATCCGTTTTCGCCAGAGAATATCTGGACGCCCGAGACAAGCCCTTCCTGATAGCCGGGAGCGGAGATCTTTACATTGTATTCAGAATAGGGCTGGTTGTCAGTTGGCTCCATGCTGTATTCACGCGGTGGTGCGGAAAGCTCGATATTTCCGGTCTGTCCGTTTCGGTCTGTGTTGACGGATTCTAAGATCCGGTTTGGCTCTCCTGTGTTTGCGATTTCAATAGTAGCAGAAGAAAGCGGAGAGTAACTGTCTGTGCCTGTGACTATGACATTTAAATTTCCTGTATCACTAGAATATTGATCCATACGAGATACCTTGATTTTTCGTCCATATAATATATGAAAAAGCGTGGAGAATTATGTAAATAAAAAATTATACATGTTAAGAAAAAACACTTGACAAGCAGAGAAAAAGCATGTATGATGCAAAAGGTTTGTAAATGAAAAATACTTTACAGGTGATTCAGATGGAGAAGTTTGTACGTCAGTCATTGCTCTATGATTTTTATGGAGAGCTGTTGACGCAGACACAGAAAAGTATATACGAAGATGTTGTGATGAATGACCTGTCCTATTCGGAACTGGCAAGGGAATATGGAATCTCCAGACAAGGCGTGTTTGATATGATGAAGCGCTGTGACAAGAAGCTGGAGGACTTTGAGAAAAAACTGAAATTAGTAGAAAAATTTGAGAATGCCAGAGAGAAGGTAGCCACGATACAGACTGAGATTCAGGCATTGCGGGAACGCAATGAAAATCCGACGCTGGATGGAGCGTTTGCGGATATTGACACGAATCTTACCGGGCTGCTGGATGATTTTTAAAAGTTCGATGTTTGGTTTTGTTTGGGAGGAGACGCATGGCGTTTGACAGTTTAACAGACAAATTGCAAAACGTGTTCCGGAAGTTGAGAAGCAAAGGAACGATTACGGAAGCGGATGTAAAGGAAGCGATGAAAGAAGTAAAGCGTGCGCTGTTGGAGGCGGATGTAAACTTCAAGGTCGTAAAACAGTTTATCAATTCGGTTAGTGAACGTGCGGTTGGAGAGGAAGTCTTGAAAGGATTAAATCCCGGACAGATGGTAATCAAGATCGTAAAAGAAGAGATGGACAAGTTGATGGGCTCAGAGACAACCGAGCTGAAGCTTCTGCCATCCAATGAAATCACGATTGTGATGATGTGTGGTCTGCAGGGTGCAGGTAAGACAACAACCGTTGCAAAGCTTGCAGGCAAGTTTAAAAACAAGGGTAAAAAGCCGTTGCTTGTTGCATGTGACGTTTATCGTCCGGCGGCAATCAAGCAGTTGGAGATTAACGGTGAAAAAGTCGGAGTTCCTGTATTTTCGATGGGAGATGGACATAAACCGGTAAATATTGCGAAAGCAGCGATTGAGCATGCCGCAAAGAATGATATCAATTTAGTATTTTTGGATACTGCAGGTCGTCTGCATGTCGATGAAGACATGATGAACGAGCTGGCAGAGATCAAGGAAAATCTGAATGTGACATACACAATTCTGACTGTCGATGCGATGACTGGTCAGGATGCAGTCAATGTAGCGACATCATTTAATGATAAGATTGGCATTGATGGCGTGATTTTGACGAAGCTCGATGGTGATACCCGTGGCGGTGCCGCACTTTCCATCAAAGCGGTGACAGGAAAACCAATCCTGTATGCCGGAATGGGAGAGAAGCTCACGGATCTGGAGCAGTTCTATCCGGATCGTATGGCGAGCCGAATCCTCGGCATGGGCGATGTGGAGAGTCTGATCGAGAAAGCACAGTCAGCAATCGATGAGGAAAAGGCAAAGGAGATGGAAGAGAAGTTTAAGAAGGCTTCTTTCGATTTCAATGATTTTCTTGATCAGATGGAACAGATGGAAAAGATGGGTGGCATGAATGATATTTTGAAGATGCTGCCTGGATTTGGAAATAAAAAACAACTCCAGAATCTGGAGATTGACGACAATGCGATGAATATGCCGAAGGCAATCATTTTGTCGATGACGAAGCAGGAACGTTCGCATCCGGAGATCATCAATCCGAGCCGCAAGAAGCGTATTGCAGATGGTGCAGGCGTTCCAATCAGCGAAGTAAATAAGCTGATTAAGCAGTTTGAACAGTCCAGAAAAATGATGAAGCAGATGTCCGGTATGATGGGTGGAAAGCGCCGCGGCGGATTCAAGCTTCCGTTTGGATTTTAATTTTTGATAATAGTATAACTATTATATATAGACGAAAGAATTTTAAGGAGGTGAAATTTAACATGGCAGTTAAAATCAGATTAAGAAGAATGGGATATAAGAAGCATCCTTTTTATAGAGTTGTAGTAGCTGATTCCAGATCACCAAGAGATGGTAGATTCATCGATGAGATCGGAACATATGATCCAAATCAGGAGCCAGCATCTGTAAAGATCGACTCTGATGCAGCTAAGAAGTGGCTTGCTGATGGTGCTCAGCCTACAGATACTGTTGCAAAGCTTTTGAAGCAGGCAGGCATCGAGAAGTAAGACTGATGTGCAAGGGAGGTGCAGGTTATGAAGGAATTAGTAGAACTGATTGCAAAATCCCTCGTTGATTATCCGGATGAAGTTGTTGTAAAAGAGACAATCGATGGAGATACCATAACAATCGAACTGAACGTTGCAGGAGATGATATGGGTAAGGTGATCGGCAAACAGGGCCGAATTGCCAAATCCATTCGTACTGTGGTGAAGGCGGCTGCATCAAAGGGTGATAAAAAGGTAATTGTAGACATCAAATAATTCTTAGATTCCCGGTGCCATATGGCATCGGGAATTCTTTTATCGGAGGAATGAATGAACGAAGATATGTTTCGAATTGGCGTTATCACGTCGACACATGGATTAAAGGGTGAGGTCAAGGTATTCCCGACGACCGATGATCCGGCACGATTCAAGAAGCTGAAAAAATGCTTTATTCGTACAAAAAGTGGCGATGTACCAGTGGAGAAAAAATCATGCAAGTTCTTTAAGAACATGGTGATTCTTTCTTTTTCGGAATTTAATGATATAAATGAGATAGAAAAATACAAGGGCTGTGAACTGTATGTAACACGGGAAGATGCAGTTCCACTCGAGGAAGATGAGTTTTATATTGCAGATGTGATCGACGCAGAGGTGTTCGAGGATAACGGCAAAAAGCTTGGGACACTTGTGGATGTGATGCAGACAGGTGCGAACGATGTGTTTGTCGTGAAGATGGAGAATGGCAAGGAAGTGTTGCTTCCGGTCATTAAGGATTGCGTGTTGGATATCAATGCAGAAGAAAAAAAGATTGTTGTTCACATGATGAATGGACTGCTGGACTAACGATATCGGAGGCAGATATGTATTTTCATATTATGACATTATTTCCGGAGATGGTGCTTGGAGGATTAAATGAGAGCATTACCGGAAAGGCAATTGAAAAAGGACTAATCGGTGTAGATGCTGTGAATATCCGTGATTTTGCAGGTAATCGGTATGGGCACGTTGATGATTATACCTATGGTGGCGGTGCAGGTATGCTGATGCAGCCGGGACCGGTGTATGATGCGTACCAGCATGTGCTTGCGCAGATTGCAGTACGTAAGGAAAAGAAAGGGACATCGGCACAGGCGAAAAAAGTACGTGTGCTTTATATGACACCGCAGGGACAGCCGTTTAAACAGTGCATGGCAGAAGAGTATGCGAAAGAAGAAGATCTTGTGCTTTTGTGTGGACATTATGAGGGCATTGATGAGCGTGTGCTGGAGATGATTGTGACCGATTATGTGTCGATTGGCGATTTTGTACTGACGGGTGGCGAACTTCCGGCGATGATGATTGTGGATGCAACAAGCCGTCTTGTGCCGGGCGTGCTTGGAAGCGATGAAAGTGCGGTATATGAAAGCTTCTATGATGGCTTGCTGGAATATCCGCAGTATACCCGTCCAGAAGAATTTATGGGGAAGAAAGTACCAGAGGTGCTGCTTTCCGGACATCATAAGAACATCGAAGAGTGGCGGTATGAACAGTCGATGCAGCGGACACAGGAACGGCGCCCGGATCTGTATGAGATCTATGTGGAGGCACACCGGGAAGAGCTGGAAAAACGCAGACGAAAAAAAGAAGAAAAAGAACGAAAGCGGCTCCGTCGGGAGCAACGTGCAAAAATGCAGACAAATGAATAACTACTGCTTGTCTTGCAGAGAAATATGGTATATAATTTTTATAATATCGAAAGAAAAACGGGAGAGAAAAACCATGAAAAAAAGAGTATATATTGCAGTTGTTACACTGGCACTTGCCAGTCTGTTTGCAGGCTGTGGAAAGAAATCTGCGGATGCAGCCGTTTCGGTAAAAGATGATGTTGTGGAATTCGTAAATGAAGAGCTTCCAGCAGCAAAGGCAGATCATGACAATGCGATTGGCATTTACAATGCATATTTTACAGGAAGCAGTGATCAGGATCTTGATGCATTTAAGACATCTTTGCAGGATACCGCAATTCCAGCAATGGAGAATTGTATCACAACGATTTCTAATATCGAGGTTGCAACAGATGAGGTAAAAGCGTTAAAGGATTCCTATCTGCAGAGCGTACAGAAAGAATGCGAAGCCATGAAGATGGTTGTCTCAGCGATTGATGGAGAAAATGCAGACTATCTGACACAGGCAGACAGCTTGATTGCAGAGGCAGCTACACTTCGGAGTGACTACCAGACAAAACTTCAGGCAATTGCGAATGAGCAGGGAATTGTAGTAAATCAGTAATGGTAAGAAAGCTGTCGGTGAAACATCCGGCAGCTTTCCTGCGTTATATGAGGAATTTGCGTATGGAACAGACAGAACGTGAAAAGAAAGAACAGGCATATATCACACAGTTAAAGAAGAATATGAACCCGGAGGATGTCGCTGGACTGTATCACCTCTATCAGAAGCTGACAGAGAAAAGCTATTTTCGGACAGATGTGGGATTTGGATTTTTGGCGGAGCTGCGCGATTATCTGTTGAAAAATGGTTACCAGATTGATGCTTATACAATGCCGCAGTCACAGGCAAATAAAAAGGTATCAGAGACGCACACAGATGCACATTTGCGCAGGAAATATGAGCGGCTGTGTGAGAAACAGGAACAGACGGAGAAGGAAGTGGAACGTTTGAATCTGCTTCGTATCCGGCTGACAATCGCGGTTGTCGCACTTGCGGTGGCTGTGATTGGTATGATATTTATTGCAGTGACAAATAAAAATGTTGGATACTTTCATGCTGAACAGAAAGTGCAGGATAAATACGCATACTGGGAGGAACAGTTGGATGCACGCGAGAAGGAATTGCAGGAGTGGGAAGAAGAGCTGAGTGAACAGGCAGAAAAAAACAATGACGCAAAGACACAAAATTGACAAAAATACATGCTATAATCGGGTACAATAAATGATAGAAAATGGTAGTTAGGAGGAACTGGGATGAATGATTTAAAAGTACTGGTCGTGGATGATGAGAGTCGTATGCGGAAACTGGTTCGTGATTTCCTTGTGAAAGACGGATATTCGGTTGTGGAGGCTGCGGACGGTGAAGAAGCGGTCGATGTATTTATGTCGGACAAGGACATCTCATTGATTATTCTGGATGTTATGATGCCGAAGCTGGATGGATATGGTGTTGCGGAGGAAGTACGGAAAATGTCCGATGTGCCGATTATCATGCTGACGGCAAAAAGTGATGAGAGAGATGAGCTGCGTGGATTCGATCTTGGAATTGACGAATATATTACGAAGCCGTTTTCTCCCCGGATTCTGGTGGCAAGAGTAGAGGCAGTGCTTCGCAGAACGCAGGCAGATGCAGATTCAAATGTGATCAGCGTAGATGGAATCGAGATGGATATTGCAGCCCATCAGGTAAAGGTGGATGGGGAACCAATCGAACTTTCCTATAAGGAATTTGAACTGTTAAATTATTTCTTACAGAATCGTGGCGTAGCTTTGTCCAGAGAAAAAATCCTGAACAATGTCTGGAACTACGATTATTTTGGAGACGCCAGGACAATCGATACCCATGTGAAGAAGCTTCGTAGTAAGCTTGGAAGCAAGGGTGACTATATCAAGACAATCTGGGGTATGGGTTATAAGTTCGAAGGCTAAGACCCGAAACTCAATTCGGGTCAAGATATCCATGATGGTTGTTTTTTTCTCAGTATTTATAATTGCGGCATCCTGGCTGCTTTGCAGTTATGTACTTGGAGGAGTATTTCGTTACAGCATCAAAAACAACTTGATCACAACGTACAATTCCTGCAATGAGTTGTTTCAGGATGAGAGCGGAGATTTGTTTGAAAATGGTGATCTGTTTGGACAGATTAAAAATCCGCAGGATGCAGTTGTGATGATCGTGGATTCAGATAATGGAAAATTATATACATCTATCAACGACGAAGGTCAGATGATGGAGGGTATGCGCAGTCTTATGAACAGCATCCGCAGTGAGGATAACGAAAGTCAGTTTGGCACGGGTGAATATATCATCCGAAGAAACCATGATACAATAACGAATGCGGATTATTATGATCTGATTGGAAGACTGAACAATGGATATGAGGTTTTGCTGCGTACACCGATTGCACGTGTCGAATCGGTTATGCAGGTTATGACGCATTTGTTTATCTATATCTGTATCGGGCTTATGGTATTTGGAACATCCTTTATGCTGTTGTTCAGCAATATTTTCGCGGCACCGATCAAGCGGATGTCCAAGGCTGCAAAAAGGATGAGTGAACTTGATTTTGACGTAAAGATTCCGGTTACAAGTAATGATGAGATCGGAGAACTTGGCAACAGTATGAATGAGATGTCCGAGAAGCTGGAACAGACAATCTCGGAACTGAAAGCAGCCAATATCGAGTTGCAGCGGGATATTGCAGAACGTCGTAAGATCGACGATATGCGGAAGGAATTTCTGTCACATGTATCGCATGAATTAAAGACGCCAATCGCTCTGATCCAGGGCTATGCAGAAGGTTTGAAAGATGATATGTGTGACGACAAGGAAAGCCGTGATTTCTATACGGATGTTATCATTGATGAGTCACATAAGATGAACACAATGGTCAAGCGTCTGCTTACGTTAAATGAGATTGAATTTGGCGATACGAAGCTGAATATTGAGCGGTTTGAACTGGTTGGTTTTGTGAATTCGATTCTGGCATCCACCAAGATTCTGGCAGAGGAAAAGGGTGCGGAGATTATATTCGAGGAAGAACCACCTGTGTATGTATGGGCAGATGAGTATATGATTGAGGAAGTCTTTACGAACTATCTGACAAATGCAATCCATTATGTACGAAAAGATGGTGTGATCCGTATCTCATTTAAACCGATGGGCAACGATATCCGTGTCTGCGTTTACAATCAGGGTGACTGGATCGCCGAGGAAGATATTGGACGTGTGTTTGAGAAATTCTATAAGGCAGATAAGGCACGGACAAGAGAGTACGGTGGTAATGGAATCGGTCTTTCCATTGTTGCGGCGACGATGGAAGCACATGGAAAGAAATATGGCGTGGAGAATGTAGCAGACGGAGTGCTTTTTTACTTTGATTTGGATGCTAATGTGCTTGCCGATAAGTAAAATAAGTGGTAAAATTATTTTATCCTTGTGGGTAAAGAAATAGGCAATGCATATGACATGAGAAGATAGAGTATGAGAAAAAAGCAGGAAGCAAAACACGCAAATAAAAAAATATGGAAACGGCGGCTACTGGCAGGGCTGATCGCATGCGGCATATTTGTGACAACTGGTTGCGGACAGGTGATTGACCTGACCGATGAAGAGAATCATCTGATCGCAGAATATGCGGCAGAGCTGTTGCTGAAATATGACCGGAATTATGATACCCGTTACAATCCAGATGAACTGGAGGATACGACGGAGACTATGACCGAGACCGATGCGACGACAGAAGCAACTACAGAGGTGGTGTCGACAACGGAGGCTGCAACTACAGAGCAGGATGCACCTGCGGATGGTCAGACGACGCAGGCACAGCCGGTGACAGACGAAGCAGTTAAGGAAGACATCGGAGCAACTGTGGATTCGGATTTTGATATCGCTGCATTTGTCGGGGAGAGCCGCATCTCTGTCCGGTATGCATATTACATGGTGGTGGACAGTTATCCATCGTATGATCAGGATGGTATGTATATCGAGGTGCAGGCACCGGAAGGGTATAAACTGTTAGTATTGAAGTTCGAGGTAGAAAACAAGACAAACGAAGATCAGGCTGTTGATCTGTATAATAAAGATGTCAATTATAATATTGTCGTGGATAACAGCCGGACAACCAAGCAGATGCTGACGATCTTAGCAGACGATCTGTATACTTATGACAAGACGATTCAGGCGAGCAGCCGGGAAGAAACGGTGCTTTTGTATACGGTTTCTGATTCCGTGGCAAACAAATGGACGGACTTGAAATTACAGGTAAAATATGGCGGAACGAGTGCTGTGTTACAGCTTGAACAGTAAGAGCGGTCTTACATAGAGGGCTTGCATAAAGGAGGGTACATATGGATTCAAATATTTTATTGGAGAGCGGTACAAACGAACTTGAGGTTCTTGAGTTCATCATAAATGGCAATCATTATGGAATCAATGTAGAAAAGGTGCGGGAGATTCTTCCATATCAGGAGATTACACCGGTTCCAAATTCACACCCATGTATTGAAGGAATCTTCATGCCACGTGGGGATATCATTACAGTTATTGATTTGTTCCAGACGCTTGGATTCCCGAATCCGGACAAGCAGAATAACTTTTTGATTGTGACGAACTTTAATAACTTAAATATTGCATTTGATGTACAGGCGGTGCTTGGTATCAACCGTGTATCATGGAAGGATGTTGTGAAGCCAGATGCAACGGTCAGTGGTCCGGGAACCGGAATCGCGACAGGTATTATTAAGAATGAGGACAATCTGTTGATCATTCTTGATTTTGAGCGGATTGTGGAGGGTATCTGTCCGGAGACAAGTTTGAAGATTTCTCAGGTGACAGAGTTGGAAGACCGTGAGCGTAACAGCATTCCAATTCTGGTTGCAGAGGATTCCATGATGCTCTGTAAGCTGATTGAGGATGCACTGCACAGAGCCGGTTATACAAAGCTTACAATCAAGAACAACGGACAGGAAGCATGGGATTATCTGTGTGAACTGAAGAAGAATAATGGTGTAGAATATGGCGCGAAGTGCCTGATTACAGATATTGAGATGCCACAGATGGATGGACATCATCTGATCAAGAAGATTCGTGAGACAGAAGGATTAAAGCAGATTCCGATTGTGATATTCTCGTCTTTGATTAACGATGATATGAAGCGGAAGGGTGATCTGCTTGGCGCAGATGCACAGATCAGCAAACCGGAAATCGGTCAGTTAGTAGGAATTCTGGACAGTCTGGTGGCAAGCCAGATATACGGAACAAATAAGTAATATTATGCCGGCAGGTTTCCTGTCGGCATCTGAAATTTATAGCATATGAGGTGAGAGAGATGGATTTGAAGAGTACCGGAAAGACAAAAGAAGAAATCAAAGAGATGTATAACAAATACTTCTATGAGACATTTCAGCGTTTTGATTTCATTGCAGAAAAAGGCGAGGATGACTATGTCATCGATGAGACTGGAAAACGGTATCTCGATTTTATGGCGGGTATTGCGGTTAATTCAGCCGGACATTGCAATAAGAAGGTTGTGGAAGCAATCATGGAGCAGTGCCAGCAGATGATGCATGCGTCCAACTATTGTTACACGATTCCGATGGTAATGCTTGCACAGCGTATCTGTGATGCAATCGGTATGGAGAAGATTTATTTCCAGAATTCCGGTGCAGAGGCAAATGAAGTTATGATCAAGCTTGCCAGAAAATATGGAAAAGATAATTTTGGACCAAACCGTTATCATATTGTAACAGCCAAGAACAGCTTTCATGGACGGACACTTGCGACTCTGGCAGCAACCGGACAGCCGGGAACAGCAATCCAGAGAAACTATGATCCGATGATTCCTGGATTTTCTTATGCAGAGTTTAACAATGTACAGGCATTTGCAGATGCGTGTACGGACGATACGATTGCAATCATGGTAGAGCCGGTACAGGGAGAAGGCGGTGTGATTCCTGCAACGAAGGAGTTCTTACAGGGCTTGCGCAAATTGTGCGATGAGCGTAATATGCTGTTGTTATTTGATGAGGTACAGACTGGCTGGGGAAGAACCGGAAGTCTGATGGCATATATGGGATACGGTGTGAAGCCGGATTGTGTCAGCATGGCGAAAGCAATGGGCGGCGGAATGCCGATCGGTGCAATGTGTACAAGTGCGAAGCTGGCGCTTACATTTGGACCAGGTGCACACGGAAGCACCTATGCAGGAAATCCGGTTGCCTGTGCGGCAAGTTATGCACAGATCGGAGAGATCATAGATCAGAAGCTTCCGGAAAATGCAGATAAGATCGGTGCATATTTCCGTGAGGAACTGTTGAAACTTCCATGTGTGAAAGAGGTACGTGGACGTGGACTTATGATTGGCGTTGAGTTCAACAAGGATATTGCAACTGACGTGAAGTATCAGTCTGCCGACGAAGGTCTTCTGATCACAGCGGTTCGACCAAATGTGATCCGTCTGGTTCCACCACTCAATATTACAGAGAAAGAATGCGATGAAGCATTTGCAATTTTACATAAGGTTGTATCAAAGTTGGTATAATGAAGGTAAAGTGTTTTTGACAGGAGGCTATGACAATGAGACGTAAAAATGCATGGACAACGTACAATAAAAAGCAGTTAGATGAGCTGGAGAAGCTTTGTAAGAACTATCTGAAGTTTCTGGATAAAGGAAAGACGGAACGTGAGTGTGTAAAGCAGATTGTAAAGCAGGCAGAAGAAAAAGGCTATGTGAATCTGGCAGATATCACAAAGGATAAGAAAGCACTCAAGGCAGGTGATAAAGTATATAGCGTCTGCATGGACAAGACAGTTGCCCTGTTCCAGATTGGAAAGAAGAAGCTTGAAAAGGGTATGAACATCTTAGGTGCACATATTGATTCGCCTCGTATGGACGTAAAGCAGAATCCGTTGTATGAGAGCGAAGAGTTTGCATATCTGGATACACATTACTATGGTGGTATCAAGAAATATCAGTGGGTAACATTGCCACTTGCATTGCATGGTGTGGTTGTAAAGAAGGATGGAACTGTGATCACAGTCAATGTCGGTGAGGATAAGAATGATCCGGTCTTCTGTGTGACGGATCTGTTGATCCATCTGGCTGGTGAGCAGATGGAGAAAAAGGCAAACAAGGTAATCGAGGGAGAAAACCTGGATGTCCTCGTAGGCAGTAAGCCTTTGGAAGGAAAGGAAAAGGATGCAGTGAAAGAAGGTATCCTTGAGATTCTGAAAGAGAAATATGATATGACAGAAGAGGACTTCATGTCTGCAGAGATCGAGGTTGTTCCAGCCGGACATGCACGGGAGGCAGGTCTGGATCACAGTATGGTTATGTCTTATGGACAGGATGACCGTGTCTGCGCATATACATCTCTGGCAGCGATGCTGGAAGTGGAGGAAGTAGAAAAAACAACCTGTTGTCTGCTTACAGACAAAGAGGAGATCGGAAGTGTCGGTGCGACAGGTATGCAGTCCCGTTTCTTCGAGAATTCCGTGGCAGAGCTGATGGATGCAATGGGAGAATTCAGCGAGTTATCGTTGCGCAGATGTCTGGCAAACTCCAGCATGCTTTCATCCGATGTAAATGCAGCGTATGATCCTTTATTTGCAAATGCATTTGAGAAAAATAACGCGTCTTATTTTGGACGTGGTGTTGTATTCAGCAAGTTTACCGGTTCCAGAGGAAAATCTGGAAGTAACGATGCAAATGCAGAATACATTGCGCGTATTCGTAAGATGATGGATAAAAATGAGGTCTGCTTCCAGACGGCAGAACTTGGAAAGGTCGATGTCGGTGGTGGCGGAACGATTGCCTACATCCTGTCATTGTATGGCATGGAAGTGATCGACTGTGGAGTTGCGGTTTTAAATATGCATGCACCTTGGGAAATCACATCCAAGGCAGATATTTACGAGGCGTACAAGTGCTATAAAGTCTTCTTAAAAGAAGCATAAAAAATGAAAGATAAAGATTGATACCAATATGATAAAGAATAAGTGGAACAATCATAAATTGGCAGCAGAAAGTATGGCATTCCTTATGGTATGCCTTTTTCTGCTGTTTTCTTTTTGGAATCCGGTTATGTCCTATGCGAAGGATTCTTTTCTGGCTGGTTATATGCAGTCTGTATATAATCAGAAATCAGGCATCGGCAGCAATGAGGTAAATTGCTTGTTTCAGTCGTCGTCTGGATATATATGGGCAGGAACCGATGGCGGACTTTATCGTTCCAATGGTTCCGGATTTCAGAGCATTGACCTGTGGGATACGGATCGTACGGATCTGTATTCGATCAATTGTATCATGCAGGATCAGGATGGACGGATGTGGATTGGCACGGACAACTATGGATTGTTTTATATCGAGGATGGACAGACCCATCATCTGCAGGAAGAATATTACAATGGAAATAAAACGATTCTTGCAATCACGGAAGGACAGGATGGGACAATCTATGTGGCATGTACAAGTGGCTTGTTTGTGGTTGCGCAGGCAGATCAGGATAAACGTTCAGATACGTCGGCGTATTGTCTCGCTGCGTATTCGGATGCAGTGCTTGCAAGTATGGAATTCCGTGGGCTGACTGCAAAAGACGATGAGATCTGGGGACTTGCTGCAGGTGGAAAAATCTATGTATTTAATCAGGAAGGTGTGCTGCACGAGATTACAGAGCAGGAAGAGTCGGGAGAAGAATGGAACACGATTCAGACCTGTCAGGATTATGTCTATGTAGGAAGCAGCGGCAGGGAAGTCCGTGCGTACCGGACAGCAACAAGCAAACGGACGCTGGCAGCCGGTGTTGAGGGCATTAACAATTTCATGCAGGATGCAGAAGGCAGACTGTGGGTGTGTGCAGATAACGGGTATGGATATTTTGATAAGCAGTCAAATTTTGTACGCATCAATGACAGCCAGATTGATACGTATATCTCCGATATGATTCAGGATTACGAGGGAAATTATTGGATTGCATCTTCTCGTCTTGGACTGCTGCTTTTGACGAAAAGCAAATTCTCTGATTACAATATGGCAAGTGGCATGGCTGAGAGCATGGTAAATGCTGTATATGAATATCGTGGGAAGAAATACATTGCAACGGATGATGGACTTTATATCTACAATGCAAAGGAAGAGCAGGAAGTCAATGATCTGACAGAACTTCTGAAGAATGTTAGTGTACGGCATATCACTGCGGACGATTCTGGCACATTGTGGATATCGACCAATCGAAAATATGGCGTTGTGAAATATCAGGCAGACGGAACAATCACGGTGTACGGAAGATCGGATGGATTGCCGGGTATGGCGGTGAATTGTACGCTTCCATTGTCTGATGGCAGGCTTGCGGTTGCTACGACAGAAGGACTTGCGATTCTGGATGAGACTGGAAAAGTGGAACAGGTTTATCATAGCGGGGAGGAACTTGCCGAGGTTAATATATTGTCGCTGTTTGAGACACAGGAGGGCGATATACTGGCAGGAACGGACGGTGAAGGAATCTATGAATTGGAAGCTGGAAAGGATACATTACTGCATTACAGCACCGAGGATGGTTTGAATTCGGATGTTGTATCCTGTTTTGCACAGGGCGATCAGGGTGTCTGGATTGGGACAGACAGTGGTTTGTGCTTCTATAGCGAAGCGTTTCGTATGATCAGTAATGTAGAATATTCAAACAGTGTGTATGATATCGAGATCGCACGTGGGTCTGTCTGGCTGATTGGCTCGATGGGCGTGCTTCGCTCTTCGGAAGATGAGTTGCTTGGAAGTAACGGAATATCCGGGCGGTATTTTGCGACAGGAGACGGTCTGACGAAGACGATCAATACGACCGGAAATGCATGTATTGATACAAAAGGAAAACTGTATATTTGCTGTAATGAGGGCATTTCAGTTTTAGATACGGAACATATCTGGTACAACGAAGTGCAGCCGATCATTAAGGTTACACGGATTGATATTGATGGAACTTCCTATGAATTTGATGATCTGAATGATGGTCTTGTGATCAAAAGTGATGCATCGAAGGTGACAATTGATTTTGCGGTATTTTCCTATACAAACCGGTCGAATATCAAGGTGGAGTACCGGTTGGAAGGATTTGAGTCCAATCCGACCGAACTGCACGGTGACGATGTGCTGCAGGCCGTTTATACGAATCTGGACGGTGGTGTTTACACATTTACTGTGAACGCGTATAATGGCGACGGAACTGCGTGTGCAGAGCCACTTTCGTTCGTGATTGAAAAGGAGAAGAGTGTCTTTGAAAGTCCGATGGCACGTATTATCCTGATATTCAGTCTGGTAATTGTATTTTTACTTCTGGTCCTCACGGTGATCCGTGTCAGACGGATGCTGAAATCCAAGACCTCTGCGTTGGAGCAGTTGTCGAGAGAGCATGAAGAAGCGGTCAAGACAAGTACCGCGAAGAACGATTACTTAGCAAACATGAGTAATGAGATCAAGACACCAATTCATGCGATGATGGTGAAGGCAGATGAACTTCTGCATATGGTAGATAAGGATTCTCCATATCGAAAGGATATCCGCGGTATCTATGATATCGGAAATGATATCCTGGCGAGTGTCGATGATATTATATTGCTTGCCAAACTGGAATCTGGACGTTTTGAGTTGGAGGAGAGTAATTACGCAATCTCGGATCTGGTAGCGGATATGTCGGAGCTTGCATTGCAGGAGCTTGCCGATAAGGATAAGTCTGTAAAGTTCTTTGTAGAGCTTGGTGAAAATGTAACAGACAATCTGATCGGCGATGTTGATAAGATCCGAAATATTCTGGTGCGTCTGCTGGACAATGCGATTCGCTATACGAAGCAGGGAAGTATTACCCTGTCTGTGGACAGCTATGGGTATACGGATCATGCACATCAGGATATGTTAAATATTGTATTTACGATTGCAGATACTGGTATTGGAATTCAGGAAGAGCGGCTGGATAATATATTTGATCTGTATGAAAGTGGAGACAGCATGAAAAACAGTACCCATCCGGGACATGGCGTTGGACTTGCAATTGCAAAGGGTTACGCGGATATTCTGGATGCGGAGTTATCTGTGGAAAGTGTATATGGCGCTGGTTCGACCTTTGTTTTGTCATTGAACCAGAAGCCGGCTGTAAAGCTGAGCAGTGGACAGGTTGTATCGAAGATCGAGGATACCGTATCCAAGGAGGATGCGGAGAAGCTGTGGCTGCCGGAGGTATCCGCACTGCTGGTCGATGATGATGAGGTCAGCATTGAGGTTAGCCGCAAAGTGCTTACATCCTTTGATATGAAGCTGGATGTTGCGACATCGGGACTTAGCGCAATTGATATGGTATTGAATCATGAGTATGATGTTGTCTTTATGGATTTGTCAATGCCGATCATGAATGGTATTGATGCAATGAAGGAAATTCGGGAACTGGATGATATCAGGTATGCGATGTTACCGATTATTGCGCTTGATCCAGATGCTATTGAGGGAAATCGTGGCAGTCATATATCGGCTGGATTTACAGACAGTATGGTAAAACCGATCGAACCACGACGGGTGGCAGCCATATTAAAGGATTGTCTGCCAGAGGATAAGTTACAGGAGCGTTCGGATGATATCCGCCTTTTGATCGAGGGCTCACGGTTCCGGGAAGGACTGCTTCGCCTACAGGAATCGCTGGATGTGGAAGAAGCAATTCAACGTATCGGTGGAAGTATCGAAGTGTATAATAAGCTGATACAGGCATTTTATTCACAGAACAAAGATGTAGCGAACACCCTGGCAGAGAAGTCAACGCGGGATATCCGGGCATTTAAGACGAAGATTCATTCGATTCGTACGTTATCGAATAGCATTGGCGCATATGAGCTTGCAAGATATGCAGCAAGAATGGAGACGTCAATCAATGTCGGAAAGCGTGACCAGCTGCGGCAGAATCTGCGAGGATTCATTGACGAGCTTGTATATCTGCTTTTGATCTTGGAGGATTATGAGCGGTTTGTTGATGAGGTATCCGGTATGACGGATGAAGAGTATGCGGCAAAGATGGCACAGCAAAGTGAAAAGGAAGCCGTCGTGGAAGATGAAGATGCTGACCAGGCAGAATCCGACGAAGCTATGCAGATACCACAGGATCTGACGGTAATTTCAATCGCGGTGCTTGATAAGATGACGGAATTTGCCAAGACAGGGGATTTTGAACAGGTAAGAACACATCTGGATCGCCTGAAAAGCTATGGCTATGATGGAGATAATCTGGAGTTTTTACAGGCACTTTCTGAGGCGGCAGAATCAGAAAATGCCGATATGATCACAGAGCTTGTGAACACATACCGGGATTTGAAACTGTAAATAAAAAGGGGATGAAAAAATGGAGCATGAACAATTTGATGAGGCTTTGATGCAGTGTATCCATACACTTCGTGCGGGAAGTGATATGGATCACGCAATTCAAAATCTGCTGGAAATCATTGCGGAATTTCACGATGCAGATCGTGCGTACATTTTCGAGTTTGCAGAAGATGAAATTCATATGGATAACACCTATGAATATTGTAAGGCTGGAATCACACCAGAGAAAGATATGCTGCAGAACCTTGAGATATCCACGATCGACCGGTGGTTGGTTTTATTTGAGGAGCAGGGAGAGGTGTACTTAAATTCCAGAGATGGAGAACTGGATGAAAACTCTGAGGAGTACCGGCTGCTTAAAATGCAGGGCGTAGAGAGTCTGATGGTGGCACCGCTTTATTCAGAGACGAAGCTGATCGGATTTATCGGTGTGGATAATCCGAACGAAAACACTTATACACTGTCATTGCTCCGGTCTGTTGCTTCGCTGATCGTAAACGATATTCAGAAGCGAATCACACTGGAACAGCGTGTGATCAATGCGCTGGCACGTATATATATTTCCATGTATCTGGTGAATATTCCGGCGGATACACAGAAAGAATTTAACAGTAACAGTGATGTGCGAAAATATGTCAAGCAGACGGAGCATGCTTCAGAACAGATGCGTACCGCGATGGAGCATATGACAGATGCGCAGTATTGGGGTGGCACACTTGCATTTTCCGAGCTTACAACGTTAAATGAGCGGATGAAGCACTGTGACTATATCAGCCATGAGTTTTACAGCTCCACAGACAAGTGGTGCCGTGCGAATTTTATCGTCGTTGACCGACTGGAAAATGGTGATCTGAATAATGTAATTTATGGTGTGCAGTTGATTGATGATGAGAAAAAGAAGGAGCTCGAATATCAGGCAGCCCTCGAACATGCATTGGCAAATCAGAATGAGATTTATGGAGAACTGCTTCAGATGCAAAGTGGCGGTGTGATTGCCGTCGAAATCAAGACGAACCGGATTCTTGTGATTAACCGTGCGTTGTTGGATATGCTTGGAATTGATGAGACAAAGAAAAAACAGCTTACACATGAGGATTTTCTGTCCCATTTTGTGGATAAAAAGGCGATGGAAAAGTATCTGGCAGTACGCGATACACTTGTGGAGCCGTATGTGCGGGAATATGAAGTCATGCGCGGCGATGAGCATGTGTTTGTGCTCTGTCATACAAAGCTGATTACGCTGGCAAATGGAGATCGTGTCAGTCTGACAAGCGTCATGAATATTACAGAGAATAAAAAGTTTGAACAACGTCTGCTTGTACAGTCCCGGATGGATGCTTTGACAAAGATCTGTAATCGCGGATATGGAGAAGCACAGATTGAAAAGTTGTTAAAGGCGAAGAAAAATGGTATGTTCCTGTTGTTTGATGTCGATAAGTTTAAGCATATCAATGATACATATGGACATAGTATTGGTGATGAGGTTTTGATACAGGTTGCAGATGCATTAAAGCAGACCTTCGAACAGGCGGGTGTCTGTATGCGGCTTGGTGGAGACGAGTTTGCGGTATATGCACCGGAGATAACGGAACAAATGCAGGCGGAAACGATGATACAGGCATTTTTTGAACGGATTCGGAATATTGCAATCCCTCAGATGGAAGGGGATGCTATCTCTGTCAGTCTGGGTGCAGTACTTTGTGCGCCAGATAGGGAGCATGTATTTGAAAAGGTATACCAGCGGGCAGATGCTACGATGTATACCTGCAAGAAAGTAATAGGAAACAGTTATGATTTTTATACAGGGAGGAACCCCGCATGAATATAGAATTATCTGGGAAAAATAAAACAGTTGCTGATGGAATCACCGTTGCAGAACTGATTGCGCAGGAGCAGTTAGAGACGCCAGAGCATGTGAAGGTGGCAGTGAATGATGATTTTGTGGAACGCGAACAATTCGCAGATACCAGATTGCACGACGGCGATGTGGTAGAATTTCTGACATTTATGGGTGGCGGCTGCAGATAAAGGCGCCAAGCCCGGACATCAACCCGGTGCAGGCTTTAGTTTGAAGCCTGTTACCCGGAGTTTAGCTCGGAGGATAAGGACATGTATGATATTTCACCAGAGGAATTAAAAGATTATAGTGCATATACGATCGTGGATATCCGGGATGATATGTCGTATGCATATGGGCATCTGCCGGATGCAATCTCTGTGCCGCAGGCAGAGCTCTCCACGTATATCGATGAGTGGAAAGACACAGGGAAGGTACTAATCTACTGTAAACGCGGAGAAGCAAGCGCGGATGCGGTGCTGATGCTGCGGGAACAGGGTGTCGAAGCTTATAATTTAAAGGGCGGCTATATGGCATGGCTGATGCTTGCCATGCAGGAACCGGCGGAACAGACAGATGTGGATTTTGCAAAGGATGTAGAGAACAGCATACGGAAGCGGTTCCGAAAGAAAATCTGGTGCAGGTTCACGAAAGCAATCAATGAATACGAACTCGTGAAACCGGGTGATAACATCGCGGTATGTATCTCCGGCGGGAAGGATTCGATGTTGATGGCGAAGCTTTTTCAGGAATTAAAGCGGCATAACAAGTTTCCGTTCGAAGTGCAGTTTCTTGTGATGGACCCGGGCTACAGTCCGGAGAACCGTCAGGTGATCGAGACGAACGCGAAGAACTTAAATATTCCGATCACGATATTTGAGTCGGATATATTCGAGTCGGTCTTTCATGTGGAGAAATCACCTTGCTATCTGTGCGCGCGTATGCGGCGCGGACATCTGTACAGTCAGGCGAAGGCACTTGGCTGTAACAAGATCGCACTTGGACATCACTATGATGATGTGATCGAAACGATCCTCATGGGAATGTTATACGGAGCGCAGGTGCAGACGATGATGCCGAAGCTTCACAGCACGAATTTCAAGGGCATGGAGCTGATCCGTCCGCTGTATCTTGTTCGTGAGGATGACATCAAAGCATGGCGCGATGCGAACCATCTGCATTTTATCCAGTGTGCCTGCAAATTCACGGATACATGTTCGTCGTGTGATAAGGATGGACAGAGCAATTCCAAACGTCTGGAAGTGAAGAAACTGATCCATGAGCTTGCGAAGACGAATCCATTTGTGGAAGGAAACATCTTCAAGAGTGTGGAGAATGTGAATCTGAGTACGGTGATCGCATACAAGCAGAATGGTGTGAAGCATCATTTCTTAGATGACTATGATAAAGAGTGAAAATACAAGAGAAAAAGGAGACGAGAAAAATGGCAACAATGATGGAACTGGCAGAGGAAATCATAAAGGGAAGAAGAATCACAAAGGACGATGATCTGTCTATATTTCTGACATGTGATCTGGATGAGTTGCGGGCAGGTGCAGATAAGATCCGTGAATATTTCATTGGTGAGGATGTAGATCTGTGCTCGATCATCAATGGCCGGAGCGGCAGATGCCCGGAGGACTGTAAGTTCTGTGCACAGTCTGCGCACAATCATACAAACTGTGAGGTGTATGATTTCTTGGACGAGGAGAAGATCATGGAGGCATGCCGTTTCAATGAAGAGCATGGGGTACACCGGTTCTCAATCGTAACAAGTGGCCGTGCGCTGACCGGAGAAGAGTTCGAGAAAGCCATCCATGCATTTGAGCGGATGCATAATGAATGTAAAATCGATCTCTGCGCGTCTATGGGATTTCTGACACCAGAGCAGTTGCACCGTCTGCATGAGGCAGGTGTGACAAGTTACCATCATAATATCGAGACTTCGAGAAGAAACTTCCCGAATATCTGTACCACACATACTTACGATCAGAAGATCGAGACTTTGAAGGCGGTTAAGGCAGAGGGCATGTGTCCTTGCTCTGGTGGTATCATCGGTATGGGTGAGACATGGGAGGATCGTCTGAGCATGGCAGTTGATCTGGCAGAAGCGGGCGTGGAGTCAATCCCAATCAATGCGCTGATGCCGATCAAGGGAACACCGCTCGAAGATCGTGAGTCTTTGACCGAGGATGATATCCTGCGTACGATCGCATTCTTCCGTTATATCAACCCGGAGGCAAATATCCGTCTGGCAGCCGGACGCGCCCTTCTGACAAACGATGGTGAGATCGCGTTCCAGTCCGGTGCATCTGCAACGATCACAGGTGATATGCTGACGACCGTTGCCTGCGCAACAATTGCAAGCGACAAGGAAATGCTGGCAAAGCTTGGAAGAAATGCAACCCCTGGTTATGTGAAAGAAAAATAGTATGCGTGATTATTCTATATGCATAGTATATTCGCAAACGGTTGACACTTGAAAAATCTTATCAAATAGTGAACTTGACAAATACCCCCTACCGGTATATATTATATACCCGTAGGGGGTATTTGACGTATGGAAGAAAATAAAGAAGAAAAGAATTGTCCTTGTTGTTCTGGGAAACATAAAGAACGACAGGAAAAAGAAAAAAAGGATCTGATGAACCGGCTGAAGCGGATCGAAGGACAGGTGCGAGGCATCGAGAATATGCTGGAGAAGGATGCATACTGTACGGATGTATTGATACAGGTTTCTGCGGTCACATCCGCACTCAACAGCTTCAATAAGGTACTGCTTGCCAACCACGTAAAAACCTGTGTGGCTGACAACATCCGCCAAGGAAACGACGAAGTGATTGACGAGTTAGTAACACTTTTACAAAAGTTAATGAAGTGAAGATGGAAATATATGTTAGGTAATTCCATACAACTCATTGGAAAGGAGAAAAATTATTACATGGAACAATATAAAGTGAAGGGTATGAGCTGCGCCGCCTGCAGTGCCCGTGTCGAGAAAGCGGTCTCCGCGGTGGATGGCGTGACAGATTGTACTGTGAGCCTGCTCACCAATTCGATGAGTGTGGAAGGAACGGCAGATGCAGCGACGATTATCCGTGCGGTCGAGAAAGCCGGCTATAAAGCCTCGAAGATGAAGGCTGGAAAGCAGTCTGGCGGTGCGACGGATGAGGATGACGCACTCAAAGACACCGAGACACCGTTGATGCGGAAACGTCTGATCGCATCGGTAGTTCTGCTGATCCCGCTCATGTATGTGTCAATGGGACATATGATGTGGAACTGGCCGTTGCCACCGTTTTTCGAGGGCAATCACGTAGCGATGGGACTTGTACAGCTTCTGTTCACGGTTGCGATCATGGTCGTAAACCAGAAGTTCTTCGTAAATGGTTTCAAAGGACTCATACACCGGGCGCCAAATATGGATACGCTCGTGGCACTTGGCTCTGCGGCGTCGTTTATCTACAGTGTGTATGCGCTGTTTGCAATGACCGATGCAGTTGTCAAGGGACAGGACGATATGGTCATGCATTACATGCATGAGTTTTACTTTGAATCTGCGGCGATGATCCTGACACTGATTACAGTCGGTAAGATGCTAGAGGCAAAATCGAAGGGCAGGACGACCGACGCGCTAAAGGGCTTGATGAAGCTGGCACCGAAGACCGCAGTCTTAGTCAAGGATGGTGTGGAGCAGACAGTGCCAATCGAGCAGCTCCATATCGGCGATTTGTTTGCAGTCCGTCCGGGTGAGAATATTCCGGTGGATGGATTTGTTAAGGAAGGAAACAGTGCAGTCAATGAATCCGCACTGACCGGAGAGAGTATCCCGGTTGACAAGAATCCGGGCGATCCAGTATCTGCTGCGACACTCAATCAGTCCGGATATCTGCTCTGTGAGGCAACCCGTGTCGGCGAGGATACGACGTTGTCACAGATCATTCATATGGTAAGTGATGCAGCGGCAACGAAAGCGCCGATTGCGAAGGTCGCAGATAAAGTATCCGGCGTATTTGTACCAATCGTTATCAGCATTGCAATCGTGACATTTGTGATCTGGATGCTCGTAGGAAGACCGGTAGGATATTCGCTTGCAAGAGCGATTTCCGTTCTGGTTATCAGCTGTCCGTGTGCACTTGGACTTGCAACTCCGGTTGCCATCATGGTTGGAAATGGTGTGGGTGCAAAGCATGGAATCCTGTTTAAGACGGCCGTTTCGCTGGAGGAGACAGGCAAGGTACAGATCGTTGCACTCGATAAGACCGGTACGATCACGAAGGGTGAACCGCGTGTAACGGATATCTTTCCGGTAGGCTGTGAGGAAGCGTATCTGATGCATGCCGCATATGCGCTGGAACAAAAAAGTGAGCATCCGCTTGCGAAGGCAATTATCGCATGGGGCGATGCGAACAACCAGACGGAGGCAGGTGTCAGGGAGTTTCAGGCAGTTTCCGGAAATGGTCTGATGGGCGTCCGCGATGGAAAGCATCTGCAGGGTGGAAACTGGAACTATATTTCCGGGCAGATCAGGATAGCAAAAGAGGAAGAAACTGAACTTCGGAAGCAGGCAGAGGTCTATGCATCCGAAGGAAAGACACCATTATTCTTCGCGGAGGATGGCAAGATTCTTGGAATGGTGGCAGTTGCCGATGTGATGAAGGAGGACAGTCCGGAAGCAATCGCAGAGCTCAAAAATATGGGTATCCATGTTGTGATGTTGACCGGTGATAACGAGCAGACGGCTCAGGCAATCGGCAAGCAGGCAGGTGTCGATGAAGTGATCGCAGGTGTGCTTCCGGATGGTAAGGAGGCTGTGATCGCCAATTTGCAGAAGAAAGGAAAGGTTGCGATGGTCGGCGATGGCGTGAACGATGCCCCGGCACTCACACGTGCAGATATGGGTATCGCAATCGGAGCAGGAACCGATATTGCTATTGACGCGGCGGATGTCGTGCTGATGAAGAGCCGGTTATCGGACGTGCCTGCAGCAATCCGGCTTAGCCGGGCAACCTTGCGGAATATCCACGAGAACCTCTTCTGGGCATTTATTTACAATATTATAGGAATCCCGCTTGCGGCAGGTGCGTGGGTTCATTTATTTGGCTGGACATTGAATCCGATGTTCGGTGCAGCAGCGATGAGTCTGTCAAGCTTTTGTGTTGTGACCAATGCACTTCGTCTGAATCTGTTTAAATTCGGCAAGAAGCAGCGAGAGACAGCATAGGAGAGGTTGACATTCTATATAAATTCATGTAGTTTAAGGAGGAAAACAAAATGGAACAGATTATTGCAAAAATCGATGGTATGATGTGTGGTATGTGCGAGTCGCATATGAACGACATGGTAAGAAATAATTTCAAAGTGAAGAAAGTCACTTCTTCCCATGCGAAGAAGGAGACTGTGATCGTAGCGGAAGAAGGCTTTGATGATGCAAAATTTACAGAAGAAGTTGAGAAGCTTGGCTACAAGGTGCTTGGCATCGAACATCAGCCTTATGAGAAGAAAGGGTTATTTCACAGAAAATAGCAACTAGCAGATGAACGTGGGAAAGAAACTAAGAAAGTTCATATTTTTAAATGTATTTGCGATGATGGGCATGTCGTGCTACATCCTCGCAGATACATTTTTTATCTCCGTGGCAAATGGAACCCTTGGTATTGCAGCATTGAATCTGACACTGCCGGTTTATGGGTTGTTATTTGCCATTGGTTCGTTAATCGGGATTGGTTCCGCAACGAGGTATTCGCTCTGCAAGATGACCGACAATGAGACATCGAGGCTGTATTTCTCAAATGCTGTGATGTTCGCGGTTCTGATCGGAATCGGATTTACACTGCTTGGAAACTTTTTCCCGGCAGAGATTTTGAAGCTGATGGGAGCGGATGCGGATATCCTGTCGATCGGAACGGAATATCTGCAGATTGCGATGCTTTTTTCTCCATTTTTTATTGCAAACTATACCTTTACTGCGTTTGTAAGAAATGATAATGCACCGAATATCGCGATGGCGGCAACGTTACTCAGCAGTTTGTTCAATATTGTATTTGATTATGTATTTATGTTCCCGATGCACATGGGAATGCGTGGCGCGGCACTTGCAACCGGCGTGTCACCGATTATCAGCATCGGTATCTGCATGATCCATTATCTATCGAAGAAAAATACGATCGTATTCAAATGGCATCTGCCGAGCTTCAAACTGCTTGCTTCCGCAGCAGGTCTTGGCGTAGTGGCGTTTGTTGGAGAGATCGCGAACAGTATCACAACGCTTGTATTTAATTTTATTCTGCTTGCATTATCCGGAAATAATGCAGTTGCCGCATACGGTGTGATCGCGAACATTGCACTCGTCGGAACGGCAATCTTTAATGGTGTATCGCAGGGCTTACAGCCACTTGCGAGTACCTCGTACGGACATGGCGACAAAGAGGATGTCAAGAAGATCTTACGTCAGTCGCTGGTGATCGCAGTTATCCTGTCAATCGTGCTTGTGTCTGCGGTATGGGTGTTCGCACAGGGACTGGTTGGTATCTTCAACAGTGCCCAGTCGGCGGAGCTAGCGAAGTTTGCCGTGCCGGGACTCCGGATTTATTTCTTAGGGTTCTTAGTGGCGGCGGTCAATATTGTACTGGCGGGATTTTTCAGTGCGACCGGACAGGCACTTGCATCTTCCCTGATTGCGGTATCGCGTGGAATCATTGTGATCAGCCTGATGGCATTCATGCTGTCGAAGCTTTTTGGTGTAACCGGTGTCTGGATGGCATTTCCGGTTACAGAGGTCGTGACATTTGGTATTGCGATGGGAATTCAGGGTGTGAGTAAAAGAAAAGAATAGGAGTGGCATATGACATTACAACAGCTACGGTATGCAGTGACAATTGCAGATATGAAGTCGATGAACAAGGCGGCGAGCGAGCTTTTTGTATCGCAGCCGGCATTATCGAATACAATTCATGATTTAGAGGAAGAATTACAGATAGAGATCTTTCTGCGGACGAACCGCGGTATCGTTGTGACAACCGAGGGCGAAGAGTTCTTAAGCTATGCCAGACAGATGGTGGAGCTGCAGCAGATGATGGAAGAAAAATATATGGGTGCTGCAGAACACAAGCGGAAGTTCAGCGTATCCATGCAGCATTATTCCTTCGCAGTGGAGGCGTTCATCAAGCTGGCGCGGAATTTCTCACTGGACGAGTATGAGCTTGCTGTCCATGAGACGAAGACCGGTGAGGTTATCGAGAATGTCAAGAATTTCCGGAGTGAGCTTGGCATCCTGTATCTGAACAGCTTCAACCAGAAAGCCATGCAGAAGGTATTTGATGCAAATGAACTGGAGTTTAAACCGTTGTTTGACTGTGCGGTTTATGTGTATCTCGCAAGTGGACATCCGCTTGCGGGGAAGGAGTCCATTTCCTTCTCGGATTTAGAACCGTATCCGTGCCTGTCATTTGAGCAGGGCAATAAGAATTCCTTTTATTTTGCGGAGGAGGTATTAAGCAACCTCGAATATAAGCAGACGATCAAGGCGGACGACCGTGCGACGATGTTAAATCTGATGACAGGGTTAAACGGCTACACCTTATGTTCCGGTATTATCTGTGAGGAATTAAACGGCGATGGTTATACGGCAGTACCGTTTGCAGCCGAGGAGACGATGACAATCGGGTATCTGAAACGGAAGGGAATCCCGCTCAGCCATCTTGGAAGCCGCTATATTGAGATCTTGAAGCAGTATGAAAAGCACTGCAAATGAAATTTATTCTCATTATAAATGAGGGTGGTTTCGTTGACTTTTGAAACATGTCTGATTATAATTTTTCATGGACAAAAGTAAAGAATTAAGGAGGCATTCATAGCAATGAGTGAGTTGATTTATTTAGATAATGCGGCGACAACGAAAGTTGCACCGGAAGTATATGAAGCAATGAATCCATATTTCGAAGAGTATTATGGAAATGCGGCAAGTGTATACCGCTTTGCTGGTGAGAGCAAGAAAGCGGTTGAAAATGCAAGAAAGGAAGTTGCAGATTTCCTTGGCGCAAAGCCAAATGAGATTTATTTCACAGGCGGCGGAAGCGAGTCGGATAACTGGGCATTGAAGGGACTTGCATTTTCTCTTCGCAACAAGGGTAAGCATATCATCACATCAGCCATCGAGCATCATGCAATCCTGCATACATGCGAGTATCTTGAGAAGCTTGGCTACGAGATCACATATGTCGGTGTGGATGAGAACGGTATCCTGAAGCTTGACGAGCTGGAGAAGGCAATCCGTGAGGATACAATCCTGATTTCCGTTATGTTTGCAAATAACGAGATCGGAAGCATCCAGCCAATCAAGGAGATCGGTGAGATCGCGAAGAAGCATAAGATCCTGTTCCACACAGATGCGGTACAGGCATACGGACATGTGCCAATCAATGTTGATGAATATCATATCGACCTTCTGTCAGCCAGTGGTCATAAGATCAACGGACCGAAGGGAATCGGTATTTTATATGTAAGAAATGGTGTGAAGATCGAGTCGTTCGTACATGGTGGTGCACAGGAGCGTGGAAAGCGTGCCGGTACACACAATACACCGGGTATCGTAGGCTTTGGCCGTGCGACAACACTTGCAAAAGAGAAGATGGAAGAGCGTACAAAGAAGGAAGTCGAGCTGCGTGATTACCTGATCAAGCGTGTCTTAGATGAGGTTCCATATACGAAGTTAAACGGTGACAAGGTAAAACGTCTGCCGAACAACGTGAACTTCAGCTTTCAGTTCATCGAGGGTGAGTCACTTCTGATCATGCTTGACCAGAAGGGTATCTGTGCATCCAGTGGTTCCGCATGTACATCCGGATCACTCGATCCATCGCATGTATTGCTTGCCATCGGTCTGCCACATGAGATCGCACACGGATCACTTCGCCTGACATTATCCGATGAGACAACAAAGGAAGAAATCGACTATACAGTAGAGGCAATCAAGACGGTTGTAGAGCGTCTGCGCAGTATGTCACCGCTTTACGAGGACTTCGTAAAGAAGAACAAGCAGTAAGTTCATACACGGGATACTGATTATATTTAGGAGGTAATGACGATGAGTCAGATTATAGATTACAGTGAAGAGGTTATGGAACACTTCACCAACCCAAGAAACGTAGGAGAAATCGAGAACGCCAGTGGTGTCGGTACAGTCGGAAATGCGAAATGTGGCGATATTATGCGTATTTATCTTGATGTCGATGACAACCAGATCATCCGTGACTGCAAGTTCAAGACATTTGGCTGCGGTGCCGCTGTTGCAACAAGCAGTATGGCAACGGAGATGATCAAGGGCAAGTCCATTCAGGAAGCATTGAAGCTTACGAATAAGGCAGTTATGGAAGCACTTGGCGGGCTGCCACCGGTCAAGGTACACTGTTCCCTGCTTGCAGAGGAAGCGGTTCATGCAGCACTCTGGGATTATGCACAGAAGCACAACATCACAATCGAAGGCTTAAAGCCACCGGTGAATGATATTGATGAGACCGAAGCTTTCTATGAGATGCCGGGTGCAAATGATTAGAAATTTAATTCTATGAGAAGGCTTGCCACAGACGATTATTATTTATTTACCAGGGATAGATATATGGGAGGAAATCTGTGATTTATACGAGTATGACAATCAAAGCAATGAAGCTTGCTTACAAAGCACACGAAGGTCAGGTGGACAGAAGTGGTGTGCCGTATATCTTTCATCCGATTCATCTGGCAGAACAGATGGATGAGGAGATAAGTTGTACGGTGGCGCTTCTCCATGATGTCGTGGAAGATACGGAAGTCACACTTGCGGAGTTAGAACAGAAGTTTCCTCCGGATGTAACGGAAGCTGTGTGTCTCCTGACACATGACAAATCCGTTGATTATTATGATTATGTCCGGAATCTAAAATCAAATGTGATAGCAAAGAAAGTAAAGCTCGCAGATCTCGCGCATAATTCCGATGAGATCCGCTCGAAAGCTGCCGGCTGCTCCGAAAAGCAGATCCTGCATTGGAGAGAGAAGTACAGCCGGGCAAAAGAAATTTTGTTATCTGAGTAAAACTATCAGCAGTTCTCTTTGACCCGGGCACAGGATTCCCGGATGACAAGCGGACATGGGATTTTAGCTTTTAAAGGTGTCTTGATACTTAAGTTCGATGCAACGTAGACAAGATTCGCACCATGTTGTCCCATATCGTAGGATGGGGCATGAATGGTCGTAAGCGGAGGGGTTATGAATGTACTGGATTCCTCATCGTTGAAACCAACGATAGAGATATCCCGTGGGATTTTATAACCTCTTTCTTTGATTGCTTTCATGGCACCTAATGCAATCGCGTCGTTTGCGGCAAATACAGCCGTTGGCAGGTTGCTGCTGTCGAGCAGATCCATCATCATATCATAGCCGGATTTGGCAGTGAAGCTGCCTTCCCGCACATATGTCTCGGCATCCATTTCCCGGTGTTCCATGTATTTCTTATAAGCAACAGTTCTTGCGTCAACAAGACGTTCCCCATCTCCGACATATTCACACCCGACAAGCAGGGCAATCTTCGTATGACCAAGTCCGGTCAGATAGTCCATGACGTCATAGACGGCACGTTCAAAATCAAGCGTTAAGGATGTAATGTTATATTCATCGACAACCATATCCAGAAATACAATATTGCTGCAGATACCAAGAAATGTATCAATTTCTTTTTTGGAGAACTTGCCAAGACAGATTAATCCATTCACGGAGGCAAGCTGCTTAAGCCCATCCGGTTCATTTGGAAAAATACGTACGACGCGGATGACATTTTTCATACAAAAATCTTCCACACCCTGTCTGACACGGAGATAGTAGCTGTCCTTTAATTCCTGCTCCGCCGTATACCAGAGTACGATTCCCATTGTAAATGTATTTTTTGCCATCGCTTTTGTGCGGGAGGATTTGGTATAGTTTAATTTCCTGGCAATCGCAAGCACATGTTCCCGTGTTTCCGGAGCGACACTTAAGGTAGCATCATTATTTAAAATTCTGGATACGGCGCCTGCCGATACACCAGCTTCTTTTGCAATATCACGAATGGTAGCCATAGAAAACTCCTTTCAATATGTTTACTAAACAAAATATACCACATATAACATGAAAAAGTCTATATTAATTTGAAAAATATTATAGTAAACTTTAGTAAAAAGGTTGACACGTTTACTAAACACATGATATATTGGGTGTAACAAGGAGGAACCGGTATGATTGTATTCGGAACCGGTTCTGGCGACTTACTGCAACGAGATAGTTATACATGTGATTAAAGGAGGAACGATATGATACAGACAACAGAATTAAAGAAGAATCTACAGGCAGGTGCATATGATGATGTATTGCTTGATATCTATGTGGATGCAGATGTGCTTCCATATCAGAAGGATCGTTATGTGGCAGCGATTGAAACGTATGAGAAGTTATATGGAGCAGATGCAGTGGAAATCTATAGTGCACCGGGCAGAAGTGAGATTGGCGGAAACCATACTGATCATCAGCATGGTGAGGTACTAGCAACATCCATCAACTTAGATGCAATCGCAATCGTGAAGAAGCTTCCGGACATGCAGATTCGTCTTGTATCGGATGGCTATGATGAGATCGTAATTGACGGAAATGATCTTTCTCTTAAGGAAGAGGAGAAGGAAACGACAACCGCTCTGATTAAGGGTGTGCTTGCGGGAGCGAAGGAACGAGGCTACGCAGTTGGCGGATTCCAGGCATATATCACAAGTGATGTCTTAATCGGTGCAGGACTTTCCTCTTCAGCGGCCTTCGAGACAGTGATTGGAACAATTGTTTCTTATCTATATAATGATGGCACGATTGATGCAGTCACAATCGCAATTATCGGACAGTATGCAGAGAATGTGTATTTCGGAAAGCCTTGCGGATTGATGGATCAGATAGCATGTTCGGTAGGAAATCTTGTACACATTGATTTTGCAGATGTGAAGAATCCAAAGGTGGAGAAAGTAGCGTTTGACATGAATGCATACGGATACAGCCTTTGTATCACAGATACGAAGGGCTCTCATGCAGATCTGACCGCCGATTATGCAGCCATTCCGACAGAGATGAAAGCCGTTGCATCATATTTTGGCAAGGAAGTCCTCCTTGGACTTACGATTGAGGATATCTTAAGCCACGCACAGGAGCTGCGCGAGAAGCTTGGTGATCGCGCCGTATTGCGAGCCCTGCATTTCTTATGTGAGGATGTGCGTGTAGAAGAGGAAATAGATGCGTTAAAGGCAGGTAATATCGATGCATTCCTGCAGAAGGTAAAGGAATCCGGCGATTCTTCGTTCAAATATCTGCAGAATGTCTACACAAGCCATGATGTGATGCATCAGAACGTGTCACTGGCGCTGGCGGTCAGCGAGATCGCGCTTGCAGGTGGAGCTGGCGTTGCCCGTGTGCATGGCGGTGGATTCGCAGGTACGATTCAGGCATTTGTGAAAAACGAGGCTGTATCCGGATATCGTGCAGCGATGGATCGGTTGTTCGGTGCAGATGCGTGCAAGGTGCTTAAGATCCGTAAGTATGGTGGTATGAAGGTGCTGGCGTAATTTTTGTATATAAAATCGCTGGTTTAGATGAAACGGACGTTTTGCTTGTAAAATAAGATGGAAGATAAAGAATGGAGGAATCACTATGATTACAGATCTGATTCGTGAATTAGTGATATATGGTAAGAAGAATGGGCTGATCTGCGAGGCAGATGAGGTGTATGCGACGAACCGTCTGCTGGAGTTGTTCGATGTAATGGAGTACGAGGAGAATCCGGAGATTACAGAGTCAAGAGCTGTCTGTGAGATTTTAGAGGATATGATGACATATGCGCATGACAATGGCATCATGAAAGAAGATACTATAACGGCAAAGGATTTGTTCGATACGAAGATTATGGGCTGTATTACGCCACCGCCAAGTGTAGTACGGGCAGAATTTGCAAAGCGTTATGCGGAAAGCCCGAAGGAAGCAACCGAATATTATTATCAGTTCAGTCAGGCTACGAATTATATCCGGAAAGACCGTATCGCAAAGGATGAGAAATGGGTGACAGACACCGAATATGGTCCGATCGACATCACAATCAATCTGTCCAAACCGGAGAAGGATCCGCGCGATATCGCGAAGGCCGGACAGGCGAAGAAATCCGGATATCCGGCTTGCCTGCTCTGCAAGGAGAATGAAGGCTACGCAGGACATTTCTCACACCCGGCAAGACAGAATCACCGTGTGATTCCAATCAAGCTGGATGGACAGAACTATTATTTACAGTATTCGCCATATGTATATTACAACGAGCATTGCATCATCTTCAATGAGCAGCATATCCCAATGAAGATTGATTATGCGGTGTTCCGCAAACTTTTGGATTTTGTCAGACAGTACCCACATTATATGGCTGGTTCCAATGCAGACCTTCCAATCGTCGGTGGTTCGATCCTGAGCCATGACCATTTTCAGGGTGGTGGCTATGTGTTCGCAATGGCAAAGGCAGATTATGAGCGTAAGTTTGTGATTCCGGGATTTGAGAGTGTCACAGCCGGTATTGTGAAATGGCCGATGTCAGTCATCCGTCTGCAGGGCGATGATATGGAAGTGATGGCGAAAGCTGCCGACCATATCCTTACAAGCTGGCGGGCATACACGGATGCGGATGCATTTATCTTCAGTGAGACGGACGGTGTCCCACACAATACGATTACACCGATTGCGCGGATGCATGACGATAAGCTCGAATTGGATCTTGTACTCCGTAACAACATTACAACCGAGAAATGTCCGTGGGGCGTTTATCATCCATCGGCAGACCTGCATCATATTAAGAAGGAAAATATTGGTCTGATCGAGGTTATGGGACTTGCCGTACTTCCAGCACGTCTGAAGGGCGAGATGGCAGAATTATCCAAGGCAATATTAGCAGGCGAGGATATCCGCAAGAATGCACTCATTGAGAAGCACGCAGACTGGGTAGATTCATGGATTGGCAATTATGAGATTACCGCGGAGAATATCACAGAGATCCTGCACGACGAGATCAGCAAGGTATTCGTAAAGGTACTTGAATGTGCAGGCGTATATAAGCGGACAGAAGAGGGACAGGCTGCGTTTATGCGGTTTGTGGATTCTTTGTAGAAATTTTGTAGAAATAATAATTGAACATTCTGATAATTATAGTTTTGATTGTGGATATGATTATTAGATATGGTTATATAGAGTTTTTAGAAATTATGGCGGAGACAGGAATGCGGTTTATGAAAGGCATTCCTGTTTTCACTTTATGAATTCCTGCTGGCAGGCTCTCCAAACGCGGACGCAAATAGGGACTCATCCAGTGCGCGAGACGGTGCATGGCGTCTAGTGGACGCCACGCTTATGCACCGATCGAGTCGGCAGACAACAAGATCGAACCTTCGAGCATAGATGCGTTCAAATATAAAAAAAGAGGATATCTCATATGGATATCCTCTTATATATAAAATATAAAAGAGCGCGAGACGGGGATCGAACCCGCGACCCCCTCCTTGGCAAGGAGGTGCTCCACCGCTGAGCCACTCGCGCATATAAAACAAATTATTTAATTTTCAGAGAGCGCGAGACGGGGATCGAACCCGCGACCCCCTCCTTGGCAAGGAGGTGCTCCACCGCTGAGCCACTCGCGCATTTTGTCGTTTCGTACTTCATACCGACGACGTGTTATATATTAGCATAGTAGTTATATATGTGTCAACAATTTTTTGTAAAAAATTTTAAAATTGTAGCTTGCTTTATACAGGCATTTCTCCTATAATTGAGTATCATTATAAAGATTATTATTGAAGGGGCGGTAAAATGTCTGAGAAGATAATAAAGGATCAGGAAGAAACAAAAGAAGAAACGAAAATCGGGTCTGAAGAAATCGTAAAAAATGGAGAAACGAAAACCGGGTCTGAAGAGATTGTCAAGAATGAAGAAAAAGAAGTACCTGAGAAAGTGGATGCAAATTCATCGTTCTGGTCAAAGGTAAAGCATTTTTTGAAATATTCGATTCAGACATGGATCGCACGGTGTTTTCTGATTGCATTTGGCCTGGAGCTTCTTATGGAGATATTGGGCAGGCGGTCGCTGGTACTTGGTGTGAAGTTTATGGTATCTTCGCCAATTGTGTTCTTATATAATACCTCCATCATATTCTTTACCTTATTGTTTGCGCTGTTCTTAAGAAAGCGGGTATTCGGTATCGTGCTGATCAGTATTGTCTGGCTGATCTGCGGTTTTGCAAACTTTGTGGTACTTGGCTATCGTATCACACCATTTGCAGCGATTGACCTTCTGATGGTGAAGGATGTGATATCCATGCTGGACGTATATTTCTCCAAGGTACAGCAGGTGCTTCTGGTCGTGGCAGCGGTGGCGGCGATCGCCGGAATCGTAATCCTGTTCCGGAAATCTCCGAAGTTTGAGGGGAAAAAGCATGTCATGCGGACGATGGTTGTCTGTATTGTTATGTGGATTGGCATTATGTTCTTTACGAACTTTAACGTGAGCCATAACATTATCTCGGATGATTTTGCAAATCTCGGTATGGCATATCAGGATTATGGGTTTGCGTATTGTTTTACGAACAGTATTATTGACAATGGTATTTCGAAGCCGGATGATTACGATGAAACGACGATGCTCCATTTGCGGAATAAGCTGAACAGTGAGGAACTGGAAGCAGATACATCGAAGAAAAAGACACCCAATATTATCTGTGTACAGTTAGAATCGTTCTTTGATCCTAAGGTTGTGAAGGGATTGACGCTTTCGGAAGATCCTGTTCCGAATTTTACAAGATTGAAAGAAAAATTCCCGTCCGGATATCTGACGATGCCTGCACTCGGTGCAGGTACCGCAAATTCGGAATTCGAGGTTTTGACAGGCATCCGATCGGCGTATTTTGGAGCAGGAGAGTATCCATACAAGACGACGGTGAATAAAAAACCGATTGAAGGCATGTGCAGCCTGCTTGAGAAGGAAGGCTATCATACTTTCGCCATGCATAACAACAAGTCCTCGTTCTATGACCGGAAGGATGTCTATAATGAGATGGGGTTTGAGCGCTTTATCTCGCTTGAATATATGTACAATGTAGAGAAGACTTCAACCGGTTGGGCGAAGGACGAAATATTGGTCAACAATATTAAAAACTGTCTGCGGAGTACGGAAGGTCAGGATTTTGTATTTACAATCAGTGTACAGGGACATGGAAAGTATCCGGAAGAGTTAGGCGCCTGTGATGAGAAAATCAAGGTCAGTTATCCGCAGGATCCGGTAAAGGAAAACCAGCTCACATACTATGTAAATCAGATTCATGAGATGGATCAGATGATCCATGACCTGATCAATGCTCTTGATAGTATAGGAGAAGATTATATTCTGCTTTTATATGGAGATCATCTGCCAACGATCACATTTGATGATGATCAGTTACCGCACAGCCAGTTTCAGACAGAATATATTCTGGTCAATAATATGAATCTGGATATCCCGGATGAAGATATCCGGGCGAGCGAGGTATCGACAAAAATATTTAAAGCATTGAATCTGAATATGGGATATGTGCAGCGGGCACACTGCTTGTATCAGGATAACGAAGAAGAACTTGACCATGCGGTGACATTGCTGGCATATGATATGCTGTTTGGAGATGATTATGTCTATGATGGTCAGTCGCCGGTTCCGGAAGTTGGGGAAAAACCGATGATTATGGGACTGGAGGAGATTGGAATCAGCCGGGTTTCCAATGAGGGCGATCATGCCGTGGTACGGGGAAGAAACTTCAATGAATATTCCAAGGTGTATGATGGCGAGGATCAATTAGAAACGGTCTATGTTGATCGAAATACATTGATGGTACAGGATCAGACATTAAGCGATGGAGCCTTAATCACAGTCAAACAGGTGGATGACTCGGGACATGTTTTAAGCTCATCTTCGGACTATACATTTCATTGAGGTACAGATACACGGATTTAATGACAAAATTAACAACAATTTGGATTTAGTGTTTGAATACTCGATAGAGGTATGCTATAATTATCGTTAACCTATTTCAAATTAATACTAAGGAGAGGGCACATGGTACCTGCAATTGATGTAAAGCACATTAACCCTTTTTTGCAGTCGAGTATTTCTATTGTAGAAAGTGTTACTCAGGTGAAGTTGACAGTTGGCAAGCCTGAGATGACAGATTTTCATTTACATGACAAATATTATGCAATTCAGGTCGGCGTAGTGGGAGAAATGAAAGGTCAGGTAATTCTGGCAATCCGGGAGAACAATGCAAAGGATATTGCATCCCGTATGATGTTCGGAATGCCAGTGAATGAGTTGGATGAGATGGCATCCTCCGCATTAAATGAACTGGGGAATATGATTATGGGGAATACGGCAACGATTTTTTCCACACTTGGAATTATCATCGATATTACGCCGCCGCTTGCTGTATATGGCAATGACTTACAGTTGAAGTCGGATATAGATGGAATTAAAGTACCTTTGATGTATGGCGGGGAAGAATACATCGGACTTTACATCTGCGTTTACGAGGATAAGTAATACCTGAACCTTCATCGGTTCGAATTACCTAATATAATCAGACTAAAGAAAGGAAAGGAAAAAGACAAATGGGTAAGATTATTGGTAAGGGAATCACATTTGATGATGTTTTATTAGTACCACAGTTTTCAAGTGTTATTCCAAATGACGTTGTTCTATCAACACAGCTCACAAAGAAAATCAGGTTGAATATTCCTCTTATGAGTGCCGGTATGGACACTGTCACAGAGCACAGAATGGCAATCGCCATGGCCAGACAGGGTGGAATCGGAGTTATTCATAAAAACATGTCGATTCAGCAGCAGGCAGAGGAAGTTGATAAAGTAAAACGTTCAGAGAACGGAGTTATCTCTGATCCATTTTCTCTTTCACCGGAGCATACACTTGATGATGCAGATAAGCTGATGGCGAAGTTCCGCATTTCCGGTGTGCCGATTACAGAAAACGGCAAATTGGTAGGTATTATCACGAACCGTGACTTGAAGTTCGAGACAGATTACTCAAAGAAGATCAAGGAGTCCATGACATCTGAGAATCTCATTACAGCAAAAGAGGGTATCACACTCGAGGAGGCAAAGGCAATTCTCGGAAAAGCCAGAAAAGAGAAGCTTCCTATCGTCGATGATAACATGATGTTGAAGGGACTTATTACAATCAAGGATATCGAGAAGCAGATCAAGTATCCAAATGCAGCCAAGGATGCACAGGGCAGACTTCTCTGTGCCGCAGCCGTTGGTGTTACACCGGATATCTGCGACAGAGTAGACGAGCTTGTAAAGTCCAAGGTAGATGCAATCGTTATCGATACAGCACATGGACATTCTGAGAACGTTCTTAAGACATTTGCTATGATCAAGGAGAAGTATCCGGATCTTGATGTTATCGCTGGTAACGTAGCTACAAAGTCCGGTACACAGGCTATGATCGATGCAGGCGTGGATGCCGTAAAGATCGGTATCGGACCTGGTTCTATCTGTACAACGCGTATCGTAGCCGGTATCGGTGTTCCACAGATTACAGCAATCATGCAGGCATATGAGGCAGCACATGCAGCAGGAATCCCAGTTATCGCAGATGGCGGTATCAAGTATTCCGGCGATATCACAAAGGCACTTGCAGCCGGTGCGAATGTATGTATGATGGGTAGCCTCTTCGCGGGTACGGATGAGAGCCCTGGAGATTTCGAGCTGTATCAGGGAAGAAAATACAAGGTATACCGTGGTATGGGTAGTATCGCAGCGATGGAGAATGGTAGTAAAGACCGTTATTTCCAGGCAAATGCAAAGAAGCTTGTACCGGAAGGTGTCGAAGGTCGTGTGGCATACAAGGGTACGGTTGAAGATACTGTATTCCAGTTGATTGGTGGACTTCGTGCAGGTATGGGTTACTGTGGTGCGAAGACAATCGAGGAGCTTCATGAGAAGGCAGAGTTCGTTGAGATTTCAGCCGCTTCTCTGAAGGAGAGCCATCCACATGATATCCAGATTACAAAGGAAGCACCAAACTACAGTGTGGAGTAATCGGAAAATCTCTATATAAAAATCAGAGACATTCTGTGAGAGAAATCTTGCAGGATGTCTTTTTTATGCATTTTTTCCGTATGTATGATTGTATCAAATTCTATACAATTATCCCCCAAAAATATATTTACAAATGATAATTGAAATGTTATATTGCGAAATGGATGGTATTCGAGAGAAACTATACTGGGAAATGAATATGGTGCACACCCCTTTGGTCAGAAAGAAGAGGTGATGGTATGAAGATTGGATTGATTGGAGCTGGCAGAATGGGCTTTACGCTCGGCAGACATTTATCCGATTTCGCAAAGTCACATGCAGAGATGCTCTGTGTGGAGGGCTTCTATAGTCGGAATCCGGAGAGTGCGAGAGAGGCAGCGAGATTTACTGGTACGAAATACTATGAAGACATGGAGACATTGGTTCAGGCGTGTGATACTATATTTTTAACGGTTCCGGACGGACAAATCGCGAACGTGGCAGAAGAAATTGCAGCTAGTTCGGTGTGTCTGGATGGAAAAACGATGATTCATACAAGTGGGGCTCTTTCCTCACGTATATTTTCTGGTATGGGTAGTCGCGTAAGCGGGTATTCAATACATCCTATTTATGCAGTGAATTCGAAGACGGATTCCTACATACATTTCCAAGACTGTTACATGACGATTGAAGGCGAAGGAACGAAGACGCAGGAACTCATATGCCTGTTTGAGAAAATGGGACATACGATCCGGCAGATTTCCGCAGACCAAAAGGCGAAATATCATGCATCGGCAGTATTTGCAAGCAATCTGGTGATCGGACTATATAAGATGGGGACAACCCTTCTTTCGGAGTGCGGATTTACACCGGAGGAGGCAGAGCACGCACTGATGCCGCTCTTTGCAAATAATGCAGAGAATATGGAACGCTTTGGATGCGAGAAAGCATTGACGGGACCGGTCAGCCGCGGCGATGTGGCAACGGTGGAAAAACATCTGCAGGCACTTGACGGCGATGCGCGTGAAGTGTACCAGCTGCTTTCGAAGCAATTGTGCAATGCGGACAGTCAGGCAATTCAAACTATATTGGATATGAAGGAGTAAACCATGAAAAAAACAGTAACTACTTTTGCAAAGGCAAAGGCTTCCGGCGAGAAGCTTACGATGTTGACAGCATATGATTATTCGACAGCCAAGCTGATGGACGAGGCAGGTGTAGATTCGATTCTGGTCGGAGATTCACTCGGAAATGTCGTGCTTGGATATGAGGACACAGTCTCTGTAACGATGGAAGATATGATCCATCACGGAGCAGCGGTTGCACGTGGTGCGAAGGAAGCTTTGGTCGTGATCGATATGCCGTTTATGTCTTACCAGACATCGGTCTATGATGCGGTTGTAAATGCGGGACGTCTGATGAAGGAAGGCCGTGCCAATGCAGTGAAATTAGAGGGTGGTGTGGAAGTTGTACCACAGATTAAAGCAATCACACAGGCAGGTATCCCGGTGTGTGCACATATCGGACTTACCCCACAGTCTATCAATGCATTTGGTGGATTCAAAGTACAGGGAAAGACGGAAGCGGCTGCACAGAAGCTGATCGACGATGCGCTGGCTGTACAGGATGCGGGTGCATTTGCAGTGGTACTCGAATGTGTACCGGAGAAGCTGGCTACGCTTGTGACAGAGAAGTTAGATATTCCGACCATCGGTATCGGTGCCGGAAATGGCTGCGACGGACAGGTGCTTGTATATGCAGATATGCTTGGCATGTTCAGTGATTTCACACCGAAGTTTGTAAAGCGTTTTGCAGAGACCGGTGCGATGATGAAGCAGGGATTCGGGCAGTATATCAAGGAAGTAAAGGAAGGCACATATCCTTCCGCAGAGCATACTTATGCGATCGCAGATGATGTGATCGAGAAATTGTACTAAGGTGCGAAAATATTTACGTGTTCTAAAAGAGTTGTACATAATTTCAAATTCCACGCAGACGCGCTTTCGCTCGGTTCAGCACGCAGTGGTACTAAACTCGTGACAACAGGTTGTCACTTGTTAAGTACCAGCGTGCTTCAACGGTCTGCGCTAAAATTTGAATTATGTACAACTCCATATACACCTATTATGTTTTCGTTGCTTTACAATAAAACTTTGAATATTGAAAGGAAGAAATAACATGGAAATCGTAACAACAGTGAAGGAAGTTCGGGATAGAGTCAAGGCATGGAAGAAGGAGGGCAAGCAGGTTGGTCTGGTGCCGACAATGGGATATCTGCATGAGGGACATAAGAGCCTGATCGATAAGGCAGTTGCAGAAAATGATGCGGTTGTAGTCAGCGTATTTGTAAATCCAATGCAGTTTGGACCGACTGAGGATCTGGCAAGCTACCCAAGAGATTTAGAGGCAGATGCAAAGCTGTGCGAGGCAGCCGGTGCAAGCCTGATATTCCACCCGGAACCGGAGGAAATGTATAAGGATGGATTCTGTTCTTTCGTTGATATGAACGGACTTACCAATGCACTGTGTGGATTGTCCCGCCCGGTTCATTTCCGTGGTGTATGTACGGTAGTGAATAAGCTGTTCAATATTGTACAGCCGGATAAGGCATATTTCGGTGAGAAGGATGCACAGCAGCTCGCTGTAATCAAGCGTATGGTTACCGATCTGAACATGGATATCGAAATCGTTGGATGCCCGATCATTCGTGAAGCAGACGGACTTGCAAAGAGCTCCAGAAATACATACCTTTCCCCGGAGTCCAGAAAGCAGGCAGTGATCCTGTCCAAGGCAATCTTCCTTGGTAAGAAGATGGTAGAAGATGGCGAGCGTGACGCAGCGAAGATTAAGAAGGCTATGACCGATCTGATCAACACAATGCCGCTTGCAACGATCGATTATGTGGAGATCGTAGATGGTATGACCATGCAGAGCATCGACACATTGAAGGGTGAAATCCTGTGTGCAATCGCAGTCAACATCGGCGGCGAGGCAAGACTTATTGATAATTTCCACTATACAGTTTAGAGGAGGAAACATGTATGACAGTCAATATGCTGAAAAGTAAAATACATCGCGCAACGGTTAAGCAGGCGGAACTGCAGTACGTCGGCAGCATCACGATTGATGAGACTCTGATGGAGGCGGCTGGCATCTTCGAATATGAGAAGGTGCAGATCGTCGATATCGAAAATGGAAATCGCTTCGAGACGTATGTGATCGCCGGTGAGCGTGAGAGCGGCATGATCTGCTTAAACGGCGCTGCCGCAAGACAGGTGTGTGTCGGAGATAAGATTATCATTATGTGCTATGCAGATATGACGCCGGAAGAGGTACAGACACATAAGCCGAAGGTTGTATTTGTGGATGAGGACAATAAGATTTCGAGACTGACAAATTACGAGAAACATGGTAGACTAGAGGATATGTAGAACAAATGTGAAGCCAACTGTAATTAACAACATATATTTCAACATGATTGACTTCATATACAATGTATTGAGACTAAGAACTTCTAACTCTCAAACATATCGTATATGAATATGAATCAATATTGAAATATATGTATATATACAGTTTGGCTTCATATTTGCTGGAGAAAATATACCTTGGACTAGGAGGAACATTATGCTTACAGGAAAGAAGATCGTGCTCGGTGTAAGTGGTGGTATCGCAGCCTACAAGATGGCGAATGTTGCAAGCATGCTTTCCAAGCTGCATGCAGACATCCATGTTGTGATGACAGAGAATGCGACACATTTTATCACACCGGAGACATTTGAAGTACTGACAGGAAACCACTGTTATACAGATACATTTGACCGTTGCATGGAACTGCATGTACCGCATATCGCGCTCGGTACGCAGGCGGATGCAATCTTGATCGCACCTGCAAGTGCGGATGTCGTTGGCAAGATCGCGAATGGAATTGCGGATGATATGCTCACGACCTGTGTGCTTCCTGCAACCTGTCCGGTTATGCTTGCCCCATCCATGAATGTACATATGTACGAGAATCCAATCGTGCAGGATAACATGAAGAAGCTTGCCTCCTATGGATATGAAATCATCGAGGCGGACGAAGGATATCTGGCATGCCGGGATATCGGCAAAGGAAAGCTTCCACCGGAGCATGTACTTGTGGATTATATTATCCGTGCCTGCGCAATGGACAAAGACCTTGCAGGTAAGAAGGTGCTTGTGACAGCAGGTGCCACACAGGAGTCCATCGATCCGGTCCGTTATATCACGAATCATTCGACCGGCAAGATGGGGTATGCATTGGCACGTATGGCGGCATTCCGTGGCGCCAAGGTTACACTTGTGGCTGGACCGACGAATCTGGAGGATCCATTGTTTGTCGATATGGTGAAGGTTGTTACAGCGGAAGATATGTATGAGGCAGTGACAAGCCGGAGCGCGGATATGGATATCATCATCAAGGCAGCGGCGGTTGCCGATTACCGTCCGGAAAATGTCAGCGATGAAAAGATCAAAAAGCAGGATGGCAGCATGGCTATTCCACTTACAAGAACAAAGGATATTCTGGCATATCTTGGCGAGCATAAGAAGGACAGACAGTTTATCTGCGGATTTTCTATGGAGACAGAGCATATGGTAGAAAATTCGAAGAAGAAGTTAGAGAAGAAGCATATTGACATGGTTGCTGCGAACAACCTGAAGGTAGAGGGTGCCGGATTCGGCGTGGATACGAATATTATGACACTCATAACAAAAGAGGGAGAAAAAGAACTCCCTCTGATGAGCAAAGAAGATGTCGCAAATGCGATATTGGATGAAATCGTTGCAAAGATAAATTAATCATTTGGTATATCATGAAATCTGCCAGCGAGTTCTTCGGTTTTGACGATATTGATAAACGCATGTGAATCAATCGAACGAATCAGAGGAATGAGCTGGCGTTTTGCTTCTGTATTGATGACAGAGTAGATCAAAGTTTTCTCTTTTTCTTCATAACAGCCGATGCCCTGAAACAACGTCGCGTCGTGGTTGGTTGTTTCCCGTATTGCTTTATAAATCTGTTCGGAGTAATCCGAGATGATAAATAATGTTTCTTTTTTGTATCGTTTATAAAGAATCTGAATTGCCTGTGTGCTGCAGAACTGGAAGATGATCGAATAAAGCGCAATCGACCAGCCGAAGAGGTAACCGGCCAGAATCAGCAGCATGACATTTCCGAACAATATATAGTTCCACGCATCAATTCCTTTGCGCTGGGACAGATAGATGCTGATAAAGTCTGTACCGCCGGTTGTCGTGCCGACATTTAAGCACAGGCTGATGGCAAATCCGTTGATCAGACCGCCGAACACACTGTTCAGCATGGCATCCTGCGTAAATACATAGGCAGGCAGTATGTCGACGAAAATACTCGACAGAATGATCGTGAGGATCGAGTAGAGGGTAAATTTCCGTCCGATGAATTTGAACCCGATGTAGACCGGGATGATATTTAACAGGACATTCAGCAGTGTATATGGAACATGAATGTGCAGGAATTTCTGGAAGATCTCCTGCAGAAGCAGAGATAAACCGGAGAAACCGCCCGGAAATAATCCCGCAGGACGTGCGAAACAGCACAGATTCCATGCGAAGATGATGGACGCGAGGATAACGATGAAGATCCGGAATACCTGATAGAATTTCGGGTGCTTGTATTCAATGGACTGGAACATGGTGAACCCTCCTTTGCGGTGTGTGGAATTGGTGGATATGTTGGTATTTCATTGCAGTAATATGAGATGTATTGAAACTAAGAAGTACTAGATGTTCTGATATAGATAGTTGTAATTGTACGCAACCGCCGCCAATTCGCCATCCGTGGCTCAGTGGCGGCTTGTTTGAACATCGTGTTCAAACATTGCTGATTATACTCAGAACATCAAGAACTTCTAAGTTCCAAACATATCCATATTACTGCAATGAAATACAACCATATATCCACAAATTACAGAACATCTTGATGTTTGATTATTTGTTTCTTTTCTTCAAATTATAAATATAGTATACTATGATTAGTTGAATTTATAAATATGAATTAGGTAAAAAAGAGGAACGAAAGTGAAGAAAAACGATAGCATAGAATTAGTGATAGAGGATATGGGAACAGACGGCGAAGGAATCGGACATGTAGCGACCGAGGACGGCAGAAGCATCGCAGTATTTGTGAAGGATGCGGTGATGGGCGATACGATCCGTGCCGCAATCACGAAGGTCAAAAAGCAGTATGTGTATGCACGATTAGTGGAAGTAATTAAGCCGTCACCATATCGTGTAGAACCGAAATGTCCAGTGGCAAGACCGTGCGGAGGATGTACCTTGCAGCATGTCAGTTACGAAAAACAGCTTGATTATAAATGGAACAAAGTCAAGAACTGTCTTTCGCGTATCGGCGGAATCGAGCATCCGGAAGATCTGATGGAGCCAATCATTGGCATGGAAAATCCGTGGAATTACCGCAACAAAGCGCAGTTTCCGGTTGGACGGGACAAGGACGGAAAGGTTGTAACAGGATTTTATGCAGGCAGAACCCATACGATTATCGACACACCGCATTGCGATATTCAGGCGGAGGGCAATGATACGATTATCCAGTGTGTGCGGGATTTTCTGCAGGATTATAATATTTCAACTTATGACGAGAAGACGCATACCGGACTGGTGCGGCATATCCTGACAAGAGTTGGGTTTACAACCGGCGAGATCATGTTATGCCTGATCATTAATGGCACGAAGCTCCCACATGCGGACGTGCTGGTAGAGCGGTTGCTCCAGATCGATGGAATGACGAGCATCAGTATCAATATTAATCAGGAAAAGACAAACCGGATTCTGGGAGATACATGCAAGACCTTATGGGGACAGGATTATATCACGGATTATATCGGCGATGTGAAATATCAGATATCACCATTGTCGTTCTATCAGGTAAACCCGGTGCAGACAAAGAAACTGTATGACAAAGCCTTGGAATATGCCGATCTGCAGGGCGGGGAAACGGTCTGGGATCTGTACTGCGGTATTGGAACCATTTCGCTGTTCTTGAGCAAAAAGGCAGCGAAGGTGTATGGTGTGGAAATCGTCCCACAGGCAATCGTCGATGCGAAGGTAAATGCGCAGATCAACGGTATCGAAAATGTGCAGTTCTTCGTCGGCAAGGCAGAAGAAGTGCTTCCAGCTGAATACAAGGAACACGGTGTATATGCGGATGTGATCGTCGTTGATCCACCACGCAAGGGCTGCGATGAGACGTTATTACAGACAATCGCAGATATGCAGCCAAAGCGGATGGTCTATGTGAGCTGTGATCCGGCCACGCTTGCCAGAGATGTGAAGCGCATGGGCGAGCTTGGGTATCAGGTCGAGAAGGTTGCGGTTGTGGATCAATTTTGCCAAGGAGGGCATGTTGAGACGGTTGTATTGATGTCAAAGAAAGACACATAAGAGGCTCGAAAGCCCTTGATTTCAGGCGCTTTCCGGCTTTCGGCAGCTTCGAGAGCGTCGAGTGGATAATCGCTCTGCGGTAACTTATCCAAGGGCGTCTCCGGTAAAAGGTGTGAATGTTGAGTTGCCGAGATAGATGTCAATAAGTTGAGTTGCCGAGTTAGATGTTGGAGGTAAATTATGCTGGTATTGAAGATAGTGTCCGTTCTGTTGGGATTGTCATTTACTCTGTTCGGGTATTTTATATACCTCCGGAAAAAGTATAATCTCATCAATTGTTTTGAAGCTGATTTCAAAGCAGGGAGAAAAAATGAAGAGTATGCAAAACGCGTCGGAATGGTGGAATTTGTCATTGGTATAGCGGTTTTGGTTGCTGGAATCGTTCTCATCATATTTACATAAAGATGACAGTTGATGGCGCCACGCTGCCAACAGCGGAAGTATGGAGTTCATTATTCTTGACTCAACCAGCGGTAGAGTAAGCAAAAATCAACTGATGGTTCGTGTGAATTTACATGAATTCCGGATATGCTTGAGTCATGAAAGGAGGTGCCCGATATGGATCAAATCAAAATTGGAAAATTCATAGCGTCCTGCAGAAAGGAACAGGGCATGACTCAGGCAGTCCTTGCTGAGCAGCTCGGAATCAGTGACCGGGCAGTATCAAAATGGGAGACCGGAGTTTCCCATAGTTAAAGATACCACACCAAATATGATGAACCCACGCTTATA